>Ga0308159_1000065_pt1 | contig 440063 bp, 372 predicted proteins | sample PhyCR1_FD_201040 | JGI IMG/M metagenome (GOLD analysis project Ga0308159, IMG submission 201040) | Phyllosphere microbial communities from UC Gill Tract Community Farm, Albany, California, United States - DLSLC.R1 | ecosystem: Host-associated > Plants > Phyllosphere > Unclassified | place... | reverse complement strand
ACGTCTTCGTGAGGGCGGGCGTATCCGCCGCCCTCGGAGCACTCGCCGCCATCGTGATCACCGCGATCGTGGCGTTCGTGTTCCGGCGCATCGCGCGGCGGGAACGCTGGGTGCAGCGCTTCGTCGATCGGGTGCGGCGGCCGTTCCGCATCGTGCTGCTGATCGCGCTCGTGTGGGTGGCGCTGGCCATGGCCGTCAACGATGCCGCCTGGCGGGGCACCATCGACTTCGTGGCGCGCATTCTGATGATCGCTGCGGGTGCGTGGCTCGTGGCATCCCTCGCGCTGTTCTTCGAGGATGCCGGGCTCGACCGCTATCGCATCGACGTGGCCGACAACCGGGTCGCTCGACGCGTGCGCACGCAGGTGTTGATCCTGCGGCGCCTGACGGTTGTCGTCATCGTGATCGTGGCGATTGCGTCGATTCTGCTCACGTTCCCGGGGGCGCAGGCCGTGGGTGGCAGCATCCTGGCGTCGGCCGGTGTGGTGTCGATCGTGGCCGGTCTGGCGGCGCAGTCGAGCTTGGCCAACGTATTCGCGGGCATGCAATTGGCTTTCAGCGATGCCATCCGCGTGGATGACGTCGTGATCGTCGAGACCGAGTGGGGCCGGGTCGAGGAGATCACGCTCACGTATGTGGTCGTGCACCTGTGGGACGACCGCCGCATGGTTCTGCCCTCCACCTATTTCACGTCGACGCCGTTCCAGAACTGGACGCGTCGCAACTCCGAGCTGCTCGGTGCCGTCGAATTCGATCTCGACTGGCGCGTCTCTCCCGCGCAGATGCGAGAAGAACTCGACCGCGTGCTGGCCGAAACCGAGCTGTGGGATGGGCGCGCCTCGGTGTTGCAGGTGACGGACGCCGTGGGTGGCTATGTGCGCATCCGCGTGCTCGTGACCGCTGTCGACGCCCCGACGCTGTTCGATCTGCGCTGCTACGTGCGCGAGGCGCTCGTGACGTGGCTGCACGAGACGAGCCCGGGTGCGCTGCCGCGCGAGCGTGTCGTGATCACCGAGCCCGGCGAGAAACGCGCGCCGACGCGCGAGAAGAAGAACGTGCCGACCGATGCGCACGGGTTGTTCTCGGGGGATCAGGCGGCCGAGGAGCGCGCGAGCCTGTTCACGGGGCGGATCACGACGATCAGCCCCGAAGAGGCTGCGTTGGCTGCGGACGGTTCTGACCGCGGATACCGCGCCGAGCGTCCTGAGCGTCCTGAGCGTTCCGACCGTGCCGACCGCGGCGAGCGTGGCGACGTGTGGGACGACCGGGCGGACGGTCGTCGAGAGTAAGAAGCGGGCTGCCCGTTACGAGCGTCGCGGGCAGCGGTCTGCGCTGCCGCGGCGGCAGGTCTCGGTCGTCACGGCCCGTCACCGACCCCGTGAGTCGGGCCGCTCAGGCCGAGACGGGCGCCGGCCACCAGGCCGGCAGGAGCGACATGACGGCCGCCGCATAGGCCTCGGCGTCGGTTTCGTCGCCCAGCGCCCACTGCTCGATGGACGCCATGGTGCCGCCCGCGAAGTAAGCGGCGGCGATCTCGGCCGAACCCGCCGGTGACATCTCCACGCCGGCCTCGCGCCAGAAGTCGAGGGCGATGGCGATGCGTTTGTGCAGCGTCGACACGAGGATGCGTCGGAACCCGGCATCGTTTTTCGCCAGGAACAGCGCGCGATAGGCGGGGCGCTCGTCACTCACGTGGGCGAGGATCTGGCGCAGCGACTCTTGGTAGCTGGCGCTCACGACCGACGGGTGGGCGAGGCTGTCGCGGGTGACGTCTACCGTGGCGAGGCGATCGACGATGCGCCCAAAGATGTCGGCCGCCAGCTCTTCGATGCCGCGGTAGTGGCCGTAGAACGTGGTGCGGTGCACATCGGCCGCCCGGCACAGCTCGGCGACGCCGATGTCGTTCAAGTCTTTGTGTTCGAGTAACTCGAGCAGCGCCGTAGTGAGGGCGCGCAGGGTGCGTGCGGTGCGGGGCTCGTCGGAGGGCGGCGTGCCGATATCGCGCAGAGAAATGATGGATGCGGTCATCTCCCCATTATCCGACGGGGCTGCGGTGGGCTCGCCGTGCCCGTGCTCGCGCCCGCGCTCACGCATCGTCGAGGGACGTCACGCGTGCGCGCATCGGTGAACCGGTCTCGACATAGGTCTTCAGGTTGCTGAGCAGGTAGGGCCAGCCTGCCGCAACCTCCTGCGCTTGCTCGAAACCGCCGGGGATGCCCGTGTGATCGAGGCAGACGCGCGTGAGCCCGCCCTCGTCGGTGACCGTCCACGACACCTCCCCGGCCGGTGCGACCTGTTCGGAGCCGTCGCGCGACCAATGGGCCTCGAACGTCATCGACCAGGAGTTCGGCTCGTCGTAGGAGGTGATCACTCCGGCGATATCTACGGTGCCATCGTGGGCGAGGTAGTGGATGGGGCTGCCGACCGCCCAATCGGTGCTGATGTAGCTGTCGAAGAACCATCGCTCGACGCGGTCGGATTCGACGATGCTCGTCCAGACCTCGGCGGCGGGTGCGGCGATGACCACCTCGTAGTCGCAGTCTGTCGTCGAGAGCGTGTCGTTCGTGCGCCAGGTCATGCGTCCTCCTGTAGAGCGTGGAGTGCTGCGAAAGTTGCCGTTGGTCAACCATACGGCCGCCTAGAGGTCGCACGGGACGACTGCATCGCCAGTAGTCAGTTAACGCGACCCCCAGGCTGTGAGGAGTTGAGCCTCATCGGCGTCCGAGAGACCCGCCCGGGAGTTGTTGCGTGCCGTGGTGTCGGCGTCGGCGTCCTTGGCGGTGTCGGTGTCGGTGTCGGTGTCGGCGTCTTTGTCCGAGTGCTCGCCCGTGACCGCGCTGGAGGCTGCCGGAGGCGAGCTTGCGGCCCACTCGGCGCTCAGAATGTCGGCCAGCGTGTCGGCGAGGGGGCGCAGCTGCATCCCCGCCTCGAGGGCTCGCGTGACGTCGCGGTCGTTCATGCCCCACCAGTCGCGGTCGTCGATCCAGAGTGGGAGGCTGCGCGGGCCGGCCCACGGGGATACGCCATGGTCGAGCAGCCAGCTTTCGTCGACCTCGACGACCGGGCCCCTGTGGTCGGCGACCTGGCGCGCGACCGCGAGGTGCTCCGAGAAGGGGAGGGCGGGGCTGGTTGCGTTGAAGACTCCTCGGATGCCGCGCTCGACGACCGTGACGACGAACTGGGCGAGATCGCGCACATCGATGAGGGCCGTCGGCAGGTCGGGGACCGCGGGTGCGAGAACCGGGTGCTGGGGGTCGGTCACGGGCATTCGCTCGTTGTCGGACGGGTGTGCAACCAGCGTCGTTGTGGACCTGCCTTCGGCTGCGCGCGCGAAACGGGTGGGCCAGTAGGTGCTGCGGCCCGTCGGATCGCCGGGGCCGCCGATGAGGCCGGGGCGGATGATGGTGCTGCGGTCGGCGCCGAAGGCTGCCAAGACGGCTCGCTCGGCGGCGGCCTTCGCGACGCCGTAGGCGACATCCGCGGCAGGGGTGGCGGGGTCGGGATCGGGGAAGGTGGCGGCATCCTCGGCGGCGTTGCGTTCCGACTGGCTGGCGTAGGCGCTCGTCGACGAGATGAAGAGGTAGGCGTCGGCGTGGGGCTCGAGGGCCCAGACGGCGGCTCGCACCTGGTCGAGGGAGCGGGAGAGGTCGATGACGGCATCCCAGCGTTCGGCCGAGGGCTCGGGAGTAGAGGACTCGGGAGCAGAGAACTCGGAGGCAGAGGACTCGGAGGTAGAGGGATCGGAGGCAGAGGGCGAGGCGCTCACTGAGGCGTCGGCGAGGTTGGGGCGCGGCTCGGATGTCGAGGGCACGACGCCGGCGTAGGCATCCGGCTGGTCGCGGTCGGCGCTGATGAAGCGGGCACCCGTGGGCACACGACCCGACTCACCCCGAGCGAGGCACGTGACCTCGTGCCCCGAAGCGAGTGCCGCCGCCACGATCTCGCCGCCCAGCCAGGCCGTTCCGCCCAAAACGAGGATTCTCATGGGGTCAGTCAAGCAAGGTGCGGCACCGGCTGGGGCCGGGTTCGCTGACGGCAGACCTAGCGCAACGCGACCGTTGGCGGCATAGTCGGAGCATGGATCACAAGGAACAGCTGCACGGGTATCTGAAAGTCAGGCGGGCCGACCTGCTGGGCAAGCTCGACGGACTCGGCGAATACGACGCCCGGCGGCCCCTCGTGCCCACCGGCACCAACCTCATCGGCCTCGTCAAGCACGTCGCCAGCACGCAGCTGGGCTACTTCACGGATGTGTTCGGGCGCCCCGCCGGCCGCCCGATCGCGTGGGACATGACGACCGACGCCGATATGTGGGCCACGGCCGACGAGTCGCTCGCCGAGATCATCGACTTCCACCACTATTCGAACGAGCAGACCGACGCCACCATCGAGGCCCTCGACATCGACGCCCCGGGCCGCGTGCCCTGGTGGCCGGGGGAGCGCGGCAACGTGACACTGCATCAGATTCTCGTGCACATGACGGTCGAGACGTCGCGTCACGCGGGGCACGCCGACATCCTGCGCGAACTCATCGACGGCTCGGTCGGCAACGGGCCCAACGACCCGAACATTTCGACGACGGATGCCGCGCACTGGGTTCAGATGCACGACAAGATCGAGCGTGCGGCGCGTGAGGCGGCGGGGCGGGTGGTCTGAGCACGGGGCACTCACCCTGGGGCGATTGCCGCGCCATGCAACGAATGTCGGGTAGGAGGTAATGCGCGGCCTCGTGCCAGTCAAAAACCGACGCTCGCTTGAACCTCGGCTAGCGGGGGAGAACTGCCCCTGTACGTCCCGCTGTCCACCTGTCACGATGTGAGCGAATCCCGCATTGAGGGTTCGTCAGTCGGATCGGTTAGAGGGGAATGCTGTGAAGAAGAGGTCTATTCAAGTCTTGGCGGGCGGGGCGGTTCTGGCGCTCGCGGTCGCTCTCATGCCCACGGCAGCGGCGACCGCTGCGTCGGCGCCCGTGCTCACGTCGAATGGGAACATCTACAACGGCTACGGATACACGCTGAAGGCGGACGGTTCGCCCTCAGGAATCCCGAAATTCGCTGGTACGACACCCTATGACGAGCAGTTGTCGTTCTCTCCGGATGGTGGCCGGATCGCCTTCCAGAGTCAGGCCACCGTGGGTGCGCCCACCGAGGTCTTCACCGCCAACAAAGATTTCACGGCTCGTAAGAAGGTCGTCGCGGCGGGTGCCCAGGGATTCGAACGGGCCGGTGCGCCCGCATGGTCGCCGGACGGCAAGAAGATCGCCGTCGTCCTCAGCACCTATTCGCCGTCGTCGCAGCGAATCGCGCTCGTCAACGCCGACGGCACGGGTCTCGTCGCGGTGCCGAACAGTTCCGACCTCGCGCACTTCTTCCTCTCGTGGTATCCCGACTCGGACCGGCTTCTTTACATCAACTCGGAACGGCAACTGTGCACCCTGTCCACAACGACCGGTTCGAAGTCGTGCTACGCACTGCCTTCTCCCGCTGTGACGGGTGCCGCTCAGAGTCACATGTTCACCGAACCCGAACTGTCGCGCGATGGTACAAGCGTGGTCATGTTGCTGGCCAAGGGCGATGCCGCGAACCGTTGGGACATCGTGCGTATGTCGCCGACCGGAACCAATTACGTGAACGTGACCGCGAACGTGAACCTCAGCCAAGCACAGCGTCCCGTTTGGTCTCCTGACGGATTGACGATCCTCTTCGCGAACTATTCGCCCGCGACAAACGGCCAGCCACGGCTGGCACTCATCGCCAAGAACGGGACGAACCTTCGCGTTCTGCCGCAGCGCGTCGACACATCGACATCGGCGCTCGCGTGGCAGCCGGTGCAGAGGACCGTCGCGACGCCGAGCGCTTTGACGGTTGAACGGGTGGGCTACTGCGGTAATAACGGTGGAACCTACGCCTGGCTGGACTTGAAGGCCACGTGGAAGGCTGACTCCATGGCATCCGTTGCCTCGTACCGCCTCTACGAGAACGGCACGTATATCAAGAACATCCGCAACACGCGCTTGAACGCGGGCACGCTCTCGACAGCCTTCTCGAGCTCGCAATGGTGGGCGCAGGATGCCAAGACGCTCATTTACACCGTGAAGGGCGTTACGGCGGCGGGAGTTGAGACCGACCCTTCGAATACGGTGACGATCAACGTTCCCGCTCTGGACTGCTGATCGGTTGACTCTCGGGCGAGCCCGGCTGGCGTGTAAGGCGTCGGTCGGGCTCGTTTTTTGGGCGCGGGGGACCGACTGTTGCTGGTGTTGCACGTGTAGATCGTTGCTGGCCGACGAAGACGCCGAGCAGAACCAGGATGACGCCGCCGATCTGGATGAGCGTCAGAGGTTCGGCCGCGAAGATCGTGCCGAGGAGCACACCCGTGACGGGGTTGAGGAGGCCGATGACGCCGACCGTTCCGGCGCTCAGGCGTTTGAGGCCCGTGAACCAGCACCAGAATGCCAGGGCTGTTGCGATCACGCTGACGTAGGCGAAGCCGAGAATGGCTCCTGTGTCGAGCGCCGGGGGAGCGCCCTCGAATGCGAGCGCCGCTATCGTCAAGGCGCCTCCGCCCGCGAGTAACTGCCATGCCGTCAGTGACAGGACGGGGATGTCGCTTGCCCACCTCTTCGAGAGTACGTAGCCGAGCGCCGACATGACCATGGCGCTCGCCGAAGCGACGACACCCCACGCGTTGACCCCCGTGGACGAGGTCGCGACGATGAGGAGCACCCCCAACATCCCGATCAGTGCGCCGGCGACCACGCGGGGCACGGGGCGTTCCGAGGCGAGGGCCCAGGCCAGGCCGATCATGACGAGGGGTCCGGCGGCCATGATGCTCGCGGCGACGCTCGATGGCAGCAGTTGCGCGGCCACATAGAGCAGCACGAAGAACGCGCCGACGTTGAGGATGCCGAGCACCGCGGACCTCCACCACCACACGCCGCGCGGCCGACGTCGAGCGAGCAGCATGAGCAGGATGCCGGCCGGGAGTGCGCGGATGGCGGCTCCCCAGAGCGGGCTGTCGGCGGGGAGGAGTTGTTTCGTTACGAAGTAGGTGCTGCCCCACGCGATGGGTGCGACAGCGGTGATCAGGACCCAGCGCCATTTATCTTCCATGGAAGTTAATATAGCTTCCGCGGAAGGTATGATGAACACATGAGTGTGAAATCGGGTTTTCCGCGCGATGACCCCAAGGAGCGTGCTGGGCGCGAGGGGCGTGCTGTGCGCGACGACCGTGCGGAGCGCGAGGACCGCGATGGCCGAGACGACCACGTTGCTCGCATCCAGGCCGAGTGGGAGCGTGAGCGCCCCGACCTCGACGTGTCGCCGCAAGGTGTCTTCGGGCGCCTGCATCGACTCGCGGCGCTCCTGACAGACGAGATCACGGTCGTCTATCGCGAACACGGCCTCTCCGAGGGGGAGTTCGACGTGCTAGCGGCCCTGCGCCGCGCCGGTGAACCCTTCGAACGGGCCCCCGGCGAGCTCGCGCAGCACACCATGGTCACGACGGGTGCAATGAGCAAACGCATCGACCGCCTCGAGAGTGCGGGGCTGGTCACGCGCCGGGCATCGTCGGATGATGGGCGCGGGCGCGTGGTGGCCCTGACGGCTGAAGGGCGGCACGTGATCGACGCGGCGTTCACTGACCACATCGCAAACGAGCATCGGCTGCTCGAGGGCATGCCCGCGGCGGATGTCCGGCAGCTCGAGTCTCTGCTCGCACAGTGGTTGACCCGCGTCGACGGCTGAGTACCCGCCTCGTTACAATCTCGAGCGTTTTCTCGCAAGCATCCCGCCCCGACACGCCGACGCGCTAGTGTGCTGATGACATGAGGGGGAGTCATGAGCGCACCTGAGCGCCCGAGCGAAGCCGCACTGTGGCGCGCCGGGTGGCGGCTTGTCGCGGGGTATGTGCCCTACGTGCTGCGGGGGCGTCGGCGGACGATGGCGATCGTGGTGGGTTTCGCGGTCGCGCTCGTCGTCGCGGCTGCATCCGTCGGATTCGATGTGCTCTTATCGGGTGGGCTGAATGCGGTCAGCGTGGGATGGGCTGCGGTTGCAGCCGGGGGAGGCGCACTTGCTGCTGTCTCCCTCACGATCAGTAGTGCATCCTTGCTCGAGTCCGAACTGCAGTCGCTGCCTCGAACGACTTCGCCCGTAGACCGGGCGCGCAATCGCGCTCTGCGTCGCAACCCCTTCACCGCGCCGCAGTCGGACGATGCGACCCTCATGCGGGTTACCGATTCGCTTCGGGCGCATCGAGCGACACTCTCGGCGGGTGTCGCCGGCAATGGCGTGTTCATCGGTTTGTGGATCGTGCTCGTTACGACAAACGTTTCGGCCAGTGGCGAGATCAGCGTGGTTGGCTGGGTTTTGGCGGCAACGGTTCTCGTCTTCGTCGGCGTCCAGGTGTTCAGCATTCGAATGCTCGGTCTCACGGACTGGCGTCTCAGCATCATCGAACCCGTCGCGCGCCAAAGATTCGGCCACCCATCCCCAGTGACGAATGGCTGAGCGGATGCCTAAGCGAGCGACTCGGGAAGGGACCGCGATGTCTCGCAGTGACGTGTCGCCGAGCGGTTGGTGGGGCGAGGGTTGGCGACTGATCGCCGATTATGTGCGACGGGTGTTTCCGCATCCGGCTGGTCGACGGGTTGTCATCGTTGGAGCGGTCGGAGCGCTGGTCGGCGTCGTGGGCGGGTTGCTGTTGAGCGGTCTTTTCGCCCGGATTGGCTCGTCTGATTCATCGGTCGTCCAGTCGGTCGCGACGGTCGTGACGTTGGGTGTGTTCTTCGGTGCACTGGCGATTACCTGCGCCGCATCCATCCGCCTGATCGGAGCGATGGAGAGGGACACCAGGCCGCGAGCGCTCGAACGCGCCGAGGAACGCCAGGTGCGGATGCTGGTGGTGCACCCCGAGAGGGGCCAGGATGCTGAAGCGGGGCTGATCTACGTTGCCCGAGACCGTTTGCGCATGTCCCAGCGCACTGCGCCGAGCGGGCTCATTGCGGTTGCTCTCGGGGGCGTTCTCTACACGTCCTACAACGCGATGTTGCTCGTTCAGGATGACGCTTCGATGTATGTCTTGCGCCTCGTGGCGGGTGCCGTGCTCATCGTGGTTGGGGGTGCGAGCCTGTTCCTGGGCTTCCGCTCGCTCGGTCGCTCGACGGCCCGCATCGCTGCGCTCGAGGCGCTCCTGCGCGACAGATCTGCGGCGTCCTCCGCGTCCGAAGCCCCTCCGACTACCGCAGAGGGGGAGTCTCGACAGTGACGTACCTTCCTGCTCCTGACCGGCCAACGCATGCTCCAGGCTTTTGGCGGCACGTTTCGCCGTGGTATGTCGGCGGGTTCGTCGTCTGCTTCGTGATCGGGATCATGCTCGTCGTCCAGCTGGGTGCTTTCCCCCTGGCTGTGGCGTTTCTCTGGATCATCCCCGTGCGGGAACATTTCGTTCTCTCCCGTCGCACCACGGAGCCCGTCGACAACCGGCCACCCTCGGTCCCGATCGGACATCCGAAGGAAGAGGCGTTGTTCGCCGTCTCCGTGTCCTCCCTCCTGATAGGAATCGGTTTGATCGCAACATCGCTCATTTCGGCCGACGACCTCACCGTCTCCGACCCGAGAGGCATCTACCTGTGGGCCTTCATCCTCACCGCCCTCGGAACGGCCGGCATCCTCATCGGTCGCGTCTTCATCCGACGCCGTGCCGTGGCGCACGTGATCGAGGGATGGTCTGAGCAATGACATCCAGCAACGGCAAGAAGATCTTCGATCACCCGTCCGCGAGGCGTGCCCAGGGGCAAGCGGCAGTCACGCCCGCAGAGCCGCACCGGCGGCGAAGGAACGTTTGGCGTCTCATCCCACTTGAATACGTGGTGGGCGCAGTAGTGACCACGTTCACGCTCATCGTGCTGAACCGCATCAACCCCGATGTTCACCTGTCGCTCGTGGTGCTGCCAGTCCTGCCCCTGGTCCTTCACTACGTCGTGGTCCGCCGAGCCGACCGCCAATGCGGACCCGGGTCTGAGCGACCCAATATTGAGCCGCGGCGCCTGCACGTCAGCCTCGCCCTCGTCGCCTTCTCCGTCGCTGCGGTGACGATCGGCAGCAGCATCATGGTGGGCGTATGGCTTGCTTCGACCTCGTCATCCTGGACCGCCAACGCCTCGGCTTGGATGTGGGCGGGCGCCGCAACGTTCGCCCTCGTCGTCCCGGCGGCGATCGCGCTCTGGGCAGTGAACCGTCATGCGACCGCACCCTCGTCTGAGAGCCCGAGCAGCGCCCCGGCTTCGAGCGGCAGCCCTCACGATCACAGGATGGTCTGAACTATGACTTCGGGCACAGACGAGCAGCCGGACAAACAGGCGACCGGCAAGAATGCCCCGTTCGCTGGAATAGTTCGACCTCCGATCGCCGTATGGTGGCGCGACGGATGGCAGCTCACCGCCGCGTCTGTTCGCCACACGCTACGTTCCCCGCGGTGGCAGATCGGTCTGGCCGTCGTGATCGTCGCTGGCGTGGCCGGCGGATTGGTTGGCTGGTTGCCCAGCTCACCCCTTCCGGGTGCCTACGACGAACCCGCCGCATTTTTTGTCGGACCGTTCGGCGTGCTCGCTGGCTTCGTCGCAGCCCTGCTGATCGGTCTTACGTTGAGGTGGCGGGACCGAACGCCAAGACAAGAATGGGGTACCACGCCGGTCGACAGCCGCAACGTCTTCTCCGGCGACGCGGATCCCGCTCTCGCCGATGTGCCAACCGAAACTTACGTTCGAGCGGTCGTGGCCGACCTGCGCGAACGCCTCCCGCTCAGCATCCTCAACTACTTGTCTATTTCGCTCCTGATGCTCTTCGGGGTGTGCTTCTTCGTCGTCGCGGGCGGTTCACGGTTGATGATCGGTCTCATGGCAGTCATGGCCATCTCGAACGGAACCTTGAGCATCCTCGCCCTCAAGCTCCTGGGCTCGCACGGCCCACTCCTCAGCCGCCTCGGCACTGCCCCGCATGACCCCGCTCGGGGTCAGGGTGACGCGCCCCCGCTCCTCACCGCAAGGACTCCTGAATGACCGACACGCACCGCATCACCTGGTGGCGCGAAGGATGGCGCGTCTACCGCGTCGCCGCGCCCCTCTTCTTCACGCGCCGCCGCGTCGTGACCGGGTTGGTGAGCGTCGTCGCTGCGTCTGCCCTCGTCTACGGTGTCGTGTCGCTGATCCCCGTGCCCGAGTCGGCGCCGCTCTCATCGGACTTCTTCGCCAGCATCCTCGCCGGTATCGCCGCATTCTTCGTCATCATAGGTTTCGGGACCACCTGGTTCATTCGCGACAACCGCACCGACGGCCTCTCCGCGGGAAGTACGCTTCCGGACGAACTCGCGCCCCTGCAGAAGGCGCCACCGGCCGCGGGGGAGAGGACCGACCCGGCCCGCCGCGCTCTCGCCATCTCGGTCGCGCGACGCCAACGCCGCAACTACGTCGCCGGCTTGACTATGTTCATGCTGGTCACGCTGGTGCAGATCACCGGGTTCGTCTTCGCGCTCACGACCCCTGATTCTCAACTGTTGTGGCCGCTAGCCACCATCGTGGCCGCGCTCGCTGTCGAATGCTGGATCCTCAACGCGCTGGCTCAAACATCCGTCCTGCTCGAGAACGCAACCGGCCACCGCGACCCTCCCGCCGAACCGAACGCGCGGTAACCGGCCCTGGCACACGGTCGCCCAAATTATCCGCTAGGATTATCAAGTTGTCTTCGCCGCTCGCGGTGGATGACTTCGGGCTGTGGCGCAGCTTGGTAGCGCACTTGACTGGGGGTCAAGGGGTCGCAGGTTCAAATCCTGTCAGCCCGACAGATAAACCCTGATGAGAGCTTTTTCATCAGGGTTTTGTCGTTTGCGAAAGATCTCCTTCGCGGCGGGTTCGAGGCCTTCGTGTCCTCAAAACAGCGATTCACGCTTGGTGCAGTTCGGGTTATCGACGCGTGAAATATTGACGGCGCGAGAGCCCATGCTGCACTGATGAAGCTTAAGAGGGTCAAGGCGCAGTGGGCTAAGGCGAGTCGCCGTCGTGTCGATCATCACGGTATGAGCGCTCAATCGGGGCCAACCTGGAAGGGTTTTTCGACAGAACCTTGCGGAGTATTGCCGTTATGATCCATATCTTGTGGATGCCAGTGCATACGTCCGTGGTTTCCTAGCGCTGCTTGACGCCTACCTAAATCGTCGTCGAGGCGGCCCGCAGGAGGCGGGGCCTCAAACGGGGTATACCGGCGATGGTTCTCGCTGTGCCCTGCTTCTTGGCCGCGAGCTTATGCAAAACCGGTCGTCGAGGACGGCCCCCTGTTGGGTCAACCTGATCGTGGCCTTGATTGTTCGGAACCCGCCTAAGTTCCTTGCCGCAGGACCACATAGCCTCGCTTTATTGATTCGAGCTCGATTCCGAGGACACAAGATAGCGGCGGTTCCAACGGGGCGGCTAGATTCGCGTTACCGTAATTTGCTCGCAGCGATCGTATAGAGGGCGCCGCATACCCGCGTGAAGGATGCTGTCCTCTGTGCGTCGTTCGACCAGGCACGCGTTCAGGGTTCATCATTGAATATGCAACCGTCACCTATTAGACCCGTCGTGGTCTACCTCGATATGAACATCTGGGTGTTGATGACACGCGGTTGCGCTCAGGCCGATAACAGATGGGCTGCCGCGCGTTCTGGACTCGAGGCGGCTGTCTCCAATGGTCAGGTGGTAGTTCCGCTGTCACCCGCGCATTACCTCGAACTCTGGCATCGACGAGAGCAACGTTCGCGGGAGCAGGTGGGCTCGGTAATGCGGGATGTCACGGGCTACGCCACCATGCCGTCGACATTCAGTGTGCGCCGCCGTGAGGTGCGGGCGTTGGTATCTCAACTTACAGGTGGATCATCACCGTTTCTGTCGACGAGTGATCTGATTGGCCACGGCGCAGTGCACGCGTTTGACTCACCTCACGGTCGGTTCCGCTTCATTAAGTCACTCGCCTCGCCTGACGGCAAGTTGAGTGAAGGACCTGCTACCGAACCACCCGAGAACTGGAACACTCTGGACCGAACTACGCCAGAGTGGGAGTGGCTCCAACTCGTTGGAACACAGCAAATCCTCGAAAGCGACGGGGTCGAACGAACCCCCGAGCATCGGTACGGTACTCGATACATGCAGGATGAGCTCCGGCTCCGCGAGTACCTCGTTCGTGAGCCCAAAACGGGAGGGCAGCTATGGGACCATCTCGTGGCTGAGGAGCTCGACTCCCTGCGGGACGAGATAAACCAAATCTCCGAGGAATTGGACGACGATCCGCATGGGTTTTTTCTCAGCGGTGTCCTCGGAGCGACGCCGAAGGAATCAGTGCATGCGTTCATTGCGCGACTGCCTTCGGCATTCGCATGGGCGACGCTACGTCATTGGAAACATCGCGACCTGACCCACCCCTGGGAGCAACACGATTGGACGGATATCTCGGCGCTATCCGTGGCCGTTCCGTACTGTGATCTAGTGATTACGGAACGCCGCTGGGCGCACATGATCAAGGCGACCCGGCTGGCTGAGCGGCACGACACTGAGGTAGGGTGCGGCCTCACGTCACTGGAGTCCCTGCTGTCGACACTGTCATAAGCAAGCATGAGTCCGAGAATTTCGCTCCCCGCGACCGAAACCCACGGCGCGGCGCGGCAGTCCGTTGCGTGTCCGACCTCCTCGATATAGTGAGCAACGAGGTCAATCAGACCTTTCGCATCCGGGGGAGACGTTCTCAGCCTGACGCGCAAGTTGGTTCGCGAGCGTTCAGAGTAGTCCAGGCGCACGTCGAAGAATTCATTGTCGAGAGGGGAATCGGTGGATCAGCCCGACGCTCGCTTCCGTTTCATCGATCTTTTTGCTGGCCTGGGTGGATTCCACGTAGCTCTCGCCGAACTCGGGGGTAAAGGTGTGTTCGCGGCGGAGTGGGAGCCGACCCTCAATTCACTGTATGAGCGGAACTTTGGAATTGCCCCGTGGTCCGACGTGAGCGATCTCAACTCCGACGCAAAGATCGCTCAGGAGATCCCCGATCACGATGTGCTCACTGCGGGTTTCCCTTGTCAGCCATTTTCGAAGGCCGGTGAGCAACTGGGGTTTGAGCACACGCTCCAGGGCCAGTTGTTCTTCACAGTGTTCGAGATACTCAAAGTCAAACGCCCTCGCCGGTTCATCCTCGAGAACGTCCCGAATATCCTGAAGCACGACGACGGCAACACCCTGAGAACTATCACCAATAAGCTCGAGAATGAACTTGGGTATACGGTAACTGTCGAGCGGCTCTCGCCCCACCAATTCGGTGTTCCTCAGATCCGCGAACGGGCCTATTTCATTGGCTCTCTCGATGGTCTCGATGAATTTATGTTGCCAGAACCAACTCGCAACGAGACTGACATCAGTTCTGTTCTGCAGCACGGGAGCGTTGATGTCCGCGCCGTACCTGAGCAGACACTTCGCGCGATCGACATGTGGGACGATTTCCTGCGCCTGTCCGGAAAGGTCAAGCTCCCCTCTTTTCCGATCTGGTCGATGGAGTTCGGGGCCACCTACCCTTACGAGGACGCGACGCCTCCCGCGCTTTGGAAAGAGCAGAAGGCTCCTGGACTTGACGAGTTTAAGGGCATTTTTGGCCTCTCTTTGGACGGTCTCACCGTTGAGCAACAGTTCGCGCTGATTCCAAGCCACTCTCGACGCCCTGGCGACTACAAGTTTCCCACGTGGAAGCAGTCGTTCATTCGGCAAAACCGTGACTTCTTCAGGGAGAATGTCAGTTGGATTCGGCCCTGGATGAACAAATGGAAGCCTTGGGAGTTCCCGTCGAGTCTTCAAAAGTTCGAATGGAATGCGCAAGGCGAAGAACGACGAATCGACAAGTTCGTCGTGCAAGTCCGAGCTTCGGGGATCCGAGTCAAGCGCACGTCAACCGCCCCCAGCCTAATTGCGATGACTCATACCCAGGTTCCGATCCTCGGAGCTGACATTGCGGGAGTTCGACGGTACATGAGCCCCCACGAGTGTGCGGCTCTGCAAAGTCTGGGGAAGATTTCGCTTCCCGAAAACGATCTCCACGCATATAAAGCGCTCGGAAATGCTGTAAACGCACGTGTTGTGAAGGAGATAGCCCACCCGCTCCTTGCCCAGTTCCTCGCGGAGGAATCTAATTCAGATCAACAGGTTGCCGCTTAGCGGATACCGCATTAACTGAGGAGTGTCACATTGAGCAACGACTTCGACGCGACTGACAATGGCGAGACGTCTGAGGACGATGCCCGCGGACAGCTGCAGGACAGGATCGCTGAGTCATTGGCAGAGTTGTCTACGGCAACAGACGCTCCGTCTGGCGTTCAGACGTGTGCGCCGTACAGCGCGAGCGACGTGGACTTCACGTCTGAATCGTGGATGTCTCGTTTGGTAGACGTCGAAGGTTGGCTGCACTTGGGAGGAGATCTTAAGACTTCGGACCCCGCGGCGCTCATGGCGAGCCTTTTAGACGTTCTTGGATTAGAGACTCAGGCACAAGGTGTCGAATCAGCGTCCGACAGCTCGTTCCTGCCCGAAACGGCGCTGGAGCGACTAAGTGAGCGAGCTGAACTCGCGACAAGGTTGCAGTTCGCATTTCTCGCCGAACTTGAAGCTGATGGAAGCAGCCCCGCGACTGCCTCAGCATCCTGGGTCGAGGCATGGTCAGTTGAAGAGGATGCCGCTTCTGAAGAAATAATGGCGGAACCTGTCAAGGCCGAGGCTGGCGTTTGGAACGTCTCGGACCTGGCTGGCACTGATCTAAATTTGAATCCCTCCTACCAGCGCGGCGATGTCTGGAGAACAGGTGACCGCCAAGCGCTCATCGAGTCGGTCATTCGAGGAATCCCGCTACCATCGATCATCCTCCTCAGCACTGGGCCCGAAACACCACACGAGGTTGTCGACGGTAAGCAACGACTGACAGCACTCCTACGTTTCATCGGTCAGCACCCTGTTGCATTGTCCATAGTCGACAAGGCGGATACGTTGCATCCCGAGGCCGAGTTTTCCAGGTTATTCGCTGCAGATTACATCCTTTTCCGACGGGCCTGGAAGACGTACATGGGCGAGCCCTTGACCGCGAAACTTGAGGATGACCACTACTTCCCATTCAAGCTTCGTAGCGATGCAAAAGGTGGGCTGATCGGTCCGGACTTAGAACCATTGCGTGGCAAGTACTACACAGAGATCAAAGGCAATGTTGTAAACGTTGCCGGCCAGCAGGTGACTATAAATACTCTTTTCGAGAAGAGGCCTAAGTACCGAGTTCCTGTGATCGTTTACGACGAAGAAACGACGCAGCGCCAGATCCACGAGGTGTTCAAGCTCTATAACAAGCAGGGTATGCATTTAAACGCTGAAGAGATCCGGAACGCGGTCTATCATGACGTCGAGCTCACTCGCGCGATCCTCGTTGCTGCTGGTGACGTTAGCGAACGGAGTAATGTCGCCGAAGTCGCGCCGTCTCTGGTTGGTGTGGCCGGCATCGAGGGGCTTGGCAAGACGCTCGGGGACTATGGTTTCGGGGAAGCGCGTTATCGCCGAACGAAAGTTCTCGGCTGGCTCGTCGCAACACTTTTGGGAGACTCAAAAGGGAAGCTGTTACCGTCAACAGCGCGACACACCGACCTACTGCTTAGCCAGGTTCAGGATGACGAGTCGCACCCACTCCGTGACGACGCGCGCATCGCGGACCTATTCCGCCTGATTGCTCAATCAGCAGATCTCCATGCTTCATACGACGAACTTTGGCCCGAAAAATTCAGAGGCGACGGCAATAGCAGCAAGTGGCAAGATCTTCAACTCGTCGGATCGCTTGTCGGAATCACGATTGCTACGGCTGGAGCACCCGACGATATCGAGAATCGGATCGAGGCCGCGACCGACACGATCCGTCTGGCGGCGATCAACGAATGGACGCGCCCCGAAAAGACCCAAACACGTACGCAGTGGGACTACATTGCGAAGATTGCCCAGGGCGTTGTCGAGAAACTAGGGATCGACATCGCAACCGCTTCCGAGGCGATCCGAGCCCGATTCGGCTCGTCGGGTGTTGAGTCGCTTCTGGACTCAAGGCTCTCGTCGAAAGAAGAGTGACGACGGCGACATGAGTGACAGTAAAACGGAGCGGGTGTACCTCGACGCCCTTTCAAGCGAGACAGACTCCTGGTGGGGGCGTTATTCCGGGCAACTCACGGGGCTCACAGCGACTGCCCGCGCGGCGCTCGGTACGGACAGTTCCTATATTCTGAACCGCGGGATCTTTGGTGCCGGCGAGCCCAGTGCGGAAGAGTGGCCCGAAGACCGTGCGAGGACTGGCCTCGTTATGGGGTCGGTCCAGTCTGGTAAGACTGCGTCCATGTTCGGTGTCACCGCGCTCGCTCTCGATCGCGGCGTCGACATCGTCGTGATTCTTGCGGGTACTCGGTTATCGCTGTGGCGCCAGACCTACGAACGTCTCAATGAGCAACTTGACGCGGGCGATGACAGCGCATTGAAGGCAGGTCGCCGAGTTCTTTGCCCCGCGCCCGGAATTGCGCTATCAGGCGTGTCTACGTCGCTCCAAGATACCTACCGGCTGTCCTCCGCGCAGGTTAGACGGAAACTGAATCAGAAGCGCCCTCTGATCATCGTCGCCATGAAACAGGCCAACCACCTTTACGCCCTCGGGAGTGCGCTGCGCGGCAGTGTCTTCGAAACCGTGCGAGAACTCGATCGACCCGTACACATGCTCGTACTCGATGACGAGGCCGACGACGGCTCCATCCTCGATGCCGCCGTGGAAGCAGGCCAAGATCCACTGTCACCCAGTCTCAAGCAGATTCCCCGTGCCATCGCAGATCTCTGGGACCCGCGTTCGACGAATGCGCCTGCCAACCTGTTTGCCACATATGTCGGATACACGGCCACGCCCCAGGCGAACCTCCTGCAGCAGGACCACAACCCGCTCGCCCCGCGAGACTTCGTCATCTCCTTGCGCACCCCCCTCGACGTCGGACTGCCTGTCGACCCCGATTGCGCCAATGCATCTAGGTCTTCGACCTACCCAGAACCGACGGGGATCGACAACTTCTACACAGGCGGTGAGGTTTTCTACAAGCGCGGCGCATCGGCAGAACTCTGTGCCGAGATCACGGGACAAGCCGACGACGATCTCGGCGAGGCCATTCGTGCGTTCCTCGTAGCTGGCGCGATCAGACTTCATCGAGCCGGAGAAGTATCGGGACCACATTCCATCACGAACCTCAGCTTCAACACACGTGAGGAAGTGATGGCAGCATCGCCACCGCCGCATTCGATGCTCTTCCATCCGTCTGCAGATATCGGCCGGCACTTTCGGGGCGCAGAAGATGTCCTGCTTTGGGCCGGGATGAGCGACCGGGCGGCTGCACGTGAACTTCTCGAATCGGGAGACGCTCGCTTGTCAGGCGCGCTCATTGCGAGGATGCGCAGTGAGCAGCCGCTTTGGGAAGCCTGGATCAATCGATACCGCCGCTCGTCAGGCGAGATTACGGCCGAGTTCAATGTCATGAACCCTCGAACGATTCCTGACTGGCCAGTCATCAAGCAACTGTTGGAAGCGGAAGTTATCCCTGGCACTAGGGTGTCGGTGGTCAATAGTGACCCCGCGGCCGACGACCGCCCCGAATACAAACCTTCTTTCCACAAGGAGGATCGCCGCTGGAGAGCAGCCCGGGACCTCTCCACTATTTTCGTATCTGGCAACGTGATGGCCCGGGGACTGACCTTGGAAGGGATGACAACTGCGCTCTTCCAACGAGGATCAAATACCCCTCTCGCCGACACGCAAATGCAGATGCAGCGATGGTTCGGCTATCGGGGCAAACACATCGAGTTGTGCCGGTTGTTCGCCACGCGCTCGCAGATTGACCTCTTCACGGCGTATCACGACATCGACGAAGCTGTCCGCATCTCTATCGCAGCAGCGATGGAAAACGACGCCCCGTCACCAGTCATGCTTCATGGTCTGCGCTTCCTTGCCACGGGGAAAATTGCCAACCTCGGTCGCACACCACTCTGTGCGAGTTCAAGGCCGTTTGTAACACTCATCAATAGCGGTCAGGAGCCTGATCGAAACGTGCAAATTGTTGCCGATTTTTTCGAATCGAGAACGTCCTCAGACCTAACCGTCGGACGAAGCACCAGAGGTCGTGCCCTCGACGAGACGCTGTCGCTCACAGAGGCCGCTAATCTACTTGACTGCCTCCGCTTCAAGGCTTATCGCCCCGGCACAGACCACCGGCTCGGGGAGCTCTGGCGACAAGTGCAGTCACGTGTATCCGCGACTCACATGCTGCCCTCTGGCTCACAGCTATATAACGCCCCGGCCCCAAGGGAAGGAGACCCGTCGCCTGTGAGACACGACTGCCCATACGCAATCTCCGCTTACTTGCGCCTTTGGGATGCCTGCCTCACGCGGCCCGTGCGCGGGTTGTTTGTCACAGGATCGCCGTCCGACCTATGGTCAATGGCTGACCTCCATGACAAGCAGTCACACCAGCCAAGATTCTCAGTCGGGATTCGGTACGGCGCGGGCGCACCAATCAGCAGTGGCCCCCTCGCAACTTTGGGGTTCGACATCCCCGCGACTCACAAACGCGTCGGAACCAACGGCGAACTCGAAACTGAGTGGGGTGCTAACAACCCGGCGGCAGGCCCGCTCGAATACCGCGGAGACGAGTTCTTCGACTACTACCATCGCGGGGAACCAGTGCCGGCGCTTACGAGCGGCGCCCCATGGAGACCCGAAGGCTCCCACGGCCAGATCCTGTTCTATGTAAACCAGCATCCCGATCAGCTCTACCCCGCCGTCGCTGTTGGGGTATGTATCCCGGCAGGCGGGCCAGAACAGTTCGCAGCTACCCGCGCCGGTCTGGCTGGCGCGGCCTAACAGAGATGCAACGACGATGACGAGTTACGAATCAGTTCTCCAAGTGATTGAAAGCGTTCCCAGCACCGAATCCGCTGATTCGCGCGACGTGACCTGGACCACCGACTCCCGCGTCGTCGGCGTGGCGCGTGATTACGAGGGCAGAGTCGAGGTGTTTCTCGCTGGTGCTCGGTTAAGTCCACTCTCCAGCGCGATCAGCGACGCGATCGAGTTCCACACCTGGCATCGGGATGGAGCGCATCCCTTCGACGCCAACAGGCTTCTATTCCCCGCGGCTGGACATTTCGATCAGATCGCCGCCTTCATATGCACGGAACTGTTACGAGCCGGCGCCGACATATCACTCGCGGACGCGTTCGTCCGAACCGAGCCCATTATCGAAATGGCAATTGAGAGACTGCGCCTGTCGAGCCAGGCGATTATCGGCCTTGCCGGCGAGTTGCTCCTCCTTGACGCGCTTTGCCGCCGCGCCCACGATGAGCAGGTCTCCCTGATCGTCGGGTCATGGGACGGATGGAAGCGATCATCACGAGACTTCTCCTGGGGTGCTACCGGTGTCGAGGTAAAAACAACGACACGCAGCACCTCTTCACATCTCGTAGAGGGCACGCACCAGGTCGAGCGGAGTAACGGCTCTGATGGTGGAGAAGGGGAGGACCGACTCCTGCTGGTGAGCGTCGGTCTGCAGCCTGCCGAGAGTGGGGGTAATGCCTTCACAATTCCTCAATTGGTGGATCGAATCATCGAGCGCATGCAGGAAGCCTCGCTCGAAGCAGCGGTTGTCGAGAAATTCCTCAACCATGTTGCAGAGTATGGTGCAGGCTCTGGTGGGGGGTATGAACACAACGCACTGAACCCCGACCAGTCCTATTCGCAGCCGTACTTGACGGGATTCTTCCGCGCCTACGACATGAGCGACAATGCCGTTGAGGTGTTGCGAAGAGATGACATCTCGATTCATCACCATGTGGACGTAAGCTCGGTCCGATTTCGCGTGGAACTGCCAGCCGCCGTGTCCCCCAACAACCCTGTCCTAGGCGCGAATCAGGTCGCGGACGTCATCCTTGACACCGTTTCCTGTCCATGAACTTCGACCAAGGCAGACGGCAATTATGACGGGAATATTGCTTTGGGCCCTCATGGGTACACACCGTCCGCGGGCCGCGGGGACTTATCGCACTTGGGATTATTCGCGACGTGTCCATGGGTCTCTGTAACGAATCACAGGCGTTCCCAATGGCCGCCCTCCTTGATGAAGATAATCCACAGGCAGGCTGGTACCGCCGGCAATTCTTGCATGTTCGTGGGCTAGCACTAGATGCAATCTAGAGTCTCGGCATGGGCCGATACTATATAAGGGTCTGTGAGGTAGTTCTCTCCGGGCTCTTGCTCGCGAACGCGTAGCGCATCACCGGGGCTTCTGATGGCGGAGTCGAGTAGTAGCGGACCAAGAGTTAGCACCATTGGCGGATGACTCTCGTGTCACGACGACGAGCGAAAAGTGGTCAATCAATTCCGGCTTTCAACGGTGATGGCTCATCGTCCTCATGTCGCTGGATCTTCTTCCTCAAACCGCCAGTGAAGCGGGCCGCGGCTGCCTTAGCGCTTCCTGCTGTTGCTTCGCCGAATCTGCCTACTACCGTCGCAGCCGCAGCGCCCGCATTGACTGTTGCTTGAAAACCTGCGGTGCTCGTGTCGCGCACCGTGTCTCGGGCCTCGCCGGCCGCATCGAACCAGCGCTTTTTCTCGAGGGCCTCTCGGCTGCCCGCGATACCGAGCGTTTCGTGAAAGACCGCTATATCGGCTCCCACTTCGTTGCTTGAGCGCACGACTTCACCCGGTTTGAGCGGATGCAGCAGCACCTTGCTGTTGGCGGTTGCTGCGGCCGCATCCATGCGAGTGAGGAGACGATCAGTGCTCTTGGCGATGAGATCCCGACGTCTGGCACGTCCCGCTTGTATTGCAGCACGGTGGCGGTCAAGTTCGTCGGGGCTGGCATCGAGGACACGGTCTAGTTCGAGCACGGCGAGACCATCCTGGAGTTGGAAGCAGCGTGCCAGCACCGCGAGCCACTCCTCGACCTCGTGCTCGGCGCCCTTCGCGATCTGAGCCACGTCGCCGACGCTCGATTTTTTCTCTAGCTTTTCGGCGATGGCGTCGAGTCGTCGGAGAGCGAAAGCTTGCGTTTCAGCGATGGTTTGAGCTGCCCCTTGCACGCTCGACCACGTCACTTCTGAAACGCGGCCCACATGCTCGCGCTTGAGGAGGGCATCATCGATGACGAGGCCGGCGCCAATCATTCGTGCGATCGGAGCATCCTTGTGTGCGCGCAAGATGTCGTCGACCTTCTCATCGATGACGGCGAGATAATCCGTGATCTCCTGCATGGTCTGTTGCATTGCGACCTGCGCCATGATGCCCGCTGCGCCCGCCAGCATCGCTGGATTGGTGAGCATTGAGCCGACAGTTCCGGGCTTCACGAACTCGAGGATGTTGGTAATTTTCCCTTTGCTCGTCGTCACGATGGCGCGACTGAGGCCGTCGGAGGAACCCTTCATGGCGTTACCAAGCTTCAGCGCCTTGGCAGAGTCTTCCGTGAGCTTCACCCACCGTCCGGCGCTGGCGGCAATATCTGAGCCACCCTTCGCCGCAGCTGCCCCCACGTTGAACGCGCCGCTCAGCTTCCGAGTCAGCTGCAAATCTTGTGAGGCAACACCAGCGGACGACAGGAATCGATCTACGGCAGCGGGGTCGCCCAGAACGGCCAAACCGTTGCCATCGCTGACCAACTCGATCTCGTCAACCTGCTCGTTCTCGTCTGACATCCGCGCCCCTTTGTCACCCCGATTGAGTGGGTTCAGGCTAGCAGTCGTTCAAGATCGAACTGGCCGAAACCGCACTGCCGTTTCCACGCTGCGATCGGCTCCTTGACCCTTGTTCCCTCGGCCGCGCCTCTCTACTCTGGGCACATGTCTCTCCGCCTCGAAGAAGTTGTCATCGACTGCAGCGAACCGTCCGCTCTCGCCCGCTGGTGGGAGGTAGCGACCGGCTGGCAGGTCATCGACGAAGATGAGGACGGCGCCGAACTTGCGCCCGCGCCCGGGCAGACGCCGACGCTCATGTTCGTGAGGGTTGCCGATCAGAAGCGCATCAAGAACCGACTGCACCTCGACTGGGTGCCCGACGATCAGCAGGCCGAGGTCGACCGCCTGATCGGGCTCGGCGCGACACGCGTCGACGTGGGGCAGGGGGAGCAGTCGTGGGTGGTGCTGGCCGATCCCGAGGGCAACGAGTTCTGCATTCTCGCCGCGCGCTAGCTGGCCGTGAGTTGGATGTGCGTGACCGACGAACCCTTGTCGCACGAGCGTGAGCGACATATCGTTGAGTATCGTTCGACATCCAATTATGCGAGGAGAACATCATGGCTAATTCGTTCCCAACCGGTGGTTTCGGCGGAGTCAACGCCGACAGCATGTGGCAAACGATGGAGCAGTTGCGCGCCAACTTCGAGAAGCGCGTCGGCGGCAGCACCCGCATGGGTCGCGGCGACGTGCGCGCGGCCGTGCTGGCCCTGCTCGCCGAGCGTCCCATGCACGGCTACCAGATCATCCGCGAAATCGAAGAGCGCAGCGGCGGCAGCTGGAAGCCGAGCGCCGGCTCCGTCTACCCGACGCTGCAGCTGTTGAGCGACGAAGGACTCATCGGCGCCGAAGAATCGAACGGGCGGAAGACCTATGCGTTGACCGAGGCCGGGCGTGAGGTTGCCGCATCCCACACCGAATCTGCACCGTGGGAGAGCGCCGCCAGCGAAGAGAAGACCGGGTTCACCGCTCTGCCCAAGGCCGGCGTCGAGCTCGCGCAGGCCGCCGCGCAGGTGGGTCGCACCGGTTCGCCCGAGCAGGTGAAGCAGGCCGTGGACGTGCTCGATGAGGCACGCCGCCGGCTCTACTCGATCCTCGCTCAGGACTGACCGGGGTGACATCGGCTCGGCCGGGTCGACAACACGCCGAAGCTGACGCCGAGGCGGCGGCGAGAGCGGGCGCCGGAAACACGAAAGCCCGCTATCGCCGCATCCTGCGGTTCGCCAGCTACCACCTCGCGGTGACCTGGTTCTACGAGCTGTTCCTGCCGCGCATCGGCCTGCACAAAATCGCCGAACGCACCCGCACACGGCGCATGAAGAAGTTTGCTCGCAAATTCCATGTGCTGGCCGTCGACCTCGGCGGGCTCATGATCAAGGTGGGACAGTTCATGTCGTCGCGCCTCGACGTGCTGCCGCCCGAAATCACCGCCGAACTCGAAGGGCTGCAAGACGAGGTGCCGCCCGTGCCGTTCCCCGCCATCCGCGCCCTCGCCGAACGCGAACTAGGCGTGCCACTCGGGCAGGCGTTCACCTGGGTCGACGAAGTGCCCGTGGCCGCCGCATCCCTCGGGCAGGCCCACCGTGCGCAGCTGACACCCATCGCCGCCGCCGACGCGGGGCTCACCCACGTCATGCTCAAAGTGCAGCGGCCCGGCATCGACACCATCGTCGACGTCGACCTGAAAGCACTTCGCAAAGTGGGCGGATGGCTGAGCCACGTGCGCCTCGTCTACGACCGCGTCGACATGCCCGCCCTCGTCGAAGAGTTCGCTGCCACCAGCCTCGAAGAGATCGACTACCTGCACGAAGCCTCCAACTCGGAGCGTTTTGCGGCGGACTTCGTCGGTGACGATCGCGTGGATGTTCCCGCCATCGTGTGGGAGCGGACGACCCGACGCGTGCTCACGTTGGAAGACGTGACGGCAATCAAGATCAACGACCGCGAGGCGTTGCGAGCTGCCGGGATCGACCCGGCTGAGGTTGCGCCCGTGTTTGCGGCCGTGATGTTTGATCAGTTGTTTACCAACGGGTTCTTCCATGCTGACCCGCACCCCGGCAATATCTTTGTCACGCCTGTCGCACGGTCTGGTTCGAGTGCTGGCGCGGGGTCGGATGCTTCCTCCGCGGCAGGCACGGCCGGAGGGCTTGGCGCTGCAGGCCTCGCCGATGCGGTAGAGGGCGCGGATGCCGCGGCCACACGCGGCTGGAAGCTCACCTTCATCGATTTCGGCATGATGGGCGAGGTCCCCAGCAACACCCGGAGTGGCCTGCGGAAACTGCTCATTGCTGCCGCCTCTCGTGACGGCAAGGGTTTGGTCGACGCCATCCGCGATGTGGGTGTGCTGTTGCCGACCGCCGACACCAATGAGCTCGAGCGCGCGATGACGCAGCTCTTCGCCCGCTTCGGCGGCATGGGGTTCGCCGAGCTGCGTGAAGTCGACCCGCGAGAATTCCGCGACTTTGCCGAACAGTTCGGCGACGTGGTGCGGTCGCTGCCGTTCCAGCTGCCCGAGAACTTCCTGCTCATCATCCGCGCCATGTCGCTCGTGTCGGGCGTGTGCAGCTCGCTCGACCCCGCCTTCAACCTGTGGGACTCGGTCGAGCCCTACGCCCAACGCCTCATCCGCGACGAACGCGGCAACGTCGTGCAAGACCTCGGCCGCAAAGCCCTGGATGCCGCCACCCTCGCCGTGCGCCTGCCCGGCCGCCTCGACGGCCTCGTCACCCGCTTCGAGCAGGGCACGCTTTCGGTCGAGAGCCCGCGCCTCGAGCGGCGGGTCGCCCGCATCGAGCGAACCGCCCGTCGCATCGTCTCAGCTGTGCTCTTCGGGGGACTGCTCGTGGCAGGCGCCATCGTCCGTGCCGACGACGTCGTGTTCGGCACTGTGCTGATGTGTGTTTCGGTGCTGCCGCTGCTGCATGCCCTGTTCGGCGGCCGCTCTAACCGCCCCTAGCTCGACTCCATATCCAGGGTTAGGCCGATAACCTTGGATATGGAGCGGGCCGATGACGCTGTTCGGCGATCGTGCCCAGGCGTCATGTCGCGCATCCGCCCCACAATTTCTGAAACAAGTGAGAGGGCGTCCGGCGTGAGCTTGGTTCGTTTGAATGATGTCGAGGTGCGGTACGAGAACACGCAGATCCTGCGGGAGGCGTCTTTTCGGTTGGAGAACAAAGACCGCGTCGGCGTCATCGGGCGGAACGGGTCGGGCAAGACCACGCTGCTGAAACTCGTGCTCGATCAGGTGCAACCCGATTCGGGAACCGTGAGCGTCGAGGCCGGCATCCGGATCGGGTATTTCTCCCAGTTCTCGGAGCTGGACGGCAGCGCCACGATCACCGAGGTGCTCGACGCGTTGTTCGCCGACGTGCACGCCGTTGAAGATGAGCTGGCATCAATTGACCTAGCGATCGGCGAAGGGGCCGACGGGGGAGCGCTCGACACGCTGATCGAGCGCCAGGCCGAACTGTTCGGCGAGATGGAACGCCTCGACGGCTGGGATTACACTCGCAAGATCGACCAGGCGCTCACCACGCTGGGCTTCACCGAGGCACACCGCACGTGCGCGATCGACGAGCTGTCCGGCGGATGGCGCAACCGAGCCGCCCTCGCGAAGATCGTGCTCGAGGAGCCCGACATCCTGCTGCTCGACGAGCCCACCAACTTCCTCGACGTGGCCGGCGTGGAATGGCTCGAGAACTGGTTCCGCGACTTCGAGGGCGCCGCCATCATCGTGTCGCACGACCGCAAGTTCCTCGACGCCGTCGTGACGCGCATCGTCGAGGTCGAGAACTTCCACCTGCACGAATACCCGGGCAACTTCGCCGAATACATCGTGCAGAAGCAGTTCCGGTTGAAGACGCTCGAGGCGCAGTTCAAACACGAGAACGAGTTGCTGGCGTTCGAGGCCGAGGGCATCGCCGACCGTCGCGAGGCCGCCAAAGCGTCGAGCAAGGGGCTGGGCAAACAGCTCGCCAACGTGAAGAAGTCTCGCGCGCCGCGGCCCGTCGATGACATCATCACCGAGATTTACTCGGGCCTGCACGTCAAGGATGTCCTGTGCCGCATCGTCGGGCTCACGAAGTCCTACGGCGCCCGCACGCTCTTCGAAGGGCTGGATCTCGAGATCCGTCGCGGCAACCGCATCGTCGTGCTTGGCGCCAACGGTAGCGGCAAGAGCACCCTGCTGCGCGTGCTCACGGGCGACGAGAAGCAGGATGCCGGCAGCGCGGCGTGGGCCGGAGGCGTGAAGGTCGTCTCCTACAACCGCGTGCTCGACGAGCTGGATGACGATGACACCGTTACCCACGCCGTGAACGCCTACCCCGACAGCCTCGCCCTGACGGCGACCCGCAAGTCGGTCGGGCGCTTCCTCGACATGTTCCAATTCTCGGAGGCCGACAAGAAGAAGCGGATCCGCGAGCTTTCGGGTGGTCAGCGGGCGCGAGTCGCGATGGCGCAGTGCTTGCTGTCGGGCGCATCCGTTCTGTTGCTGGATGAGCCCACGAACCACCTCGACCTGGCTAGCACTCAGGTGATGGAGCGCGCGCTTGTTCACTTCCCGGGTGCAGTCGTGGTTGTGAGCCACGACCGGTTCTTCACCGACAAGGTGGCCAACCACGTGTTGGAGTTCGGCGCCGCCGGTGCCGAGCCGGGTGAGATTGCAGTGCGCGCAGCCTAGGCAGCCGCAGCCGCAGCCGCAGTGCCAGCTAGGCGACTGCGGCACGAACGGGCAAAGCCGCCGCGAATTCGAGCGGCGGCCCAGCCCGGCAACCGTTAGGCCGAAGCCCCACCCAAGAACCGCTTCATCGCCTCCGCGATCTCGGGCGACTTCGTGTGGTGAAGGTAGTGCCCCGCGTCGAGCAGGATGAGTTCGCCGCGCTCCGCGTGGGCGGCCTGCTTCTCATGCAGCTCGGCCCAGCCCTCGACGCCCGTGTTGTTCTGCTGCGCGAAGAGGAGGACCGGCAGGTCGGCGGGGAAGGTGCGGCTCTCGGCCTCGGCGAAGTTGGGGGCGATGTGTTCCATCTCGTTGAGCATGGTGGGGCTCATCGAGTTCTTGTTCGCGAAGAGGGCCAGCTGCTCCTTCTGCTCGGCGGTGTAGGGCGTGCCCGCATACGGGTCGTCGCTGAGACCCGCGATCAGGCGCACGAGCCCCAGATTCTTGAGCGTGCCGAAGAGGCCGAGCGGAAGCTCAGCATCCATGCCGGGTTGGCCGGGGACGCTGGTGTCGATGCCGACGAAAGCGGTCACCTCGTCGCGGAAACGTTCGACGTAGTCGAGGGCGTAGATGCCCGCGATCGAGTGGCCCGCGAGCACGTACTCGTCCACGCCCAGAGCTGAGACGGCCTCGTGCACCTCGGAGGCGATGTTGGCGGTGGTGCGCGGGATGTCGGTGTCGTCGCTGCGGCCGTAACCGAACGGTTCGACCGTGATGACGCGGTAGGTGTCGTCGAGTTCGTCGATGAGGGGCGCGAAGTCGATGGCGGGGGAGGGCGTGCCCTGGCCCGGCAGGAGCACGATGGTCTGGTTGCCCGAACCCTGGTCGACGACGTTCATCTTCTTGCCGTCGACGTCGACCAGCTCGCCGTAGACCTGGCGGTCGGCGGCCTCCACGTTGGTGGCGACGACGTTGACGGTGGCGGTCGTGCCGACGAAGACGACGGGGATCGCCACGAGGACGCCGACGACGATCAGAGTGATTTTGAGGGGTTTCTTCATTGCTCGTTCCGGGTTCGGGTCTGGAAACAGGGCGCACGTATGCGCATACATCCTCACGTTATGGGCCGAGCGCGGGCGACACCATCCGCCCTACGATGGATATATGGGTTTTCTCGACGAGTACGACGTCCGTTCCTTCCCCGCCGCGGTGACGCCGGAAGGGGGAGCGGAGCCCGCCACGGCCGCCTGGCTCAACGCCGAGGCTCGCGGATTCCACGACTCCCGGCTCACCGGTAAGAGGCTCGACGACGCTGCGCATGACCTCGTTGCCGACGGTCGCGAACTCGTGGGCGTGTATGCCCGCAACGTTCCCACGCACGCGCTCGGCACCGACATCCCGGTCGCCACGTTCTCGTCGTTCACGAGCACGCTCAACGTGGGCGCCCCCGAACTGCTGCCCGTGCACCTCGTGTCGAACGTGACGGTGCGCCCGACCCACCGGCGCAAGGGGATGCTGCGCCACATGATGACCGACAACCTGCGCGCCGCAGCCGACGCCGGGTTCGCCGTCGCCGCCCTGACCGCGTCGGAGGCCACCATCTACCGCCGCTTCGGGTTCGGCGCGGCCACCTGGCTGCACCATGTGAGCGTCATCACCGACTCGCGCTTCAAGCTGCTCGTCACGCCGAAGGGCCGCTCCGAGTTCCTCGAGGCCGCCCAGCTGACCGAGATCGCGCCGGCCGTGTTCGCCGAGTTCCACGCCACGCACCCCGGTTCGGTCGAGCAGCACAACCGGCACTGGGATCACATCAGCGGCGTGCGCTACGACAAGGGCGACGAAGATCTCACGGTCAACGCGGCGGTTCACTACGACCCGTCGGGCGCCATCGACGGCTACGTGTCCTACAAAATCCGCGACGTCTACAAAGACACCCAGACGCTCGAGGTGATCGAACTGGTCGCCACCAACGACGACGCCTACCTCGGCCTCTGGGACCTGCTCGCCTCGATCGACCTGAACGACCGGGTCGAATGGAACGGCGCCCCGGCCGAGGGGCCGCTGCGCTGGGCGCTCACCGACGCGCGCCTTGTGAAGCCGACCGAGATCGAAGACCTGCTGTGGCTGCGCATCCTCGACGTCGTGCGGGCCTTCGAGGCGCGCAGCTATGTGGGCGAGGGCGAAATCGTGCTGGCCGTCACCGACGCGCTCGGTTATGCCGAGGGCACCTATCGGTTGCGCATCGCCGGTGGCACCGCGCGGGTCGAGCGTGACGACAACGCGAACCCGGATGTCTCACTCGAGGCCCCCGCCCTGGCGTCGCTGTATTTGGGCGGCGTCGACCCTCTGACCTTGCGCGCCGCAGGCCTGCTCGACGAGCGCACGCCCGGCGCGGTCCTGCGTCTGCGCGGACTGCTCGCGCCCACCGCCCCCGTCTACGGCATCTCCCACTTCTAGACCGCTGTGTGCGGCTGCAACCGCCGCCGGAACGAACGGATGCCCCGACCAGCAACGCGCTGGTCGGGGCATCCCTGTCTCACCCGAGGGCGTCGGGCATCGTGCTCAGCCCGAGTCCTCGGCCGCGGCTATACCTCCTTGGAGGACGACGAACCGTCAGTCGTGGTCGACGCTGCAGCCAGTCGCTGACGTCGACGCAGCATCATGAACGCGGCACCCGCGAGCAGCAGCACGGCGGACGCCGTGCCGAGCGGGATCATGCCGGCCGCACCCGTCACGGGAAGGCCTGACCCGCCGATGAGCACGGGCGGCTGGGCGGCCGGGTCACCGCTCACAGGGGGAGCGGGTGTCGCGCCGCCGTCGACGGGGGGAGCCGTCGGGTCGGGCGTCGGCACGGCCGCGGGGGTGACCTCGATGAGCACGCTGCCCGTCGCGGTGCCCACCGTCGCCGTGAGGGTGTGCGGGCTGGCCGTCGGGAACGTGACGGTGTTGCCCGCGATCACATCGGTGGCGACCGAGCTCGTGAAGGTCGCGAGGTCGGTGACGTCGCCGAGCGACGTGCCGTCGGCGTCGAAACCCTCGGCCGTGAGCGTCACGGTGTCGCCCTGGTCGACCGTCGTGTCGCTCGCCGTGACCTCGACCGTCGTGGTGGCCTGCGCGACCGTGAACCAGCGCGCGTAGACCGTGGCGTCCGCGGCGAGGGGTGCCGCGAAGTCGAACGGAACCGTGAAGCCGGCGTCGGCGAACCAGCCCGCGAAGATGCGGTCGTCGTCGGTCGGTTCGGCGGGTTCGACGGGTGCCGAACCGTAGGCCACGGTCTGCGGCTCGATCGCCGTGCCCTGGCCGCCCAGGTCGAAGCTCAGGGTGCTGGGGGCCGGGGCGCCCAGACCTTCGGCGGCAGCGGCAGCGGCGAGACCGCCGACGACGGGCAGCGTGATGCTCGACTGCTTTGCGTCGACCGTGACGGTCGCGCTCGGCGTGCCGGCGACGAAACCGGAGAGGTTCGTCGTCACGACGACGCCGATGCGGTGACCGGCGGGGAACACCTGGTCGTAGGGCTCGAGCGGCCACTCGAAGTCGTACTTCTGGCCGGGCGTCACGGGTGTGGCCTGGCCGTCGACGAGCGTGTCGCGGTTGGAGGAGTCGAGCACGCCTCGGCTGGCGCGCCAGAAGTCGGCCGTCGCGGTGCGGCGTTCGACCTCGAGGTAGCAGGCGTTGTCGTATTGCGACTGCGCGCCCCAGCAGGAGCGATTTGCGGTGTTCTGCACGCCGTCACCCGTGCCCCGCGGGGTGCGCGCGGCCGTGCCGTAGTCGACGAGCATGGCCGCCAGGTTGGACTGGCCCTGGCTGAGCGATGCCGACAGGTTCACGATGGGCGTGCCCGAGATGCGCAGGTCTTTCGTGAGCGGTTCGGACAGGAAGGTGAGGCGCGTTCCCTGCTGGCCCTCGGGGGCCGTGATGAGCGATGTCTCGTTCGGCGCGTTCGCAGGGCCGGTGAATGTCAGCGTCTCGGCGCCCGTTCCCGGTGCGAGCAGCAGATCACCGGCGGTTCCGGGCTCGGTTCCGGCGAGGTTGACCGAGACGTTCTCGGTTCCCGGGGCGGGCCAGCTCGCGGCATCCTGCCAGACGTTCGGCTGCATCTCGACCGTGGCCTGGGGCTCGGACATGATGCCGTTCTGCACGTCCATCAACCAGAAGTCGAACCACTTGTGCAGCGTGTCTACCCACTCGGCCCGGCGGGCGTCGAACGGGTCGACGTGGCCGAGGCGAGGCAGCCACACCTTGCGCGGAACGTTGTTCTCGGCCAGGGCGGACCACCACTCGCCGAACTGGCTCATGCGCACGTTGTCGTCGTTGAGGCCGTGCACGGCGAAGACGGATGCCTTCACGTTGTCCACGTCGTTCTGATAGTCGCGTTCGTCCCAGAACGCGTTCACGTCGCCGGTCTCGTCGCCGTCGACCAGGTTCATCTCGTCGCGCGTCGGTGCGCACAGGTCTTTACGGTCGGGGTTGGTGACGTTGTTCGAGAGGCCCGCGGGGTAGTTGGTGTTGTGGCGGATTCCGTTGGTGCGCGAGTAGCGGTACCAGTCACTGATGGCCGCGATGGGGACGATGGTCGTGAGGCCGGGGACGCCCGTCGCGGCGACGCCGTTCGAGAGCGTGCCGTCGTAGGACTTGCCGATCATCGCGGCCTTGCCCGAGTGCCAGGCGGCGGTCTGCGCGGCGCCCTCGGAGTCGTAGCCGGGGACGCGTCCCTGCAGCCAGTCGATGACGACCTTCATGCTCTTGATGTCGCCCTCGCCGCCGTGCATCGGGCAGCCCGTCGAGTTGCCGGTGCCGTCCATCTGCGCGTGGATCACGGCGTAGCCGCGCGGCACGAAGTAGTTGTCGTAGAAGAGCGGGAAGAGGTCGGCGGCGCCGTCGCCGTCGTTGTCGGTGAGCAGCTGCGACTCGTTGCCGCGCCCGACGGTCGTGTAATAAGGGCTGGGGTCGATGATCGCGGGAACCTTCAGAGCGCCGTCGCTCTCCTTGGGCCGGATGATGTCGATCGCGGTGACGTCGGTGACGCCATCCCGGTCTTGGTCAACGCCCTCGACGGGGATGAACACGCGCTCACGCACCGCGGTCTCGTAGTCGAAGATTGCCTCGGTTTTGCCGCCGACGACCGAGATGCCTGCGGGGGTCGCGGCCTGGGCGGTGATGGGGGCCAGCGTGCTGCCGATGACGGCGACGGCGAGGGCACCCACGATGGTGACGCGCCGGACACGGGTTTGCGGTTGTTGTTCCGCCGGCCTGTGTCGAGTTCTCAATCGAGTCTGTGAAGTTCTTAAGAAAGTCATGGCTCTTGAATACCCTCAATCGGGGGTGATTCTGAGAACGTTTACCAATACGTAACACTTCGGCCCGAATCGAAACCTGGCTGGAACTTAACGGCCCGAAAAATGCATCCTTTGGGTTTTTCCTCCTCTCCGACGTCCGGCGATACGACAAGCCCCGCCTCGGCGAACCGGGGCGGGGCTTGTCGTGCGGGTGACGCTAGGGCTACTTGTGGCGCGGCTTGCGGGCCGGGCGTTCGCCGTCGAAGTCGCGGGCCCGGGCGGGGGCGCCGCGGTCGGGACGGATCTCGATGAGCTGGCCGCTGATGCGCGTGTCCTTCAGGCGGTCGAGCGTGTCGGACGACATGTTGGCCGGCAGCTCGACGAGCGAGAAGTCGGGGCGGATGTCGATGTGACCGAAGTCTTCGCGGCTGAGGCCACCCTCGTTGGCGAGAGCGCCCACGATCTGGCGGGGCTCGACGCGCTGACGGCGGCCGACCGCGATGCGGTAGGTGGCCATGGGGCCCGACGAACCACGCTCGCGGCGCTCGGGGCGTTCGCGACGCTCGCCGCGGTCACCGCCGCGGTCGCCATCACGGTCGAAGCGGTTGCCGCCGCGCGAGTCACGGTCGCCGCCACGGGAATCGCGGTCGTAGCGGTTGCCGCCACGGGAGTCACGGTCGCCGCCGCGCGAGTCGCGATTGTCGAAGGTTGCGGCACGCTGGGCGCGCTCGTCTTCGGCCGACAGCAGCAGGGGCGTGTCGCCCTGGGCGACGACGGCGAGAGCCGCCGCGACATCCGCCTCGGGGGCGTCGTGGTGCTGCACGTAGTGGGCGACGATGTCGCGGAAACGCTCGATGCGCTCGGGGTCGGCGAGGGCCTCGGTGATGGCGTCGTCGAAACGCGACAGGCGCGTGGCGTTGACATCGTCGACCGACGGCAGCTGCATCTGGGTGAGCGGCTGACGGGTGGCCTTCTCGATGGCGGTCAGCAGGCGACGCTCACGCGGGGTGACGAAGCTGATGGCGTCGCCCGAGCGGCCGGCGCGGCCCGTGCGACCGATGCGGTGCACGTAGGACTCGGTGTCGATGGGGATGTCGAAGTTGACGACGTGGCTGATGCGTTCGACGTCGAGGCCTCGGGCTGCGACATCCGTGGCCACCAGGATGTCGAGCTTGCCCGACTTGAGCTGGTTGACCGTGCGCTCACGCTGCACCTGGGCGACGTCACCGTTGATGGCGGCCGCCGAGTAGCCGCGGGCGCGTAGCTTCTCGGCCAGCGTCTCGGTCTCGTTCTTGGTGCGCACGAAGATGATCATGCCTTCGAAGTTCTCGACCTCGAGGATGCGCGTCAGGGCGTCGACCTTTTGCGGGTAGGACACGATGAGGTAGCGCTGGGTGGTGTTGACCGACGTGGTGGTCTTGGCCTTGACCGTGATCTCTTCGGGGTCGTTCAGGTACTGCTTCGAGATGCGGCGGATGGCCGAGGGCATGGTCGCCGAGAACAGCGCGACCTGCTTCTCTTTCGGGGTGTCGGCGAGGATCGTCTCGACGTCTTCGGCGAAGCCCATCTTGAGCATCTCGTCGGCCTCGTCGAGGACGAGGTACTTGAGCTGCGACAGGTCGAGGGTGCCCTTGGCGAGGTGGTCCATGATGCGGCCGGGCGTGCCGACGACGACGTGGACGCCGCGGCGCAGCGCACTGAGCTGCACGCCGTAGCCCTGGCCGCCGTAGACGGGGAGCACGTGCACGCCGCGCAGGTTGGCGGCGTACTTCTCGAACGCCTCGCAGACCTGCAGGGCCAGCTCGCGGGTCGGCGCGAGCACGAGCGCCTGCGGGGCTTTCTGCGACAGGTCGAGGCGGCTGAGGACGGGCAGCGCGAACGCGGCCGTCTTTCCCGTGCCCGTCTGGGCGAGGCCGACCACGTCGCGACCCGCGAGGAGCGGCGGAATGGTGGCTGCCTGGATGGCGGAGGGGTTCTCGTAGCCCACCGTCTTGAGGGCTTTCAGTACTGCGTCATCGAGGCCGAGATCGGAGAAGGTGAGGGCGTCGGTAGGTGATGTTGCTTCGCTTGTGGCGTCGGCGTCGGTTGTGCTCATAAGTCAACGGTAGTGTGTCGCGCGCCTTATCGTCTTTTCGGCCGCACCGAAAGGGCCTGATCTCTCATGATTCTTTGTGCCCGGCTGCGCGAACCGGCACCGGAACGCGGCACGATGTGCACGTGGGGGAGGGCGCGGTGCACCTCGACCTCGAGCGTGAGTTGGCCGCGGCGGGCGAGCACGATGCCGACGATGGCCGCCGCGAGGGCGGGCATGGCGCCCGAGACGATCATGCCGATGTGGGCGCCGAAGGTCTCGACGATCCAGCCCATGAGTGGTCCGCCGATGGCCTGGCCGCCGAGGAGCACGAGCACGTAGAGCGACATGACGCGGCCGCGGATGCCCACGTTGGACGACAGCTGCACGAGCGAGTTGCTGGCGGTCTGGAACAGGAGCGCGGACATCCCGACCGTGACGAGGATGGCGGCGAAGAAGCCGACCGAGGGCATGAGACCCGCGGCAGCCTGCAGCACACCGGTGATGAACACGCCGAACACGATGGTGCGCAGGCGGATGGAGGCGCGACGCGTCGAGAGGAGGGCGCCCGTGAGCGCACCCACCGCCACCATCGAGTTGAAGAGGCCGTAGCCACCCGCGCCCACGTTGAACACGTCATCGGCGTATGAAGCGAGCAGCACGGGCATCGTCAGCCCGAACACGGCGAAGACCGCGACCAGGATGACGGGGTAGACGATCGTGGGCTTCGACACCGCATAGCTGAGCCCCTGTCGCAATTGCCCCCTGGTGCGGGGAGCGGGCGCGAGGCGCGACATCTGCGAGGTGCGCAAGAGCGTCAACATGCCCACGACAAGGATGCACGCGACGCCGTTGATGGCGAAGGCCCATCCCGCGCCGACCGCGAGCAGCAGCACGCCGGCGATGGCGGGCCCGATCATGCCGCCCAGCTGGAACACCGACGAGTTGACGCTGATGGCGTTGCGCAGGTGCCGGTGGCCGACCAGCTCGGACACGATCACCTGACGCGCGGGGTTGTCGATGACCGTGACCATGCCCGTGGCGAAGGCGATGGCGAAGACGTGCCAGGCCTCGACCGCGCCCGAGAGCGTGAGGGCCGCCAGCCCCAAGCTCAGCACGGCGAAGATCGACTGCGTGATCATCATGAGCATGCGCTTCGAGTAGCGGTCGACGAAGACGCCGCCCAGCAGGCCGAAGAAGAGCATGGGCGCGAACTGCATGGCCACCGTGATGCCCACGGCCGTTGCGCTGCCCGTGAGTTCGAGGACGAGCCAATCCTGGGCGATGCGCTGCATCCATCCCGCGGTCATAGCGACGAAGTTGCCGGCCGTCCAGATGCGGAAGTTGGGGATGGAGAGGGCGATGAAGGTGTGCTTCCACGGCGGCCGCACGGTGGTGACGGAGAGGGGCTCGGTGGGAGGAAAGGCGGCGGCGGTTGCGGAAGAAGAAGAGGAAGTCACGGATGTCTCTGGTCAGGAAGGAGAGGGCTGGTTACGTATGGGTCGGGATTCTGACTTAACGCTAAGCGCATCCTGTTTATTCGGACCCTCAATGGCTACTATTACTGCCATTGGTTTTATCAATGCGAGCGGATGTTGCGCCGCCCGCCCGCGAGAGGTGCACCGTGTTTGATCCCATCCTTCTGAAGACGTTGCTCGTGGTCGCCGAGACGCACAGCTTCACGCGTGCCGCCCAGCAACTGGGCCTCAGTCAGCCCACCGTGAGCCAGCAGATGAGCAAGCTGGAGAAGGCGGCCGGGCGGTCGCTCATCGTGCGGGACACCCGCGAGGTGCGGCTGACCGACAACGGCGATGCCATGGCTGGTTTTGCGCGCACGATCCTGGCGGCGCATGCGGCGGCCGAGAGCTACTTCAGCGGTTCGGCAATGAAAGGACGGCTGCGCTTCGGCGCCGCCGATGACTTGGCGATCACGCAGCTCCCGCGCATCCTGAGGCATTTTCGGCAGCTGTACCCGCAGATCAACCTCGAGCTGACCGTGAACCAGAGCGGGCCGTTGCGGCGGCGGCTCGAGGCCGGGCACCTCGACCTCATCTTCATCAAGCAGAGCGCGGGCGACGAGACGGAGTCGACGCGGGTGGCCCGCGACTCGATGGTGTGGGTGGGGCAGGAGAAGATGACGATCGAAGAGGGCGCGCCCGTGCCGCTCATCGCGTATCAGGGGCCGAGCCTGAGCCGGCAGATGGCGATCGAGGCGCTCGAAGCGGCGGGGCGCACGTGGCGCATCACCTGCAATACGCGCGACGTGAACGGGGTGTTGGCGGCCGTGCGGGCGGGTATGGGTGTGGCGGTTTTTCCGCAGGCGCTGATCCCGGCGGACCTCGTGAAGGTGAGCAACCGTTTCACGCTGCCCGAGCTCGGCGACGTCGACTATGTGTTGATGGCGAATCCGGCGGCGGCGCAGGACTCGGTGGAGGCGCTGAAGTCGGCCATCGTGAGCCGCGGGGTGAGCCGCGCGGCGTGAGGCAGAGTCGTCCGTCGAGGGCCCGGCGCTGACGTAATCTGAGAGCGTGCCACGCTTCTCTGACCTCGCCCGCGTTTTCTCTCGACGGGACCGGTCCGAAGCCACTGGACAACCGGGCGTGGGGGCAGAGCTCGTCGACGTGACGGGTGAGTCGAGTGCTCTGCCGGGAGCGACCTCTGGCGCGACATCCGGCCCGCGCTCTCGGCCCGAGAAGCTTGTGCGCGAGAAACTCCCGCGCGATGTGCTCGTGCTGGGCGTCGTCGCCTTCTTCGTGATGGTGGGCTTCGGTGTCGTCGTTCCCGTGCTGCCCGTCTACGTGCGCTCGTTCGGCGTCGGTTACGTCGAGGTGGGTGCCGTCGTCTCGGCGTTCGCGGTCATGCGTCTCGTGGCGAACCCGTTCGTCGGCAAGCTCATGGACTGGGCCGGCGAGCGCACGATTCTCGCGATCGGCATCGGCATCGTGGCGCTGTCGTCGGGGCTCGTCGGGCTCGCGCATACCTACCCCCAGGTCCTGCTGCTGCGCGGCGCCGGGGGCATCGGCTCGGCCATGTTCTCGGTCGCGGCCATGACGTTGTTGCTGTCATCCACGTCGCCCAAGCTGCGCGGGCGTGCGGTCGGCTTCTATCAGGGCGGGTTCCTCATCGGTGGCATGGCTGGCCCCGCGGTCGGCGGTCTGCTCGCCACCGTGTCGCTCACCGCACCGTTCTTCTTCTACGCCGTGACGCTCGCCATCGCCGGTCTCGTGGGCCTCTTCCTGCTCAGCGGTCGCAAACGGGCCGAGGTGGATGCCGCGGCCGAGGTCATCCCGTTGGGCCGGGTCATCCGCGACCGCCGTTTCCAGGTGGCGTGCCTCGCGAACCTCGCGCAGGGCTGGTCGGCCATGGGTGTGCGCGGAGCGTTGATCCCCGTGCTGGTGGTCGAGATGCTGCATCAGGAGCCCGCGTGGACCGGTATCGCGTTCGCGGTGGCTGCCGTCGCGCAGACCATCGCACTGGCGCCGGCCGGGCGTTTCGTCGACACCGTGGGGCGCAAGCCGGCGATCATCGGCGCCTTCGCGGTGGGGGCCGTCACCATGATGGCGATTCCGTTCGTCACGTCGCTGTGGCTGCTCATCGTGTTGCTGTGCGTCTATGGCGTCGCGGCCGCGTTCATGGGCACAGCACCCGCCGCGGCCGTGGGCGATGCGGCCGGTGCGCGCGGCGGCAAACCGGTGGCCCTCTTCCAGGCGTTCTCGGATGCGGGAGCAATCGCCGGTCCCCTCGTGGCCGGGCTGCTGCTCGACCTGTACTCCTTCCCGGCGGCGTTCGCCTCGGCCTTCGTCATCATGGCGGCGGCCGCGCTCTTCGCGCTGCGCATGCCGTCAGACCGCGTGAAGCCGGTCGCCGCGTCGTAACGACTCCCGCGCCGCGCGCGTTGTCCGACGCCGCAAGCGGGGTGCCCGTTCCGTAACAGTGGTTCGCATTCGCGCGTCCGCGGCGAGCGCGTGCGAGTCTGTGACAACGCACCGGATGCCCCGAACCTCCGGTCGGCAGACGGAAGGAGCGGCGCCATGGCACCCCTCGATACGCGGGAACCCGAGCTGGGATTCAGCACGCAGCAGTTGCACGGCGGCGTCGGCACGGATGGCGACGGCTTCCACGCGCGCGCGACGCCCATCTATTTGAGTGCGGGCTTCGTCTTCGACGACTTCGAACAGGCGGCTGACCGCTTCGATGGCGCGACGGGCTCCGGTGACGGGTACTCCTACACGCGCACGGGCAATCCGACGACGGCTTCTGTCGAGCGCCGCCTGGCGGTGCTCGAGCGGGGGCGCAACGCTTTGCTCGTGGGCAGTGGGCAGGCTGCGGCATCCGTGGCGCTGTTGGGGCTGTTGCAGGCCGGGGATCATGTGCTCGCGGCATCCAGCCTGTATGAGGGATCTCGCGGGTTGCTCGTCGAGAACTTCGGACGGCTGGGCATCGAGGCCGGGTTCGTCGACGACGCGAACGACGCGGGGGCGTGGCAGGCGGCGATCCGGCCCAACACGAGGGCGGTGTTCGTGGAGTCGATCCCGAACCCGAAGAACGATCTGGTCGACATTGAGCTCGTGGCGGGGGTGGCGCACCGCAACGGCATCCCGTTGGTGGTGGACAACACGTTCGCGACGCCTTATCTGCAGCGCCCGATCGAGCACGGCGCCGACATCGTCATCCACTCGGCCAGCAAGTTCTTGGCCGGGCACGGCTCGGTGCTGGGTGGTGTCATCGTCGACGCGGGCACCTTCGACTGGGCCGATGCCTCACGTTTTCCGCACCTCAACGAGCCGTCGCGGTCGCTCGGCGGGCTGTCCTTCGTGGAACGCTTCGGTGCCGACGCCTACTTCGTCTACGCCAAGGATGTCGTGGCGGCCCGTTTCGGCCCGACACCGTCGCCGCTGAACGCGTTCCTGATCCAGCAGGGTGTCGAGACGCTGTCACTGCGCGTGGAGCGGCAGTCGCGCAATGCGCTGGCCGTGGCCCGGTGGTTGGAGCAGCGGCCCGAGGTGCACTCGGTCGACTACTCGGGTTTGGAGTCGAGCCCGTATCACGCGCTGGCCGAGCGGTATCTTCCGCGCGGGCAGGGCTCGGTGTTCTCGTTCACGCTGCGCGGGGGAGTCGAGGCGGCGCGCGCCTTCTTCGACGCCGTCCAGATATTCACGAGGATGACTCACCTCGGCGATGTGCGTTCGCTCGTCATCCATCCGGCCTCGACGTCGCACGCGGCGCGCACCGAGGACGAGCGCCGGGCCGCCGGCGTGTGGCCGGGCATGTTGCGGTTGTCGATCGGTATCGAGGACGAGGTCGATTTACTGGCGGATGTGGAGAGGGCCCTTCGTGCGGCAGCGGCTGCGATCGCCGACGGGTCGACGCGTGCGCCGGTGACCACGCCGGAGGCTTCGGTGCCGGGTGTCGCCGTGAGCGCTGCGGCATCCACCGACGCTGGCGCCACGGAGTCCGGCACGCTCTCCGAACCGGCTCCGGCTGCGCTCGACTCGATCGGACACGTCGCATGACAAAGGCTCAACACTTCGGCTGGTTCCTGTCCCGGGGCTTCGGCCCGCACGGGTGGGGGCACCCCTACTACGAGTGGAACTACCCCTGGTATGAGCCGCAGCTCTACCAGCAGTCCATCCACGATCTCGAGCAGGCGGGTTTTGACCTCGTCATCATCGAGGATGCCCTGTCCCTCGGCAACGCCGACACGCTCGACCTGCGCATCCGCAGCGCCTATGGCGGCCCGAAACACGACCCCCTCATGCTCGCGCCGTACCTCTTCGACGTGACCTCGCATATCGGCATCGCGCCGACCGTGAACCCGCTGGCGTATTCGCCCTATCAGGCGGCCCGGCAGTTCGCCACGTTGCAGCATCTGAGCTCGAATCGCTTCGGCATCAATGTGGTCACCGATGTGGGGTCGAGCCGGCACTTCGGTGTCGAACCCGTGTCTCACGATGCGGCTTACGACCGGGCCGAGGAGTGGCTCTCGAGCATCCGCCGTCTGTGGCACAGCTGGGGTGACGATGCCCTCATCGCGGATGCCGCGACGGGCCGTTTCGCCGACGGAACCCGCCTCGACGCCGTGCAGCACCGCGGTGCCAACTACACGTTCGACGGCCCGCTGAACGCCCTGCCGTTCGCCGGCGGTGACCCCGTCGTCGTGTCGCCGGGCGGTTCGCCGCGCGGGCTCAACTTCGCGGGCGAACAGTCCGAGGTGCAATTGGCCCTCGCGTCGCTCGACGTCGACACCATCCGCGCCTACCGGGCCAAGGTGTTGGATGCGGCGACGGCGCACGGTCGCACCGCGGCGGACATCGACATCCTGTTCGTGTTCAAGCCGATCATCGTGGCGAGCACAGAGGAGGCGGACCGACTCGTTCGAGCGTCGGCCCACCCTGACGACGCGGCGTTGCTGCAGGTGGCGGCCGCGCAGTCGAGCGACCTCGAGACCGACCTGACGAAGCTCGACCTCGACCGACCCGTCGACGAGGCGATGTTCGGCGACCATGTGTCGCGCGGCAGCATCAAGGGCCTGCTGGGCAAGGCCGACAGTTTCGCGTCGACGACCCTGCGCGAACTATTGACCGCCAAAGCGCGGCTCGGCCGCATTTCATCGCGCGAGGGTTTCGTGGGCACGGCCGACGAGATCGCCGACTTCATCGAACAGATCGGGGACGAGGCCGACAACGACGGGTTCATCTTCTCGGGCGATCTGCACCCCGTGACCATCCACCGCATGCTCGACGAGTTGGTGCCGATCCTGCGCCGCCGCGGCATTCTGCGCACATCGTTTGGTAACGGCGGCCTGCGCGGCAATCTGCGCGACTTCTAAGAGTTGGGCGCGGCCTCCGGCGGCTGGGGCGGTGTGCTGAGGATGGCCACGGTCGGCAGGTCGGGCGCGGCCCACGTGAGGGAGCCGAGGTCTCGGGGGAGCAGCCAACGCAACTCGTCGTGGTCGACGCTCTGCTCTGGCGGGGTTTCGGCACGTGCGTCGTAGCAGGCGAGATCGATGAGCCGACCCGAGTCGAGGGCCGTCGTCGAACGATCGATGAGGGCGCCGACACGGATGTCGATGCCGAGCTCTTCGCGGATCTCGCGGGCCAGAGCGTCTTCGGGTGTCTCGCCGGCCTCCACCTTTCCGCCGGGGAACTCCCACAGGCCGGCCGACGAGATGCCCGGGCGTCGGCGGCAGGCCAGGACCTCGTCACCGCGGCGGATGACGGCGGCGACGACGTGGATGGCTGCGGGAGTGTCGGCGGATGAGGTCACGTCAGAGAGGCTATGCCGTGCACGGGCATCGGCAAGCATGGCGCGCCCGGGCCGCCCACGCCACCCGGCGGAGCACCGTACTCCTTTCATCTCGTCCGATCAAAGGGCTGTGAGCTGTCGGCGCCGCGGCGTACCGTTTCGGGTGGACAGTTTGGAAAGGAGCATCCCATGCCCGCTTCAGAGGAATTGCCGTCGACGCTCGAGCGCTCGCCGAAGCATGCCCAGGCGATCTGGTCGAAGGCCCACGATTCGGCTGTGAAAGAGTACGGCGAGGGCGAGCGCGCGCACCGCACCGCTTTCGCCGCGTTGAAGCACGAATACGAGAAGGTCGGCGACCACTGGGAGAAGAAGGACTCGAGTGGCCCCTCCGACGCGCAGGCCGAGGGTGGTGCCGACCGTAGCGAGAAGAAGACGCAGGAGGGTGTCGATGCGAACGCGTCGAAGGAGCACCTGCTCGATGTCGCGAAGAAGCTCGACATCTCGGGACGCTCGTCCATGAACAAGGATGAGCTGATCGATGCGATCAAGAAAGCCAACGCCCGCGAAACCCGAAAGGCCCGTTCATGACGACATCCAGCGAGATCCTCTGCGACGGCTTCGACCGCGTGCGCGGCACATTCGACACGGTCGCGACCGGTTTGACGGAGGAGCACCTGCAGTTCACGCCGGCGCCGGGCGCGAACCCGATCGTCTGGTTGCTGTGGCACCTGACGCGCGTGCAGGACGATCACGTGGCCGATGCTGCAGGGTCTGAGCAGGTGTGGACGGCTCAGGGATTCGCCGATGCGTTCAAGCTCCCGTTCGCCGATAAGGCCACCGGATATGGAATGGACGCGGCGCAGGTTTCGCTCGTGGCCGGTGTGACGGCGGATCAACTGCTCGACTACCACCACGCGGTGCACGAGCGCACGGTCGAATATGTGAGGTCGCTCTCGGACGCCGACCTCGACCGTGTGGTCGATACTCGCTGGAACCCTCCGGTGACACTGGCAAGCCGTCTCGTCAGCGTGATCGCGGACGACCTGCAGCACGTGGGCCAGGCGGCTTATGTGAAAGGCCTTCTCGGCTCGGTGTGATGAGCGAAAGAGCCGCGGTGCGACCGAGGCCCCCGTCTAGGGTGCGTGTCGCGGGGTGTCAACCCGTGAGCGCCGTTCAGGACCGGGTGCAAGCATGGGATGACGGCATCCAACGATTTGAGGAGTGCGACACATATGGCTGAAGAGACTTCGGGTTCGGATGCGGCGGTCTTCGTCCTGTTCGGGGCGACGGGCGATCTGGCGAAGCGCATGGTTCTGCCCGCGTTCTTCCAACTGGCACAGCACGGTCTGCTGCCGAAGCAGTGGCGCCTGATCGGGAACGGCCGCGGCGACGTTTCGCACGAGGACTTCACGCAGCACGTCTTCGATGTGCTGACGGAGTTCGGGCCGAAGCCCGAGGACGGCCCGTGGGACGAGTTCTCGAAGAACCTGCGCTTCGCGGGTGGGGGGTTCGACGCGTCGAACCCGGGCAGCTTGCTGGATGTCATCGACGAGGCGAAGTCCGATCTAGGCGATGGTGCTCAACTCATCCACTATCTGGCTATTCCGCCGAGCGCGTTCATCTCGATCACCGAGGGTCTCGGCGAGCACGATCTCGCCGAGGGTGCCCGCGTGGTCTATGAGAAGCCGTATGGCACGTCGCCCGACAACTTCCGCAAGCTGAACGAGGCGGTGCAGAAGGTGCTCGACGAGAAACAGGTGTTCCGCATCGACCACTTCCTCGGCAAGGAGGCGACGCAGAACATCCACACTCTGCGTTTCGGCAACTCGGTCTTCGGCGACGTCTGGAACCGCGATCACATCCGTGCGGTGCAGATCGACGTCCCCGAGACGCTCGACATCGCGGACCGCGCCGAGTTCTATGACGAGACGGGCGCCCTGCTCGACATGATCGTCACGCACCTCTTCCAGTTGGCCGCTGAAATCGCGCTCGAGCCGCCGCTGTCGATGAAGGCCGACGACATGCAGGATGCCCGTAACGCCATCATCGCGGCGTTCCGGCCCATCTCGCCGGACGACGCCGTCTTCGGCCAATTCGAGGGTTACACCGACACCGAGGGTGTTGCGGATGACTCGAAGATGGATACGTTCGTCGCCGCCAAGCTCTTCATCGACACGGACCGCTGGCGCGACGTGCCGTTCCTCCTGCGAACGGGCAAGCAATTGGCCCGCGGCGGTCAGCGCATCAGTGTGATCTTCGAAAAGCCGCACACGGGTCCGTTGAGCCACGACACCCCCGTGCTCGGCAACGTGCTCACGTTCGACCTCGAGGGATCGGGTTCGATCGATATGCGTGTGGTCGTGAAGCGTCCGGGGGCCGACTTCGAGTTGGCCACGGATATCGCCCGGCTGCCCCTGTCGACGGTCGAGGACGCCGATCCGCTGCCGCCCTACGTGAAGCTCATCAACGACATCATCGAGGGCGATCGCTCGCTCTTCACCCGACCGGATGGCCTGGAGCACACGTGGGAGGTCATCGGGCCGTTGCTCGACAACCCGCCCCAGATCCAGTCCTACGAGCGTGGCTCGTGGGGCCCTGCGGCCGCCGCGGCGCTTGCCGCACCGGACGGCTGGTTGCTGGGCGACACGCGCGACGAGGACGGCCCGCTCGACGGCGAGGGTGAATCGGATGCGGCTGATGCCGACACCGGCCTAAACGACTCCGCCGAGAACTAACCGTGTAACGCCGCCGCTCGCGACGCGGTGCAGACAGCCGGGCAACGGGATGTGCTCCCAGCCCGGCTGTCCGCTTGGGAGCAATCCCCGACGGTGGCTCCGCACACGGACGTTTCGAGTTAACCCCGACCGGCTATCGTTCTGCGGGTGACCTCTCATCCCGCCCTGGCTCGCAGGTTGTCGCTGACGAACGCGATTTTCCTCGGCCTTGGTTCGATGATCGGCGCGGGACTCTTCGCAGCATTTTCTCCGGCGGCACGCGCTGCGGGCAATGGCCTTCTCATCGGCCTCGCCGTCGCTGCCGTGGTCGCCACGTTCAACGCTCTGTCGACGGCCCAACTGGCCGCCGCGATGCCGCAATCAGGAGGCACCTACCTGTACGGACGCCGTGTGCTCGGCGACTGGTGGGGTTTCATCGCGGGTTGGGGCTTCGTCATCGGCAAGACGGCGAGTTGCGCGGCCATGGCCCTGACCTTCGCTGCCGCCGTTGCCCCTCCAGGGTGGCTGCGCCCGGTGGCCGTCGCGGCGGTGGTCGTCATCGCCCTCATCAATATCGCGGGTGTCACCCGCACCGCACGCGCCACTCAGATCATCGTCGTCTTCGTTCTCGCCGCGATCGCAATTGCCGTGATGAGCGGCCTCTCGGCGGGCAGCGACTCGTCCTCTCACCTGGCCGGGTTCCTGACGGACGGTTCTCTCTGGTCGGGTGGCGCCTACGGGATCCTCCAGTCCGCCGGCCTCCTCTTCTTCGCCTTCGCGGGCTACGCCCGGGTCGCCACTCTCGGCGAAGAGGTGCGTGACCCGGCCCGCACCATCCCGCGGGCGATCATCGTGGCTCTCGTCGTGTGCGTCGGGGTCTATGCCGTGGTCGCTGTGGTGTTGTTATCGGTGCTCGGTTCCTCCGCCGTGGCGGGGAGTGCTTCTCCGGTGGTCGACCTCGCTGCCCAGTCTGAGTGGACCTGGGCGTCGTGGTTCGTGCGCGCCGGCGCCGCCGCCGCTTCTCTGGGTGCTCTGCTGGCGCTGGTCGCCGGGGTGGGCCGAACGGTTCTCGCGATGTCGCGCGGCGGCGATCTTCCCGTATGGCTGTCGGCCGTGCATCCCCGGTTCTCAACCCCTCACCGCGCAGAAACGGCCGTCGCTCTGGTGCTCGTCCTCCTTGTCACTGTCACCGATCTGCGGGGGGCGGTCGCGTTTTCCTCGTTCGGTGTGCTCGTGTATTACTTCATCGCGAACGTCTCGGCATGGCACCAGCCGGCGGCGGCGCGGCGTTTCGGGCGCGTGGTTCCCGCGCTGGGCGCGGTGCTGTGTCTCGTCCTCGTCGTGACGTTGCCCCTCGCCGCGATCGTGACGGGCGTCGCGATCTTCGTGGTGGGTGTGGTGTTCCGAGCTGTCCGCCTGCGCGGGGCTGCTTCGGCCTAGAAGAGCGTGCGCGCGTCGGGTGACGTGGGCGGAGGAACCGCGATAGCGCTCGCGAGGACCGCCCGGCCGAGCCGCAGTGTTCCGCTCGTCGTGGGCGAACTGCGAATGCCGCCCCGGCCGCGCAGCGCTGTGTGTGCCCCGGGAGCAAGCACGGTGTTCATCCAGCCGCATGGATTGGCGGGCCGCTGCCCGTCGAAGTGCACGGGTCCATCGCCCGAGTCGATGCTGAACGGCTGGCGCGTCAGAAGATCGATGTTCGCGCCACGGAGGATGATGTTGCGTCTTGTCGCCACCGGGTCGAGTGGCCCGCTGCCGAGCAGGGCTTCGAGATAATCGAGTGTCTCGCCCGCGAAGAGCGTGACCGCGGCCGTGCGGTGGGCCGCTCGGCCGAAGAATCGGTCACCCTTGATGCCCAGCCCCGCCACCACGGCTACGACGTCGGGAGTTTCATCGATCGATGTATCGAGCGGCACAGGCCCGTCCGACGGCCGACCTTCGTAGCGGTGAATCGGCGAGACGACGAACCGTTCGATCAGAATCTCGGTTCGGTAGGGGAGCTCAGGCGGCACCTGACCAGGGTAATCGACGGGTGGCCGGGCGATCCTGAGACTGCTTCCCCGTTCGTGCCGTGGGTTGCAGCTGTCACCGCTTCGATGTGTCCTTGACCCGATCGACGAGTTCGCGCCACGGACCGTCGAGCTTCTTCTCGGGGATACGCGCCCCTCGCTCCTCGGCCTCCGACACCCGGCGTCCTACGCCGACCGGAAGCTCGTCGCCACCGGTCTCGGAAGGCTGCATCAGCACGCGAATGGTATAGACGAAGCGATCGGCCCCGCTGTCTTCGTCGGCCTTTTCGTCATCCCACGGGCACGAATCGACGAGAGCGAGCCATTCGGCGACGTCGGGCTCGGCTTCGGCTTCGACCGTCCATCGAGGGCTGAGGCCGGCGACACCGCCCGAGCGCGTCACCGTGATGCGCAGCGTGCTCGCCGGCTCGATGTCACTCATGGGTAACCACCCCCACAGTCTGCCAGGCATCCTCGACCGCGAGATGCTCGGGGGAGCCGCTGCCGAAACGCGTTGCAGCAGCGGCGACCGTCAGCGCGGCGAACTCGGAGAATGTCGCGGTCGGGCTGATGTCGCCCTGGATGGCGTCGTACCAGACGAGCCCGACGCCGCTCCAGGCGGGACCGCCGAGCGCTGTTGCCGCGACCGCGAAAGCGCGATTGGGGATGCCGGAGTTCAGGTGCACGCCCCCGTTGTCGTCTTCTGTGTCGATGTAATCGGTCATGTGAGCGGGCTGCGGGTCGCGGCCGAGTACGTCGTCGTCGTAGGCCGTGCCCGGCTCGAGCATGCTGCGCAGGGCGCGGCCCGCCACCGCCGGGGTGAAGAGGCCCTCGCCGATCAGCCAGCTCGCTTCGCCAGCCGTCTGGCCGCGGTCGTACTGCTCCACGAGAGCCCCGAAGACGTCGGAGATGCTCTCGTTCAGGGCGCCTGATTGACCCTCGTATTCGAGCGCCGACGTGTACTGCGTCACTCCGTGGGCCAGCTCGTGGCCGATGACCGAGAGCGATGCGGTGAACCGGTTGAATACCTCGCCATCGCCGTCGCCGAACACCATGCGGCTGCCCTCCCAGAACGCGTTGTCGTATTCGTCGCCGTAGTGGACGGTCGCGAGCAATGGAAGGCCGCGGTCGTCGATCGAGTTGCGGCCGAAGATCTCGAGGAAGAGCGCGTGGGTGGCCCCGAGCCCGTCGAAAGCCTCGGTGACCGCGATGTCGTCGGTGGCGGCATCCGTTTCTCGTCGGACAGTGACACCCGGAAGGGTCTCTTGGCCCTGCGCGTCGGAGATGATCCTGTTCACGCGGGTATCGGTTTGACGAGCGGATGCAGCGGCCGAGCGTGCTGCTGTCAGGGACGCGCGTTCTCGGCGCAGAGGGGGGTCGACGAGGAGGGAGCGGCGGGCCGCAGCGGAGGCGCGGGAGACGCGGTCGTCGTCGGTCTCGGCGAGGCGATTCAGGAGGTAGGGCGGAACGATTGAGTAAGTCATGGGGTGACCATACGCGGCCCCACCGACGCCGTCGAGGGCCTGTGGAGAGGATCGGGAATCGCTGCCTGTGGAGAACTGATCGGGGGTGTCATCGGCGCGACAGGCCCGCTAGCGTTGAGGAATGACTGACCCGAACAACGCGTCCATCACTCCCGGCGACAACGAGAACGAGGCGGCTCTCACCGACGCCGAGCTCCCTCTCCTGCAACAGGGCGACCCCGAGGCGGAGCGCCGAAACAGCGAGAAGATCGACGAGCTTGCTCACGCCGCCCGAGACGCGGGCGTCGAAGACATCGCCACCCAGACGGCCCTGTGGAAGGCGGTCTTCTCGCTCGAGCGCTGGTTCTTCATTCCGCGCGGGGACATGGACGCGATGGCTGACGTGCAGCCGCTCGCCGTCGTCGTCGACGAGCAGCCCATGCTCTTGGCCTTCACCTCTCCCGAACGGGCTCGCCAGTCGGCGATCACGCTGGGCCTCACCGACGAGGAAGCCGCTCATGTGCTCGCCGTCCCGTCAGAAGGAATGGTCGAATCCGCCGTGGGTTACAGCAAGGTCGGCCTGCAGGGCGTGCTCTTCGACTACGGGTGGACGGGCTTCTATGCGCCCCTGGGTCAGCTCGGTCCCATCCGCTCGCACTCGCTCGCGAACTGAGCGATCAGGAGGCGGGGGCCGTCGCAGGGGAGGGGGCTGAAGACATCCGGTCGGTTGAGGCGGAGAGACGCAGAGCGACGATCATCACCACGAGCGCCGCGAGCGTCAGCGCTGCTCCCACCCAGAGCGGTGACGTGTAGCCGAGGCCGGCGGTGATGGTGATGCCACCGAGCCAGGCGCCGAGGGCGTTGCCCACGTTGAACGCCGCGATGTTCGAACTCGAGGCGAGCGTCGGCGCATGATCCGCGAAGTGCATGATGCGAGTCTGCAGCCCGGGCACGGTGCCGAAACCGAAACCGCCCATGAGGGCCAAGAGGATGACGGTCGCGACGGGGTTCGCGGCGAGCAGGGCGAAGGCGGCGAGAACAACTGTGAGCCCGGCGAGGAACACGATGATGGTGCGGTCGCGTGAGCGGTCAGCGGCCTTACCGCCGAGGATATTGCCGAGGAACGTTCCGACGCCGAAGAGGATGAGGAGCCATGGCACGGCGGCACTCGCGAACCCGCTCACATCGGTGAGGATGAAGGCGATATAGGTGAAGGCGCCGAACATGCCGCCGAAGCCCAGCACGGTGACGATCAGCGACAACCACACTTGGCGCGAACGGAACGCCCCGAACTCGGTGCGCAGGCTGGTGTGGGCCGTCGCGACACCGCGCGGGGCCGGCACCAGGGCGATGATGCCGATGAGCGCGACGACGCCGATGCATGTGATCGCCCAGAAGGTGGAGCGCCAGCCGGCCGCTTGGCCGAGGAAGGTTCCGAAGGGGACGCCGAGCACGTTCGCCAGCGTCAGACCGGTGAACATGATCGCGATGGCACCCGAGCGCTTGTGCGGTTCGACCATATTGGCCGCGACGACCGAGCCGATGCCGAAGAAAGCCCCGTGACAGAGGGCCGCCACGATGCGGCCGAGCAGCATGACCGCGTAGGTGGGGGCGACCGCGGACACCAGGTTGCCGACGATAAACAGCACCATGAGGCCGATGAGCACCTGCTTGCGGGGGAGCTTCGTGACGGCCGCGGTCAACAGGATGGCGCCCGCCGCGACGCTCAGCGCGTAGCCCGAGATCAGCCAGCCGGCGGCGGCTTCGTCGACCTGGAAGTCCGCCGCGACCTGGGGCAGGAGGCCGGCGATGACGAACTCGGTGAGGCCGATTCCGAAGCCGCCGAGGGCGAGAGCTAAGAGTCCGATAGGCACGGGGTGACCTCCACGATGTGTACTTACGCCGGTCAGACGCATACGCTGTTATTTGCAGGCGCGGGGTAAATACTTGCACACGCTAGGTAACCGCGCAAGCAACTACTTGTGTCGACCGCACGCGGTCACGGGAAGGACATCGCATGAGCATCGAAGACGACGCCGTCGAAGTGCGGGCACAGGGGTGGCGCACGCTCGCGGCGTTGCACGGCCGCATCGAAGCGGCCCTCGAACGTGCGCTGAATGCCGAGGCCGAGCTGTCGGTCGTCGAATACACCGTGCTCGAAGCGCTCAGCCGCCAGGACGGGTGGCACATGCGCATGCAGCAGCTCGGCCGGGCCGCGGCCCTCAGCAACAGTGCCACCACGCGTCTCGTGAACCGCCTCGAAGACCGAGGATTGCTCACGCGCGTCCTGTGTCTCGACGACCGGCGCGGCGTGTACACCGAGCTGACTGCGGCCGGGCACAAGATCTTCGATCGGGCGCGGCCCGTGCACGATCGCGTGCTCGAGCAGGCGCTCGCCGAGGCGACGGATGCTCCCGAACTCGCGCCCCTCGTCGACGCCCTGCATGCCCTGAGCCCCGTGCCGACGGCCTGAGGCTCTCCACAGCTTTCCGAGCCGAATTTTCTGCACAGATGCACGAATATTCCGCTCCCTGTATCGCTCCGGCAGCACAATAGTCAGATGAGCCCCACACCCGCCACGGCATCGTTCCTCGCCGCCCGCGACATCCTTCTCGACGAGCGCGAAGACGCCGCCGCCGCCCGTGCACGCTTCAGCTGGCCCGACGTCGGCCCGCACTTCAACTGGGCTGTCGATTGGTTCGACGCCATTGCCCTCGAAAACGACAGCACCGCCCTCTGGATCGTCGAAGAAGACGGTCGCGAGACGCAGGTGTCCTTCCGCGAGATGTCGCGTCGCTCGAACCAGGTCGCGAACTGGATGCGGCAGCGCGGCGTCCGCCAGGGCGACCACGTCATGCTGATGCTCGGCAACCAGGTCGAGCTGTGGGAGACGATGCTCGCGATCATGAAGCTCGGTGCCGTCATCCTGCCGACGTCGACGGTACTCGGGGCCGATGAGCTCGCCGACCGCATCGAGCGTGCAGGCGTTGCACATATCATCGCCAACGTCGATGACGCGGCACTCTTCGACGGGGTTCCGACAAGCGTGGGGCGCATCGCGATCGGCGGTCGCCTCCCGGGGTGGGCCGCCTACGGCGATAGCGACGACGCCTCCGATGAGAAACCGGGTGCACACGTGGGCTCCGACGACCCGGCCCTCATCTATTTCACATCGGGCACCACGAGCAAGCCGAAGATGGTCGTGCATACGCATTCGTCGTACCCTGTCGGGCACCTCAGCACGCTGTCCTGGCTGGGGCTGCAGCCCGGCGATGTGCACCTGGCGATCTCATCGCCCGGCTGGGGCAAGCATGCGTGGAGCTGCTTCTTCGCGCCGTGGATCGCCGAGGCGACCGTGTTCGTCTACAACTACAAGCGTTTCGACGCCCAGGCCCTCGTCGCGCAACTCGACCGCGCGCACGTGACGACGTTCTGTGCGCCGCCCACCGTGTGGCGCATGCTGATTCAGAACGACATCACCCGGCGGCCCGGGGCCCTGCGCGAGATCATGTCGGCGGGCGAGCCGCTCAACCCCGAGGTGATCAGCCGCATCCGTTCGTGGTGGGGCCTCGTGATCCGCGACGGCTACGGGCAGACCGAGACGACCGCGATCATCGCGAACACTCCGGGCGCGGCGCTCGTTCCGGGGTCGATGGGAACACCACTGCCGGGGGTCGCGATCGCGCTCATCGATCCCATCACCGGGGAGGCGGGCGACGAAGGGGAGATCTGCATCGACCTGAGCGCGGCTCCGGTCAACCTGATGGCGGGCTACCTGGGTGACGACGCGAAAACGGCGAAGGCCATGGCCGACGGCTACTTCCACACGGGAGACGTGGCGTCGCGCGACGAGCAGGGCTTCATCACGTTCATCGGCCGCACCGACGACATCTTCAAGTCATCCGACTACAAAGTGTCGCCCTTCGAGGTCGAGAGCATCTTGATCGAACACGATGCCGTGGCCGAAGCCGCGGTGGTCGGGGCGCCCGACGACATGCGGCTCAACATCACGAAGGCCTACGTCGCGCTGGCGAACGGGTGGAAGGACGACGCCGACACGGCACGGCACATCTTGCAGCACGCGCGCGACGCCATGCCGCCCTACATGCGCGTCCGACGCGTCGAGTTCTTCGAGTTGCCCAAGACGGCCTCGGGCAAAATACGACGGGTCGAGCTGCGGGCACGCGAGGTGGAGGCGGCGGAGCGCGGCGAACGCCTGGCCGGCGAATGGCGCGAAGGAGACCTGCTGAGCTGACCGGCTCCGGGCGCCGGACCGCAGACGATCGGGCTCAAGTTGGGAGCCGCGCTTCAGAGACCGAGCTCGCGGCGCAGGAAGTCGAGGATGAGCGGCTCCTCGTCGACGTCCCCGGCCTCATGGCCGTTATAGGGCCACACCGTCATCGATTTCGGGCCGAGGTGCTCATGGAACGCGCCGAATACCGTCGACGGAGGCGTGACAGCATCCATCAGGGCCGCCGAATAATACGTCGGGGTGGACGAATTGCGGGCGAAGTTGACGGTGTCGAAGTAGCGCAACGTGTCGTGAACCTGCGCGACCTTCTCGCGGTGCACCTTCAAGAACTCGCCGATCTCGCGGAACGGGAGCGCGTTCGTGACGACCGTCGCCCGCGGGAAATCGGCCAAGAACGGCACCCCCGCCGCTGCCGCGCGCACGTGGGGTGAGAGGGCCGAAGCCGCGATCGCCAAAGCGCCGCCCTGACTATTGCCGCGCACCGCAATGCGAGACTCATCGACCAGTGACAGGCCCGCCGCAGCATCCACGGCCCGCACCGCATCGGTGATGAGGCGGCGGTAGTAGTAGTGCTCGCGATTCAGGATGCCGCGGGTCATCACACCCGCAAACTGCGGGCCACCGGTGCCAGCGTTGTCTGGCGTGTCACCCACCGACCAGTTGCCGCCCTGGCCGCGCGTGTCCATGTGGAGATGCGCGAAACCCGCCGACGCCCAAAACAGCTCGGCCCACGGACGACCGCGCCCACCGCCGTACCCGACGAACTGCACCACCGTCGGAAGCGGACCCGACGCGCCGGCCGGAACGCGCAGCCACGCCCGAATCGGATCGCCACCGAAGCCGGGGAACGTCACATCGTAGACGTCCACCGTCGTCAGGCCGGTCTCGACCTGCGACACCGACACCTCGCCGCCCAGGCCGCGTGACTCTGCGAGAGTCGACTCCCAGAACTCCGAGAAATCCTCGGGGAGGGTCTGGGCGCTGCGATAGGACTGCAGCTCGGTTTCGGTCATATCGGTGAACATCGATGCTCCTCAGGTCGGACTGCCACAAGTATTTCGGGCCGGCGGGGAGCCGCGGGTCGCGCCACGCGAAGCCGACGGAATGCAGTGTGCGCGCGGGGGGCGAAAACGGCCCCCGACTCGGTGCGGCTCACCGCGGTTCGTAGCGGGCGTTCGACACACGGACGACGAACCGCACCGGCCCCCGCGCCTCACCCGGGCGCTCCGGCATCAGCCCGAGGGAGCCCGTCGGCCGGTTCGACGCGGCATCCGGATGCATCGGTGCGCGCCCGTGGAAGCCGGCCGGTGCGCTCGAGCCCGAGGGTGGGCGGGAGAACGCGAATACACCGAGCCACAGGCCGAGGAAACCGCCGGCGACGGGGGACGTGAGGAAAGCTCCATCCACGTCGGCGAGTCGGATCTCCGGCTCCGGGGGCTCGGACGCGGAGGGGTCGTGCGCGGGGTGGCGTGCGCCGAAGCTGTAAAGGCCGCCGACGGTTTCGATGAACACCGTGACATGCGGGTCGGTCTCGTCGGGGGAGACAGGTACACGGATCGACTGCTCGGCGAGGAGACGCTCGGCACCTGCTCGGCTCTCGGTCAGGGTGAGGGTGAACGAGACCGCGCGTTCGACGGGCGACACGCGTCCGGGATCGCGCCGACCAGCTGCGTCATCCGGACGGCCGGCACCTCCCGCGTCCGCAGCGGTGGCCTCTCCGGGACTGACCGCGGGGGGCCCCGGGTCGACAAGTGGCGTGACCGATAGCGAGATCCAATCGGATTCTGATTGGCGGACCGCGAGTCCCGCGACGACACCGGGGTCGTCCCAAACCGTGAACGTGGCCTCGAAGGCGGCGCGATCGTGCTGCTGGCGACGAGCGACGAACGTGGGGGCGCCGACATCCGAGAGCGTGACGGGGCGGGGGAGGAGATCGAATGCTTCGGGGTTCGAGGTGAAGATCGCGCGCGGCTCGGGGGTCGTGCGCACGAACGTCCACGACGACGGGCCCGCGGACGAGTTCGGCGGCGGCGTGGGGTCGTCGCTCGCTGCCCCGGAGGGCGAGGCCGCGCGGGTACTGCGCGCCACCGCGAACGGGGCAGACTGCTGCGGTGCCGGCGTGTCGTAAGCGGCGGGATTCCTCGGCGCCGGGGCCTCGAAAGCGGTGGGATGCCTCGGTGCCGGGGCCTCGAAAGCGGTGGGATGCCTCGGCGCCGGGGCCTCGAACGGGGCGGCGACGTGCCCGACTCCCGGCGCGAAGACGGGCCAGCCGTCCTGCCAGTCGACCGGCACGAGAAACGTTTCGCGGCCGAGCGGCTGCGCACCGGCCGAGCCAACGGGGCGGCTGCCGAGCACGACCGCCCACCACGTGCCGTCCGTGTGCTCGACGAGATCGGCATGGCCGACTCCCATGACGTCGAGCCCGCGGCCGAGATGCCGGTGCGTGAGGACCGGGTTCCGGGGGTTGCCCGCGTAGGGGCCCGTGACCGCATCCGCCACCGCCACGCTGACCGCGTGATCGCGTTCGGTGCCGCCCTCTGCGGCGACGAGGTAGTAGCGGCTGTCGACACGATAGAGGTGCGGGCCCTCCGCCCAGACGGCCCCGGCGAGGGCGCCCCGCCAGAGCAGGTGTTCCTCGCCGACGAGGGTGATCGCCATCGGGTCGCGCTCGATGCGCAGTTCGCGCAGCCAGATATCGGTTTGGCCCGGCCAGAGGCCCGGCTCGGCTAGGCGGGTGCCCGTCATCCAGGCGCGCCCGTCGTGGTCGAAGAACAACGACGGGTCGATGCCCGGCGCCTCGTCGAGCCAGAAAGGGTCGGACCACGGGCCGGCCGGGTCGGATGCCGTGAGCACGAAGTTTCCGCGACGGCCTTGCCCGTGCACGAGGGTGCAGGTGAGGAAGAACAGTCCGTCGTGGTGACGGATGGTCGCCGCGAACAGACCACCCGAGGAGGGGACGGTCGACAGATCGACCTGGTCCGGGCGGTCGATCGCGTGGCCAATCTGCCGCCAGTGCACCAGGTCCCGGCTGTGGAAGACGGGCAGGCCGGGCCAGTACTCGAACGTCGACGTGACCAGGTAGTAGTCGTCCCCGACCCGGCAGGTGCTCGGGTCGGGGTGGCACCCGGGGAGAACCGGGTTGATGAACGTCACCGCGTTTCGGCGTCGATACGAACCTCGGCGTGCAGCACGCGCGTGTGGTCGACGACACGTCGCTCTCCCGTGAGGCGCACAGGGACGGTGAGCGGGATATCGCCGCTCGAGCGTCCGAGACCGATCACGAGATCGCCGGGGTCGACGATGCGCCGACCGTCGCGCGACGTGAACGACGTGAGGTCGGCGGGCAGGCCGACGTGGATGCGGGCGGTGGCTCCGGCATCCAGCTCGACGCGCGCGAACGCGATGAGACGCTGCACGGGCCGCACCACATCGGCAACCGGGTCGTGCAGATAGACCTGGACGACGTCGGCACCCGGGCGCTCCGACGCGTTCCGCACCTCGATGCTCAGCCTGATCGTGCCGTCTGTCGGCACGAATATGCTCGCCGGATCGCTCCCGTGCGCCTGCGCCTCGACCTCGACGTTCGACCACTCGAACGCGCTGTAGGACAACCCATGCCCGAACGGATAAGCCGCCGTGGGGTCGATGTTCGACACCTCCGTCGGCCCGGCGAGCGTCGCCGCGAGATAGGTGGATGGCTGAGCGCCCGGGCTGCGCGGAACGCTCACCGGCAGCCGACCCGACGGGTTGACCCGCCCGCTCAACACGCCGGCCAGCGCACCCGTTCCCTCTTCGCCCGGGAAGAACGTCTGCACGATCGCCGCCGCCTCGTCGACCGCGGCCCCGAGCGCATACGGCCGACCTGCCAGCAGCGTCACGACAACGGGCGTGCCCGAGGCGAGCGCGAGGTCGACGAGATCCTGCTGCGCCCCCGGCAGCCGCAACGACTCGGCATCGCAACCCTCGCCGCTCGTGCCCCGGCCGAAGAGACCGGCGCGGTCACCGAGCGCGAGGAGGACGATATCGGCCGAACGCGCCGCCTCGGCCGCACGTTCGAACTCCGATCGGTCGACATCGTCGACGCCCGTGCCGCGGACCACGACGAGCTCGGCGTCGGGGAACTCGGCCCCGAGGGAATCGACGAGCGTCGGCAACTCGATACCGACGGGCAGCTCGGGATGCTGCACGCCCACGTGCGCGGGGAAGCTGTAGCAGCCGAGAACCGCGAGGGGCTCGTCGGCGTTGGGCCCGAGAACGGCGATGCGCCGTGGCGACACCAGAGGAAGAATGCCGTCGTTCTTCAGCAGGACGATCGCCTGCTCGGCGATCTCGCGCGCCAGGGCGCGGTTCTCGGCAGGATCGAGATCGACGGTTCCCGCCTCTCGTGTTCCGGTCTCGGGAAGAGCATCTGCGGTCGGTGTCCCGGCGCCCGCCGTGACCGCACTGGCCTCGCCGACGCCGACGCCGACGCCGACGCCTGCGCCGTCCCGGGGCGAATCGTCGCTCGTCCGCAGCGCGCTGGGCACAGCCGACCAACCCGCATCGAGCAAACCCAGCTCGACCTTCTGCCGCAGAACCCGCTCGAGCGCCCGGTCGACGAGCGCCTCATCGACCGCCCCGCTCCGCACGGCCTCGATGAGCGGCGCCCCGAAGGTCTTGACGGTCGGCAGCTCGATGTCGACACCGGCCGCCAGGGCCGCGCCCGCGGCATCCGCCCACGTCTCGGCGACACCGTGCAGCAGCCGCAGGAACGCGATGCCGAAGTAGTCGGCGACGACGGTTCCCTCGAACCCCCAGGTGTCGCGCAGCAGCCCCGTGAGCAGCGACGCATCGGCGGCCGACGGCACACCGTCGATATCGGTGTACGCGTGCATGACCGATCGCACGCCGGCCTCGCGCACGGCCATTTCGAAGGGTGGCAGCAGCACATCGGCCAGCTCGCGCGACCCCACCGACACGGGCGCCAGGTTGCGCCCGGCCTTTGACGCCGAGTATCCGACGAAGTGTTTCAGTGTGGCGACGACGCCGGCCCGCTCGAGCCCACGCACATAGGCCGAGGCGACGGTGCCGACGAGGTACGGATCCTCGCCGATCGTCTCCTCCACGCGGCCCCAGCGCGCATCGCGCACGACGTCGAGCACGGGCGCGAGCCCCTGGTGCACACCCACCGAGCGCAGGTCGCGCCCGATGTGGCCCGCCATGCGCTCGATGAGTTGCGGGTCGAACGTGGCCCCCCATGACAGCGGCACGGGATAGGCCGTTGCGCCCCACGCGGCGAAACCCGCCAGGCACTCCTCGTGGGCGACGGCCGGGATGCCGAAGCGGTTCGAGCGCACGATGCGCTCCTGCGTGCGCTGCAACGACCGCGCACCCACGGCGGCGTCGACGGGCGCGCTGCCGAAGGGCCGGGTCAGCTGACCGAGGCCGTGGGGGAGTAGTGCGTCGAGGTCGATGTGATCGTCCATATCGTGCTGGTGCGGGGCCACCTCTCCGCCGTCGTTCGAGGCGCCCACCCACACGCCAGAGAGCTGGGCGATCTTCTCCTCGAGCGTCATCTCGGCCATCAGGGCCGTGACGCGGCGGGATGCGGGCTGCGACGGGTCGTTCCAGAGCGGCAGGCTCGAATCATCCATCGGCTCGGCGTGGCTGTCGGCAGGCCCCTGAGCGGCCCGGGTGTCGTCGTGAACGGTCATGGTTATTTTCCTCCCATGCCCATGAGGCCCTGCACGAGGGCCCGGCGGGCGAAGAGATAGACGAGCAGCACGGGAATCATCGACAACATGACGGCGGCGAGCAGCCCCGGAACGTTGACGCCGTACTGCGACTGGAAGTTGAACAGGCCGAGCGTCACCACGCGGGTGCTGTCGGACTGGGTGAGGATGAGGGGGAACAGGAAGCCGTTCCACGCCTGCAGCGCCGCGAACACGACGATCGTCGAGATGCCCGACTTCGACAGCGGCAGCACGAGCCGGAAGAACGTGCGGACGGGGGTGGCGCCATCCATCGCCATGGCCTCATAGAGCTCGGGCGAGATATCGCGCATGGTGCCCGACAGGATGAGCGTCGACACGGGCAGCGCGAAAGCGGCCGTCGGCAGGATGATGCCCAACAGGTTGTCGTAGAGTCCGACGACGTTGATCAGGTAGAAGATCGGCACGATCACGGCCGACGAGGGTACCGCGAGCCCCAGCAGGAACAGCCGGAAGACCCCCGTCGCGAACCGCCCACGGCTGCGCACGATGGCGTAGCTGAGCGGCGCGACCAGCACCACGACGATGAGGACGACGGCCACCGTGACGATGACGGTGTTGACGAAGTACAGCCCGAAACCGGATGAGATGGCGTTGGCGTAGTTCTCGAACGTGAACGTGGTCGGCACCGCGAGCGGGCCGTCGGCGCCGTAACCCTGCCGCGTCTGGAACGACGCCGACACGAGCACGTAGAGCGGCAGGATGACGACGAGCAACCAGACGATCGACCCGAACCCGGCCAGATAATTGGGACGAGGTTTCATCAGATTCCTTCTTGCTCGCTCTGCATCTTGTCGTAGCCAGAGAGCCGCACGACGAGAAGCGAGATGGCGGTCGCGACGACCACGAGCACCACGGCGATGGCGCTACCGGTGCCGAAGTTAAAGCTGCGGAACGCCTGCTGGTACATGTAGAACGCCGTGATGGTCGTATCGGTGCCCGGCCCACCGTTGGTCAGGATGAGCACGGTGTCGAACGTGGTCAGGCCGCCGACGACCATGAGGATCATGGAGGTGATGACGCTGTTCTTCAGCTGCGGCAGCGTGATGCTGAAGAACTGTCGCACCGTCGACGCGCCGTCGATCTGCGCCGCCTGGTAGAGCACCTGCGGAATGGCCCGCGCGGCGCCCTGGTAGATGAGCGTGTGAAAAGGCGTGAACTGCCACATGCCCACGAACGTGAGCACGGCTATGGCGCCGGCCTGGTTGCCGAGCAGGTTGCCGTCGCCGAAGAGCCAGGGCAGCTGACCGGGGATGCCGAAGTTCGGGTCGAGCAGCGCCCGCCACAGCACCGAGATGGCGGCAGCCGAGAGCAGCAGCGGCACGAAGTAGATGGCCGAGAGAACGGCGCGGTTCTTCTGGTGGCCCGCGGCCCACACGCCGAGCAGGATGCTGAGCGGGGTCTGCGTGACGACACCGAGGATGACGAGCAGCACGCTCAACCAGAGGCTTTTCATCATGACCGGGTCGGACGCGAGGTCGGCCCAGTTCTCGAGCCCGACGAACCGCGGGCTGCCGATGCCCGACCACTGCGTGAACGACAGCACGACGACCATGACGAGGGGAACGAGGGCGAAGAGCCCGAAAAACAGGGTGGCAGGCAGAGCCCACACGGCACCGGGGCGGCCGACAGAGGGGCCGCCCCGGTTCGTGGAGCGCCTGCGGGGAGCAAGCGTTGTCACGGTGGTCCTTACTTCAGAGCCTGCATGGCCTGGATGAAGCCGGCCTCATCGATCTGTCCGCTGAAGAACTGCGCGACGGCCTGGTGGATGGGCGTGATCGCCGACGGCGGGTAGGCCTGGTCCCACGAGAGCTGGAAGGAGGGGGCGGCTTCGACGAGACCGAATTGGTAGGCGGCGTAGTCGGGGCTCGCGGCATCCTGGAAGAACTCGGGCGTGTTGGTCGTCGTGGGCAGGTTGCCGATGCCGAGCTGCGCCTCGACGAACTCGTCGGAGTACATGAGCTTCAGGAAGTCGCGCGCCGTGTCGGGGTAGCGCGTGGCCTTCAGCACCGAGTAGAAGTTGTTCGTATTACCGACGAGGTTCTTGGCGTCGCCCTTGCCGCCCTCGACGGCGGGGAACTCGGTGTAACCCAGGTTCGTTTCGGCGAACGTCGGGTCGACGTCCTGTTGCGTGGCGTACTCCCACGAGCCCATGAGCTCGAAGGCGGCCTTGCCCGTGCGCAGAAGCGTGGGCGAGCCGCCGTCGGTGAACTTCACCGAGTCGTAGTTGGTGCCGAACGCGCCCGCGTCGATGAGGTCCTTCAGCATGCCGAGCGACTTCTTGCTGGCGGCCGACTCCCACACCTTCGGGTCGCCCGCGAGGGCCTTCTCGAACAGCTCGGGTCCGGCCACGCGGTCGTAGACGTACTCGAACCACATGAGCGTGGTCCACTGGTCGGCGCCGCCGAGGGCGATGGGTGTGATGCCCGCGGCCTTGAGCTTCTCGACGGCCTCGAGCAGTTCGTCCCACGTGGCGGGGGCCGTGATGCCGTTGTCGGCGAGCACCTGCTTGTTGTTGAACAGCATGACGGGCTGCGTGCCGCGCATCGGGATGCCGTAGGACTTGCCGTCGATGACCGCGGTGTTGAAGACCGAGGGCAGGAAGTTGTCCTTGAGGCCCGGGTCTTCCTCGATGAAGTCGTCGAGGGGGAGGAGGAGGTCGCTCTCGACGAAGTCGGAGATGCTGCCGCCGCCCCAGTTGAAGAAGATGTCGGGCGCGTTGGACGTGCCGATGATGGTCTGCAGCTTCTGCTGGTAGTCGGCGCCCGGAATCGTGTCGAGCACGATCTTGACGTCGCTGGTCTTGTTGAACGTATCGACGAGCTGCTGCTCGACGGTGTTGCCCGAGTCGCCATAGACGGCGACGTGGATCTCGTTTTCGGGTCGGTCGGATCCGCCGGAGCCGCCGGACGCGCAACCGCTCAGCGTCAGACCGACGGCGAGGGCGACACCCCCTGCAAGAAAGCGGGTGACGCGGGATGTGCTCTTGTTCATCTTTGAACGCTCCTCGAAAGTTTCGATTTCATTATCGAAAGTGGTTAGGATGACCTGAGCATACGTGTTCGGCTATTTGGGGTCAACACCAACAAATCACGGATGTGTCACGAAGCCCGACAACCCTCCACGGCCCGAGCCGGAACGGCGGATACGATCCCACCATGACCATCGACAGCACCGAACCGCGCGTCACCCTGGCCGAACTCGCGGTCGAAGCGGGCGTGTCGCTCTCCACCATCTCGAAGGTGCTGAACGGCCGATCGGATGTCGCGGCCCGCACACGCACGCGCGTCGAGCAGATCCTCGAGTCGAACGGGTATCGACGCCGCGGGGGAGACAACCGCGACGCGACGCTGCTCGAGGTGGTCTTCCACGAGCTCGAGAGCGCCTGGTCGATGGAGATCATCAAGGGCGTCGAACGCGTCGCCCGCGAGAACGGCATGAGCGTCGTCGTCACGGAATCGGGCAGCCGCCACGCGCCCGGTCCCGAGTGGATCTCGGGAGTTCTGCGCCGCCGCCCGGCCGGGGTCGTGCTCGTGTTCTCCGATCTGGCCGAGGAGCACCGCGAACAGTTGCGGTCGCGAGCCATCCCCTTCGCCATCATCGATCCGGCCGGCGACCCGTCACCCGGCGTGCCGTCGGTGGGCAGCGCCAACTGGTCGGGCGGGGTCATGGCCACGCGGCACCTGATCGAGCTCGGCCACACGCGCATCGCCGCCATCACGGGCCCCGAGGACATGATGTGCTCGCTCGCCCGGCTCGACGGGTTCCGATCGGCGCTCAGCCAGGCGGGCCTGCCCGTCGACGAATCGCTCGTGCGTTTCGGCGACTTCCACGTGGATGGCGGTCGCGAACGCGCCCTCGAGATCCTCGACGTTCCGGTCGACCGTCGCCCCACGGCGATCTTCGCGGGCAGTGACCTGCAAGCGCTCGGCGTGTTCGATGCGGCACGGATGCTCGGGCTCAAGGTTCCCGAAGACCTCTCGGTCGTCGGCTACGACGACGTTCCCGTCGCGCGCTGGGCGAGCCCGCGCCTCACGACCGTGCACCAGCCGCTGCAGCGCATGGCCGAGGAGACCGCTCGTCTCGTGCTGCGGTTGCGCGATGTGGCCGCGGCCGAGGCGGCGGGGGATACGCGCATCGATCTCGCGACGCATCTCGTCGTGCGCGACTCGACGGCGCCGCTGTCGGGGCGCTGAGTAAGCGCGCTTTCTCAGCTTGTTCCGCGCGCCAATCCTGCGGGTGTATCGGGCTGTTTTCCGAGCGCCTGACGGAAACGCTTGCGCTCCCCGGCATCCGCTCGTATAGTCGCTGTAAACGTTCTCGTAAACGTTTACACGCTCTGCGAAACCCTCCGATGACGTAAAGGGATGCCATGTCCGCGACGAAGAAGTCCACGCTCGTGCTCGTCGCCGAGCGCGCGGGTGTCTCGATCGCCTCGGTCAGCCGCGTCATGAACGGGCTGCCCGCCTCCGACGCCATCGTCGAGCGTGTGCAGAAAGCCGCCGACGAACTCGGTTACGTGCCCGATGCCACGGCGCGATCGCTCAAGGCCGGCAAGACACAGCAGATCGCTCTCGCGGTCGCGGATGCCGGAAACCCCGTCTACGTCGCCATGATGCACGAGATTTCGCGCGTCGTCACGAAGGCCGGCTACCGCCTCATCCTGTCCTCGACGGGCAGCGAGCCGGGCGACCAGATCGACCTGCTCACGAACCTGAACCGCGGTTTCGCCGACGGCCTCGTCATGAGCCCGCTGAAGGTGACCGACGAGTTGGTCGCCCGCATCCAGGCCAGCCGCCTGCCCATCGTCGTCATCGGTTCGCTGCCGGGGGACGTCGAGATCGACAACGTGCGCGCCGACTCGGTGCGGGGCGTGGGCCTGGCGGTCGAGCACCTCGTCGAACAGGGCCGCCAGCGCATCGCCTTCGTCAACGGCCCCGTCGACACCGTTCCGGGCGCGGCCCGGCTCGGCGGCTACCTGCGCGCACTCGACGAGCAGGGCCTGCCGCACAACGCCGACGCTCAGGTCAACGCGCGCGACTTCACTTACAAGGCGGGCCTCAAGGCCGTCACCAAACTGCTCGACCGCTCGACGCCCGACGCCATCGTGTGCGCCAACGACCTGCTCGCCATCGCGGCCATCAAGGTCATCACGGCGCGGGGCCTGCGGGTTCCCGAAGACATCGCCCTCGTGGGCATGGACGACACCGACCTGGCCGAGCTCGCCAACCCCTCGATCACGAGCGTGAACCTCGGCTCGGTGAAGCGCGCGAAGACGGCCGCCAAGTTGCTGTTGCGCCGCCTGGCCGAGCCCGACGCGCCCGTGCGCCGCGAAGTCATCCAGCCCACGCTCACGATCAGGGAATCGACATCCGCGCCCGTGACCCCCGAAACCACCCGAAACCAGAAGAGGGAACCCTTGCTATGACCTCAACGGTAAGCCCCGCCACTGTCGCCGAGGCTTCCGCTCCCCAGAAACGTCGCCGGTCCGCCGGCGGCTCTCCGGTGAACGGATCCCGTCGCGACGCCTGGCTGCTCGTGCTGCCGGCACTCATCCCGGTCGTGCTGTTCAGCGTCTACCCGCTCGTCCAGGGAATCCTGCTCGGTTTCACCGACGCGAAGGCCGGACTCGGACAGGTCGTGTCGTTCAACGGCGTCGACAACTACACCCGGCTGGCCACCAACGAGCTGTTCTGGAACTCGTTCCGCATCGGCCTGATCTGGGCCTTCGGCGTGACCATCCTGCAGTTCTTCGCCTCCCTCGGGCTGGCGCTGCTGCTGAACCTCAACCTGAAGATGCGCTGGCTCGCCCGCACGCTCGCGCTCGTGCCGTGGGCCATGCCGCCCGTGATCATCGCCATCATGTGGCGCCTCATGCTGAACCCCACCTACGGCCCCATCAACGGGGGGATGCGTGCGCTCGGCCTCCCCGGCGACATCAACTGGCTCGGCGATTTCTCGACCGCCCTGCCCGCCGTCATCGTCGTGGGCGTCTGGGCCGGCATGCCGCAGACCACCATCACGCTGCTCGCCGGACTGCAGAACGTGCCGAGCGAGTTGCACGAGGCCGCCGCCATCGACGGCGCGAGCACGTGGCAACGCTTCTGGCACGTCACGCTGCCGGCGCTGCGACCCATCATCGTCGCCATCACGACGCTCGACCTGATCTGGAACTTCAACTCCTTCGCCCTCGTCTACGTGCTGACGGCCGGCGGGCCGGGCGGCCAGACGATGCTGCCCATGCTCTTCGCCTACAACGAGGCGTTCCGCTACGGCAACTTCGGCTACGCCGCCGCCATGGGCAACGTGATGGTCATCGTCATCGCCGCGTTCCTGTTCCTCTATCTCCGCAGCCAGGCAAGGAGCCGTCAGTCATGAGCAACGCCACGGTCACCCCGACGCCCGCCCGCCAGGAGACGGTGCCGCCCGAGACGCCGCGCCGGCGCAAGAGCCAGGACTCCGGCATCCCGCAGAGCCCGATCCAGCGCCGCGTCACCCGGCCGCTGCAATATGTGGCGCTGGCCGGATACATCGTCTTCCTCGGTTTTCCGCTGCTGTTCCTGCTCACCACGGCGTTCAAGACGCCCGCCGAGCTGCAGTCACCCAACCCGACGTTCCTGCCCACGAGCCTCAACTTCGATAACTTCATCCAGGCCATCGCCAAGGCGAACCTCGTGCAGGCGGCGGGCAACAGCCTGATCGTGGCGGTCGCGACAACCGTCATCGTCACGCTCATCTCGCTGCCGGCCGCCTATGCGCTCGCCCGGTTCCGCACCAAACTGCGGTCGATCGCCACGGGGTGGATCCTGCTCAGCCAGGTGTTTCCCTTCATCCTGATCATCATCCCGCTGTTCCTCGTGCTGAAGCAGATCGGGCTGATCAACAACCTGCTGGGGCTGATCCTCGTGTACTCGGTGTGGTCGCTGCCCTTCGCGCTGTGGATGCTGCAGGGCTACGTCGCGGGCATCCCGGTCGAACTCGAAGAGGCCGGCGCCATGGATGGCGGCTCACGCATCCGCGTGCTCGTGTCGATCGTCCTGCCGCTGCTCGCCCCCGGTCTGGTGGCCACGAGCCTCTTCACCTTCATCTCGTCCTGGAACGAGTTCTTCTTCGCGCTCGTACTCATCCAAGATCCGGCCCTGCAGACCCTGCCCCTCACGCTCGCGCGATTCGTCGGTGCCGAGGGCCAGGTGCAGCTGGGCCAGCTCGCCGCGGCATCGTTGCTCGCCACCATCCCGAGCCTCGTGTTCTTCGCCCTCATCCAGCGCCGACTCACCTCGGGCCTGTTGTCGGGCGCCGTCAAGGGCTAAACGCTTCACCCCGCACTCCAACTTCACCCCGCATCACCACCCGTGTCACAACGCAGTGAAACCACGACAAAGGAGTAACACCATGAGAAAACAAGCCTTGCTCGGCGTCGGCGCCCTTGCGCTGGCCGGCCTGCTGGGCGGCTGCGCCTTCTCCGGCGGCGGCAGCACAGGCGGCGGCGAATCGGAGGGTCCCGTCACGTTGACCTTCCAGAGCCTCGCCTACCAGGACTCCACGGTCGCCGCGACGAAGAAGATCGTCGACGACTGGAACGCCGACAACCCCGACATCCAGGTGAAGCTCACGCAGGGTTCGTGGGACAACGTGCACGACCAGCTGGTCACGCAGTTCCAGGGCGGCACGGCACCCGACATCATCCACGACGAATCCTCCGACATCCTCGGTTTCGCGAACCAGGGCTACCTGGCCGACCTGTCGTCCTACCTGAGCGACGACGTGAAGAAATCGGTCTCGGATGACGTGTGGAGCACCGTGACCACGGCCGACGGCAAGATCGTCGCCGCGCCCACCCTGCTGCAGACCTACGTCGTCTACGCCAACAAGCAGGCGTTCGCGGATGCCGGCGTCGAGGTCCCCGCGGGCGATGAGCTCACGTGGGACGACCTGCAGAAGGTCTCGAAAGAGCTGACGGCCGACGGAAAGTTCGGCGTCGGCTGGGGCCTCAAGCAGCCGACGGCCGCCATCATGAACACGGCGCTCGGCTATGACGGCACCTTCTTCGACGTGGCCGACGACGGCTCGGCGAAGATCGACGTGGGCGACGACGAACTCGCCGTGCCCGAGAAGATCCACGCCATGGCCTATGACGACGCCTCGCTCGACCCCGTGACCCTCACGCAGTCGGGTTCGGATGTGCTGCCCGGCTTCCTCGGCGGCAAGTACGCCATGTACGTGGGCGGCAACTTCCTCGCCCAGCAGATCACCGAGACCGCGCCCGAGGGCTTCGACTGGACGGTCCTGCCGCCCCTCGCCGGAAGCGACGGACCCGTGCAGGCCGCCAACCCGCAGACCATGTCGGTCGCCGCGGAGTCGAAGCACCCCGAACAGGCCGCCGAGTTCATCAACTACTTCATGAACGCCGACAACCAGGCCGCGCTCGCCCAGGGCGACTGGCTCATCCCGTCGTCCTCCGACGCACGCGACAAGGTGGCCGAGCAGACGGCCGACCAGACCGGCTGGAAGGAACTGCTCGCCACGGGTGAAGACCTGAAGGGCGCCCCGTTCCAGAAGGCCACGAACTACCCGCAGTGGAAGGACCAGTTCGCGACCCCCGGTCTGCAGCAGTACTTCTCCAACTCGATCTCGCTCGACGAGCTGAAGAAGCAGCTCACCGACGGCTGGTCGTCGATCGGCGGTTAGCCGCACACGGTCGGTGGGGCGGATGCCTGCAGCCCACGCATCCGCCCCGCCGCCCACCGGCCCGCCGCCCGCCCGGCCGGCCCCACACACTCAACGCACGAACAAGGAGACGACGCAGATGGATCTGCTCGAGGACAAAGCAACCGGAGCCTTAGCGGGCGCAGCCGTCGGAGACGCGCTCGGGGGAGCGGCGGAGGGCAACACGCCCGAGGCCATCCAAGAGCGTTACGACGGGTTCATCGAGGGGATCGTTCCGCCGTTCCTCGCCGACTGGAAGAACGCCAGGCCCATCGCGCCCTATCACAAGGGCGACGGGCACATCACGGACGACACCCTCATGACCACGGCGCTCGTCGACGTCTACGACACCGTGCGCACGCACCTCGACGCCTACTCGGTGGCTGACCACCTGGTGCCGCTGCTGATCGGCGAGAAGCGCTGGATTCCCGAGCTCGAGGCCGAGAACATTCTGCTGCAGCGCATCTTCCTGGCCGAGAAGTGGCTCGTCGCGCGCATCCACTACGGCCACATCGACCCGCGCGAGGCCGGCGTCGGCAACATCGTCAATTGCGGCGCCACCATGTATGCCGCGCCCATCGGCATCGCCAACGCCGGGTCGCCCGACGGCGCCTACGCCGAGGCCATCGACGTCGCGGGCGCCCACCAGTCGAGCTATGGCCGCGAGGCCGCCGGCGTCTATGCCGCATGTGTCGCCGAGGCCATGCGTCCCGGCGCCACCGTCGACGACGTCATTGAGACGGCCCTGCGGCTCGCCAAAGACGGCACGTGGGATGCCATCGACGCCGTCGTGACCGCCGCCTCGGGTGCGCTCGGCGACGCGGGCGGCTTCGCGACGGATGGCTGGCGCACCTCGCTCGCGCTGCTGCGACGCGCCGTCGAACCCTACGACACCGTCGGGCCGAACTATCGGGCACCGGCGCGTGATGCCCGCATCCCCAGCCGCACCAAGTCGATCGAGGAGCTGCCCATCGCGCTCGGCATGCTCGTGCTCGCCGGTGGGGACTACCGCGACAGCGTGCTCGGATCGATCAACTACGGCCGCGACTCCGACTCGATCGCCGTCATGGCGGGGTCGATCGCGGGGGCTTTGGGCGGAGCATCCGTCGTGCCCGCCGAGTGGATCGAGGGTGTGTCGGCGGGGAGCGCCATCGACATCACGGCGACCGGCCCGCGCATGGCTCGAATCGCCCGCGACATCTGGGCGAAGGACCGCGCGCGGTTCGAGGCTCAGCAGAGTGCCGTGGATGCTTTGAGCGCCGAGGTTGCCGCCGACCCGGCGCGTCGGGAGCGTGAGCACGCGTGATCCGCCTGAGCTGGACCCAGCCAGAAGACCTCGTGCCGCATGCCCTGCGGGCCGCCCAGATCGACGGTGTGGATGCCGCGACACTGGCTTCCGCGCGGGTGCGTTGGCTCGAGGCCGGCGGATCGGATGTCGCACCCGTGAGCGGGGCGACGCCCGAACGTGCGTCGGCCGAGTTGAGGGCCCTGGGGCGCGAGCTGTTGGCCGAGATCGACACGTGGGAGGTGTCGCCCGAGATTGCGGCGAACGAACCCGACGGCTTCGACGAGATCATCGCTTCGGCTTCGGCTTCGGCTTCGGCTTCGGCTTCGGCTTCGGTTTCCGGCCCGGTTAGGGCCTCGCCTTCGGCCTCCTCCGCCACCGACCTCGCCGACCGCGTGCACGGCGCGTGGCTCGGCCGGGCCGCCGGATGCCTGCTGGGCAAGCCCGTGGAGAAGATCCCGCGCGAAGGCATCCGTGCCATTGCCGAATCGACGGGCAACTGGCCCATCGCGGGCTACTTCACCGAGCGAGGACTCGACGACGAGATCGCCCGGCGTTACCCCTGGAACCGCCGCAGCCGCCCCACGAGCCTCGTCGAGAACATCGACGGCATGCCCGAGGACGACGACCTCAACTTTCCGTTGATCGCGCTCGACCTGCTCGAACGCCTGGGCCGCGAATTCACGACCGACGATGTCGCGCAGTCCTGGCTCGCCAATCTGCCCGGGGGCCGCGTCTTCACGGCAGAACGCATCGTCTATCGCAACCTGCTCGACGGCTACGAGCCCGACGAAGCCGGCCGCGTCGCGAACCCGTTCCAGGATTGGATCGGCGCGCAGATCCGCACCGATGTGTACGGCTGGGTGTCGCCCGGCGACGCCCGCGAGGCCGCGCGGCTCGCTTACGCCGACGCGCGCCTCAGCCACTCCCGCAACGGCGTCTACGGCGCGATGTTCGCGGCGGCCTGCTGCTCGGCGGCGCTCGTCGCGTCGAACGTTCACGAGGTCATCGACGCGGGTCTCGGCGTCGTGCCGGCCCACAGCCGTTACGCGGCTGCCATTCGGCGAGGAACCGAACTGGGCGCGTCGGACCTGTCCCTCGACGACGCGCTCGACGCCATCTACGCCGACTACGGCGATCTGCACTGGGTGCACGCGGTCAACAACTCGGCCCTGCTGGCATTCGCGCTCGTGCGCGGTGACGGCGATTACGCGCGCACCATCACGACGGCCGTCTCGGGCGGCTGGGACACCGACTCGGTCGGTGCCACGGCGGGCTCGATCGCGGGAGCCCTCACAGGAGCGCGAAACCTGCCCGACGCCTGGATCGGGCCGCTGCACAACCGCCTCGCCACGAGCGTTCCGGGCTTCGACGCCGTCACCTTTGACGCGCTGGCCGCGCGGACGCTGGCGCTCGTGCGGGAGGCTTAAGTCATGACCGTCACCGTTCTCGGAAGCGCCAACCTCGACCTCGTCTACCGCGTCGAAAAGATCCCGGCCCCGGGGGAGACCGTGCTCGCCACGGGTTTCGCCGAACACCCGGGCGGCAAGGGCAACAACCAGGTCATCGCCGTCGCGCGGGCCGGAGCGCCCGTCACCTTCGTGGCCGCCCTCGGTTCGGACGCTGCGGCCTCGACCCTCACCGACCAATTGCACGCGGATGGTGTGACCACCCTCATTCGCACGGTCGACGCCCCGACCGGCACGGCGCTCATCACGGTCGACGACGGCGCCGAGAACAGCATCGTCGTGAACTCGGGCGCCAACGCGATGCTCGTCGACCTCGACGAACGTGAGGAACAGGCCATCCGAGACGCCGACGTGTTGCTCATGCAGCTCGAGACGCCGGTCGAAACCGTGCAGCGCGCGGCCCAGATCGCTCGGGATGCCGGCACCACCGTCGTCCTGAACGCCGCGCCGATTCTCGACCTGCCGTCGGCCGTGCTCGAGGCCCTCGACATCCTGATCGTCAACGAACACGAGGCGGCCGACCTGGCCCGGTTCGCGGGGATCGATGTGGGGACTGACAGCGAGGCTGACTCGTTGCAGGCGCACAACCGACTCGCGGCGGCTCTCACCGAACTGGTTCCCATCGTCGTCGTGACGATCGGGTCCGCCGGGGTTGTCCTGGCCCAGCGCGGCCGCGACAGCCCTCGTCACGTCGCCGGCCGCCGAGTCACGGCAATCGACACGACGGGCGCGGGCGACACCTTCTGTGGAGCGTTCGTCGCCGCGCTCGACGCGACCCGAACGAGCACCGACGTATCGACGACCGATGCTGCGGCACCCGACCCTGCGGCGTCCGACGCCGGCGCTCTGAGCGACGGCGCAGCAGCAGCGCGCTCCACGCCCATCGGCGCCGATGCCCTCGAACGGGCCGCCCTCTTCGCCACGGCCGCCGCCGCGCTGTCGGTGCAGCGCTCGGGCGCCGTGCCCTCCATCCCGAATCGCCAGGAGATCGACGATGCACTCTGACACGACCGTGCGGCCGTCTGCGCCCGTGCACGACCCCGACGAAGCGCACACCAATGGCCTGAACCCGCTCGTGCCGCGCCCGATCGACCGACCCACCGAGCTGCCGCTGCCGAGCGACGGTCGCGAGGCGCTCGACCCCGCCGTGGGCGATATCGCCAAGATCTTCAGCGCCCCGAGCGACCCCGCCGACTGGCCGGCCTGGCGCGAGGCCCTCGCCGCCTGGCGCGATGACGCCCGGGCCCGCCTCGCTTACACGGGTGAGGCCTACGACCGCCCCGACCAGCGTTGGACGAGCAGCTGCTACAGCGTCGCACTCGTGTGGCTGTGGGACGAGCGCCTCTTCGACCGCGCCACCTCGCGCTTCACGGTCGAGGCGTTCCTCGAGCGCACGGCCGATCACGGCGGCTTCGACGGCGTCGTGCTGTGGCATGCCTACCCCGTCATCGGTATCGACGAGCGCAACCAGTTCGACTTCTACCGCGAGGTGCCCGGCATGGCGGATGTCGTGGCCGAGTTCCAGCGTCGCGGCATCCGGGTCTTCATCAACTACAACCCGTGGGATACCGGCACACGGCGGCCGGACGGCGACGACCCGGCCGAACTCGCGGCTCTCGTGGGCGAGCTCGGGGTGGACGGCGTCTTCCTCGACACGCTCAAACAGGCCGACGGCTCGCTCGTCACGGCGCTGCGTTCCGCCAGACCGCCTCAGGTTCTCGAGGGGGAGTCGCGCGTTCCCAACGAGCGCATCGCCGACCATCAGCTGAGCTGGGCTCAGTGGTTTGCCGACAGCGACGCCCCGGGCGTCATGCGCGCGCACCTGTTCGAGCAGCGGCACATGATGCACTCGACGAGGCGCTGGAACCGCGACCACTCGGCCGAACTGCAGTCGGCGTGGATGAATGGCACGGGCATGCTCGTGTGGGACACGGTCTTCGGCGTCTGGGCGGGTTGGAACGAACGCGACAAGGCCACCCTGCGCTCGATGCTGCGCGTGCAGCGCGCCTTCACCGACGTCTTCAGCCACGGTGACTGGCAGCCGCTGGCGGGCGGCACCGACGCGGCCATCGCGGCGGGTGTCTACACGAGCACCTACCGTCTCGGCTCGACCACCATCTTCACTCTCGTGAATCGCGGCGACAGCGACTATCGCGGCGAGGCCGTTGCGGCGCTGGCGGGCGGGCTCCCGTCCGACGGCTCCCGCGCCTACGACCTCTGCGCGGGTATCGAGCTCGACGGTCCCCAGGTGTCCGTTCCGGCGCGAGGTGTCACGGCCGTCCTTCTCGTAACGGATGCCTCGTCCTCCACGTCCGGGACCGATGTCGGCCCCTCGGCATCCGTGTCGGCGTCTGCGGGCGAGTCCGCATCCGCATCCGCCTCCGCATCAGAACCCGGATCAGGAGGGGCCGTCGCCCCGGCCGGGCCCGGCCGCACCCAGCTCGCCGCGCTGTTGACCCAGGCCGCAGTCGACCGTGCCCGCGCGGCCGAAACGCGCGAACGCCTGTCCGACTGGTCGGCCTTCCCGGCACGCACGGCTCTGCGCACCCTGCCCGAACGATCCCGGTTCACGGGTGCGGGATCCGCGGTCCGCGTCGTTCCCATCGCCGCCGGCGATTACGAGTTGCCCTTCCGCTATCGCCGCCGGGAGACGGGCACCTATCAGGGCGCGCCCTACGTCGAAGAGTGGAAACCACTCGCGCCGCGGCTGCACGACGACCGTGAGGAGATGATCGAGGTCACGCTCGGAGCGGCTTCCGTCGCAACCCGTGAGGTGACCGTCGCCGAGTTCACGCGCTTCGTCGCCGAGACCGGTTACGCACCGGCATCCAAAAACCGGTTCCTGATCGGCTGCGACTCTGCGGTGCACGCTGCTCCCACCGATTCGGCCACAGGCCAGGGGACGGAGTCCGCGCCGGCGTCGACGGAATCGCTCGTTGGCTCGAGTCATCCGGATGTCGCGGTGACGGGTGTCTCGCTCGACGACGCCCGCGCCTACGCCGCCTGGGCCGGTGCGCGCCTGCCGACCGAGTTCGAGTGGCAGGTCGCGGCCGAGCAGCCCGGCTTCGAACGCATCCGCCCGCTCGTGTGGAACTGGACGGAGAGCGAACACACCGACGGCATCACGCGATTCAGCATGCTGAAGGGCGGCTCGGATTACGGGGCCCCCGGCTCGGATTGGTATGTCGACGGCGGCGAGCGCGAGCCCGCCTTCAGCCTGAAGTTCCTGGCGACGGGACTCGGAATCGACCGCTCGCCACACATCGGATTCCGCCTGGCGTGGGACACCGTCGACGCGGACGACGAGGGAGGGACCCGATGACGCAGACCTCATCGTCGCGGCCGCTGCCTCTCGCCGACGTGCGCGTGCTCGACATCTCGACGCTGTTCGCGGGTCCGCTCGCGGCCACGTTCCTCGGCGATTTCGGGGCCGACGTGATCAAGGTGGAGCATCCGTCGAAGCCCGACGCCGCTCGCGGCCACGGCCCCGCGCGCGACGGCATCAACCTGTGGTGGAAGACCCTGGGTCGCAACAAGCGCACCCTCACGCTCAATCTGGGCCAGGCCGAGGGTGCCGAGATCCTGCTGCAGCTCGTGCGCGACGCGGACGTGCTGGTCGAGAACTTCCGGCCGGGAACGCTCGAGCGCTGGGGCCTCGGCCCCGAACAGTTGCTGGCCGCCAACCCGCGGCTCGTGATCGCGCGCGTGACGGCTTTCGGCCAGGTGGGTCCGTATGCGGGCCGCCCCGGGTTCGGGTCGCTCGCCGAGGCGATGAGTGGCTTCGCGGCACTCACGGGGGAACCCGACGGCCCGCCGACGTTGCCGCCTTTCGGTCTCGCCGACGGGATCGCGGCCCTCGCGACGGCCTACGCCATCATGGTGGCTCTCCGCCAGGCGGAGGCCACGGGCACCGGCCAGGCCATCGACATGGCCATCATCGAACCCATCCTCATGTTGCTGGGCGGTCAGATCACGGCCTACGACCAGCTCGGCCGCGTGCAGCCGCGCACGGGCAACCGGTCGGTGAACAACGCTCCGCGCAACGTCTACCGCACGGCCAACGGTGACTGGGTGGCCGTGTCGACGAGTTCGCAGTCCATCGCCGAACGCGTGATGACTCTCGTCGGACGCCCCGACGTCGTCGACGAGCCCTGGTTCGCTTCCGGTCACAGCCGCGCCGAGCACGCCGATGAACTCGACGCGGCCGTCTCGGCGTGGATCGCCGAACGCTCGACGGATGACGTCGTCACCAGTTTCGAGCAGGCCAACGCGGCCGTCGCCCGGGTGCTCGATGTCGCCGGCGTGATGGCCGATCCGCAATACGAGGCCATCGGCACCATCCGCACGGTCGAAGACGACGACCTCGGGCCGGTGAAGATGCAGAACGTGCTGTTCCGGCTGTCCGAGACACCCGGTGACATCCGCTTCACGGGACGCGCCCACGGTGCCGATACCGCGGCAGTTCTCGACGAGATCGGCGTGACGCCCGAGCAATTGGCCGCGCTGCGGGAACGAGGGATCGTATGAACGACCGGATGCCCGACTTCCCGCCGATCACGGGTCTCTACGTGCCCGGACACCGCTCCGATCGCTTCGAGCGGGCCTTCACGTCGGGCGCCGATCTCGTGATCCTCGACCTCGAAGATGCCGTGCCGGTCACACAGAAGGCCACGGCGCGCGAGGCGATCGTGGCGACGCTGACCGCGCGGGTCGCGGGTCTCCGCGACGAGAGAAGCGGCAATGCCGAGCCCACAGCTGACGCCGATGCCGATGCCGATGCCGGTACGGATGCTGACGCCGATACGGACGGCGATGCCGATGCACGAGGTAGCCTCGGAGCGCGAGGGGAGACGCTCATCCAGGTGCGCGTCAACGCCGGTCCGTTCCTCGCAGATGACCTCGCAGCCATCGCTCCGTTCTTGCAGGCCGACGGGGCCGCGCGCGGAGTCGAGGTCAGGCTGCCCAAGGTAGAGGCGACCGCAGACGTTGACCGCGTCATCCGCCTGCTGGATGATGTGAGCCCGGGCTCGAGTCGGCACGTTGCCGTGACGGCCATCCTCGAGACGGCCCTGGGCGTCGAACGTGCCCTCGAGATCGCGTCGCACCCCGCAGTGACCCGTTTGGCCCTAGGGGAGTCGGACCTCGCGAGCGACCTCGCCACCCGGCATCCGGATGTCATCGGCTACGCCCGCACGCGTGTGCTGTTCGCTGCCCGCGCCGCCGGTCTCGATGCGCCCATGATGTCGGCCTACCCCGATATCCGCGACCAGGCCGGACTGCGCGCCGACACCGCCGACGGGGCGACCCGAGGATGGCTCGGGCGTGTGGCCATTCATCCGAGCCAGCTGGCCGTCATCGCGAGCGCGTTCCGACCCGAGCCGGCCGAGGTGGTCTGGGCTGAACAGGTGCTCGACGCGATGCGCGACGGGGGAGTGACGACTCTGGCGAGCGGCGAGATGGTCGACCCCGCCATGATCGGCCGGGCCCGCAGCATCGTCGCGCGAAAGAACGCGACCGCCGCCGTCACCTGAGCAGTCCTCCTCCATCACCCACAACCGAATACCTCACAACCGAATCCTCAGGAGCCACAATGTCGTGGAAATCATCCGCTAGCCTCGCCGCAAGTCTCGCCTTAGCCGGCGCGCTGGCCCTCGCTGGCACGTCGTCGGCAACGGCCGTTACGACCGCGAGCGCGACCGCGCCCGCCGCGCCGACGTCCGGTCTGACGAAAACCGCCGCCGCGCCCGCCAGCCAGCTCGTCCCCGGCCACGTCGACACCGACACCGTCGCGGGCGGCATCGACTACACGACCTACCTGCCCGCCGGTTTCGACGCCGATGCCGCCGAGCGCTACCCGACCCTCTACCTGCTGCACGGTCGCGGGGACACGCAGGCCGCGTGGCAGCAGGTCGCCCCGAAACTCGACTCGATGATCGCCGACGGCCAAGTGCCGCCGCTCATCGTCGTCATGCCCGACGCGCCCTGGTCGGGACGCGGCAGCTACTACGTCGACTCGCTCTACACGGGCCAGGCGGCCGGCACGACCCCGGGGCAGGCGGTCGAGACGGCGTTCACGACCGACCTCGTCGACCACATCGACGCCACCTACCCGACCGTCGACGACCGCGCGGGCCGAGCTGTCGGCGGCTACTCGATGGGCGGCGCCGGGGCCCTGCGCTTCGCGATCGCCCACCAGGACCTGTTCTCGTCGGCGCTCGTGCTCTCACCCGCCGTCTACGTGCCGAGCACCCCCGTCGATTCCTCCACGCGTGAGTTCGGAGCCTACGGTCGCGGCGACGCCCTCTACGACGAGTCCCGCTACCAGGAGCTCGCCTACCCGGCCGCGCTCGACGCCTTCGACCCCGCGCTGCCCGTGCACCTCTTCATCGCGGTCGGCGACGACGAATACGCCAACCCGAAGCCCGAAGACGCCATCCACGACCTCGACTACGAGGCCGCGACGCTCTACAACCGCGCCAAACGCGTCCCCGGCATCACGGCCGAGATGCGCACCTACGACGGCGGCCACGATTGGGATGTCTGGGCGCGCGGTTTCGCCGAGGGCCTCACCGACATCGGCCCCCGCCTCTCGACTACCCCTCCCACCCCGTTCGAGGGAACGCAAACCGGTTCGGCGGGCGACGACCGCGCGAGCGGCATCCTCACCCTGGCCGACGGCAGCGTCGTCGAAACCATCACAGCCGCGGGGGATACCTGGGGTCACCGTTCGGCGGGCGGCACCGACATCCTCGTGCAGAAGCGGTCGTCGGCGGGCGCCGTGCAGTGGACGACGGCCATCGCGTCGCCGCTCAACGAACGCGCCTACGGCATCGTCGAAGGTGAGGATGGTTCGGTCATCGTGGGCGGCTATCAGCGCGTCGACCACGCCGGCGCGCAGAACGACGACGTTCTCGCGGCGGCACTTTCGGCCGGCGGCACGGTCATCTGGACCACGACGACGGGCGACCCGGCGGCGGCCGATCGGGCTTACTCGATCGTCTCGGACGGGGCGGGCGGCGCGTTCCTCGCGGGCTACACCTCCGGCCGCGTCGGCGGTGCCACATCGGCCGGCGACAAAGATGCCCTGGTCGTGCACGTGGGCCGCGACGGCGTCGTGGCGGGCACGCAGCAGTTCGGCGGCGCCGGCGAGGACAAGACCCTCGCCATCGCGCGAGCCGGCGACGGTCGTCTGGCCCTCGGCGGTGTCACCACGGGCGCGATGCCGGGCACAACCGCCCGAGGCGGAACGGATGGCTGGGTCGCCGGTTTCGGCGGCGACCTGACCGCCGGGCCGACCTTCGTGACGCAGATCGGCACCGACTCGTCCGACCAGGTCAGCGCCCTGCTCGCGCGCGGCAGCAGCTGGCAGGCTGCTGGCTTCACGGGCGGAGCGCTGGCGACGACACCGTCGGCGGGCGGCAACGACGCGTTCGTCGCCGACGTCGACGGCGCGGGCACGGTCTCGGGCCTGCGGCAATACGGCACCCCGGGCGACGACCGTGCGGCGGCGCTCGTGGCGGGCGCAGACGGCGCGACGCTGTTGGTCGGCCACACCGACGGCCGGTTCCAGGCGTCTGCGGGGAGCGTCGACGTGTTCGCGCTCGACCTCGCGGGGGACGGAAGCATCCGAACCGCGACTCAGTTCGGTAGCGCGGCGCGTGACGGTGCCGACGAATACGATGAGGCGAACCTGTTCGCGGCGGCGGCCGGTGCCGACACGGTTCAGATTCAAGGCCTCACGTATGGCGCGGTCGAGGGCGCGACCAACGCGGGCGGGGGAGACGTCTTCCTGTCGACCGTGGCCTTCGCCGTGGCCGAGGTGCCGGGCGAGCCGAGTACCCCGACCACACCCACCTCTCCGGCCGTGCCGGGCGGACCGGACGTGGGCGGCGGCACCGCGGGTACCGGCAACGGCGCCGGAGTCTCCCCAGCCAATTCGACGGCGAGCGCCCTAGCCCTCTCGGGCACCCAGCTCGGTCAGATCGCCGCCTTCGCACTCCTCGCGCTCGGCGCAGGAGCAGTACTGGCGCTTCGCCGTCACCGGGCACACGGCCCTCTGGCAACCACTGTTCGCTGACCCGGCCACCCGGCGCGCGGCCGCTCCGGGCCACCGCTGCTTGAGGGTCCTCCTCCCTGAGCCGCGCCGAGACCTCGACTCTGCCTCGCGCTGCCGTCAACCCGTTTAGTTGAACGGCCCGCCGCGATACCGTCGAAGATGAGCGGCGTTCACCAAAGCGCCCGATATATACGAAACCGAAGGGATGACGATGAAAGCGTTGCAGTACACGAAGATCGGGTCGAAGCCAGAGGTCGTCGACATCCCGAAACCGGTTCCGGGCCCCGGCCAGGTCCTGCTGAAGGTAACGGCCGCGGGCGTCTGCCACTCCGACGAATACATCATGGGCCTCTCCGAAGACGAGTACATCTACGGACTGCCGCTCACGCTCGGCCACGAGGGTACGGGTGTCGTGCACGAGCTCGGCGAAGGCGTCGAGCATCTCTCCGTCGGCGACGCCGTCGCCGTCTACGGGCCCTGGGGCTGCGGCCGCTGCCACAACTGTTCCGAGGGCAAAGAGAACTACTGCACCAACGCCGCCGCCGAGGGCATCACCCCTCCCGGCCTCGGTTCGCCCGGCTCGATGGCCGAGTACATGCTCATCGACGACCCGCGGCACCTGGTTCCGCTCGGCGACCTCGACCCCGCCAAGAACGTCTCGCTGACCGATGCCGGCCTCACCCCGTATCACGCCATCAAGCAGTCGCTGCCAAAGCTCGGCGCCGGTTCGACGGCCGTCGTCATCGGCACGGGCGGCCTCGGGCACGTGGGCATCCAGATCATCCGTGCGCTCTCGGGCGCCACCGTGATCGCCCTCGACGTCAACGACGAGAAGCTCGCCCTGGCGAAAGAGGTCGGCGCGCACCACGCCATCCTGAGTGACAAGAACGCCGTCGACACCATCAAAAAGCTGACGGATGGCCTGGGCGCCGAGGCCGTCTTCGACTTCGTGGGCGTGCAGCCGACCGTCGAGATCGCGACCGCGTCGGTTGCCACGGGAGGCGACGTCACCATCGTCGGGATCGGCGGCGGAACGGCCTCGGTCGGCTTCGGCACGATCGCCTACGACGCGGCGCTGCGCGTGCCGTATTGGGGTTCGCGCGGCGAGCTCATCGAGGTTCTCGACATGGCCCGCCGCGGCCAGTTGAGCGTCGAGACCGAGACCTTCAGCCTCGACGACGGCCCGAAGGCCTACGAGCGCCTGCACGAGGGCTCGATCCGAGGCCGCGCGGTCATCTTGCCGAACGGCTAGCCTCTGTGCTTGTGACCGGTGGGGTTGGCGTGTGATGCTACGGCCCCACCGGATCGCCGTACTCAGAAGTCGAGAGCCCGCCGCGTCCGGCTGAGCGTCGTGGATCCTCGCCAGCTCAGCGCTGTGTAGATCGCTGACCCGGCTCACTCGCGCCGCGGGCTATGCGCCATCTCGGGGGATGGATCATGAGCGATAGCGCGAGGTCAGACGGATGTCGACCGGAGTGACGCTATGCGTTTTCGCGCAGCGCGCTCGGATGTCGAGCTCGGCCCGAGCACGATTCGTACGAGCCCCAGCACGAGACGAGTCGAAGTGACGACGGGCAGCGGCGAACGCTTGAGCCCGAGCATCTGCCGATACTCGCGAGGAATGGTGGCGACGGCGCCCGCGAACATGACGCGATAGGCCGGCATCATCCCCTTGCGGAGCGGCGGATTGCGAATGAACCGCACGGCCTCGTCGACGCGTTCGCCGCCCATCAACGTGCCGGCGGCGCGGAACCCCTCGAGTTGGGCGCGCAACTCGGCCTCGCTGTGCGGTGCGCCGGCAACCCCGATCAGCTCGCCTGCCGTGGCCCACTCGTCGACATAGCGGTCGGCACCGCCCGGGATGCTGCCACCCCACGTCTCGTGCGATCGCAGGAACGCGTCGGTGAACACGACGTGCACCCACGAGAGAAGCTCCGCATCGCCCGCCGCATACGGCCGCTCCTCGCCGCGCGCATCGACATACGTGCCGACCACGCGATCGTGAAAGCGCCCCACGCGCGTCGACGCCTGCTGGGCCAAAGCCCGATCACCGTAGGTCACCGTGAGCAACCACTGAATGGTGCCCGACAGCCGCCCGAGCGGATCTTCCTGATAGCGCGACCAATCGTGCACGCCCGCCATGGCCCCCGGATGCAACGTCTGCATGAGCAACGCACGGATGCCGGCGACCATCGTCGAGATGCCGCCGTGCACGGCCCACGATGCCGACCCGGGCCCGAAGTATCCGGCATCATCGCCCGTCTCGAGCGATTCGACCCAGTAGGGGCGGCCGTCGTCGTCGCCCGACAGCGTCGACAGGAGATGCGATCTCCAGACGTTCGTGAGTGTGCCCATAGGGCGACGTTAACCCCGACCCCTGACACCCGGATGGGAGTGCGAGGCGCCCTATCGCCGGGCGTTCTTCGGCAGCGACGCCGATCGCTCGACGGCGGGCCGCGCATGCCGCGGCAACTTCGCCACGACGAGGTCGTAGGAGTTGCCCACGAGATCCTCGACGAAGGTCGCATCGGCCTCGCCGGCCAGATCGACCGTCACCCAGTGACGTTTGTTCATGTGATACCCGGGCCGCACGGCGGGATGATCGCGCACGAGCGCCTCACCGTGATCGGGCGTGACCTTGAGGGTGATCGTCGTCGGCAGCTCGGTCATCCCGATCATGGCGAACATCTTGCCGCTCACCTTGAACACGGCGGTCTCCTCGCCGAACGGATACTCCTCGACGGCATTCGGCAAAGCGAGACACGCCCCCTGCGCCGCCTCCAGAGCCCGCCGAAACTCATCCACTTCATCCATTGCTCAAAGCTACCGAAACCGCAGCCCGTCTGAAGGGGCATTAATCCGTCCGGCAAAAGCCGCTATACCTCAAGCAGAGGATGGCTCTCGTATTCGCCGTGCCGAGCGCGCTCTAGTGAGTCGAGCAAGCGCTTTGATCCTTCGGCGTTCCTCAGCAAATACCTGGTCGCGTCGTCAGCGTGTTCGCTTGGCATCTCGTGCATTCCGATATTCTACCGCTGCGGCACCGATAATACGTTCGAGCGCTACTGCAGGGCCGGGCGGATGTCGCGCGCGATGGTCTCGAGCAGGTGCGCGTTGTAGTCGACGCCCAGCTGGTTGGGCACCGTGACGAGCAGCGTGTCGGCGGCCATGACGGCCGCGTCGCCGAGCAGCTCTTCGACGATCTTGTCGGGTTCGCCGACGTAGCTCTTGCCGAAACGGGCGATCGAGTTGTCGATGTAGCCGACCTGGTCCTGGCGTTCGCGCGTGGCGAGGTTGCCGAAGTAGGCGCGGTCCTGGTCGGTCGTGATGGGCAGGATGCTGCGGCTCACCGAGACGCGCGGTTCCCAGTCCCAGCCGGCGGTGGCCCAGGCATCCCGGAACAGCTGGATCTGCTCGGCCTGCAGGTCGCCGAACGGCACGCCGGTGTCTTCGGTCAGCAGCGTGGATGACATGAGGTTCATGCCCTGCTCGGCGGTCCACGTGGCGGTGCCGCGGGTTCCCGACCCCCACCAGATGCGCTGCCGCAGCCCGGGCGACTGTGGCGTCAGGGGCAAGAGGGCCCGGGTCCCGGTGGCCTGCGGGTTGGCGGGCGCGATTCCGTGGCCCTCGAGTCCGCGCAGGAAGTCGGCGGTGTGCTCGCGCGCGAGATCGGCGTCGGTCTGGCCGTCGGCGGGCACGTAGCCGAACGATTCCGAACCGTTGAGCGCCGTCTCGGGCGATCCCCGGCTCACGCCGAGCTGCAGTCGCCCGCCCGAGATCAGGTCGGTGGCGGCGGCCTCTTCGGCGGCGTAGAAACCGTTCTCGTAACGCATGTCGATGACACCCGTGCCGAGTTCGATGGTCTTGGTGCGCGCGGCCATGGCGGCGAGTAGCGGATAAGGCGAGGCCAGCTGGCGCGCGAAGTGGTGCACGCGCACGAACGCGCCGTCGATGCCGATCTCTTCGGCGGCCACGGCCAGGTCGATGCTCTGCAGCAGAGCGTCCTGCGCGGTGCGCGTGAGGGATCCCGGCACGGGCTGCCAGTGGCCGAACGAGAGGAAGCCGATTTTCTTCATACCCACCTCAGCGCCCGCGACCCCGGATCTATTCCATGCGTATGCATGAAGCATCGCTTCGGGTCCACATCGACCGCAGCGTCACCACTGCGAGCGTTCGTAGTCCTTCAGGAAGCATCCGGTGAGGTCTTCGCCGGCCTCGCCGCGCACGATGGGGTCATAGACGCGGGCGGCCCCGTCGACCAGGTCGAGCGGCGCGTGGAAACCCTCTTCGGCCAGCCGGACCTTGGTGGGGTGGGGGCGTTCGTCGGTGATCCACCCGGTGTCGACGCTGGTCATGAGGATGCCGTCATCCAGCATCTCTTTGGCACTCGTGCGGGTGAGCATGTTGAGCGCGGCCTTGGCCATGTTGGTGTGGGGATGCCCGGGGCCCTTGTAGCCGCGCCCGAAAACGCCCTCCATCGCCGACACGTTGACGATGTAGGTGCGGCGTGCGGGCGAGGCCTTGAGCGACGGGCGCAACCGGCCGACCAGGATGAACGGGGCCGTCGTGTTGCACAGTTGCACCTCGAGCATCTCGAGCGGGTCGACGTCGTCCACGTTCTGGGTCCACGAGTTGACGGCGTGCAGGTCGGGCACGAGGCCGCCCGCGTCGATGGCCGTGCCGTCGGCCAACTTGTCGAGGCTCGACGAACCGGCCGTCATGGCGAGCGTCGCGATATCGGTGGGCGTCAGCGCGGGGGCGTCGTCGCTGCGGCGCGCCGGGGTGACGCCCGCCAGAATCGGATGCCCGGCTACCGAGGCCGCGAGGGCCATCGGGTGCTGGTCGTTGGTGTGGCCGAACGTCTCGAGCTCGGGCAGTGGGCCGTCGGGCAGCGGCGCGGTCTCGGCGTCGGCGAGCAGCGAGTAGGAGCCCGCCGAGCGGCGCACGGTCTGGGCCGCGTTGTTGATGAGGATGTCGAGGTGCCCGCGCTCGGCCACCGAATCGGCCAGGGCGATCACCTGGGCGGGGTCGCGCAGGTCGATGCCCACGATGCGCAGGCGGTGCAGCCACTCGCCCGAGTCGGGCAGGGCCTGGAACCGGCGCACGGCGTCGCGGGGAAAACGCGTCGTGATGGTGGTGTGGGCGCCGTCGCGCAGCAGCCGCAGGGCGATGTGCATGCCGATCTTGGCGCGGCCGCCCGTGAGCAGCGCGCGGCGACCCGTGAGGTCGGTGCGGGCGTTGCGCTTCTGGTGGCTGAGCGCCGCGCAGCGCGGGCACAGCTGGTGGTAGAACGCGTCGACCTCGGTGTAGCGCTCCTTGCAGATGTAGCAGGGGCGGGCCTTGAGCAGCGTTCCCGCGGTGGGGGCCGCGGCCGTGATGGCCAGCTCGATGCCGCGCGTCTCGTCGTCGATGCGGTCGGGAGCGCCCGTGGCCGTGGCGGCGACCACAGCGCGGTCGGCGGCGCTGATGCGCTGGCGCTTCTCCGCCCGGCGCGAGACCTTCACGGACTTGAACATGTTCGCGGTGGCGCGGCGCACGGCGATGAAATCGGGATGCTGGTCGTCGATCGTGTTGAGCGACGCCAGGGTGCGCAGCGTGGTCTCGAGATCGGCCGGGTCGATGCCGGATGCGCCGACGGGGCCAGTGGCACCGTCGGATTCGCCCCGATCGGTGGTCTCGTCGGTCTCCGGAGCGGAAGTCAAGTCATGTTCGTGCACTGGGCGAGTTTACTCGCCACGGCTGATGTTCGCGGGTGCGTCACGAGCGGAGTGGGCTGGGACCCTTGCGCCCGGAGCGTGACGGGCGCGGGCTCCGCTGAACCTCGTCTACTCGCGAATGCAGCCGCCCGACGACACGGGGGTGTCGAGCGCGGCGGCCTGCGCGGCCACGGGCGACAGCTCGGCGAGCGTCATGGCGTAACCGACATTCTGCACGGTCGTCGCGCGCGCGAACACGACGCCCACGACCGTGCCGTCGGTGGCGAGCAGCGGCCCGCCCGAGTTGCCGGGCTGCACGTTGGCGGCCAGGGTGTACACGCTGCGGTCGCTCGACGATTCATTGCGGATGTCGGGAACGCGCAACGAGCTCACGCTCAGCACACCGGCCGGGCCGGTCGTGAACGGTCCGCCGTGCGGATACCCGTCGACCACGGCGTCGGCCCCCGCGGCGAGGTTCTGGCCGAGAGGGATCGGCCGCGCATCCAGATCGTCGACGGCGATGACGGCCAGGTCGTCGACCGGGTCGAAGTAGACGACACGCCCCGGCCGCGGCAACTCGTTGGGCGCCTCGATCACGGGGTCGGTGACGCCCGCCAGCACGTGCGCGTTGGTGACGACGCGGTCGTCGGACACGACGAAACCCGAACCCGTGAGCCCGAGCCCGCATTCGGCGGCCGTGCCCGAGATGCGCACGACCGAATCGGCCGAGGCGGCGAGGGAGGCCGAATCGGTGGCCACATCGGGCACATCGGGCGTCTCGCTGGGCACGCCGAGCGCCTCGGTGATCCAGGGCAGCGCGTCGTCGACGGCCGCCGTGCGCACCTGCGCGAGCCACGTCTTGACCGGATCGGGCGTGAGACCGTCGATGGCCTTGATGACCGCGGAGGACGCCGTCATCTGGGTGAGCGCGGGCACGCCGAGGGCGCTCACCTGCGACGCGATGAGGCCGAGCATGAGTGCCGCGACGGCCACGTTGGCGACGGCCCCCAGCAGTCGGTCGACGAAACCGAGTTTGACGATCTGCACGCCGCGCCGCAGCACGCGCCCGATCGTCGCGCCGACCGTGAAGCCCAGCGACAGCAGGAGAAGGGCCACCACGATCACCGTGAGCACGCGCCACTCGGGCGGAACGGCGGTCGCCGCGAGCGGCACCACGAAGTACGCCGCGATGCCTCCGAGCACGAGCCCCGCGATGCCGAACAGCGTGCGCAGAATGCCCACGCGGTAGCCGTAGACGAGATACGACACGAGCAGAATCACGAGCAGGATGTCGACGATCCAGTGGGTCTCGGTCACGAAATACTCCTGGTGCTGGTGCGCCTCACGGGCGGGTCGGGCACGCGTTTGCCGGCCAGCACATCGCCCCACCCGATGTGCACGGGGCCGCGTGTCGTCTCGACGCCGATGCCCGAGTCGTCGCGCGCGATGAGCAGCCCCAAGGCATCCGTGTAGCGATGGATACCGTCGGCCACCGGCATTCCCTCACGCAGCGCCCAGCGCACCACGACGCGCGCGCCGAGGGGCAGGGCGCGCAGTTCGGCGGTCGGATCGAGCGAGGGCATGAGTGCAGTGTAGGAGAGACGTCCGACAGGAAACCCGACAGTAGGGCAGGATCGAAGCATCATGACTGACGCCGAACCTGCCGACGACACCACCTCCGTCCCCGCTTCGGCGACCGATCCCACGAACGATCGCGCGGCCGATTCCGCGGACGATCAGGCTGCAGCATCCGTGCCGCCCGCGCCCACACTCACGGCCCGCCTGCCCGACAGCTACGACCCGGATGTCGTCTTCGAGCGTTTCGAGGAGTGGGCGGGCGGCCGCGGCCTCTCGCTCTACCCGGCGCAGGAAGAAGCGGTGCTCGAGATCGTGACGGGCGCCAACGTCATCCTCTCGACCCCCACCGGAACGGGAAAATCCCTCGTCGCGATCGGCGCCCATTTCGCAGCTCTCGCGGAGGGAAAGCGCAGCTACTACACCGCCCCCATCAAGGCGCTCGTCTCGGAGAAGTTCTTCGCGCTGGTCGAGATCTTCGGCGCCGAGAACGTGGGTATGGTCACGGGCGACTCGTCGGTCAACGGCGACGCGCCGATCATCTGCTGCACGGCCGAGATTCTCGCCAACCTCGCACTTCGGCAGGGCGACTCCGCCGACGTCGGCCAGGTCGTCATGGACGAGTTCCACTTCTACTCCGACCCCGATCGCGGCTGGGCCTGGCAGGTGCCGCTCCTCACGCTGCCGAAGGCCCAGTTCCTGCTCATGTCGGCCACGCTCGGCGACGTCGAGTGGCTGGCCAAGGACCTCACGGCGCGCACCGGGCGCCCGACCGCCACGGTCACGGGTGTTGAGCGACCCGTCCCGCTGCACTACTACTACGCCAAGACGCCCGTGCACGAGACCGTCGAAGACCTGCTGCAAACCGGTCAGTCGCCTATCTACATCGTGCACTTCTCGCAGCTCGCGGCCCTCGAACGCGCGCAGGCCATGACGAGCATCAAGGTCGTCACGCGCGAACAGCGCGACGCCATCGCCGACCTCATCGGGGGGTTCCGCTTCACGACGTCGTTCGGCAAGACGCTGTCCCGCCTCATCCGCTCGGGAATCGGTGTGCACCACGCGGGAATGCTGCCGAAGTACCGCCGGCTCGTCGAACAGCTGGCGCAGAAGGGTTTGCTGCGCGTCATCTGCGGCACCGACACGCTGGGCGTGGGCATCAACGTGCCCATCCGCACGGTGCTCCTGACCGCCCTGACCAAATACGACGGGCAGCGGATGCGTCAGCTCAACGCGCGCGAATTCCACCAGATCGCGGGGCGCGCGGGCCGGGCCGGTTACGACACCGCTGGCACGGTCGTCGTGCAGGCCCCCGAGCACGAGACCGAGAATGCGAAGGCCATCGCCAAGGCGGGCGACGATCCCAAGAAGATCCGCAAGATCGTGCGCAAGAAGGCGCCAGACGGTTTCGTGTCGTGGGGCGAGCCCAGCTTCCAGCGTCTCGTCGCGGCCGAACCCGAGACCCTCACGTCGAGCATGCAGATCACGCACGCCATGATGCTCAACCTCATCGGGCAGGGCGGCGACGTCTTCACGACCGTGCGCACGCTGCTCGAGGACAACCACGAACCGCGCGCCAAACAGTTGGCCCTGCTGCGTCAGGCGCTGTCGATCTACCGCAGCCTGCGCACGGCCGAGATCGTCGAACAGATCGAGAGCCCGGATGGCGGGCGTGCGACCATCCGCCTGACCGTCGACCTGCAGCCGAACTTCGCGCTCAACCAGCCGCTGTCGCCCTTCGCGCTGGCCGTCTTCGACGTGCTCGACCCCGAGAACGAGAACTATGCGCTCGACACCATCTCGGTGCTCGAGGCCACGCTCGACGACCCCCGGCCCGTGCTCTCGGCGCAGCAGTTCATGGCGCGCGGCGAGGCTGTGGCCCAGATGAAGGCCGACGGCATCGAATACGACGAGCGCATGGAGATACTCGAGGGGATCACGCATCCGAAGCCCCTCGAAGAGATGCTCGACGCCATGTTCGAGACCTATTCGGCCACACAGCCGTGGATCGGCGACTTCGAACTGCGACCCAAGTCGGTCGTGCGCGATATGTATGAGCGCGCCATGACCTTCGGCGACTTCATCTCCTTCTACAAGCTGGCGCGGTCGGAGGGGCTCGTGCTGCGGTACCTGTCCGACGCGTTCCGGGCGGCGCGTCAGACCATCCCCGACGAGGCGAAGACCGACGAGCTGCGCGACCTCATCGAGTGGTTGGGCGAACTGGTGCGGCAGGTGGATTCAAGTCTGCTCGACGAGTGGGAGGAGCTCATCCACCCGTCGTTCGATCCGGGCGACCCCGACAGCGTGGTGCCGCCCGCGCCCAAGCGGCTCACCAACAACGTGCGCGCTTTTCGGGTGCTGGTGCGCAACGAGATGTTCCGGCGCGTGCAGTTGGCGGCGCGCGAGGACTACGAAGCGCTCGGCGAACTCGATGCGGCCTCGGGGTTCGACGCGGATGCCTGGCGCGACGCCCTCGACGGGTTCTTCGCCGAATACGAGGACACCGAGTCATCCCGCCCCCTGTCGCCCATCGGCACGGATGCGGCGGCGCGCAGTGCCTCGTTGCTGCTGGTCGACGAGCAGCCCGGCGCCTGGGTCGTGCGGCAGATCCTCGCCGACCCGGCCGGCGACCACGACTGGGGCATCAGCGCGACGGTCGATCTGGCCGAGTCGGACGAGCAGGGCGTTGCGGTCGTGCGCATCGACAGGGTGGGTCAGCTGGGGGCCTGACGAGCGGCCGAAAAGAGGCGTACGCTGGAACCTAATCGACAGATGTCGAAAAGAAAGGTTTCACTCATGACACGGTTCGAGGGCAAAGTCGTCCTGATCACTGGCGCGGCCTCCGGTCTCGGCAAGGCCACCGCACTCCACATCGCTCGCGAGGGCGGCGCGCTCTCGCTCGTCGACCTCAACGCGCAGGGTCTCGACGACGTCAAGGCGGCCATCCTCGAGGTCGCGCCCGACGCTCAGCTCGAGACGATCACCGCCGACGTCTCGAAGGAAGCGGATGTCGAGAACTACGTCTCGAAGACCGTCGAACGCTTCGGCAAAATCGACGGGTTCTACAACAACGCCGGCATCGAAGGCAAGCAGAACCTCACCGAGGAGTACGGCAGCGACGAGTTCGCCAAGGTCATCGGCATCAATCTCAACGGCGTCTTCTTCGGTCTCAAGCACGTGCTGAAGGTCATGAAAGAGCAGGGCTTCGGCTCGGTCGTCAACACGGCCTCCGTCGGCGGCATCCGCGGCGTGGGCAACCAGTCCGGCTACGCGGCCGCCAAGCACGGCGTCGTGGGCCTGACCCGCAACTCGGCCATCGAATACGGCCAGTTCGGCATCACCATCAACGCCATCGCCCCCGGCGCCATCATGACGCCCATGGTCGAGGCATCCCTCAAGCAGATCGACCCCGTCAACTGGGAAGAGGCCGGCACCGAGTTCGTGAGCGTCAACCCGGCCAAGCGTTTCGGCAAGCCGCACGAGGTCGGAGCGGTCGTCGCGTTCCTGCTGTCGGGCGAGGCCTCGTTCGTGAACGCCACCGTCATCCCCATCGACGGCGGGCAGTCCTACAAGTACTAAGGCTGTCGCCGGTTGTTCACTGCAGCTGATAGTCAGCTGTAGCCGGGGGAGCGGGCGGGGTCTAGCATGACGACCATGCAGACCATCAGCCCGTTCCTCTGGTTCGACGGCCGCGCCGAAGAGGCCGCCGAACTCTATGTGTCGATCTTCGACGATTCGCACATCACGAACGTGTCGCGCTACCCCGAGGGCACGCCGCAGGCCGAGCAGGCGCTGGCCGTGTCGTTCGTGCTCGAGGGTCTCGAGATGAACGCCCTCAACGGCGGGCCCATGTATCAGTTCACGCCGGCGATCTCGTTGTTCGTGCGCGCCGACACGCAGGAGCGCATCGATCACATCTGGGATTCGCTCATCGCCGACGGCGGCGCGCCGAGCCGGTGCGGATGGCTCGTCGACAAGTTCGGTCTGTCGTGGCAGGTGGTTCCCGCCGCCCTCGACGAGGGCCTCTCCGACCCGCGTCCCGGAGTGGCCGGTCGTGTCATGCAAGCCATGATGCAGATGGACAAGCTGGATGTCGCGCTGCTGAAGGCCGCCCGCGAGGGGTGAGCGCTGCTCGGCTACTGACGCCTCAGTTGCTGACGCCTCAGCTACTGATGCCCGAGGGCTGCGCCGTGCCGTAGAGCTGCGATGGCATGGCGTCCGCGAAGATGCGCGCCGTCACGGGTCCGACCCCCTTGAACGCGGTCAGTCGTTCGATCAGTTCATCCCGATCTCGGGACGACGCCACGAGGTGGTGCACCGACCCGTATTCGTCGGCCAGGCGGGGCATCACATCGCGCAGCTCGTCGGTCATGATGTAGTCGAACCGAGCGTAGCCGCCCTCGTCGAGAATGCGGCGGAACTGCTCGCGTCCCACATCCGAGAAGCGCGCGGGCGATGTGAAGCCGTGGTCGATGAGCGTGCGGTACGTCTGCGCCGCGATCTCCTGCTGGATGCGCCGCCCGAAGAGCAGGCTCGCGAGCAGCCAGCGATACAGCTGCACGGGCGAGCCGGTCGACGGGTCGATGTCGAGATCGGCCGGGGTCAGGTTATCGCTCATCGGGGGCCTCCGCGGGGTTGATTCAGGCAGTCGCTCAGGGGTGCGTGAAGGCGCTGGCCTGCGCGGCCCGCACGGCGTCGTCGCCCTGTTCGGCGGCGGAACCGCTCGGCGCGGCACCCTCGTCGGCGGCACCCGGGCCGTCGACGTCCTCGGCGGCGTTGTCGCCCGTTCCCGAGCGGTGTTCGGGGGAGTCGGCTTCGTCGGCGGCATCGAGATCGGCCGCGACATCCGAATCGGTCTGGGCGGTCGCAGCGTCGTCATCGGCGGTGTCGGCATCGTCGGCGACCGTGTCGCCGCCCGAGCTCAGGCCGTCCTCGGCGGGGAGGGAGTCGTCGTCGACGTGGCTGAGCGCCGTGCCATCGGGAGCCACGCCGCCGATCGAGCTGTCGCTGTCGTCTTCACCGGGAACGTGGGACTGGACGCCGGGCGTCGAACCGTCTGTCGTGCTCATGTGATGCCTCCATACCGTGTCGACGCGGCGCGATGATCGGCCGCATACGTCAATCCAACGCCACCGCCTGCACCGTGAAAAGGGGATAGCGCCGACGCCCGCTCCGGCGTATGGTGCCGCCGCGCCGGATCGCACGACGCTCAGGATGTCGGGGGTGCTCAGTAGGCTCGACGCATGCGCATCTTGCACACCTCCGACTGGCATATCGGCCGCACGTTCCATGGCCACGCCACCGTCGACGCGTTGCACGAGGTGCTGCAGTCGCTCGCCCGTGTCGTGCGCGACGAACGGGTCGACGTGGTCATCGTCGCCGGCGACATCTTCGATTCGGCCATGCCGTCGGGCGAGCATTTCCGCGTGCTCACGGCCGCGCTCACAGCCCTGCGCGAGGCCGGCGCCGTCGTGGTCGCCACGAGCGGCAACCACGACTCGGCGGCGCGGCTCGGCTTTCAGGCGAGCTTCGCCCGGCTCGCCGGCATCCACGTGTTGACCGATTCAGAGCACATTCTCGAGCCCGTCACGGTCGACGGCGTGCACATCTATGGCATCCCCTATCTCGAGCCCTCCCTCGTGCGTCACCTCTTCCCCGGCGAGACCCTGCGGCGGCACAACGACGTCTTGGGGCGCGTCATGCAGCGCGTGCGCGACGACGCGGTGTCGCGCGGGGGTCGATACGTCGTGGTCTCCCACAGCTTCGTGGGCGCGGTCGGCGCCCCCGACGAGGCATCGGATGTCGAGAGGGACATCACGGCCGGCGGGCTCGACATCGTGTCGCTCGACGTGTTCGACGGGCCCGATTACGTGGCGCTCGGGCATATCCACGGCCGGGCGGTGCTCGCCGAACGCATCCGCTATTCGGGAGCGCCTCTGCACTACTCGTTCTCCGAGGCGGGCAAGCCGCGGGGCGTCTGGATCGTCGACCTCGACGACGACGGCTTCGTGGGGGCGCGGTGGGTCGACCTCCCGATCCCGCGCGGCCTATCGGTGCTGACGGGCACGATCGACGAACTTCTGGCGCTCGACCGGTTCTCGTCGGCCGAGGAGGACTGGGTGTCGGCCATCCTGACCGACGATGTGCGGCCGCTCGATGCCATGGCTCGCCTGCGTGCGCGATTCGCCTGGTGCGCCACGCTCGAACATCGGCCGGCGACGGTGGCGCCCGCATCGACCGAGAGCTACGCGGCCCGCATCGCCCAGAAGAGCGACCTCGACATCGTCGACGGTTTCCTGGGGCACGTGCGCAACGGTCAGGCCTTGAGCGACGCCGAGCGCGACCTCGTGCTCGATGCGCTCGGCGAGCTCGACGCAGACGGGGTCACCTCGTGAAGATCAACGCGCTCACGTTTGCCGGCATCGGGCCCTACAAAGCCGAGCAGCACATCGACTTCGACGCGCTCGAGGACGACGGCATCTACCTCATCTCGGGTAAGACGGGCGCGGGCAAGTCGACAATTCTCGACGCCATCTGCTTCGCGCTCTACAACGCCGTGCCGCGCTTCGACGGCGGTCCGACCCAGACGCGGCTGCGCAGCGACTATTGCGCGCCCGAAGACCCTTCGTTCGTCACACTCGAGTTCTCGGTGCACGGCGATCGCTTCCGGGTGACGCGCACGCCCGAATACGTGCGCCCGGCCAAGCGTGGAGGCGGCCTCACCACACAGAAGCAGACGGCCGTGTTGGAGCGGCTCGAGGCCGGTGAGTGGCGGGGCATCGCGGCCCGGCCGCTCGACGTCTTTCCCGAGATCGACCGCATCGTCGGGCTGAACAAAGATCAGTTCTTGCAGGTCATCCTGCTGGCGCAGAACCGCTTCCAAGAGTTTCTGCTGGCGAAGAACGACGACCGCCTGCAGGTGTTGCGCAGCCTCTTCGGAACGCGGCGTTTCGGCGACCTCGAACAGAACCTCGCCGACCGCCGCGCGGCGCTGAAGGGCGAGGTCGAGGCCCTCGGCGACACCCTGCGCAGGCTCGCCGACCGGGCCGTCGCTACGGCCACGCTCGAGACCGATGGCACGCTCGAGACCGATGGCACGCTCGGCGCCGACGGCGCGCCCGAGGCGGCTCTCTCCGTGCCGGCCGAGCCCGACCGTGAGTGGTTCGACCGCGTTGCCCGCTCTATCACGCCGCGAGTCGCGTCTGCCCGTTCGGCGCTCGATCAAGCGACGCGAGAGCTGGACGAGGCCGAGGGGCGCGTCTCCGATGCCAAAGACATCGCCCGGCGACAGGTTCGACGAGCCGACGCCGCGGTGACGCTAGAACGGCTCGGCGAACAGGTGGCCGATATCGCCACGCTCCGGGCACGGCTGGCGGCACACGAGCGGGCGCATGCATTGTGGTCCCTTCTCGACGGCGTCGACAGTGCCGATGCGGATGTCTCGCGGGCGCAGGGTCGGCTGTCCGACGCCGCAGGCGGCCTGCTCGCCGACGGCGGCGCCGCAGAGGCGCTGGGCGTCGATGGCGTCGCCGACGTGCCGTCGACAGAACGCGTGGCCGGCCTCGTCGACGATCTGAACCGCGCGTTGGGGGAAATGTCCGAGGCGTTACGCGACGAGGAACGGGCGATAACTCTGGCCGCGGAACTCGCGGCCGCCGACGAGCGTCTGCACGACATCGACGCCCGCGCCGCCGAACTGCGCGCTCGACTCGACGTGCTGCCTGAAATGCAGAACGATCTGCGCGCTCAACGCGATGCGGCGCGTCTCACGGCCGCGCGGCGGGACGATCTGGCGGCGCGCGTCGACGACCTGGCTCGCAAGCTCGAGGCCGCGCACGCCGGTGAACGTGCCGAACTGGCCGCCGCCGAAGCTCTGCGGGCCGAAGCCGATGCGGTGTCCGAGCACGCGCGCGCCGCCCAAGACCTGAGCGAACTGTTCTCGCGTCGTCTGAACGGCGACGCCGCGCACCTCGCCGCCCAGCTCGAACCGGGCGAACCGTGCGCGGTCTGCGGATCGCGCGAACACCCGCAGCCCGCAGCCGCCGACGGCGAAGCCGTCACCGACGAGGCGCTGGACGAGGGCCGGGCCCGCGTCGAACGCGCCGACCAGACATCGAAGAAAGCCGCTGACCGCCGCCGGGCCGCCGATGACGAGGTCGCGGCGCTGAAGATCGCGTCGACGGGGCGCACGCCCGACGAACTGAGCCAGGATCTTGACGGCGAGACCGCAGCACTCAAAGCCGCGGAAGCCGCCCGGGCAGAGGCGGCGAAACTCGACCGAGACATCGAACGCCTCGACACGGAGCACACCGACGCGGCAGCCGCCTCCGAACAGCTGCACCTCGAGCGGGCTGTCGTCGCCGACACGCTGGCCGGCCTGAAGAGCCGCCTCGCCGAGGCACGTGACCGCGTCACCAGCCAACGCGGCAGCTTCGACACGGTGGCCGAGCGCGCCGAGAGCATCCGGCAGACCGTCGCCGTCGCCGCACGCTTCCTCACGGCCGCCGAAAGCGCCGAGGGCGCAGAACAGGCACTCGAACAGGCCCGCGCCGCCGTGGCACGGGCCCTCGCCGACAGCGACTTCTCCTCACTCGACGAGCTGCGGGCCGCGCACCTCGAACCGGGGGAGCAGGCCGCGCACGCGGGGACGGTGCGCCAGTACGACGCCGGCCTCGCCGCCGCCGAAGCGACCCTCGCCGAACCCGAGCTGCAGGGGGTGCCCGCGGAGCCGGTCGATGTCGGCGTCGTCAGCGAGGAACGGGACCGGGTGCGCGAACGCGTGGCTCACGCATCCGATGTGCACGCCGCGATGCGGGAAAGGCAGCGCACGCTCGACGCCATCGTCGCCGAAGCGACCGCCACGCTGCGCACCGGGGGCGAGCAGCTCGCCGCCTACACCACCATCAGGGGCTTGGCCAACGCCGTCGAGGGCAAAGAGCCGAACGACAAGCGCATGCACCTCGAGGCGTATGTGCTCGCGGCCGAACTCGAAGAGATCATCGCCGCCGCCAACGCGCGCCTGCACACCATGACGAGCGGGCGGTTCCGGCTGGAGCACGACGACTCACGCGCCTACCGCGGGGCATCGTCCGGGCTCGGGCTCGCCATCCGTGACGAATACACCGGCAGGGCCCGGGCCACGGCGTCGCTGTCGGGCGGCGAGACGTTCCTCGCCTCCCTCGCCCTGGCGCTCGGGCTCGCCGAGATCGTGACCAGCCGCGCGGGCGGCATCACGCTCGAAACGCTCTTCGTCGACGAAGGGTTCGGCTCGCTCGACCGCGAGACGCTCGATATCACGCTGTCCACGCTCGACAGCCTGCGCACGGGCGGTCGCACCGTCGGCCTCATCTCCCACGTCGACGCCATGAAAGAACAGATCCCGTCGCGCCTGCGCATCACGTCCGGGCCGACGGGCGCCAGCACCGTGCGGCAAGACGCCGTCGTCAGCCCGTTCGACAGCGCGGCCGAACCCGCATCCGCTGAGCGCAAGACAGCAGGGGCCTGACCCGCCACGAACCGACCGCCGGGGGCACCGCATGATTGGCGGAGAACCGTCGGAGCCGACCCAGCGACGCGACGGCCGCGCGAGCCCGAGCCCGAGTCCGAGCTCGAGCACCGCAGCAGCCGACAGCCGGCAGCCGGCACGCGGAGTTGTCATGGCGCGGGCGCCGGGAACGAAAGAACCGCAGAGGCCGAAGCCCCTGCGGTTCTCGAAATGTGCGGAAGAGACTTAGTCGGACTTGCTCTTCGACGCGGCCTTCGACTTCTTCTCGGTGCGCTTCTCTTTCAGAGTCTTCGCGGCGGCCGTCTTGGCGCCGGTCTTCTTGGGGGACTTGTCGGCCATGGTGGACCTCTCCGTAGCGGAGCCAGAAAGGCTCGTCCCGCCAAGAATACGCGCAAACGGGTCCCTAAGCGGGATCGCCCGCCGGAATGTGCTCGATATCCTCGACACGCGCCCGCGGCATCAACACGGCCGCCACGACGGTGGCCACAGCGCACACGAGAACGGCGACGAACACGGCACCCGACGCCGACTCCACGACCGAGGGCACATTGTCCCCGTTGGGCGTGGCCGCGAAGATCGCGTTCGCGATGGCCCCGAAGATCGCCACACCCACCGCACTGCCGATCGAGCGGGCGAACATGTTCGTCCCCGTCACCACACCCCGCTCGTTCCACGGCACGCTCGACTGCGCGGCGATCAACGACGGCGTGGCGACGAGTCCGAGGCCGAGACCCACGACGAAGCATCCGACGGCGGTGACGATGAGGTTCGGGGCGCCCGCGAAAGCCACCAGCACGGCCGCTCCGGCGACGGCGAAGACCATGCCGATGAGAACCGTGCGACGGAACCCGATGCGCAGATACAGGCGACCAGAGAGCGACGCCGAGATGGGCCATCCGATCGTCAGGGCGGCGAGCGCCAGCCCCGACACGAGCGGCGAGACGCCGATCGAACCCTCGAGATAGGTGGGCACATAGGAGGTCAGCCCGATGAGGATCGCGCCCACCCCGAGCGACACGAACGTGGTCGTCAGCAGCAGACGGCGCGAGAACACCCAGAGGGGCAGGATCGGCTCGGTCGCGCGACGCTCGACCAGCACGAACGCCACCAGCAACACGGCCCCGAGGCCGAACGCGGCGAGGCTCTGCGGCGAGTTCCACGCCCACGCCTGGCCGCCCTCGAGCACCGCGAGGATCACGGCGCTCAGGCCGAACGTCAACAGCACGGCGCCGGCATAGTCGACGCGGTGACGACGACGTTCGATGTTCTCGTGGAAGTGACGCCACAGCATCCACCCGGCGATGAGGCACAGCGGAACGTTGACGAAGAAGATCCAGCGCCACGACACGAACTCGCTGAAGACGCCGCCGAGCGTGGGGCCGACGACCGACGAGATGGCCCACACGCTGGCGAGGTAGCCCTGCGTCTTGGCGCGTTCGGCGACCGTGTAGATGTCGCCCGCGATGGTGATGGCCATGGGCTGCACGGCCCCGGCGCCGAGGCCCTGCACGGCGCGGAACGCGATGAGGGCCGGCATGCTCCAGGCGAAACCGCACAGGATCGAGCCGAGCAGGAAGAGGCCGACGCCGATGAGGATGAGGGGTTTGCGGCCCACCGTGTCGGCGAGCTTCGCATAGAGCGGCACGCTGACCGCCTGTGCCAAGAGGTAGATCGAGAACAGCCACGGGAAGAGCGCGAAGCCCCCGAGGTCGCCCACGATGGACGGCACCGCGGTCGCGAGAATGGTCGAGTCGATCGCGACGAGACCCGTGCTCAGCATGAGGGCGATGAGGATGGGGCCGCGCTCAGACCGGAAGCCCACGCCCGAACGATCAACGGTGTGCGTCATGAAACTCCTCGGGTAGTGGACCGGCGACAACCTTTCTCGCAACATGCCGGGGCATGCGGTTCATTCCCGTTCGGGGAAAACCCGTGCGCTCGAAGCACCGTCACGAGAAGTTAATCCGGATGTCGGCGGAATAGAGCACACTGGAGAGAACGTTGACCATCCCTGACCGGTGTCCCACTGCCCCAGGCGGCGGAACGACGTTCGATTCTCCGCGAAGCTGCGCCCACGCCGGCTTCCCGAGCCGCGTGACGCGGCCCACCCCTCACCGTGAACACTCCGTGACACGCCGTTGACAGGAAAACACACATGACCGAACGCACACTCTCGTCCGAGAGCGGCGCGACGCCCGAAAACGGCCCCGCCTCGAGCGCCCCTGATCTCACCGCCGGCCAGGCCGGTTCGGCACCGGCCCCTGCCGGCCCCACCGACGCCGGCCCCGCCCGCGCCTCGGCCTCCCGCTCGTCGAACACCGACGATGCCGCCACCCAGGCCCGCAACCGCGTGGTCATCGGCGTGCTCATCGTCTCGGCCTTCGTCGTCATCCTCAACGAGACCATCATGGGTGTCGCGCTGCCGACGCTCGACCGCGACCTCGGCATCCCCGTCTCGACCGGCCAGTGGCTCACGACCGGGTTCATGCTCACCATGGCCGTCGTCATCCCGATCACCGGGTTCCTGCTGCAGCGTTTCAACACGCGGCCCGTCTTCATCGCCGCCATGACGCTCTTCAGCATCGGCACGCTCATCGCCGCCATGGCCCCCGGCTTCGAGATCTTGCTCGCCGGCCGTATCGTGCAGGCCACCGGCACGGCGATCATGATGCCGCTGCTCATGACCACCGTCATGACCATCGTGCCGCCCGCCTCGCGCGGCCGCATGATGGGCAACATCTCGATCGTCATCTCGGTGGCCCCCGCCGTCGGCCCCACGATCTCGGGCATCATCCTCAACACGCTCAGCTGGCGGTGGATGTTCATCATCGTGCTCCCCATCGCCGTCGCCGCCCTCATCATCGGTTCGCTGCTCATCAAGAACGTGACCACCCCGCGCAAGATGCCCCTCGACGTGCTCTCGGTCGTCCTGTCGGCCTTCGCGTTCGGTGGGCTCGTCTACGGCCTCAACGCCCTCGGCGAGGGTGCCAACGCCGAGGCCGCAGAGGGCGGTTCCGCCAGCGCCATGCCGTCGTGGCTGCCGCTCGTCGTCGGCATCGTGGCGCTCGGCCTCTTCATCTGGCGCCAGATCGCGCTGCAGAAGAAGGATGACGCGCTGCTCGACCTGCGCACGTTCCGCTCGAAGAACTTCACCATCTCGATCATCCTCATGGCCGTCAGCATGATGGCGATGTTCGGCAGCATCATCGTGCTGCCCATCTACCTGCAGAGCGTTCTGCAGCTCGAGCCGCTCGAGACCGGTCTGCTCCTCCTGCCCGGTGGCCTCGTGATGGGTATCGCGAGCCCGTTCGTCGGTCGCCTGTACGACAAGTTCGGCCCCACGCCGCTCATCGTGCCGGCTTCGGCGCTCGTGAGCCTCGTGTTCTGGGGGCTCAGCATGGCCACCGAGACCACGCCGTTCTTCCTGATCCTGAGCGCGCACATCGCGTTGAGCATCGGCCTCGCGTTCCTCTTCACGCCGCTGCTCACGTCGGCGCTCGGCTCGGTGCGTCCGCAGCTCTACTCGCACGCCAGCGCGATCGTCGGAACGGTGCAGCAGCTCGCCGGTGGCGCGGGAACGGTGCTCTTCATCGGCATGATGACGGCGCAGACCATCGCGTTGTCGACCGCCGGAGCATCCGAGGTCGTCGCCGGTGCCGGGGGAGCGCGTGCAGCGTTCCTGACGGGCGCGATCATCTCGCTGTTCGCCGTCGCCGCCGCGTTCTTCGTGCGCAAACCCGCCGATGTGATCGGTGACGACAAGCCGGTCATGCACTAAGCGGCCAGACACGAAGAGGGGGTCATCGCCTGAAACGGCGGTGGCCCCCTCTGTCGTTGCACGGACGAGGGTTCAGGCCAGACACGCCCGCCTCAGGGCCAGAGCCGCTCGGTATGGAATGCGTGGACGCCGATTGCGTCGCTCGGGTCGCCCGCGGCGCGGTAGCGCAGCCGCAGATGCGAGCGGTCGCGCGCCGCCTGCCAGAATTCGATCGTCTCGGGCACGACCTTGTAGATCGTCCACGTGGGCGAGACCAGGTCGGGGTCCTCCTCGATGCGCTGGCGCACCTCGTCGAGGGCCCGGCGCGGCTCGTCGGGGTCGTCGATGACGTCGCTCTGGCGCCCGAGGAACGATTCGGCTCGGCCGCCCGTGCCGCGCGACAGGAAGCTCTCGGCGTTCTCCGCGGCCGAACCCTCGATGACCCGGCCGCGCACGCGCACTTGGCGGCCCCGGGCCGGCCAGTAGAACGTCAGCGCCGCCGCGCGCGCCGCAGCCAGCTGACGGCCCTTGGGGCTCGACGAGCTCGTTCCGAACGACCATCCCTGCGGCGTGGCGTCGCGCAGGATCAAGACGCGGGCATCGGGTGAGCCGTCGGCATCCACCGTCGACAGCGTCATGGCGTTGGGGTCGGCGACACCCGCGTCGACGGCATCGGCGAGCCACTCGGCGAACAGCTCGAGCGGGTCGGCGGGCGCGATGTCGGGATCGAAGTCGGGCGGGGTCGCGCCGAACACGGTGACGCGGCCGAGGATCGAGCGGATGTCGGGGCTGCCCTGAGTCGTAGTCATCCCCTCACCCTGCCACACCCGTTCGGCGAGCCCCAGGGCTGGCGGATCAGAACGACGAAATGCCCTTGCCCACCATCACGACGCCGATCACGAGCAGCAGCACGGCCATGACGGTCGAGTTGTTGTGCACGAGCCACGCGCGCAGCTTCTCGAGAGGGCCGGCCATGCGGCTCGAGGCGACCAGGTAGCCGATGACGGGCACCGCGACCGTGCTGGCCGCGATGACGGTGAAGATCACGATGGCGACGGTCGTGTCGCCCGCGCCGAGGGCCGCGCCGCCGATGGTCACTCCCGCCCCCACGCTCATGAGCAGGTTCTTGGGGTTGAGCGCCGAGAGCGCGAAACCGAGCAGTAGGCCGCGCGTGGGTGTCATCGAGTCGATGGCCGACATCCACTTGGGCAGGGGAGGCTCGCCGTCGCCCGTGGGCCGCGAACGCCACTGCTTCGTGGCGAGCAGCAGGAGCAGGATGCCGAGGATGATCTTGATGACGCCAGCGATGGGCTTCGACGCATCGTCGTCACCCTCGGGCAGCAGCGACGACAGCAGCGTGAAGGCGATGACGGCTATGACGACGCCGAGCACCCAGCCGAGCAGAAATCCGAAGCTCGTCGTGCGCGCCTTGGGCGACAACAGCATGAGGATGGCGGCGATGATGGGCACGGGGCTGATCGCGATGCCGAGGGCCAGTGGCAGGATCTCGCCGATGACGGAAGCCATGTGTTTCTCCTCGCGGCCGGTGTGAACGTGACGTGTTGTGCACCAGTATGTCGCTGAGCGAAAGCGCGCACTAGGACGAATTCCGGCCGGCCGGCTGCGGCCCCGTAACGCCGGGGATGGGACGGGGCACGAGGATGCTGCCCGACGGCGTGTCGGGCAGCATCCTCATTCGGTGTCGTCGTGCTCGACGGTTAGGAGATCACCTTCCAGGGACCCCATTCCTCGGTGCCGGGGACGTTGTTCTGCGTCCACCACTTCGCCTCGTACCGCACACCCTTGTAGGTGACCCGGTTGCCGGCGACGTAGACCTTCGTCGCATCCCAGGCGTCTGTCGCGGGTGGCGTCGTCGGGGTCGGGGTCGGTGTGGGCGTCGGGTTCGTGGTCGGCGGGGCCGTGGGCGTCGGCGTGGGCGTCGGGGTCACCGGGGGAGTCGTCGGCGTCGTCCCCCCGACGGGCCCGGCCGCCGCCTGGCGCAGCGCGGTCGTGAGCGTCTGGATGAGGGTGCCGTCGCGGTTGCCCGACAACTCCCACCACATGCCGCCGCCGAGCTTGTTCTTGACGATGTAGTCCGCCTTGAGCTTCACGGTCTGCGGGTTGTCGTAGCTCCACCACTGGTTGCCGTCGGATCGCCAGGCGGCGCCGATGGTGGCGTCGTAGTGGTCGGTGCCGAGGTTCTTCAGCTTGTCGTAGTCCTCGTTGCCGGCCTCGTAGGTTCCGGGGGCCGCACCCGTCGCGGGGCTCCACGGCTTGCCCGAGGGCACGCCCTGCCAGCCGCGGCCGTAGGTGGCGAGGCCGAGACCCAGCTGAGCGGGTTTGATGCCCTTCGACGTGTAGGCCTTGACGGCCTTGTCGACGCTGAAGCGCTGGGCGGCCGGCCGGGGGTCGGCGGGGTCGTCGTACAGGTTGCCCTGGTGGCCGGTGAGCGTAGGGTCCCACGCACCCCAGAGGTCATAGCCCTGGATGTTGCCGTAGTCGAGGTAGGTGAAGTTCTCGGGGTTGTTCCATCCGCCCGCCGTGATGTCGGCGGGGTTGGCGGGCAGGAAGGCGCTCAACGTGTAGTGCTTGCCGGTGGTCGAGCCGTAGGCATCCAGCTGGGTGCGGAACTCCTTCAGCAGCAGACGGAAGTTGTTGGCATCGTTGACGGTGTCGACGCCGTTGCCCTCGAGGCCGCTATATGTGCCGGGCCACTCCCAGTCGATGTCGATGCCGTCGAACACACCGGCGGCGGCACCCGGGCCTCCGCGCCCGTCGATGAGCGGCAGGTTGCCCTTGATGTAGAGATCGATGCACGAGGAGACGAGCTTCTGTCGGGATGCTTGCGTGGCGGCGGCGCGGGAGAAGTTCTTCGACCACGTCCACCCGCCGAGCGAGATGATGGGCTTCAGCCCGGGGTTCTTGGCCTTCAGCTGCTTGAGCTGGTTGAACGACCCGGCGAGGGGCTGGTCCCACGTGTCGGCCACACCGGCCACCGAGTTCTGGGCCGTGTAACCCATCCCGTAGTCGGCGTAGGCGTCGCCCGCACCATCCGAACCGTTCGGCCCCGTGCCCTGCGCCTTGTTGGCCATGAAGCAGGTGAGGTTGTTGTTGTCGATGTTGCCGAACGAGTAGTTGATGGCCGTGAGGTTGCCCGCGGCGCCCGAGTCTTGCAGGGCCTTGAGCTTGAAGTCGCGGCCGTAGACGCCCCACTGGGCGAAATAGCCGACGTTGCGGTATCCGTTGATGGTGCCGTTCGTGGTGGCGGCTTCGGCGGCGGGCGGTGCCGGAAGCGCGAACAGCGTCGAGGTGACGAGGAGGCCGGAGGCGAGAGCCCCCACCGCCCCGAGCACGCGTTTCAGGGTGGAACGTCGAGGTGTCATCGGTAAACCCTTTTCAGGTTGCGGGATGAGGGGTGGATGCACTGGGGTTCGGCCGCGCATCCGCCCGGGTTGTGATGACGATAGGTGGGGGCGGGCACGGGGCACATGAGGGATTCCCGCATACTCGTCACTGACCGAGATCGAGCGGATGCCTCAGCTACGGGTTTCTACGTAGCCGCCCTGGTGCACGAGCAAACTGAGCTGGGTGCGCGAGTGCACATTCAGTTTCTGGAAGACGCGGCCCAGGTGCACCTCGACCGTGCGCACCGAGAGGTGCATGCGCTGGGCGATCTCACGGTTGCTGGCGCCGCCGACGACGAGCCGTGCCACTTCTGCTTCGCGAGCCGTGAGCGCGGCGAGCCAGGCGGGCTCGTCGTCGAGGAAGAGGCGCTGCACGGTGGCGAGAGGATGCGCCGTCTCACCGGCTTCGTCGAGCGGCTGAGCGCCGGCGACCGCCCGACCGCCGTTGCGGGATGCGTGGGGCGATGTGTCGTCGAACCGCGTCGGATGTTCGGGCGTCGGCCCCGGCCGGCCTGCCAGACCCAGACGCCGGGGAAGATGAAGAACGCTCGGTGTTGCGTCGTCGCCCGCGCGCTCTATCGGGGCCGAAGCGTCGAGCTGGCGCACGAAGGTTCCGCCGAAGGGCAGGTGCAGGGGCAGTCGGGAGAGCAGGGGGTCACCCGGATCGGAAACCGGCCCCCGCCGCGGCGGCGCGTCCGACACTGCCGTATGGGGGGTGCTCTCGTTGCCGGCTTGCTCGACGATCCAGTGGGCCACCCGCAGGTGTGCTTCGACGAGCGGGGTGGTGCTGCCGCGGGTTCCTCCGTCCCGGGCCGCTTCCCGGTCGAGCGGTGCCAGAGACAGGATGCTGTCGGCGAGCGCGTGCGCGGCATCCCGGGCGCCGGCGGCCCCGCGCCTCGAGAGCGCGGAGAACGCGTCGACCAGCGAGAGGCCCGCCGCGACCGTCGGATCTGACGACCTCGCCGGAACCTCGGTCCACTTTGCGTCCGGCCAACCTGCCTCTGACCACCCTGCCTCGGCGCTTCCCGCAGCGCCCGAACCGGCCACACCGCACGCCGCCAACCACACCCAGACGCCCGAGACGATGTCGTTCGCCGGGCCGGCGCTCGCCGCATCCGTCGAGCCCATCTGCCGGGTCAGCTCACGGGCGCGCTCGCCGAATGCCCGGGCAGACGCCGCGTCGTCCCGTTCGGCGTGCAGGGCGGCGGCCGTCGCGAGGCCGAGCACGATGCCGCGACCGTATGCCGGTGTGAGCCCTCGACCCGTTTCGGCTCTCCATCGGGCTTCGAGGCGGTCGAGGTCGGCGTGCGGCACATGCCCGTCGGCGGCTCCCACCGAGAAGACGAAGGCGGCCAGCGCGGATGACTCGAGCATGACGTCGCCCGACCGCAGGACGGCGCCCAGCCACTCGCGCGCCTCGCGCGCATGACCCGAATGCAGCGCCGAGAGCCCGGCCCTCAGCTGCGCGATGGTGCGCAGGCGTCCGGGTTCGGATTGGCTGGCGGCCTCACGGGCGACGCGGTAGGCGAAGACGCTGTCACCGCGGCGCAGGGCCCGGCGGCTGAGGCCGAGGAGGCGCGGGACGACGTCGGGCAACCCGCCGAGGGCGGCAAGGGAGCGATGCCAGGCGGCCTCGTGCGGGAACGAGCCGGCGAGGGCTGCGGCGAGTCGAGCGTGGGCATCGGTGCGTTCGGCGACGGTGGCGGTCGCGTGGGCGACGATTCGAACCCGAGAATCGCTCAACCGGTAGCGGCGCGAGACGAAGGACACGAGCCCGTCTAGTGTTCCGTCGAAGAGGCCGTCGGGCGCCAGACCGCTGGCCGCCGCGAGCACCTCCGTGCGGTCCGAGATCGACACGCTCGCGATGAGCAGGGCTCGGCGGTGCGTGGCCGGGAGGTCGGCCAGACGCGGTGCCAGGTGGTCGGTCAGGGACGGCGTCGCGGGCAGGGGATCGGGGAGCGGCGCGTGTCCGGCGCGCTGACCGGGTGTGAGAAGCGACCAGACTGCCGCGGTGTCGTCGGTGCCAGTGCCAGGGCCAGTGCCAGCACCTATACCCGTGCCGGCGCCGTCCGTGTCGGTAGCCGCCTCGCCGCTCAGCGCCTGCATCACGCAGGCCCGCACCCAGGCCGTTTCGGCGTCACTCGCCATCTGAGCCCCGATCGTGTCGTGAACCCGGTGCCCGCCACCGTTCCCGGTATGTTACCCATCCTTACAAACCCGTGTCACCCATTCGGGGGAAGCGTGTTGCAACCGAAACATCCGGCCCCGTGGGCGTGACGAGCACGCACGCCGACGGCAACGGCGTCGGCACTCAGAGCGCGGGTACCTCGGCGCTGAAATCCCGTTCGACGGTGCGCACCTCGACCTCGGTGAGTACCCCGTCCTCCACGGTCGCGATCATCAGAGTGCACCGGGGCTGCCGCCGACGATCGGTGGGTGACCCGGGGTTCAGCAGCCGCATGCCACGCGGTGTCACCGAGTCCCAGGGGATGTGGCTATGACCGAAGATGAGCACATCCACATCGGGGAACGCGACATCCGCTCGCTTCTCACGCCCGGTTGCCGCCCCCGTCTCGTGGATGACGGCGAATCGCAGCCCGTCGAGCTCGAAACGCGCCACCTCGGGCAGCCGTTCGCGCAGCTCGCCGTGGTCGTTGTTGCCATACACCCCGACGAAGCGTGGCGAGAGGCGTTCGAGCACGTCGAGGGTCGCGACATCGACCCAATCGCCCGCGTGCACGACGAGGTCGGCCCGGGCGATGGCTTCGACGACGGCGCGCGGCAACCGCGGGGCCCGGGCCGGGATATGCGTGTCGCTGATGATCAGAAGGGTGTGGCGCGTCATCCCTTGCGGCCCTGCGTCGCGATGCCCTCGACGAAGTAGCGCTGCCCGAACGAGAAGATGATGAGCATCGGCAGGGTGATGAGCAGGGCCGCGACCATGACGTATTGGTAGTCGCCCTGGCCGCCGTTCGTGGGCGAGTACTTGGTCATGGCGTAAGCGAGGCCGAGGGGTGCCGTGAACTGTTCGACCGACCCGGCGTTCAGGTAGATGAGCGCCGCCTGCAGGTTGTTCCACGACGCCTGGAACTCGAAGATGAACACGATGATGAACGACGGGATGCTGAGGGGCATGGCGATCTTGGTGAACAACTGCCAGTTCGACGCCCCGTCGAGCCGGGCGGCCTCGAACAGTTCGCGGGGGAGCCCCAAGTAGAACTGCCGCTGCAGGAAGATGTAGAACGCCGACCCGAAGAGGTTCATGCCGAAGAGCGGAACCCACGTGCCGATGAGGCCCAGCTCTTTCCAGATCAGGTACTGGGGAATCATGGTGACGGCGCCCGGCAGCATCATGGTGGCGAGCACCAGGCCGAAGAGCAGGCTGCGGCCCGGGAACCGGAAGTACGCGAAACCGAACGCCACGGCCGAACTCGAGATGGCGACGAGGCCAGCCGCGAGCAGCGCGATGATGAGCGAGTTGCCGAGCCAATTGAGCAGCGGCAGCTGGTTCCACACCTCGGCGTAGTTGTCGAATGTGAGGGTTTTCGGGATCAGCGCGTTGTCGAACACCTCGCCGCGCGGTTTGAGGCTCGCGGCCAGGAGCCACACGAACGGGTAGAGGAACAGCAGCGCGAAGATCACGAGCACGGCGCCGAGCAGCAGGCGACCGACGAGGGTCTGCGGTCCGCTCCGGCGGGGGCCGGTCAGGCGGCGGCGACGGCCGTTTCGGGATGACTCGGGCGCCGCGTTCTGGGCGATGGCGGGATCGGCGAGCGCACCGGCGGCGAGCTTCGCGGCATCCGGGCTGGACTGGGTGACGCTCATCAGCGGTCATCTCCCTCGTAGTAGACGAATCGGTTGCCGAATTTCACCTGCACGAGCGTGATGAGCAGGATGATGACGAACAGCAGCCAGGCCATGGCGGCCGCGAAACCGAAGTTGAATTGACGGAACGCCTGCTGGAAGAGGTAGACGGCGTAGAAGAGCGACGATTCGGGCGACGAACTCGACTGGTCGCGCCAGAAGAGCAGATACGCCTGGTCGAAGACCTGGAAGGCGGCGATCGTCAGCACGATGACGTTGAAGAAGATGGCACCCGAGATCATGGGCACCGTGATGCGGAAGAACGTGCGGACGGGGCCGGCGCCGTCGAGTGAGGCCACCTCATAGAGTTCGCGCGGCACGTTCTTGAGCGCCGCGAGGAAGATGACCATGGTTCCGGCAACGCCCCACAGCGTCATGATGACGATGGAGGGTTTCACCCAGGCGGGGTCGATGAGCCACTGCGGGCCCTCGATGCCGAAGATGCCGAGGAACTGGTTGATGGCGCCCGTGTTGCCGTTCAGCAGGAGGAGGAACACGGCGGCCGTCGCCACGGTGGGCGTCATCTTGGGCAGGTAGTAGAGGGTGCGGAAGAACCCGGCACCGCGGCCGACCTTGTCGAGCAGCAGGGCGAGCACGAGCGCGAAGGCGATTTCGAGCGGCACGGCCATGACGGCGTAGAAGAGGGTGTTGGCGAGCGAGACGCCCACCTTGGGGTCGGTGAAGAGCGCCTCGTAGTTGGCGAACCCGACGGGCGTCGAGGTGTTGGCCGCCAGGTTGTAGCGACTGAACGAGATGACCAGGCTGTATGCCATGGCGCCGACCGTGAAGATGAGGAAGCCGATCACCCAGGGGGCGATGAACAGGTAGCCCGAGATGGCTTCGCGGCGGTTGAAGCGATCGCGATGCGGTTTCGGTTTCTTGCCCGCGCGGCGACCGGGGCTCTGTGAGGTTTTCTCACTGTCCGGGCCGTCGGGTTCTTTTCCTGTCGGGCTGGTCTTCGGTGTGACGACCGTCATGGGTTCTCCTGGGTGTGCTGTGGCGGCGCTCAGGCGCCAGTGCCGATTCAACGAATGTAGAAGCGCCGCTCCTCGGTGACAAGGGAGTGCTTCTCACGAGAAGTCGTTCTAGACTGTTGCTCCCAAACGGGGGGCAAGCCTCGTGCCAACCCGTGATAGCCCCGCTCCCGAACGGGTGACACGGCCGCACGACCGCTCATATTCCGGACACGTCGCCTTCACCTGTCGGATGTCTATGCGCAACCTGTGAGCCCGAGAGTGCGAACACGGGCCGAAGCGCAGCCGCTCCGGCCGGTCATCCACCGCGCGCCCGGCGCCCGGATCCTCGTTCGTTCCCACTCGCCCCGGGGGAGTCATGGCGCCAGGCGCTCGCATCGTGTTCACCTCGTTCGCCGCACGCACCGACCCCATGCTCGCCGCCTGGTCCAGGTTCCAAGCCGAGCTCGACGGCGCGGATGCTCGAGCGCAGCGTTCGGGCAACACGCCCGCCTCCTTCGCCACGGCAGCCGCGGGGATGTCGCAACCCGATGCCCGAGCGCACGCCGATGCCCGGGCGAAAGACGCCAGAGCGCTCGCCGAACCCGCCGTCGTGTGGCGCCTCCTCGCGCCCAACAACCGGGAGCTCGCCCGCAGCGCCCACCTGTACCGCACCATCGCCGACGCCGAGCGTCACGCCGTGCAACTGCAGAACACCGCCGACGAACTCGACGTCTCGCTCGTGCTCGGACCGCGCCCCGGCATGCGCGGATGGGTGGCCGCCCACCGCGGCATCGTCGTCCTGACCTGCGGCCGGTGGTACGGGGGAGCGGCCGCCAACAGCGAATCCGCGGCCGCAGCCGTGCTGCTCATCGCGACGGCCGCCATCGCCCGCTCACCCGGGTCCGCCGCCACACTCGTCGGATCGGCCTGACCGTGCTGCTGTCGGGGCGGTGGAAACTGGGCGAGTTGCTCGGAACGGGTGGGTCGGCATCCGTGTATGCCGCCACCGACCAGGCCGAACCTGACCAGGCCGAACCTGACCAGGCCGAACCTGCCGAGGCCCAACCTGGCAAGGCCGCCCCCGACGCCGCAGCCCGCGTGGCCCTCAAGGTGCTGCACCCGCACCTCTCGGCCGACGAAGCGCTGCGGGAGGCGTTCTTCGCCGAAGCCCGTGCGACAGAGGGACTCACCCACCCGGGAGTGGTGTCCGCCATCGCAACGGGGGTGCACCGCTCCGACGACGAGGAGCGCGCCTGGATCGCCTTCCCGTTCCGAGAGGGACGCTCACTCGCCGAAACCGTGACCGACGGCGGCCCCCTCACCGTGCCCGACGCCCTGGCGCTCGCCGCGGACCTCGCCCGCGCCACGGCCGCCGTCCACGCCACCGGCATCGTGCACCGCGACATCTCACCCGCCAACGTGCTCGTGCACCGCCGCCCCGACGGCACCCTCGACGTGAGCCTCATCGACTTCGGCCTCGCCGACACCCCCGGCAAGCCCTCGACGGGCAGCGACGTTCTGCGCTCGACGGCCGACCCGGATGCCCCGCACGGCGTGCTCGGCAACGCCGACTACGTCTCGCCCGAACAATCCATCGCCGCCCCCGTCGACGAACGCGGCGACGTCTACCAGCTGTCGGCCGTGCTCTTCTTCGCCCTCGTCGGACACGCCCCCTACGTCAGGCCCACCCCCGAACGCACCATGGCCGCCCACCGCGAGGCGCTCCCGCCCGTGCCCTCGGCCGAGAACAGCCGCATCCCCGGCGAGGTCGACCGCGTCGTCGTGCGCGGCCTCGCCAAACACCCCGACGACCGGTGGCAGAGTGCGACGGCGCTCGCCGAGGCGATCGAGCGTATTCAGGTGCGGCGCGGTTGGGCGGCGGCTGCGGGCGCCGCTGGCACGACCGGCGCCGCGGATGCCTCGGTCACGAAGCGTCTGCCGGGTGCCGTCGCCGGGCTGGGCGGCGCTGCTCTGGCTGCCGCCGCTGCGACGACCGTTCTCGGCACGAACCGTGGCCTTCCCGGTGCGCCGACCACCTCCTTGCGGCCTTCCACGGCGACCGGCTCGACTGCTGCCTCGACTGCCACCTCGACCGCCGCCTTCCGAACGCCCGTCCGTCCCCTCGATGCGACGACCGCCGCCGCCGAGCCGGACGATTCGGGCCGCCTCCTCTGGCCCTGGGTGGCCGGGCTCGTGGTGCTCGCCACCGTCACGGCGATCTGGGTGGGCGCGGCCACGGGTGCGCCGTCGTCCTCAGAGGCCGGGGAGTCGCCGGCCCCGAGCGCCACGGCAGCCCCCGCACCCGCGCCGACGGCCTCGACGCCCGCGCCCCTGCCATCCGATGTGCCCGCCCCGGCGCCCGCAGCCACCGCGACCGTGCCCGAACTCGCCGGTGTCTCGCTAGCCGCCGCCGAACGCCTGTTGACGGCGGCCGGGCTGCTGCCCGGTGCCGTCTCCCGTCAGGATTCGCCGCTCGCCGCCGACGCCGTGCTATCCACCGGATCACCGGCGGGTGCCGCCGTGCCAGAGGGAACCGCCATCGATCTCGTCGTCGCCTCGGGCTCGAACGCCGTCCCGCCCGTCACGGGTCTCACCTCGCAGGCGGCTGTCCAGGCTGTGCAGGCCGCCGGTTTCGCGGTGCGCCTCGACAGCCGCGCCGTGACCTCGCCGTCGCAGGCCGACATCGTGCTCGAGGCGTCGCCGGGCGAGGGATCTCGCCAGGCCACCGGGTCGGTCGTCAGCCTGGTCGTCGGGCACAGTGCTCCGCAGACCGGAACGCAGCCGGGCACCTCACCGACGGCACCGGCCAACCCGGGCAACCCGAAACCGGCGAACCCGCCCGCCACGACGGCCCCGACATCCGGCGCCCAGGCGCCACCCCAAAGCGGGGGACGGGGCTGATGTTTCCGGGCCTCGCGCGCCTGTTCCTCGTCTCGGGGCAATGGCTCCTTCACCTTGTCGATGTCCGCCGTTCACCGAACGACCGGATCGTGTGCTTGCGGCGCGATGCCGGAACACCGAACACCCCCCACCGAAAGTGCTCATGAAACGAGACGACGACTTCGTCACCATCGAAGAGGTGCTGCTGGCCGACGCCCGCACCGACGTGCTGGTCGCCGGCACGACCGAGACGCCCGCGTCGGATGCCGCGGCTCACGCAGCTGCGACGACGGCCCCGTCGGGCACCCCCTCGGGCACGCCGTCCGGCGAGCCCGGTAAGGCCTCCGGCCGCCGCTCCCTCGCCACGGCCCTCTCCGGCCCCGACCAGGCTCTCCGCATCGTCGGCTATTCGGCCGGCGCCACGACCGTCGGCATCATGCTGCTCGTGGGCCTCTTCCTGGCCGTGCGCGCCGGCGACGCCCTGCGCGTGGCGGGCCCGTCGTTCCTCGTCGAGCAGGCCTGGTCGCCCGAGACGCAGAAGTTCGGCATGGCGGCCATCCTCTTCGGCACGTTCTCCATCGCGCTCGTCGCCATGGTCATCTCGGTGCCGCTCGCACTCGGAACCGCCCTGCTGATCTCCGAGATCGTGCCGCCCAAGGTGCGCCAGTTCCTCGTCACGATGGTCGACCTCATGGCCGCCGTGCCGAGTGTTGTGTTCGGCCTGTGGGGCGCCTTCTTCTTGCAGGCCGCGATCATCCCGGTCTCGCAGTGGATCTCGACCTACCTCGCGTTCATCCCGATCTTCCGCGTGGATGACGCGTCGGGCAACACCCTCACCGAACCGGCCGCGTTCACGGGTTCGGCGTTCATCGCCGGCATCGTGGTGGCGTTCATGGTGGTGCCCACCCAGACGTCGGTGATGCGCGAAGCTTTCTCGCAGGCACCGCCGGGGGAGCGCGAAGGTGCATTCGCGCTCGGTTCCACCCGCTGGGGGATGATCAAGGCCGTCGTTCTGCCATTCGGGCGGGGCGGCATGATCGGTGGCACGATGCTCGGCCTCGGCCGCGCACTCGGCGAAACGATCGCGGTGTACATGATCATCTCCCCGGTGTTCACGATCAACTGGGAGGTGCTGAAGACGGGCACCAACTCGGTGTCGGCCCTCATCGCCCTGCGCTACGGCGAGTCGAGCGAGTTCGGGCTGTCGGCGCTCATGGCCGCGGGTCTCGTGCTGTTCCTCATCACGCTCGTCATCAACTTCACGGCGTCGTCGATCGTCGCCCGGTCGCGCTCCGGCGCAGAGACGAGCTGATCATGAGCGATCTTCTGACCAGACCCTCGGATGCCCTCGCCGACGACGCGGGCCACGAACCCGTCGCCGCGCCCGCACGCACGTTCATCCCCGACGCGACGGGTGTCGAGATCGGCGAGCGTCGCCGCATCCGCCAGTCCACCATCGACGACAAGTTCAACCTGCTGGGATCGCTCCTCGCGGGCGGCGCCATCGCGAGCCTGCTCTTCGGCTGGTTCACCCCCATGACGGGTGCGATCGGCTGGGGTGTCGTCGCGTTCCTCGCCTTCATCGGCCTCTACGCGCTGCTCGTCTCGCTGCGCGCCGACCGCCAGCAGGTGCGCGACCGCGTCATGACCACGCTGCTCTACAGCGCCGGCATCACGCTCTTCGCGGTGCTGGTGTTCATCGCCGTCTACACGCTGGCGCGCGGCAGCGAGGCCCTGCCCCACCTCAACTTCTTCACGCAGACCATGGAGCTCGCCGGGCCGCTCGATCCGCTGAGCATGGGTGGAATCATCCACGCCATCGTCGGCACGCTCATCCAGATCAGCATCGCGCTGGCCATCACGGTGCCGCTCGGCGTGACCACGGCCGTGTTCCTGAACGAGGTCGGCGGGCCGTTCGCCCGGTTCGTGCGCACCATCGCCGACGCCATGACGGCCCTACCCTCGATCGTCGCCGGTCTCTTCGTCTATGCCGCCATCATCACCCTGATCACGCACCAGCGCTCGGGTTTCGCCGCGTCGCTCGCCATCACCGTCATGATGCTGCCCATCGTCATCCGCGCCTCGGATGTCGTGCTGCGCCTCGTCGCGGGCAACCTCCGTGAGGCGTCCTACGCTCTCGGGGCGTCGCGCGTGCGCACCATCTGGCACGTCGTGCTGCCGACCGCGAAGTCCGGACTCGTCACGGCCGTCATCCTCGGCACCGCCCGCGGCATCGGCGAGACGTCGCCCGTGCTGCTCACATCGGGCGTCACGGCCGTCATGAACACGAACCCCTTCGAGGGCCCCATGATCTCGCTGCCGCTGCAGGTCTTCGACTTCGTGCGCTCGCCCGAGCCCAACATGATCGCGCGTGGCTTCGGCACGGCGGCCGTGCTCATCGTGCTCGTGTTGGCGCTGTTCTTCGTGGCCCGCATCATCGGCGGGCGCGGGCCGGGCGTCTTGACCGACCGACAGCGACGCGCCGCGGCCGCGGCCTCGATGCGCGACACGCAGCGCATGGCCCACCAGATGGCCGACCGCGAGATCGAACAGCGCGCGTCGTCTCCCGTGTACACGTTCGTGCCCGAGAGGGCCGACGAGACCGCGGATGCCGCTGAGCACGAGCACGACACGCCCGCCGAGTCCACGGATGCCACGCCGAGCGATCGCGCCACGCCCCGCGCACGCGCGCCCCGCACATTCGTCAACCCGAACTTCCCGGCAGCCACCCCGGCCGCCGCCCCGCAGAGCCCCGAGCTCGACTCCGAGCACAACCCCGAGCAGAACCCCGAGCAGAAGGAGTCGTCGCTGTGACGCGCTTCACCCGCACCATCCGCATTCTCGTCGCCGGCCTCGCCGCCGCCTTCCTCCTCATCGGGCTGATCGGCGGACAGGGTGCCGCCCCGGCCCTCGCCGCCTCCTGGACGCCCATCACGGGTTCGGGTTCGACCTGGTCGCAGAACGCCCTCGACCAGTGGCGCAAGAACGTGGCGTCGAACTACAGCATGACCATCAACTACTCGGGTGTCGGCTCGTCGGCCGGCCGCCAGGACTTCATCAACCAGCGCGTCGACTACGCGGTCTCCGAGATCCCGTTCCAGTCGAAGCCCGAGGATGGCTCGGCCCCCGAGAAGCCCACGACAGGGTTCGCCTACATGCCCATCGTGGCCGGTGGAACATCCTTCATGTACAACCTCAAGATTGCGGGCAAGAAGGTCACCAACCTGCGGCTCGGCGGCGAGACCGTCACCAAGATCTTCACGGGTGTCATCACCAACTGGAACGACCCGCAGATCGCGCAGGACAACCCGGGCCTCGCCATGCCCGACAAGAAGATCATCCCCGTCGTGCGTTCCGACGGCTCCGGCTCGACCGCGCAGTTCACGCTCTGGATGTCGAAGCAGTACCCGGGCCTGTGGGATGCCTTCTGCAAGGTCGCCGGTCGCACCACGCCCTGCGGCCTCACGTCGCAGTACCCCGTCACGGGCAACGCCAAGGGCCAGAACGGTTCGCTCGGCGTCTCGGGATTCGTGAAGCAGGGCTACGGCGAGGGCGCCATCACCTACGTCGAATACTCCTACGCCATGAAGTCGGGTTTCCCGGTGGCCAAGGTGCTGAACAAGGCCGGCTACTACGTCGAGCCCACGGCATCCTCGGTCGCGGTCGCGCTCCTGCAGGCGCAGATCAACACCAACCAGGGGTCGGCCGACTACCTCACGCAGATCCTCGACGGCGTCTACAACAACGGCGACAAGCGCACCTACCCGCTGTCGAGCTACTCCTACATGATCGTGCCGACGGCGACCACCAACTCGGTCACGGTCGAGAAGGGCAAGACGCTCGGTGCGTTCGCGAACTACATGCTCTGCGAAGGCCAACAGCAGGCCTCGGCGCTCGGCTATTCGCCGCTGCCCATGAACCTCGTGCTCGCGGGCTTCGAGCAGATCAAGCGCATCCCGGGTGCGGATGCCTCGGGCGTCGACATCAACAAGTGCAACAACCCCACCTTCAAGCCCGGTGACTCGCCGGGCAACAACCAGCTGGCGGCCACGGCGGCCCAGCCGGCGGACTGCGACAAGCAGGGCCCGAACCAGTGCACGACGGGCACGGCCGGCGCCAAGGAAGACACCGCGACGACGGGTGGCGGAACGGGCGGCTCGGCAACGGGCGGCGCGGGCGGCACCACGGGTGCGGGCGGCGCGGGTGCGGCCACCGACGGGGGAGCGGGAGCCGGCACGGATGCCGGAACCGCGGGTGGCGCGACGGGTGAAGCGGTCTATGACGCCAACGGTGCCCTCGTCTCGGGCGGCGGCACGGGCGGCTCGGCTGTCGCCACCGCGTTCGACCTGCCCGACGAGGGCTGGGGCTGGGCCCAGAACGGCATGCTCGCGGCCGGCATCCTGCTGCTCGGCGCCATCGTTCTGCCGCCGTTCCTGTCGCGCCGGTTGAAGCGCGCCCGCTAGGCCCCACGACGCTGTCGCGGGTGTGCCCCCTGGTCGGGGGAGGCACCCGCGGCAAGCGTCAGCCTGCGGAGATGGCTCGTTCCGCGCGTGTTCATCTCGCGGACACGAACCGCCCATAATTTCGTTCTCATCGGCCCCGTTCTGGCCACAGCATCTGGAGTACACCCCGTGACACACACCCGCACAGCCGCCGCTCGGCGCCTCGTCTCGCGCCGCACCAGCGCCGCTCAGGCATCCCCGCGCACGGGTCTCTTCACCCGAGGATCGCTCGGTTTCGGAGCGGTCGTCGGCCTCGCGGTCACGGGTGTGCTGCTGCTGTCGAACACCATCGCGCCGGTCTCGAGCGCCCACGCCGACGCCAAGGGCCCCGTCACCATCGCGGCCGCCGAGCAGGACATCGACATCGCCAACGCGCCGTTCCCCGACCTGAAGGTCACGGTCTCGCAGACCGACGAGCTCGTGGCACAGGGCGTGACCGTCAGCTGGACCGGCGGCAAGCAGTCCACCGTGCCCTCGGGCGACACGGGCGGCGAGAACTTCCTGCAGATCATGCAGTGCTGGGGCGACGACCCCGCGTCGAGCATCCCGGTGCCCGACCGCACTACGTGCCAGTACGGCGCCTTCAACGCCCCCGGCGCCACGCGCGACAACGCCATGGACGACAAGAACGTCGACGCGGCGGATAAGCAGTACACGGTCCCCGGCCAGGGCGTCCTCCGACCCGCCTACTCGTCCATCCCGTTCCGCTCGGTCGACGGCAAGGTCGTGTCGAGCATCGTCGACGGCAAGCAGGTCGACGTCAACGTGAACCAGAACGAGTTCTTCGGTCCCTACACCTCCAACGAGGTCAAGTGGGCCGGCTCGGGTTCGGGCGGCAACGGCTCGGCCAAGTTCGAGGTGCAGACGGCGCTGCAATCATCCGGTCTCGGCTGCGGCAACCCCGTCGTGCAGGCCGACGGTTCGAAGAAGGGCAAGGCCTGCTGGCTCGTCGTCGTGCCGCGCGGAACCCACGACGCCGGCGAACAGCACGTCACCAAATCGGGCCTCTTCGCCGACAACTGGAAGCACCGCATCGCGTTCCGCATGGACTTCAAACCCCTCGGCATCTCGTGCGAGCTCGGGCAGGCCGAACGCCAGCTCTCGGGCTCGGAGCTCGTCGCGGGCGCCGTGGCCTCGTGGCAGCCGACCCTCTGCGGTGCGCAGGGTGGCGCGACCTACACGATGAGCGCGGGCACCGAATCCGACGCCCTGCAAGCGGCCAGCCTGTCACCGGATGCATCGGCCCTCGCCCTGACCTCCCGCCCCCTCGCCGGCCCCGACGGTGAAAAGGTCGAAGATTCGCTCGCCTATGCGCCCGTCGCCCTCGCCGGCGTCTCGGTGTCCTTCGCCATCGACCGCCAGCCCGTCGACAACGGCACCACGCCGCCCGCCGCCCTGGCCAAAACGGGTCTGCCCTACGACAGCATGAAGCTCACGCCACGCCTCGTCGCCAAGCTGCTCACCAACTCCTACCTCGACGCGTTGCCGACCCTCGCCGACAAGAAGCACCTCGGTTTCGAGAGCACGGCGAAACCCGGCAAGAACGCCCGCAACCTCACGTTCGACCCCGACTTCCTGGCGATCAACGACGCCGACTGGAAAAACGAGTCGCTGGTCAGCCCGTCGCTCTCCGACCTGCTCGTACCCCAGGGTCGATCGGATGCCCTCTACCAGCTGTGGCGCTACGTGATGGCGGATGCCGACGCCCGGGCCTTCCTCGAGGGCACCCCCGACCCTTACGGCATGGTCGTGAACCCCTACAGCTCGACCTCCAGCACGAGAAACCCCACGGGCACGGGTCTCAGCTACCCGCGCGACGACGCGCCGAAGGCCGACCCCGTGGAGCAGCCCGAATCGCCGACGACGGGTGGCGTGGTCAACCTCGTCACGTGGCGGCCCTACACGAACGACCTCGACACGGGCGCCTACCTCACGCTCCGCGGCGACGGTCAGACGCTCGGGGCCTGGGACCCGCAGTCCGCTCCGCCGAAGTACGGCAAGAGCATCCGTAACCTCACGGGTTACCAGCGCGTGCTCGGGCTGACCGACACGGCGTCGGCTGCCAAGTACCAGGTGGTGCAGGCATCCCTGCTGAACCCCGCCGGCCAGTTCGTCTCGCCCACGAGCGAGTCGCTGACCGCGGCCGCCGCGGCCATGACGCCAACGGCCACGCAGGCGCAGGTCTACGAATACGACCCCGCCGGCGAGCAGGCGAAGGGTGCGCCGACGGCCTACCCGCTCGCGATGCCGGTCTACGCCGCCGCGGCCCCGTCGATCGCCGACGAGGCCCAGCGCGCCGACTACGCCGCGTTCATCCGCTACGCCGCCACGACGGGTCAGAACCCCGGCACCGACAACGGAACACTGCCCGCTGGCTACGCACCCATTCCGGCCGGATGGCAGGATCAGGCCGTGCGCGCCGCCGCCGCCATCCAATCAGGCGGATGGCCGCCCGCCGAAGCCCCCGCCGGTGCCGGCTCGGACGGCAGCCCGACCCTCGACGGCTCGGGCCTCGGGGATGGCGCACCCACGGGTTCGTTCGCGAACACCGGCTCGACGGGCGGTTCGGTCGACGCGGCCTCCGCGAGCACCGACCCCTCCGCCACGGGCGACCTGGCCGCCGACCTGCGCGGCCCCATTACGCCCGACGACCCCGCCCTCGGCTCGATCGGCTTCGCCGTGCCCGTCGGCGTGCTCACGGGACTGGCCTCCGCCCTCGCGGTGCCGCTCCTCTCCCGCCTCAGACGTCGGTTCTGATGCCCACACTCTTGGACCCCGTCGAACAACCCGCCGCCGGCGGAATCGACGCCGAGTCGGCCCTGCTTCTCCGAGCATCGGTCGGTAAACCCTCCCGAAAGGAAACGCAGTGAAGACGAAGAAGGCTGTTGCGCTTTGCGCAGCCCTGGGCGTGGCCGTCGCTGGTCTCGCGCTCGCTACACCCGCCAACGCCGACCCGGTGTCGAACAGCTACGTGCTGGTCGGCTCGGACACCCTGCAGGATGCCGGTAACGCCCTCGCCAACGGCACCACGATCACGGGTTCCAACGTGCGCGTGACCGCCAACGGCAACACCATCGGATCGTTCGACGCATTCGGTTCCTCCGCCATCCAGGCCAAGTCGGGTGGAGCCTACTTCGCTCGTCCCGCCGGCTCCGGCGACGGCGTCAAGGCGCTCAGCCGCTCGATCGACGGTGGCAACTTCAGCGTCTCGGGCAACACGACGCCCGCCGTCGCCATCCCCGCACAGGTCGACATCGCTCGTTCCTCCTCGGGCCCCGGCGCGCTGGCGAACAACAACGGCGCCCTCGCCTACATCCCGTTCGGCCGCGACGCCGTCTCCTACGCCTACCAGGGTGCGGGCCTCGACCAGCTGAGCGCCGCGACGCTCAAGCAGGTCTACGAGTGCACCGTCACGTCGGTCGGCGGCGTGCCCGTCACGCCCGTCCTTCCGCAGGCCGCCTCCGGCACGCGCAAGTTCTTCCTGACCGCCATCGGCAACCCGACGCTCGGCTCCTGCGTGCAGCAGCCCGGTTTCGCCGAGAACGACGGCACCGTGCTGAGCGGCGACGGCCAGATCATCCCCTTCTCGGTCGCCAGCTGGGTGGCCCAGAAGTCGGGTGCCGGCCAGAACCGCACCGGCAACGCCGTCCTCGGTTCGACGCAGGGCTCGGTCGCACCGACCACCGGCACCGGTGCCGCAATCGCCCCGAACGCGCCGTTCTACGCCAACACCACGTGGGGACGTGACACCTACGTCGTCGTCGAGCAGGCCCGCATCGACTCGACCAACCCCAAGTACGACCCCGCCCTTACGGCCCTCGTCGACAGCACCAAGACGAAGAGCCTCACCAACTTCTCCTCCGGCGCAGCCACCTCGGGTGCCGTCAAGAAGAAGTTCGGTTTCCTCGCTCCCTCCAGCACCGTCCCCCTGCGCGCCAACCTCTCCTAACCCGCTCCACCTCTGCCCAGAAAGGCAATCATGTTGAACAAAACCGCCATCCGCGTCGCCGCGGTGGGCGTTATGGCCGCATCGCTCATCGGAGCCTCGGTCACGGCAGCTTCGGCTGCACCCGGACTCAACGGCTCCGACGCCGAGGTCTACATCTACGACGCCGGTGAAGAGACGCGTTTCGCCCCCGGCACCGTCCACGACTGGGATGCCGAGCTCATCGGTGTCGGTTCCGCCACCGACGCCTACGGCCGCTTCCAGTGCTCGCCCGACACCGAGTCCACGCGCACGTTCATCGCGCCGCGTGGCCAGGAGCGCACCATCAGCGCCTGGACCGCGTACGCCGACGGTGGCTTCATCCCCGGCAGCAACAAGGAAGTCCAGCAGTTCCCCGCGAAACTGAGCGGCCAGATCCTCGGATCGGCCAGCCAGGTCAAGGCCAACGGTGGCGAGTACTCGCTCGGCATGGCGTGCCTCATCTACAACGGTGTCGCCCTCGCCAAGTCGGGTGTGTTCTACGCCCCCATCACGGTCGAAAAGGGAACCGGCAACTGGACGGTCCAGGAGCCCACGGGCACCACGACCCCCACCGAGCCGCCCGCCGGCGCCCAGACCGGTGACATCGACCTCGAGGCCGTCGTTCCGGCCCCGACCGATGGCGCCCTCAGCCTGAACGTTCCCGCCGGCGCCAAGGCGACCATCGGCAACGCGACGGTCGTCGACGGTGTCTCGACCGCCACGGGCACCCTGCCCGCCTTCACGGTGGCCGACGCCCGCGCGGCGTCGAAGCCCGGCTGGGACCTCACGGCAACGGTCGCGGACTTCACCAACGCCGCCGCCAACGCCACGATCGACAAGAAGCAGCTCGGCCTCAAGCCGTCCGCGTCGGTCGCAGCCCCCGCCGGCATCTCGCTGGGCGCCGAGCAGAAGGCCGGTTCGTCGGTCTACCCCGCCGCCTTCGCGACGAGCGCAGCCGGCACCGCCGTGGCCAACCTCACGCTGGGAGGCGAGCTCACGTTCGTCGCCCCGAGTGACAAGCCCGCGGGAACCTACACCTCGAAGATGACGCTCACGCTCGTCTCGAAGTAGCCCCACCGGGGTGCGGGGGCGGTTCTTCGGAGCCGCCCCCGCACCTGCGTGTTCAGCACGCGCGTATTCCGCACCTCCGCCCCCGCACTGGGGGCACCCTGTAGCCTCCGGCCCGTGGCCGTTAACGTCTGGTTCAACATCCGGCCAGACCGAGGCCAACTCCGTTTGGACGAATGTACTGTGCCCATTTTTGCCCGTAGCCGACGCACGTCACGCGCCGCCTCCACGATCGTTCTGCTGCTCGCGCTGCTGGGCGGTTCGCTGTCGACGGGGGTCGTCGCAGCTCACGCCGATGACACCGACGGCATCTCCGGAACGCCCTCCGACGGGCAGGGTCAAGACGACCGCTCACGTTTCAGCTACCAGGCATCCCCGGGTCAGCACCTCGAAGACTCCTACCTTGTGCGCAACACGGGCACGACACCGCAGACCATGCAGGTGTTCGCGACCGACGCCTACAACACCGAGGACGGCTCCTACGGCCTGCTCGACACGGATGCCGCGGTCACCGACGCCGGCAACTGGGTCACGTTCGCGGGCGGCCAGAAGAAGATGAGCATCCCTCTCGACCCCGGTGCGTCTCAGGTCGTTCCGTTCACGGTAGACGTCCCCGCCGACGCCCGCCCCGGAGACCATGCGGCCGGCATCGTCATCTCGGTGCAGTCCGCCGAGGGCCAGGTGCTCGTCGACCGCCGCGTCGCCACCCGCGTCTACGTGCGCGTGCCCGGCGACCTGCAGCCCGCCCTGACGATCTCGTCACTCGAGGCGCGCTACAACCCGTCGATCAACCCCTTCGACGGCAGCACCACCCTCACCTTCACGCTCAAGAACGCGGGCAACGTGGCCCTCGGAGCCAACCTCGTGATGGGCGTCAACGGCCTCTTCGGCATGACCCTCGGCGAGGTGAAGCGACAGGAACTCACCGAGATGCTGCCGGGTTCGACCCGCACGGTCACGGTCGACGTGAAGGGTGTCGGGCAATACGCCTACCTCAACCCCTACGTCAAGCTCGCGGCCGTCATCGATGCGGATGCCCTGAACCCCGGTCCCTTGCCCGCGACCAGCCGCGACACCGTGACGATCGCGTGGCCCATCTGGTTGCTCGTCCTGGCCGCGATCGCGCTGCTCGTGTGGCTGTGGCTGCGCTGGCGCCGACGCAGCGATGCGAAGAACGCCGCCGCCTGGATCGCCTACACCGAAGAAGAGGCGCGTCGGAAGGCCGAGGCCGACCGCGGCGCCGTGCCGGCGGCTGGCGTGGCGCCCGCGTCACCTCGGGCCACGGCACCCGCCGCTTCTCAGGCCGCTTCTCCCGCCGGTTCTCAGGCCGCCTCGACCACCGCGGGTCTGCCCGCCAGCCCGCTTCACCCGGAAGGACGCCGCTGAGATGCGCACGCCCCAGACCTCGACATCGCGTCGTCCCTCTCGCACCCGCCTAGGCGGAGCATTCACGAGACGCGTGACCGTGTCGCTGTCGGCCGCCGGCTTGGCGACGGCGCTGCTCGTCGCGCCGGCGGTGTCGGCGACCGCCGCGACCGCAGTGTCCTCGGCGGCTGTGTCTTCGGTCGCGGTCTCCTCGGCGGCGGTGTCCTCGACCGCTGTGTCCTCGGCGGCGCCGTCCGCCACGAGCCTGCGCGCGCTGTCCGTGCCCACCCCGACGCCCAGCCCGGGAAGCGGCATCGGCCTGCAGGTCGACCTCCCCGCACCCACGCAGCCCCCCGCGACAGACGCTCCCGGCAACACCGGAGGCGAGGGAACCTCGGGTGACGGCGGCTTCGGCACGGGCTCGGGCGATGGGTCGGGCACGGGCGGCGGCTTCGGCGGCGGCTCGTCGGGCTCCGGCTCCGGCGGAACGGGCGGCGCGACATCCGATCTGCCCGGTTCGACCGCGCCCACCAGCACAGACCCCGTGACCGCGGCCGACGAGGTCGACCTCGGCGGCGGCCTCTTCGCGGGCGGCATCTCGACGTCGTACATCCCGTCGCTCAACCCCTTCACGGGTGAGGTCGATGTGAAGGTGGGCGTGCGCAACGCCTCGAAGAGCACCATCGACCTGTCGGCCGACTTCTGGCTCGGCGGGCCGTTCGGCAACCGCCTCGGCGGAAGCGGACAGGTCACCGTCACCGGCCTCAAGCCGGGGGAGAAGCGCATCGTCTCCGCCGTCGTGCCGGGCGCCGGCCAGTGGGGCATCGTCAACGCGCACGCGACCATCACGCCGCCCGCGCAGATCGACGGCGTCGACACGAAGAAGGTCCAGCGCGACGCCATGGTCGTCATCCCGCCGCTCTACCTCATGGGCCTCGCCCTGTTCGCGCTGCTCGGCCTCGCCGCCTGGCGCATCGTCGGGTACGTCACCACCACCGTCGCGGAGAAGAAGTTCGCATGACCATCGCCGAAGAGCGCCCCGACGCCATCGAAGCCCCGCGCACCGACCTGCTGATCGGCCCGGGCGGACCGCTGGGGGCCGGTGACGACATCCACGACCGATCGGGTGCCGCTGCCGGCCGTGCGCCGAAAGCTCCGCGCGCGGCCCGGCCGCCCCGACCGCCCAAGCCCCCGCGTCGCGCTCCGCGGCCCCCGCGCCAGCTCGCGCCCCTCAGCCGCAATCAGGCGATCGCGCGCGGTGTCCTCTCGATGCTCGCCGCGCTCCTCCTGGGATTCGCCATCAACCTCATGATCCTGAGCCACCTGCAACACCAGGTGAACCAGCAGAAGCTGCAGGATGCCTTCCGTGTGCAACTCTCGACGTCCGTCGCGCCCGTCTCAGAGGGCGACTCCGATGGCGCGCTGCTCGCGGACGGCGCTCCCGTCGCCCGCATCGACATCCCGGCGCTCGGCTTGAGCGAGGTCATCTCCGAGGGTTCCTCATCGGGTGTGCTGCAGTCGGGGCCCGGCCACCGCCGCGACACCGTGCTGCCCGGCCAGCAGGGCATCAGCGTCGTCATGGGCCGCGCCAGCTCCTACGGCGGCCCGTTCGGCGGCATCCAGCGTCTCGCTCCGGGCGACCGCATCACGGTCGTCACGGGCCAGGGCGCCAACGTCTTCGAGGTCATCGGCACGCGCTACGCGGGCGACCCCGCCCCCGCGCCGCCCGCGGCCGGCCAGAGCCGACTCATCCTCGAGACCGCGCGCGGGGCCGCCTTCGTCCCGTCGGGTGTCGTGCGCGTCGACGCACAGCTCGTGGGCGATGCGCAGCCCGCCGGAAAACGCCAGACCACGGCGATCTCGCTGCCGCCCAGCCACAAAGAGCTCGCGACCGACACGTCCACGGTGTGGGCCCTCGTCTTCGCGGGCCAGTTCTTCCTGGCGATCTCGCTGGGCGCCGTGTGGTCCTTCCGCCGACTGGGCGCGCGCAAGACCTGGGTCGTGGCCGCGCCGCTCTTCGTGCTCGGCGGCCTCCTCGTCGCCGACCAGGTGACCCGCCTTCTTCCCAACCTCCTCTGACGAGTTCGACCCGAGAGAGAAACGCATGACAGACAACACGCCCGACCAGCAGCGCACCGAGATCCTCCCCACCCGCACGAGCCGTTCGCGGCGAGCACGGTCGTCGGATGTCGCGGCCCCCGTCGCCCCGCAGCCCGTCCCCGTTACGCCCGCCGCCGCAGCCTCCGGGGCACCGGCCGGTTCGCCCTTCGCCCCCCAGCCCACGGGTTCGGCACCCTACGCCTCCGGTGTGGACTCGGTCACGACCGTGCACCCCGCCACTTACGAGGCGTCCAACCCGTTCCTGGCCAACACGCCGTTCGGCGGCCCGTCGGCCACGCTGACCGCGCCCCACGCTGCCGCCCCGGGAGCCGCTCCGGCTTACGCCCCGGCCTACGCAACGCCCGGCGCTCCTCCCATCCCAGCCGGTTTCGAGCAGACGGCCCTGCACCCCTTCGCGGGTCTCGACTCCGCGCGCACGCCCCTCGCAGAACTCGACGCCCGCAACATCTCGGCGTGGTTCGGTGACCACCAGGTGCTCGACCGCGTGTCCCTCACGATGCCCGCGGGCGTCGTCACGGCACTCATCGGCCCGTCCGGATGCGGCAAGTCCACGTTCCTCCGCATCCTCAACCGCATGCACGAACTCATCCCGTCGGCCAGCCTCGCGGGCGAGGTGCTCATCGACGGTGAGGACATCTACGACACCGGACGGCGCCTCGTCGATGCCCGCAAGAGCATCGGCATGGTTTTTCAGAAGCCCAACCCGTTCCCGGCCATGTCGATCTACGACAACGTCATCGCGGGCCTCACGCTCACGGGAACGCGGTCGAGCCGCGACGAACGTGACTACCTGGTCGAAAGCTGCCTCACGAAGGCGGGCCTCTGGAAAGAGGTTCGTGACCGTCTGCGCGCGCCGGGCGGCGGCTTGTCCGGTGGCCAGCAGCAGCGCCTCTGCATCGCGCGTTCTCTCGCCGTGAAGCCCCGCGTGCTGCTCATGGACGAGCCCTGCTCGGCCCTCGACCCCACGTCGACGCGCGTCATCGAAGAGACCATGCTCGAACTCGTCGACGACGTCACGATCGTCATCGTCACCCACAACATGCAGCAGGCGCAGCGCGTCTCGGGTCAGTGCGCGTTCTTCCTCGCGACGCAGGGTCAGCCCGGCGCCATCGTCGAACACGGCGACACCGAGGCCATGTTCGACAGCCCCCTCGACTCGCGCACGTTCGACTACGTCAACGGCCGCTTCGGATAACCCCGAAACGAGGCGCGGCGCCCGGCACATTCGCGGTGTCGGGCGGTGCCGTCGCGAGCGTGATCGACACACGCATCTGGCCGGCTGACCGAGCCGAGCCCTGCCCCCTGTCAGCCTGCGTTTTCGTCACCGCGGTCTCGCCGCCGCGGCCAGGCAACGTCTGCGACGAGCGCAACGAGAAGAAGCGCCTGCACCCAGACGGTGTCCGTGCTGTTCGTCACGATCTTCGTCACGAGCACGGCGCTGAGCGCGACGAAGATCAGGGCCGCGACGGCCAGGTACGGCCCGGATCGCCGTTGTCGGTGCCCCACCCATCCGGTCGGCGGCTGCGGGGCGGCGGGTGACGAGCGGTCGCCCGAAAGTTCCTCGCTCATGGCGCGGCGAATGGTCGACCAGGTCGAGGATGGCTGGGCGACCGTCGAGCCCGGCAACTGGTCGATGCCGATCCGGCCGTCGGCGACATCGGCGAGAGCGGGGGGAGTGGAGAGGATCTCTGCCAGCCGCGCGAAGGTGCGCTCGTCGCTGTCGTCCCGGCGGAACAGGATGCGCAGCTGCTGGGCGCGGTCGGCATCGAGGCGCAGCGCCTCCGACCAGTCGGCGGCGTCGAGGTCGGTGTCGTCGAGCCGGTCGAGGTAGTCCGAGACCGTGAGCCCGTCGGTGTCGCGCAGATGCGGGGCGGGGTCGAGGCGGCGCCAGTTCTGATCCCACGTGTGCAGCAGGACATCCCGTTTCACGCCGATGGCGGCCACGCGGCTGCCGCCCTGCCGCCACATGGCGACAGAACCCGCTGCCGCCCATACGCCCGATTCGAAGACGTCGTCGGCCGAACCGGTCGGGGCGAAGAGCCCCGTTTCGCCGTCGCGCACGACGTGCAACGGCTGGCCCGCGCGGCGCGCCAGCACGCCGCCGATCTCGCCGAGCTCGGGGGTCCACCAGACGAAGTCCTCGAGCACGCCGACGGCGGGCGGGCACGTGCGCTCGTCGCCGTCGTCGCCCAGGTGGTATTCGACCTCGTCGAAATGCACCGTGCCGTTCAGCGCTGTGGCGAGGGCGATCTTCACGGTCGTCGCCGAGACGGGGCGCCACGCCAGCGTCACGCCGGCTACCACGGCCTGCAACGGTTCGTCGTCCTCCGATACGAGGATGGTGCCATGCACGAATCCGGTGCCGTTGCCGTTCACTTCGTCGGTCACGCGGGCGGGCAGCTGCAATTCGGTCAGCGCCTCGACGAATCGATCGAAGTCGGAGGCCCGCTCGATCGGGGCGCGCAGCGTCAGGGGTCGCGACGGGGTGACGTTCGGGTGCGACGTCGGCTGGTCGGTCATCCGGGCCCCCTCCGTCGTCGCGCCGCCGGCACCCACTCGGTGCCCGTTTTCCAGCCTAGGTTGGCGGCTGGGCGGGGGCGCTCCATGGCCTACCCCCAGTAGACGGGCTACACACGCGAGGCATCGCTCTGAGTGCCACCCGGGAATGTTCCACCCCGGCTTGACCTGGAGCGCACTCCAGGGAGCAAGCTGGACCCGTGAGCACAACTGAACTGGCCCCGCCGGCCGCCGACCTGGCCGCCGACATCCCCGCCGAGGGTTTGACGATCGGTCAGGTCGCCGCCCGCACGGGGCTCAGCATCGACACCCTGCGGTACTACGAGAAGGAGGGTTTGACGCTCTCCTCGCCCGAGCGCTCGGTGTCGGGCCAGCGCCGCTATTACGCGGCCGATCTGCGCTGGATCGGCAGCCTCGTGATGCTGCGGCGCACGGGCATGCCCATTCGCGACATCCGGCGCTTCGTCGCGTTATCGCGCGTGCCCGACAACGAGTCCGAGCGGCTCGAGATGTTAGAGGGCCACCGGTTGAGCGTGCTCCACGAACTGCGGGAGGTTCAGAATCACCTCGCCGCCATCGAACGCAAAATCGCGTTCTATCGAGAGAAAGTAGATCACGCATGAAGACTGTTGCACTGGGAAGCCAGGGACTCGTCGTTCCCGTCGAGGGTTTCGGCGCCATGGGGATGAGCGCGTTCTATGGGCCGCGCGACGACGTCGAGTCGGTTGCGACCCTGAACCGCGCCGTCGATCTGGGCGTCACGTTCATCGACACGGCCGAGATCTATGGCCCGTTCCTCAACGAGCAGCTCATCGCCAAGGCGCTGGGTTCGCGCCGCGACGAGATCCAGATCGCCACGAAGTTCGGCAGCGAGGTGGTGGTGGGGGAGAACGGCCCCGAGCGTCGGGCCCTCAACGGTTCGCCCGAGTATGCGCGCACGGCTCTCGAGCGTTCGCTGAAACACCTGAACACGGATGTCATTGACCTCTACTACCTGCACCGCGTCGACCCGAACGTCCCTATCGAGGACACGGTGGGCGCCATGGCCGAGTTCGTGGCCGAGGGCAAGGTGCGTTACATCGGCCTGTCCGAGGCGGCGCCCGACACGATCCGTCGTGCCCATGCTGTGCACCCGATCACGGCGATCCAGACCGAGTATTCGTTGTTCGAGCGCGAGCCTGAGGCCAACGGCGTGCTCGAGACGGTGCGCGAGTTGGGCATCGGTTTCGTCGCCTATTCGCCGCTCGGCCGCGGTTTCCTGTCTGGCCAGATCCGCAGCGTCGCCGACTTCCCGGACGACGACTTCCGCAAGAACCTGCCGCGTTTCAGCGAGGAGAACATCCAGGGCAACCTGCGGGTGGTCGATCGCCTGACCGAGCTGGCCGAGGCCAAGGATGTCACGCCGTCGCAGCTGGCCCTGGCGTGGTTGTTCGCGCAGAACGTGGTGCCGATCCCGGGCACGAAGCGTCGCACGTTCCTCGAGGAGAACGCCGCGGCGGCCGAGATCGTGTTGTCGCCGGAGGAGCTGCAATCCATCGAGGATGTCGCGCCGCGCGGTGCGGCGGCCGGCACCCGTTACGACGCTGCCGGTATGGCTTCGACCTACCGCTAGCCCCGCGCGGGAAGGAGGCGGGGGCTCAGCGCCCGCCTCCGCCTCCGCCGCCCCCGCCACCCCCGGCGAAGCCTCCGCCCATGGAGCCGCCGAACGAGCTGCTTCCTCCGGACGACGACCAGGCGCTCGACGCGGCGACCGTGGTGGCGCTCATGCTGGCGATGTTGGCGTGGAACAGGGCGGCGTTGAAGCCCATATTCGAGGCGTACCAATCGGGCTCGTAACCCGACTGGGCGTAGTAGGCGCTGAGCGCGTCGGCCCAATCTTCTTCGACATCCCACAGCACGGCATAGGGCAACAGTTTTTCGTATACCTTGAGCACCTGCCGGTTGTCGCCCACGTCGACGCGCTCGGCGCCCTGCGGGCTCTGCAGCACGCGGAACCGGTCGGCCTCGGCGAGCGTCAGGTACTCCTTCATGCCGAGCAGGTAGTCGCGGCGTTCGGCACCCTCGGCCGTGAGCGCTTCTCGGGGCGAAGTGAGCACGACCGTCAGGATGAAGAGTGCGATCCCGCCGATCCCGCCGAGCACGGTCCACGCGTTGCTGCCGTAGCTCGGAATGGCGGCGATCATGATGACGACACCCGCGACGGCGACGAGCCCGGCGACGATGCGCAGGAACGCCGCCCCCGCCACCGGTGCGCGGCGACGATAGCCGGCGGCCTTCGCCTTCGAGCCGGCCTTCGACTGCTGCGTGTTGAGAGCGGTCGTGAGCGTTTCACTCTTGGCCCCGAGGTCACGGATGGCCCCAGGCATGAGTTCGTGCCCGAACAGGATGCGCAGCGTCGCGAGATCGGTCTCGGTCGCCCCTTTTGGACCGATGTATTCGACGAGGAAGCCGTCGCCCTTACCGTGTTCGTTCTGCGCGCCCTCGTCTTGGATGATCCGCAGGTTGCGCCGCACGGCCAGGCGGATGATCTGGGCCGATGTGGCCTTCGATTCCTTGCCGATGAGGTTGCTGGCCGTGTAGAGGTCGAGGTCTTCGGGCTCGCTGTACTGCGGGATGATCGTGCCGCGCCCCGGGTGGTCGCGCGTGCTGCGTCGGCGCAGCAGACCGGCGATGCCCGTCGCGACGAGGCCGAGCCCGCCGACGACGCCGGGCACGACCGTGAACACGGGCAGCGTGGCCGGGCGAACGGGCTGCGTGAACGTGCCCTTGTCGAAGCCGATTGCCACCGTGAAGGTGCTCGACGGCTGAAGCTCCTGGGGCGCGATCGTGAACGTCGTGCCACTGCCCGTCGTCTGTTCGGTGAGCGCGCAGTCGTCGGTCGATCCCTGGTTGCCGACGTAGCAGGCACTGTTGCCCGTGAGCTCGTCGACGAGGCCGGGGGCGATCTCGACGGTCGCGGATGCCTCGGCGAAGGGTTGCGCGAATCCGGTGCCCGGCATATCCCAGTAGAACTCGTCGGCGTCGGTGTTCTCGAAGGTGCCGACCACGTTCTTCTGCGTGTAGTGGATGACGTAGGTCTGCTGCCCGCGCACGTAGTCGTCGGTGCCGAGCGCGAGCGTGACGAACCCGTCGTCGCTGTCGAGCTCGTAGGGCACGTCTTGCCCGCTCGCATCGACGACGGATTCGACGGTCGTGTCGAGCGGCACTCCCTCATACGTCTCGGGGATCGCTCGGATGATGCCCTTGTTCTGGTCGAAGTCGGGGAACTCGGCGACGAAGGTCTCGGTGGCATCGAGCGTGGAGTACCCGTCGGCGTCCTGGTCGACGAGATAGCGGGCGTCGAACTGCGAGAACGTGAAGTTCGAGACGTTGTCGTCGTCATCGGACGCGTGCAGGCCGCCGGCCATGGCCGACGTCGCGCCCGCCAGGGCGAGCACACCCCCAGCGGTCACGGCGATGAGGGCCGTCAGGCGGGCACGGAAACCGGTATCACGTCGTCGTCTCACGCTGTCAGCCTAGGTCGGGATGGCGCTCGTGTGCCGGGGTGCAACGCTCTCAAGCCGAGATTTCCCCCTCGCGGGGGAGTTGGACGCGGGGAGCCAGACGCCCGAACTCCCTCGGCGGTGGGAGTCGACCAGGTGGGTGTCGACGATGCCGACGGCCTCCATGAGGGCGTGCATGGTGGTGGGGCCGACGAACGCGAAACCCTTCTTCTTGAGTGCCTTCGACAGCGCTATGGATTCGGCCGACGTCGTGGGCACCTCGGCCATCGTGGCCGGGCGGGGAGTGTCGGCGGGCTGGAACGACCAGACGAAGTCGACGAGCCCGCCCTCGTCGCGCAGCGCGATGGTGGCCCGGGCGTTGGTGATCGCGGCGAGGATCTTCAGGCGGTTGCGCACGATGGATGCCTCCTGCATGAGCCGCTCGACATCGTGCTCGTCGTAGACCGCGACCGCGTCGGGGTCGAAATCATCGAAGGCCGCCCGAAAGCCCGGCCGTTTGCGCAGGATCGTCGCCCACGACAGCCCCGACTGGAACGCCTCGAGCGTCAACCGCTCGTAGAGCCCCCGTTCGTCGCGCACGGGCATGCCCCACTCGGTGTCGTAGTACTCGCGCATCAACGGGTCGACCGACGCCCAATAGGGCCGGAGCAGGCCATCCTCACCCGCAACGACACCGGCTCGTGGAGAGCTGACGGGAGGGGCGGACGGGACGGCAGACGATTCGGCGGAAGGCATGTTTCGAGCCTAGGGCGAACCCTCGACATCCCACCCGGTGAGTGCCAATCTGTGGATAACCAGGAAGTATTCGAGCGAGGGAGAACCCATGTTCACAACCGAGGCGGCTTTCAGTGGCTTCAGCGTCGACGACATCGACGCCGCCGAGACGTTCTATCGCGACATCCTCGGCCTCGGGGTCGAACGCACGGAGATGCACACGCTCATGGTGCAGCTCCCGGGTGGCGGCGAGCACGTCATCTATCCCAAACCCGCGCACGTGCCCGCCGAGTTCACGGTCTTGAACTTCGCCGTGCACGATGTCGACCGGGCGGTGACCGAGCTCAACGACCTCGGCGTGGTGACGAAGATCTATGCCGACGACGAGCTGTCCGGCGTGCGCACCGACGAGCGCGGTGTGGCAAAGGGTTTCGGCCCGGACATCGCGTGGTTCCGCGACCCCGCCGGCAACGTGCTCTCGGTCATCAAGGCCGACCGTTGAGGCGCCCAGAAACGCCCCGTCGAGCGCAGCCGGTCTGAGCCACCCGGCACCTCGCGCCCCGGCCCGTCATCTTCCGATGGCGGGCCTTTTTCGACGCCGATGATGTGGGTTTATGTCTGACTATCTGTGTTTGTGTTGCAATCGAGAGAACCTCATGCCTAAAATCATCCCCACACACAGATCGAACGGCTCGGCCCCCACCGGGCCGTGCGCGACGCACACGACACACCGTCAAGGACGACACATGTATCAAGCAGAGCGACACGCACTCATCACCGACGTGCTGCACACCTCGGGCCGCGTCTCGGTCTCCGATCTCTCCCGCCGCTTCGACGTCACCGCCGAGACGGTGCGCCGCGACCTCGACCAGCTCGAAGCCGCCGGCCTGCTGCGCCGCGTGCACGGGGGAGCCGTCACGGCCGATCGCACGAGCGTCGCCGAATCGAGCATCGCCGTGCGGCAGGAGCAGCGCAGCGAAGCCAAGGACGCCATCGCCCACGCCGCCTTCCGCATGCTGCCGCCCACCTTCTCGGGCTCGATCGTGCTCGACGCGGGTACCACCACGGGCCGCCTGGCCGAACTGCTCGCCGAGTGGACCCCGGTCTCCGAGTCGCAGACCCTCACGGTCATCACCAACTCGGTGCCGATTGCCGCCGTGCTGCACCAGAGCCCGCACCTCGAACTGCACCTCGTCGGGGGTCGCGTGCGCGGCATCACGAGCGCCGCTGTCGGCACCTCGACGGTCGACGAGCTCTCTCGCATCCGCCCCGACATCGCCTTCATCGGCGCCAACGGCCTGAGCGCCGACTTCGGCCTCTCCACGCCCGACGAACTCGAGGGCGCCGTCAAGGCCGCCATCGTCCGCGGTGCCCGACGCGTCGTCGCGCTCGTCGACTCGACGAAGGTGGGCGAAGAGGCACTCTTCCGTTTCGCCGACCTCGACCACCTCGACACCCTCATCACGGATGCCGCGCTGCCCGCCGATCTCGACGACGCGCTGGGCCTCGCCGACGTAGAAACGGTGCTCGCATGATCGTCACGCTCACGGCCAACCCGTCCCTCGACCGCACGGTCGAGTTGGGCGCCCCCCTCGCCCGCGGTGACGTGCAGCGCGCGCTGACCTCTCACCAGGAGCCGGGCGGCAAGGGCGTCAACGTGTCCCGCGCCGTGCAGGCCTCGGGCCTCGACACCGTCGCGGTGTTGCCGGGCGACGACGACGATGCGCTCGTCGTGGCCGTGCGGGCGCTCGGCATCGAGGTCGCGAATGTGCCCGTCGGCTCGCCGCTCCGCTCCAACCTCACGCTGACCGAACCCGACGGCACGACGACGAAAATCAACGAGCCCGGGCCGCGGTTGAGCGCCGAGGCGCGCGCCGAGCTGGTGGCGCTCGTGGCCGGGCACGCCGCATCCGCTCGCTGGCTCGTTCTGGCCGGCTCGGTGCCTCCCGGTGCGGGCGACGACTTCTATGTCGACGTGCTGAGTGCCGTGGATGCCGCGCCCACCCGTCCCTTCGTCGCGGTCGACGGTTCGGGCGCCCCGTTCGAGGCGCTCGTCTCCTCGGGCCACCGCATCGACCTCATCAAACCGAATGCCGCCGAACTGGCCGAGGTCACGGGGGAGGGCGACGAGGACTCCTTCGAGGCCGATCCCGCTTTCGCGGTCGCCGCGGCCGCACGCTTGATCGAGTCGTCTTCGCAGGCCCCGTCGCGCGACGGCCACGTGCACACCCCCGGGTTCTCGCCCGACGGCACCCCGCGCTGCGACGACCACGGCGGCGTGCGAGCCGTCCTCTGCACGCTCGGCTCCCGCGGCGCCGTGCTCGTCACGCGCGACGGCGCGTGGTTCGCCCCGGCGCCCCGCATCATTGCGCGTTCGACGGTCGGTGCCGGCGACTCGTCGCTGGCCGGTTTCCTCTACGCCCTCACGAACGGCGCCTCGGCCCCCGATGCGCTCGCCCAGGCGGTCGCGCACGGCGCGGCAGCTGCATCCCTGCCCGGTTCGACCGTGCCCTCACCCGAACAGACCCACCCCGGCGACATCGTCGTCAGCCCGATTCCGCGCATCGCCGCCGGACTCCAGTAAGGAGATTGTCCCCATGTCCGATCTGATCACACCGTCCCTGGTGCTGCTCGACGTGAACCTCGGCGCCGAGCGTTCCGAGGTCATCCGCGCCCTCGCCGCGCTCGTCGTCGACGCCGGTCGCGCGTCCGACGTCGACGCCCTCTACGCCGATGCGTGGGAGCGCGAGGGCAAGACCGACACCGGCATCCCGGGCGGAATCGCCATCCCGCACTGCCGCTCGACGGCCGTCAACACGCCGACGCTCGCCATGGCCCGCCCGAACCCCGCCGTCGACTTCGGCGCCAAGGACGGCCCCGCCGACCTGATCTTCTTCATCGCGGCCCCCGACGGTGCCGACCAGACGCACCTCGCGCTGCTGTCGAAGCTGGCCCGGTCGCTCATCAAGAAGGACTTCACGGCAGCCCTGCGCCAGGCCGAAACGCCCGCCGAGATCGTGTCGCTCGTCGAGGGAGCCGTCGCCGACAAGCCCGCAGCGAACCCGGATGCCGCAGCCGCAGCATCCGCGTCACCCACCGCCGCGTCGTCCGCCGCCGCATCGACCTCCGGCCCGGCGCACGCGGCCCCCGCTGCCGCCGCCTCGACCGACCAGGCCGCGCCCGCTTCTGCGCAGGCAGCTGCCACGACGACCCCCGCCGAGAAGCCCCTCCTCGTAGGCGTCACCGCGTGCCCCACGGGTATAGCGCACACCTACATGGCCGCCGACTCCCTCGTCGCCGCGGCCGAACGCGCGGGTGTCGAGTTGCACATCGAGACGCAGGGGTCGTCGGCCGCCACGCCGCTCGATCCGAAACTCATCGAGCGCGCCTCCGCCGTCGTCTTCGCGGTCGACGTCGACGTGCGCGACCGCGCCCGCTTCGCCGGCAAACCCGTCATCCAGGCGCCCGTCAAGCGCGGCATCGACGAACCCGACGAGATGGTCGCCGAGGCCCTCGCCGCGGCCACCGACCCCCACGCGCGACGCGTCCCGGGCGCGGCCGCTGGTGCCGCCGGTGCCGCCGGTTCCGACGCTTCCGCCGATCAGGGCGGCATCGACGAGCACTTCGGCCAGAAGCTCAAGCGCTGGCTGCTGACGGGTGTCAGCTACATGATCCCGTTCGTCGCCGGCGGCGGCCTCCTGATGGCCCTCGGTTTCCTCTTCGGCGGCTACCAGATCAGCGATGTCGCGAAAGACATCATCGTGCAGAACAGCGTGTTCAACCTGCCCGAGCAGGGCCTGCTCTACTACCTGGGCGCGGTCTTCTTCGCCATCGGTAACGCGTCGATCGCGTTCCTCGTGCCGGCCCTCGCGGGTTACATCGCCTACGCGATCGCCGACCGCCCGGGCATCGCGCCCGGTTTCACGGCCGGTGCCGTTTCGCTCCTCATGGGCGCCGGTTTCATCGGCGGTCTCGCGGGTGGTCTGCTCGCCGGTGGCATCGCCTACGCCCTCGGACGCCTCAAGGTGGCGCGCTGGCTGCGCGGCCTCATGCCCGTCGTCATCATCCCGCTCGTCGGCTCGATCGTCGCGTCCGGCCTGATGGTCGTGGTGCTGGGCGGCCCGATCGCCGCGCTCACGACGGGCCTGAACACGTGGCTCAGCTCGCTGACCGGTGCGTCGGCCGTCGTGCTCGGAATCATCCTCGGTGCCATGATGGCCGTCGACCTGGGTGGCCCCATCAACAAGGTCGCCTACTCGTTCGCCGTCGCAGGTCTCGGCGCCGGCAGCCTGTCGAACGAAGCCCCTTGGCAGATCATGGCCACCGTCATGGCGGCCGGGATGGTTCCGCCGCTCGCTCTCGCCCTTGCCACCGTGCTCGACCGCAAACTCTTCACGGCGGTCGAACGCGAGAACGGCAAGGCGGCCTGGGCACTCGGCCTGGCCTTCATCTCCGAGGGTGCGATCCCGTTCGCGGCCGTCGACCCCCTGCGCGTCATCCCCGCCTCGATCCTCGGCGCCTCGACCACGGGTGCCATCATCATGGCCTCGGGTGTCACGTCTCAGGCCCCGCACGGCGGTGTGTTCGTGTTCTTCGCCATCGGCAATTTCGGCATGTTCCTGGTCGCCATCCTGGTGGGCATGATCGTCTCTGCGCTGGCCGTCATCGCCCTGAAGCGCTGGGTGCGCAAGCGTCCGACGGTGGCAGCGGATGGCACGGGCGCGGGTGCCTCGGTCACCTCCGGCTCCGTGCGCGAACCGGCCCCTGCGGCCTAAACTCCTAGGGCGGATGCCGCGAGCCGCTGCATCCGCCCGCACCACTCTTGCGAGGACCCGACTATGAGCAACACCTCCCTTTCGTCCGCGGCACCGGCATCCGACGATTCCGCAGCTGCCCCCGCCTCCGCAGCCTCCGGCACCGTCTCAGGCTCCGAGATCACGGGTGTGGGCGTCAGCCCCGGCCGCGTCATCGGTCCGGTCGCCCGCATGGCCCCTCCCGTCGAGGCCCCCGATCCGGCCGAGAAGGCCGCGCCGGGTCGCAGCATCGACGACGAATACGCCCGCATCACGGATGCCGCAGCCACCGTCCAGGCCGAGCTCACGGCCCGCGCCGCCACCGTCTCGGGTGACGCGCGCGACGTGCTCGAGGCGACGGCGCTCATGGCTTCCGACCCCACGCTCGCCAAGGCCGCGAAGAAGTTGCTCGACGACGGCCGCAGCGCCGAACGCGCCGTCTGGGAGGCGGGAACGTCCATCGCCGAACAGTTCGCGGCCCTCGGCGGCTACATGGGGGAGCGCGCGCAAGACGTCTACGACGTGCGCGCCCGCCTGGTGGCGGCCCTCCGCGGTGTCTCGGCACCCGGCCTGCCGAACCCCGGCCACCCCTACGTGCTCGTCGCCGTCGATCTCGCCCCGGCCGACACGGCAACGCTCGATCCGGCCCAGGTCATCGCGCTCGTCACGAGCGACGGCGGCCCCCAGTCGCACACCGCCATCCTGGCGCGCGCCCTCGGCATCCCCGCCGTCGTCGCGGCGTCGCAGGCCACGACACTGGCCGACGGCAGCGAGGTCTACGTCGACGGAACCCGTGGCCGCGTCATCCTCGACCCGTCCGATGCCGAACGCGCCGACGCCGAGCTCGCGGCCCGCCAGTCCGAGGCCCTCGTGCCCTTCGACGGCACGGGCCGCCTGTCCGACGGCCACGAAGTCGCCTTGCTCGCCAACATCGGCGGCGTGAAGGATGCGGCGGCGGCGGTCGACGCCAACGCGCAGGGCGTCGGCCTGTTCCGCACCGAGTTCCTCTTCCTCGGCCGTGATACCGAACCCTCCGTCGAGGAGCAGGTGTCCGACTACCGCGCCGTCTTCGCCGCGTTCCCCGGCAAGAAGGTCGTGTTGCGCACGCTCGACGCGGGCGCCGACAAACCCCTCGCCTTCCTCACCAACGACGACGAGCCCAACCCCGCGCTCGGCATCCGCGGCTACCGCACCTCGCTCGAGAAGCGTCAGGTGCTGGTCAACCAGCTGCGCGCCATCCAGACCGCGCGCGAGGCCGAGAACGCGGATGTCTGGGTCATGGCCCCCATGATCGCCACGGCCGATGAAGCCGCCGACTTCGTGGGCCTTTGCCGCGAGGCCGGTCTTCCCGCCAACGGCGTCATGATCGAGGTGCCGTCGGCCGCCCTGACCGCCGCGCACATCTTCGCCACCGCCGACTTCGTGAGCCTCGGCACCAACGACCTCACGCAGTACACCATGGCCGCCGACCGTCAGCTGGGCTCGCTCTCCGCGCTCAACGACCCGTGGCAGCCCGCCGTGCTCCAGCTCGTGCAGCACGTCGGCCAGGCGGGTCGCGCAGCGGTGTCGGCCTCCGCGTCGGCCACGACGGGTAAACCGGTCGGCGTGTGCGGCGAGGCCGCGGCCGATCCGGCCCTCGCGGTCGTGCTCGTGGGCCTCGGCGTCACGACGCTCTCGATGACGTCCCGCGCCATCCAGGCCGTCTCCACGGTGCTGCGCTCGGTCACGCTCGACGAGGCCGAGACCATCGCGGCCGCGGTCGTCGCCGCCCCGACAGCTGCCGAAGCCCGCCGCATCGCGCGCGAACACCTTCCCATCCTCGAGACGCTCGGTCTCTGACCGCTCGTCCGCAGCATCCGCACCATCCGATCCATCCGCACCCTGAGGAGAACACCATGGCCGAACGCCAAGCCACCATCGCCAGCCGCGTGGGACTGCACGCCCGCCCCGCGTCGCTCTTCATCGACGCCGTCAACCGTCAGCCGGTCGAGGTCACCATCGCCGCCAAGGGCAGCGACGACCTCGACGCGTCGAGCATCCTCTCGATCATGAGCCTGGGCGCCGCCAACGGCGACGTCGTCACGCTCAAGGCCGAGGGCGACGGCGCCGAAGCCGCGCTCGAGGAACTCGCGCAGCTGCTCGAGACCGACCTCGACGCCGAGTAGCGCGCCCCGCCCCGCCCCGGGCTGTGCGCGGCCCGGGGCGCTCCGAACGGCCGACATCCCCGGTCATCCTGAGACGTGTCGCATCCTCTCGGCATGACGGCGCGACACCCCACCGCGGCCCACGGCATCTCCCTCGATGTGACGCGCGCCGCCCCGATTGTTAGGATTCTCTGATGCCCTCGAACACGACGACTCCTGACCAGAAGACGCCGCCCTCGATCCATCGGTGGGTGTTCTGGCCCGCCGCGGCCATCGTCATCGTGTTCGTGGCCTTCGCCATGATCGCGCCGAAGGCCGCCGAGGCCGCGTTCGGTGCCATCCAATCGAGCATCATCGCCAACTTCGGCTGGTACTACGTGCTCATCGCTGTGGTCTTCGTCGTGTTCAGCCTGTGGGTCGGTTTCTCGCGCTACGGCGACATCAAACTGGGTCAGGATGACGACAAACCCGAGTTCTCGCTCGGCTCCTGGTTCTCGCTCCTCTTCGCCGCCGGCATGGGCATCGGCCTCGTCTTCTACGGCGTCAGCGAACCCCTCAGCCACTTCGCGAACCCGCGCCCCGGAGTCACCGGCACCGAGACGCAGCTCGCCCAGTCGGCGATGTCCCAGACGTTCCTGCACTGGGGCGTTCACGCGTGGTCGATCTACGTCGTGATCGGCCTGGCTCTCGCCTACGCCATCCACCGCCGCAAGCGACCCGTCTCGATCCGGTGGACCCTCGAACCGCTGCTCGGCAAGCGCGTGCGCGGCGGCTGGGGCAACGCCATCGACGTCATCGCCCTCGTGGGCACCCTGTTCGGTGTCGCCACGTCGCTCGGCCTCGGCGTGCTGCAGATCGCCGCCGGCCTCGAGAGCACGGGCGTCGTCGAGCCGTCCCAGCTGCTCGAGGTGGGGCTCATCGTCGGCATCACGATCGTGGTGCTCTTCTCCGTGCTCTCGGGCGTCACCAAGGGCATGAAGTGGTTGTCTAACTTCAACCTCATCCTGGCGGCTCTGCTCGTGCTCTTCTTGCTGATCGTCGGGCCGACGCAGTTCCTGCTGCGCGATTTCGTGCAGTCGATGGGTGGCTACATCCAGAACTTCGTGGCGCTGTCGTTCAACACGAGCGCCTACTCGGGCGCCGAGGGCGAGGCCTGGCAGGCCGCGTGGACCACGTTCTACTGGGGCTGGTGGATCTCGTGGGCGCCCTTCGTCGGCATCTTCATCGCGCGCATCTCGCGTGGCCGCACCGTGCGCCAGTTCGTCGCGGGCGTCATCCTGGTGCCCACGCTCATCACGTGCCTGTGGTTCAGCGTCTTGGGTGGCACGGCCATCTACTCCGAGCTGCAAGGCCCCGGCGGTCTCGTCGGAGCCGACGGCCAGGTGGATGTCGAGGGTTCCCTCTTCGAGATGCTCGGCCAGTTGCCCGCGGGCTCCGTCCTGACGGTCGGCGCCATCCTCCTCATCGGAATCTTCTTCGTCACGTCCGCCGACTCCGGCTCCCTCGTGATGGGCATGATCGCCTCGGGCGGCCAGGTCGAGCCGAAGCGCTGGGTGCGCGTGTTCTTCACGCTCACGACGGCCTTGCTCGCCATCGCCCTGCTGCTCTCGGGTGGGCTCAACGCGCTCAAGACGGCGGCCATCATCATCGCGCTGCCGTTCAGCGTGATCATGCTCCTAATGTGCTGGTCGACGGCTCTGGCCTTCGGGCGCGAACAACGCGCCTACGAGCGTGCGCGCCGCGCCCAATTCGTCGACCACATCGGCGAGTACTACGGGCTCGAGGTCGAGGCGCCCGTCGAGCGTGAGCCGGCCGGTTTCTTCAGCAATCTGTTGCGACGGTTACCGATTCCCGCGCGTGACGTCTCACACGGTGCGGCGGCGGCCCGTCCGGACGTGTCGGCCATCTCGGATGCCAGCGATGACGCCCCGCACACGGCCGGGGAGGCCGGTTACGACGGCGATGAGGCGGCGCACGCCGAGTCATCCGCGACCATCGGCTCTGATCCCGCCCCCGCTGACAGCTCGTCGCGACGGGACCAGACTTCCACTGGCCCAACGGACTAGGTTCCCGAAGCCGAAGCGGCCGGGCCGACCATCGGTTCCTGGGGCTAGCTCGAGTCGCACCGGCAACCGCACGTTCGCTGCAAGCATCCTGAGAACCGGATGCCGGAGGCCCCGCTGTCACCGGGTCGCCAGTTTCGCCCGGTATCGTTTTTCGCGAGCGCCGCGGCGGCCGAGCGGCTCTCATGGCTGACGTCTGTGTGGCAAGCATCGCGCGCATCCCGACGACGCCCCTCCCGAAAGCCAGCCGCGCACCCACCCCGGAGGACGACCTGATGCCCGAGTCACCCGCTCAGGTCACGCCCTACCAGGTGCTCGGTGTCGCGCCCACGGTCGATCACGACGAGCTGCGCCGGGCTTACCGCCGCAAGCTGCGCGAGACCCATCCCGACACCGGGGGAGACGCCGTGCGCTTCGCAGCCGTGCAGCGTGCGTGGCAGCGGGTGGGGGACCCCGACGACCGCGCCGCCTACGACCGCGGGGCCTCGTCGCCGAGCGGTTCCGCTGCCTGGCCCACCGACGGATCGTCGTCGGCGTGGGCGTCGGGCTCCGGCAGCACCAGCCGTCAGCAGCACACGCGTCCCCGCGCCCGTCTCTACGGCCACCCCGGCGGCGCGGCGCGCGAGACCTACCTGCGCCTCATCCGCGAGTGGGCCGGCCGCGGCCCCGACCTGCCCGATCCCTACGACCCCGCGCTCGTGCGCTCGGCGCCCCTCGAGATCCGGCTCACGCTGGCCAAGGCCATCGCCGAGGAGGAGACGTCGGTCGTGCTCGCCGACCTCGGCATCGGTTTCACGGTGTGGAACGATGTCGACCCCGGCCGCGACGAAGACAAGATCGACCACGTCGTGCTCGGCCCGACGGGTCTCTACGCCCTGCGATCTGAGGATCGCGGCGGCAGCGTATCCGTCTCGCGCGGCGAGGTGACGGGTGAGAACTTCGGCGACCGCGAGCAGCCCGTCCGCTCCCTCGTGCGCTCGGCGCGGGCGCTCGGGCGCACGGCCCGGGTCAAGTTCACGGGCGTTGCCATCATCGTTCCCGACGGCTCGCTCGACAGCGAATTCGAAGAAGTCGGTCGCGCCCGTTCGCCCGAGGCCTTCGTGCTCGGCCGGTCGCGCCTGCCGCACTTCCTGCGGGCCGGTTCGGCCGACACCCCGATCGTCGGTGGCACCGAATCGTTCGAGGTGCGCACGCGTCTGCAGGCGGCCGTCCGCTTCGTCTGATCGTCGGTGACGAGGTCGTCGCGGCATGCGCATCGGGTCGCGTTCTGAGGCATCACATGTCGGCATCCGCGGGCTCCCGCGAGGCTCTTCTGCGCGGAATTCGACGGCCCGGGCCAGCAAACGAGCATCATTCCGGTATGACACCCAACCGGGGGTGAACATCCATCTCGCTTCGTGAAGAATTCGCAACACATCCGTAACACGATGCCCCCTATTGTGGGGGGATGCCGCGCACGGTGTGCGGCTCTTCCGAGGGGAACATCAGTGAAGATTGAACGAAAATCTCGGCTCGCCTCAGGCGCGCTGACTTTTGCGGTGGCGGGGGCCCTGTGCCTGGCACCGGCAACGGGCGCCTTCGCCGGCACGGCGACGACCGGCGCACAACTGACCACCACCGCAGCCGCCGCCCCGACCGCCGTCGCGGTCAAGGACGGCGAACTCATGAACTACGTCGTCAACACCGCGACGGGGGCTGAGGGCATCGCCGCCGCAACAGCCGCCGTCACGGCAGCGGGCGGCACGGTCGTCATGACCTATCCCGAGATCGGCGTGACTGTCGCGCAGTCGACGAGCGCCGCCTTCCAGGGCACGGTGCAGGCTGCGGCCGGCGTCGAGTCCGCCGGTCCCACCCGCACGGCCGCGGTCACCGAGGGTGCCGCAAGTGGCACGCCCGGCACGCTGTCGATCCACCAGCCGAGTGTCGAAGACGCCATTCCCGGCATCCCGACCGAGGGCAACCAGTGGGACCAGGTCGCCATCGGCTCGATCAGCGCCCACGGTGCCGAGACGGGCGACGGCGTCCTCGTCGGCGTCGTCGACTCGGGCATCGATATCACCAACCCCGACCTCGCGGGTCAGGTGGATGCCGCGGCATCCGTCGGCTGCACCACCAACGGTGTGCCCAACACGGCGCAGTCCGCCTGGGTTCCCACCACGAGCGACCACGGAACGCACGTCGCCGGCACCATCGCGGCCGCCGACAACGGTGCGGGGGTCGTGGGTGTCGCCCCCGGTGCCAAGCTCGCCTCGGTGAAGGTCGTCAGCGATGACGGCTTCATCTACCCCGAATATGCCATCTGCGGCTTCATGTGGTCCGCAACGCACGGCATCGACGTGGCGAACCACAGCTACTACGTCGACCCGTGGCAGTTCTGGTGCACCGACGCGGCCGACCAGAAGGCCGGCCTCGAGGCCGTCCGTCGCGCGGTCGAGTACTCCACCGACCAGGGCGTTCTGAACGTCGCGGCCGCCGGCAACTCGGACTACGACCTCGCCAACAAGACGATCGACACCGACAGCCCGAACGACACCACGCCCGTGCCCGACCGCCCGATCAACGCCGGGTGCCTCGACATCCCGACCGAGGTCGAGGGTGTCGTCTCGGTCGCATCGCTCGCCCTGACGCCGTCCACCGGTGCCATCTCGAAGTCCTCCTTCTCGAACTACGGCCGCGACAAGATCGACGTCGCCGCCCCCGGTTCGGGCATCTGGTCGACCATCACCGCAAACGCGGCGGGTGACATCTACGGCAGCAAGAACGGCACGTCGATGGCCTCACCGCACGTCGCCGGTGTCGCCGCTCTTCTCGCGGCCACCAACCCGTCTGCCACCCCCGCCCAGCTCGAGCAGCTGCTGAAGAGCCAGGCCACCCCGCTCGCGTGCCCGACGGGTGACGCGCGCTGCGCCGAGCCCCGTGACTTCTACGGCGCAGGTATGGTCAACGCCGCTGCCGCCGCCGGTGTCGCACCGGGTGCGGCCACCGAGGCGAGCATCGGCGTCCAGTCGAAGCGCGTCAAGCCCGGCACGCTCTTCGGTGTCGTCGCCGACGGCTTCCAGCCCGACGAGCAGGTCACCTTCACGGTCGGCACGCAGGTCGCCAAGACCGTCGCCGCCGATGCGCTCGGTCGCGTCAACACCTCGGTCAACCTGCCCGCGGGTGCGGCCGACGGCGAATACCCGCTGACCGCCACCGGCACCTCGGGCAAGACGGCCACCGTCACCATGACGGCGTTCACGCTCGCGGCTCCCACGCTGGCCGCCCCGACGGTCGACCAGGTCGTCACGGCCGATTCCGTCACCGTGACCGGAAAGGGCGCCCCCGGCGCCACGGTCCAGGTCGAGCTGTACGACTCGGTCAAGTTCCCCGAGGGACCCGTCACGCGCAAGGCCCAGGCCACTCCGGCCGCCGCCAAGAGCTCGTCGTCGACCTCGGCCGACCAGGCCGCCGCCGACGTCCCCTTCGACCCGGCAGCCGGCTGGGTTTACGGGCAGACGACCGCGGGCGCCGACGGCTCCTTCTCGGTGACCTTCACGGGTCTCCCCGACGGTGATTTCCTGGCCTACGCTCTGCAGACCGACGGTTCGCAGGTCTCGGCCTACTCGGCGGGCGTCGCGTTCTCGGTCGACACGGCCGTCGTCGCCCCCGAGCCCACGCCGGTGCCCACCGACGGTGCCACGCCTCTGCCGACCGCCCCGGGTGTCGACCCGGCGCCGGCAGCCGGCACCCCGGTGGCCTCGAACGGCTCGGGCTCCCTCCCGGCAACGGGTGCGGATGTCTCGCTCCTCGTCGGGGGAGCGGGCCTGCTCGCCGTCCTCGGCCTGCTGTTCGCCGGTTTCGCGCGTCGCCGTTCCGCGGAGCGCACGAAGGCCTGATCACCAACCGCCTTCGGGGCGGCGGTCGCGGAGACCCTGACGTCATGCTGACTCCGCGATTGCAACCCTCTCCAGGCTGATCACCGAAGGGGTGTTCCGGATTCTTTCCGGAACACCCCTTCGTCGCGCAACCCCTCGCCAGCGCACAGGGTTCGGCCAGCCGATACCCAGATAATTGGCGAAGCGCATCCCCTGGCGCGACCCGACCCGCAAGGAGGCCCGTCCGTGTCCGATTGGTTGAGCGAAAAGCCCTGGCTCTCGTCTTACGCACCCGACGTCCCGCATCTCATCGACGAGCCCGACGGTTCCCTCGTCGACATGGTGTTCCGCAGCGTGCACCGCTACGACCAGGCCACGGCACTCGAGTTCTTCGGCCGCACCACGAGCTATCGCGAGCTCGGTCGCCAGATCGATCACGCGGCCGAGGGCCTGCGTCGACTCGGCGTGCAGAAGGGCGACCGGGTGGCCATCATCCTGCCCAACTGCCCGCAGCACGTCGTCGCTTTCTACGCGATCCTGCGCCTCGGCGCCATCGTCATCGAGCACAACCCGCTCTACACGGCGCGCGAGCTGCGCCACCAGTTCGAAGACCACAATGCCCGCGTCGTGATCGCCTGGCAGCAGGTCGTCGACACGCTCGCCACGTTCCCCTCCGACCTGGCCCTCGACGCCGTCATCTCGGTCGACATCACCACCGAGATGCCGCAGTCGCAGCGCCTGGCGCTCAAGCTGCCCATCAAGAAGGCGCGAGAGGCGCGCGCCAAGCTCGGCACGGCGCCCACCACCAAGAACCACATCGCGTGGGATCGTCTGCTGTCGAAGGGGTCGTTGAAGCGCAAGCATCCGAAGCCCGCCATCGACGACCTCGCGGTGCTGCAATACACCTCGGGCACGACGGGCCGCCCCAAGGGCGCCATGCTCACGCACCGCAACCTCTACTCGAACGCCATGCAGGGCCGCGCCTGGGTGCCGGGCCTCACCGAGGGTGGCGAGGTCTTCTATGCCGTGCTGCCCATGTTCCACGCCTACGGCCTCACGCTATGCCTCACGTTCGCCATGAGCATCGGCGCGCGGCTCGTGCTGCTGCCGACCTTCACGACCGATCTCGTGCTCGAGGCCGCCAAGAAGAACCCGCCCACGTTCCTGCCCGCCGTGCCGCCCATCTACGACCAGCTGGCCCGCACGGCCGAGCACCGCGGCATCGACCTCTCCTCCGTGCGCTTTGCGATCTCGGGCGCCATGAGCCTGCCGGTGCAGACCGTCGAGCGCTGGGAGAGCGTCACGGGCGGCCTGCTCGTCGAGGGTTACGGCATGACCGAGACCTCACCCGTCGCGCTCGGCAACCCCATCGGCCCGAGCCGCCGCCCCGGCACCGTCGGCGTGCCTTTTCCGAGCACCGAGATCCGCGTCGTCGACCCGGCCGATCCGACCGCGGACCGGCCGCAGGGCGAGGAGGGCGAGCTGTTGCTGCGCGGCCCCCAGGTCTTCCAGGGCTACTGGAACCGTCCCGACGAGACCGCCGAGACGCTCCTGGCCGACGGTTGGCTGCGCACGGGTGACATCGTGCACGTCTCCGACGACGGTTTCGTCACGATCGTCGACCGCGTGAAAGAACTCATCGTCACGGGTGGCTTCAATGTGTCGCCCTCCGAGGTCGAAGAGGTGCTCATGCAGCATCCCGACGTGGTCAAGGTGGCCGTCGTCGGCCTGCCGCGCGCCAGCGGTGGCGAGGATGTCTCGGCCGCCGTGGTCCTGAAGCCCGGCGCCGTGCTCGACACGGGTGGCCTGCGCGACTTCGCCCGCCGCACGCTCGTCTCCTACAAGGTGCCGAAGCGCATCGTGCAGGTCGAGGAGTTGCCCACATCGCTCATCGGCAAGGTGCTGCGCCGCAAGGTGCGAGAAGATCTCATCTCGGCGGGTAAGCGCTCGAAGGCGTCGCGCGACAGCTGATCCTGTTTCATCCCCGGCGCTGGTCGGGGCGGCGCCGACACGCCGCCCCGACCAGCGCTTTTTTGAATCATTCAAAATAACTGTTAGCGTCGTCTCATGACCGATTCGGAGAGACTGCAACAGGCTGGCCTGCGTGTCACCGCCCCGCGGCTCGCCACCCTCGAGGTGCTCCGCGAGCCGGGCCACCTCACGGCCGAAGAGGTCTACCAGCGCGTCGCCGAGACGCTGCCGGGCACGAGCCTGCAGGCCGTCTACAACGTGCTCGCGGCCTTCACCGAGGCCGATCTGGTGCGGCGCGTCGAATTCCCAGGTTCGCCCTGGCGCTACGAATCCCGGGTCGGGGACAACCACCACCACGTGGTCTGTTCGGGCTGCGGAACCGTGGCCGACATCGATTGCGTCGTCGGGCATGCGCCGTGTCTGACGCCCTCCGATGCGAGTGGTTTCGTGCTGACGCGAGCCGAGGTCACCTTCGAGGGCCTGTGTGCCGCGTGTGCCGCCGCCGCCGATCGAGAGTCGCTCGCCTCGGCGTGACGCGAAGCATCCTCACCTCATGGGGTCTTCACCGCAACCCATCAGCTTGCGGTTACCGGCCGCTGACACCCTGAAAACACCCGAAACCTTCCACGCCGCCATCTGGTCGCGCGTGCCACCCCACACACAAGGAGAATCCGTGACCGAGAAGTTCACCACCACGAATTCCGGAGCCCCCGTCGCCAGCGACCAGCACTCGCAGGCTGTCGGCACCGACGGCGTCATTCCGCTGCACGACCACTACCTCGTCGAGAAGCTCGCCCAGTTCAACCGCGAGCGCATCCCCGAGCGCGTCGTGCACGCCAAGGGCGGCGGCGCCTTCGGTGTCTTCGAGACCACGCACGATGTGAGCGCCTACACGCGTGCCGGCCTGTTCCAGCCCGGTGCCCGCACCGAGATGCTCGCGCGTTTCTCGACCGTCGCCGGCGAGCAGGGCAGCCCCGACACGTGGCGCGACCCCCGCGGTTTCGCCCTCAAGTTCTACACCGACGAGGGCAACTACGACCTCGTCGGCAACAACACGCCCACGTTCTTCCTGCGCGACGGCATCAAGTTCCCCGACTTCATCCGTTCGCAGAAGCGCCTGCCGGGTTCGCACCTGCGCGACCACAACATGCAGTGGGACTTCTGGACCCTCTCGCCCGAGACCGCCCACCAGGTGACCTGGCTCATGGGTGACCGCGGCCTGCCCGCCTCGTGGCGCAACATGGATGGCTTCGGCTCGCACACCTACCAGTGGATCAACGCCGCGGGCGAGAAGTTCTGGGTCAAGTACCACTTCCGCACCAACCAGGGCCACAAGGTGCTGTCGCAGGCCGACGCCGACCAGATCGCGGGCGAGGACGCCGACTTCCACATCCGCGACCTGCACACGGCCATCGAGGCCGGCGACTTCCCGAGCTGGACGCTGTCGGTGCAGATCATGCCCTACGCCGATGCCGCGACCTACCGGTTCAACCCGTTCGACCTCACCAAGGTGTGGCCGAAGGGCGACTACCCGCTCATCGAGGTCGGCACCATGACCCTCAACCGCAACCCCGAGAACTATTTCGCGCAGATCGAGCAGGCCACCTTCGCGCCCTCGAACTTCGTGCCCGGAATCGCGGCGAGCCCCGACAAGATGCTCCTCGCGCGCATCTTCAGCTACGCCGACGCGCATCGCTACCGTGTGGGCACCAACCACGCGCAGCTGCCCGTGAACGCGCCCAAGTCGCCCGTGCACACCTACTCGAAGGAAGGCGCCATGCGCTACGACTTCGCGTCGGCAGAGACCCCGGTCTACGCACCGAACTCCTTCGGTGGCGCCCACGCCGATCCGGCGCGCGCGGCCGAGAGCGACGGCTGGCAGAACGACGGCGTGCTCATGCGCTCCGCTGCCACCCTGCACGCCGAGGACGATGACTTCGGTCAGGCCGGCACCCTCGTGCGCGATGTGATGGATGACGAGCAGCGCGAGCGTCTCGCCCACAACATCGCAGGCCACGTGTCCAAGGTCACCATGCCGGGTCTGCGCGAGCGCGTCCTGCAGTACTGGACGAATGTCGACCAGAACCTGGCGCGTCGCGTGGCGACCCTGCTCGAGCCGAGCGCACCCGGCGCCGACGAGACGCCCGAGAGCGCCGGCATCCCCAACTAGCAGCGCCGTGGCGCGCCCGCCGCGCCGCATCCCGATCTCCTGTGCAGGAGCGAAGCCCGGGCCGACCACGTCGGCTCGGGCTTCTGTCGTCGGTAGAGCGCGCGCTTCTCAGTTCCGCCGTCGGACATGGTCCCGCTAACGCGTCACCTAGTGCCCGCGCAACCGCTCGATCTCGCGCCGGTCGCGCTTCGTCGGGCGCCCGGCCCCGCGGTCGCGCTCACCCACGCTCGCGCGCTCTTCGCGCGGCACCGGGGGAGGCGTGCGGTCGATCATGGCCTCCTGCGCGACGGGAGCTCCCACACGCTTCACGAGCAGGCGCTGCACGATGACGGTGCGGTCGCCCTCACCCGTGCGCACGCGGATCTCGTCGCCCGGCCGCACGAGCGCCGCAGCCTTGGCCCGGTCACCGTTCAAGCGCACGTGTCCGGCTCGGCAGGCCGTCGTCGCGGCCGATCGCGTCTTGAACACGCGCACGGCCCACAGCCACGCGTCGATGCGGGCGCTCGTGAGCTCGGCCATCCGATCAGCCCTCGGAGGGGTCTTTGATGGCGTTCATCACGGTCGCCGCGGTCAGCGCCGAACCCTCGAGCGAGGGATGCAGGTGGTCGGACAGCAACAGCCCGATGGCGTTGCCCGTCGCCTCGTAGGCGCTGTGCACATCGATCGCGAGCACGGTCGGGTTGGCGTGCAGCCAGCCGGTGACGGTGTCGATGACCTGAGCGTGCGCCGAAGCCCATTCGTCGAAGCGCGGGTTCTCGAGGATGGCCGCATACCCGACGCTCGCGGGCCACTGCCGGTTGATGGTGCCGAGCAGCGCGGTCAGCTGCTGGCCCACGTCGGCCGGGTTGCGCACGTTGTTGAGCCCGTGGTTCACGATGACCACATCGGGTTTCTCGGGCGCCATGACGGCGAGGTGCGCGAGCGAGTAGGCGGGCGTCTTGCCGCGCGCCGAACCGTTCCAGACGATGAGTGGCGCACCCGGCGCTCCGGCGTTGTGCAGCACCTCGGGCAGGTAGCCGACGAGTTGGTTGTCCCACGGGTGCACGATGAGCGGGCGATTCTGTTCGATGGCGATCTGGCGCATGGCGACATCCACCCATTCGCCCGGCTCGTCACCCGTCGAATCGCCCAGCACCGTTACCACGAAGGGGCGGTCGGTCTCGGCGATGCGGTTCCAGGCCTGGCCGAAGCCGATGGTCTGCAGGGCGCCCTCGGATGCGGCCACAACCGCATCTGGTCCACCCGCCGCGGTCGTCGCCGCCGGTCCCTTCGCCGCGACGCCCACGAGCACGCTCGCGACCAGCCCGGCGCCCAGGATGCCGAGTGCCGTGGCCTTGAAGACGGGGGTGCGCGTCGCCCAGCGCGACGCCAAGCGAGGAAGCACCCGTCGGGTCGGGCGCTCGGGAGTGTGGGTCATTCACACAGAGTACGTCGCGCTTGGTGCGTTCGCGACCTGAGCACACACGCCTCAAGGCTCTACAATCGAGGGATGGCTGAGGGCGAGAAGTTCGAGCAGGGGACCACCGAGGTGGGTGACCGCATCCTGACTCTCCCCAACCTCCTGAGCTTCCTTCGTTTAGCGCTCGTTCCGGTCTTCCTCCTGCTGCTCGTCGAGGGCGAAGACATCTGGGCCCTGGTCGTGCTCGCGGTCTCGGGCGTCACCGACTTCCTCGACGGCTTCCTGGCCCGCAAGCTCAACCAGGTGTCGCGTCTCGGGCAGTTGCTCGACCCCGCCGCCGACCGCCTCTACATCCTCGCGGCGCTGCTCGGCCTGGCCATCCGCTCCCTCATTCCCTGGTGGCTCGTCGCGGTCATCCTGGCTCGGGATGTCATGCTCATCGTCGTCGCCATCCTGCTCGCCCGGCGGGGTCACGGCGCCTTCCCTGTGAACTGGGTAGGAAAGTTCGCCACCGCCTGCCTCATGGTCGGGTTCCCGGTGCTCATGCTCGCGGCGGCCCTGCCCGATGTGGCACCCTGGGTTCAGCCGTTCGGCCTGATTTTCTCCATCGTCGGAGCAGTGCTTTACTGGTGGGCCGGGCTGCTTTATCTCAGGCAGACCATCGCACTCTCCCGAAATCCGCAGACACGAACGACAGTCTGATCGGATACGCTTGAATCCGAGGAGGTTCCAGGTGTCACATCACGAGGATAAGAACCCGCAGACCAGTGTCTACCTGCGCGTGCCCGCCCCCGAGGGGCGTTCCGGGCAGGGCGTAGACGGCGACACGACGGCGAGTTTCAGCGCTGAGTTCGGTGCGGCGTTGGCCGCGATCGACGCCGGCGTCACCTCAGAGGAGACAGAGGCCATCGCGGCCCTTCCCGCCGGTTCGGCTCTTCTCATCGTGCGCCGCGGTCCCAATGCAGGTGCCCGCTTCCTGCTCGACGCCGATGTCACGACGGTCGGCCGCCACCCCGACGCCGACATCTTCCTCGACGATGTCACGGTCTCTCGCCGTCACGCCGAGTTCGTGCGCCACGAGGGCAAGCTCGAGATCCGCGATCTCAACTCGCTCAACGGCACTTATTACGACGGCAAGCGCATCGACTCCGCCATCCTCGTCGACGGCGGCGAGGTGCAGGTCGGCAAGTTCCGCCTCACGTACTACCCGTCGCGGCTCGATGTCATCAAGTCCGATGCCATCAAGGCCGACACCACTCATTCGTCGGACGCTTGATGTCGGCCGCCCCGGCAGCGCAGGGGAAGCCGTCAGCGCAGGGCAAACCCTCGTCCCCGTCGAAGGCTGCGGGCGGGCCGCTGCTCAGCATCGGCCAGGTGCTCGCGCGCCTCACGACCGAGTTTCCCGATCTCACCAACTCGAAGCTGCGCTTCCTCGAAGAGCAGGGTCTCGTGTCGCCGTCGCGCACCAAATCCGGCTACCGCAAGTTCTCGCCGGTCGACGTCGAGCGGCTGCGGCTGATCCTGTCCATGCAGCGCGACCACTACCTGCCGCTCAAGGTCATCCGTCAATATCTCGCCGACCTCGATGAGGGCCGCGCACCCGTCTTCCCGGGCGGCACGCCGCTCGCGCCCGTCTCCACCATCATCCCGGCCGGCCGCCGCTACAGCCGAGAAGACCTGATGCGCGACACGGGTGCCTCGGCCGCGCTGTTCACCGCTGCGGTGAGCGCCAACCTCATTCAGCCCGCCGAGTTCCACGGCGAAGAGGCCATCTCCGTGCTGCGCGCGCTCGTCGCCCTGCAGCGCTACGGCATCGAGCCCCGCCACCTGCGCGGCTATCGCGGTGCGGCCGAACGCGAGGTCGGCATGGTCGAAAGCGCCCTGCTCCCGCTGTCCACGCGCCAAGACGCCGCCAGCCGAGCCAAGGCCCAAGAGCTGTCGGGTGAGATCGCCGGGCAGCTCGAGGTCGTGCGGTCCAGCCTCATCCGAGCCGCCCTCACGCGCTTCGATCGATAGCGATTTATCACAGAAGCATCACGGTGACTCGACACGCCGAAACGCAGAATGCGGATGTCGTTGTACTCGGGTGCCCGCATGGGTAGCGTTGTCTCAGCGGAACAAACCCCGCGACATTTTCAGAAGGGCTCACGGTGATCGATATCAGCGCCAACGGCGACCGTGCCGACGACGGCGGGTCGTCGAACGACGACGCTCGCTACGGTCTCGGGCTGCTCTTCACCGACGGCATGCCCGAGCGCGACAACCAGGCGGGTTATCGCGGCGCTGTTGCCGCCCGTGCCGCCGGCATCAGCTACCGTCAGCTCGACTATTGGGCGCGCACGGGACTCGTCGAGCCCACCATCCGCGGTGCTGCGGGTTCGGGTTCGCAGCGGCTCTACGGTTTCCGCGACATCCTCGTGTTGAAGCTCGTCAAGCGCCTGCTCGACACGGGCATCTCGCTGCAGCAGATCCGCACGGCGGTCAACCAGCTGCGCGAATCCGGTGTCAACGACCTGGCTCAGACCACCCTCATGTCCGATGGCGCCAGCGTTTACCTGTGCACCTCGAACGACGAGGTCATCGACCTCGTCAGCCGCGGCCAAGGCGTCTTCGGCATCGCGGTCGGCAAGGTCCTGCGCGAGGTCGAGACGACGCTCGTCGAGTTCGACCCGCAGACGCTCGACCCGTCCGACGAGCTCGCCGCGCGCCGCGCCGCCCGGAGCGCTTAGGCCCCACGATGTCAGCGGATGACTGGCCTCCCGCCATCTCCGCCATCACCCTGTTCGTCGACGACCTCGTCGATTCGATCGAGTTCTACCGCACGGCCTTCGGCCTCGAGGTCATGTTCCTCGACGACGACTCGGCCGTCTTCTCGTTCAACAACACGCTCATCAACCTGCTGAAGGTCGAAGCGGCTGAGGAGCTCGTCCATCCGGCCGACGTGGGCACGTCGAACGACAACCCGCGCATGCAGTTCACCATCCCGGTCGACGATGTCGACGAGCGGTGCGCCGAACTCGTGTCGCGGGGAATCGTGCTATTGAACGGCCCCATGGATCGCCCCTGGGGAATTCGAACGGCCAGCTTCCGCGACCCGAGCGGGTACGTCTGGGAGATCGCGCGCTGAGCAGACCCAGGCTCCCGGCTGCATCTGTGCGGGCCGTCGATGCGCTCGACCGGCCAACCCCAGCTGGTCGGACAGACAGACTCCCGGCAGCTGAGCGAGCCGACCGTGTTCGCGGGGGAGCTGTGGTTACTTTGCCGAAGCGGGCAGTTCGGCGTATTCGCCGACGCGGCCGGTGCGCAGCACGCGGTCGAGCAGCAGGTCGAAGTTGTGCGCCATCTCCTGCGCGCTGTCGCCGGGCCAGATGTGCAGCGGCTTGGCCGCACCCTGAGCCTGCTGCAGCGAGGTGCGCTCGGGCAGCTGCGGGCTGAGCACGAGCGGGCCAAACATGTCGCGCAACTCTTTGATGCGGAACTGGTGCTCGAGCGACTGCGAACGCACGCGGTTGACGATGATGCCGAGGGGCTGCAGGCGCGGGCTGAGGCCGCGGCGGATCTCTTCGATCGCGCGCAGGGCGCGGTCGGCGGCGGCCACAGAGAAGAGGCCGGGCTCGGTGACGACCGACACACGGTCGCTCGCGGCCCAGGCGGTGCGCGTGAGCGCGTTGAGCGAGGGGGCGCAGTCGATCAGCACGAGGTCGTAGTCGGCTTCGACGTGCGCAAGCGCCTCTTCGAGCTTCCAGATGTCGCGGATCGACGGGTGCGGCCCGTCGAAGTTGATGGCCGAGGGGCTGCCGATCATGACGTCGATCGTGCCGGGGTGGGTCTTCGTCCAGCCGGAGGGGGCGATGGCCTGACGGACCACCTTCTCCTTGGGCGAGGCGAGAACGTCGGCGACGTTCAGGCGGCCCGCGAGGGCGATGTCCATGCCCGTGGACACGTCGGATTGGGGGTCGAGGTCGACGACAAGGGTTCGCACGCCGCGCGCGAACGCCGCGGAGGCCAAGCCGAGGCTGACCGTAGTCTTGCCGACGCCTCCCTTGAGGCTCGATACGCTGAGTACATGCACAATCGTCTACGTTACCTTTACTAGGCTGAGAGAACCTAAACGTTCGCTGTGCGCTGTCGCCCCCGGAAGCCCCCCGAAAGGTCTGCATGTTTAAGAAGATTCTTGTCGCCAACCGCGGAGAAATCGCGATCAGGGCATTCCGTGCGGCCTATGAGCTGGGCGCCGGCACCGTCGCCGTCTTCCCCTACGAAGACCGCAACTCGCTGCACCGCTTGAAGGCCGACGAGGCGTACCAGATCGGTGAGCCCGGGCATCCCGTGCGTGCCTACCTCGATGTGGCCGAGATCATCCGGGTCGCCAAGGAGTCGGGCGCCGACGCCATCTACCCGGGCTACGGTTTCCTGTCTGAGAACCCCGACCTCGCCGAGCAGGCCGCGGCCAACGGCATCACGTTCATCGGTCCGGGCTCCTCGGTGCTCGAGATGGCCGGCAACAAGGTCACGGCGAAAGAGCACGCCATCGCCGCGGGCGTTCCCGTGCTGGCATCCACCCCTGCCTCGAAAGACATCGACGAATTGCTGGCCGGTGCGGATGCCGTGGGCTTCCCGCTCTTCGCCAAGGCCGTCGCCGGTGGTGGCGGGCGCGGTATGCGTCGCGTGGCCACCAAGGACGAGCTGGCCCCCGCCCTGGCCGAGGCCATGCGCGAAGCCGACAGCGCGTTCGGCGACCCGACCATGTTCCTCGAGCAGGCCGTCCTGCGCCCGCGTCACATCGAGGTGCAGATCCTGGCCGATGCCCAGGGCGGCACGGTGCACCTGTTCGAGCGCGACTGCTCGGTGCAGCGCCGCAACCAGAAGGTCGTCGAGATCGCTCCGGCCCCGAACATCTCGGAAGAGCTGCGCCAGGCCCTCTACCGCGATGCCGTGGCCTTCGCGAAGTCCATCGGCTACGTCAACGCCGGCACGGTCGAGTTCCTCGTCGACACGGCGGGGGAGCGCGCGGGCAAGCACGTCTTCATCGAGATGAACCCCCGCATCCAGGTCGAGCACACGGTGACCGAAGAGATCACGGATGTCGACCTCGTGCAGTCGCAGATGCGCATCGCCTCGGGCGAATCGCTCGTCGACCTCGGGCTGACGCAAGACCAGATCCACATGCACGGTGCGGCGCTGCAGACGCGCATCACGACGGAAGACCCGTCGCAGAACTTCCGCCCCGACACGGGCAAGATCACCACCTACCGTTCGCCGGGTGGCGGCGGCATCCGCCTCGACGGCGGAACGATCAACCCGGGCGCGCAGATCAGCCCCCACTTCGACTCCATGCTGGCCAAGCTGACGTGCCGCGGCCGCGACTTCCCGGCCGCCGTCACGCGCGCCAAACGCGCCCTGGCCGAGTTCCGCATCCGCGGCGTGTCCACCAACATCCCGTTCCTGCAGGCCGTGCTCGAAGACCCCGACTTCGTGGCGGGTGACCTGAGCACCTCGTTCATCGAGGAGCGCCCGGGCCTCTTCAAGGGCCACGAGTCGAAAGACCGCGGCACCAAGATCATGAACTGGCTGGCCGATGTCACGGTCAACCAGCCGAACGGCGCGCGGCCCACGGGTGTGAAGCCCATCGACAAGCTGCCGAAGGTCGACCTTTCGGTGCCCGCCCCGGCCGGTTCCCGCCAGCAGTTGCTCGAGCTCGGCCCCGTCGCCTTCGCCAAGTCGCTGCGCGAGCAGACCGCCCTGGCCGTCACCGAGACGACCTTCCGCGACGCGCACCAGTCGCTGCTCGCCACGCGCGTGCGCACCAAAGACCTGCTTGCGGTGGCGCCTTACGTCGCCCGTCTCACCCCCGAACTCCTGTCGGTCGAGGCCTGGGGCGGCGCCACCTACGACGTGGCGCTCCGCTTCCTCGGCGAAGACCCGTGGGAGCGCCTGGCGAGCCTGCGCGAGGCCCTGCCCAACGTCAACATCCAGATGCTGCTGCGCGGCCGCAACACGGTGGGTTACACGCCCTACCCGACCGAGGTCACCGACGCCTTCGTGCGCGAGGCCGCGGCGACGGGTGTCGACATCTTCCGCATCTTCGACGCGCTCAACGACGTCGAGCAGATGCGTCCGGCCATCGACGCCGTGCTGAAGACGGGAACGACCATCGCCGAGGTGGCCGTCTGCTACACGGGCGACCTGCTCGACCCGGCCGAAGACCTCTACACCCTCGACTACTACCTCGACCTGGCCGACCAGATCGTGGCGGCCGGCGCGCACATCCTCGCCATCAAGGACATGGCCGGTCTCCTGCGCCCCGCGGCTGCCGCCAAGCTCGTGTCGGCGTTCCGTGAGCGTTTCGACGTTCCGGTGCACGTGCACACGCACGACACGGCGGGCGGTCAGCTGGCCACCCTGCTCGCGGCCAGCGCCGCCGGCGCCGACGCGGTGGATGTCGCGAGCGCACCCATGGCCGGCACGACGAGCCAGCCCTCGGCCTCCGCTCTGGTCGCCGCCCTGGCCCACACCGAGCGCGACACGGGCCTCTCGCTCGCCGCCGTCTCGGACCTCGAGCCCTACTGGGAGGCCGTGCGCCACGTCTACAAGCCGTTCGAGTCCGGCCTGCCCGGCCCCACCGGTCGCGTCTACAAGCACGAGATCCCCGGCGGCCAGTTGTCGAACCTGCGCCAGCAGGCCATCGCGCTCGGCCTCGAGAACGACTTCGAGAAGATCGAGGACATGTACGCCGCGGCGAACAAAATCCTCGGCCGCATCCCCAAGGTCACGCCCTCGTCGAAGGTCGTCGGCGACCTGGCCCTGCACCTCGCGGCCGTGAACGCCGACCCGGCCGACTTCGAGCAGAACCCGAGCAAATATGACATCCCCGAGTCGGTCGTCGGCTTCATGGCGGGCGAGCTGGGCGAACTGCCCGGCGGCTGGCCCGAGCCCTTCCGCTCGAAGGTGCTCGAGGGCCGTCACGTGAACATCGATGTGGCCCCCGTCAGCGCGGATGATCTCGCGGCACTCGACGGCGACTCCCTCGAACGTCGTTCCACCCTCAACCGTCTGCTGTTCCCGGCGCCCACGCGCCAGTTCGAGCAGATGCGCGAGCTGTTCGGCGACCTCTCGATCATCGACACCGTCGACTACCTCTACGGCCTCGAGCCCGAGGGCGAATACGTCGTCGAGTTCTCGAAGGGTGTGCGCCTCTACGTGGGCCTCGAGGCCATCGGTGAGCCCGACGACAAGGGCATGCGCACCGTCATGACCATGGTCAACGGTCAGCTGCGCCCCGTCTTCGTGCGCGACCGCAGCGTCGCTATCGAGACGAAGGCCGCCGAGAAGGCCGATACGTCAAAGCCCGGTCAGGTCGCCGCGCCGTTCTCGGGTGTCGTCACGCTCAAGGTCGAACCCGGTACGAAAGTCACGAGCGGCCAGCCCGTCGCATCGATCGAGGCCATGAAGATGGAGGCCGCGATCACGGCCCCGGTCGCTGGCAAGATCGAGCGCCTCGCCATCTCGACCACGCAGCAGGTCGAGGCCGGCGACCTGCTGGTCGTCATCACCCCCAGCGAATAGTCCTCATGCCGGGGCGGTTCGGTCTGCACCGACCGCCCCGGGCGAGGGACCAGTACGACAACAGAAAGACATCGTGACAGAACGACAGATCCGCCTGTTCGGCGACCCCGTGTTGAAGACGCCCTCCGAACCGATCGGCGATATCGACGACGGTATCCGCGGTCTCATCGACGACCTCGTCGACAGCGTCAAGCTGCCGGGTCGCGCGGGTGTCGCGGCGAGCCAGATCGGCGTCAACCTGCGCGCCTTCAGCTACAACATCGACGGCAACGTGGGCTATGTGATCAACCCCGTGCTCGTCGAGGTCTCGGGTGAGCCCGAACCGGTCGACGAGGGATGCTTGTCGGTGCCGGGTCTCTGGTTCCCGACCCCGCGCTACCCGTTCGCGCGCGTGCGCGGAATCGACGTCGACGGCAACGAGATCGAGGTTTCGGGCGAGGGGCTCATGGCGCAGGCCCTGCAGCACGAGACCGACCACCTCGACGGCATGCTCTACCTCGACCGGCTCGAGAAGCAGCACCGCCGCGAAGCCATGAAGCAGGTCCGCGAGAGCGACTGGTTCTGAGCCGATCAGCGCACCCCGCGCCGGGCGACGCCGGCGTGCATGCGCGCCCCTCATGATGAAGGCCCCGACCACTCACCGGTGATCGGGGCCTTCGTCGTGTGCCGTTAGTGCAGGATCGAGTGACCCTGCGTGTTGGGCGAGCCGGCGTAGAGGTTTTCTACGGTGTCGGCGAAGTCCTTCATGATCACGTGACGCTTGATGCTCATCTTGGGGGTCAGGTGACCCGACGCCTCGGTGAACTCGGTCGTGAGCACGACGAACTTGCGAATCGACTCGGCGCGCGAGACCCGGGCGTTGGCGGCGTCGATGGCGCGCTGGATCTCGCCCAGCACCGCGGGATTCGAGGCGGCCTGCTCGAGCGAGAGCGAGGCATCCTCGCCGTTGTTGGCCAGCCAGGTGGGCAGCATCTCGGGGTCGAGCGTGATGAGTGCCGAGATGAAGGGCTTCTGGTCGCCGACGACGACGACCTGGCCGACGACGGGGTTCGAGCGGATGGGGTCTTCGAGTGCCGCGGGGGACACGTTCTTGCCGCCCGCCGTCACGATGATCTCCTTCTTGCGGCCCGTGATGGTCAAGAACCCGTCCTCGTCGAACGAACCGATATCGCCCGTGCGGAACCAACCGTCGTCGAACGCCTCGGCCGTGGCCTCGGGGTTCTTCCAGTACTCCTTGAAGATGTTGATGCCGGACACCTCGATCTCGCCGTCCTCGGCGATGCGGATGCCGACGCCGGGGAGCGCGGGGCCGACCGTGCCGATCTTCGACTTCGTGCTCAGGTTGACGCTCGCGGGCGCCGTGGTCTCGGTGAGGCCATACCCCTCGAGGATGACGATGCCGAGGCTGTGGAAGAAGTGCCCGAGTCGCGGCCCGAGCGGTGCCGAGCCCGACACAGCGTACTTGACGCGCCCACCCATGGCCGCCCGCAGCTTGCTGTAGACGAGCTTGTTGTAGAGCGCGAACTTCACCTTCATGCCGAAGGGGATGTCGCCCTTCTCGCCGGCCTTCGAGTATTCGACGGCGAAATCGGCGGCCGCACGGAAGATCTTGCCCTTGCCCCCGCCCTCGGCCTTCTGCTCGGCCGAGTTGTAGACCTTCTCGAACACGCGCGGCACGGCCAGCAGGAACGTGGGCTTGAACGATCCGAGTGCGGGCAGCAACTGCTTGGTGTCGGCCTGGTGGCCCGTTCGCACGCCCGCGTGCACGTTGATGACCGAGATGAAACGGGCGAAGACGTGGGCGGTGGTGATGAAGAGCAGGGTGGAGGCGCCATCCGGGTCGTCGAAGACGTCTCGGAGCGCGACGTAGGCGTTGCGCGAGAGCTCGACGAAGTTGGCGTGGGTGAGCACGCATCCCTTGGGCTTGCCGGTCGACCCGGACGTGTAGATGAGGGTGGCGATATCGTCTTCGTTGGCGATCGAGCGGCGGCGTTCGATCTCGGCATCGGGCACGTCGACGCCCTGCGCCGCGAGCTTCTCGAGGTCGCCCAGGTCGATCTGCCACACCTTGCCGATGCGGGGCAGCTCGGGGTGCACCTCGTCGAAACGCGAGAAGTGCTCGGCGGTCTCGAGGATGACGGCGTCGGCCTCGGAGTCGCTCAGGTTCCATTGCACCTGGCTGGGGGAGGACGTTTCGTAGACGGGCACGAGGATGGCGCCGGCGAACCAGGCGGCGAAGTCGATGAGCGTCCACTCGTAGCGCGTCTTGCACATGAGGCCGATGCGGTCGCCGGGCTCGATGCCCGCCGCGACGAAACCTTTGGCGAGGGCGATGACCTGGTCGAGGAACGCACGCGCCGTGATGTCGCGCCAGCCAGAGGGCACCGAGGCGTCGGGAACGGCGAAGAGGGGGCGGTCGGGCGTCGCCTTCACTCGGTCGACCAGCAGGTCGGTCGCGTTCGCATCGGGGTCCTTCGGGACGACGGCGGGCGTGACGAACGTTGTGGCGATCTTTTCCACGGCAACTCCTTCGGTACCAGGTAATCGGGTCCCCCTACTCTACGGGTGTTCCGCAGACCGGGCTCCAAATGGCGCGCGCGGTGCCGCGGGTTTACACTCGGGGAGTGCTGCTGCCCCAGGGCACGACACCACCCACCACCCCTCGACGACCCGGAGGTCAGCGCGTGCACGCGATCGGAATCGACATCGGCGGAACGAAGATCGCGGGAGCGGTCATCGACCCCGACGGCACGATCGTCCGAGATCTGCGCACGCCCACTCCGGCCGGCGCGCCGCAGCTCATCGAGAACGCCGTCGTCGAGATGGTCACGGCCCTGTCGGCCGAGCACGATGTCGTCGCCGTGGGCGTCGCCGCCGCCGGGTTCATCGACGCCGCGCAGTCGACCGTCTACTACGCGCCCAACATCAACTGGCGCAACGAGCCGTTCCGCGCCAAGCTCGAGGCCCGCATCGACCTGCCCATCGTCATCGAGAACGACGCCAACGCCGCGGGCTGGGCCGAGTTCCGCTTCGGTGCCGCACGCCTCGTCAGCGATATGGTCATGCTCACCATCGGCACGGGCGTGGGCGGGGCCATCGTCGCGTCCGACACGCTCTTCCGCGGCGGCTTCGGCGCGGGCGCCGAGCTGGGCCACCTGCGTCTCGTGCCGGGCGGCCTCCTCTGCGGCTGCGGCGCGCACGGATGCCTCGAGCAATACGCCTCGGGCCGCGCGCTGCAGCGCATCGCCAACGAGCTCGCCGACGCCGGCGGAATCGGCCAGAACCTCGCCCGGGTGCGCGCCGAACGCGGCCGCCTCGACGGCTCCGACATCGCCGAGCTCATCGGCGACGGCGATCTGGGAGCCCTCACGGCGCTCCGCCAGCTCGGCACCGTGATCGGTGAGGCCTGCGCCACCTTCGGCGCCGTGCTCGACCCGCAGATGTTCGTCATCGGCGGGGGAGTGGCCCAGGCCGGAGACCTCCTGCTCGATCCCATCCGACACGCCTATGAAGAAAACCTCTCGGCGCGCGGGTATCACCCCGAGCCGGAGTTTAGGATTGCGGAACTGGTCAACGACGCGGGTGTCGTGGGCGCAGCCGATCTGGCGCGGCACTTTGCCTCGCGCCTCCCCGCGGGTCACTCGGCCCCGAGAAAGTAGTGGAACGCCGATGTTCTATTGGTTGATGAAGCAGGTGGTCGTCGGACCCCTCGTCAAGGCGCTCTTCCGCGTGTGGGTGGTCGGCGAGGAGAACGTTCCGCGCCACGGTGCGGCGATCCTGGCGAGCAATCACCTGTCGTTCATCGACTCGGTGCTGCTGCCGCTCTACCTGCGCCGCCGCATCGCGTTCCTCGCCAAGAGCGAGTACTTCAGCGGCCGCGGCCTCAAGGGCTGGGCCACCAAGACGTTCATGAGCGCGACGGGTCAGCTGCCCATCGACCGCTCGGGAGGCAAGGCCTCGGAGGCGTCGCTGCGCACGGGCCTGAAGGTGCTGTCGCGCGGTTCGCTGCTCGGCATCTACCCCGAGGGAACGCGCAGCCCCGACGGCAAGATGTACCGCGGCCGCACCGGTGTCGCGCGCATGGTGATCGAAGCCGGGGTGCCCATCATCCCCGTGGCCATGATCGACACCGAGAAGGCCATGCCGACCGGGCGTCGGTTGCCGCGCATCCGCCGCATGGGCATCATCATCGGCGAGCCCCTCGACTTCTCGCGTTTCGAGGGCATGGAATCCGACCGCTTCATCCTGCGCTCGGTGACCGACGAGCTCATGTACGAGATGCAGCGGCTCAGCCGCCAGGAATATCGGGATGTCTACGCCACGAGCGTCAAGGAGAAGGCCGCCGCCCTTTCGCGATAGGCTGAAGCACCGTGCCTCGTGCCCCTGGTGCGAGGCATTTCCCTGCGAAAGAAATAGGAAAAACTGTGGTGAATCCGACTGAGCCGGTTGTGTTGGCAGACGAGTCCGTGATTGCCGGTTTGGACTATTGGCGTGAGCTCGAGATCAAGCAGCAGCCGCAGTGGCCCGACGCCGAGGCCGTGCAGAAGGCATCCGCTCAGATCGCCGCGTTCCCGCCCCTCGTCTTCGCGGGTGAGGTCGACCTGTTGCGCGAGCGCCTCGGCCGTGCCGCCGCCGGTGGTGCCTTCCTGTTGCAGGGAGGCGATTGCGCCGAGACGTTTGCCGGCGCGACGGCCGACCAGATCCGCAACCGGGTCAAGACCATCCTGCAGATGGCCGTGGTGCTCACCTACGGCGCCTCCATGCCCGTCATCAAGATGGGGCGCATGGCCGGCCAGTTCGCCAAGCCGCGTTCGAGCGACACCGAGACGCGCGGCGGCGTCACGCTGCCCGCCTACCGCGGCGACATCGTCAACGGCTACGACTTCACGCCCGAATCGCGTCGTGCCGACCCGCAGCGCCTCGTCGAGGGTTACCACATGGCCGCCTCGACGCTGAACCTCATCCGGGCCTTCACGCAGGGCGGTTTTGCCGACCTGCGCGAGGTGCACAGCTGGAACAAGGGCTTCGCCTCCAATCCCGCTAACCAGATGTACGAACAGCTGGCCAAGGACATCGATAAGGCGATCAAGTTCATGGAGGCGGCGGGAGCCGACTTCGACGAGCTCAAGCGCGTCGAGTTCTACACGGCGCACGAGGGTCTGCTCATGGACTACGAGCGCCCCATGACGCGCATCGACTCGCGCACGGGCACGCCCTACAACACGTCGGCCCACTTCATCTGGATCGGGGAGCGCACGCGCGACCTCGACGGCGCGCACGTCGACTTCCTGTCGCGGGTGCGCAACCCGATCGGCGTCAAGCTCGGTCCCAGCACCACACCCGAGACCATGACGGCCCTGATCGAGAAGCTCGACCCCAACCGCGAGCCCGGCCGCCTGACCTTCATCACGCGCATGGGCGCCGGCAAGATCCGCGATGCTCTGCCGCCCCTGCTCGAGGCCATCAAGAAGACCGATGCCACGCCGCTCTGGGTCACCGACCCGATGCACGGCAACGGTCTGACGACGCCCACGGGCTACAAGACGCGTCGTTTCGACGACGTGGTCGACGAGGTCAAGGGCTTCTTCGAGGCGCACCGCGCGGCCGGCACCCACCCGGGTGGCATCCACGTCGAGCTCACGGGTGACGACGTCACCGAGTGCCTCGGCGGCTCCGAGCACATCGACGAGGCGTCGCTCGCGACGCGCTACGAGTCGCTGTGCGACCCGCGCCTCAACCACATGCAGTCGCTCGAGCTGGCGTTCCTCGTGGCCGAGGAGCTCGCGAAGTAACGTTCGAATCGACGAAGAAGGGCCCCGCTTTCGAGCGGGGCCCTTCTTCGTGTGTCTAGGTGTGTCTGGCGGCTAGATGTTGGCCGTGATGGTGACGGTGGCGCCGCGCTTGATGGCGGTGCCGGCGGCCGGGTCTGAGCCCGTGACGGTCAGGCCGGGCAGGTTCCAGGCGTTCTCGGGCACGATCGTCGTGACCTTGACGGTGAAGCCGAGCTGCTCGAGGGCCGCCTTCGCGTCGGCGATGTTCTTGCCGGCGAGGTCGGGAACCGTGACGACATCCGGCCCCTTCGAGATGATGAGCGTGATCTGGCTGCCCTCGGTGATGGTCTGATCGGCCGCGGGGGGAACGATGCCGATCACGTCGCCGGCCGGGACGCTGTCGCTGAACTGGCTCTGCTTCTTCTCGCCCACGCCGAGGTTGACGGTGGCGAGTGTCGTGGTGGCGTTCTCGAGGGTCTGGCCCGCGACATCCGGAATCGGGCCGGCCGAGACGACCAGCTCGATCGTCTGGCCCTGAGCGGTGTCGCCGCCCTGAGACATGTCGCCGCCATCGGATTGGCGCGACGCCGAGATGATGGTGTCGGCGGGGATATCGGCGACGAAGTTCTTCGTCACCGCGCCCACCGTGAGCTTGTTCTGATCGAACTCGGCCTGCACCTCGGGCAGTGGCCGGCCCGCGAGCACACCGAGCGTCACGGGCTGTGGGCCCTGCGACACGGTGAGCGTCACGGTGGTGCCGCGGGCGACGGATGCTCCGGCCCCGGGCTTCGCATCCATCACCATGCCGGGCGCGACCTCGAGGCTGTAGACCTGGGCATGCGCCGGAACAAGCTCGAGCTCCTCGAGCGCCGCGTCGGCATCTTCGACGCTCGAACCGACGACGGTGGGGATGGCGACCTGGGCGCCGGGCCCGGCCCCGAAGTAGAGGCCCGTTCCGACGGAACCGGCGGTGAGCAGCAGAATGAGCGCGAGCAGCCAGTAGCCACGTCGGCGGCGGGCATTGCTCTGTCGGCCGAGAACGGTGGGCGCGTCATCCGCATCGACCGGCCCGGTGGCGACGACCTGCGAGGTGAGCACGCGCGTGAGCTCGGCCGGCGACTGCGATTCGAGCGGCGCAGGCATGAGCATGGTGGCGTGCGACGTGTTCGTGGCGGGCATGCCGAGCGTGTTCTCGACCTCGCGCAGGCGCTCGAGCAGCTCGCTGGCGTCGGCGGGGCGTTCGTCGGGGTTGCGCTCCGTGGTCCACAACACGAGGTCGTCGAATTCGTCGGGGATGCCGGGCACCAGCGCGCTCGGCCGGGGAACCGACTCGTTGGCGTGCTGGTAGGCGATCTGCATGGGCTGCTCGCCCTTGTAGGGCTGCTCGCCCGTGAGCATCTCGTACATCATGATGCCGAGCGCGTAGATGTCGCTGCGCTTGTCGGCGATGCCGCGCGTGACGAGCTCGGGGGAGAGGTAGGCGATGGTGCCGAGCAGGGCCTGGCCCGTGGCCGTGTTGGCGCTGGCGGCGCGGGCGAGGCCGAAGTCGCCGATCTTGATGCGACCGTCGTCGGCGAGCAGCACGTTCTCGGGCTTGAGGTCGCGGTGCACGATGCCCGCGCGGTGGGCGGCCGCCAGACCAGTGACGACGGCATCCATTATGTCGACGACCTGGCGCGGGGTGAGCCGGCCGTGATCGCGCAGCAGCTCGCGCACGGTGATGCCGGGCAGGTGCTCCATGACCAGATAGGTCATATCGGAATCTTGACCCTGGTCGAAGACGCTGACCACGTGCGGGTTGGCCAGTCGAGCGGCCGAACGGGCCTCTTGCACGAAGCGCGAGGTGAAGTTCGAGTCGTCGGACAGGTGACCGTGCATGATCTTGATGGCCACCCGGCGCTCGAGGCGCAGGTCGGTGGCCAGGTAGACCGTTGCCATGCCGCCACGGGCGATACGCGAACGAACCTCGTATCGATCGTCGATGAGACGCCCGATCATGGGGTCGGTCTGCTGGCTGGTGGTCACGAAGAGAGTCTATGGAGTGGCATCACCGACGGCCTGGCAAAACACCGATGAGACACGCACCGGTTCGATATTCGTAACCGGATCGTAAGAAACCTCTAGCCCAGCTGGGCCAGCCACGAGCGGGCGGATGCTTCCCACTTCGCGTATTCATCGGGATGCGCCGACTTCTGCACGGCCTGGGCGGCCTGCGTCACCGAGAGGTTCTCCCAGCCCGGAACGTCGAACAGACCTGAGGTGACGCCCGTGTTCGGGTTCGTCTTCCCGCCGAAGAACGCGAGGATGGCTCGCTGCCGGTCGCGCACCTGGTCGGGTGTTCCCCAGCCCTGGCTCGGGCGCTGCTGGAACAGGCCGAGCGAATCGCGATCGCCGTGGTCGATGTTGCGCATGCTCGACTCCTGCATCGCGGCGGCCAACGCGATCACGATGGCCTGGTCGCTGGCTCCGATGCTGCGGCCCGTCGCGATGATGAGGCGGGCGTTCTCGGTCATGGGGGCGTCGAGCGCGGCGATGACCTGGGGCGCGGGCTGCGGCGCAGGTGCGGGTGCGGGTGCCGGTGCGGGGGTCGCGGCCGGGGGAGCGGGCTGCGCGGCCGGCGGGGCAGGCGTCGTGGCAGCCGCCGTCTGCAGGCCCGGAAGCGTGATGGTCTGGCCCGGGTAGATGATGTCGCCGCCGTGCAGACCGTTCGCGGCGAACAACGCGGATGTCGTCACGCCGTGTGCCGCCGCGATGCCGCTCAGGGTGTCGCCCGAGACGACCGTGTACGACGCCGACGTCGACGGGGCCTGCGCGGAGGGCGCCGACGGGACGGGGGCAGGTGCGGGTGTCGAGGGGGCCGCCGCTTCTGCGCGCAAGGTCAGCTCCTGCCCGGGGAAGATCGTGCTCGACCAGCTCAGGCCGTTGAGGGCCAGAACGGATGCCGTCGCCACGCCGTGCTTCTGCGCGATGTCAGACACGGTGTCCCCGCTCTGCACGGTGTAGGAGGATGCGCTGGAAGCGACCGATGGACCGGCCGCGGTCATGTTCTCGCCCGATCGTTCTCCCGGTGTCCCGCCGAGACCGAGGGTGGGAAGGGGGCGGGTGCTCGAGATATCGCCCCAGGTGGGTTGGGCGACGGCGTGGTCGGACTGGGCGTTCGCTGCGACATCCGCGCCGCCGGCCGAGGTTGCGACCGTGCCGCTCGCCTGGCCTGGCTCTGAAAACTCGTCGGGGAGGTCGCGGTCGTCGGGCGCCGTGTGCGGAACGCCGTGCGCGGCAAGGGGCGCCGTGAGCGCAAGTCCGAGGACGATTCCGCCCGTGCTCGTCAGGACAGCGCCCGTGTTCAATCGTGCAGCGGGGGTGGTCAGGGTGCGTCGGCGCATGATGTGCCCATCTTTCGTGACCCCCGTTTGAGTGACATTGCGTACCCACGGTGACACAGTCGAGAGAACCTCGTCAACACGCGGGGGGCGGGCGGCGGATGTCTGGGGTACGCGGTGCCCGCGTCATCCGACGTCGTTTTGCCGCCCGTCTGCTTTTCCGAGCCCCGGGATCGTGGCAGACTCGGGGTGTGACTGATGCGTTTTCCCACCACGAGTGGCTCACTGTTCCTGACCTCGTCGAGCTGCTCGACCTCAGCCAGAGCCGGGTGCGCCGTCTGATCGAAGACAGGCACCTGCTCGCCGTTCGCCGCGACAACATCCTGAGCGTTCCCGCCGTGTTCCTGCGCGACAACGAGCCCCTGCACGAGCTGCGTGGAACCCTGTTCGTGCTCGCCGACTCGGGTTTCTCCGACGACGAGGCCATGGACTGGCTGCTCACCGAAGACGAGAGCCTCGGCGTTTCGCCCATCGAGGCGCTGCGTTCCGGTCGCAAGACCGAGGTCCGGCGCGTCGCCCAGGCGCTCGGCTAAACGCCCTCACACTCGAACAGGGTCGGGTCGCGCAGACAGAGACGCCCCGGCATGCTCCAGGATGAGTCGACTCAAGGAGCTGGAGGGAGACTCGCCGCGGCGCGCTTCAGGAAGTCGACGCGGCGTGCTCTAGTAGTTCCGTCGCGTGACGGTCTCGGCGAGCTCGCTCAGGCGCTCGATCGCGTCCGCTCCGAGCGGTGCCCCGTCGAGGGCCGCGCGCGCGACGCGCACGTTCTCGGCGATGATCTCCTCCGAGCGGTCGACCGCTCCACTCTCGGTGATGGTCGCCTGCAGCGACGCGATCTGCTCGGGTTCGAGCGCCGGGTCGCCGAGCAGCTCGTCGATGAGGTTCTTCGTCGGCGCGGGCACTGCCTCGCGCGTGAGAGCGATGAGCACCGTGCGCTTGCCTTCGCGCAGGTCGTCGCCGCTCGGCTTGCCCGTGACCTTCTCGTCGCCGAACACTCCGAGCAGATCGTCGCGCAGCTGGAAGGCCACGCCGAGCGGCAGGCCGAATGAGCGCAGCGCCTCGAGCTGGGCATCGCTGCCGCCCGCGAGCAGGGCGCCGAGGGCCAGGGGCGCCTCGATGCTGTACTTCGCCGACTTGAAGACGACCACGCGCTGGGCCCGCTCGCGGTGTTCGCTCTCGGGTCGGCTGCGCCACGCCCGCTCCTCGAGGATGTCGAGGTACTGCCCGGCGGTCACCTCGGTGCGCATGCGCATGAACTCGGCGCGCACGCGGATGGATGTCTCACGGTCGACCAGCGCCAGCGCCTCGTCGAGGATCTCGTCGCTCCACCCGAGCAGCAGATCGCCGAGCAGAATCGCGGATGCGCGGCCGTAGTCGTCGCCGTCGCCATCCCACCCGCCGTCGGTGTGCAGCTTCTCGAAGCGGCGGTGTGCCGCAGGGGCCCCGCGGCGCGTATCGGAGTTGTCGATGATGTCGTCGTGCACGAGGGCCGCGGCGTGGAAGATCTCGAGCGACGCCGCCAGTGTGACGACCGCCCTCAGCTCATCGGATGTCGGCTGCCCGACGTCGCCCGCGGCACTGCGAACGCTCTGCCACCCCCAGTAGGAGAAGCTGGCCCGGAACCGCTTGCCACCGCTGAGAAACTCCCGAGAGAACGCGGAGAACGGGAGGAGGTCATCGCCGAGGTGAGCGAGAATTGACGCACGGGATTCGAGGAATTCATCGATCCGATCATTGACCAGTTCGGCAAGGTTTCGGCTTTCGGTCACGAGACCACCCTAGCGGGATGCTTGGCCTAGCCGAGGCGTCGATGGCGGGGTTAGAATTCGTGACATACATGCCCCGTGTTGAGCGAGTTGGAGGGTAAGACATGCCGCTTTCCGAGCAGGAGCAACGGCTCCTTGACGAGATGGAGCGCAACCTCTACCGCAACGACGCCGATTTCGTGTCGACCGCCGGTGACCAGCGCGGCCGTCCGAGCTACCGCAGCATCGCGATCGGTTCGGTCGTCGGCATCCTGGGCGTCGGTGCCCTCGTCACGGGTGTGGTTCTGCAGCAGCCCGTCGTCGGCATCATCGGCTTCGTGGTCATGTTCGCCGGCGTGATGATCGCCATCACGCCCCGCAAGCACCACGGCACACTCACGGCCGAAGACGTCTTGAAAGAGGCGCAACGCCCGTCGTCGAAGAAGAAGGCCGCGTCCGGTGGCACGTTCATGAATCGCATGAACAGCCGCTGGGATCGTCGTCAGGACGACCGCGGAGAATAGCCCCGGTCCCGCGGGCCGGCCGGCTTTCCCCGGTCGCATCCCGCTCCACACACTCAAGCAGTCGCACTTCGGTGCGGCTGCTTTTTTGTTGCCCGCCTGCGCTCCCCGCTGAAGCGGCGCGGTTCTCCACTTTCCTCCCCGGCGCCGCGGGCCTGTCCTCCACTCCGCGCGTCCTCGCGGATCGCGCCGTCTGGCGCGCCACGAAACAGCCCCGAAAACACCCCGTTGCGCTCCCTGCCCCTCCACCCGCGCGTCGCCCGCGATTGTGCGGATTTATTCCCGAATCCGCCGAGAAAAAGGGCGGATGCCATAGGTTTGTGGTGCGAAGTGGAGTAAAGTGGAGACATCCCGAAAGTTGGCCGGAATGAGAAGGGGGATGACACGTGTTTCTTGGCACCTACGCCCCCAAGCTCGACGAGAAGGGACGCATCATCCTGCCGGCCAAGTTTCGCGACGAGCTCGCCGGGGGAGTGGTGATGACGCGGGGCCAGGAGCACTGCATCTACGTCTTCTCCACCCGCGAGTTCGAAGATCTGCACACGAAGATCCGTCAGGCGCCCGTCACCTCGAAGCAGGCGCGCGACTACCTGCGTGTGTTCCTGTCCGGCGCCAGCGCCGAGACACCCGATAAGCAGCACCGCGTCACGGTGCCCGCATCCCTGCGTGCCTACGCCGGCCTCAGCCGAGACCTCACGGTCATCGGCGCCGGCAGCCGCGCCGAGATCTGGGACACCGAAGCGTGGGAGGCCTACCTGGCCGAGCAAGAAGCAGCATTCGCCGACACCGCCGAGGAGGTGATTCCGGGACTCTTCTAGTCCCTGCGTTCTGACTCCCAGCCGTCCACTCCCTGGCATACTTCCCCGTTGCCAGGTCGGGTCGGATGGGGATCAGAGTCCAGGGGCCACCCGGTTCATATGGCCCTGAACGACATTCACACCCCGGTTCTGCTCGAGCGTTGCGTCGAGCTGCTGGCACCCGCCCTCGCGGCCGACGGTGCCGTGCTGGTCGACTGCACGCTCGGCATGGGCGGACACGCCGAGGCGTTCCTCGAGCGCTTCCCGAACATCACCCTCGTCGGCCTCGACCGCGACCTCGATGCCCTCGCCATCTCGCGCGAGCGACTCGCCCGCTTCGGCGACCGGGTCAAGCTCGTGCACACCGTCTACGACGGCATCGACGAAGCACTTGAGGGTCTCGGCATCCCCGAGGTGCACGGCATCCTCTTCGACCTCGGCGTCTCCTCGCTGCAGCTCGACGAGGCCGAGCGCGGCTTCGCCTACTCCAAAGACGCGCCGCTCGACATGCGCATGGATGCCACGAGCGACCTCACGGCCGAGACGGTCATCGCCACCTACACCGAGCACGAGCTGCGCAACATCTTCCAGAAATACGGCGAAGAGAAGCTCGCGCAGCGCTACGCCCGCAAGATCGTCGAAGCGCGCGACGCCCGGCCCATCACGCGGTCGGCCGAGCTCGTCGAGATCATCCAGGCGGCCACCCCCGCGGCCGTGCAGCGCGCCGGTCACCCCGCCAAGCGCGTCTTCCAGGCCCTGCGCATCGAGGTCAACCAAGAGCTGTCGGTGCTCGAAGACGCCATCCCGCGTGCGCTCGACTCGCTCGCCGTGGGCGGCCGCATCGTCGTGCTGGCCTACCAATCCCTCGAAGACCGCATCGTCAAGAAGGACTTCCAAAAAGTCATCGCCTCGACGGCTCCCGCCGGCCTCCCGGTCGAGCTGCCCGAGCACGCCCCCCTCTTCCGCGCCCTGGTCAAGGGTGCCGAACTCGCCTCCGACGACGAAAAAGCTGAGAACCCCCGCGCCACCCCGGTGCGACTGCGGGCCATCGAGCGCGTGAGAAAAGGAACCCGATGAGCGCCCAGACCGCCTACGACCTGCCGCTGTCCGCTTCGGTGCCGGCCGCATCCGCTCTCCCCGCGCAGCCGGGTCGCAAGAAGGCCCCCTACATCGAGGCCGTCCCGAAGAACGCCCGCCGCGCGCGGCCCAAGACGGCCTACGCGCTCGTCACCGTCGGCGGCGTGCTCGTCGTCGTCATCGCGCAGCTGCTGCTCGGTGTGGGGCTCAGCCAGGGCGCCTACCAGATCTCGTCGCTGCAGGCATCCGAGCGTTCACTGGGGCTGCAGCTGCAGACCGTCTCGAACGACGTGAAAGAGATCTCGTCGCCGCAATACCTCGCCGCCAACGCCGAATCGCTCGGCATGGTCATCAACGGCACGCCCGCCTACCTGCGCCTCAGTGACGGCTCGGTCACGGGCAACGCCACGGCCGCCACGACCGACACGCCGGTTCCGCTCATCTCGTCGACCGCAATTCCCAACTCGCTCATCGCCGGAGACCCGCTGGCCGTTGCGCCCGATGCCACGGTCGGCGACCCCGACGCACCCGCCGAGGGCGCGCCTACCGATGAAGCCGCACCGCCGACCGTATCGTTGGAGAACGGTCTGCCGTCCCCGAGCACGCACTAGCCCGGAGCGCACATCCGCCCCGGTGAACGCCCCGCGCGATCACCGAGACACAAGACGTCGCGACGGGTGCAGCCCGACCAGGCGCTGACAGACCGGATGCCGAGAGGCGTCAGCCGAGAACCCGAGCAGAGAAGGACGAAGCGTGGCCTCACACACCGTCTCGACCAAGCGGCGCATCGTTTTCGCCGTCGCAGCCGTCATCGTGGTGGTGGCCGTCTTCGTCGTCCGACTCGTCGACATCCAACTCGTGCGCGCCGACGCACTCGTCTCCGACTCGCTCACCAAGACCACGGCCAACGGCACCATCTACGCGCCGCGCGGCGAGATCCTCGACACCAACGGCAACATCCTCGCCAGCACCGTCGCGCTGTTCGACATCACGACATCGCCCCGCGACGTCAAAGAATTCGACCGCACCATCGACGGCAAGAAGCAAGAGGTCACGGTCGAGCAGGCCCTCACCGAGGTGGGCGCCATCACCGGGCAATCCGCCTCCGACCTGCGGAAGATCATCGACGACGCCCTCGCTGCCAACTCCGCGTCCAACTACGCGCTGCTCATCAAATCGCAGAGCGCCGACAACTACCAGAAGATCCGCGACCTCAACATCCCGTGGATCTACACCGAGCAGAACCCCGGCCGCACCTACCCCAACGGGTCGGTGGCGGGCAACGTCATCGGGTTCGTCGGCAGCGACCAGAAGGGTCTCGCCGGCGTCGAGCTGCAGCAGAACGCCTGCCTCACGGGCGAAAACGGCACGCAGAGCTACCAGCGCTCGAAAGACGGCGTGGCCCTGCCCGGCACCACCGAAGTGACCACGGCCGCCAAAGAGGGCGGCAACGTGAAGCTCACGATCGACGCCGACCTGAACTGGTACATGCAGCAGCTCGTGGCCTCTCAGATCGCGGCAACGGGCGCGACCTCGGGAACGGTCATGGTCACCGAGGTCAAGACCGGCAAGATCCGGGCCCTGGCCGAATGGCCGAGCGTCGACCCCAACGACATCAACGCGACCGCCCCCGAAGACCGCGGCTCGAAAGCCTTCACGGCGCCCTTCGAGCCCGGGTCGATCTTCAAGCCTCTGACCGCGGCATCCCTCATCGATGCGGGGCTCGCCACGCCCACGTCACAGGTGTTGGCCGAATACCGGTACAAGCCCGAGAACGGCGCCAGCATCAAAGACGCCCTGCCGCACGACCCCGAGCGCCTCACTCTGACGGGCGTGCTGCAGCAGTCGTCCAACACCGGTCTGAGCAAGCTGGGCGAGAAGATGAGCGCACAAGACCGCTACAACTACCTGAAGAAGTTCGGCATCGGCGATGCGTCGGCCATCGGGTTCCCCGGCGAAGACTCCGGCATCCTGCACCCGTGGGAGAAATGGGACAACCAGACCGACTACGTGACCATGTTCGGTCAGGGCGTCGCGGTCACAGCCATCCAGATGGCCAACGCCTACCAGGCGATCGCCAACGGGGGAGTCGAACTGCCCATGCAGCTCGTCGAGGGCTGCGAATACTCCGACGGGACGACGACGGAAGTACCCGCCGCCTCCCAGGGAAAACGGGTCATCAGCGAGGAAGCCTCGAAAGAGGTCCTCGGAATGATGGAAACCGTGGTCACGAATGGATTCCTGGCCAAAGACCTCACGATGCCCGGCTACCGCGTAGCAGCAAAATCGGGCACCGCGGAACAGTCCGACGGCGCGGGTAAACTGAAGAAAACCTATGTCGCCTCGATGGCCGGAACCGTTCCGGCAGAAGACCCCCAATACGTGATCACCGTGCACCTGAAAGACCCGCTCACCCTCATGTCGTCGGCAGCGGCGGCGCCGGTCTTCAAACAGGCCGTCACCCAAGTGATCAAACGCTACGGAATTCCGCCCTCCACGGGCACGCCGGCGAACTACCCCGGCGAATACTGAGTCATGACAACGCCTGTTTCGCTCGACCCTGCACCGAGTGGAACGGGCGTTGCCGTGCGCACCGCATCACGCACCGCTTCACGCACCGCACCACACTGGCCCGTACACCGACCGGCCAAGAACTGAGAACTGATGATTGAACTGACACTCCGAGAGATCGCCGACATCACGGGCGGCACGCTCGCGACCCGCGAGACGGGCCTCACCGCGGACAGCACTGTGTCCGGCCTCGTCGACACCGATTCCCGAGAGATCGCGCCCGGCGGCATCTTCGTCGCCAAACCCGGTGAAGAGACCGACGGGCATCTGTTCGTCGGCAAGGCCGTCGAGAATGGCGCCGTGCTCGCGCTCGTCGAACACGAGGTCGAGGAGAACATTGCGCAGATCGTCGTCGAAGACGTCGTCGAGGCGCTCGGCGCCCTGGCCCGCGCCGTCGTCGACCGCGTGCGCGCCGGGGGAGACCTGCGCGTCGTCGGCATCACGGGTTCCAACGGCAAGACCACGACCAAGAACATGCTGCGCGCCATCCTCGAGCCCCAGGGCGAGACCGTGGCCCCGCGCGGCTCCTTCAACAACGAGGTGGGCGCGCCGCTCACCATGCTCCGGCTCACGCCGTCCACGCGTTACCTCGTCGCCGAGATGGGTGCCAGCAAGCAGGGCGACATCAAGAGGCTCGTGGGCATGGCGCATCCCGAGATCGGTGTCGTGCTGAAGGTCGGCCTGGCCCACGCCGGTGGCTTCGGCGGCATCGAGGCCACGCAGAAGGCCAAGAGCGAGATGGTGACCGACCTGCCCGAGACGGGCGTCGCCGTGCTCAACGCCGACGACCACCGCGTGCGACAGATGGCGGATGTCACGCCCGCGCGCGTGCTCTGGTTCGGCCAAGAAGACTCGGCCGACGTGCGCGCAACCGACATCGTCTCGTCGCGCACCGGCACCACGTTCGTCGTCACGATCCCCGGTGGCGAAAGCCGTACGGTGCACCTCAAGGTTCTCGGCGAACACCACGTCATGAACGCGCTGGCCGCGCTAGCCGTCGCCACGACGCTCGGCGTGCCGCTGGGCGAAGCCGTCACGGCGCTCGAGGGCGTCGCCCGCGCCGAACGCTGGCGCATGGAGGTACTCGGTGGCCGCGACGACGTCACCATCATCAACGACGCCTACAACGCCAGCCCCGACTCCATGTCGGCGGCCATCAAGACGCTCGCCCAGATCAGTCCAGAGGGGTCCCGCACGGTCGCCGTGCTGGGCGCCATGTCCGAGCTCGGCGAATTCGCGGGCGAAGAACACGACCGCATCGGCCTGCAGCTCGTGCGCCTCAACATCTCGCAGCTCGTGGTCGTGGGCGCCGAAGCCCGGCGCATGCACATCACCGCGATCAACGAGGGGTCGTGGGACGGCGAGTCGGTATACTTCGAAACGCAAGACGAGGCCTACGACTATCTGGCAACGGAGCTCCGAGCGGGCGACACCGTTCTGGTGAAATCGTCCAATTCCGCGAAGCTCCGCTTTCTCGGTGACCGGTTGGGAGAACTGTTCGCGTGGTAGCCCTTCTGACCGCCGCCGCCTTGTCGATGGCCTTCTCGCTGTTCCTCACACCCGTCTTCGTGCGGTTGTTCCGCAAGCTCAAGTGGGGCCAGTTCATCCGTGACGACGGCCCCCAGTCGCACCACGCCAAGCGCGGCACCGCCACCATGGGCGGCATCGTCATCATCGTGGGCACGCTCTTCGGCTACTTCGTGGCCATGCTCATCACGGGTGATCGCATCACCATGTCGGCGCTCCTCGTGCTCTTCATGATGGTCGGGCTCGGCGTCGTCGGCTTCATCGACGACTTCATGAAGACGCGCAAACAGCGCAGCCTCGGCCTGGGTGGCTGGGCCAAGGTGCTCGGTCAGGTCATCGTCGCCACGGCGTTCGCCATCATGGCCATGAACTTCCCCAACCAGGCCGGCATCACGCCCGCGTCGACGGCCATCTCGTTCACGCGCGACCTGCCGATCAACTTTCTGCTGATCGCCCCCGCCATTCCGCTCGTCGGCGTGATCATCTATCTCATCTGGACGAGCTTCCTGGTGGCCGCGGCCTCCAACGGCGTCAACGTGACCGACGGTCTCGACGGCCTGGCGACGGGGGCATCCATCCTGGCCATCGGCTCCTACGTCATCATCGGTTTCTGGCAGTCCAACCAGTCGTGCTTCAGCCCGAACCTCGCCGAGGCCGTGCGCTACAAGTGCTACGACGTGCGCGACCCGCTCGACCTCGCCATCGTCGCCGCGGCCATTTCGGGAGCCCTCATCGGGTTCCTCTGGTGGAACACGTCGCCCGCCCAGATCTTCCTGGGCGACACCGGTTCGCTCGCGCTCGGTGGCGCTCTGGCCGCCCTCGCGATCCTCACACACACCGAACTGCTCCTCGTCTTCATCGGTGGCCTCTTCGTCATCGAGACGGGTTCGGTCATCGTGCAACGCGCCTACTTCAAGATCACCCACGGCAAGCGCATCTTCCGCATGAGCCCCATCCACCACCACTTCGAATTGAAGGGATGGGCCGAGGTCACGGTCGTTGTGCGCTTCTGGATCGTCGGCGGTCTGTTCGTCGCCGCCGGTGTCGGAACCTTCTACCTCGAATGGATCACCCGCTAGTGCCGCAACAGAATCGCCTCGACGGTCTCACGAGTTGGCACGCCGACTGGAAGGGCCTGAAAGTGGCCGTTCTGGGCCTCGGCGTGACCGGTTTCTCGGTGGCCGACACGCTCACCGAACTGGGGGCGGATGTCCTCGTCCTCGCGTCGAATGCGGCCGACGAGCGCGCGCAGCTGATCCCCGTCATCGGTGCCCGCCTCGTGCAGGCCTCCCTCGACGAGGTGCCGGCCGAGCTCGCCGACCAGCAGCCCGACGTGATCGTCGTGTCGCCGGGCTTCGTGCCCACGCATCCGATTCTCGTGTGGGCGGCCGAGCAGGGGATCGCCGTGTGGGGCGACGTGGAGCTGGCCTGGCGCGTGCGCGACAAGGTGGGCACGCCCGCCGAGTGGATCCTCGTCACGGGCACCAACGGCAAGACCACGACCGTGCAGCTCACGGCGACCATGCTGGCCGCGGCCGGCCTGCGCGTCGCCCCCTGCGGCAACATCGGCGTGCCCGTTCTCGACGCCGTGCGCGACCCCGCGGGCTTCGACGTCTTCGTCGTCGAACTCTCGAGCTACCAACTGCACTACCTGAGCGCGCAGACGGGGCCAGACCCGGTCACGCCGTTCTCGGCCGTGTGCCTCAACATCGCCGACGACCACATCGACTGGCACGGATCGCTCGAGGCCTACGTCGCCGCCAAGGCGCACGTCTACGACCGCACGCGCGTGGCCTGCGTCTACAACAAGGCCGACGAGCGCACGATGCGCATGGTGCAAGAGGCCGAGGTCACCGACGGTGCCCGCGCCATCGGTTTCGACCTGGGCGTGCCCGGCCCGAGCGACTTCGGCGTGGTCGACGGCATCCTGTGCGACCGCGCGTTCCTCGAGGAACGGCACTCCTCCGCGCTCGAACTGACCACGGTCGACGAGCTGCACGAGCTCGGCCTCGCGGCGCCGCACATCGTGCAGAACGTACTCGCGGCCGCGGCCCTCGCGCGCTCCTACGGCGTCACGCCCGAACAGGTGCGCCTGGCGCTTCAGGGCTTTGCGCTCGACGCCCACCGCATCGAGGTCATCGCGAGCGTCGGCGAGATCACGTGGGTCGACGACTCGAAGGCCACCAACCCGCACGCCGCCAACGCGTCACTCGCGTCATACCCCTCGGTCGTCTGGGTCGTCGGCGGGCTGCTGAAGGGCGTGCAGATCGACGAGATCGTTCGCCGGCACGCCGACCGTGTGCGCGGCGTCGTCGTCATCGGCGTCGACCGCCAGCCGATCCTCGAGGCATTCGGGCGACACGCGCCCCAGGTGCCGCTGTTCGAGGTCGAGACATCCGACACTGAACAGGTGATGAGCGCGGCCGTCGATTTCGCGGCCGGCATCGCCGAACCGGGCGATGTGGTCTTGCTCGCTCCCGCGGCGGCATCAATGGACCAGTTCGCCAACTACGCAGAACGCGGCCACAAGTTCCAGCAGGCCGTGCGCACCTATCTGGGAGGTCAGGCAGATGAGCGCTCCACCGACCGACCGACCGACGACCGCTGAGCAGAGCTCCGGCTCGAAGGCGACCCGCATTTCGCTCGGGCGCATCTTCACGCCGGAGTCGAGCAACTACTACCTTCTTCTCGGCACGACGGTCTTCCTCGTGCTCATCGGCCTCGTCATGGTGCTGTCCGCGTCGTCGGTCGACTCGTTCCTCGACGACTCCGGCTTCTTCGGCGGTTTCTGGAAGCAGGCGACGTATGCCGTGATCGGCATCCCGCTGATGCTCGTCATCAGCCGCATCCCCGCGATCTTCTGGAAGCGCTGGGCGTGGGTCGTGCTCGGCGGCGCATTGCTGCTGCAGGCGCTCGTCTTCACGCCGCTCGGCTTCGCGGTCGGCGGAAACCTGAACTGGATCGCCATCGGCCCCATCTCGGGTCAGCCCTCCGAGCTTTTGAAGCTCGCCCTGGCCATCTGGCTGGGAGCGGTGCTCGGCCGCAAGATCGCGCTGCTCGGCGACTGGAAGCACGCGCTCATCCCCGCCGTTCCCGTCGCCGTCATAGCGCTCGGCCTCGTGCTGCTCGGACACGACCTCGGCACCGTCATGATCATGGGCATGGTCGTGATCGGCGCGCTTTACTTCGCCAACCTCAAGCTGCGCTACCTGTCGCTGCCGTTCATTCTCGGCATCGTCGTCTTCCTGGGCTTCGCCATCACGAGCCCCAACCGGATGGCGCGCATCACGTCGTTCCTCGACGAGGACTGCGTCGACTACGAGAACCTCTGCTGGCAGCCGCTGCACGGCACCTGGGCGCTGGCCAACGGCGGCCTCTTCGGCCTCGGCCTCGGCAACTCCCGTGAGAAATATTCGTGGTTGCCCGCGGCATCCAACGACTACATCTTCGCCATCATCGGCGAAGAGCTCGGCCTCATCGGCGCCGTCGTCGTGCTGCTGCTGTTCGTCCTGTTGGCCGTGGCCTTCGTGCGCATCATCCGTTCGAGCACCGACCCCTTCGCCCGCATCACGACGGGCGCCATCATGGTGTGGGTCATCGGCCAGGCCTTCGTCAACATCGCCGTCGTGCTGCGCCTACTGCCGACGCTCGGCGTCCCCCTTCCCCTGATATCCGCCGGAGGTACGGCCCTGCTGACCTCCCTGGTGTCGATCGGTATCGTCCTCTCGTTCGCTCGCACATCGGGCCGCGAGAAGGCGACGGGCCTCAGGGCTCCCGCGTTCGGCACCCCCACCCGAGGAATGCGATGACCACCTATCTGCTCGCCGGCGGCGGCACCGCCGGACACGTGAACCCCTTGCTGGCGGTCGCCGACACCATCCGTGAGAACGAACCGGATGCCGAGATCGTCGTGCTCGGAACGAAGGAGGGCCTCGAGGCCCGGCTCGTGCCCGCGCGCGGCTACGAGCTGTCGACCATCGAGCGCCTGCCGTTCCCGCGTAAGCCCAGCAAGAGCGCCATCACGTTCGGTTCGCGTTTTCGCACGGCCGTGAACGATGTCGTCGCCCTGATCGCCGACCGCAAGGTCGAAGTCGTCGTGGGCTTCGGCGGGTATGCCTCGGCCCCCGCCTATCTGGCGGCGCGACGCAGCAAGGTTCCCCTCGTCATCCACGAGGCCAATGCCAAGGCGGGCCTGGCCAACAAACTCGGTGCTCGGTACACCCCCTTCGTCGGCGTGGCCTTCCACGGCACCAAGCTGCGCGGCGCTCGTTTCGTCGGCATGCCGCTGCGCCCCGAGATCGAACGCCTCGACCGCGATGCCGCCCGCGCCGAGGCCCGCGAACTCTTCGGCCTCGACGCCGATCGCCCGACGCTGCTGGCGACCGGCGGGTCGTCGGGCGCCCGACGCCTCAACACCACCATCTTCGAGTCGCGCGATGACATCGTCGCGGCCGGCTGGCAGATCCTGCACATCGTGGGCCGCAACTTCGACCAGACCGACCCGGGCGAGAAGCATTACCGCCTGCTCGACTACTGCGATCGCATGGAACTGGCCCTCGGTGTCGCCGACGCGGCCGTCTCCCGCGCGGGCTCCGGCACGGTTTCCGAACTCTCGGCGCTCGGCGTCCCCGCCGTCTACGTGCCCTACCCGGTCGGCAACGGCGAGCAGCGGTTCAACGCCGCCGACTCGGTGCGCGCCGGGGGAGCGATCCTGGTTCTCGATGCGCAGTTCACCCCGTCGTGGGTGCGTTCCGACCTCATCCCGCTGCTCACCGACACCGTGCGGTTGCACGATATGGCCATCCAGGCGCGCTCGATGGGCACGCCGCAGGGCTCGCAGCGCATGTACGAGCTCATCCGGGATGCGCTGAACTAGCCTCCTCGGCCACCCAGCCCGATGGGTTATAACTGAATCGGCCTTCAGGGCCACCGATTTCGAAAAGAGTGCGAACCCGTGACGATCAAACCTGACTTCTCCGTGGCGATTCCCGAAAACCTGGGCCGCCTGCACTTCGTGGGCATCGGCGGTTCGGGCATGAGCGGTATCGCGCGCCTGTTCGCGAACGCCGGCTACACCGTCACCGGGTCGGATGTGCGCGAATCGGGCGCCGTCGACGCAATGCGTGCTCTCGGCATCCCCGTCGCCATCGGCCACGACGCCGCCAACGTGGGCGACGCCGACACGCTCGTCGTGACGGGTGCGCTGTGGGAGGAGAACCCCGAATACCAGCTGGCGCTCTCGCTCGGTCTGCCCGTCCTGCATCGTTCGCAGGCCCTCGCCTGGCTCATCAACCAGCAGCGGCTCGTGGCCGTCGCGGGCGCACACGGCAAGACCACGTCGACGGGCATGATCGTCACCGGTCTGCTGGGCCTCGGCGAGGACCCGAGCTTCGTCAACGGCGGCGTCATCGAGTCGTTGGGCGTCTCGAGCGCGCACGGCGAGGGCGACCTCTTCGTGGTCGAGGCAGACGAATCGGATGGTTCGTTCCTGCTCTACGACACCGCCGTCACGCTCATCACCAACGTCGACCCCGACCACCTCGACCACTACGGTTCGCTCGAGGCCTTCGAGCAGGCGTTCGTCGACTTCGCGCAGAAGTCATCCGAGTTCGTCGTCATCTCGGCCGACGACCCCGGCGCGGTGCGCGTGACCTCGAAGCTCGAGGGCAAACGCGTCATCACGTTCGGCGAGAGCCCCGACGCCGATGTGCGCGTGCACTCGATCACCACCGAGGGCCCCGTGTCGTTCATCGTGTCGTTCGAGGGCCAGGACAACGGTGCCACGCTCACGGTGCCCGGGCGCCACAACGCGCTGAACGCGGCCGGCGCCTTCGCCGTGCTGGTCGGCCTGGGCTTCGGCGCGAGCGAGTCGCTGCGCGCCATCGCCCAGTTCGGCGGCACCGAGCGCCGCTTCGAGTTGCACGGAACCGTCGACGGCGTGAGCGTCTATGACGATTACGCGCACCACCCCACCGAGGTCGCCGCGGCGCTGTCTGCCGCCCGCACGGTCGTGGGCGAGGGTCGCATTATCGCTGTGCACCAGCCGCACCTCTACAGCCGCACGCGCCTCTTTGCGCGCGAGTTCGCCGAGACCCTCGAGCGGTACGCCGACCAGACGGTCGTCCTCGACGTCTACGGTGCGCGCGAGGATCCCGAGCCGGGTGTCACGGGCGCCCTCGTGAGCGAGAAGTTCTCCGACCCGTCGAAGGTCGCGTTCATCGCCGACTGGCAGCAGGCGGCCGATTACACGGCGTCGATCGCGCGCAAGGGTGACTTCGTCATCACCCTGGGTTGTGGCGATGTGTATCGCATCGTGCCGCAGCTGCTCGGGTCGCTCACCGACCACCGCGGCTGAGGCATCCGATGAAACGACCGTCAGGTTTCACACCACCGCCTGAGGGCCGCCGACCCGCGCGCGGTTCTGCGGCAAACGGTGCGGATGACGCGACGCCCGACGCGTCCGAAGCGGGCTCGCCGCGCCGCTCAGCGTCTGACGCGCCCCGTGCACAGGGCCGCGCGGGATCGAGTGCAAGCGCTTCGCCGTCCGGGAACGATCGCTCCGGGACCGATAAGAAGACCCGCGCCGCCGCCTCGGCGCCTTCGGGCTCGGGGACATCGTCATCGGGCTCGCGGGGGAAGAAACCGGGTGCGTCTTTCGCCGCGGGCCGTTCGACGAGCGGGAGTTCGTCCGCATCTGAGGCGCGCACGCCTCAGCCCCGCGACGCCGACGCCCGCGCATCCTCGGGTTTCCTTCCGAGCGTGCGGCAGGCCCGTCGCGAGCGCAAACGCGTCGAGCGTGCCGAGGTCAAACGCTTCACGGCCCGCTCGCGTCGCCGCCGCCGCACCTGGTTGATCGCGGGCGGCTCGGTCGTCGGCATCGGCGTGCTCGCGGCCGCTCTGGCATTCAGCCCCATCCTCTCGGTGCGCACGATCGAGGTGGATGGCGCCATGCGCGTCTCCTCCGACGCCGTCGTCCAGGGCCTGCAGCCCATCGTCGGTTCGCCGTTCCCGCTGGTCGACCAGAGCGCCATCAAGGCCGAGCTCGTCAAGTATCCGCTCATCGAGTCCTACTCGGTCGAGAGCCGCCCGCCCGACACCCTCGTGGTCAAACTCGTCGAGCGCACTCCTGTCGGGGTCATCGACACGGGGGAGGGCTTCACGGTCGTCGACGCGGCGGGTGTCGTGATCGAGGCATCCAACACTCAGCCGACGGGCTATCCGCTCATCGAGGTGCCCGACGGTGTCTCGAGCGAGGGCTTCCAGTCGGCCGCGGGCGTCCTGCGCGCCATGCCCGACGAGCTGCGCCAGAAAGTGTCATCGGTCACAGCCAAGACGCACGACGACGTCACCCTGAAACTGCGCGACACCGACGCGACGGTGCTCTGGGGCAGCGCGGATGACGGGGCCTTCAAGACCCTGGCACTCGAACGCCTCATGGCGGCAACGGATCCGGCCACGGTCGCGCAGTACGACGTCTCGTCGCGCAAGACCGTCGTCGTGCGCGAGCAACCCTAATTTCTGCTCGGATATTCGCGACACGCGGCGCGGCGGTCGAGGTCGAGTGGCCTCTCGCCATAACGTTCAGATCAGGAATTGCATACTCAGCATAACTTTAAGCCTTAACTTGAGGTTGAAAGTTCGCATCGGAGGCCGGACGTGACAAACAACCAGAACTACCTTGCCGTGATCAAGGTCGTCGGCATCGGCGGTGGCGGCGTCAACGCTGTCAACCGCATGATCGAGCTCGGCCTCCGCGGGGTCGAATTCATCTCGATCAACACCGACGCCCAGGCGCTCTTGATGTCGGATGCCGACGTCAAGCTCGACGTGGGACGCGAGATCACCCGCGGCCTCGGTGCCGGCGCCGACCCCGAGGTGGGTCGCCGCGCCGCAGAGGACCACGCCGAAGAGATCGAAGAAGCCCTCGCCGGCGCCGATATGGTGTTCGTCACCGCCGGTGAAGGTGGCGGAACGGGAACGGGTGGCGCACCCGTCGTCGCGCGCATCGCCAAGTCGATCGGCGCCCTGACCATCGGTGTCGTCACGAAGCCCTTCGGTTTCGAGGGCCGCCGCCGCCAGGCGCAGGCCGAGCTGGGCGTCGCCAAGCTCAAGGAAGAAGTCGACACGCTCATCGTCGTGCCGAACGACCGCCTGCTCGAGATCAGCGACCGCGGAATCAGCATGCTCGAGGCGTTCTCCACGGCCGACCAGGTGCTGCTCGCCGGTGTGCAGGGCATCACCGACCTGATCACCACCCCCGGCCTCATCAACCTCGACTTCGCCGACGTCAAGAGCGTCATGCAGGGTGCCGGTAGCGCCCTCATGGGTATCGGTTCGTCGCGCGGGGCCGACCGTGCCATCAAGGCCGCCGAACTGGCCGTCGCGTCACCGTTGCTCGAGGCATCCATCGAGGGTGCGCACGGTGTGCTGCTCTCGATCCAGGGTGGGTCGAACCTCGGCATCTTCGAGATCAACGACGCCGCGCGTCTCGTGCAAGAGGCCGTCCACGCCGAGGCGAACATCATCTTCGGTGCCGTCATCGACGACACCCTGGGCGACGAGGTGCGCGTCACGGTCATCGCGGCCGGTTTCGACGGAGGCGAGCCGCCGTCGCGCGACGCCATCGCCAACCGCGACGCCGTCATCGGAACGGGTGGCGTCGTCACCGCCAAGAACGATTCCCCCGAATCGGTCCAGGCTCCCGCCGCGGCTCCCATCGCCCCGGCCACGCCCGCGCCGGCCTCCGAGAAGAACGACACCTGGTCCATCTCCGAGGAGCGTCACTCCGTGCCGACCCCCGCCGTCGACCCGGCGTTCTCCGACGAGGACGAGCTCGACATCCCCGACTTCCTGAAGTAGCAATGGGCTCCACCGGGACCGTGCCCTCCGAGCACGGCCTCGCGGACCGACTGGCCGCCGTCTCTGCCTCCGTGGCCGAGGCGGCGGCCAGTGCCGGTAGAGACGCGAGCGAGATCACGACGATCGTCGTCACCAAGTTCCACCCCGCGAGCCTCGTGCGCGAGCTCTATGCCCTCGGCGTGTGTGACATGGGGGAGAACCGCCACCAGGAGGCCCGTGCGAAGGCCGCCGAGCTCGACGACCTCCCCGACCTGCGCTGGCACTTCGTCGGGCAGCTGCAGAGCAACAAGGCGCGTCAGGCCAGGCGTTATGCGCACGCCATCCATTCGCTCGATCGTCTGAGCCTCGTGGATGCTCTCGCGGCCGCTCCCGGCGACGACGACGCCCAGGCATCCATCGTCGACGGTTTCGTGCAGGTCGCCCTCTCTGAGAGCGACACGCGCGGCGGCGTGCAACCCGACGCCGTCGAGGCCCTGGTCGAACGCGTGCTCGCGGGCGACGGCATCCGACTGCGCGGCGTCATGGCCGTCGCACCCCTCGGCGAAGAACCCCAAGCCGCCTTTGCTCGCCTGCGCGCCATCTCGGAACGCGTGCGAGCCATCGATCCGGGCGTCGACCGCATCTCGGCCGGAATGTCAGGCGATTTCACAGCCGCGCTGAAAGAGGGCGCGACACACCTACGAATCGGCACCGCAATCACGGGTAACAGACCCGCGACCGGTTAATGTCGAAGAGGAAGAACCGCACAAACGGAGGTAGCGATGTCCAACCCGCTGAAGAAGACAATGGTTTACCTTGGCCTCGCCGACGAGGACCTTGAGTACGAGCAGCAGCAGAACGAGGCGCCCCAGAAGGCCGCCCCGCGCGCCGAGAGCGCCGCTCCTCAGGCTGCCCCGACCCCCACGCGGGCCCCGGTAACGCCGCTGCGCCGCCCCACGGAGGTCAAGCAGGCCGCACCCGCCGAGCTCAACGAGATCCTCACGGTGCACCCCAAGCAGTACAAGGACGCGCAGATCATCGCCGAGACCTTCCGCGAAGGCGTGCCCGTCATCATCAACCTCTCGCAGATGTCCGAGGGCGACGCTCGTCGCCTGATCGACTTCGCCAGCGGCCTCTCGCAGGGTCTGCAGGGAAAGATCGAGCGCGTCACCAGCAAGGTCTTCCTGCTGTCGCCCTCGCACGTCGCCGTGCTCGGCGACACGGTCGCTCAGCCCGTCGAGGGCGAGTCGACCTTCTTCGCTCGGCAATAATTAACGGGTGAGCACAACCTTCGCCATCATCGGCGGCATCCTTTACTTCCTGCTTCTGCTGTACTTCTTCGCGATGTGGGGCCGTTTCGGCCTCGACCTTGCGCGGAGCTTCAAGCCGAGCTGGCGTCCCCGTGGCGCCGGCTTGGTGGCAGCCGAAACCGTCTACGTCGTCACCGATCCTCCGATCCGGTTCTTCCGGCGGATTCTTCCCCCGCTGCGGGTGGGCCCGGTGGCGCTCGATTTCGGATGGAGTATCACGATGCTCTGCGTGATCATCGCCATGACGCTCGTCAACTCGTTCCTGCGCTGATCTCGGCAGGCTGATCTGGCCGCGCGGATCACGAAAGTCCAGCGGGCGCGCGACGAGGTTTGCTAGCGTAGGCACGTCATCGAGATCTCGCTCGAAAACAACACAGTCGAAATAACAAAGGTGGGAAAGCCATGGCGCTAACTCCGGAAGATGTAGTCAACAAGCAGTTCCAGCAGACGAAGTTCCGCGAGGGATACGACCAGGACGAGGTCGACGACTTCCTCGATGAGGTCGTCGTCGAACTGCGTCGCCTCGTTGCCGAGAACCAGGAGCTCCAGGAGCGCCTCGAGAAGGCCGGTTCTTCGACTGAGAAGACCGAAGCCGCTCCCGTCGCCCAGGAGGCGCCCAAGGCCGCCGCGCCCGTCGCCGCAGCGCCTGCCGCCCCGGCCGAAAGCGTCGACGAGTCCGAGTCGTCCTCCAGCCTGCTGCAGCTCGCCCGCCGTCTGCACGACGAGCATGTGCGCGAAGGCTCCGAGAAGCGCGACGCCCTCGTCGCCGAGGGCCACGCCGCCGCCGCCCGCATCGTTGCCGAGGCCGAGGCCAAGCAGCGCGAGCAGGCCGCCATCCTCAACGAGCAGAAGGCCGGCATCGAGAAGAAGATCGATGAACTGCGTGTCTTCGAGCGCGAATACCGTCAGAAGCTCCGCGGCTACATCGAGAGCCAGCTGCACGAGCTCGACCAGAACGCTGGCCCGTCCGGCGCGAAGGTCGGCGCAGACGCGTCCAAAGCGTAAATCCCTTGCCGAATGAGTCCGGTGCCCCCCGGGGCACACGGGCGCTGATCGTACTCGCCTCCGTCGCGATTGCGGCGTATGCGCTCGATCAGTTCAGCAAGTTCCTCGTCGAGAGCAATCTCACGTTGGGTGAGCAGGTCCGGGTTCTAGGCGACGTGTTAGTTCTGCACTTCGTCAAGAACCCGGGCGCTGCGTTCTCCCTGGCCGCGGGCAGCACCTGGATCTTCTCGATCCTCGCGGCCGTCGTCACGGTCGTCATCATCGTGTTCGCTCGCAAGATCCGCTCGGTTGGCTGGGGGGTCGTCTTCGGCCTGCTGCTCGGGGGCGTCCTCGGCAACCTGACCGACCGGTTGTTCCGCGAGCCGAGCTTCGGCCTCGGACACGTGGTCGACTTCATCAGCACCCCGTGGATGCTTCCCGCGATCTACAACGTCGCCGACATCTGCATCGTGACCAGCATGGGCCTGTTCATCCTGCTCACGCTGCGCGGCATCAACATGGACGGCACGCGCAGCATCTCCGCCAAACGCGCCGCGGCCGAGGCGAAAGACCTGGCCGACGCCGAGCCGGCCACCCGTTCCACCGACGAACCCCTTCGATAGAGACCCCATGGAATCACGTAGCCTCCCCGTTCCCGACGGGCTGGTGGGCTCTCGGGTCGACGCAGCCCTGGCCAAACTCCTCGGCTTCTCGCGCACGTTCGCGGCCGAGGTCGCCGAAGCCGGGGGAGTGAGCGTCGACGGCGTCGTCGTCGGCAAATCCGACCGCCTGCCGAAAGATGCTTGGCTCGAAGTCTCGTGGACACCCCGCGCCGAGCCCACCATCGTCCCCGTCGTCATCGACGACCTCACGATCGTGCACGATGACGACGAGTTCGTCGTCATCAACAAACCCGCCGGTGTGGCCGCGCATCCGTCGGTCGGCTGGAACGGCCCCACGGTGCTCGGTGCCCTCGCCGGCGCCGGTTTCCGTGTGAGCACATCGGGCGCCGCCGAGCGCGCGGGCATCGTGCACCGCCTCGACGTGGGAACGTCGGGCCTGATGGTCGTCGCCAAGACCGAGCGCGCCTACACGTCGCTCAAGCTGGCCTTCCACGACCGCGAGGTCGAGAAGATCTACCACGCCGTCGTGCAGGGTCACCCCGATCCGCTGACGGGCACGATCGACGCGCCCATCGGCCGTCACCCGCGCCACGACTGGAAGTTCGCGGTCACGGCCGAGGGCAAGCCGTCGGTCACGCACTATGAGACCGAAGAGGCGTTCCGCGCTGCGTCGTTCCTCAAGATCCACCTCGAGACGGGGCGCACACACCAGATCCGCGTGCACATGGCGGCGCAGCGGCATCCGTGCGTCGGCGACACGTTCTACGGGGCCGAGGTCGCCCTCTCCGAGCGCCTAGGGCTCACGCGGCAGTGGTTGCACGCCGCCCAGCTCTCGTTCGATCACCCGGCCACGGGGGAGTGGGTCACGTTCACGGCGCCCTACCCGGCCGAGCTCGATCGCGCCCTCGAGATCCTGCGCGCCGAAGGCTGAGCCCTGCTCACGACGCCGCGCCCGAGGCTTCCTCGACCGGCATCCTGGGAGGCGCCGATGTCACACGTCGGGGTTAGTCTTTAAGTTCATCCCCACAAGGTCAGTCGGAGAAGTCTTGCCCTCATCAGACGACTCGTTCGTTCACCTGCACGTCCACAGCGAGTACTCGATGCTCGACGGCGCCGCCCGCGTCAAACCCCTCATCGAGAAGGCCGTCGCCGAAGGCATGCCCGCCGTCGCCGTCACCGACCACGGCAACGTCTTCGGCGCCTTCGACTTCTGGCGCACGGCCACCGAGGCGGGCATCAAACCCATCATCGGCACCGAGGCCTACATCACGCCCGGCACGCACCGCAGCGACCGCACGCGCGTGCGCTGGGGGGATGGCGGCGGCGACGACGTCTCGGGCGCCGGCTCCTACACGCACATGACGCTCCTGAGCGAGTCCACCGAGGGCATGCACAACCTGTTCCGGTTGTCGTCGCTCGCCTCGCTCGAGGGCTACTACTTCAAACCGCGCATGGACCGCGAGCTGCTGAGCACCTACTCCAAGGGTCTCATCGCGACGACGGGCTGCCCCTCGGGCGAGATCCAGACGCGGCTGCGACTCGGGCAATACAAAGAAGCCGTGCAGGCGGCATCCGATTACCGAGACATCTTCGGCAAAGAGAACTACTTCTGCGAGATCATGGACCACGGTCTGGGCATCGAGCGCCGCATCATGACCGACCTGATCAAGCTCGCGGGTGAGCTCGACCTGCCGCTCGTGGCCACCAACGACCTGCACTACACCCACGCCGAGGATGCGACATCCCACGCCGCCCTGCTGTGCGTGCAGTCGGGCACCACGCTCGACGACCCGAACCGGTTCAAGTTCGACTCGAACGAGTTCTACCTGAAGTCGGCGTCCGAGATGCGGCACCTGTTCCGCGACTACGAGAGCGCATGCGACAACACGCTGCTCATCGCCGAGCGCTGCGATGTGGCGTTCAACACGAGCGCCAACTACATGCCCCGGTTCCCAGTGCCGGCGGGCGAGACCGAAGAGACCTGGTTCATCAAAGAGGTCGAGACGGGGCTGCACGAGCGTTACCCCGCCGGCATCCCCGACGATGTGCGCAAGCAGGCCGACTACGAGGTCGGCGTCATCAGCCAGATGGGCTTCCCCGGCTACTTCCTCGTCGTCGCCGACTTCATCAACTGGTCGAAGAAGAACGGCATCCGCGTCGGCCCCGGCCGTGGTTCGGGCGCCGGCTCGATGGCGGCCTACGCCATGAAGATCACCGACCTCGACCCGCTGCGACACGGCCTCATCTTCGAGCGGTTCCTCAACCCCGACCGCGTCTCCATGCCCGACTTCGACGTCGACTTCGACGAGCGTCGGCGCGGCGAGGTCATCCGCTATGTCACCGAGAAATACGGCGACGAGCGCGTGGCCCAGATCGTGACCTACGGCACCATCAAGGCCAAGCAGGCGCTGAAAGACTCCTCACGCGTGCTCGGCTTCCCGTTCGGCATGGGCGAGAAGCTCACCAAGGCCATGCCGCCGCCCATCATGGGCAAGGACATCCCGCTCACGGGCATCTTCGACAAAGACCACCCGCGCTACAAGGAGGCGTCCGACATCCGCTCGGTCGTCGAGTCAGACCCCGAGGCGCAGACCGTGTTCAACACGGCGCTCGGCCTCGAGAACCTGAAGCGCCAGTGGGGCGTGCACGCGGCCGGTGTGATCATGTCGAGCGACCCGCTGATCGACATCATCCCGATCATGAAGCGCGAACAAGACGGCCAGATCGTCACGCAGTTCGATTACCCGGCCTGCGAGTCGCTCGGGCTGATCAAGATGGACTTCCTGGGGTTGCGCAACCTCACGATCATCGACGACGCGCTCGACAACATCGAGGCCAACCGCGGGTTCCGACCCGTGCTCGAAGACCTCGACTTCGACGATCAGGGCGCCTACGACCTGCTGTCCCGCGGCGACACACTCGGCGTCTTCCAGCTCGACTCCGGGCCCATCCGGTCGCTGCTGCGCCTCATGCGACCCGACAACTTCGAAGACATCTCGGCCCTCATCGCGCTCTACCGGCCGGGGCCCATGGGTGCGAACTCGCACACCAACTACGCGCTGCGCAAGAACGGGCAGCAGCCGATCACGCCCATCCACCCCGAGCTCGAAGAGCCGCTCAGCGAGGTGCTCTCGACCACCTACGGTCTGATCATCTACCAAGAGCAGGTCATGGCCATCGCGCAGAAGGTCGCCGGGTTCTCGCTCGGTCAGGCCGATATTCTGCGGCGCGCCATGGGTAAGAAGAAGAAATCCGAGCTCGACAAGCAGTTCGCGGGCTTCTCGGCGGGTATGACGGCCAACGGCTACTCCATGGCCGCCGTCGAAACGCTGTGGGCCATCCTGCTGCCGTTCTCCGACTACGCGTTCAACAAGGCGCACTCGGCGGCGTACGGCGTGCTGTCCTACTGGACCGCCTACCTCAAGGCGCACTTCCCGGCCGAGTACATGGCCGCGCTGCTGACGAGCGTGGGCGACGCGCGCGACAAGCTCGCCCTCTACTTGAACGAGTGTCGCCGCATGGGCATCCAGGTGCTGCCGCCCGATGTCAACGAGTCGATCGGCTTCTTCGCGGCCGTCGGCGAAGACATCCGCTTCGGTCTGGGCGCCGTACGCAACGTCGGCAGCAACGTCGTAGAAGGCATCCGCCAGGCGCGCACCGACAAGGGGCGCTTCGAGAGCTTCCACGACTACCTACGCAAGGTTCCGCTGCACGTGGCCAACAAGCGCACGACCGAGTCGCTCATCAAGGCCGGGGCGTTCGATTCGCTCGGCAACACGCGCCGCGCGCTCGTCGAATGCCACGAAGATGCCGTCGAGTCGGCCGTCAACGACAAGCGCAACGAGGCCAAAGGGCAGGTCGGCTTCGACTTCGACAGCCTCTGGGACGAGCCTCAGGCGGCCCAGCAGGTGCCCGAGCGGCCCGAGTGGTCGAAGCGCGACAAGCTCGCGTTCGAGCGCGACATGCTGGGTCTGTATGTCTCCGACCACCCGCTGGCCGGGCTCGAGATCCCGCTCGCCAAGCACGCGTCGACGACGATCACCGACCTCATGGCAGCCGATTCCACCGAGGATGGCGACACCGTCACCATTGCGGGGCTCATCACGAGTGTGCAGCACCGCGTGGCCAAGGCATCCGGAAACCAGTACGGCATGATCCAGGTCGAGGACTTCGGCGGCGAGATCACCGTGATGTTCATGGGCAAGGGCTATCAGGAATTCCAGTCCGCCCTGATCGCCGACACGGTCGTGGTCGTACGCGGTCGCGTCAGCATGCGTGACGACGGCATGAACCTGCACGCCTACTCCCTGTTCGCCCCCGAACTCGAGCAAGCCGACGAAACGGGTCAGCTGACCCTCGTCATGCCCGACTCCCGGGCGACCACCGAGATCGTCGGCGCCCTGCGCGACATCCTCGTTCGCCACCCCGGCGAGGCCGAGGTGCGATTGAAGCTCGTGCGGGGCGACATCGCGCGCGTGTTCGAAGTGCCCAAGCCCGTCAAGGTGACGGCCGATCTCTTCGGCGAGCTCAAGTCATTGCTCGGTCCGAATTGCCTCGGCTAGGATCGCGCTGACCTTCCCCGGGCGATTCGCTCGCCCGACGGCCATGCCGGCCGGCCCCATCCCACTCCCACAGAAGGAGCAACAATGACGGATTCCACTCCGCGCAACGACCAGTGGGGGCCTCCGCCGTCGCCGCACCAGGGCGCACCGGGCGCACCACAGCCCGCCGCGGGCCAGTACGGCGCCGGTCAGTATGGCTCGGGCCAGTACGGCACGGGCCACTACGGGGGGCAACAGCCCCAGAGCTCCGCACCCGGCCAGCCCTACGGCACGGCCCCCGGCCAGCCTTATGGCGCGCAGGGAACCGGTCCGTTCGCAACTCCGCAGAAGAACGACACGCCGAAGGCGCCGAAGAAGCGCACCAACGATCAGGGTTTGGCGTTCGGCATCGGCCCCTTCACGCTGCGCGAGATCATCATCCTGGGTCTCACGGTTCTGCTCATCGTCGCGTCCTTCCTGCCCGTGATCTCGGGCGGGTTCATCGACTACTACTCGGTGTGGGCTCCGTTCACCTGGCTCGTGATCCCTGGTCTTCTGCTCGTGCTGGCCTCTGCCGTGCTCATCACGCTGCGCCGCCTCGTGCCGTCGCTTCGCACGAAGCTGCGTGTCGGCTCTCTGTCGGTCGACCAGTTCGCCTCGGTCTCGGTCATCGTCACGGGCTCCTTCTACCTCGGCCTGCTCATTATCGTTGGCACCGCCAGCGCAGCTATCTCGCCCTTCGGCGCGGGCTTCTCGGTCGGAGCGGGCATCATCTTGGGGTTCCTCGTCAGCCTGGCCCTGCTCGTCGTCACCACGCTCGGCAGCATCATTCCGCCGTTCAAGGCCGACTTCGCCGACCGCGGTGAGTCGCCCGCGCACCCGACCGCGCGTCCGGCTGCTGCTCTGGCTGCTCGTCCCAAGGCGGAGAAGAGCAACTCCTTCCCCGGCCAGCAGGGTCAGCCCGGCCAGCAAAGTCAGCAGTATGCCGCTCCCGGTGCTCAGGGCAACACGGGCGCCTACCCGGCGAACGGCTGGAACGGTCAGGCACCGCAGAACCCCGGCCAGGGCGGAACAGGTCAGTACGGCGCCGGCTTCGGCGGCGGTTACAACGGTGGCGGCCAGAACCAGACGGGGCAGTTCGGTGCCGGTGACTTCGGTGCCGGCCAGAACGGTGCCGGCCAGAACGGTGCCGCCCAGAACGGTGCCGGCCAGTACGGTCAACCGAACAACGCCGAGCACAACGCACAGGCCGCAAACGATGCTGCGCCTTCGGAAAGCCATAACGCGACGTCGTCGTACGCCTCCGGTTCGTTCGCGCCGCCCTCGACCGATGACCAGCCCACGAGCCAGTTCGGTTACGCCCGCCAGGGTGATGCAGCCGCGTCGGGCTCTCCGCTCGCTGCCGGTGACGGCGGTGCCGCACGCGAGTGGGCTGCTGACGACTCCGCTGCGGGTCCGCAGTCGCCCGTGCTCGACAACGCCGCACCCCAATCCGAGCAGACGGCCTTCGAAAGCCTTGGCCTCGAAGACTCGGACGACGTGCGCACCGCGCCGTCGAATGACGTCGACGCGCACGACGCGTCGACCCCCGGAGTGAACACCGGCTCGTACGCGGCCGACGAGAACTTCGGTAGCTCGGCGGCTTCGCCCGTCGGAGCGCCGTCCGCGGCCGGGCAATCCGATTCCGATGCGTCGTCGGACGCCACCGATTCCGCGACCGCCGCCCCGAGCGAAGCGTCGACCGAAACGGTTCTGCGCTCAGACATCCCGTCGTTTGCGCCGAACGTCGACTTCGGCTCGTCGCCGCGTTCGACCGACCCGCAGGACGATGATGACGACCCGGACGACGCGATCCCCGCGGCCGATCCGACGCCCGTCTCCGCTCTGCGTCACGTCTCCGAGCATGAGAGCGAGGTCGAACCCCCGGCCGCCGTCTCGACGCAGCCGTTCTGGGTGTACTCGCCCGTTCCGCGGCCCGTCTACGACGAGCACACGGGTGTGACGGTGTTCGAGATCGGCCCGTCCGCCTGGGCCCTCGCGGTCGTCGATCGCGGCACCGAACTCGTCATCCGTCACGACGACGGTCGCGTCGGCGTGTTGCGCGACCTCGAGAACCTGACGCGCGGCTAGTCCGAACGGGCGGTCGCCGATGTCGATCGTCCTACTGATTCAGCGAAGGGAGCGGGCCTCGGGCTCGCTCCCTTCGCCGTGTGACGCCGGCTGGCTCCCTTTGTCGTGTGACGCCGGCTTTCTGCGGGAGTTTCGAATCCGTCTCGTCGTGTGACGCCGACTTACTGCGGATGCCTCGGATCCGCCCTTCACGCCGGTGCCGCGTGCTCGGCTGGGACGCTGCGTGTCAGGAGCGCCGCGCGGCACGTTCGCAGACGGATCCCGCTCAGGGCATCCGAGGTTCGACGGCCCCTGCTCGCGCTGCCGTGCGCGGCCGAGCCGGCAACGCGAACCCCGGTAAACTCGTGCCCATGGTGAACACAATCGACCTTCGCGGCCGCTCTCTCACACCCTCGGAGCTCGAAAACCTCATCCCGCGCCCCGTCGTCGACGTCTCGGTGGCCCAAGACGCGGCGGCCGCCCTGATCGCCGAGGTCCGCGCAGAGGGTGCCGCGGCCCTCACACGTCACGCCGAGCGATTCGACGGGGGAGCGCCCGCCTCCTTCCGGGTGCCGGCAGCCGATCTCGATGCCGCGCTCGAGGGCCTCGACCCGGCCGTCCGCGCGGCCCTCGACGAGACCATCCGTCGCGTACGCGTCGGTACCGCGGCCCAGGTTCCGCCGCAGCAGACCACCGAGGTCGCGCCCGGCGCCCGCATCGTGCAGCGCTGGCAGCCCGTGGGGCGCGTCGGCCTCTACGTGCCCGGCGGCAAGGCCGTCTATCCCTCGAGCGTGATCATGAACGTCGTTCCGGCGCAGGTCGCGGGCGTGCGTTCGATCGCCCTCGCCTCGCCCGCGCAGCGCGAGTTCGGCGGCAACGTGCACCCCACCATCCTGGCCGCCGCGCGCCTTCTCGACATCGACGAGGTCTACGCCATCGGCGGCGCCAGCGCGATCGGCGCCTTCGCCTATGGCGTTCCGGATATCGGACTCGAGCGTGTCGACGTCGTCACGGGCCCCGGCAACATCTTCGTCGCGGCCGCGAAGCGCCTCGTGCGCGGACAGGTGGGCATCGACGCCGAGGCGGGCACGACCGAGATCCTCGTCATCGCCGACGACAGCGCCGACCCCGATTTCGTCGCGGCCGACCTCATCAGCCAGGCCGAGCACGACGAGGCGGCGGCGTCGCTCCTGGTCACCGATTCTGCGGCCTTCGCGCAGGCGGTCGAAGCCTCGCTCGAGAAACTGCAGCCGCTTACGCAGCACGGTGCGCGGGTGGCCGAGGCTCTCTCGGGCCCGCAATCGGCCATCGTGTTGGTCGACGACCTCGATCGTGCGGCCGAGTTCAGCAACATCTACGCTCCTGAACACCTCGAGATCCAGACCCGGCGCGATGACGACGTGCTCGCGCGCATCACCGACGCGGGTGTCGTCTTCCTCGGAGCATCCTCGCCCGTCAGCCTCGGCGACTACATGGCCGGCTCGAACCACGTGCTTCCCACGGGCGGTCAGGCGCGGTTCTCGTCGGCCCTCGGTGCCTACACCTTCCTGCGGCCGCAGCAGATCGTCGAGTACGACCGCGCGGCCCTGGCCGATGTCGGCGATCGCATCGTCGCCCTGTCCCGCGCCGAAGCCCTGCCCGCCCACGGCGACGCGGTGTCACAACGCTTCTCCACAGGCGGCTCGGATGTCGCATCCTCCACAGGCTCCTCCGACCAGGTCTCCGCTTCCGCCGAGCCGGTATCCTGACAACACCATGTATTGCCCCTTCTGTCGCCACCCCGATTCCCGTGTCATCGATTCGCGCACGAGCGACGACGGTCTGTCGATCCGCCGCCGCCGTCAGTGCCCCGAATGCGGCCGGCGCTTCAGCACCACGGAGACGTCGAGCCTCAACGTCATCAAGCGCAGTGGCGTCGTCGAGCCGTTCAGCCGCGAGAAGGTCGTCAGCGGCGTGCGCAAGGCCTGTCAGGGCCGCCCGGTGACCGACTCCGACCTGGCCCTGCTCGCGCAGAAGGTCGAAGAGAGCATTCGGCAGACGGGGGCCTCGCAGATCGAGGCCAATGAGATCGGCCTCGCCATCCTCACACCCCTGCGCGAGCTCGACGAGGTCGCCTACTTGCGCTTCGCAAGCGTCTATCAGGCCTTCGATTCGCTCGAAGACTTCGACGCGGCGATCGGGCAGCTGCGCGCCGAGCATGAGGCCGGCCACGATGCCGCTTCCGCCAGCACCGAAGCCTGATCCCACGAATACCCCGAACACCTCGAAGAACCCCAACACCCCGAACATCCCCGACCTCCTGGGTGGGCCACAGCTGGTTCGTCCGACACCCGACCGCTGGAGCATCCATGTATCGCCTGCTGTTCGACCACGTCCTGTCGAAGTTCGAGCCTGAACGCGCACACCACCTGGCCGCGCTCGTCATCCGGGCCATTCCGACAATCGGTGCGGCGACAGCCGTCAAGCGCTACACGGCACCGACCGGTGACCTCAGCGTGCACACGCTGGGCCTGACGTTCCCGACACCGTTCGGCATCGCCGCCGGGTTCGACAAAGACGGCACCATGTTCGCGGGGCTCAGCGCCCTGGGCTTCGGCCACGTCGAGGTGGGCACGCTCACCGCGCACGCCCAACCGGGCAACCCGAAGCCCCGTCTCTTCCGTCTGGTCGACGACAAGGCTCTCATCAATCGCATGGGCTTCAACAACGGGGGAGCGCAGGCAGCCTCTCGCCGGCTGGGTCGGGAACGCGGCCGTTCGGGCCGCGCGGTTCTCGGCATCAACATCGGCAAGAGCCGCGTCGTCGACGTCGACCGCGCCATCGAGGACTACCTGACGAGCACGGCCGTCCTGGCCCCGATCGCCGATTACCTGGTCGTCAACGTGAGCTCACCCAACACGCCGGGTCTGCGGGGCCTACAAGAGCTCGACAAGCTGGCGCCCCTGCTCGAAGCGGTGAAGGCGGCCGCGGGTCGCACGCCGCTCCTCGTCAAGATCGCGCCGGACCTGGCTGACGACGAGGTCGTGCGCATCTCAGAACTCGTGGTGCGGCTCGGGCTCGACGGCATCATCGCCACGAACACGACCATCTCTCGCGAGGGTCTGCGCTCGAAGCCCTCCCTTATCGAAGAGGCGGGCGCGGGCGGTCTGTCCGGAGCCCCGGTCGCCGCGCGCTCGCTCGAGGTGCTGCGCATCATCCGCGGTGTCGTGCCCGCCGAGCTGTGCGTCATCTCGGTCGGCGGCGTTGATACGGCCGAAGACGTCGCCGCTCGTCTCGACGCGGGCGCCACCCTCGTGCAGGGCTACACGGCGTTCCTCTACCGGGGCCCGCTCTGGGCGCGCCAGATCAACCGCGGCCTCGCGCGGCTCCGTTCTTCCGCGGCGTAGCTCGCCCCAGGCGTGGCCAGCCGCGACTTCGCGCGACCCCCGCGATGGAGCTCCGCCGGGATGAGGGCGACAGTGCCCCGCCCCGCCCCGCCCCGCGCCTCGCCACTCGGCCTCGCACGCCTGCGCCCAACGCAGAAAGCCGCCGACGATTGCTCGTCGACGGCTCAAGATCTGCGGCGCGTGATCGCGCCTGTTCCCGACCTACTTGACCTTGTCGGGGAACTGCCCGCGCTTTACCTGCGGCTTCGGCAGGCGCAGGGCGCGCAGCTGCAGAGCCCGGATTGCGGCATACCACCGCACGCCACGCTCGACGTTGTCGACGCCGAACTTCTCGCCCAGTTTGCGCTTCACACGGTAGGCCAGGAAGAACGAGTCGATCACGGCGAGGGCGAAGAACAGCCACAGCGCGAGCATGCCGTAGAGCTGCACGGCAGGGTCGGGGAAGAACGTCAGCACGATGACGACGAACATGAGGGGGATGAGGAATTCACCGATGCTGAAACGGGCGTCGACGTAGTCGCGCACCCAGCGCTTCTGCGGACCCTTGTCACGCACGGGCAGGTAGCGGTCTTCACCGGCGGCCAGGCCGACGCGGGCGCGCTCACGCTCGACGGACAGCTGGGCACGGGCCTGACGGGTCGCTTCTTTGCGATCGTTCGGCACCAGGGGGCGCTTGTTGGCGGCTTCGCGCTCTTTACGAGTCGGCGTCGGGCGCCCCTTGCCGGCATTGATGCGGGCCTGGGTCTCTTCGGCGGTCTCGATGTGAGCCGATGTCTCGGCCGCGTTTCGGGTTTCGGTGTGCTTGGTCACGTGGGGTCCTCGGATCGGTTGCTCTTAAGATTACCTGTATGACCGAAACCCAGGAGAATTCATCCAGCTCATTGTCCGGAACGGATGCCGCGATCCGGCAGGCCGTCCGTGACCGGCTTCCCTCGACCATCGCCGATCTGTCGCAGCTCGTCCGCCTCCCGAGCGTCTCGTGGAACTCGTTCGACCCCGAGAATGTGGTCAAGAGCGCCGAGGCCGTCGCCGAGCTCGCACGCGGAACCGGCATCTTCGACACCGTCGAGATCAAGCGTTCGGCCATCGAGGACACCGAGACGCTGGGCCGCCCCGCCGTGCTCGCGAAGCGCGCCGCCAAGAACGGTCGCCCGACCATCCTGCTCTACGCCCACCACGACGTGCAGCCCCCCGGAAACGCGGCCGACTGGGACACCCCTCCCTTCGAGCCGACCGTCACGGGCGACCGCCTCTACGGCCGCGGTGCTGCGGACGACAAGGCCGGCGTCATGGCGCACATCGGTGCAATCCGCGCGTTGACGGATGCCGTGGGCACCGACCTCGACCTCGGTATCGCCCTCTTCGTCGAAGGTGAGGAAGAATCGGGCTCGCTGTCCTTCTCCAACTTCCTCGTCGACAATCGCGAGGCGCTGCAGGCCGATACCATCGTCGTCGCCGACTCGAACAACTGGGACACCGAGACCCCCGCGCTCACCGTTGGCCTGCGCGGAAACGTCAAGTTCACGCTGACCGTCTCGACGCTCGCGCACGCGTCGCACTCCGGCATGTTCGGGGGAGCGGTGCCCGATTCGATGCTCGCCACCATCCGCCTGCTGTCCACGCTGTGGAACGAGGATGGCTCGGTCGCCGTCGACGGCTTGACCACCTACGACGGCGAAACCCCCGACTACGACGAGGAGCAGCTGCGTCAGGAAGCCGGAATCCTCGAGGGCGTCACGCCCATCGGGCGCGGCAGCATCCTGAGTCGCATCTGGGGTCAGCCCTCGATCACCGTGACCGGAATCGACGCGCCGTCCACCGACGCCGCGTCGAACACGCTCGCGCCCACCACATCGGTCGTGCTCAGCATCCGCATCGCCCCCGGTCAGAACGCCGAGGACGCTCTGCAGGCCGTCGAGGCCCACCTGCGCGCGCACGCCCCTTTCGGCGCGCACATCTCCCTGGCCAAGTTCGAACTCGGCAACCCGTTCCTCGTCGACACCTCGGGTGAATCGGTGCGCGCCGCGAAACAGGCCATGGCGGATGCCTGGGGCGTCGAGCCCGTCGAGCTCGGCATCGGTGGCTCCATCCCCTTCATCGCCGACCTGGTGCGCGAATTCCCGAACGCCGAGATCCTGGTGACGGGCGTCGAAGACCCCGACTCGCGCGCGCACAGCCCGAACGAGTCGCTGCACCTCGGCGTCTTCGAGAAGTCGCTGCTGGCCGAAGCCCTGTTGCTCGGGCGCATGAACGCGCAGACCAGCGGGGAATGAACCGAACCGAATGCCGGTTGCAGAGCTTAGACTTTATCTAACAGCTTCGATTGCGGCTCCTGTAGCCGGCATTCGGGCCCCGAAACCCCAAGGAGAGTCATGACAGACACGATGTCACCGGCGGCGACTACCGCCGCTCCCGCAGAGACCACTGCCCCCGCCCACGGCGTCGGGTTGTCCGACGGTGCCGCACAGAAGGTGCGCAACCTGCTCGAGCAGGAGGGCCGCGACGACCTGCGTCTGCGCGTCGCCGTCCAGCCGGGCGGATGCTCGGGCCTCATCTACCAGCTCTACTTCGACGAGCGCATGCTCGACGGCGACGCAACGGTCGACTTCGACGGCGTCGAGGTCATCGTCGACAAGATGAGCGTGCCCTACCTCGATGGCGCTTCGATCGATTTCGAAGACACCATTCAGAAGCAGGGCTTCACGATCGACAACCCCAACGCCCAGGGCAGCTGCGCGTGCGGGGACAGCTTCCACTAAAGCTGAGTGTGTTTCGCGCCTGAGGTGCGATGGCACGAACACGTGAGGACGAGGGGTCCGGCCGCGACAGGCCGGGCCCCTCGTCTTTTGTTTTGCGTCGGGAACAGCACAATTGCCTTTTCCTGCCCGTAAATGGTCACGACCTCTCGGCACTATCGGGATAGACTGACAGGGAACTAACAGTGTCTTCTGAAAGGTCCCAGGTGCGTTCGAAACGTCGACTCCGATGGGCTGTAATTCCGGTCGCGATCACTCTCGCAGTGGTCCTCGCCGGTTGTACCCAAGCCGAGCTACACGGTTATCTCCCCGGTTTCATCGAGGGTGAGGCACCGGTTACCAACCACACCGAGCGGGTCGCAGGCCTCTGGGTCACGTCCTGGATCGTGCTTCTCGCGGTCGGTGTCGTCACCTGGGGTCTCCTCATTTGGGCGATCGTGGTCTACCGCCGCCGCAAGGGCCAGACCGGCCTGCCGGCGCAGCTGCGATACAACATGCCCATCGAGATCTTCTACACGGTGATCCCGTTGATCCTGGTGCTGGGCTTCTTCGCCTTCACCGCTCGTGATCAGGCCGCCATCGAGCAGCCGACGGCCAACCCCGACGTCAAGATCGAGGTCTTCGCCAAGCAATGGGCCTGGGACTTCGTCTACCCCGACGCGGTCGAGGGCGAAGACGTGTGGTCCACGGGTGTCCAGGCTCAGGACGAGCCCAACGCCGACCGTGGCACCGTCAACCAGGAGCTGCTGCCGACGCTCTACCTGCCCAAGGGCCAGACCGTCGAGATCGCGCTCCAGTCGCGCGACGTCATCCACTCCTTCTGGGTCATCGACTTCTTGTACAAGAAGGACATGTTCCCCGGCAAGATCAACTACATGTACTTCACGCCCGAGCGTGAGGGCACCTACGCCGGCAAGTGCGCCGAGCTCTGTGGTGAATACCACTCGCTCATGCTCTTCAACGTGAAGGTCGTCTCGCCCGACGAATACAAGACGTATCTCGAGTCGCTGGCAGACCAGGGCAACGTAGGTGATTTCGGCGAGGAATACTCACGAAACAGCAACCTCCCGGGCACCACGCCCGCGTCGGCCGAGGAAGAAGGCAAGTAGGCCATGGCTACCACCATCGAACTCCCTTCGGGCCAGGCGAGCGTCATCGATCGCTCGTCGGTCGAGCACAAGGGAAACATCCTGGTCAAGTGGATCACCTCCACCGACCACAAGACCATCGGGTACATGTACCTGATCTCGTCGTTCATCTTCTTCTGCATCGGCGGCGTGATGGCCCTCATCATCCGCGCGCAGTTGTTCGAGCCCGGCCTCGCGCTGCTCTCGACCAAAGAGCAGTACAACCAGCTCTTCACGATGCACGGCACGATCATGCTCCTCATGTTCGCGACGCCGCTGTTCGCCGGTTTCGCCAACGCGCTCATGCCGTTGCAGATCGGTGCTCCCGACGTGGCGTTCCCCCGTCTGAACGCCTTCGCCTTCTGGCTCTACGCCTTCGGCAGCATGCTCGCCGTCGGCGGTTTCCTCACCCCGCAGGGTGCGGCCTCGTTCGGATGGTTCGCCTACGCGCCGCTCTCGAGCACCACGTTCTCACCGGGTGTCGGAGGAAACCTCTGGGTCCTCGGCCTCGCGCTCTCGGGCTTCGGCACGATCCTCGGTGCGGTCAACTTCATCACCACGATCATCACGATGCGCGCGCCGGGCATGACCATGTTCCGCATGCCGATCTTCACGTGGAACACGCTCGTCACCTCGCTGCTCGTCCTGATGGCCTTCCCGGTCTTGGCGGCCGCCCTCTTCGCCTTGGGCGCCGACCGAGTCTTCGGGGCACACATCTATGACGCCGAGAACGGTGGCGTCATCCTATGGCAGCACCTGTTCTGGTTCTTCGGTCACCCCGAGGTGTACATCATCGCGCTGCCGTTCTTCGGCATCGTCTCCGAGATCTTCCCGGTGTTCAGCCGCAAGCCGATCTTCGGATACAAGACCCTCGTCTACGCGACGATCGCCATCGCCGCCCTGTCCGTGACCGTGTGGGCTCACCACATGTACGTCACCGGATCGGTTCTGCTGCCGTTCTTCTCACTCATGACGATGCTCATCGCTGTGCCAACGGGTGTGAAGATCTTCAACTGGATCGGCACCATGTGGCGCGGCTCGGTCACCTTCGAGACCCCGCTGCTTTGGTCGCTGGGCTTCCTGGTCACCTTCGTCTTCGGTGGCCTCACGGGTGTCATCCTGGCCTCCCCGCCGCTCGACTTCCACGTGTCCGACACCTACTTCGTCGTCGCCCACTTCCACTACGTCGTCTTCGGCACCGTCGTGTTCGCGATGTTCGCCGGGTTCTACTTCTGGTGGCCTAAGTGGACCGGCAAGATGCTCAACGAGAAGCTCGGTTACTGGCACTTCTGGTTGCTCTTCATCGGGTTCCACACCACGTTCCTCATCCAGCACTGGCTGGGCGTCATGGGCATGCCGCGTCGTTACGCGACGTACTCGCCCGAGGACGGTTTCACCTGGATGAACCAGCTGTCGACCATCGGCGCCATGATCCTCGCCGTGTCGCTCATCCCGTTCTTCCTCAACGTGTACCTGACGGCTCGCAAGGCTCCGAAGATCACGGTGAACGACCCCTGGGGTTACGGTGGATCGCTCGAGTGGGCCACGTCTTGCCCGCCCCCGCGCCACAACTTCACGTCGATCCCGCGTATTCGTTCCGAGCGTCCCGCATTCGACCTGAACCACCCCGAAGCCGGCCTGCCGGTCGGTGTGGGACCGGCCAAGGATGCGCCCGATGCCCCGACCGTCGACCTCGGCGCCGGAGAGGTGAAGTAACCCATGAAAGCTAACGTCGTCCTCTTCTGGATCATCGCCGTCTTCTGCTTCCTGCTCGCGGGTGTCTACACCTTCTGGAACCTGGTCGACCCCTTCCACGGCTACGTGGAGTGGGTGGGCACGGTAGCGCTCACGCTGAGCGGTGCGCTGGGTGCGTTCCTCGCCTTCTACTTGGGCCGCGTGCACAAGCAGCAGGGTGCAGAGCTTCCCGAAGACACTCTCACCGCCAACATCGATGACGGAGACCCGGAGATCGGCTTCTTCAGCCCCTGGAGCTGGTGGCCCATCATCCTCGCCGGTGGTGGCGCCCTGGTCATGCTGGGCCTCGCTGTAGGCATCTGGATCGCCTTCGGCGGTGTCGCCCTCACGGTCATCGCGATTACGGGTTGGACCTACGAGTACTACCGCGGCTACCACGCGCGCTAAGCGCCCCTGAGAGCCCGCGAATGCCGTTCCCCTACTGGGAGCGGCATTCGGCGTTTAACAGCTCGTCGGGGTCGCCGGGATCCGCCGGCGATGTCGAGCCAGCGGGCGGCAGCAGCCACGCCAGTGTCAGCGCCGGCGCTCAGCCACCGCGTCGAAGTCGTCACGCGATCGCATGACCTGTTCGATGTGATCCTCGGCCCACGTGCCCAGGGCCCGCAGTAGGTCGCGCAGCGTTTGTCCGAGCGGTGTGAGTTCGTATTCGACGCGGGGCGGCATCTCGTCGTAGGCGGTACGGCTGACGATGCCATCGCGCTCGAGATCCCTCAGCGTGGAAGACAGGACCTTGCTGCTGATGCCCTCGACGCGTGAACGGATGTCGCCGAAGCGGACGGGACCGGCGCTCAGCGTGATGACGATCATGGCCGTCCACTTGTTCGCGATACGTGCCAGGGACGTGCGCGACGGGCACGTGGCCAACATGATGTTCCACGGCGGCGGTTCGGTGTGCATCTGGTCCCTTCAGTTACGTTGAGGTAACAGGTTACCGAATGTAACCATGAGAGGACCGCATCGCATCAGAAAAAGGAGCAATTATGACGACGACGCCCGCAGACGTGACACGGATCTACTTCGAGGCCCTGAGTCGCGGTGACGTGCCGACGGTCATGGCGCAGTTCGGCGAAGCCGTCGTGTGGTACCAGCCGGGGGAGAACCGTTTCTCCGGCGTCCATCGCGGAATCGACGGCGTGGGATCGCTCATAGGCGGCATGATGGAGATAAGTGAAGGGTCGTTCACCCTCGAGGTTTCGGGTCCCCTGATGGTGAATGGAGACCTGGTCGCCGTGCCGGTCCGATTCACGGGGCGACGCATGGGCGCATCCATGGATATGGCGGGGCTGGATCTGCTGACTGTGCGCGACGGAAAGATCGTCGAGATGCACCTGTTCTCGGAGGATGGCAACGTCGAGGACGCGTTTTGGGGCACCGTCTAGCGTCCCGCTCGCTGACAGAGGATAGACGCCCGGCCGGCAGCTGGCCCTCCCGCTGTCAGAGGACAGACGCGCAGCCGACAGCTGGACCGCTCGCCGTCAGAGGACAGACGCCCGGCCGGCAGCTGGACCGCTCGCTGTCAGAGGTCAGACGCCTGGCCGGCAGCTGGACCGCTTGCTGTCAGAGAACAGGCGCCCGGCCAGCAGCAGGACCTCTCGGTGGATTCGCCCGCTCACGAGTCGGAGAGGCCTCCGCAGCGCCGGCCCGGATCGGTGGTCGCGACGCGATGAGGGTAACCAGCCGGGAGGGCCGGGGGAGCGCTGTCGGGAAAAGACGAAGGCCCCGTCGCAGAAGCGACGGGGCCTTCGTGGCGTTCAGCGAAGACTAGTGGTCTCCGTGTGAGCGCTCGATCTCGTTCTTGGTGGTCGGCGCGATGCGATCCTCGAAGAACCAGCGGGAGAGCGATCCGCGCACGCGCTGCGTGGTGGTGATCTTGCCGCGCGAGTTGGGGCGGATCATCAGAGGCTTGTAGTCCTCGTAGCTGACCAGTTCCCAACGCTCGTACTCGTCGACGGGCTCGTGGACCTCGATGTACTCACCACCGGGGAGCCGCACGATGCGGCCAGATTCGAAGCCGTGCAGAACGATCTCGCGATCCTTCTTCTGCAGGCCGAGGCAGATGCGCTTCGTGATGAAGTACGCGATGAACGGCCCGACGATGAGGCAGAACTGCAGCGTGTGGATGACACCCTCCATCGTCACCATGAAGTGCGTGGCGATGATGTCGGAGGAGGCCGCAGCCCAGAGCGCCGCGTAGAACGTGACGCCGGCAGCGCCGATGGCGGTGCGGGTCGGAGCGTTGCGGGGACGGTCGAGGATGTGGTGCTCGCGCTTGTCACCCGTGACCCAGGCCTCGATGAACGGGTAGATCAGAACCGTGAGGATGAACAGACCCAGGACACCGACGGGGATGAGGATGTTGAACGAGAACGTGTGGTCGAACAGCATGAACTCGAGGTGAGGCGGCACGAGACGCAGAGCGCCGTCGGCGAAGCCGATGTACCAGTCAGGCTGCGTTCCCGCGGACACCGGCGACGGGTCGTAGGGGCCGTAGTTCCAGATCGGGTTGATCGTGAAGAACGTGGCCATCAGCATGATGACGCCGAAGACGATGAAGAAGAATCCACCGGCCTTGGCGGCATACACCGGAAGAACCGGGTAGCCGACGACGTTCTGCTGGGTGCGGCCGGCACCGGGGAACTGCGTGTGCTTGTGCACGACGACGAACACCAGGTGCAACGCGATGAACGCGACTACGAGGGCCGGCAGCAACAGGATGTGCAGAGTGTAGAGGCGGCCGACGATGTCGGTGCCCGGGAACTCGCCACCGAAGAGGAGGAAGGAGATCCACGTGCCGACGATGGGGAACCCCTTGATCATGCCGTCGATAATGCGGAGACCGTTGCCCGACAGCAGATCGTCGGGGAGCGAGTATCCGGTGAAGCCTTCGGCCATCGCAAGGATGAAGAGCACGAAGCCGATCACCCAGTTGAGCTCGCGGGGCTTGCGGAACGCACCCGTGAAGAAGATGCGCAGCATGTGCAGGCCGATGGATGCCACGAACAGCAGGGCTGCCCAGTGGTGCACCTGGCGCATGAGCAGACCGCCACGGATGTCGAACGAGATGTCGAGCGTGGACGACATGGCCGCCGACATGGCGACGCCCTTGAGCGGCACATAAGAGCCGTCGTAGTGGACCTCGGCCATGGAGGCCTGGAAGAAGAACGTGAGGAAGCTGCCCGAGAGCAGGATCACGACGAAGCTGTAGAGAGCAACCTCGCCGAGGAGGAACGACCAGTGGTCGGGGAAGATCTTGCGACCGAACTCTTTGACGACAGCCGAGATGCTCGTGCGCTCGTCGAGGTAGTTGGCTGCGCCGGCCGTCAGGCCGCCGCTCTTCTTCGCCACGGGCGCCGACGACTCAGTGGCCGTGGGCGGGGCGGTTACGGTACTCAATGACGCTCCCAGAAGCTAGGCCCGACAGGTTCGTGGAAGTCGCTCTGAGCGATGAGGTAACCCTCGTCGTCGATCGCGATGGGAAGCTGCGGGAGGGGACGAGCGGCCGGTCCGAAGATGACCGCGCAGTGGTTGGTGACATCGAACTGCGACTGGTGGCAGGGGCAGAGCAGGTGGTGGGTCTGCTGCTCATAGAGAGCCACCGGGCAACCCACGTGGGTGCAGACCTTCGAGTAGGCAACAATGCCATCGTACGACCAGTTTTTGCGCTCGGGAAGCTCTACGAGATCTTCGGGCTTGAGACGCATGAGCAAGACGATCGCCTTGGCCTTCTCCTCGAGCATGTGCGGCATGTCGCCGAGGCCCTCGGGGATGACGTGGAAGACCGAGCCGAGGGTGACCTCAGAGGCCTTGATCGGCTGACCGGAGGGGTCGCGCGCCAGGCGCGTGCCCTTCTCCCAGGCGGTCTCGTTGAGCAGGTGTACGGGGTCTTCGCCCTCGGGAGCGAGGCCGCGGAACAGGACGACGGCGGGAAGCGGGAACGCGATCAATGCACCGATGAGCGAGTTGCGGATGAGGGCGCGGCGGCCGAACCCGGACTCTTCATTGGCCTCGGCGAAGATCTCGACGGCGCGCTCACGCGTGGCGTCGGTGCCGCGGACGGGATGACGCAGGTCGACGCCCTCGTGATCGGCCATGAGGGCCTTGCCCCAGTGGACCGCACCGATGCCAATACCCATGAGCGCGAGCGTGAGGCCGAGACCGATGAACAGGTTGTTCGCCCGGACCGACATGAGGTCTTCGGGGTTGATCGGCCAGGCCATGTAGGCGGCGATCGCGAAGACACTGCCGGCGATCGACAGGTAGAACAGCGTGTAGACGACGCGCTCGGCCCGCTTGTTCTTCTTCGGGTCGAGGTCGGTGACACGCTTACGGTGCTCCGGCAGACCGGGGTCGGTGACTCGGTCGGAGGTCACCACAGCGGTGCCGGGCGAACCGACACGCTCGTGGCCGTGATCCGACTGGTCGGCAGCGGCGAGCTCTCTGCCGCTGTTACCGTCCTGTGCCATTGTGCTCCTTCGTGATGCGTTCGGGGAGAACGCTGTTGCTGAAAATCTGTTAGTTGGACTTCGCCGTGATCCACACGGTCAGGGCGACGATTGCGCCCAGGCCGAAGATCCAGAGGAAGAGGCCTTCGGCCACCGGGCCCAGCGCGCCGAGCGGGTTGCCGCCGACGGTGGATGCGTTCTCGGTGTACTTCAGGGCCGTGATGATGTCGCGCTTGTCTTCGGGAGTGAGGTTCATGTCGTTGAAGACGGGCATGTTCTGCGGGCCGGTGACCATGGCCTCGTAGATGTGCGCGGGGGTGACACCTGTGAGCGGGGGAGCGAACTTGCCCTCGGTGAGGGCTCCACCGGCACCGGCCACGTTGTGGCACATGGCGCAGTTGATGCGGAACAGCTCGGCGCCGTTGGCGGCATCGCCCTGCGCGTCGAGGTACTGCTCCTCGGGGATGGCGGGGCCGGGGGCCACGGAAGCCACGTAGGCCGCGAGCGACGAGATCTGCTCTTCGGTGAACTGCACGGGCTTCTCGAGCGCCTGCGGGCCCTGGGCCTGCATGGGCATACGGCCCGTTCCGACCTGGAAGTCGACGGATGCTGCGCCGACACCGATGAGGCTGGGGCCGTCTTCGCTGCCGTCGAGGGCGAGGCCGTGGCACGTGGCGCAGTTGGCCTGGAAGAGCTTCTTGCCCTCTTCGACCGAGGCCTGCGTGTTGGCGGCGGGCGTCTCGGCGTTGGCCGTCGTGGCGCTGAAGGCCGCGTAGGCACCGCCCGTGAAGAGCAGTCCGACCGCGATCAGAGCGACCGTGGCCAGCGGGGAACGCCGACCGTTCTTGCGGGCCGTACGAGCGGACGTGTTGCGTTTCCTAAGCATGGAGATGGCTCAGCTCCGATTTCTATTTGAGAACGTAGATGACGAAGAACAGGCCGAGCCAGACGACGTCGACGAAGTGCCAGTAGTAAGACACGACGATTGCGCTAGTTGCTTCTTTGTGGGTGAAGGTCTTGACCGCGTAAGCGCGTCCGATGACCAGCAGGAAGGCGATGAGACCGCCCGTGACGTGGAGGCCGTGGAAACCGGTCGTCAGGTAGAACGCGGAGCCGTAGGCATCCGAGCTGAGGGAGATGCCCTCGCTGACGAGCGTGGCGTACTCGAAGATCTGGCCGACGACGAACATGGCGCCGAGCGTGTAGGTGAGGAAGAACCACTCGACCATGCCCCACTGCGAGGGCTTGGGGCCCACGGAGCGCGGCTGCATGCGCTCGGCCGCGAACACACCGAACTGGCACGTGAACGACGAGGCCACGAGGATGATCGTGTTGACCGTCGAGAACGGGATGTTCAGTGTGGCCGTGTGGGTGGCCCACAGATCGGGCGCCACAGAGCGGAGGGTGAAGTAGATGGCGAAAAGGCCGGCGAAGAACATGACTTCGCTGCCCAGCCACACGATTGTTCCGACCGCTACTGAGTTCGGTCGGTTGATCTTGGGGGCTCGCGCCGCATAGTTGAGGGAGGTGCTCGTCACCCCTCCATTATGTCCGATGTTCGGGCGCGATTTTGTCACGACGTGCGGAAAAACCATCACTGTTTGACTTAGGCGGGCCTTACCATCCCCTGTGAAAAGCCTGCCGATTCAGGGGTTATGCGGCGAACTGGCGGGCGCAGATAGGATTTGGGCATGTTCGAAACGACCTCTTGGCCCGCGATTCTCACCACTCTGCTCGACGGCGACGACCTCAGTGTGGCCGAGGCGACGTGGGCCATGCAAGAGGTCATGGTCGGAAACGCGACCGACGCGCAACTGGCGGCGTTCCTCGTGGCGCTGCGCGCGAAGGGCGAGACGGTCGACGAGATCGTCGGATTCCGTGACGCCATCCTCGACAATGCGGTGGCGCTCGACGTGAACCCCATGGCGCTCGACATCGTGGGAACGGGCGGGGACCGGTTCGGCACCGTGAACGTGTCGACCATGGCATCCATCGTGGCGGCGGCATCCGGTGTGCCCGTCGTGAAGCACGGCAACCGCGCGGCGTCGTCCGAGTCGGGGTCGAGCGACGTGCTGGGAGCCCTCGGCATCGATCTGACGCTCGAACCGGCGCGCGTGGCCGAGATTCTGGATGAGGCGGGCATGACGTTCGCGTGGGCGGCCGCCTTCCACCCCGGGTTCAAGCACGCGGGGCGCACGCGGTCGGAGCTCGGCATCCCTACTGTCTTCAATTACCTCGGGCCGCTGTGCAACCCGGCCCGGCCCGAAGCGTCGGCCGTCGGTGTCGCACAGCTCGACCGTGTGCCGCTGATCGTGGGCGTTTTCCAGACGCGTGGCGCCACGGCGCTCGTGTTCCGCGGTGACGACGGGCTCGACGAGCTGACCACCACGGGCCACAGCCACATCTGGGAGGTGAGTCGCGGGCTCGTCACCGAACACGACCTCGACCCGCGCGACCTCGGCATCACGCGCGCCACGATGCAGCAACTCGTCGGCGGCGACCCCGAGCACAACGCGCGCATCGTGCACCGCGTGATGTCGGGCGAGACCGGGCCCGTGCGCGACATCGTGGTGCTGAACGCGGCCGCCGGGCTCGTGTCGTTCCGACTGGCGGAGGACCCCGGCGAAGTACAGGTGCCCATCCTCGACCGATTCCGCGCGCAGATGCGCGTCGCCGAAGAGACCATCGACGCGGGTGCCGCGGCATCGCAATTGGAGCGCTGGGTGGCCGCAGCATCCCGCTCGTAACGGGGCCGGTGTCAAGGGTTCGATTGCGTCTATGCACCGCCGCGGCTGACGGATAAGTTGAGGGTGCGGGCCTCCGATGCCCGCGTGGCCCCGAGCCCAGGAGGATTCAATGAAGAAACTCATCAACGACCCGAAGAACGTGGTCGACGAGTCGGTTGCCGGCTTCGCGCTGGCGCACGCCGACCTCGTCACGCTGTCGACCGAACCGCTGTTCATCGCCCGATCCGACGCGCCCGTGAGCGGCAAGGTCGGCCTCGTCTCGGGCGGCGGCAGCGGGCACGAACCGCTGCACGCCGGCTTCGTCGGCTTCGGGATGCTCGACGCCGCCGTCCCCGGCCCCGTCTTCACCTCGCCCACCCCCGACCCCATCATCGCCGCCACCCAGGCGGTCGACGGCGGATCGGGCGTGCTGCACATCGTGAAGAACTACACGGGCGACGTGCTCAACTTCGAGACCGCCGCCGACCTGGCGGAGGCCGAGGGCATCACCGTGCGCACAGTCATCGTCGACGACGACGTCGCGGTCAAGGACTCGCTCTACACGGCGGGCCGACGCGGCGTCGCCGGCACGGTCCTCGTCGAGAAGATCGCGGGAGCCGCCGCCGAACGCGGGGATTCGCTCGACGAGGTCGCCACGGTGGCCGAGAAGGTGATCGCACAGGTGCGGTCGATGGGCGTCGCGCTCACGCCATCCGTCGTGCCGCACGCCGGAGAGCCGAGCTTCACGCTGGCCGACGACGAGATCGAGATCGGCATCGGCATTCACGGCGAGCCCGGGCGAGCCAAGATCTCGCTCGAACCCGCCGACCAGATCGTCGACCGACTGCTCGAACCGATTCTCGAAGACCTGCCGTTCGCGAGCGGTGATGACGTGTTGCTCTTCGTCAACGGCATGGGAGGAACGCCCCAGATCGAGCTCTACATCCTCTATCGCCGTGCCGCCGAGGTGCTGGCCGAGCGTGGCATCACGGTGACGCGCTCGCTCGTGGGCAACTATGTGACCGCCCTCGAGATGCAGGGTGCCTCGCTGACCGTGCTGAAACTCGACGACGAACTCACGACCCTGTGGGATGCGCCCGTGCAGACGGCCGCACTGCGCTGGGGTCGGTAGGACCCGGACGAAAGGAACATCATGACCGTTGGAACCGACTGGGCGACCGCGTGGGTGCGCGGAACGATCGACACTGTCTCGGAACACCGCGCCGAGCTCATCAACCTCGATCGCGAAATCGGCGACGCCGACCACGGCGAGAACCTCGACCGCGGGTTCCAGGCCGTTGCGGCGAAGCTCGACGCGCTGACGCCCGAGACCCCGGCCGATGTGCTGAAGATGGTCGCCTCGACGCTCATCTCGACGGTCGGCGGGGCCTCCGGACCGCTTCTCGGCACCGCCTACCTGAAGGCCGCCGGTGCTGTTGCCGGCAAGACCGAGCTGAGTGCGTCCGACATCGTTGCGCTGCTCACGGCGGCGCGCGACGGCGTCGTGCTCCGGGGTAAGGCCGAACCGGGCGATAAGACGATGATCGATGCGTGGACGCCCGCCGTCGAGGCCGCCGCCGCTGCCGAGGCCGCCGGCGCCGATGTGCCGGCCGTGCTCTCTGCCGCGGCCGACGCCGCCGAGAAGGGTGCCGTCGACACGGAGGCGCTGGTCGCGCGCAAGGGCCGGGCCAGCTATCTCGGCGAGCGGGCCATCGGGCACCGCGACCCGGGCGCGCAATCGTCGTCGCTCATCCTGCGCGAGGCCGCCGTGGCCGCGGGTGTCAAATGAGTGTCGGGCTGCTGCTCGTCTCGCATTCGTCGAAGATCGCCGACGGGGTCGCCGAGCTGGCGCACCAGATGGCCGCGACCGTGACGATCGTTGCGGCGGGCGGCACCGACGAGGATGGCATCGGCACGAGCTTCGAGAAGGTGCAGAGCGGTCTGGCCTCGGCGGATTCGGGCGACGGTGTCGTCGTGCTGTACGACCTGGGCTCGGCTCTGCTGACGACCGAGACGGCCGTGGATTTCCTCGAGGAGGATACCGTGCGCGCGCGGGTGCGTGTGGTCGATGCGCCGCTCGTCGAGGGTGCGGTCGCGGCTGCGGTCGCGGCCGAGATGGGCTCGGGGCTGGATGACGTCGTCGCTGCGGCGCGGACCGCCGGCGGCGGGCCCGAGAACGGGGCTGAGACTGGGGCCGGGGCCACGGATGCGGGTTCGGGCGCCCACGCTGGAGATGCATCCGCCGGCGCTGACGGTGTCGTCGAACGCACGGTCGTGCTCGTGAACCGTGACGGGTTGCACGCGCGACCCGCGGCCGACTTCGTGAAGCTCGCCGGATCGTTCGATGCGCGCATCGACGTGAACGGCGTGGATGCGCAGAGCCTGCTGGCGATCATGTCCTTGGGACTAGTTCGCGGGGCCGAGGCTCGTATCCGGGCCACCGGACCCGACGCACGTCGCGCCGTCGACGAGTTGAGCGAGCTCATCGAGACCGGCTTCGGCGAAGACTGACGGCCCCGAGCGGGGCATTTTCTTGGCGCATTCATAGGAAAAAGCCGCTTTATCGTCTCATCGGGCATTCGGTTGATTGAGCATTCGGCGTGTCTCGATAATCGCTTGTGTGACCCCAGTGGTCTGACTACAGTGATCGAGGATGTGGCCGCCGAGATGCGCGGGTGCTACGGCCGGTGTACGTCGGTCGAGACGCATCCGGTATGAAAGGCCTAGCCACTATGACCCGTCGATTGTCCTTCTTCACCACCGTGACGGTGGCGGCCGTGCTGGCCGCCGGAGTATTCGTCGGTCCGGCATCCCCGGCCCTGGCGGCGCCGAGCTACCCCAGCTGGGACGACGTCACCGCGGCACGCGCCAACGAGAACCAGAAGAAGGTCGAGATCGATCGGCTGACGGGCCTGCTTGCGACGTTGAAATCGGATGCCGACGCCAAGGGCGTTGCGGCGCTGCAAGCGGGCGAGGCCTATCAAGTGGCTCTCGTTGCCGAGCAGGCCGCGACGAAGACATCCGACGATCTGAAGGCGAAGCTCGCCACCGCGAAGGAGACGGCCGACGCCTCAGCGAAGAAGGTCGGGCGTATCGTGGCGCAACTCGGCCGCACGGGCGCCGGGGGAGACCTCGGGGCGTCGCTGTTCACCGGCGGGGGCACGAATGCGAGCGATCTGCTGTCGAAACTGGGCACGCTCAACCAGGTGGGCGCGCATTCGGCCGAGCTGCTCGAGCAGGCCAAGAAGGATGCCAACCAGGTCACGTCGCTGAGCGAACAGGCCGAGAAGGCCGCACAGGCGCTCACGGCCGCGGCCGAGAAGTCGAAGTCGGCGCTGGCGGTCGCCAACGCGGCAGCCCAGGCTTCCGAGAAGGCCTTGGCCGAGCAGCAGTCGCACGCCGACGAACTCGACGCTCAGCTGGCCTATCTGAAGGGTCAGACCGAGAACACCGAAAAGGAATACCAGGCGGGCGTCGAGGCGCGCGCCGAGGCCGCTCGTCAGGCCGCTGCCGCGGCTGCGGCCGAGCAGGCGCGACAGGCTGCCGCTGCTCAGGCTGCGGCCGAAGCCGCACGCGCACGGGCCGCGCAGAACGCGCAACAGAACACGAACGGATCACGTCCGTCGGGCGGTGGGGCGGCTCCGGCTGCGCCCGCAGCGCCCGCGCCGGCACCGTCCGGATCCGGCGCGCCCAGCTCCGCCGCCGCGAGCGCCGTCGCGTTCGCCTACGCGCAGCTCGGCGACCCCTATGTGTTCGCCGCCGAGGGGCCGAACGCCTGGGATTGCTCGGGCCTCACGATGATCGCCTACCGCCAGGCGGGCGTGTACATCGGCTACCACACGGTGGGCGCGCAGTACCGTGAGCTGAGCAAGCAGGGCCGCCTCGCCTCGGCGTCGAGCCTCGTGCCCGGCGACCTGCTGTTCTATTCGCCCGGCAAGTCCACGAACTCGCAGGGCATGTACCACATCACGATCTATGTGGGCGGCGGCAAGATGATCGAGGCGCCCGAGCCCGGCAAGCGCGTCCAGCTGGTTCCCGTGCGCACGCACAACCTCGTGCCCTACGTCGGGCGACCCGCGGGCTGATCACCGTACGGCGGTGCTCCCGTCGCCCAGCTCGGGAGGCGGGTGCGGTGCCGCCGAGCGGCGACCCGCTTGGCCGCCTACTAGACGACGGAGGCGGGGGTCTTCCCGAGCGCGACCGAGATGGCGTCGGCCGCGCGCACGAGCGCGAGGTGCGAGAGTGCCTGCGGCGTGTTGCCGGCCTGACGTTCTTCGCCGACGTCGTACTCCTCGCTGAGGAGGCCCACGTCGTTGGTCACGCTCAACAGGCGGTCCATGAGGCGCGCGGCATCGACCTGGCGGCCCGAGTGGGCATACTGCTCGACGAGCCAGAACGAACACGCCAGGAACGGATGCTCGGTGCCCTCGAGGCCGTCGACACCCGACTCCGTGCGGTAGCGCAGGACCAGGTCATGGTCGAGCAGCTCGGACTCGATGCGCGCGACGGTTGCGAGCATGCGCGGGTCGTCGTAGGCGCAGAAACCGACCTGGGCCAGTTGCAGGAGCGCGGCATCCACATCGTCGGCGTCGTAGTGCTGCACGAACGAGCCGTGCGCGGCGCTGACACCGGAGGCTTCGATCTCGGCTCGCACGTCGTCGCGCAGCCGGCGCCACTCGTCGACGGGCCCCTCGAGGCCGAACTCTTCGACGGCGCGCACGGCCCGGTCGAAGGCCGCCCACACCATGGCGCGTGAATGCGTGAAGTGCTGAGGTTCGCCGCGGATCTCCCAGATGCCGCGATCGGGGCGCTGCCAGTTGTCCGTGAGGTAGGAGAGCAGCGCGCGCTGCAGCGGCCACGAGAACTCGTCCTCGCGGATGCCGGCCTCGCGGGCCTCGTGCAGGGCGACCATGACCTCGCCGATGACATCCGTCTGGAACTGCGTGGCCGCGCCGTTGCCGACGCGGACGGGCGACGCGCCCTTGTAACCCGGCAGGCTCGGCACCTCGACCTCGGGCAGATTGCGTTCACCCGCGATGCCGTACATGATCTGCACGTCGGAGGGATCACCGGCGACGGCGCGCAACAGCCAGTCGCGCCATCCCACCGCCTCGTCGGAGTAGCCGTGGGCGAGCAGCGCACCGAGGGCCAGGGCGGCGTCACGCAGCCACACGTAGCGGTAATCCCAGTTGCGGCTGCCCCCGAACTGTTCGGGTAGCGAGGTGGTGACCGCGGCGACGATGCCACCCGTGTCCTCGTGCGTGAGGGCGCGCAGGACGAGCAATGATGTGACGACGGCCGGCCGGTAGGAACCGTCGTGGGCGCACCGGTCGGACCAGCGGCGCCACCAGCCGGCCGTCGAGGCCAGGACGGTCGAGATGTCTTCGGGTTCGGGGGCGTCGCGGTGCGAGGGGTACCAGGTGAGCGACAGGTCGACGGTCTCGCCGGCCGCGACCGTGAATTCGACGCCGTGGCGGTGATCTTCTGCGGCGAGTTTCGGGCTTCGCAAGACGACGGAATCGGGGCCCGCCGTCGCGAGGAGTGCCGGTGACCCGTCGGAGTCGGTGATCTGGCGCACCCAGGGCAGGGCGTCGGCGTAACCGAAGCGGAACCGCGCCTCCTCGCGCACGACGACGCGGCCGCTGATGCCGCGCACACGCCGCACGAGGTCGGCACGACGGTTGCCGTGCGGCATGAAGTCGATGATCTCGACGACGCCGTCGGGGGTGGTCCACGTGTTCACGAGAACGAGCGTGCCCTCGAGGTAACGTCGGCTATTCACGGCGTCCGGATGCGTGGGCGCCACCTTCCAGCGCCCGTGGTTCTCGTCGCCGAGCAGCGCACCGAACATGGAGGCCGAGTCGTAGCGGGGAAAACACAACCAATCGATGCTGCCGTCGATGCCGACGAGGGCGGCGGTGTGGCAGTCGCTGATGACGGCATAGTCTTCGATCGGCAAGCTCATCCGCTCATCCTGTCAGGCGCGGAGGGGAACTGCCTGAGGCGCGGCGGGGGTTGCGCCGGGAGGGGGAGTCTGCCGTTGGCGCGTTGGCGCGTTGGCGCGTTGCCGCGTTGCCGCGTTGCCGCGTTGCCGCGTTGCCGCGTTGCCGCGTTGCCGCGTTGCCGCGTTGCCGCGGCGGTCGGCCGTCGACGTGCGGGTCGTCAGCGTTCAGGTGCGGTCGGCTTCGCCCGGCGTGCTCGTCGTGCCCTGCGGGTCGACCGTCTCGCCCGTGAGGGCCTCGCGATTGGTGGCGTAGACGACGAGCCCGTCGAGCAGCCCGAAGTGTTCGAGTCGACGGGAGAGGTCGGGGCGCACGCGGCTGACGGCGAATCGGATGTCGCGGTCGTGGAGTTTCTTCGCAACGGCGGCGAATGACTCGGAACCCGTGACGTCGACATCCGTGACGGCTTCGAGGTCGAGCACGATGGCACGGGGAGCGGGCTCGGCGTCGGCCAGATTGCTCACGGCACGCTCGAATGCTGCCGCATTCGCGAAGAAGAGCGGCGCGGCGAAACGCAGGATGACGGGCTCATCGGGTGTGGGCCGGGGAGTTGCCGCGCCATCCGCCCCCACGGTGTCGATAGCGGGTGAGGCCGCGCGTTTCGCGAGGTTGACGAGCGCCAGCACAAAAGCGAGAAGGATGCCGAGGATGGGGCCCAGCAGCAGCGCGCCCAGGAAGCACACGGCGCCCACCACGAACTCGAACCGGTCGGCCGACCAGAGGCGCCGCAACTCACCGATGCCGAGAAGCGGCAGGATGGCGACCGCCACGATGGCCCCGATGGCGGGGGAGGGGATGTGCTCGAGGAGCGCCGTGCCGAACACGAGAAGGAGGAGCGTGCCCACGGCAGCGACGATCGAGGGCAGCTGAGTGCGCGAGCCGATCTGATCGAGCGCCGCGGTGCGCGAGGTGGACGACCCGACCGTGAAGCCGCCCGAGACCCCCGCCGCGACGTTGGCCGCACCGAACGCGAGAAGATCTCGGTTGGGGTCGGTCGGATAGCCGCGCTTCTCGCCGTAGTTGCGCGAAACGAGGAGCCCCTCGGCCATGGTGACCATGGTGAGTGCCAGGGCGGACGGAATGAGGGCCAACCAGCTCGACCAGGGAAGCATCGGCCACGACAGCGTGGGCAGACCGGCCTCGATGGTGCCGAGCACCGAGACCCCGCGTGCCTCGAGCCCCGTCGTCACCACCACGATGGTCGAGACGACGAGCACGGCGAGCGCCCAGGGCACCTGGCGGCCGAAGCGTCGTCCCACGAGAAGCACGATCACCGAACCCGCCGACAGGGCGATCGAGAACACGTTCGCTGTGCCGAGGCCGGAGAACAGCGCCGCGACCTTGTCGACGAATTCGGCGCCGCTGTCGATCGTGATGCCGAGCATCTTGGCGAGCTGGCTGACCAGGATGTCGAGCGCCAGGCCTCCGACGAACCCAATCAGAATGGGCTTCGACAGGAAGTTGGCGAGGAAGCCCAGGCGGAAGAGGGCGAACAGCCCGAACATGAGCCCGCCGATGATGGCCTGCGCGAGTGCGAGGGTGGCGTAGTCGGCCCCACCGGCAACGGCGAGCCCGCCGAGCGACGACGCGACGAGGGCGGCGGCCGCGGCATCCGGGGACGCAACCAATTGACGGGACGAGACCAGCAGGGCGTAGACGACCGACGGCAGGATGAGCGCATAGAGGCCCGCCGTGGCTGGCAGGCCGGCGATCTGCGCGTAGCCGATGTTGAGCGGCACGGCGAGGGCGAGGAGCGTGACCCCGGCCGTGGACTCACGCAGAGCCGTGCGCGCCGTGAGCCCCGGAAGCACGCGAAAACGAGATGCCACCGCGAGCCTCCCCTCGGGATGACGGGCCCTGAGCCCGTCGATGACCTCACTATAGGGGCGGGGTCGCGCGAGCACCACGGACCGGGTGATGGGCGTGCACGCTCGGGCGTGTCGGCTTCGTGCTGGTTTCGTGCCGGTTTCGTGTCGGCGGCGCCCGGTGCTTTTCGACACGCCGTTTGGGCCGCAGAAACTAGAGCCGATTCGCTCACCGTCATTCCGCGTCGTCTTGCCGAAGTGCGACGGGATGACGAACTTTATCCAAACGCTGGCCCCCCGGGCGGGGGGAGTCCTAGGTTAGCGTCCAAGGGGAAATCACCCCGCCAGGAAAGGACCGGAAAATGGCTGATCTGATTGTTATTGCGTTCGACGATGAGGCAAGCGCCGAGGGGGCGTATAACGAGATCCAGAGTCTGCAGACCGACCTCGTGGTCGAGCTCGCGGGGCTCGCGCTGGTCAAGGTCGACCACGAGGGCAAGGCTCACGTCGAGACCCCAGGCCCGGCCGGAAAGGTCGGCGTCGGCGCCGCTAGCGGTGCCCTGTTCGGTGCGCTCATCGGCCTGCTGTTCTTCGTTCCGCTGTTCGGCCTGATCTCGGGCGGCCTCTTCGGAGCCCTGTTCGCGGGCCTCGACAAGACGGGCATCGACCAGCAGTTCCGCGACCGTGTGAAGCAGAGCGTTGCCGAGGGTAAGTCGTCGGTCGTCGTGTACGCCCTCAAGCTCACCGAGGACAAGTTCGCCGCCGCGCTGGCCCCGTTCGGTGGCCACGTCGTGCAGACGTCGCTGTCGGCCGAGGACGAGAAGGCCCTCATCCACGACCTGAGCGCAACGGCGTAGGTCGCAGCCACACGCCCGGGCGACGGGCGCGTGACGTCGAGAACGGGATGCGGGGAGCGGCGCACGAGCGTCGGCTGGCCGCATCCCGTTCGTGCGTGAAGGGGCCCGTCGAGATCAAAGGATCGTGCAGGATCCCGTGCACATCAGGAGGGCGCGTCGGCTCAGAACAAGATTCACAACAGGAATTGCACAAGAAGTCTTGTTAATCGTAGGGTGAAGCCATGACGACGAGCCCGAAGAAGATGAAGAAGAAGAATACGGACGCGATCGCACTCGACGATCCGAAGGCCATGCGTGCGCTCGCCCACCCGCTACGCCTGAAGCTTCTCAGCGAGCTGCGCATCGCCGGCCCGCAGTCGGTGGGGGAGTTGTGTCGAGTGGTCGACGCCGCCCCGGGCTCGGTCAGCTATCACCTGGGCGTCCTGGCCGAGAACGGCTTCGTCGAGCCGGCGCCCGAGCTGGCCCGCGACGCGCGCGAAACCTGGTGGCGGGCGCGGCATGCGTGGACGACGGTCGAGCCGACGGGCCCCGACGCCCCGCCCGAGGAGCGGCTCGCCAGTCGAGCGTTGCGCCACGGCATCCTGCAGGCCTATGTGGCCGAGGCATCGGCGGCCCTCGAACGCGAGGAGACGTTGCCGACCGAGTGGATCGAGGCGGCGACGTCGGGCGATGCCGTTGCACACCTCACGGCTTCCCAGCTCGCGGCCTGCGGTGAGGAGCTGCGCGCCGTCGCGGCGAAGTGGGCCGAGATCGGGGCGCGACCGGGCGACGACACCGCCCCGGCGATCCTCATCTACCAAGCCTTCCGCAAGGCCTGATCCGCCGTGCGTGCGCTTCTCGGGGTGCTGTCGGCCCTGGCGTTGTCGAAGGTCGGCAACGCGATCGTGATGGTGGCCGTGCCCCTCTTCGTGCTCGATCGCACCGGTTCGGCCGCGGCGACGGGTGTGGCGGGCATGTTCTCGACCCTGCCCGTCGTGATCGGCGGCGTTCTCGGCGCGCCCCTCGTCGACCGATTCGGTTCCCGCGTCTCCTCGCTGGTCGCCGACTCCCTCAGCGCCGCGTGCGTCATCGCCGTGCCGATCCTCGCGATGCTGGATGCGTTGCCCTTCGGCCTCCTCCTCGCCCTCGTGATGCTCGGCGGCATCTTCGACACCCCCGGCGACACCGCGAAGACCGTTGTGCTTCCCGAGTTGGGCGAGCGCTGTGGATGGACCCTCGACCGGGTCACGGGAACCAGCTCGGCCATCCAGCGCAGCTCGGCGCTCGTCGGCTCGGCCCTGGCGGGCTTCGGGGTGGCGATCGTCGGGGCGGGAAATGTGTTGTTCCTCACCGCGGCGATGTGTGCGGGTGCCGTCGTGTTGATCGCCCTCGCGCTGCCCGCTCGACGCGTATCGGTTCAGGCGGCTCCTGCAGCTTTCGCCGAGAACGCGGCGCCATCGACACCCGCCACCGAAAGCCGTGGTTTCTGGTTCGGCCTGACCTTCCTCTGGCGCACGCCCCTCCTGCGCGCCCTCATCCTCCTCATCCTCATCACCAACGCCATCGATTCGGCCAACCTCACGGTCATCATGCCGATCTGGGCCACGGGTGTCTCGGCGAGCGGCGCACTCTTCGGGTTCATGATCGGATGCTTCTCGGCGGGTGCCCTCATCGGGGCCGCCGTCTTCCCCCTCGTCGCCGCCCGTCTCCCGCGCCGTCGGTTCCTCGTCGTCGCTCTGGCGCTGGCCGGCCCGCCGCCGTTCGTGGCCATGCTCGTCGGCGCGCCACCCGTCGTGGTGCTCGGCGTCTTGTTCTGCGCCGGCCTGGCCGCGGGGGCCATCAACCCTATCTTGCAGTCCACGCTCTTTCGAGAGATCCCCGTGGATGCTCGGGCGCGCGTGTTCGGAGCGACCACGGCCGTCGCCGCATCCGCCATGCCGATCGGAAGCCTCGTCGGCGGCACCGGCGTCGCGCTCTGGGGGTTGGCGCCCGTGTTGCTCGCAGCGGCCCTCGCCTATGCGGTCCTCGCACTCGTGCCCGCCGTCGGTTCGGTGTGGCGAGGCCTCGAGCGGCCGGTTGTCAACGGGCCGGATCGCGTGGGTCTGCCGAGTTAGAGTGGCGTATGCCCGTGAGCGTACGATCCCTCGAAACAGCTGTGCCGAAAACGATCATCAGACAACCCGATGTGCGGGACCTGTTTCGCGCCCAGCCGGGGATGGGGCGCCTGGCCGACCGTCTGATCGGGGCCGCCTTCGATGCATCGGCCATCGAGACGCGGCACACGGTGCTGGGCGAATTGGGCGGCGAATTCGCCGACGACACCGAGGGTGTCTTCCTCGATCGCGAGACCGGTGTGCTGCGCAACCCGACGACGGGGGTGCGCAACGAGGTCTACATCGACCGGTCGCCCGAGCTGTTCCTCGCGGCGGCACGGCGTGCGCTCGAGGTATCCGGTGGTCTGACGGCGGCGGATGTCACGCACGTCGTCACGGTTTCGTGCACGGGTTTCTTCGCCCCCGGCCCCGACTATCGCCTCGTGCGCGACCTCGGCCTGCGCGCGTCGACGCAGCGCTATCACCTGGGCTTCATGGGCTGCTACGGCGCCTTCCCGGCCCTGCGCGCGGCCCGCGATTTCTGCCTGGCCGACCCGGATGCCGTGGTGCTCGTCGTCTCGGTCGAACTCTGTTCTCTGCACATCTCGTCGTCGAACGACCCCGACACCATCGTCGCGTCGTCGGTGTTCGCCGACGGTGCCGCCGCCGCGGTCGTGACGTCGCGCGATGCCCCGGCCGGCCACTCCGTGCTCGATCTCGACGCCTTCGAAACGGTTCTGACACCCGTCGGCGAGACCGATATGGCGTGGAAGATCGGCGACCACGGCTTCGAGATGGTGCTGTCGAGCTATGTGCCGTCGATCATCGAGAAGCACATCGAGGGCGCCCTCGACCCGTTGCTGGCGCGCCTGGGGGAGTCGCGGCCCGAGGCGAGTGCCGATATCGAGCGGTGGGCGATCCATCCGGGTGGGCGCAGCATCCTCGACAAGGTGCAGGATGCCGTGAACCTGAGTGATGCTCAGATGGTCGAGTCGCGGCGCGTGCTGCGCGACTACGGCAACATGTCGAGCGCGACCGTGCTGTTCGTGTTGCGCGAGATTCTGCACGACGGGGATGCTGCGGGCGTGGGATCGAGCACGGGCGCGAGCACGAGCGAGAGCACGAGCGATATCGCGGGCAACGAACGCGTGTGCGCCATGGCGTTCGGCCCGGGACTCACGGTCGAGAGCGCCATCCTCACGAAGCGGGTCGCCGGATGAGCCGCGCGACGGGCACGAAACCGCTCGCTCCGGCATCCAACCGGCGCCGCCCCGATTTCTCCCGGCGCGACACGAGCCTCGTCGAGCTCATGGACGACCCGCGGTGCGACGCCGCCCTGCTCGACGCCACCTACCGCGACTTCCGCGTGATCAACGCGCTCGTGTCGGGGTGGAAGGACGTGTACCGCAGTCGCATCCGCCCGCGCCTGTCGGCCACGCGCGAGAACTCGCTTCTCGACATCGGATCGGGTGGCGGCGACATCGCCCGCTCGATCGCGCGCTGGGCCCACCGCGACGGGTATCGCCTGAGCGTCACGGGCATCGACCCCGACGAGCGTGCGTATGCGTTCGCCGCCTCACGCCGCGAACGCCCGGGCGTGCGCTTCGAGGCCGCCTCCAGCCGCGACCTCGTCCAGCGCGGCGACCGCTTCGACATCGTCACTTCGAACCATCTCTTGCACCACCTGGACGACGCCCAGCGCGCCGACCTGCTCGCCGACTCCGAGGCCCTGGCTGAACGGTTCGTCGTGCACAGCGACCTCGAGCGTTCGCCCGTCGCCTATCGCGCCTATCAGGTCGCGACGTGGCCGGTGTCGCGCCGGTCCTTCATCCACGTCGACGGGCTGCTGTCGATCCGGCGCAGCTTCCGTGTCGACGAGTTGGCGCGCGTCGCGCCGGCCGGCTGGACCGTGTGCGGGCAGAAGCCGTTCCGCGTGCGCCTCGAATTCGACGCCGCTGCCCTTCGGCGGGGTGCTTCCCATGCGTGACGTCATCGTCGTCGGAGGCGGCCCGGTCGGGCTCATGATGGCGGCCCTCGCGGCCGTCCGTGGTCTCGACGTGGCCGTGTGGGAGAAGCGGGATCAGCCGGCCACCCTGTCGCGCGCCATCGGCATTCACCCACCCGCCCTCGGAATCTTCGAGCGCCTGGGCCTGGCGGATCAACTCGTCGCCGAGGGCATCCCCATTCGCCGCGGTGTGGCCCGCAGCGGAGGGCGCACGGTCGGCACCCTGTCGTTCGGGGGAGTGTCGGACCGGTTCCCGTTCGTCCTCTCGCTGCCGCAGTACCGCACCGAGGCCAACCTCGAGCAGAAGCTCGCCGAACTCGCCCCGGGGTCCCTGCGCCGCGGCATCTCCGTCTCGGGCATCGAGGAGCACCCCGGCCATGTCACCGTCACGGGCACAGCATCCGATGGCAGCACGGTCACCGAGCGTGCGCGTTTCGTGGTGGGCGCGGACGGGCCGCGCAGCACCCTGCGGCGGTTGCTCGGCGTCCGCGTGGCCACGAGGTTCTACCCCGACACATTCGTGATGGGCGATTTTCGGGATGACACGGGCGACGAGTCCGACGCCGTCATCCACCTCGAGCGGCGCGGCGTGGTCGAATCGTTCCCGCTGCCGAGTGGTTTGCGCCGCTTCGTCGTCGCCACCGACGCCATGATGGAGCAGCCCGACGCCGATCACGTGGCCGCCCTCGTGGCCGAACGCACGGGGGCTGCCGTCGAACCCTCGAGCAACCTCATGCTGAGCGCGTTCACGGTGCGGCGTCGTTTCGTCGAACGCGTGCTCGGCCGACGCGTGGCCCTGATCGGCGACGCGGCCCACGAGATCTCGCCCATCGGCGGTCAGGGCATGAACCTCGGATGGTTGGACGCCCAAGCCCTGCTCCCGATCATCGCCACCACCGTGCGCCGAGGTTCGGTCTCGTCCGATCGGGCCGCGGACTACGCCCGCGAGCGGGGCATCGCCGCACGCCGCGCGGCACGACAGGCGGAGATCAACATGGCGCTCGGCCGCCGGGCGTCGTCGCTGACGGTAGCGGGGCGCAACCTGGCGCTCGGGGGACTACTGAAGTCGCCCGCATCCGGTGTGCTCGCGCAGGTCTATGCCATGAAGCTCATCTAGCGACGCCGACTCGCGAGCCCCTCCGCAGTTTCTTGCGGCACGGCCCACCGGCGGGTGGGTCTCGTCTAACTCGCGGCCGCCAGGATCGTGCCGCCGCTGAGTGCGAGCTGCGCGACCAGCACGAGCGCCGACACGATGATCAGTTGGAACAAGAGGCGGCTCGGCGGCCGGGTGAGAACCAAGACGATGCCGATCACCGCGATCGCGCTGACGATGACGAAACCCGCAACCGCGAGCACGCTCGGCCCCGACGCGAAACCCGCGTCGATCACCGGGCCGAGCATGACGAAGGCCGCGCCGACGACCAGCGCAACGAAGGCGATCGTTCCCGTGGCCCGTCGCCCGAGGCGGTGCGGCAGCCCCGAGACACCCGTGCGCGCGTCGTCGTCGAGGTCGGGCAGCACATTCGTGAAGTGGATGGGGATGCCGAGCACGGCCCCCGTCGCCGTCGCCCACCAGGCTGCCGCGGACGGCTCGGCGGACGCGAGCGTCACAACGCTCGGCAGCAGCCCGAAGCTCACGAGGAACGGCACGAGCGAGAAGGCCGTGCGCTTGAGCCCGGCGTTGTAGGCCCACCCCGAGGCGATGAGGATGGTGTGGGCGATGCCCGTGCCGACGCTGAGCGCGAAGGAGAGCACGACAGCCAGAGCGGCAGTGACGAAGGCGGCGTTGCGCACCGTCGACGCGGGAATGGCGCCCGAGGCGATGGGTTTATCGGTGCGCCCGACCTCGGTGTCGCGCCGGGCATCGATCCAGTCGTTCGAGAGCCCGATGGACAGCTGTCCGGCCAGGATGGCGAGACCCACAAGCGCGACGCGCCACGCATCCAGGCCCACGGCGATGCCCAGGATGATCGACAGAGTCGTGACCGCAACCGTCGGCCCCGGATGCGAGGACAGCGCGAGTAGTCTGGCCCGCCCGAGCACGCTCATCGGCCGTGACCCCTCGGCGTTCCGGGTGCTGCGGCATTCACCAGACGCCGGGAATCGCTCACGGCGCGTCGGCGAGGCCAGCTCACGTCTAACCGGTGAGCCGGGCTCACGCCGCGTCGGCGGGCACGCGCACGAGCATCGCGCCGGGTTCGATGCGGGCGTTGAAGGCCACGACCTCGCCGAACGTGTCGCCGTCGAGCTCGATCTCTTCGGGGCGCGAGAAGCGGGCGACGAACGTGGTGCCCGTCTCGTAACGGATGTCGCGGTCGTTCTTGCGCTGGCCGGCGAGGGCACGGCCGGCCTTGGTGCGCATGACGACGCCGTTGGTCCAGGCCACTTTGAGCCACACGCGGATCCAGCCGAGCACACCCTTCGGGCGCATCATCATGACGTCGAAGAGGCCGTCGTCGACCTTCGCGTCTGGCAGCAGCAGAATGTTGGCGGGCAGCGACCCGCAGTTGCCGAGGATGAGCGTGTGCACGGTGCGGCGTTCGGGCCGGTGTCCGTCGAGTTGGAAACGCACGTGCAACTCGTTGGGGTCGCGCAGCGAGGTGACGATGGCTTTGACGTAGGCGGCCCAGCCGGCCTTCTTCTTCAGGTCGTCGTCGGTGTTCTTGATCATTTTGGCGTCGATGCCGAGTCCGGCCATGACGACGAAGACGTGCTTCTCGCGCGTGCGGTCGGCGCGCTCGATGTCGATGACGCCCAGGTCGATCTCTCGATCGGATCCCGAGAAGGCGTATTGCACCGAACCGGGCATATCGTTCAGGGTCAGGTGCAGGTTGCGGGCCAGCAGGTTTCCGGTGCCGGACGGCAGCAGGGCGACGGGAACGTTCGTGCCGCGGACGGCCTCCGAGACGGCGCGCACGGTTCCGTCGCCGCCCGCCGCGAAGATGAGGTCGGCACCGTCGTCGATGGCGGTGCGGGTGACGCCCTGTCCGACATCCTCGATGGATGTCTCGTACCAGCGCGTCTCGCCCCACCCGGCGGCCGCGGCCTCACGGTCGACGGTTTCGCGCAACACGTCAAGGTCGACCTTGATCGGGTTGTAGACGACGGCGGCGGTTTTCGTGGCTACATCGGTCATAAGACATCCTCGGGTTCGGGTCAGGCTCTACCTTATGTGGGCGGACGATTCGGGCTGGCAACCGGGCGGGGGCTACCGGCCGGGGGAGTAAGCATGCTAGCGCGCCCGATGTGCGCGGCTCGCTCGGCCGGACCGTTACCGGATGCCGTGGCCCGGATGCATGTCGTCGTAGCGCTGGCGGGCCCCGGCGATGGCGGCGCGCTCGGCCAGCGACCAGTCGGCGAGCGCCTTGATCAGGTGGGTCAGTCGCGCCCCCGAGTCGGTCAGCGCATAGGACACCTGCGCGGGAACCGTGGGGTAGACCGTGCGGTTCACGAGACCGTCGCGTTCGAGCCGACGCAGCGTGAGCGTGAGCATGCGTTGCGAGATGCCGTCGATGGCGCGCTGCAGTTCGAGAAACCGGCGCTCGGACGCGCCCAGCTCGGTCACGACCATGACCGTCCAGGTGTCGCCGACACGGTCGAGCATGTCGCGGATGCCGCAATCGGGGTGATCGCTCGCGCCGCACGGGTCGAGGGTGGCGGTTACTTCGGTGTGCGTCACTGACACGAGAGTGCCTCCTTGTGGCGGGCGAAACGGGCGAACACAATCAGCTTAGTTAGGCATCAGAACCACGAAAGGTCTCGTCTTGATTCTCGTCACCGGCGCCAGCGGCCAGCTCGGCCACGCCATCCTCACCGTCCTGTCCGAGCGGGGGACCGCGGCCCGGGGGAGTAGCCGCTCGTCGTCGGCCCGCGGCCCCCTCATCGACTTCGATGACCCCGCGAGTATCTCTTTCGCGGGCGTCGAGACGCTGGTTCTCGTGTCGGCCGGGGAGGCCGAGGACGATGTCGTCGTCGCGCGGCACGAGGCGGCGATCGCGGCGGCCGAGCGGGATGGTGTCGGACATGTCGTCTACACCAGCCTGGCATCGGAGGGCGACCACCTTGCGTTCGCGCTGGCGCATCGGTGGACCGAACGACGCCTGCGATCAAGCTCGCTGTCCTGGACCATCCTGCGCAACGGGCTCTACGCCGAGCTGTTCGGTTCGCTCTTCGGCTGGGACGGTTCGCGCCTCACATCGGCGTTCGGCGGCGGGGCCCTCGCGGCGGTGGCACGGGCCGATCTGGCCGAGGCGGCGGCCGTCGTGGCCGAGCATGCTGAGCGGCACGTGGGACGCACCTACGACCTCGTCGGCGAACCGGTGACGGCGAATGACGTTGCGACCCGTCTCGGGGTCGACCTCGTTGACGTCTCGCTCCAGAACAAGCGTGTCGAGTTGGATGCCGCGGGCCTGAAGCCCTTCCAGCCTGCGATGCTCCTGTCGATCTTCACGTCGGTGCGGCACGGTACTTTGAGCGCATCGGGGAGTGATTTGCGTCTGCTCCTCGGGCGCGAACCGCTGGATGCCGTGCAGGTCGCAACCGAGGCGGCGAGCGCGGGACGCCCGAACGCGTAGACGGGCCAGTGCGCGGCCGGCTGAGGCGTCGAGGTCCTGCGAGAATGGCCGTATGACCTCGACGCGTTCGGCCCGAGCCCTGCGGGGCGCGCTGGCCGCGATCGTGTCGACGTTCGTGGCGTTGCTCTCGCACGTGGCGGGCGGGGGAGAGGTGCCCGGGCTGCTCGGCATCCTCGTGCCGCTCGTGCTGGCGACGGCCGTCTGCGTTCCGCTGGCCGGTCGACGTTTGTCGATCGTCCGCGTGTCGGCTTCGGTGATCGCCAGCCAGCTGCTGTTCCACATGCTGTTCGTTCTCGGGAGCACCGGCAACGCGTCCGAGGCATCGGCAACCGGGGGAGCAGGTCACGCCGGGCACGAAGGCCACGGTTCGGCAGCCGCACCGCTTCTGCTGGCGACTCCGGCCGGGGGCCCTGCCGCAGGTGTGCCCGCGCACGCACACGCCGGCATGTGGGCGGCTCACGCTGCGGCGGCCGCCGTGACGATCCTTGCGATCTATCAGGGTGAGCGGGTCGTTCGGCGACTTCGCACGCTCGCGGTCACGCTCGTGCGCGTTCTGCTCCCTGTCGTCTCGGTGATCCCCGTTCCATTCCGCGCCGTCGCTCGCGCAGACATCGAGACGGTCTCGCTTCCTCGGTCGCTCAGCGTCTATCCCTCCACGCGGTCGCGCCGCGGCCCACCCGCAGTCTCCTTCCCCTCACTCCCTCTCGCGACCTGAGCAGCGATTTCAGCTGCCGGTGACGCCGGATGCCGCGCCGTGCTGCTTCCGCGTTGCCGTGTCGCGTTCCGTGTTGCCGTCGTCGTCGCCTGAGAAGGCGTCACCTCGGCGAGGTCATCGAGCGGTACGGCTGCGGCTGTCCGCTCAGGAAGGAGCCACTGACCGTGGCCGAAAACAGAGACACAACCACCCCGACATCCCCTCGACCCGCGCCCACCCCGATGCCCGATACGGTGTCCGACACCGACGCCGGCCCCGCCTGGAACCCCACGCCGCCGAGCGTCGTCGCAATCGCCCTCACGATCTCGGTGCCGCTCGCGGTCGCGGCGACTCTCCTCGGCCTGTCCCTCACGGGCGAACTCGGCCGCGGCCAGCTGCTCACCAACCCGGGGGAGTTGGTCACCTGGGGGCTCCCCATCGCGCGCGTGCTGCACGACGCGGCCGCCTCGGTGACCATCGGTCTGCTCCTCGCCGCCACGTTCTGGTTGCCGGGCCAGAAGATCGCCCCCGGCCTCATGTCGTTCTCGCAGGCCAAGGCCGTGTGGTGGGCGAGCTGGGCGGCCTCCGTCTGGCTGGCGGCGGGCATCGCGGTGCTCGTCTTCACCGCCGCGAATTCGATCGGCGTGCCCCTGACCGCGCCGTCGTTCCCCACGACGTTCGTCTTCTATGCGACCCAGCTCGAGCTCGGCCAGACCATGCTGGTGTCGATGGGATGCGTGGCCGCCGCCCTGACGATCGCCCTGCTCGCGCGGCGGCAGTCCTGGGTGGCCACGGCCGCCGTCCTCTCTGTCGCCGCGCTCCTGCCGCTGTCGTTGTCGGGCCACGCCGCCGGATCGGACGAGCACGGCAACGCGGTCAACAGTTTGGCCATCCACCTCATCGGCGTCACGGCGTGGGCCGGCGGGCTCGTCGCCGTCATCCTCCTGCGCAAGAAGGTCGGCTCCCAGCTTGGCGTCGTCGTCGCCCGCTACTCGCTCCTCGCCGGGTGGGCGTTCGGCGCGGTCGCCTTCTCCGGTGTCGTGAACGCGTCGCTCCGCATCAGCTCGCCGGCCGACTTCGTCACGCCCTACGGCATCCTCCTGATCGTCAAGACGACGGCACTGGTGCTGTTGGGCCTCGCCGGCGCCTGGCATCGCGTGCGCCTCATCCCGCGTCTGCGGCGCGACCCCTCAGACCGGCCGGCTTTCGTGCGCCTGGCCGTGGGCGAGGTCGTCGTCATGGCCGTGACGATGGGCGCGTCGGTGGCGCTGTCGCGCAGTCAACCGCCCGTGTCGCAGGAACCCGTGGCCGACGACATCCGCCATCGCCTGCTCGGCTTCCCGTATCCGCCCGATGTCACGCCGCTCCGCATGTTCACGGAATGGCATATCGACTGGATGTGGGCGGGCCTCGCGCTCGTCGGCGCCGGCTGGTACGTGTGGGCGGCCCTGCGTGTGCGGCGACGCGGCGATAGCTGGCCCCTCGGCCGCATCGTGTCGTGGGTGGCCGGATGCGCCGCGCTCGTCTATGCCACGAGCGGGGGACCGGCCGTCTATGGGCAGGTTCACTTCAGCACGCACATGCTGCAGCACATGACGCTCATGATGGTGGTGCCTCCCCTGCTGGTGCTCGGCGGGCCCGTCTTGCTGGCGCTGCGCACGCTGCCCGCGCGCACCGACGGCGGCCGCGGCATCCGTGAATGGATGCTCATCCTGGTGCACTCGCGCTATCTGCGGGTGTTGTCGACCCCAGCTGTCGCGGCTGTGCTCTTCGCGGGCAGCCTCGTCGTCTTCTACTACACCGGGTGGTTCGAATGGGCCATGTTCGCGCACCAGGGCCACATCTTCATGACCGTGCACTTCCTGGCGACGGGCTACCTGTTCTTCTGGGTGCTCATCGGCATCGACCCGGGACCGAACCGCCCGTCGCACCTCATGCGCCTGCTCGTACTGCTCGCGACGCTGGCCTTCCACGCCTTCTTCGGCCTCACGATCATGGCCAACTCGGCGGTGCTCGCCGAGGCGTGGTGGACGGCGCTCGGGGGAGCGACGACCGCTCAGCTTCTCGCCGATCAGGGCGTGGGCGGTGGCATCGCGTGGAGCGCAGGGGAGATCCCCACCGTGTTGATCGCGCTCGTCGTGGTGGCGCAGTGGGTAAAAAGCGACGAGAAGTCGGCGAAACGCTACGACCGTCGCGCGGAGAGGGACGGAGACGCGGAACTCGTCGCCTACAACTCGCGGCTGCAACGCCTCGGTGAGGGCGGGCGCGGCGAGAGCGCGCCGGAAGGAAGCGCGCCCGGAGCGGGCGTGACTGGCGAGAGCGCGCCGAGTGAGGATCGCTCGCTATGACCCCGAAGCGGCCCGCACACGGAACCACAGCGTCAGCTCGCGGATCGCTCGCCGCGTGGTCGTCGGATCGTCGTCGCTCTCGAGGTCGTCGAACGAATCTCGAAAGCCCGGCGCCACGGGGGAGGACGGCACGCGGATGGGTTCGTACCCCATGGTCCAGTCGGCGAAGGTGCGTTCGGTGAGGTGTTCCTCGAGCAGCACACGCACCTTCTCGTGGCGGGGGTCGGACTTGATGACGGCGAGAAGATCGCGCACCGTTTTCTCGGGGCCCTCGAGAACCTGGATGAAGCGCCCGTCCCGGTATAGGAGCATGCCGGTTACATCGGATGCGCCGTTGTTCCGCCGACTCTGGCGCAACAGATCATCGAGCTGGTCGCGGCTGAATTCGCGGGTCGCGACGCTCGCGTAGACGGCGGAGAGGAGCGCCGTCGGGCGGTCCGTTTCGGTGACCATCTGCGTTTCCGGGGCCATCACAGCGCCGAACCGTTGCTCGTGGCCGCCAGGACCGCGTGCATCGCGTCACGCACGGTGTCGAACTCGCCGACGGGACGAGAGAAGGTGTCGTATGCCCGGAAAGCGCGGCCGCCCTTGCCGTCGATGTAGCCGAGGAACTCGCCGGCGCGGCTGCCCACGTAGAAGTCGGCTTCGACGCGGGCCCAGGTCGGCTCGATCACGGGGGAGTGTTCTGTCACGGTGGCTCGCACGTTCATGCTCGGGCACCCGACCGATCGCGGGCGCTTTCTCGCCGCAAGCGCGTCACAGGAACACGAGGTCGGCTCATGCATCCATTCTGCCGCTGATCGCTCAGCGTCGCGGCTTCACCCGGGGGCCCTTGATATTTTTCGACGAATAGGGTGGTCGATGAGCCGGGTAGCCTGGCCGGGTGACCGACACGCTCAGTGCTTTGCTTTCCCGCGACCCCGACCGCATTTGACGGGCCTCGTGGGAGGTCATCGGCACGCGCGATATCGAGATGCTCGAGACCCTCCGGTCGGCGCTCCCCGACATTCGGCGGGCAACGGCGGACATCGAGCTGGGAGGGATGATCCGGCCGAACCGCGACGCCCTCGCGCACGCCCTCGACAAAGTGCAGACCTATCGCACGTGGCGGTGCTGGTGCGACGACTATCCACGACTGCTCGCCTTCAACCCGGCCCGGGAGGAAGAGCGCGGGCACGCGACAGTTCTCAGCAGAGTCGATTCCGGATGGCCGACGACCTACGAGTGCGCGTGCGCCGTGTGCGGCACGCATTTCAGCGTCGAAGAAGGTGAGCACCACGCGCTGTGGTGGAAATGGACCCTGCGGGCATCGAGATCGACGCGATGATGCGCTGGGAGAGGAGCCCGAAACAGCTTTGTTGACATAATGTGCATTATCGGCACTTTATCCGAGAGTGGGAGCGGGGTCCTTCTCGGGCTCGTGTTGCGATAGTCCAGGCGCCGGCAGTGAGACGCGCAAGGCCGTGCCGCCTTCGTTGCCCGGCCCGATCTTCATATCTCCCTGGAACGCCTGGATGCGTCGTGACAACGACAGCAGGCCGCCATCGATGGACGGGTCGTCAGCGATTCCGACGCCGTTGTCGAAGACGGTGAGAATAAGTCGTTTTCCCGCGGGCTCGCCATCGTCGACGACAGACAGCGACACCCGGATGCTGTCGGCGGCGCCGTGCTTGAGCGCGTTCGTGATGCCTTCCTCGAGGCTCCGAACGAGCAGGGATCGCTGCGACAGGCCGATGACGTTGTCGGCGGGGTCGTCGAGCGCCCGGAATTCACGCGAGACGTCGAACTTCGTGACGATACTGGTCGGCAGGCGCTGCAGAATGGCGCGGATGCTGGGCGCGACACCCACCTCGAGCAACGGCGGCGAGAGCAGGCGACTCGTGGCTCGGACATCCCGCTCGCGCAATTCATCCACGCGGTTTTCGACCGACCGGATGTCTTCCTCGGAAACCGTCTCCCCCGAGCTGACCCGTTTCGCCAGCTCGTCGAGGCTCGCGGCGATGAACACGAGGCGCTGCTGCACGGTGCCGTGCAAACCCTCCGCGACCTCGCTTTTTACGCGTAGCTCTTCGCCTTGGAGTGCCTGCAGCGCCAGGTCGGCTGCCCGTCGCTGAGCCGTCTGCTCGCGTTCCTCGTGGCGGGTCCTGCGGCGCGCGGCCGAGACGGCGAACCCGAAGGCGCCGCACACCATGAGCGTCGCCACCGAGGCCATGAATTCGACCAGCACGACGTCGACGGTCGGCGAGCGATACACCCCGAGCAGTAGCTGTAGGCCGACCCGCACGAGCCCGGCGACGCACGACACGGCGAATGTGAGCGCGAGCACACGGGGCCGCCACCACTCGTGCAGCGAGGGACCCCAGCGGGTCATGAGCAGGAAACCGAGCAGGAGTACTGCTCCCCCGATTCCGACGACGTTTGCGGTGATGCGCTCGAAGAGCATGCCGCGCGAGCCACCCGGCGCCACCCAGGCGAAGATATAGACCGTCTGCATGGCCGTGCCGATGCCGAAGGCCAGGGCCACGGCCCCCGAGGCGACGACGAACGAGCGGGAGTCGCTGATGCGGTCCTTGCGATCGTCGTGATCGAGACCGTCGGCACCGTCGGCACGCGACTGTGCCAGCCCCCGCGTTGGTCTCCTCATCCCCACAGGTCGATTTTCTCAAAGGAATCTCGTTTTCGGCGGCAATCGGCGTGCCTATTTTGGGGGCATCGGCGACGCACGCTGCCCGCCCGCCAAGAGTTTCCTCCCCCTCCGAGCCCATTCCACCGGGCATACTCGTCACATGGACATCTCGGAGCGCACGCCGCGCGCAGGCGGAACATCGCAGTCATCCGAGGGTGTCACTCCCCTGCGCGTCGGCGTGGTCGAAGACCAGCCCCTCTTCAACGGCATGCTCGGCGACCTGATCGACAAGCATCCCCGCACGCGGCTCGTCGGCCGGGCGACCACGGTCGCGCACGCGCGCAAGCTCTTCCTGCCGGGCACGGTCGACGTTCTGACGATGGATATCGAGCTGCCCGACGGCAACGGTGTGAGCCTCGGAGTCAGCCTGAAACGCCAGGCCGCCGACCTCGGCATCGTGCTGCTTTCCGCCTACGACCTGATGGACATGCTGCTCGAGATGCCCGACGACATGCGGGGCGGCTGGAGCTACCTGTCGAAGAAGTCGGCGCTCACCTCGGAGACGCTATTCGCCGCCATCGAGGCGTCGGCGCGCGGCGACTCGATGCTCGACCCCGACCTGATCGCGCACGCCACTCCGCGCACTGAATCGGTGCTGCACCGCCTCACCGACCGGCAATACGCCGTGCTGCAGCTGCTTGCGCAGGGTCTGTCGAACCAGGGAATCGCCGCCCGGCTCGGAATCGCCGAGAAATCGGTGCAGAACCACCTGACGAGCATCTACAGCATCCTCGGGGTGCCCGCCGATTCAGCCAAGAACCCGCGCGTCCTCGCCGCGCTCACCCTCCTGGCGGAAACTGGGCGCGACAGTTAGTCCCGCCCGCCGCCGTCATGACTCTTTACCCGGCGCGTGAGTTTTGATATTTTGGAGTGAGGATGAGGTCCCATCCTCACGGCAACGAAGGGCTGACGATGCAGATCTCCTATGACGCAGAGGCCGATGCCGCGTATATCCGCATCGTCGACGCGGTGGCGCCCGGGCAGGCGGCGCGGCAGGTCGGGTTCATCGAGACGCCCAATGGCGTGACGCAGGTCGTTCTGGACTTCGATGAGAGCGGTCGCCTTTTGGGTGTGGAGGTGTTGGGCGCTCGTGACGGCCTCGCCCCCGAAGTTTTAACGCAGGCCGTGCTCCCGGAGAAGTGACCGAAGGCACCGTCGCTAGTCCCTTGTGACGCGCGGGCCACTCGCCTAGCGTCGAAGGATGACCGACAGTCCACGTTCGTCCGCCAGCACCTCCGCCTTCGCCTCCCCCGCACCGTCGACGCCGTCGAGTGACGAGCTCGAGATCGTCGACCGCTGGTGGCGCGCCGCCAACTACCTCACGGTGGGCCAGATCTATCTGCTCGGCAACCCGCTGCTCACCAAGCCGCTGAGCCCCGACCAGATCAAGCCGCGCCTGCTCGGCCACTGGGGCACCTCCCCCGCCCTGAGCTTCATCTACGCGCATCTGAACCGCGTCATCCAGCACACGGATAACGAGTACCTCTACGTCTGCGGCCCGGGTCACGGCGGCCCGGCCATGGTCGCGAACACGTGGCTCGACGGCACCTACAGCGAGCGGTTCCCGCATCTGGGCCAGGGCGTCGAGGGCCTCGCGGCGCTGTTCCACCAGTTCAGCTTCCCCGGCGGCATCCCCTCGCACGCGGCGCCCGAAACCCCCGGTTCGATCAACGAGGGTGGCGAGCTCGGCTATTCGCTGTCGCACGCCTATGGCGCGGTGCTCGACAACCCGCGCCTGATCGCGGCGTGTGTCGTGGGCGACGGCGAGGCCGAAACGGGCCCGCTGGCCACGAGCTGGCACGCCAACAAGCTCATCGACGCGAAGAACGACGGCGCGGTGCTGCCCATCCTCAACCTCAACGGCTACAAGATCGCCAACCCGACGCTGCTCGCACGCATCGGCGAAAGCGAGCTTCTCTCACTCTTCCGGGGCTACGGCTACGAGCCCGTCATCGTGTCGGGCGGGTTCGACGGCGAAGACCCCATGCTCGTGCACGCCCGCATGGCCCGCGCGCTCGACGCCGCCGTCGCCCGCATCGAACAGATCTGGTCGGATGCTCGAGACGCGGGTCACACCGACCGCCCCGCGTGGCCCATGATCATCCTGCGCACGCCGAAGGGCTGGACGGGCCCGAAAGAGGTCGACGGCGAACCCGTCGAGAACACGTGGCGGGCGCACCAGATCCCCGTCGACGATGTGCGCGAGAACCCCGAACACCTGCGCATCCTCGAAGACTGGATGCGGTCCTACCGCGCCGACGAGCTGTTCGACGAGAACGCCGTGCCCGCCGCCGACATCCGGTCGTTGGCACCCGAGGGCGAACGCCGCATGAGTGCCACGCCGCACGCCAATGGCGGCGAGCTGCGGCATCCGCTCGTCTTGCCGGCCGTCGAACCGCACGCCGTGCCCGCTCCCCCGAACAAAGGCGAACTCGTGTCGGCCACGGGCACCTGGGGAAAATGGCTGGCCGAGGTCGTGCGAGAGAACCCGCACACGTTCCGCATCTTCGGGCCCGACGAGACCGCCTCGAACCGCCTGCAAGCCGTCTACGAGGTCACCGACAAGGTGTGGGCCGCCGACATCAAGAGTACGGACCAGCACCTGGCGCACACGGGCCGCGTCACCGAGGTGCTCAGCGAACACCTGCTGCACGGCATGCTCGAGGGCTACATCCTCACGGGCCGCCACGGCCTCATCAATACCTACGAAGCGTTCGTGCACATCGTCGACAGCATGTTCAACCAGCACGCGAAGTGGCTCGAATCGGCGGCCGAGGTCGAGTGGCGCGAGCCCATCTCACCCTTCGTCTACCTCCTGTCGTCGCACGTCTGGCGCCAGGACCACAACGGTTTCTCCCACCAGGACCCGGGCTTCTTGAACCTCGTCGTCAACAAACAGGCGCATCTCGTGCGGGTCTATCTGCCGCCGGACGCCAACACCCTGCTGCACGTGGGTGCCGGTGTCTTCGACACGACCGATCGCATCACGGTCATCGTTGCGGGCAAGCAGCAGCAGCAATCCTGGCTCGACATCGACGACGCCCGTGCGCACGTCCAGCACGGCATGGGCGTCTGGCCCTGGGCCGGCAACGAGGCCGCATCGTCCTCGGTTGACCACACCGGCGCGGAGGCTGCGCCCGACGTCATCTTCGCGTCGGCCGGCGATGTGCCCACGCTCGAGGCCATCGCTGCCGCCCAGCTCATCCGCGAGAACGTGGACGGCGTGCGCGTGCGCTTCATCAACGTCGTCGACCTCATGCGCCTGCAAGACGAGAAGGCTCACCCGCACGGCATGCCCGACGCCGAATACGACGCCATCTTCCCCGAGAACGTGCCCGTCGTGTTCGCGTTCCACGGCTACCCCTCGCTCGTGCACCAGCTCGCCTACCGTCGGCACAACCACGACGATATGCACGTGCACGGTTTCGCCGAGAAGGGCACGACGACCACACCCTTCGACATGGTCATGCTCAACGAGATCGATCGCTATTCCTTGGCGATGGATGCCGTGAAGCGCCTCGCCGAAAAGGGCCGCGATGTTCCGGCGGGCCTGTCCGACACGTGGGAGGCCGCCCGGGTCGAGGCTCGGCGCTACGCCTACGACAAGGGTGAGGATCACCCCGACGTCACCAAGTGGGAGTTCCGGCCGGAACGCTAGACTCGTATATCAGCATCCGAACACGCTCTACCCGAGAGAGGACGCGCATGTCGCTTCGACGCACGCACGCCACCACCCCGAACGCCCGCGCCCACGCGAAGACCGCACCCACCGCGACCATCGTGGGGGCCGGGCCGAACGGGCTCTCGGCGGCCGTCGTGCTGGCGCGCGCGGGTGTCGAGGTGACGGTGCTCGAGCGCAACGATACGATCGGCGGCGGTGCGCGCACGGCCGAGCTGACGCTGCCGGGCTACTGGCACGACGTGTGTTCGGCCGTGCATCCCATGGCGTTCGCGTCGGGTTTCTTTCGCCGCTTCGGCCTCACCGACCGCGTCGACTTCGTCACGCCCGAGATCTCCTATGCGCAGCCGCTCGACGGCGGCGACGCGGGCCTCGCCTACCGCGACCTGCACCGCACGGCCGAGCACCTGGGGGTCGACGGCGACCAGTGGCTGCGGCTCATGGGCCCGCTCGTCGATCGCGCGCACGATGTGGCGCAGGCGACGGGGTCTCCCCTGACGCGCGTGCCCCGGCATCCGATCGCCCTGGCGCTCTTCGGTGTGCGGGCCCTCGAACTGGCCGCCACCATGGGGTCGTTCCGTTTTCGTGAAGACCGTGCGCCCGCCATGCTCGCCGGTGTCGCCGCCCACGCCATCATGCCCATGCCGCGGCTCGCGTCGTCGGCCGCGGGTCTCGTCTTGTCGGTGACGGGGCACCAGGACGGCGGCTGGCCCATTCCGATCGGCGGCAGCCAAGCCATCGTCGACGCCATGGCCGATGACGTGCGGGCCCACGGCGGACGCATCGAGACCGGCCAACACGTGACGAGTGCGGCCGATCTGCCCGATTCGACCGTGACGCTGTTCGACACCACGCCCCGGGCCCTCGTCGAAATCCTCGGCGACCGGATGCCCGCGGGCTACCGTCGCACGCTCGAGCGCTTCCGCTACGGCAACGGCGTGGCCAAGGTGGACTTCGCGCTGTCCGGGCCCGTGCCGTGGACCAACGAGGAACTGCACAAGACCGGAACGCTCCACCTCGGCGGAACGGCGGCCGAGACCGCGGCAGGCGAGAACCAGGTGGCCCGGGGCGAGCACCCCGACAACCCCTACGTGCTGGTGTCGCAGCCGACGCGCTTCGACCCGTCGCGTGCGCCGGAGGGCAAGCACACGCTGTGGGCCTACACGCACGTGCCCGCCGACTCGGATCGCGATATGACCGAGGCGATCGTGCGGCAGATCGAGCGGTTCGCGCCGGGGTTCCGCGATGTCATCCTGGCGTCGTCGTCGCGCACCGCGCAGCAGATGGAGGGCTACAACCCCAACTACATCGGCGGCGACATCTCGGCCGGTGAACCGAACCTCTTGCAGCTCATCCGCCGCCCGACGCTCTCGCCGACGCCCTGGCGCACGGCCATCGACGGTGTCTACCTGTGCTCGTCGGCGACTCCCCCGGGCCCCGGCGTCACGGGTCTGCCCGGCGCTTATGCAGCCACGGCCGCGCTGCGCGACCACTTCGGCGTGACGCGTCTGCCGCGTCTCGGGCCCGAACCGGTTTGATCGCCGCCGCGACGACCGGCTGTCCTGTTCGGGGTCCCCGTCGGCGCGTCATCCTTTCCGCAGCTCGTCTGGTCGGTCCGTCGGCCGGCTAAGACGCGTTTTCCTTGTCGGCCCGGCGGATGCTCGTCACGGTGCCCTCGCGATACAGCAGCGCCCGCACCTCCGACTCCCCCGACGCCGCGCGCTTCGGGTCGATGGTCTCGCCCTGGTTGTAGTGGTCGATGAGCCGCGGATCGACGTAGCTCGCCCGCGCGATCGTCGGCGTATTGCTCAACACCTCGGCCGCGTCGCGCATGGCCTGGCTGATGGCCCGGTTGCGCTTCGCCTGCGACGGCAGCGGCCCCGTCTTGGCGAGGCTGACGGCCGCCGTCACGGTGCCGTGCAGCGTGCGGAAGTCCTTGGCCGTGAAGTCGCCGCCCGTCATCTCCTTTACGAAGTCGTTGATATCCGAGCTCGTCACCGGATGCCAGTGCCGCCCGTCTTTGTACGCGAGCAACCGGGCCCGGCCGCCCCGCCGCTTGAGCTGTCGCACGACGGCTGCGAGGTCTGCATCCGTGATGTCGGACTCCCACTCTTTGCCGCTCTTGGCCGGGAAGTGCAGGTGCACGGTGTCGCCCGACACGCGCGCGTGGGCATTCAGGAGCGTCGCGAGGCCGTGGCTCCCGTTGCTGTTGGTGTAGCGCTCGGAACCCACCCGCAGCGACCCGGTGTCGAGCATGCGGAAGGCGGCGGCCAGGGTGCGCTCCCGCGACACGCCGTCGCTCCGCAGGTAGATCGTGACCTGTCGCCGGGCGTTCGGCAGCGCTTCGGCGAGCTGCAGTGCCCGGTCGAATTTGATGCGGTCCTTCTTCTCGCGCCAACCGGGGTGGTAGATGTATTGGCGCCGTCCGACGGCATCGAGACCCGTCGCCTGGATGTGTCCGTTCTCGAACGGCGCGATCCAGACATCCTCCCAGGCGGGCGGGATTCCGAGCTTTTCGAGGCGTTCCCGAAGCGCGGGGTCGGTGATCGTCGACCCGTCGAGGTCGCGATAGCTGAAACCCGATCCCGCCCGCACGCGCCGGTATCCGCGCCCGTTCGAATTGCTGCGTCTCAGTCTCATGGTCTCGCTTTCCGGTTCGGCGGTCGCGGCCCCGGCCGTCGCCGTGTGCTCGTGTGCGACGTCTTGCTCGGAAATAGTTCCCCACGACCGGGCAATTTAGGGCAAGGTGTCTTCCATCAGCCTTCGTTCCGAAAGGAAGGTATCCGCCTCATGTCCACCTCAACGTTCTTCATCAACGTCGATTCGTCCAGACTCTCACCCTCGCAGGTGACGGGCATCCGGGTTGCCCTGGGGGTCGCCGGTCTGCTAGCCGTGATCCTCGGCATCTCGATCCTGGTGTGGCCCGGCGCCACGCTCGCGCTCGTGGCCTGGCTGTTCGGCATCTACTTCCTCGTCGTCGGCATCCTGCGCATCGTCAAGGGGTTCTCCGGCCACTCGGAGGGCACGAGCTATCGCGTGTTCAGCGTTATCCTCGGCGTGCTGCTCATCCTGGGTGGCGTCTACATCCTGCTGAACCCCGTGTTCGGCGTGGCCGTGCTCGCCGCGGCCATCGGCATCACCTGGATCGTCGAGGGCATCGCGTCGCTCGTCGAGTCGGCCCCCGACTCGTCGCGCTGGTTCGGCGTGCTCTACGGCGTGGTCAGCATCGTGGCCGGTGTGATCGTGCTGTTCGTGCCCGTCCAGTCGGCGGCGGCCCTGCTGATCTTCGTGGCGGTTCTCGCGATCGTCGCGGGTCTCGTCGAGATCGTGCAGGCGTTCACGTTCGGCCGCGCCGCCAAGCGCGCCGGCATCGCCTGAGCGTCACATTCCGCCCCGACGAACGAAGGGCCGCTCACGACAATTCGTGAGCGGCCCTTCGGCGTTTGGGTGGCAGACTTACTCGGCGACGAAGTCGCTCGTGTCTCCGACGAGGCGTGTGTTGTCGGCGGGGATCGGGTCGACGGCGGCCTGCGCCACCTCGGCCGCGAACTCGTTCACGTTGTAGAGGCGTCCGGCGGACTCCTTGCGCTGGCTGATGGCGCCCGGGTTCGAGCGCTCCAGCAGCGTGGCCGTGATGGTGCCCTCGATCATATCGCCTGAGACGACGACGAACTCGATGCCGCGTTCCTCGAGGGCGGGCAGCTTCTCGCGCAGCGCATCCTCACCCGCACGCTTCGACAGCGCGACGGGCTCGTACTCGGGCATGGTGGGCGTGGTCCGGATGAAGTGAGCCTGGTGGCTCGTCACGAACACGATGCGCGAACCGGATGACAGCAGCGGCAGCGCCTTCTCGACCACGTTCAGCTGGGCGTCGCGGTTGAGCGTGAGCGCGTAGTCGGCGGCCATTCCCGACTCCATACCGCCCGACGCGTTCAAGACCAGGATGTCGAGCCCGCCGTACTCGGACCGGATCGTGTCCATCATGGCCTCGACGGATGCCGGGTCGGTCAGGTCGGCGCCGATCGACAGGGCCTGGCCGCCCGCCGCCTCGATCTCCTTCTGCAACTTCAGCGCTCGCGCCTCTTTGTTGCGGAAGTTGATGACGACGCGCGCACCGGCCTCGGCGAAGAAGCGAACGGTATCTGCACCGATGCCCCGCGAGGAGCCGGTGACGAGCACTGACTTTCCGTCGAGCGATCCGGGGCTGAGTGGCTGTGACACGTGTTCTCCTTGTCGATGCGGTCGCCCAGAGGGCGGTGATGTCCAGCCCCGAGACTACCAAGTCCCATATGCCGCCCTGCCGCTAGCTGATAGGTTCATTAGAGAGACCCCGGTCGATGACGACATCGACGGAGCCCCCCGACACCCTCTTGGAGGCCGGTATGGACTGGATCATCGACAACGCCTGGATCGTCTGGCTGGTGCTCATCCTGGTCTTCGTCATCATCGAGATGCTGTCGCTCGAGTTCACGTTCCTCATGATCGCCGTGGGTTCCGCCGTCGGCCTCGTGAGCGGCCTGCTCGGCGCCCCGTGGTGGTTGCAGATCGTCATCGCCGCCGTCGCATCCGTCGTTCTGCTCGCCTTCGTCAGGCCGTCGCTCCTGAGGGCCCTGCATCGGGGCGAAGACAAGACGCCCTCCAACGTCGAGGCGCTGCTCAACATGCCCGGCGAGGTGCTGCGCCCCGTGTCGTCGACCGGTGGCCAGGTGCGTCTCGCCAACGGCGACACGTGGACCGCCATCCTGCTGCCGACCGCCCCGGGTGGAACGCTCGAACCGGGCACGCACGTCTCCGTCCACGCCATCCAGGGAGCGACCGCTGTCGTCGCCCCCGCCGAAAGGAAAGCCCTATGACCGATTCTTCCGCCCTCGTCGGCACGATCGTGGCCTGGGTCGTCGGCATCGTCCTCGTCATCTTCGTGCTGGTGGTGTTGTTCCGGTCCATCCGGATCATCCCGCAGGCAAACGCCGGTGTCGTCGAGCGCCTCGGCCGCTACCACAAGACCCTCCTGCCGGGCCTCAACCTGTTGGTGCCCTTCATCGACCGCGTGCGCCCGCTCATCGATCTGCGCGAGCAGGTCGTCTCGTTCCCGCCGCAGCCCGTCATCACCGAAGACAACCTGGTCGTCTCGATCGACACGGTCGTCTACTTCCAGGTGACGGATGCTCGTGCCGCAACGTATGAGATCGCCAACTACCTCGGCGCCGTCGAGCAGCTGACGACCACCACGCTGCGTAACGTCGTCGGTGGCCTGAACCTCGAAGAGGCGCTCACGAGCCGCGACAACATCAACGGCCAGCTGCGCATCGTGCTCGATGAGGCGACCGGAAAGTGGGGCATTCGCGTGGGCCGCGTCGAGCTCAAGGCCATCGACCCGCCCCTGTCGATCCAGGACTCCATGGAGAAGCAGATGCGGGCCGAGCGTGATCGCCGCGCCGCCATCCTCATCTCCGAGGGAACGAAGCAGTCCGCCATTCTCGAGGCCGAGGGTGCCCGGCAGGCCGAGATCCTGCGCGCCGAGGGTAACGCCAAGGCCCAGGTGCTCGTCGCGCAGGGTGAGGCCGAGGCCATCACCACGGTGTTCAGCGCCATCCACGCGGGAAACCCCGACAGCACGCTGCTCGCCTACCAGTACCTGCAGACGCTGCCGAAGCTCGCCGAGGGGTCGGCGAACAAGCTGTGGATCATCCCGTCCGAGCTCACCGAGGCCCTCAAGGGCATCGGCTCGGGCTTCCTGCCGAAGAACGGCGAAGACCTGTCGAAGCTCATGGGCGCCGCGGGTCTCGGCGGTGGCCAGGGTGGCGGTCAGAAGCCGTCCGGTTCGTCGTCGACCCCTGCCGAGTCGTCGGACGAGCACGCTTCTTCGAGCGCGCCGGCACCGTCTGGTGATGCTGCACCGTCGAGCATCCAGCCGCCCAGCATCCAGCCGCCGACCGAGTTCCCCGACTCGCCGCCCAGCGCCCCGCTGGCCGGGCCCGGCAACTAGCCGGTCATGCAGCGTCCACGCGTGGTCTCACGGTATCTCGATGCCGCGGGGCCACGCGTTTTCGCGCATCGGGGCTTCGCCGACGGTGTGCCCGGCAACACGCTCGCCGCCTTTCGGGCCGCCGTCGAAGCGGGTGCGACCCACCTCGAATCGGATGTCCGCGCCACGCGTGATGGCGTCCCCGTCCTTTTCCACGATGAACACCTCCCGGCCGACGTCCTCCCCGAGGTTGCGCCCGACGACGCTGCAAGCTCTTCGCCCCTCGCCGACGTCGCTATCCGCACGCTCACGCTCGCCGAGGTGCGCCGCGTCGATCTGGGCGGTGGCCACCGCATCCCGACCGTCGCCGAAGCGCTGGATGCCTTCCCCGACGCGTTCTGGAACCTCGACCTCAAGGCGCCCGACGCCGTCGTCGCCACGGCGAAACAGGTCTGGCGAGCGGGGGCGGCAGATCGTGTACTCCTCACCTCCTTCTCAGAGGCATCCCGGGTCCGTGCCGTGCGTCTCCTCCCCGGCATCGCGACGTCCGCGTCATCCGTCGGCACGGCCGCCATCCTGCTCGCCGCCCTGACACGGCGGCCGGCCCTCGTGCGAGCCGTCACGCGACTCCTGCCCGGCACGGTGCTCGCGCTGCAGATCCCCGAACGCGCCGGGCCTGTCCCCCTCGTCACGACGCTCCTGATGGCCACGCTGCACGGCGCGGGCCTCGAGGTGCACGTGTGGACCGTGAACGAACGCTCCGACATCCGCCGCCTGCTCGAACTGGGCGTCGACGGCATCGTCACCGACCGACCAGATGTCGCACGAGCCGTCGTCGACGTGCTCGACGTCTTCGAGGCTTTGGGGCCCTCTCACGCTGGCAGTTGACTGGGAGAAAGCGGCCGCAGGGAAGCTCCCGCACAGCTTGGGGGTTTATAACTGAGCATGCATCGCGAGAGGAGACCACACAATGGCAGATCGCAGTTTGCGCGGAATGCGCCTGGGCGCCCAGAGCCTACAGAGCGAAGAGGGCGTCATTTTTTCGGAACGAACCCACCACAGCTATCTGTGCCCGGTTTGTAACAAGGAGACGTCGCTGTACTTCGCGGCCGACGCCGAGGCGCCGGAAACGTGGGAATGCCGTCACTGCAGCAGCGAGGCCGTGCTGATGATCGGTTCGGAGCCGATTCAGCTCACGCGCGCCGACCCGAAGCAGGCACGCACCCACTGGGACATGCTGCTCGAACGCCGGACCGAAGCGGAGCTCGAAGAGCTTCTGCAGGAGCGTCTGAACTTCTTGCGGGCCCGCCGCGGTCAGAAGATCGCTTAGCAGGCAGGTTCCCTACTCATCGACCGCGGTCGTCGCCTCTCGGCGGGACCGCGGTTTTTGTGTGCCCGAACGGGAACCGGCCCGCCTCTCGCCGGCCGCGCCGAAAGCCGCGCCCGCCCTCACCGACCGCTGTGCGCGGCATAGACCTCGCTGCGCCCCGGCACGGGCTGCTCAGCCCCGGCGGCGACGCTCGCGCTGCGAGATGCCGGCGACGATGAGCCCGAACAACCCGCCGAGCGACACGAACCATGCCAACTGGGCGCCGAAAGCCATCGCGGGCGTGATGGTCGACACGAGCGGCAGCGTCGCCACCATCGAACCGGGTTCGTAGGCGGGGATCTCGCTGAGCGTCTCGCCCCGCGGCCCGATCATCTGGCTCGTGCCCACCGTCGAGATGTTCACGAGGCTGCGAGCCGTCTCGATGCTGCGCAGTCGCGCGATCGCCAGCTGCTGCTGATTCTCGTCGGTGCGGCCGAAATCGGCGTTGTTGGTCTGCGCCAGGATGACCTCGGCACCGTCGCGCACGGCATCCCGGGTGAGCGCATCATCCGCGATATCGAAGCAGATCGACAGGCCCGCCATGACGCCGCCGATGTCGAAGACGTTGTCGCGCGTGCCGGGCGTGTACTCGCGCTGGATGAGTCCGATCAGATCGGGCGCGAACGGCTCCCAGAAGGCACGGTCGGGAACGTATTCGCCGAAGGGCACGGGATGCTTCTTGTCGTACTGGTCGGTCGAACCGTAGCCCGGCTCCCACAGCAGCGAGGAGTTGTAGTACTTGCCGTCGTTCTCGGTGATCGTTCCGACGACCAGGGGTGCCTGGAGCGCGTTACCCAGATAGTCGAGCACGTCGGCCGCCTGCTTGTTCTCGAGCGGGTTCAGGTCGCTGCCGTTCTCGGGCCACACGACCATATCGGGCTGCACGTTCTTGTCGATGAGCGCCAGGGTCGCGGATGCTTGAGCCGCCAGCACATCGCCCGGTGCCGCCCCGTCGAAGTATCCCGCCTTGCCGTTGCCCTGAACCGCGGCGACCGTCGTCGTCCCCGTCTGTTCCACGGGCCACAACGGGATGGCGAACAGCACCGTGATCGCGGCGAGCGCGGCAGTGATGCGCGGCACATAACCGACGCGCGCGGAAACCCCTGCCGTGGCCGATCCGGTGAACGCGGGACGTCGGCCCCGGGCATCCCACCCGATCGTGCTCTCGCGCGGCGTGCGCACGATCTCGATGACGACGGCGACGAGCAGCACCATGAGGAAGCTGAGACCCGAGACGCCCGTCCAGGCGACGACGCCGGCGAGCGGGCTCTCGGACTGGCTGAGCGCCACGCGGCCCCAGGCGAAGCCGCCGTACGGCCACGTGCTGACGATCTCTTCGCGCAGCGTCCAGAGGCCCGCGACGACGAGGGGCAGCAGCAGGTAGCGGCCCAGGCGGTGGGGCCAGACGCGCGGCACCCAGCGGTAGGCGAGCGTGAGCAGCATGGCACCGGCGGCGAAGAAGAGCGACTCGAGCGTGGAGAGCGCGACCCAGGGCACGGGGCCGAGGTAGAGCGCCGTCCACGAGACGTGCACGAGGTAGAACGCGAGGCTGGCGACCAATCCGACGAGGAACGCGGTGCCGAGCCGCCGGCCGATGAGGGTCACGAGGATGAGCGCGATGCCGACGAACGTGAGGGGCCAGATGCCGAGGTCGGGAAAACCGCCGTCGAGCACGATGCCCGCGCCGGCCGCGACGATGAGGGCGGCCCAGAGGGGAAGGATGGGCCGGGGAGAGCGGGAGTTCACCTCACCAGCCTACGGTGCGAAACCGGACGACTTCTGACGCCCGGCCGGCCCCTCGGCTCGGCTCGGCAGCGCTCACGCGGCGGGCGGGCCCACCTCCCGGCGCGTCAGCGCATCACGGCGAACACAGCCGCGCATCACACGGTGCTGTAGGCGACGATTCCTCGGCGAATTGCTTCGAGGGCGGCGCGTGCGTTGCGCCCCACTCCCCCGTCGGCGACGATCGACAACTGGTCGAGCAGGTCGATGGTCTGTTTGGTCCAGCGCACGAAGTCGCCCGCCGCGAGGTCGGCCTCGGTCAACACCGAGTCGAGGGTATGCCCGCGCGCCCAGTGATACATGGCGGTGCTGAGCCCCGTGGCCAACGGTTCGCTGCCGGGCAGCTTGTGTTCGCGTTCGTAATCGTCGAGCCGGGACCAGATGTCCTCGGTGCGGGCCAGCGCCTCGCGGAATGCGCCGCGCGGCAGGTACCGTTCCGGCAGGTTGCCCGTGTCGCGGCGCGGCTCGAACACGATGCACGTGGCCATGGCGGCGAGGCTGGCGGGGTCGAGGTCGTTCCAGAGGTTTCGGCGCAGGGCCTCGGCCACGAGCAGGTCGCGTTCGCCGTAGATGCGCTTGAGCGTGCGCCCGGCCGCGCTCAGCTCGACGGCGCCGTCGGGGTCACGTACGAGGTACTCGTAGTTCAGCAGCACGTCGGTCACGCGGTCGAAGATCTTGGCCACGGCGCCCGTGCGCGTCGAGATCTGTCGGCCCAGCTGATCGGTCTGCTTCTTGAGCTTGAACCAGCGCTCGGCCCAGCGCGCATGCTTCTCGCGGTCGGAGCATCCATGGCACGGGTGGCTTTTCAGCCGCTGGCGCAGATCAGCCAGGGCCGCCTGACGCTTCTGCTGCGCGGCCTTCGAGTAATTCGAGGTGCGCTCACCGCTGCGTTCGAGATCGCTCAGCTGGCGTCGGATCGCCGCGTACTCGGAGAAGTCGCCCAGGTGGCACTCCATGGCCTTCTGATAGCCCTCGAGCGTCTTCTGCTGCTCGCGCACCTTCTGCGCGATCGACACGACGGCGCGGTCGGCCTGGAACTGCGCGAACGACGATTCGAGGATGTCGCGCGTGCGAGACCGGCCGAACTGATCGATCAGGTTCACGGCCATGTTGTAGGTCGGTTTGAAACTCGAGTTCAGCGGATAGGTGCGACGCGATGCGAGCGACGCCACCGATTGCGGATGCAGCCCCTCCTGCCACTGGATGACGGCGTGTCCCTCGACGTCGATTCCGCGACGCCCGGCGCGCCCCGTGAGCTGCGTGTACTCCCCCGGCGTGATGGGCACGCGCGCCTCGCCGTTGAATTTCTCGAGCTTCTCGAGCACGACGGTGCGGGCCGGCATGTTGATGCCGAGCGCGAGCGTCTCGGTGGCGAACACGACCTTCACCAGTTTGCGGCGGAACAGCTCTTCGACGACCTCTTTGAACGCGGGCAGCATGCCGGCGTGGTGGGCCGCGACGCCGCGCTCGAGGCCATCCAGCCACTCGAAGTAGCCGAGCACGGCCAGGTCTTCGTCGAGCAGGGTGCGGCAACGCTCTTCGACGATTTCCCGGATCTCGGCGCGCTCGTGCGTCTCGGTGAGGCGAACACCGGAGCGCAGGACCTGTTTGGCGGCCTGATCGCAGCCCACGCGGCTGAAGACGAAGAAGATGGCGGGCAGCAGGTTGTGGTCGTCGAGCATGCGGGCGATCTCACCGCGGTCCATGCGCTCGGGACGGTGATACTGCGAGCGGCGCTGGTTGTAGCGCGAGACATCCTTGTGTTGGCGGTTCGAGACCGTGCGGCCGCCGAACTGGGCCATGCGCACGAGCTCGGGGTTGACCTGGTGGGTGTCGGCGAGGGACGGGGCCGCGAAGAGGTCGATCAGCTTGGTGCCCATGAGCACGTGCTGGTCGAGCGGCACGGGGCGCTCTTCGGACACGATGACATCGGTTTCACCGCGCACGGCCTGCAGCCAGTCGCCGAACTCCTCGGCGTTCGACACGGTTGCGCTCAGCGAGACGAGCCGCACCTGCTGCGGCAGGTGGATGATGACTTCCTCCCAGACCGCGCCGCGGAACCGGTCGGCCAGGTAGTGCACCTCGTCCATGACGACGAAGCTCAGGTCGGTGAGCAGGTCGCTGTCGGCGTAGAGCATGTTGCGCAGCACCTCGGTCGTCATGACCACGATGCGCGCGTTGGAGTTGATGTTCGTGTCGCCCGTCAGCAGGCCCACGTTCTCGGGGCCGTACTCGGCGACGAACTCCTGAAACTTCTGGTTGCTGAGCGCCTTCATGGGCGCCGTGTAGAAGACCTTGTCGGAGCGGCGTTCCATGGCCATGTAGACGGCGAATTCGGCCACGATGGTCTTGCCGGCACCCGTCGGAGCCGCCACGAGCACGCTGCGCCCCTTCTCGAGGCTCGCGCAGGCCTCGAGCTGGAAGGCATCCAGGTCGAAGTCGAGGCGGTCTCGGAACCCGCGCACAAGCGACGTGTTCTTCTTGGCGCGCGCATAGCGTTCCGAGGGCGACAACGTGGTGTCACTCATCCGACCAACTCCGCTTCCCGGACCTTTTGCCGTTTGGCGGCCCGTCGATCGTGCAGGTAGGCCACTCCGTAAGCCACGAAGTAGAGGAACACCATGGGGATGGCGAGCAGGAACATCGACACCAGGTCGGCAGCCGGCGTAGCGACGGCGCAGAAGAGCGCGATGACGAGCACGGCCACGCGCCAGCCCTTGATAATGGCGGCGGCGCTCAGCACGCCCACGAAGTTCAGCAGCACGAGGAACACGGGCAACACGAAGGCGATGCCCACGGCGATGATGAGCTTCAGCACGAAGTCGTAGTACATGGCTGCGTTGAAGAAGTTCGACGCGTCCGCCGGGGTGAAGCCCACCATGAGCTCGACGATGTGCGGCATGACGTAGTAGCCGGCGGCGCAGCCGGCCAGGAACAGCGGGATGGCCGAGAGGAAGAAGCCCAGCACATAGGCGATCTCTTTGCGCGTGAGGCCGGGCACGAAGAACGCCCACACCTGGTACAGCCACACGGGGCTCGAGATGACGAGACCGGCCGTGAACGCAACCTTCATGCGCAGGTCGAATGCCCCCGTGATGGCATCGAAGTTGAGAATGGCTCGGCCACGCTCTTCGGCGATCTCGGTGATCGGAATGGCGATCTGGTCGATCAGCCATTCCGAGATGATGAAGCCGACGATCATCGCGACCAGGATCGCGATGCCACTGATGAAGAGGCGCTTGCGCAACTCGGCGAGGTGCTCGCCGAACGACATGCGCCCTTCGGAGTTTTTCGACGGCTTGGCCGTTGCCACGCTAGTTCTTCTGGTGCGATTCGGCGTTCTGCGCGCCCGCCGAGGTCGCCTCACCGTGAGGAGCCGGCTGGACCGGCGGTGCGCTCAGAACGGGCGCGGGCTCGGCTTGCGGTGCCTGCTGTGCCTGCGGTGCAACGTACGGCTGCGCAACCGGCTGCTGTGCCGGCGCCTGCTGAACGGGGGTCTGCTGCGCGGTCGGGTGCTGCGTGGGCACCTGCGCATCGGCGGCAGCGGCGTGGTCGCCATCGACCTTGTCGCTCTTCACCTCGTTCTTGAAGATCTTGAGGGACTGCCCGACGCTCTTGGCGAGGCCCGGAAGCTTCGGAGCACCGAACAAAAGCAATACGAGGAAGACGATGGCGAGAAGGTGCCATCCGGTCAGGTTGCCGAAAATACCCATGATTCGTTCCTTGACTGTCGAAGTTCATTCCAGTCTAACCCGCGGTGCCCCAGACCGCCCGATTCTGCGCAGTCTCTCGGTGATGGGCCCGGCCTGATCACACGACCGAGGATGCCTCGCCATAGCGTCCGAGCGCCTGCCTCGACCACTCGGCCACCGCATCCCGCGCCTCATCGGGCTCGAGCACGTGCACCACCCCCGGCAGACTCGCCACCAGGCGCTTGAGGCCGTGGTAATGCGCCAACCGCAGCTCGACGCGCACGCGGGAGCCGTGCGGCACCGGCTGCGTGTCGGGTGCGATGTACTCGGCAATGAGCGGCACCGAGTCGGCCTCGACCTCGATCAACACGGCGAGGTCCTCGTCGGACCCTTCGAACAGCGTCTCGGGCAGCGCGACATCCGCGGGCGTCTTCGTGATCGGGATGTCGGTCGTGCGCAGTTCGGACAACCGGTCGAGTCGGAACGTGCGCACGCCCCGTCGCGCATGATCCCACCCGCGCACGTACCAGTCCTCGTCGACGGATTCGATGCGCAGGGGGTCGACCGAGCGCACCTCTCGTTCGCCGCGCGAGTTGAGGTAGACGAACTCGATGCGTCGACCGTCGGTGAGGGCCGCGCGGATCTCGTCGAGCGAGGAGTCGACCTCGGCGCGGCCGACGAGCACCTCGCTCGGAACTCCGGAAGCGCCGCGCGACAGCTTGAGCAGCAGCGAGTCGAGCACGGCGCGATCGTTCTGACCCGGCAGGGCCGACAGGTATTGCAGACCGGCGATCAGCGCGGCGGCCTCGCGCGCCGAGAAACGGGGCGAGTCGTCGATGGCGACCTGGTGCGTGAGCGCGATCTCGTCGTGTTCCTCGAAGGCCGTCCAATCGATGTCGAAGAGGTCTTCGTGCTGGTAGGACGTGGTTTCGCCGGGCACGCCCGACACCGCGATCAGGCGCACGGACTGGCGGATCTGCTCGGCGGGCACGCCGAAGTGCGCCGCGGCATCCGCCACGCTCACGCGCTCGATGTCCATCAGGTAGGGCACGAACGACAGCAGGAAGGCGAGCTTGTCTCGCGCCTGCGGTGCCGGGGTCCTAGCTGCCATGACGACCTCCGATGGGGCGGGCGGATCCGGCGTCGGATGTCGATGAGTCACCGGCACTGCCGTCTGCGACTGCGTCTGTATCTGCGCCGTCGTTCAGACGGGCGTGTGCCTCAAGCGTGCGACGGTGTCGCGCGATGACGCCCGCTCGCAGTCGCTCCGGCGACACGGCTTCTGCCTCGGGCCCATAACCCGCGAGTTCGTCGGCGAGGAGGTCGACATCCGTGTAGTGCAGCTCGATCGTGGGCTCGTCGGCATCCGCATCGACGCGGGTGCCGCGTTTGCCGAGACGGGCCTCGGCGTCGCTGCCCGGTGCCACGCGCACGCGCGCCACGTTGGCCTGCCAGAGGGCGTCGAGTTCTTCGAGGGCGCGTTCGGCGAGACCCGTTTCGGCCGGCGCCTCGAATGTGCGGTTCTTCACCTTCACGACGCCGACGATGCGCGAGAGCAGGAACGTGCGGCGGTCTTTCACGCCCTCGTCGTAGGCCGACAGATGCCAGCGGCCGCGATATTGCACGAGCGCGAGCGGATGCACGGTGCGCAGCCGCGGCGCGCTCCCCCCGGGTTTGACGTAGACGAACGTCACCACCTGGTGCCGGTCGAGCGCCGTGCGCAGCGGGTCGAAGGCGTTCTCGCGGGTGCGGACACGCGGCGCATAACCGATAACCGGTTCGGTCGACTCGATACCGAGCGATCGCAGTTTGAGGATGGCGCGCTGCGACTCCCCCGACAGCGAACCCTGTCGCCACACGGTGGCCGCCAGCGAGAGCATCGCTATCTCGGCCGACGAGAACGTGATGTCGGCCGGCAGATCGTATGCGCCCTTGGGAATCAGGTAGCGCAGCAACTGGTTGTTGCCCGAACTCTCGGGCGCCTCGATCGTCTCGAGCGGGATGCCGAGCTCGCGGATGTCGTCCTTATCGCGCTCGAACTGACGCTCGAGGCTCGTGTTGTCGCCGCCGACCACGAACTTCTGCCGGTACCCCTGCACGGTCGACAGCACCTCGGTCTTCGTGAGGCCCTGCTCGGTAGCGAGCAGCGCGAGCACGAGCGAGAACAGGCGCTCCTCGACCGCGATGCGCGGTGAGGCGGAACGTTCTGCCACGGACGGCTCCCCGCTGATTGCTTTCGGTGTTACTGGATGCCCAGGATGTCGATGACCCAGACGGTGGTCGAGTCGCTCTGTGCGCCCTCGGCCGGCGGCAGGATCAGGAGCACCTGCGAGCCGACGGTCTGACCGACGAGAGCATCCTGGATTCCAGCCTGCAGCTGCGCGACGGGCAGGGGCTGAGCGCCGCCCTCCGACGTCCACGTCGACTGCGTGACCTCGCGGGTCTTCCAGTCGGCGATGAGCGCCTGCACATAGATGGTCGAGTCCTTGGTGACCTTGGCGCCGTCACCCTTCTTCAGGGCGACGTACTTCAGATCCTTGGGCGGGTCGGACTTCGGGATGGTGAGACCCGGGACGCCGTTCTCGTCGGTGACGACGGTCGGGAAGCCGGACTCCCAGACGTACTGGTCGGCGCCGTCGGCCTTCGACAGGTACACGTCCTGCACATCCATGACAGCGATGACCGAGTCGCCCGGGTTGACGCCGGCGGCCGGGTTGCCGGCCTCGCCGAACGCCTCGGCGCCCGGGATGACGGCGACGACGCGCGAACCGGCGACGGCGCAGTGCAGCGCATCGCGCATGCCGGGCAGCAGGTCGGACTGCGGAATGGATGCAGCCTCGCCCGTGAAACCGGTCGACGTGACGGATGCGCCGGTCGTGCCGTTGTAGAGCGCGATGTCGAGCGTGATGAGCTGGTCGTTCGAGATGATGCGCTCACCGTCGCCCGCGATAGCCGTGGACGCCTCGGTCTTCTTCGCGTCGAGAGGCGTCGGGAAGTCGACCTTGGGGGTCTTGCCGAAGTCGCCCGAGGCCTGCACGAGACGAGAAGCGTCACCCGCGGGCGCGGCGGGCGTGCACGACGACCCTCCGGCCGGCGCGCAGCCTGTCAGCGCCACAGCGGCGAGTCCGGCGGTCGCGATCAGTGCGGGGACTTTGCGCACAATGCCTCGTTTCGGTGCAGAGAGAGTCGGGTTCGGGCGTCACCGCATGCAGCGGGCCGCCTCGCATAGTTTAGTCGCGCGGGTCGTCGGGCGTGACCGCATCCACGCCGCCCGCGTTCATGTCGAGCGGTGCCTCGGCAGAGCCGTTTTCCGACACTGCGCCGGTCTCCGTCTCGGTGTCCGCCTCGGGGTCGACGCCGCGCGAACGCGACAGATCGGCCGATGTCCGGGCCGCACGCACGCGCTTGCGCAAGCTCTTGGCGCTCACGTTGCGTTCACCGAGCGCACCGGGCGTCCAGATCTCGACATCTTCATCGCTGAAGTCGGTCTTCGAGGGGCGGCGCTTGAGCTCGGGCAGCACGGTGCCGTCGGCCAGCTTGCGAGCCGTGATGAGGAAACCGGTGTGCCCGATCATGCGGTGTTCGGGGCGCACCGCGAGACCCTCGACGTGCCAACCGCGCACCATCGTCTCGCTCGAGATGGGGTTGGTGAACCGCTCGGTGTCGCGCAGGGCCTCGGCCACGCGGGACAGCTGCGTCACGGTGGCGACGTAGCAGAGGATGACTCCGCCGGGCTTCATGGCATCGGCGGCCTCGCCGATGCACTCCCAGGGCGCGAGCATGTCGAGCACGACGCGGTCGACCGAGCCGGGCTTCTGCGTGAGCGGCAGCTGCTCCTGCAGGTCGCCGACCGTGATGTTCCAGTTGGTGGGGTCGTCGCCGAAGAACGTGGCCACGTTGTCGCGGGCCACATCGGCGAATTCGTCGCGGCGCTCATAGGAGGAGAGCGTGCCGGTGGGGCCGATGGCGCGCAGCAACCAGAGCGAGAGCGCACCCGATCCGACGCCGGCCTCGACGACCGACGCCCCGGGGAAGATGTCGGCCTGCGCGATGATCTGCGCGGCATCCTTCGGATAGATGATGGCGGCGCCGCGCGGCATCGACATGACGAAGTCGACGAGCAGGGGCCGCAGGGCGAGGTATTCGACGCCGACCGTGTTGGTGATGACGCTGCCGTCGGGCAGGCCGATGATGTCGTCGTGCTTCACGGCGCCGCGGTGCGTGTGGAACTCCTTGCCCGGCTCGAGCGTGATGGTGTTCATCTTGCCCTTGGGGCCCGTGAGCTGCACGCGGTCGCCGGGAACGAACGGGCCGCTCGGCTGGGGGCTGTAGCGCGGGGCCTCGGCCGCAGGATCGGTGTGGGTCATCGGTGGTCCTATCGGCTGGGGGTCGTGGTGCGGGCGGCGCGGTGCGCCTCGAGGATGCCGCTCAACTCGGCGAGCGTGGCACCCGCGAGCGTGTCGCGCGACGTGAAGTCGGGGCGCGGGGCGACGGGCACGGCGTGCGGCACGCCGATGGTCGCGGCACCGGAGGCGACGGCCGAGGCGATGCCCGGCTCGGAGTCTTCGATGGCGACGCAGTCGAGGATGTCGACACCCAACAGGCGCGCGGCCTTCAGGTAAGGCTCGGGGTGTGGTTTGGCGTTGTCGACCTCATCGCCCGAGACCACGAGATCGAAGGCCTCGAACGGAATGAGCGACGCGACCTTCTCGGCCATGGGGCGGATCGACATGGTGACGAGGGCCGTCGGCACGCCCGCCTCCTTCAGCTCGGCCAGCAGCTCACGCGCCCCCGGCTGGAACGGCACGCCGTCGCTCTCGAGCTGCTCGATGACCTTCGACGTGAGTGTCGTGACGATCTCGTCGGCCGACAGGTCGACGCCGCGGTCTTGCAAGATCTGCGCGCTGTCCCACAGGCCCTTGCCGACGAGCGTCAGGCCGTCGGCGTCGGTCCACGTTCCGCCGTAGGAGGACACGAGAACCTTCTCGGCCGACATCCAATAGGGCTCGGTGTCGACGAGGGTTCCATCCATGTCCCAGAGAACGGCGGCAGGCAGAGAAGTAGTCACGGGGTTCAATGCTACTGGGTTCTGCGAACGGCCTATTGTGGAGGGAGCGTCGGGGCGACCCGCGCGGGATTGCTGGAGGAGACAAACGCCTATGGGGATGCTGAACGGCCGACTGCTCGTGGTCGCTTTCGAGGGCTGGAACGACGCCGGAGAGGCGGCGACCGGTGCCGTGAAGACGCTCAAGGAGCAGCTCGAACTCTCCCCCATCACCGAGGTAGATCCCGAGCTCTACTACGACTACCAGTTCAACCGTCCCGTCATCACCTCGAACGACGACGGGTCGCGCAGCCTCGAATGGCCGGGCGCCGTGCTCTACGGCCCCGAGAACCCCGCGCTCTCCGACAGCGAGCTGCTGGCCGACGACGCCGAGATGCAGATCTCGGGCGACAACGGCAACAACGTCTACCTGCTCATCGGCACCGAGCCCTCGCGCAGCTGGAAGGCCTTCGCGGCCGAGATCATCGACGCGGCGCTGGCCGCGGATGTCTCGGCGATCGTGTTCCTCGGGTCGATGCTGGCCGATGTGCCGCACACCCGCCCGATCTCGGTGTTCCTGTCGAGCGAGAACGCCGACATCCGCCGCGAGCTCGACATCGAGCGCAGCACCTACGAAGGCCCCGTCGGCATCTTGAGCGTGCTCGGCGAGGCGGCCGAGTCAACGGGCATCGCCACGGTGTCGCTGTGGGCATCGGTCCCCCACTACGTGCAGAACGCCCCGTCACCCAAGGCCATGCTCGCGCTCATCGACAAACTCGAAGAGATCGTGGATGTCGTGATCCCCCGAGGTTCGCTCATGGACGACGCGCGCGACTGGGAGACCGGTATCGACGTGTTGGCCGGCGAAGACGAAGACATGGCCGCCTACATCCGCGGGCTCGAGCAGGCGCGCGACACGGTCGAGTCGCCCGAGGCATCCGGTGAGGCGATCGCACGCGAGTTCGAGCAATACCTGCGCAAGTCGGATGATCGCGCCGACGTGCGTGACAACAAGGCCGGGCAGCGTTCCGACGGTCCCGCGCGCGACAAGCCCGCGGGCGGCGCCACGCCTCAGACCGACGGCGACGGCGACGGAGACAGCGACGGCGAGATCGGTGATGCCTCAGTCCCGGAGGATGCTGCTCCCGCAGGGAACGCGGATGCAGCCGCGGGCTTGGGCGAGGATGCGCCGACCGCTACAGAGCCGCCCTCGGCAAATGGCGACGATGCTTCGACCGATGAGCCCACCGCCGACGCGGACTCGGAGGGAACGACAAACACTCGCGGCCGAGACGACGAAGAAACGCCGTAACCCGCCGCTTCTCCCGTCCGGACCTCGGGTCCGATGGCTTCGCTTCTAAGCGGTGAGGCCGGCGCCGGCCGTGGCGGGCACGTTCGCGTGCTCGAGCGAAACGCCCAGAAGGGCGTCCGAGGCGCGGGCAGCGAGTGCGACGACGGCATCCTCGCCGCTGTCGAAGAGTTCGTCGAGGATCGTGAGCGCCGACGGGGTGTCGAGGTCTCCCGCGAGGGCGTGTCGCAGCGGAGCCAGGAGTTCGATGGCGCGTGACTCGGCGAGCGAATCGGCCGAGGTGGCGCGCGAGCGTCGGGCCGCCGACATCCAGGACAGCAGGCGCTGCGTGGAGACGGAGAGGGCCACGTCGGTCCACTCCCAGTCGCTGCGGTAGTGATGCGCGAGGATCGTCAGGCGGATTGCCCGAGGGTCGACGCCGGCGGCGCGCAGTTTGGAGACGAGCACGAGGTTGCCGAGCGATTTCGACATCTTCTCGCCCTCGTAAGCGACCATGCCCGCGTGGGAGAACACGCGCGCGAGCGGATGCCCCGACAGCACGGCCGCGTGGCCGGCGCTCAGGTCGTGGTGCGGGAAGACCAGGTCGCTGCCGCCGCCCTGCACCGTGAAATCGGCGCCCAGCGCATCGAGCGCGATGACCGAACACTCGATGTGCCAGCCGGGGCGCCCCTCGCCCACGGCCGTCGACCAGGTCGGCTCACCCTCGCGGTGGGCGCGCCAGAGCAGCGGGTCGAGCGTGTGGCGTTTGCCGGCACGGTCGGGATCGCCGCCGCGCTCGGCGAAGAAACGCTGCATGGTGGCGAGGTCGAGGTTGGTCTCCTGGCCGAGGTGCCACGGAGACAGCTCAGCCGCCTTCTGCGTGTCGAAGTAGATGTCGTCGCCCGTCGAGCTGTCGGGCGTGTCGACGCGGTAGGCCGCACCCTTCTCGAGCAGGGTGTTCACGGCATCCGCGATCGGTTCGATGACCTCGGTGACCGCCACGTAGTCGTCGGGCGGCAGGATGCTGAGGCTCGCCATATCGGTGCGGAACAGCTCGACCTGCTCGGCCGCCAGGTCGCGCCAGTCGACGTTGGTGGCGGCGGCGCGCTCGAGCAGCGGGTCGTCGACGTCGGTCACGTTCTGCGCGTAGTGCACCTCGAGGCCCGCGTCGAGCCACACGCGCTGCAGCGTGTCGAAGGCCAGATAGGTGGAGGCGTGGCCCATGTGGGTGGCGTCATAGGGCGTGATGCCGCACACGTAGAGTCGCGCGACGTCACCCGTGTGCGCCCAGACGAGTTCGCCGCTGGCCGTGTCGTAGAGACACGGGGCTTCGGAGGTGCCGGGCAGGACGGGAACGGTGGGACGCGACCAAGATTTCACTGCTCAAGCCTAAGCCCGCGGCATCCGCTCGCCCGACGTGCACGGGCGACTAGGCCGTGATGACGCCCGTGCCGAGCAGGATCATGAGCGCGGCGCCGAGGGCGATGCGGTAGATCACGAACGGCAGGAAGCTGCGCTTCGAGATGTAGCTCATGAAGAACGCGATGACGACGAGGCCCACGCCGAACGCGATGACCGTGGCCACGAGCGTCTCGAGCGGGCCGAAGACGTCGGGGGTGCAGTTGGTGGCACCCTCGAGACACGGCTTGGCGATGCTCTTGTAGACCTGATAGAAGCCCGAGCCGAGAACGGCGGGGATGGCCAGCAGGAAGGCGTAGCGGGCCGCCGCGGCGCGCTCGTAGCCCATGAACAGACCGGCCGTGATGGTGCCGCCCGAGCGGGAGACGCCGGGGATGACGGCGAGGGCCTGTGCGAACCCGTAGACGACGCCGTGGCCGTAGGTCAGCTCCTTGAGCTTGCGCTTCTTGGCGCCCACGTAGTCGGCGATGCCGAGCAGCACACCGAACACGATGAGCATGGTCGCCGTGATCCAGAGCGATCGCAGGCTCGTCTCGATGGCGTCCTGGAAGAACAGGCCGATGACGACGATGGGGATCGAGCCGATGATGATCAGCCATCCCATGCGCGCGTCGGGGTCGGACCGCGGGATCTTGCCGAACAGGGCCTTGAACCAGGCCCCGATGATGCGGGTGATGTCACGCCAGAAGAAGATCACGACCGCCAGCTCGGTGCCGATCTGCGTGATGGCGGTGAACCGCGCACCCGGGTCGCGACCGTCGAGCAGGAACTCGCCCACGATGCTGAGGTGCGCGCTCGACGAGATGGGCAGGAATTCGGTCAAACCCTGGACGAAGCCCAGGATGATGGCGTTCAGGAAATCCACGTTCGGCAAGCTCCAGGGTGGCTCAGTAGGTCAGGAGCAGGTCGGTCAAAACCTGCCTGCCAAACACTAGCGCGTCGAGCGGCACGCGCTCGTCAACGCCGTGGAACATGCCGGGGAAGTCCATGTCGGCCGGCAGTTTGAGCGGCGCGAAGCCGTATCCCGTGATGCCGAGCAGACTCAGCGCCTTGTTGTCGGTGCCACCAGAGAGCATGTAGGGCAGCACGGGCGCGCCCGGGTCGTGCTTGCCGAGCGACGACGTCACGGCCTCGATGAGGGGCCCGGAGAACTCGTTCTCGAGGCCGATGTCGCGGTGCATGGTCACGATCTCGATGTCGGGCCCGATGAGCTCGCGAATCTCGGCCAGCACCTGCTCCTCGTCCCCCGGCAGGCAGCGGATGTCGACAAGCGCCTCGGCCGTGTCGGGGATCACGTTGTGCTTGTACCCGGCATTCAGGAGCGTCGGGTTGCTGGTCGTGCGGAGCGACGCCTGCACGAAACCCGAGGCCGTGCCCGTTGCCAGAGCCAGCTCGTCGGGGCCGACACGCTGCGGGTCGACGCCCAGGATGCGCGCCACCTCGCCCAGCAGCTGCGACGTGGTCTCGTTGAGCTTGATGGGCCACTCGCGGCGGCCGATCTTGGCGATCGCCTCGGCCAGCGCCGTGATGGCGTTGTCGGGCACCAGGCGCGAACCGTGCGCCGCGCGACCCCGGGCGACGAGCTTGATCCAGATGAGGGCCTTCTCGCCCGTCTGCAACAGGTAGGCCCGCTTGCCGTCCATGGTGATCGAATAGCCGCCCACCTCGCTGATGGCCTCTGTGGCGCCCTCGAACAGGTGCGCGTGGTTCTCGACCATGTAGTGCGATCCGAACACGCCGCCGTTCTCCTCGTCGGAGAAGAATGCGACGACCAGGTCGCGCTCGGGCTGGCGGCCAGAACCGAGGATGTCTTCGAGTGACGCCATGATCATGGCATCCATGTTCTTCATGTCGACGGCGCCGCGGCCCCACAGCAGGCCGTCCTTGATGTCACCCGAGAACGGGTCGACGGTCCAGTTCGCCGGATCGGCCGGCACGACGTCGGTGTGGCCGTGCACCACTAGGGCACCCTTGGAGCTGTCGCGCCCCTTCACGCGGGCGATGACGCTCGTGCGGCCAGGAGCCGCGTCGTGCATCTCGGGCTTCAGGCCCGCTTTCGTGAGCAAGTCTTCGAGGTATTCGGCCGCAACGGTCTCGCCGTTGGACTTTCCCCCGCCATAGTTCGTGGTGTCGAATCGGATCAAATCTCGTGCAATAACCGCCGTGCGGTCGAGATTTGCGTCGCTCTCAGGGGTTTCGTTTGCCGCATCCGTCATGACTCAACGCTATCGCGGCTGGAGAAGGTGTCCAGCGTGTAAACGCACTCCAAATCCGTGCTATCGTCTTATCTCGGCGCCGGAAACACATCGGAGCCGATCGAAATGCGCGGGTGGCGGAAATGGCAGACGCGCTAGCTTGAGGTGCTAGTGCCCGAAAGGGCGTGGGGGTTCAAGTCCCCCTTCGCGCACGATCGAAAAAGCGGCTGGAATTTATTCCAGCCGCTTTTTCTATGTGTTCATGGTTCGCCCGTTGGGCGACACATCCACGGTTCGCCCATTGGGCGACACGATCGTTGCTCAGTGGTGGTTGAGGCGTTTGCGCAGGTAGTCGATGCGCGCCTGCAGTTGGGTGACGCTGGCCTGGGGCACAGCGGGGCCGCCGCACGCGCGCCGCAGCTCGGCGTGCACGAGGCCGTGTGGTTCGCCCGTGTTCTTGGCCCAGAGGCCAACGAGGCTGTTCAGCAGGCTGCGCTGCTCCTTCAGGGTGCGGTAGAGAGGCGGGGGGATGTCTGAGCCGCCACCGGCCGCCGAGTCGCCGCCCGCAGCATCCGAGATGCCCGTCTTGCGACGGGTCGACTGACGCTTCGCCTGCCGCGCCTGGCGCTGCTGCAGCAACTCGTGCACCTGCTCGGGTTCGAGCAAGCCGGGCAGGCCGATGAAGTCGAGCTCTTCGTCGGTGTCGGGCTGGGCCAGCGTGCCGAACTCGGCGCCCTCATAGACGACACGGTCGAACGTGGCCTCGGACGACAGGGCCTCATAGCTGAACTCGCTCGTCAGCGAATCAGAGGCCTTCTCCTCGCGGTTCGCGGCCGCCACCATGGCGTCCTCGGGGTTGTAGAGGTCGCCCTCCTCGCCCTCCTTGGTGGGCCGGTCGAGGGCGTGGTCGCGCTCGAGCTCCATGGTGTTGGCCAGTGCCATCAGGTTGGGCACATTGGGCAAGAAGATGGATGCCGTCTCACCGCGTCGCCGCGCCCGCACGAAGCGCCCGATGGCCTGCGCGAAGAACAGCGGCGTCGAGGACGAAGTCGCATAGACGCCGACCGACAACCGCGGAACGTCGACGCCCTCGGACACCATGCGCACGGCCACCATCCACCGCGAGGTTCCGCTCGAGAACTCGTCGATGCGGTCGGACGCTTCTTTTTCGTCGGACAGCACGACCGTGGGGTACTCCCCCGTGATCTCTTTCAGGATGGCGGCGTAGGCGCGGGCCGCGACGTGGTCGGTGGCGATGACGAGGCCGCCAGCATCCGGAATCTGCTGACGCACCTCGCTCAGGCGGCGGTCGGCCGAGCGCAGCACCGCGGGAATCCACTCGCCCTCGGGGTTCAGGGCCGTGCGCCAGGCCTGCCCCGTGATGTCTTTGGTGTTGCCCTCGCCGAGCCGGGCCTCCATCTCGTCGCCCGCCTTGGTGCGCCAGCGCATGTGGCCGGCATAGACCATGAAGAGCACGGGGCGCACGACGCCGTCTTTGAGCGCGCGACCGTAACCGTAGTTGTAGTCGGTCTGCGACGTGCGGATGCCCTTCTCGTCGGGCGCGTAGGTGACGAAGGGAATGGGCGCGGTGTCGCTGCGGAACGGCGTTCCCGTGAGCAACAGGCGCCGCGTGGCGGGCTCGAAAGCTTCTCGGATGGCATCGCCCCAGCTGAGCGCGTCGCCACCGTGGTGCACCTCGTCGAGGATGACGAGCGTGCGCCGGGACTCGGTGATGGTGCGGTGCAGCGCCGCGCGCACGGCGACCTGCGCGTAGGTGACCGCCACGCCGTGGTAATGCCGCCCGTAGGTGCCCGCGGCGTTGGAGAACATGGGGTCGAGGCGGATGCCGGCACGGTGAGCGGCGTCGGCCCACTGCCGTTTCAGGTGCTCGGTGGGGGCGACGACCGTGATGCGGTCGATGGCTCGGCGCGCCAGCAGCTCAGCGGCGAGGCGCAGCGCGAACGTCGTCTTTCCGGCGCCGGGGGTTGCGGCGGCGAGGAAGTCGCGCGGCTCGGACACGAAATAGGCCTCGAGTGCCTCGGCCTGCCAGGCCCGCAGCTTGGAGGCCGTGCCCCAGGCGGCCCGCTCGGGGAACGCGGGCGAGAGGTGTTCGGCAGCCGAGGTGCCGAGGCCCGGCCCCTCTGATCCACTCATCGACAACTCTGCGCTCACTAGACGAAATCCTACCCGAGCCCCACCGACATTCGAGCTGGGCCCGACACTTGACGGCCCATTGTGGGGGAAGAGTACGCTCGCAGAGGGGTTTCGTTTCACACCCCTCGGACACAGAAGACCGTCTGCCTCCCGGCACGCCGGTGGTGGGACGGTCTGAGGAGGAAGATTTTGGCGGTTCAGAAGCATCCGTGGTCGCGCTATGTGGCGATCGGCGATTCGTTCACCGAGGGGCTCGGCGACCCCGAGCCGTCGGTTCCGGGCGGCAACCGCGGGTGGGCCGACCGGGTTGCCGAGGTGCTGAGCCGTGGCGCCGACGACTTCGCTTATGCCAACCTCGCCGTGCGCGGCAAGCTCATTCAGCAGATCATGGACGATCAGATCGAGCCCGCCCTCGAATTGCGACCTGACCTCATCACGATCTCGGCCGGTGGCAACGACGTCATCCGCCCGGGCAGCGATCCCGACGCCATCTCGGCCAAGTTCGAGACCGTCATCCAACGGCTGCAGCGAGACGGCGCGACCATTGTGATCTTCACCGGGGTCGACGTGGGTTTCGCTCCCGTGTTCCGCGGCATCCGCGGCAAGGTCGCCATCTACAACGAGAACCTCCGCGCCATCGCCAAGCGCTACGACCTCGTCGTGGTCGACCAGTGGGCGGCCACCGACCTGCAAGACTCCCGGTTCTGGTCGGTCGACCGGCTGCACATGAACCCGCTCGGCCACCACACGGTCGCCCGCCTCGTGCTCGAGGCCCTGGCGGTCGACAACGACCTCGAGCCGCTGAAGCCCGAGCCGCTGCCCGCCGCGAGTTGGCGGCACGCGCGCGCCGAAGACCTGGCCTGGGCGCGCGAGTACTTCGTGCCGTGGGTGATCCGCCGCATCCGCCACCAGTCCTCGGGCGATTACGTTTCGGCCAAGCGTCCCCTCGCCGAGAAGTACAGCCGACTCGACGCCGAGATGGAGATCGACGAAGAGGTGCAGGCCGCGACACGCGCGGAGGCCGCCGATTCAGAGCGTTCGACGAACGCCCTCGACGGCAACGACGGCGCCCTCGTCGACGCGCAACAGACCATCGAGAAGGCCGCCGACGTCCCCGTCGAAGAGGTCACGCGCCTCGACTGAGCGCTCGCGCGAGTTCATTACCCGGGCCGAGCATGCCGCCACGAGTCGTTCGGGGCGTCGGTGGCCCGCGTTGCCCGCGTTGCCCGTGCTGCCCGTGCCGGCTGCCCTGTGCGCGCTTTCTCCGGTGCGCTCGGTACCTGCCGCTCAGGGCTGCGGGTGCGCCAAACGCCAGGCCGTATCGGGCTCGTCGAGCGCCGTTTTCGTGGTGAGCGGGTAGTCGGTCTTCTGCTCCCCCACCGTGATGGTCAGCGTGCCCACATTCTCGCCCGCCTCGGCAGACGTCAGGCGACGCGCCGTGGTGGTGATGGTGATGGGCGTGTTCTGCCACACGATCGCGGTGGCCTGAGCATCCGACACGAGGGATGTCTCGTCGCCCCACGGCGTCGCATAGGTTCCGTACTCCTGCCCCGGCGTGGCGAGCGTCACGGAGTGGAACGCCGAGTTCACGGTGCCGAGCAGCGTGAGGATGGAATCGTTCAGCACCTTGTGGTTCGGAGCGCCGAGGATCACGCCCACGACCGTGACGGTGCTGTCCCCCACGGGCATCTCGGCCGCGAAGAGCAGGCACGCCCCGGCCTCGGGTGTCGTGCCGGTCTTCAGCCCGATGACACCGTTCAACCCGAGCAGCTTGTTCGTGTTCGACACCTGGCCGATGCTCGGCAGCACGGCATCCTTCTCTTTCACGACCGACGCGAGCACCGGGTTGGCGAGCACGAGCTTGCCGATTTCGACGAGGTTCGCGGGCGACGACACGCTCTTCGGCGACAGACCGCTCGAATCGGCCAGGTAGGTGTCGGTGAGCCCCTTCGCCGTGAGCCAGTTGTTGGCGGCCACAAGGAACGCGTCGAGCGAGCCGTAGGCCCAGTCGGCCAGCATGATGCTGTAGTTGTTGGCGCTCGGCAGCATGAGCGCCTCGAGCATCTGGCGCTGGGTGAGCGTGGCGCCCACGACGACCCGCGCGCTCGACCCATTCTGAGCGATGACCTGGTTGTAGATCTCGACGTCGGCGTCGGTCAGCGTGATCGAGGGCCCCTGTTCGCCGTCGGCAATGGGCATCTTGTCGAGCACGACCAGCGCGGTCACCGTCTTGGTCACGCTCGCGATCGGCACGCGCCCCTGGTCCCCGTGCTCGGCCAGCACGCCGTCATATCCGACGGCCCCGACAGCCCCGCGCCCGAACGTCGGCCAGGTGAGCGGCTGGGCGGCCTGCGTGAGCTCGGGTGTCGCGGTGAGCTGGGCGGATGTCGCGGGCAACGGCTTCGCGAGCACGCTCCCCCCGGCGAGGAACACCTGCGCGACCAGCAGCACGATGGCCAGGATGGTGATGCGACCGCGGGCGTTCATGCGCCCACCCGCAGCGACCACAGGGCGACGGCGCTGGCCGAGGCCACGTTGAGCGAGTCGACGCCGTGCAGCATGGGGATCATGACGGTGGTGTCGGCGGCTTCGAGCGCGGCGCGGCTGAGCCCGTCACCCTCGGCACCGAGCGCGAGCGCGACGCGTTCGGGCGGCGTGTGGCTGAAGGCATCCAGCGTGACGGCCTTGTCGTCGAGTGCGAGGGCCGCGATGTGGAAGCCCTCGTCGTGCAAGATCGCCTGCGCATCCGGCCATTCGGGCATGCGCGTCCACGGCACCTGCAAAACGGTGCCCATGCTCACGCGCACGCTGCGGCGATAGAGCGGGTCGGCGCACCGCGGGCTGACGAGCACGGCATCGGCGCCGAGGCCCGCGACCGAACGGAAGATGGCGCCCACATTGGTGTGGTCGACGATGTCCTCGAGCAGCACGATGCGACGCGCGCCGCGGATGACGGAGCGCATGTCCGGCATCTCGGGGCGGTGCATGGCGGCCAGGGCACCGCGGTGCAGGTGATAACCGGTGAGCGACTCCAGCGTCGCGGCATCACCCACGTAGACGGGCACGTCGGGGAAGGCGTCGAGCAGCGGCGCGACATCCTTGACCCACTGCTCTTGCAGCAGCACCGAGCGCGGGCGGTGGCCAGCGGCGAGGGCGCGCGTGATGACCTTGGTCGACTCGGCGATGTAGAGCCCACCCTCGGGTTCTGACACGCGGCGGAGAGCCACATCGGTGAGGCGGGAGTAGTCGGCGAGACTCTCGGTGTCGAGGCTCTCGATGGGGATCAAACGCACGCGCGCTACCTTACTTGTCGGGTGAGGGGCCGGGCGGATCCGGCGGTATTGTGGAGGATGAAACCCCGTCGCTGACTCCATCATGTCAGGGGCGAGCGGGAGGAGGCTTCATGACCGTGCTGACCCAGGCGGGCGATGGCGAGCGGTCGGCGGCCGAGCGCATCGACGAGGCCACCGAGATCCTGCGCGGCCGACGTTTCGCCGTGCTGACCGGGGCCGGCGTGAGCACCGACTCGGGCATCCCCGACTATCGTGGCGCGGGTGCCCCGAAACGCACCCCCATGACCGTGCAGCAATTCCTGTCGGATGACCTGTCGCGCAAACGCTATTGGGCGGGCAGCCACCTCGGCTGGGCCATGTTCGACGCCGCCCGCCCGAACGACGGCCACCGCACGCTCGCCGAGCTCGAAGGGCGCGGCCTCGTCTCGGGCGTCATCACGCAGAACGTCGACGGCCTGCACCTGCGCGCGGGATCGCGCCGCGTCGTCGACCTGCACGGCTCGATGGACCGCGTCGTGTGCCTCGACTGCGGCCAGAGCTTCGCCCGGCCCGATATCGCGCACCGCATCGACGAGCTCAACCCGTGGCTGCAAAAACCCGAGTCCGTGTCGCTCAACCCCGACGGCGACGCCGAGGTCACCCACGTCGAGGACTTCGTCGTGCCGGCCTGCACCGTGTGCGGCGGCCGCTTGAAACCCGATGTCGTCTTCTTCGGCGAATTCATCCCCACCGAGAAGTACGCCGAGGCGCGTGACCTGGTGCTCGGCTCGGATGCGCTCGTCATCGCGGGCTCGTCGCTCGTCGTCAACTCGGGCATCCGACTGCTCGAGCAGGCCCGCCGCCGCAAACTGCCCATCGTCATCATCAACCGCGGCGTCACGAAGGGCGACCAGCGCGCCGCCGTCAAGGTCGATGCCGGCGCCACCGAAACCCTTCAGGTGCTCGCCGCTAGGCTGTAGCGGTGACTTCACTGACCCTCGTTCGCCACGGACAGACCGACTGGAACCTGCAACGCCGCATCCAGGGGCAGACCAACATCCCCCTCAATGACACGGGCCGCCGACAGGCCCGCCAGGCGGGCGACCTGCTGGCCGAGCGTCACTGGGATGCCATCGCCGCCAGCCCTCTGTCGCGTGCCTACGAGACCGCCTCGATCATCTCCGCGCGCCTCGGCCTGCTCGACCCGCACCCGTTGCCTGGGCTTGTCGAGCGCCACCACGGAGCCATGGAGGGCATGACGGACGAAGAGCGGCGCGAGGCCTTCGCCGCGGGTGCCGAGGTGCCGGGCCTCGAGACGGATGCCATGATCATCGACCGGGTGCTGCCCGACCTGAGCGCCTTCGCTGCTCGCCACGAAGGCGAATCGGTGCTCGTCGTCACGCACGGCGGCGTCATCGGGTCGCTCGTGAAGCACCTGTCGGGCGGCGAGCTGCCGGCCGCCGGTCAGCTGATCGCCAACGGGTCGTTCCACGACTTCAGCCTGGTAGACGGCGCGCTCGAGATCGTCGCGTTCAACGGCACGGCGGTCGACGAAGACTTGGTCCCGCAAGACGCCTGAGCGGCGCCTCAGCGCCCGAGGAAGTCTCGGATGAACTCCGCGGCCTCGCGCGGCGTCTCATAGTGGATGAGGTGGCCGACCTTCGGGATGATTTCGAGCCGGGCATGGGGGAACAGCTTCACGAGCTCGCGCTGCGCCGAAACCGAGGTGATGTCATCTTTCTCGGCCGCGATCAGCAGGGTGGGCTCGGCGATGCGCGCCGCATACTCGCTGACGTCGTGACTGACCGATGCCTGGAACGCCTGCATGAGCGTGTCGCGGTCGGAGAACACGCTGAAGTAGAGGTCGTGCTGGTTGTGCACGAAAGCGCGCAGCGTGGGGTTCTTTGTCTTGACCATGGCCAGGCTCATGATCCGCACAATCAGCGGATTGCGCAGCAGCGCGAACCCGGCCTTCGCGGGCAACGCCGACGCCGCCCAGTAATAGAAGACCGCCAGGCGCGTCAGCACGCCGCGAGGCCCCTGCAGGGCGGGCGCGGCGATCGGGTTGACGAGGACGACGCGCGACGCCGACATGCCCGACGCCATGGCCGCGCTGACGACGATCGAGCCGAACGAGTGCCCCAGGATCACGGGACGCTCGGCGAACTCGAGCCGCGCCACGAACGATTGCAGCCACGACGCATAGGCCTCGATGGTGTGCTCGCCGACCGGGAACGGGCCCGACTCGCCGAAGCCGGGAAGATCGGGGCTGATGATCCGGTAGCCCGCCAGCTGGGCGACGACGGGTTCGAGCCCGTGGTGATCGCCGCGAAAACCGTGCACGAGGATGATCGTGCCGCTCTCGCCATCCCACTCGTCGACGTACTCCCAATAGCGTGTCGGGGCGCCGTTCACCGTGATCTCGGACGAGACGACGGTGAAACGGCCGAGCTGTTCGGCATAGGGCGAGGTGGCAGACATCCGCGCCAGTTTACGACGCCTTTCCGAGGATGCGTCGGCCCACGCTCGGGCGGCGCGCCCCACCGGCCGAAACCGGGCCCGAAACGCGCTCCAGCTGCCCGCGACGACCGCGCCTCTGGACATAGACTCGGACAGACCCGAACCACCGGGGTGACCCGCCCCGCCAACGCATCCAGCTTCTCTCCGATTGGATCCTCGTGACCTTCACCGCGCCCATTCAGCTGCCCGGCCTGCAACGAGACCCGCTCTGGTATCGCCGCGCCGTCTTCTACGAGGTCATGGTGCGGTCGTTCGTCGACTCGAACGGCGACGGCTCGGGTGACCTCGGCGGGCTGTCGTCGAAGCTCGACTACCTGCAGTGGCTCGGCATCGACGCGCTGTGGCTGCCGCCGTTCTTCACGTCTCCCCTGCGCGACGGCGGCTACGACGTGGCCGACTACTACTCGATCCTGCCCGAGTTCGGCACGCTCGACGAGTTCCGCGACCTCGTCACGAAGGCGCACGAGCGCAACATGCGCATCATCATCGATATGCCCATGAACCACACGTCCGACCAGCACGACTGGTTCCAGCAGTCGCGGTCAGACCCCGACGGGCCCTACGGCGACTTCTACGTGTGGAGCGATACGGATGAGAAGTGGGAAGACATCCGCATCATCTTCACCGACACCGAAGACTCGAACTGGGCCTTCGACCCCGAGCGCCGGCAGTTCTACTTCCACCGTTTCTTCTCGCACCAGCCCGACCTGAACTTCCGCAACCCCGCCGTGCACGACGCCATGTTCGACGCCGTGCGGTTCTGGCTCGACCTGGGCGTCGACGGGTTCCGGCTCGACGCCATCCCCTACCTCTACGAGTCCGACGAGGGCAACGGCGAGGGCGAGCCCGAGACGCACGAATTCATCAAGAAGCTGCGCGCCATGGTCGACCTCGAATACCCGGGCCGCATCATGATCGCCGAGGCCAACCAGTGGCCGCGCGAGGTGGCCGCCTTCTTCGGCACCGACGAAGAGCCCGAATGCCACATGGCCTTCGACTTTCCCGTCATGCCGCGCATCTTCTACTCGCTGCGGTCGCAGCAGGCCGAAGAGCTCGTGCGCGTGCTGGGCGAGACCACCGATGTGCCGTCGTGGGCGGGCTGGGGCGTGTTCCTGCGCAACCACGACGAGTTGACGCTCGAGATGGTGTCAGAGGACTACCGACAGGCCATGTATGGCTGGTACGCCTACGACCCGCGCATGCGAGCCAACGTCGGCATTCGTCGGCGCCTCGCTCCCCTGGTCGACAACTCGCGCGCCGAACTCGAACTCGCGCACGCGCTCCTGTTCTCGCTCCCCGGCGCGCCGTTCCTCTACTACGGCGACGAGATCGGCATGGGCGACAACATCTGGCTGCCCGACCGCGACTCCTCGCGCACGCCCATGCAGTGGACGCCCGACCGCAACGCCGGGTTCTCGGCCGCCGACCCGGGCAAGCTGTTCCTGCCCGTCGTGCAGTCGCTCGTCTACAACTACGCGCTCGTCAACGTCGAGTCTCAGCTGGCGCAGTCGCGGTCCCTGCTGCACTGGATCCGCAACGTCATCCACATCCGCAAGGGTCACCCGGCCTTCGCGCTCGGCAAGATCAAGGTGCTGAAGACCGACCACGAATCGGTGCTGGCCTTCGTGCGCAGCTATGAGGGTTCTGGCACACACTTCGGCGACCAGCCCGAAGACGTGCTGTGCGTCTTCAGCTTCTCGCACCACCCCGTTTCGGTGAAGATCGATGCGGGCGATCTGCAGAATGCGCGCCTCTACGACCTCTTCGGCGGCAACGAGTTCCCGAGCGTCGACGAGAACGGCCAGCTCACGCTGACCATCGGCACGCAGAGCTTCTACTGGCTGCACGTCGGCTACACGACCTACGTCTGAGTAGTCTCCGGGCGGCCCGATCTCGCAGCGATGCGGTATCGGGATGTCTGCGTATCGGATGTCTGCGGCGAGGGCTCCTCACCGCTGTCGGTGGTCGAACGTAAGGTGAAAACGTGAATGCAGAAGAGATACATCCCTGGGCCCACCGACTCGGCGTCTTCGACCTCGAGACCACGGGCATCGATGTGCGCACGTCGCGCATCGTCAGCGCACACGTCGGCCTGATCGACGCCAACGGCGAGGTCGTGCGCCGCACCGATTGGCTGGCCGATCCGGGCATCGAGATCCCCGCGCAGGCGTCTGCCGTTCATGGCATCAGCACCGAGCGGGCGCGGGCCGAGGGTCGCGACGCGGCCGTCGTGGTCGCCGAGATCCTTGCCGAGCTCAAGGCGCTCATCGCCGCCGGCATCCCCATCGTCATCTACAACGCGCCCTACGATCTGAGCCTTCTGCACCACGAGGCTGTCCGCTACGGCCTCGAGCCGCTGCACGAGCCGGCCCCCGTCATCGACCCGCTCGTCATCGACAAGGCCGTCGACCGCTATCGCAAGGGCAAGCGCACGCTGGAGGCCGCGGCCGCCCACTACGGCGTCGAGCTGACCGACGCGCACGACGCCGGTGCCGATGCCATCGCCGCGGGCCGCGTCGCCCAGGCGCTCGCGCGCGCCCACGGTGAGAAGCTTTTGTTCGAGGCCATCGAGCTGCACAAGCTGCAGGTCGGCTGGTGCGAAGACCAGGCGGCAAGCTTCCAGGACTACATGCGCCGCACGCGCGACCCCGCCTTCACCACGAGCGGCGCCTGGCCGATTCGCTAACGCCGATTCCCTGACGCCTCAGGGCTGGCGCGTCAGGGCTAGCGCGACGCTGGCTCACGCGTCACCTTTGCCTGTCGCGGGCGGGTGGCGAAAAGGGCTGGACGATTTCCGAGTCGTTCAGCCCTTCGTCGTATGCCGCACCCGGCTTGGCGCCTCACTCCTCGACCGCCCGCGGGTACGACACAGGGCCGTGCAACCTGACGGTTGCACGGCCCTGTGGAGCGATTCTGGATCGGGCGGCCCGCTGGTGCGGGGCCCGAATCAGAGGGGACGGCTTATTTGCCGAAGCCCTTGAAGCGCTGGTTGAACTTCTCGACACGGCCGGCCGAGTCCATGATGCGCTGCTTGCCCGTGTAGAACGGGTGCGACTCGGACGAGATCTCGACGTCGATGACGGGGTACTCGACGCCGTCGAGCTCGATGGTCTTGTTGGACGAGACGGTGGAACGGGTGAGGAAGGTCGCACCCGAAGCGAGGTCGCGGAAAACGACCGGTGCGTACGTGGGGTGGGTGTCAGTCTTCATGAGGTTCCTTGCGATCGTTGTCTGTGTGGTGGCACTAAAAGAATCTGGCGCAGACGCCAGCTACCTACTTTATCAGATGGTTGGCCGTCTGCGTGAGCGTTGCCGCGAGGCGTGTCGCGCGCGGCGGATGCTACTCGGCGGATGCTACTCGGCGCGGGCGCTGAAGCGGCCGTTGTGCTCCTCGAGCACGATCGACAGGCCGAACGCGTTCGTGAGGTTCTCGGACGTCAGCGTCTCGGCGAGCGTGCCCTGGGCGACGATGCCGCCGTTGCCGAGCAGCAGCGCGTGCGTGAAGCCGATGGGGATCTCTTCGACGTGGTGCGTGACCATGACGATGGCGGGGGCCTCTTCGGAGCGGGCATAGCCACCCAGAAGCGAGACGAGTTCTTCGCGCGAGCCCAGGTCGAGGCTGGCGGCCGGCTCGTCGAGCAACAGCAGCTCGGGGTCGGTCATCACGGCGCGGGCGATGAGGACACGCTTCTGCTCGCCGTCGCTCAACGTGCCAAAGGTGCGGTCGGCCAGACCCTCGAGCCGCCACTCGGACAGCACGCGGTGGGCGCGGCGCTCGTCGATCTGTTCGTAGTCTTCCGTCCATCGGCCGGTGACCGAGTAGGCGGCCGTCATGACGACGTTGAGAACCGTTTCGTCGTGCGGCACGCGGCGCGCCATGGCGGTCGATGCGAAACCGATGCGCGGGCGCAGCTCGAAGACGTCAATGCCGCCGAGGCGTGCGCCGAGCAGATCGACCTGACCGCGGGTCGGATGGATGAAGCTCGAGGCCAGCTGGAGCAGCGTGGTCTTGCCGGCACCGTTCGGGCCGAGGATCACCCAGCGCTCGTTCTCCTCAACCGACCAGGTGATGGAGTCGAGGATGGGGCTTCCGCCACGGTTTACGGATACATCGGTGAATTGAACAACGCTCGCCATGGGTCAAGCCTATCGGCCGGTGGTGCGCCCGGAGTGCCGTTTGCGCTCTCCGGACGCACCGAATCTCAGTCCGCGGCGATGGAGCGGTACAGCGCCTCGGTCTGATCGGCTATGCGTTGCCAGCTGAACTCGGTTTCGGCACGCTCGCGGCCGGCGCGTCCCATCTCGCGGGCCCGTTCCGGATCTCTCACGACCTCGATGAGGGCATCCGCGAGGTCGCGCACGAACTTCTCTGGATCGGTTGGGGTGCCCGTGCCATCCGTCGCCTGGTCGATGGGCACGATGCGGCCCGTCACGCCGTCGACGACGACCTCGGGGATGCCGCCCGTACCCGTTCCGACGACGGCCGCGCCGCATGCCATGGCCTCGAGGTTGACGATTCCGAGGGGCTCGTAGACCGAGGGGCATACGAACGTGGTGGCCGCGGTGAGGATGCTGGAGAGCTCGCGGCGCGCAAGCATCCGGTCGATCCAGATGACGCCCTCGCGCTCCAGCTGCAGCTGACGCACGCCCTCCTGCACCTCGGCAAGGATCTCGGGGGTGTCGGGAGCGCCGGCGCACAGAACGACCTGCACGTCGGCCGGCAAGAATCGCAGGGCCTTGAGCAGGTAGGGCAGGCCCTTCTGCCGCGTGATGCGGCCCACGAATACCACGGACGGTTTCTGAGGGTCAACCCCTAAAGATCGCACCAACTCGTCGTCGTGCACGGGTGCCCACGCGTCGATGTCGATTCCGTTGTAGATCGTGACGACCTTCTCGGGGTCGATCGAGGGATAGCTGCGCAGGATGTCCGCGCGCATACCGTTCGATACGGCAACGACTCGGTCGGCCGCCTCGAACGCGGTCTTCTCAATCCAGCTCGATACTCGGTAGCCGCCGCCGAGCTGCTCGGCCTTCCACGGACGCAGGGGTTCGAGCGAGTGCGCGGTCACGACGTGCGGGATGCCGTGCAGCAGTTTTGCAATGTGACCAGCGGCGTTTGCGTACCAGGTGTGCGAGTGCACGACGTCGGCGCCCGCGGCATCCGCCACCATCTCGAGGTCGGTGCCGAGCGTGCCGATGGCACCGTTCGCCCCGCTGAGGCCCTCGGGCAGGGCATATGCGGTCGTGTGTTCCTCGGACCGCGGCGCGCCGAAGCAACGGACTTCCACATCGATGGACCGGCGGAGAGCAGACACCAGCTCCGCCACGTGCACACCGGCACCGCCATAGATCTCGGGGGGATATTCCTTCGTCAACACATCGACTCGCATGTCGAGAACGCTAGTACACCCCTGAGGTTGGCTCTAGTGTGGGGGAATGGTTGCATCGAAGAAGATCTTTGGCATCGTCTTGGCCGGTGGCGAAGGCAAGCGTCTTATGCCCCTCACGGCCGACCGGGCAAAACCGGCGGTCCCGTTCGGCGGGCAGTACCGGTTGATCGACTTCGCGCTCAGCAACCTGATCAACTCGGGTCTCACGCAGATCGTCGTGCTCACGCAGTACAAATCGCACTCGCTCGACCGTCACGTGTCGCAGACCTGGCGTCTGTCGGGGCTGCTCAACTCCTATGTGGCCTCGGTGCCCGCGCAGCAGCGGCTCGGCAAGCGGTGGTTCTCCGGTTCGGCCGACGCGATCCTGCAGTCCCTCAATCTCTTGCGCGATGAGAAGCCCGACATCGTCGTCGTCGTCGGCGCCGACCACGTCTACCGCATGGACTTCACCCAGATGATCGAGGCGCACATCGCGTCGGGTCTCGGGGCAACGGTCGCGGCCATCCGCCAGCCCATCGAGCTGAGCGACCAGTTCGGCGTCATCGACGTCGACCAGAACGACCCCACGCGTGTCGAGCGTTTCCTCGAGAAGCCCATCGACGCCCCCGGCCTGCCCGATGCACCGCACGAGGTGCTCGCATCGATGGGCAACTACGTCTTCAACGCCGATGCGCTGATCGACGCGGTCACGCGCGATGGCGAACGCACCGATTCGAACCACGACATGGGTGGCGACATCATTCCCGATTTCGTGAACCGCGGGGATGCGGGTGTCTACGACCTGCGTCGCAACGACGTTCCCGGTTCGACCGATCGGGACCGGTACTACTGGCGCGACGTGGGAACGATCGACTCGTTCTTCGAGGCCCACCAGGACCTCATCTCGACGCTGCCGATCTTCAACCTCTACAACCGCGAGTGGCCTATTTTCTCGCAGCAGCTCAACTCGCCGCCCGCAAAGTTCGTGCGCGACGCCAAGGGCAACCTGGGCACCGTCATCGACTCGATCGTGTCGCTGGGTTCGCTCATCTCGGGCGCGCACATCGAGCGCAGCGTTCTGGGCCCGTGGGCTCAGCTCGAATCGGGTGCGCGCGTCGTCGACTCGGTCGTGTTCGACCGCGTGCAGATCGGCCCGGATGCCGTCGTGCAGCGTGCCATCCTCGACAAGAACGTGCTCGTGCGGCCCGGCGCGCAGATCGGCGTGGACCACGACCGTGACCGTGCACGTGGTTTCACCGTCACCGACTCGGGTCTGACCGTCGTCGGCAAGGGCGTGTGCGTCGAGCCATGACGCATTCGGATGCCGCGACCGCTCCCCCGCGCGGCCGCTTCCTCGTCGTGCTCGATGCCGATTCGACGCTGCTGCAGAACGAGGCCATCGAGCTGCTGGCCGCCGAGGCCGGGTCGCTCGGCGAGGTCGAACGCATCACGACGCAGGCGATGCGCGGCGAGCTCGATTTCGCGGCCAGCCTGCGCGCGCGGGTGTCGACTCTGCGGGGACTCGACAGCCCGGCGCTCGACCGCGCCCGCGAACAGATCACACCCACATCCGGTGCGCGAGAGTTGGTCGACGCCGTTCACGCGGCAGGCGGCCTGATCGGCGTCGTCTCGGGCGGATTCCACGAGCTGCTGGATGCGACGGCCGACCGTCTCGGGCTCGACTTCTGCCTGGCCAACCGCCTGGCGGTGGCCGACGGTCGCCTCACGGGCGAGGTCGACGGCCCCATCGTCACGGCCACCACGAAGGCCGATTCGCTCACGGCCTGGGCGACGGCAGCTGATATTCCGCTTCACCGCACTCTGGCCGCGGGCGACGGGGCCAACGACCTCGAGATGATGGCCGTCGCCGGCATCGGTGTCGCTTTCAACGCGAAACCCGTCGTCCGAGAACGTGCAGACGTCGTGGCGCAAGAGGTTGACCTCCGCGCCCTGCTGCCGCTCCTCGGCATCCCGCGTGATTCTCTTTAAACCTGTTTGCGCTGGCGCCGAGCGGTGCCGCCGCCTGGTAAGGCGCACGACAGTCGGCGACCCCATGAGGCGCACGACACTCGGCGACCTCGCCCGCTGAGCACACAACAATCGGCGATCCTGCCCGCAGGGGCACACAACAGTCCGCGCCCCGCTCGCGTGGCACACAACAGTCCGCGCCCCGCTCGCGGTGGCACGCGACAGCCGTACCTCCGGGGCTCAGCTGCCGTCGCCAGACCAGGAAAATTCCTCGGTTCTAGTGGCCCATTCCGAGGCCGCCGTCAACGGGGATGACCGCGCCGGAGATGTAGGCGGCGTCGTCGCTGGCGATCCAGGCGACGACCTTGGCGACCTCGTTCGCCGTGGCGAAACGACCGGCGGGAATGCTCTTCTTGTAATCGGCCTGAGTGGCCTCGGGCAGCTCGGCCGTCATATCGGTCTCGATGAAGCCGGGCGCGACGACGTTTGCGGTGATGCCGCGGCCACCCAGCTCTCGCGTGATGGAGCGTGCCATGCCGACGAGTCCGCTCTTCGAGGCGGCGTAGTTGACCTGACCGGCCGAGCCGTAGAGGCCGACGACGCTCGAGATCAGCACGATGCGTCCGTACTTGGCCTTGAGCATGCCCTTCGAGGCGCGTTTGACCAACCGGAACGAGCCGCCCAGGTTGGTATCGACGACAGCGTCGAAGTCCTCGGCCGTCATGCGCATGAGCAGCGTGTCTTTGGTGATACCAGCGTTGGCCACGACGACCTCGACCGCACCGAGTTCGGCCTCCACCTCGGCGAAGGCGGCGTCGACGGATGCCTGATCGGTCACGTCGGCGCGCACGGTCATGCTCCCGGCGGGGCCCTCACCCGAACGGGCCGTGACGGCCACGCGGTGCCCCTGGGCGATGAACTCTTCCGCGATGGCATAGCCGATGCCGCGGTTGCCGCCCGAGATGAGTACCGTTCGTGCCGTTGCCATCAGATCATTCCTCCGTATTGCCTTCAGGTCCGCCTCTCCGCGGAGAATCCGTACCAGCTTAGGCGAGGGGAAGACGTAGGCTTGACGTATATGAAAACGCAGGCCATCACGTCCCTGCCGCCGTCGCCCGAAGACGACCGACGCAGCAGGATGATCAAGTACACGGTTGCTATGAGCATCCGCGTCGTTTGTGTCGTGCTCCTCGTTTTCGTGCGCGGATGGGCCATGTGGATCATCGCCGCCGGCGCCATCATCCTTCCTTACATCGCCGTCGTCCTGGCGAACGTGGGCAACACTCCCCCGCAGCCCGATGTCGAGCGTCCGGGTGCCATCGTGCCCGTCGGCCGCCCGGCCCGTTTCGCCGACGAGCCTCGCGGTGAGCGCGAGAGTGAGCGTCGGTCTGACGACGGCAGCGATCGTGCGGATGACGCGCAGCACGCCTCCTGGAATGACCCCAGCGAGTCGCGAACGCCGACCGACGAGCGAGCTGGCCACGACGGGGCCGGCCACGACGGCACCGGTCACGACGGCGCTGGTCACGACGGCCCTGGCCGCAGTGGCGCTGATCACGACCGCCCTGCGCCCTGGGCCGAACGGCCTGCATCATGAGCCTGTTCGACCTCGGGAACGACCCAGACATCGCACAGTGTTCCCGAGCCGGATGCCGCGCTGCCGCCTCTGCTCGAGTCGAATGGCGCAACCCCAAGATCCATACACCTGACCGCGTGAAGGTATGGCTGGCGTGCGACGAGCACGTCGACTACCTCCGCGACTTCCTGGCCGCGCGCGAATTCCCCGTCCAGGTCGTGGCCTTCGAGAGGACCGCCGAATGACGTCCGCCGATCAGCGGCCCACCCGCTCGGCCCCCGCCGCATCGTCAGCCTCGACGCGCGGCCCCGTTCCCGCCGGTCCCGGCTGGTCGTTCGCGTTCTCGAAGCGCTGGGCCGGATATCTCGCCCTCGTCATCGTTTTCGCTCTCGTCTGCTGCGCGCTCGGCGCCTGGCAGCTGGCCCGACGTGCCGAGGCCCGCGTCGAGATCGACCGCGTCGCCGCCAACTTCGACCACACACCCGTGCCCATCGACCAGGCCCTCCCCTCGCTGGACTCCTTCGACGAGGACGACAAGTGGTTGCCCGTGAGCGTCACCGGAACCTACCTCGTCGACGAGCAAGTGCTCGTGCGCAACCGTCCGCTCAACGGCAACCCCGGCTTCGAGGTCATCACGCCCCTCGAGCTGGCGAACGGCGACATCTTCATCGTCGACCGGGGCTGGCTGCCCACGGGTAGCGGTCAAGACTCCCCCGACAACATCCCGGCTCCCCCGTCCGGCGAGGTCACCGTGTCGGCGCGTCTCAAGGCCGGCGAGCCGACGCTGCCCGGTCGCGGCGCGCCCCAGGGGCAGATCGCCACCATCCAGTTGGATGACCTGCAGAAGACGCTCGACGAGCCGACCTACACGGGCGCCTACGGTTTGCTGGCGAGCGAGTCGCCGGCGCCGGCCGAGGCCGCACCCGTCGGCGTCACGCGTCCCACTCCCGATGAGGGCCCACACCTGTCGTACTCGTTCCAATGGTTCGTCTTCGCCATCCTCGGCTTCATCGGCTTCGGCTGGGCCGTGCGGCAGGAGTACCGCAACCTCAACGCCGACGACCCGGAGGAGCGCATCCGCGCCGACGAGCGCGCCCGAAAGAAGGCCATTGCCCAGGCGGAGTCGGACAACGAGGTCGAAGACGCCATCCTCGGCTCGGGTCGCTGACCTCGCGTCTCTTGCGCCGCGGCGACCGGAGACCGGTGACCGGCGTCCTGAGGGCTGTGAGCCACAGTCAGTAATGCGCGAATGGCCCTCGTCGAGGCCGCACATCTATTCCCATCGACGCTCAAGGGGCTGACTGCGCAATGCAGCCAACCCCTTGAGTCCGTTCGTCCGTGCCGGTGCGGAGACCGGCCGAACCTACGCCAACGAGATCAGGTCGGCGTAATCCTTGTTCCAGTGGTCTTCGACGCCATCGGGCAGGATCAACACGCGCTCGGGGTTGAGCGCCTCGACGGCACCGTCGTCGTGGCTCACGAGCACGACGGCGCCCTCGTAGTGCGCCAAGGCATCGAGGATTTCCTCGCGGCTCGCCGGGTCGAGGTTGTTCGTCGGCTCGTCGAGCAGCAGCACGTTGGCGGCCGAAACGACGAGCATGGCGAGGGCCAGACGCGTCTTCTCTCCACCGGACAGCACGCCCGCGGGCTTGTGTGCGTCGTCACCCGTGAAGAGGAACGAGCCCAGCACCTTGCGCGCCTCGGTCTCGGTGATGTGCGGCGACGACGACACCATGTTCTCGAGCACCGAACGCTTCACGTCGATGGTCTCGTGTTCCTGGGCGTAGTAGCCGATGCGCAGGCCGTGCCCGGGCTCGATCTGCCCGGTGTCGGGCTTGTCGACGCCCGCGAGCATGCGCAAAAGAGTCGTCTTGCCGGCGCCGTTGAAGCCCAGGATGACGACCTTCGAGCCGCGGTCGATCGCGAGGTCGACGGCCGTGAAGATCTCGAGCGAGCCATAGCTCTTCGACAGGTCGCTCGCCATGAGCGGCGTGCGACCACAGGGAGCGGGGGCGGGGAAGCGCAGCTTGGCCACGCGGTCGACCGCGCGCACCTCGTCGAGCCCCGACAGCATGCGTTCGGCCCGCGCGACCATCTGGTGCGCCGAAGCCGCCTTGGATGCCTTGGCCCCGAACTTCGCGGCCTGCAACTGCAGCGCTGTCGCCTTCTTCTCGACGTTGACGCGCTCCTTCTTGCGGCGCTCCTCGTCGGCGGCGCGCTGCCGCTGGTAGTTCTTCCAGTTCATGTTGTAGACGTCGATCACCATGCGGTTGGCGTCGAGGTAGAACACGCGGTTCACGGTCTCGCCCACGAGCTCCACATCGTGGCTGATCATGACCACGCCACCCTGGTAGTTCTTGATGAACTCGCGCAGCCATACGACGGAATCGGCGTCGAGGTGGTTGGTGGGCTCGTCGAGCAGCATGGTCTCGGCGCCGGAGAAGAGGATGCGCGCCAGCTCGATGCGCCGGCGCTGACCACCGGAGAGCGTCCGGAGTGGTTGATCGAGGATGCGGTCGGGCAAGCTGAGGTTGGACGCGATCGAGGCGGCCTCGGCTTCGGCGGCATAGCCTCCGAGCGCGAGGAAGCGGTCTTCGATGGCGCCGTAGCGCTTCATGGCCGCGTCGCTGACGGCGGCGTCGGGCGACGCCATCTCCTCCATCGCCTTGCTCATCTGCAAGACGGCCTGGCCGAGGCCACGGGCGTCGAGGATGCGCGTGCGTGCGAGGTCGTCGGGGTTGCCCGAGCGCGGGTCCTGCGGCAGGTAGCCGATCTCGCCCGTGTATTCGATCTTGCCCGCCGTCGGGGGCAGCTCGCCCGCTAGGGTCTTGGTGAGCGTGGTCTTGCCGGCGCCGTTGCGACCGACGAGCCCGATCTTCTCGCCGGCGGAAACGCGGAAGTTGACGTCTTCCATGAGGACGCGTGCGCCGACACGAATCTCGAGGTCGTGCACACTCAGCACAGGCAAAGTCCTATTCTTTGGTGACGTTCATACAACGTCGTTCAGGGGGGTCAGCCCTCTAGTATAAATCCTGGGCCGACGGTTCGATAATCGTCCGGCCAGATCCCCCACCGATCTTCATCAAGGAGACCCATGACCAGTGTGACATTCGACCGGGCACGCCCCACGCTCGCCGACGCGCTCGTGCAGAATCGCAGCCTCGCCACCGATGCGGCCCTCGTGGTCGCCGGCACCGCTGTCGTCGCGGGCCTCGCCCAGGTGAGCATCCCGCTCTGGCCCGTCCCGATCACCGGTCAGACGCTCGCGGTCATCCTCGTCGGCGCGTCGCTCGGTGCCCGCCGAGGTTTCGCATCGCTCGCGCTCTACCTCGTGCTGGGTGTCGCCGGCCTCCCGATCTTCGCCGAGTTCACGGGTGGCCCGCTCAGCGTGCTCAAGCCGAGTTTCGGTTTCATCATCGGCATGGTCTTCACGGCAGGTCTGGTCGGATGGCTGGCCGAACGCAACTGGGACAAGAAGTTCTGGCTCGCCTTCCTCGGCTTCATCCTCGCCAGCATCGTCCCGTTCCTGTTCGGCGTGCCTTACATGGCCATTGTGCTCGGCAACTTGGGCATCGACAACTCCCTCGCCAACGTTCTGGCGCTCGGCGTGCAGCCGTTCATCATCGGCGGCATCGTCAAGGCCGCCATCGCCGCGGGCCTGCTGCCCCTCGCCTGGAAGGGCGTCCGCTCAATCGACGCCCGCAAGGATGGCTCCGCGACGTAGCCCCGCGCGAGCCGAGGCTCGCAGCAACGAGAGAGGCGCGCTCCCCATGGGGAGCGCGCCTTTTCGTATATCGAGTTGCCTGAGCCTGAGCCTGAGCCTGAGCCCGAGAACGGTGTCGCGACTAGATCGAGAAGCCCAGCGCGCGCATCATGTCCCGACCATCGTCGGTGATGCGCTCGGGGCCCCACGGCGGCATCCACACCCAGTTGATGCGGAACGCGTCGACGACGCCATCCAACGCCTGCGCGGTCTGCTCTTCGAGCACGTCGGTCAGCGGGCAGCCGGCCGAAGTCAGGGTCATGTGAATGATGAGGGCGTCGTTCTCGTCATCCCAACCGAGGTCGTAGATGAGGCCGAGGTCGACGACGTTGACGCCGAGCTCGGGGTCCATGACGTCCTTCAGGGCCTCTTCGACCTCGTCGAACTTCTGCGGTGCCAGTGTGGTAACCATGTCGTTATCCTAAGCAGTCGCCTCGGCCGTGAGGAAGCGGTCGTAACCTTCTTCTTCCAGACGGTCGGCGAGCTCGGGGCCACCCTCTTCGGCGACCTTTCCGGCGACGAACACGTGCACGAAGTCGGGCTTGATGTACCGCAGGATGCGCGTGTAGTGCGTGATCAGCAGAACGCCGAGGCCGGTGTTCTCCTTGGCGCGGTTGACGCCCTCGGAGACGATCTTGAGCGCGTCGACGTCGAGGCCGGAGTCGGTCTCGTCGAGCACGGCGAAGTTCGGCTTGAGCAGTTCGAGCTGCAGGATCTCGTGGCGCTTCTTCTCGCCACCCGAGAAGCCTTCGTTGACGTTGCGCTCGGCGAACGCGGCATCCATGCGCAGGTCGGTCATCGACTTCTTGACGTCCTTGATCCAGTGACGGATGGAGGGAGCCTCACCGTCGATGGCCGTCTTGGCCGTGCGCAGGAAGTTCGTGACCGTCACACCGGGGATCTCGACCGGGTACTGCATGGCGAGGAACAGGCCCGCGCGGGCGCGCTCGTCGACGCTCATGGCGAGCACGTCTTCGCCGTCGAGCGTGATGCTGCCCGAGTCGACCGTGTACTTGGGGTGGCCGGCGATCGTGTAGGCCAGCGTGGACTTGCCCGAGCCGTTGGGGCCCATGATGGCGTGCGTCTCACCCGTGCGGATCGTCAGGTCGACGCCCTTGAGGATGGGCTTCGTGCCCTGTTCGGTTTCGACGCTGACGTGCAGGTCGCGGATCTCGAGTACAGACATGGATCTAAATCTCTTTCGTTACGGTCGGGTCGATGAAGATGTCGCCGTCGACCACGTCTACGTTGTAGACCGGGACGGGTTCATAGGCGGGCAGCGTGAGCGGCTTACCCGTGGTGAGGGAGAACTGCGAACCGTGCGCCCAGCATTCGAGCGTTTCGTTCTCGACGAAACCTTCGGAGAGCGAGATGTCTCCGTGGGTGCACGTGTCGCCGATGGCGAAGATGTCGCCGGCCGAGTCTTGAACGAGGGCGATGGGATGTCCCTCGACCACCACGCGCTTGGCCTGGTTGGGCGAGAGCTCCGAGACGGAACAGACGCGGGGGGCCATGTTTATTCGCCCCCGGTGATGGCGGTTTTCGCCAGCTCGTCTTCGATCGCCGCCTGCAGCCGCTCTTCGAGCTCGGCGACGCCGATCTTCTGCACGATCTCGGTCAGGAAGCCGCGCACGACGAGTCGGCGCGCCTGGGCCTCCGGGATGCCGCGAGCCTGCAGGTAGAAGAGCTGCTCGTCGTCGAAGCGACCGGTGGCGCTAGCGTGGCCGGCACCCTGGATGTCGCCCGTCTCGATCTCGAGGTTCGGCACCGAGTCGGCACGCGTTCCGTCGGTGAGCACGAGGTTGCGGTTCTGCTCATAGCTGTCGGTGCCGGGGGCGCTCTGCTGGATGAGCACATCGCCGATCCATACCGAGCGGGCGCCGGCGCCCTGCAGGGCACCCTTGAAGTTGACCCGGCTGCGCGTGTTGGGCGCATCGTGGTTGACGTACACCTGCTGCTCGAGGTGCTGACCGGCATCGGAGAAGTAGAGGCCGAGGGCCTCGACATCGGCACCCTGCGAGGCGAGGTGCGTCGTCGGGTTGACGCGCACGACCTTGCCGCCGAGCGTCACGACGACGTGCTTGAGCTTGGCATCGCGGCCGATCTTGGCGAAGTGCGACGCCAGATGCAGGGCGTCGTCATTCCACTGCTGCACCGTGACGACGGTCAGCGAGGCGCTGTCGCCCACGATGATCTCGACGTTCTCGGTGAGCTGAGCGTCGCCGTCGTTCTGCAGGATGACGAGACCCTGGCTGAACGGCTTGGCCTCGATGATGGTGTGCGCGGCGCGCGGTGCCGTTCCGAGTGCGGAACGCGCGACGGTGACCGCCGCTGCTTCTTCACCCGACACCGTGATGGCGAGGGCCTTGTCGAAGGAGCTCCACGCGTTGGCCGATGCACGCTCTTCGGGGATGCCGGCCGTGCCGATGCGGGCGTCGGTGCGCTCGACCCAGGTGACGTCGATGCCGGAGCCCGGCTCGGCCTGGAACTCGTAGCCCGAGCCATCCAGGTCGCCCTCGATGAGAGAGGACACGGAGGCTACGGGTGTGAGCTTCCACACGGCTTCGCGGCCGGTGACCGTCGGGAAGTCGAGGACGTTCGTCGACGCGAACCGCGCCGAGCGGGTCTGCACGGGAACGTAGCCGCCATCAGAGTGCGCCTTGAATCCGTGCTGACCCGACTCGTCGAGACGACTCGTTGTTACTTCTGGTGCTTGGGTCGACATTTAACCGACGGATCCTTCCATGCCCATTTCAATGAGCTTGTTGAGTTCGAGCGCGTACTCCATCGGCAGTTCGCGGGCGATGGGCTCGATGAAGCCACGCACGATCATGGCCATGGCCTCGTCTTCGGGCATGCCGCGCGACATCAGGTAGAAGAGCTGCTCTTCGCTGACCTTCGAGACCGTGGCCTCGTGGCCGAGCTGCACGTCATCGACACGGATGTCGATCGCGGGATAGGTGTCGCTGCGCGAGATGGTGTCGACGAGCAGGGCGTCGCAACGCACGGTGTTGGCCGAGTGGTGCGCGGCTGCGTCGACACGGACCTCGCCGCGGTAACCGGCACGACCGCCGCCACGGGCAATCGACTTGGAGACGATCGACGACTGCGTGTAGGGGGCCATGTGGATCATCTTGGCGCCGGCGTCTTGGTGCTGGCCGGGGCCCGCGAAAGCGACGGAGAGCGTCTCACCCTTGGCGTGCTCGCCCATGAGGTAGATGGACGGGTACTTCATGGTGACCTTGGAACCGATGTTGCCGTCGATCCATTCCATGGTCGCGCCCTCGGCGGCCGTGGCGCGCTTGGTGACCAGGTTGTAGACGTTGTTCGACCAGTTCTGGATCGTCGTGTAGCGAACGCGGGCGTTCTTCTTCACGATGATCTCGACCACGGCCGAGTGCAGCGAGTCGGACTTGTAGATGGGAGCCGTGCAGCCCTCGATGTAGTGCACGTAGCTGCCCTCGTCGGCGATGATCAGCGTGCGCTCGAACTGGCCCATGTTCTCGGTGTTGATGCGGAAGTAGGCCTGCAGGGGGATGTCGACGTGCACGCCCGGCGGCACGTAGACGAACGAGCCACCCGACCAGACGGACGTGTTGAGCGCCGCGAACTTGTTGTCACCCGAGGGGATGACGGTGCCGAAGTATTCTTCGAAGATCTCGGGGTGCTCGCGCAGCGCGGTATCGGTGTCTTTGAAGATGACACCCTGCTGCTCGAGGTCTTCGCGGATCTGGTGGTAGACGACCTCGGACTCGTACTGAGCCGCGACGCCACCCACCAGGCGCTGACGCTCGGCCTCGGGGATGCCGAGCTTCTCGTAGGTGTTGCGGATGTCTTCGGGCAGGTCTTCCCAGGTCTGGGCCTGCTTCTCCGTGGAACGGACGAAGTATTTGATGTTGTCGAAGTCGATGTCCGACAGGTCGGCACCCCACGTGGGCATCGGCTTGCGCTCGAACAGCTGAAGCGCCTTGAGGCGTCGCTGGAGCATCCACTCGGGCTCGTTCTTCAAGCGCGAGATGTCGGCGACGATCTCGGGGGAAATTCCACGACGGGCGGAAGCGCCGGCCGCATCGGAGTCGGACCAGCCGAACTCGTACTGACCCAGAGACTCGAGCTCGGGGCGGTCGATCAAGACATCAGACATAAATACCTCTTTTCCTACCGCTAGAAACAGGATCTCTGTTCACGGCATTCCCGCCGGGCCGAATTGTCATCGCATGATCAGGTCACCGATGTCTCGGAGGCTGACCGCTCACGCGCCGCGAGCGACGGAGGAGCGTGCAATGGCCTTCGGTGGCCGACTTACGGGGTTCTGCGAGTTACTGGTTTCAGCAGGCTGCCTCAGTGACGAGCCGCTCGTAGGAACGTGTCGATGGTCGAGCACATCGGTGCAAGTTGTGATCTCGGGCCGCGAACGTGTCGGCGGTTGCGCGATGCGAACTTACAATTGTGAGTGAACTCGAGCTTTGATGTTCAAACGTTCGGCCTGCCTCTGCAGTGCTTCCGACGTGGAACCTGGGCCAATTCTACAGGGAGAGACGGGTAAAAGGCCCCACTCTCCCAGCTTGTTGTGACGAAATATCTGAGAGAACGGACTGCGTCGATCGTGGAGAACCTGAGAGCGCTGACACGCCGATTCTGGAACTGGCTGCCGAACGGTGTCGACGACCGTCGAGTGCGCGTCCTCGGCTGGACCACGCTCGTCGTCCAGACGGTCATCGTTGGCACGGGCGGACTCGTGCGGCTCACGGCATCCGGGCTCGGTTGCCCCACATGGCCCAAGTGCACGACGGGTTCGCTCGTGAACACGCCCGAGATGGGCATTCACGGTGTCATCGAATTCGGCAACCGCCTGCTCACGTTCGTGCTCGTCATCGTCGCCATCGCAGCTTTCATGGCCGTCATCCGGTTCCGGGCCGAGCGCCGCGACCTGTTCGTATTGACCCTGCTCATCGGCCTCGGCATCCCCGCGCAGGCCATCATCGGGGGCATCAGCGTGCTCACCAAGCTCAACCCGTATGTCGTGGGCTTCCACTTCGTGGTGTCTGTGGTGCTCGTGGCGCTGTCGACCGCACTCGTCTATCGCATCTACACGCCCACCGGCCACCGCATCCTCGACGTGCCCCGCTGGTATGCGATCACGGCTCACGTCACGAGCGCCGTCGTCGCCGTCACCATTGTCGTCGGCATCCTGACGACCGGTTCGGGGCCGCACGCCGGTGACGCCGACGCCCCCCGCAACGGGCTCGACTCCGAGTTCCTGCAGCACGTGCACAGCTGGCCGGCCTACGCCACGTTGGCGCTCACGCTCGTGCTCGTGATCGGCGCTTTCGCCTCGCCCTACGTCGGCCTGCGCCGCTGGACCGCCCTGCTCCTCGCCGTCGAGGTCGTGCAGATCATCGTCGGGCTCACTCAGGCGCGCCTGGGGCTGCCCGCCATCCTCGTGGGCATCCACATGGTTCTCGCCTGCCTGCTCGCCTCGGCCATGACGGCCGTCGTGCTCAACCTCAAGTCGCCGGCCATCGCCCTCTCCCCCGGTGACGATGTGGCCGACCTGGATGCCGCTGCCCCGACATCCTCGCGCCGGTGACGCTTGGACGCCCGGACGCGCTGACCCGCTGAACGACTGGCCGGGTCCAGTGCCGGGTCGTGGGCCCTTTGGCCCTCTATAGGGGTTGGGTTGCAGCACCTGCCCTTCATCCAATGCTCGACCGGTCGTCGTCACCGGATGTTCCCCCACAACGAAGAAGCCCCTCAGTCGAACGACTGGAGGGGCTTCTTCGTATGCTCGCGGCGAGGTAGGGACCGCGCCTAGTTGAAGGGGAAGAAGAGCAGCAGCGGGTCGATGGCCACGGCCAGGAACAGCAGCGTGAGGTAGCTGATCGAGCCGTGGAAGACGCGCATGGGCGACACCTTCTCGCCGCGGATGGCCCGGTTGTAGAGGCGGTGCGTCTCGTAGATGAACCAGCCGCCCGCGATGAGCGCCGTGGCCGTGTAGATGAGACCCATGTGCGCGACGGGCGTCAGCAGCAGCGAGCACGCGACCGTGGCCCAGGCGTAGAGGATGACCTGCAGGCCCACCTGGGCGCGGCCGCGCACGACGGCCAGCATGGGGACGCCGACGGCCTTGTAATCCTCGCGGTACTTCATCGAGAGGGGCCAGTAGTGCGGCGGGGTCCACAGGAAGACGACGCCGAAGAGGATGAACGGTGCCCACGTGAGATCGCCCGTGACGGCCGCCCATCCGATGAGAACCGGGAAGCAGCCCGCGATGCCGCCCCAGATGATGTTCTGCTGCGTGCGGCGCTTGAGCCACAGCGTGTAGACGAACACATAGAAGAGAATGGCGGCGACGGACAGCGCGGCGGCCACGAGGTTGGTCGTGAGCGCGAGCCAGACGGTCGACAGCACGCCCAGAGCCCACGCGAAGACATACGCCTCTCGCGGGGTGAGCACGCCCGTGACGAGCGGACGGTTCTTGGTGCGGTTCATCACCTTGTCGATGTCGCGGTCGATGTAGCAGTTGAATGCTGCAGCCGACCCGGCGCTCATGGCGCCGCCGATGACGGTCGCGACGATCAGCCAGAAATTGGGCAGACCGTTCTGGGCGAGGATCATCACCGGGATGGTGGTGACGAGCAGCAGCTCCATCACCCGGGGTTTCGTCAAGGCGACGTAGCCTTTGAGCTTCGTTCGGAAGTCGATGGGTCTCTGGCCGACCTGGGGCTCTACGGCAACGTCCATTGCTCCTCTAACCGGTGGAAATCTGTTATCGATTCTAGGTCATCCGGCGCGGGGCACAAATTGTAGACCCGTTGCGCCCGAGGCGAAATCACCCGCAACGTTCCCGAAATGTGGCAGGCATCCTCGCTATGCTTGACACGCTCGCCAACCAATACGTGCGCGGCTGCATGCCCGCAAGACGTGTTCGGCTGTGCCGTGCCGTCACTCTGCCAACGATGCCAGCGCGTGCGTGTTATCTCCTCCGGATCGGCCTGGGTTAGGGTCATCCGCAACTCAAGAAGGGTCAATAAGACTGTGGCAGCTCTGCAATGGGATTCCATCGACAACAAGGCGGTAGACACCGTCCGAGTGCTGGCGGCAGACGCCGTCGAGAAGGTGGGCAACGGCCACCCCGGCACCGCGATGAGCCTCGCCCCCGCGGCATACCTTCTCTTCCAGAAGGTCATGAAGCAAGACCCGACCGATACTCACTGGCTCGGGCGTGACCGCTTCATCCTCTCGGTCGGGCACAGCTCCCTGACCCAGTACATCCAGCTCTACCTGGGCGGCTACGGCCTCGAGCTCGACGACCTCAAGGCGCTTCGCACCTGGGGTTCGCTCACGCCGGGTCACCCCGAATACGGTCACACCAAGGGCGTCGAGATCACCACCGGCCCGCTCGGCCAGGGACTCGCCTCCGCCGTCGGTTTCGCCTACGCCGCTCGTTACGAGCGCGGTCTGTTCGACCCCGAGACCCCCGCCGGTGAGAGCCCGTTCGATCACAACATCTACGTCATCGCCGGCGACGGCGACCTGCAGGAAGGCGTCACGAGCGAGGCATCCTCGCTCGCCGGGCACCAGCAGCTCGGCAACCTGATCGCCATCTACGACTCCAACCAGATCTCGATCGAAGACGACACCAACATCGCCTTCACCGAAGACGTCAAGGCCCGCTACGAGGCCTACGGCTGGCACGTTCAGACGGTCGACTGGAAGAAGACCGGCGAATACGTCGAAGACGTGCACGAGCTGCACGACGCCATCGAGGCAGCGAAGGGCGAGACCGACCGTCCGTCGCTCATCGTGCTGCGCACCATCATCGGATGGCCGTCGCCGAAGAAGCAGAACACGGGCAAGATCCACGGCTCCGCCCTCGGCGCCGACGAGCTGCGCGGTGTGAAAGAAGTGCTCGGCTTCGACCCCGAGCAGACCTTCGAGGTGGCCGACGAGGTCATCGAGCGCACGCGTTCGCTGCAGGAGCGTGGCGCAGCCGACCACCAGGAGTGGAACAAGAAGTTCGACGCCTGGGCAGAGAAGAACCCCGAGAAGAAGCAGCTGCTCGACCGCGTGCTCTCCGGCGAACTGCCCGACGGCCTCGTCGAGGCGCTCCCGGTCTTCGAGCCCGGCAAAGACGTCTCCACCCGCGCCGCCTCCGGCAAGGTGCTCAACGCCATCGCACCGCTCATGCCCGAGCTGTGGGGCGGATCGGCCGACCTCGCCGAGTCGAACAACACCACGATCGAGTCCGGCGCGTCGTTCATCCCGTCCGAGCACTCGACCCACGAGTGGACCGGTAACGAGTATGGCCGTGTGCTGCACTTCGGCATCCGCGAGCACGCCATGGGAGCCATCCTCAACGGCATCGTGCTGCACGGCCCGACGCGCGCCTTCGGTGGAACGTTCCTCATCTTCAGCGACTACATGCGTCCCGCCGTCCGCCTCGGCGCGCTCATGAACGTGCCGTCCATCTTCGTGTGGACGCACGACTCGGTCGCCCTCGGTGAAGACGGCCCCACGCACCAGCCGATCGAGCAGATCGCCTCGCTGCGCGCCATCCCCAACCTCGCCGTGGTCCGCCCCGGTGACGCCAACGAGGTGGGCTACGCCTGGCTCGAGATCCTGCGTCGCCAGGAAGGCCCCGCCGGTATCGCCCTCACGCGCCAGAACATCGCCGTTTTCGAGCGCGGCGAGGACGAAGCATCCGGTGACACCTTCGCTTCGGCGAAGCACGTCGCCAAGGGTGCCTACATCCTGGCCGAGGCCCCGAACGGCACGCCCGACGTCATCCTCATCGCCACGGGTTCCGAGCTGCAGCTCGCCGTCCAGGCGCGCGAAGACCTGGCCGCCGAGGGCATCAACGCCCGCGTCGTCTCGGCTCCCGCGCTCGAATGGTTCGCCGAGCAGAGCGAGGAATACCGCGAGAAGGTGCTGCCCAAGGCCGTCACCGCCCGCGTGTCGGTCGAAGCCGGGCTGTCGCTCGGCTGGCGCGAGATCGTGGGCGACCGCGGCCGCTCCGTCTCGATCGAGCACTTCGGTGCATCCGCCGACTGGAAGACCCTCTTCCGCGAGTTCGGTATGACCCGCGAAGCCGTCGTCCAGGCCGCCAAAGACTCGCTCGGCGACAACTGATCGCTCCCACGATCAGACCACCGAGCAACAAGGAGAACAGAAGAAAATGACTGAAACCAACACCGCACAGCTGTCCGCCGCCGGCGTCAGCATCTGGCTCGACGACCTGTCGCGCGAGCGCATCAAGTCCGAAGGCCTGCAGAAGCTGATCGCCGAGCGCAACGTCGTCGGCGTGACCACCAACCCCACGATCTTCGCTTCGGCGCTGTCCAAGGGTGAGGCCTACGACGAGCAGGTCCGCGAACTCGCCGCCGCGGGTAAAGACGTGACCGCCGCCGTGTTCGAGATCACCACCGACGACGTGGCCAACGCATCCGACATCTTCCGCCCCGTCTACGACGCCTCCAAGGGCTTCGACGGCCGCGTGTCGATCGAGGTCGAGCCGGGCCTCGCCCACGACGCTGCCGGCACCATCTCCGAGGCCAAGGCACTCTGGGCCAAGGTCGACCGCCCCAACGCCATGATCAAGATCCCCGCGACGATCGAGGGCCTCGAAGCCATCACGGCCGTCATCGCCGAGGGCATCAGCGTCAACGTCACGCTCATCTTCTCGCTCGAGCGTTACCGCGAGGTCATCAACGCCTACCTTACCGGTCTCGAGAAGGCCAAGGAAGCCGGCCGCGACCTGTCGACCATCCACTCCGTCGCCTCGTTCTTCGTGTCGCGCGTCGACACCGAGATCGACAAGCGCCTCGACGCCATTGGTTCCGACGAGGCCCTCTCGCTCAAGAGCAAGGCCGGCGTGGCCAACGCACAGCTCGCCTACGAGGTCTTCGAGCAGAGCTTCGACTCCGAGCGCGCCCAGGTGCTGCTGCAGGCCGGCGCCAACAAGCAGCGCCCCCTGTGGGCCTCGACGGGTGTCAAGAGCCCCGAGCTGCCCGACACGCTCTACGTGACGCAGCTCGTCGCCCCGGGCGTCGTCAACACCATGCCCGAGAAGACGCTCGAGGCCACGTTCGACCACGCCGAGGTCACGGGTGACACCATCACCGGTTCCTACGACGAGGCCAACTCCATCCTCGACCGCCTGTCGGCTGTCGGCGTCTCCTACGACGAGGTGACCGCGCTGCTCGAGAAGGAGGGTGTCGAGAAGTTCATCGTCTCCTGGAACGAACTGCTCGACACCGTCACCGCTGCTCTGGAGGCCGCCAAGTGAGTTTCAAGATCCATGTGACCGGCGCAGCCGAAGAGGCGGTGCAGAAGGTCGTCCCGACCCTCGTCGACGACCTCGTGGCTTCCGGAATCACGGCTCAGAACCCGAGCCTGTGGGGCGCGGACGCCGAGTCCGAAGCCTCCAAGCGCCTCGGCTGGGTCGAAGCGGTCAGCATCTCGCGACCGCTCGTGGCCCAGATCGAAGAGCTGCGTGCAACCCTCACGGCGCGTGGTGTCAACCACATCGTCCTGGGCGGCATGGGCGGCTCGTCGCTGGCCCCCGAGGTCATCACCAAGACGATGGATGTCGAGCTCACCGTGCTCGACTCCACCGCCCCCGGCCAGGTGCTGTCAGCACTGAACGACCGCCTCGAGACCAGCGCCCTCGTGGTGTCCTCGAAGTCCGGTTCGACGGTCGAGACCGACAGCCAGCGCCGTGCGTACGAGTACGCGTTCACCGAGGCCGGCATCGACCCGCGCGAGCGCATCATCGTCGTGACCGACCCGGGTTCGCCGCTCGACGCGTCGGCTCGTGAGGCCGGTTACACGGTCTTCAACGCCGACCCCAACGTCGGCGGCCGCTACTCGGCGCTCACGGCCTTCGGCCTAGTGCCCTCGGGTCTCGCCGGTGTGAACCTCAACGAGCTGCTCGACGAAGCGGAGTCGGCCCTCGTCGACATCGCTATCGACGACGCCCACAACCCGGCGCTCATCCTGGCCGCCGCGATCGCGGGCACCTCGCCCCGCCGCGACAAGCTCGGGATCGTCTCCGACGGAACACACATCGTCGGATTCGCCGACTGGGCCGAGCAGCTCATCGCCGAATCCACGGGCAAGCAGGGCACCGGCATCCTGCCCGTCGTGCTCGAGCCCCTGTCGACCGAGATCACGGCGGGTTACCCCGACGTGCAGATCGTTCGCCTCGTCGACGACGCCGACCAGCACCACCTGCTGAAGCACGACCGTCACCATGGCGAAATCCTCGTGTCGGGCACGCTCGGCGCGCAGATGATGGTGTGGGAGTACGCGACCGCGATCGCCGGTCGCCTGCTCGGCATCAACCCGTTCGACCAGCCCGACGTCGAGTCGGCCAAGGTCGCAACGCGGGGCCTGCTCGACGCCCGCCCCGAAGCGACGGCCCCGGCCTTCGTCGACGGCGGCATCGAAGTTCGCGGCACGTCGAACGTGGTCGCGGGCGCTTCCAGCGTCTCGGCCGTCGTCGACGCGCTGCTCGCCGAGCTCGGACCCGACGGTTACGTGGCCATCCAGGCCTACGTCAACCGCCTGGCGCTCCCCCAGCTCGACGGCATCCGCGACCTGCTCGCAGCTCGCGCCGGACGCCCCGTGACCTTCGGATGGGGACCCCGGTTCCTGCACTCCACCGGTCAGTACCACAAGGGTGGCCCCGCCGCCGGCGTGTTCCTGCAGATCACCGAGGTCTCGAACGTCGACCTCGAGATTCCGGAACGTCCGTTCACCTTCGGCCAGCTCATCCAGGCTCAGGCCGCCGGTGACGCCAGCGTGCTCGCCGAGCACGGCCGTCCAGTCGTCACCCTCACGCTCACCGATGCGCAGGCGGATGTCGAAAAACTCTTCGAATCCCTGAACGCTTCCGAGCGTTAGGCACACAAGGAGCAGTATGTCCCCGGTGGAAATCACCCCGGAGTTCAACCCGCTGCGGTTGCCCTCCGACCGCCGTCTCAACCGGATTGCCGGGCCCAGCGGCCTGATCATCTTCGGTGTGACCGGCGACCTTTCCCGCAAGAAACTCATGCCGGCGGTCTACGACCTGGCGAACCGGGGGCTCTTGCCCCCCGGTTTCGCCCTGGTCGGGTTCGCTCGGCGTGACTGGGAAGACCAGGACTTCATGGAGGTCGTCCACGACGCCGTGAAGCAGCACGCCCGCACCGAGTACCGCGAAGAGGTCTGGGCGCAGCTCGCCCAGGGCATCCGCTTCGTTCCGGGCGAGTTCGGCGACGAAGAGGCGTTCGAGAAGCTCAAGGAGACCATCCACGAGCTCGACCGCGAGCGGGGCACGATGGGCAACCACGCGTTCTACCTCTCGATCCCGCCGAAGGCGTTCCCGCTGGTGACTGAGCAGCTGCGCCGCTCGGGCCTGGCCGAACCCGCCGAGGGCGAGTGGCGCCGCGTCGTCATCGAAAAGCCGTTCGGTAGCGACCTCAAGACGGCTCGCGAGCTCAACGCCGTCGTCGAGTCGGTCTTCCCGGCCGACTCGGTGTTCCGCATCGACCACTACCTCGGCAAGGAGACGGTCCAGAACATCCTGGCCCTGCGCTTCGCCAACGAGATGTACGAGCCGATCTGGAACGCCAACTACGTCGACCACGTGCAGATCACGATGGCCGAGGACATCGGCGTCGGCGGCCGTGCCGGCTACTACGACGGCATCGGCGCAGCCCGCGACGTCATCCAGAACCACCTGCTGCAGCTGCTCGCGCTGACCGCCATGGAGGAGCCCATCTCCTTCGACGCGGCCGATCTGCGTGCCGAGAAGGAGAAGGTGCTCGCGGCGGTTCGTCTGCCCGAAGACCTCTCCACCTCGACCGCACGCGGCCAGTATGCCGGCGGATGGCAAGGTGGCGAAGAAGTTCTCGGATTCCTGGACGAAGACGGGATGAACCCCGAATCGACCACCGAAACGTACGCGGCCATGCGCCTCGACATCAACACGCGCCGCTGGGCCGGTGTGCCGTTCTACCTGCGTGCGGGTAAGCGTCTCGGTCGCCGCGTGACCGAGATCGCCGTGGTCTTCAAGCGTGCGCCGCAGTACCTGTTCGAGAAGAGCCAGACCTCCGAGCTCGGTGAGAACGCACTCGTGATCCGCGTTCAGCCCGACGAGGGTGTCACCATCCGGTTCGGCTCGAAGGTTCCGGGTGCCGCCATGCAGGTGCGCGACGTGACCATGGACTTCGGTTATGGCCACGCGTTCACCGAGGCGAGCCCCGAAGCCTACGAGCGCCTGATCCTCGACGTCCTCCTGGGCGACCCGCCCCTGTTCCCCCGCCACGAAGAGGTCGAACTCTCGTGGAAGATCCTCGACCCGATCGAAGAGTTCTGGGCGAAGCAGGGTGGAAAGCTCGAGCAGTACCAGCCGGGCACCTGGGGCCCCGCCGGTGCCGATGAATTGATGGCCCGCGACGGCCGAACCTGGAGGCGTCCATGATCGTCGATCTTCCCGACACGACGACGAGCAAGATCACCAAGAAGCTCGTCACGATTCGCGACGAGGGTGGCGCTGTCGCCCTCGGCCGCGTGCTGACGCTCGTGATCGCCGCCGAGTTCGGCACCGAAGAGGTGGCGATCGAGGCGGCCAACGACGCATCGCGCGAGCACCCCATGCGCGTGATCGTGCTGGCGAAAGAGCCTGAGGATGCTGCGGGATCGTCCGCGACCGCCGCGGCCACCAAGACGGCTCGCCTCGACGCACAGATCCGGGTCGGCGGCGACGCCGGCGCGAGTGAGGTCATCATCCTGCGCGCCTATGGCGAAGCGGGCAACAACGAGGAGAGCCTGATCACCGGCCTCCTGCTGCCCGACGCCCCCGTGGTCGCGTGGTGGCCGGGCAAGGCTCCCGAGGTGGCCTCGACGTCTCCTCTCGGCCGCATCGCCCAGCGACGCATCACCGATGCCTCGGCTCAGGATGACCCGCACGAAGCGCTGCTGCACTTGGCGCGCACCTATGCGCCCGGCGACACCGACTTCGCGTGGACGCGTCTGACGCTGTGGCGGGCCCAGCTCGCCGCCGTACTCGACCAGCCGCCGTACGAGCCCGTGCTCGAGGCGCAGGTCTCGGGCGCTGCCGACTCGCCGTCGACCGTGCTCCTGGCGGCCTGGTTGCAGCTGCAGCTGAAGGTGAACGTGAAGCACGAGTTGACCTCTCGTGGGGCGGGTTCATCCGGTATCCACGGTGTGCGGCTGACGCGCGCCTCAGGTGACATCGACCTCGAGCGCCCCGTGGCGAACGTCGCGACGCTCGTCCAGCCGAACCAGCCGACGCATGATCTCGCATTACCACGCCGCAGCCTGCGTGATTGCCTGGCCGAGGAATTGCGTAGACTCGATCCTGACGATTTGTACGGTGACGTGCTCACAACTGGTCTCGGTCAGCTCGACGAGGCGGAATTGCCCACGAAAGGCTCAAACTAGATGACCAACGATCGACGCGTGCTGGTTCACCCAGACAACACCGCTCTCTTCGGATCGGTAGCTGCCCGGTTCATAACCAAGACCGTCGATCTGTTGGACGATTTGGGCACAGCGAACATCGTCCTCACCGGAGGTCGCGCCGGCACCGGCGTGATGAGCGCCATCAACGAGTCCAGCGCGCGCGACAGCGTCGACTGGACGCGGGTGCACTTCTGGTGGGGCGATGAGCGCTTCGTTCCGGCCGGCCACGAGGATCGCAACGACGTGGGGGCGCGCGCCGCTCTGCTCGATCACATCCCCGTTCCCGCCGAGAACATCCACCCGTTCCCGGCTTCTGACGAGGTCGCCGACCTCGATGAGGCCGTGGCGGTCTACACAGCCGAGCTCGCGAAGTTTGCGATGGACGGCAACGAGGTTCCTCGCTTCGACATCACCTTCTTGGGCGTCGGACCTGACGGGCACATCGCGTCGCTCTTCCCCGATCGTCCTGAGGTGGGCGTGAAAGACGTCCCCGTGGTGGCCGTGCGCGATGCGCCGAAGCCACCTCCCCTGCGTCTCAGCCTGACGCGTCCGGTGCTCAACGGCTCCGACCGCATCTGGCTGGTTCTCTCGGGCGCCGACAAGGCGGCCGCTCTCGGTCTCGGCATGGCGGGCGCAAGCTTCCATGAGGTTCCGGTTGCCGGTATCAAGGGTCGCAAGCGCACGGTCTTCTTCGTCGATCAGGATGCCGCGGCTGAAGTTCCCGAGTCGCTCATCGCGCCGTCCTACTAAAGACGTCCCACAGAACCGCTGATTCGCCTCCCCGCCGCCGCGCGGGGAGGCGATTTTGTGTGCGTGCGTGGTGTGAGGCCGATTTAAGTTCAACGGCGGATCGGTATAGCGGTCCACCTCACGGGCCGCCCCCCTTCCCCCCGCACGTGTGAACGCCCAGACCGCCCCCTCGGCGGGATCGCTGAGCCCTGCTCGGGAAGGTGCCGCGGATTCCTGCATCTGAACTGCCGATGCGGCAAGGCTCGTCAGGTACGTTCCTGGGCACGCAACGACGAGCTGCGCTTGGTTAGGACGGGGCCGCAGGGAGCGCGTGGCAGACACGAGAAAGGGCCGGGAACGTGTGTTCCCGGCCCTTTCTCGTCAATCAGTGCGTGCGTTCGCGCCTACTTCTTCGCCGAGGCGAGCGTTCCGCGACGGGCGCGAAGCTGCTGAAGAGCTTCTTCGAGCAGCTGCTCCGCTTCTTCCTCGGTGCGACGCTCCTTCACGTAAGCGAGGTGCGTCTTGTAGGGCTCGAGCTTCGACAGCGCCGGCGGGTTCGCCCGGTCGCGACCGGCCGGAAGACCGGATGCGGGGCAGTCGATCGTCTCGGGGATCTCCTCGTCGGGCAGATTCGCCGCGAAGTGACGAACCGTCTCGTTGCCGAGGGCATCCCAGTAGGACACCGCCACGCGCTCGGCGTGGAAACCGTGGTCTTGCTCCCCCATGGGGCCTGCGCCAACACGGGATCCCCGGATTGCGCTTCCTCCTGCAGCCATGTGCCTATCTCCTTCTGTCTGACTCGGCGATCAAACGCCGGACTGGAACTTGGTGATCAAACCCAGCGCCACGATGGTGGCGAACCACACCAGGCCCAGGATGACCGTGATGCGGTTGAGGTTTCGTTCGGCGACACCGGAGGACCCGAGGTTCGACGACATACCCCCACCGAACATGTCGGAGAGTCCGCCTCCCCGCCCCTTGTGCAAGAGGATGAGGAACGTGAGCAGGAGGCTCGTGATGCCGAGCACAACCAGCAGTACTACCTGAAGAATTTCCACGGGGGCCTTTCATACGGCGGAACCGGAATTCCGGCGACCGTCGTCAATTATAGCGGGAGAAGCGCGTCAAACTTCGAACGTCACACACCAACATGTTTCTGATAGCGCACGATGCTCGAGAATTCGTTCAAGTCGAGGCTGGCACCGCCGACGAGAGCGCCGTCGACGTTGGGCTCACGCATGAAACCGGCGATGTTGTTGGCCTTGACCGAACCGCCGTAAAGGATGCGCGTCTTCTGGGCGACATCGTCACCCAGCGTCTCGCGGATGACCTCGCGCAGTGCCGCAGCGACGTTCTCCGCCTGCTCGGGCGTGGCCGCCTGGCCGGAACCGATGGCCCAGACGGGCTCGTAGGCCACGACGATGTCGGCGGTCGACGAGATCTTCGAGAGAGCGACCTTGAGCTGGGCCACGGGCACCGCACTCGGGCCGTGCTTCTCGAGGTCCTCGCTCGTCTCCCCCACGCAGATCACGGGGATGACATTCTGTGCGACGGCCGCAGCAACCTTGCCGGCGATCTGCTCGTCGGTCTCGTTGTGCAGCGTGCGGCGCTCGGAGTGACCCACGATGACGTAGCCGCACTCGAGGGCCCGCAGGAACGTTGCAGAGATCTCGCCGGTGTATGCACCCGACTCGTGCTCCGAGACATCCTGGGCGCCATAGGCGATGGGCAGCTTGTCGGCCGCCACCAGCGTTTGCACCGAGCGGATGTCGGTGAACGGCGGGAACACGGCGACCTCGACGGTGCTGGGGTCGTGCTTGGCGTCGGACAGGCTCCACGCCAACTTCTGCACGAACGCGATGGCCTGCAGGTGGTCGAGGTTGAGCTTCCAGTTGCCCGCGATGAGCGGGGTGCGGGTGTTTACCATCCGAGTACCTCCAGGCCGGGGAGACGCTTGCCTTCGAGGAATTCGAGGCTCGCTCCGCCTCCCGTCGAAATGTGACCGAACTGGTCATCGGTGAATGCGAGCGCACGAACCGCCGCTGCGGAGTCACCGCCACCGACGACGCTCAGGCCATCGGTCTCGGTGAGCGCCTGCGCGATAGCTTTGGTGCCCGCGGCGAAGGGTGTGAGCTCGAACACGCCCATGGGGCCGTTCCAGAACACCGTCTTCGAGTCGCGGATGATGGCGGAGAACGCCTCCGACGTGTCGGGACCGATGTCGAGACCCAGGCCAGACGAACCGAACGGGGTGTCTTCGATCGCATCGACACCGCGGATGACATGCTCGGCGCTCTCATCGAACTTTGCTGCCACGACCACGTCGGTGGGCAACACGATTTTCACGCCGCGCTTCTCGGCCTCGGCCAGGTAGCCGCGGACCGTATCGAGCTGGTCTTCTTCGAGGAGGCTGGAGCCAACGTTGTGGCCCTGTGCCTTGAGGAAGGTGAACAGCATGCCGCCGCCGACGAGGAGGTTGTCCACGCGCGGGAGCAGGTGACCGATGACCCCGAGCTTGTCGGAAACTTTCGAGCCGCCGAGGACGACCGTGTAGGGGCGCTCAGGTTTCTCGGTGAGCTTGTCGAGCACCTCGAGTTCGGCAGCGATGAGCGTGCCGGCGGCGCTCGGCAGGAGTTCTGCGAGTTCGTAGACGCTGGCCTGCTTGCGGTGTACGACGCCGAAACCATCCGACACGAATGCGTCGCCGAATTCGGCGAGCTGTGCCGCGAACGCCTGACGCTCCTCGGCGTCTTTACTCGTCTCTCCCGGGTTGAACCGCAAGTTCTCGAGCAGGACGACGGTGCCGTCGGTCAGCTGTTCGACGGCCTCATGTGCGCTGTCGCCGACGGTGTCGCTGGCGAAGGTGACGGGGCTGCCGAGCAGCTCGGAAAGGCGCTGGGCAACGGGCGCGAGCGAATACTTCGCCTCGGGTGCACCGTCGGGACGGCCGAGGTGCGAGATGACGATGACGCGGGCGCCCTGGTTGATCAGAACGTTGAGGGTCTCCAGAGACGCGCGAACGCGTCCGTCGTCGGTGATGACCCCATCCTTGAGAGGAACATTGAGGTCACACCGAACGACGACGCGTTTGCCCGCCACCGAACCCAGGGATTCGAGTGTGCGAAGAGACATATTTAGAGGCGATCCGCCACGTACTCGGTCAGGTCGACGAGACGGTTGGAGTAGCCCCACTCGTTGTCGTACCACGCCGACAGCTTGACCTGGTCGCCCAGGACGCGCAGCAGGCCGGAGTCGAAGATGGCCGAGTGCGGGTCGGTCGTGATGTCGCTCGACACGATCTCGTCTTCGGTGTACTTCAAGATGCCCTTGAGGGGGCCCTCGGCGGCTTCCTTGTAGGCAGCCTTGACTTCGTCGACCGTGACGGGACGCGACGACGTGACCGTGAGGTCGGTGATCGAGCCGGTCGGGACCGGAACGCGCAGCGCGAAGCCGTCGAGCTTGCCCTTCAGCTCGGGCAGCACGAGGCCGATCGCCTTGGCTGCGCCGGTGGAGGTCGGGACGATGTTGATCGCGGCGGCACGGGCGCGACGCAGGTCGCTGTGCGGGCCATCCTGCAGGTTCTGGTCGGCGGTGTAGGCGTGCACGGTGGTCATGAGGCCACGCTCGATGCCGAACTTGTCGTTGAACACCTTGGCGAGCGGCGCGAGGCAGTTCGTGGTGCAGGACGCGTTCGAGATGATGTGGTGGTTGGCGGGGTCGTAGTCCTGCTCGTTGACGCCCATGACGAAGGTTGCGTCTTCGTCGGTGGCGGGAGCGGAGATGAGGACCTTCTTGGCGCCGGCTTCGATGTGCTTGCGGGCGTCGGCTGCCTTGGTGAAGCGGCCGGTCGACTCGATCACGATGTCGACACCGAGGTCGCCCCAGCCGAGGTTGGCGGGGTCGCGCTCGGCGAGAACCTTGATGGGCTTGCCGTTGACGATGATGTTGTCACCTTCGAGCTCGACGGTTGCGTCGAGACGGCCGGTGATGGAGTCGTACTTGAGAAGGTGGGCCAGCGCCTTGTTGTCGGTGAGGTCGTTGACGGCAACGATCTCGAGGTCGCTGCCCTTGGCGAGGGCTGCGCGGAAGTAGTTACGGCCGATGCGGCCGAACCCGTTGATACCGATCTTTACGGACAAGGATCACTCCTGTTGCTGGGGCGCGTGACGCGCATTTATGGGGGTTACTCGAGCGAACGTCGAGTGGGGGTGATGGATGCCTCAGCGACTGTTCGCCGAGGCATCCACGCCTGCTATGACAGTACCAGCAGGCCTTCGGTCTTCGTGCGGGCCGCGTCGAAGCGCGCCTGAACATTGGACCAATCGACGATGTTCCAGAACGCCTTCACATAGTCGGCGCGGACGTTCTTGTAGTCGAGGTAGTACGCGTGCTCCCAGACGTCGAGGAGCAGGACCGGAACGGTGCCGACGGGGAAGTTGGACTGCTGGTCGAAGAACTGGCTGATGATGAGGCGCTGGCCGATCGAGTCCCACAGCAGGGCGGCCCAGCCCGAGCCCTGCACGCCGAGAGCGGCGGCCGTGAAGTGGGCCTGGAACTTCTCGAACGAGCCGAAGTAGTCGTCGATGGCGCTGGCCAGTTCGCCGACGGGCTTGTCGCCGCCGTTCGGGGACATGTTGGTCCAGAAGACCGAGTGGTTGACGTGGCCGCCGAGGTTGAAGGCCAGGTCTTTCTCCAGCTTGTTGATGTTGGCGAGGTTGCCCGAATCGCGGGCCTCGGCCATCTGCTGGATGGCGGTGTTGGCGCCCGTGACGTAAGTCTGGTGGTGCTTGGAGTGGTGCAGCTCCATGATCTGGCCGCTGATGGCAGGCGCGAGTGCGCCGTAGTCATAGGACAGCTCGGGAAGTGTGTATTCTGCCATTTCTTCTCTCCTATCGTGTCCGCTCCCGCGTTTCTGCGGTTCTGCGGGTGTACCCGACCTCGTGCTGGCGGCGCCGAAAGACGTCGTCTGCTCGCGTTCGGGAGGCTTCCAGTCTATCCACGGCAACACAGCTCGCTCTCGGAAACTTCCCGGATTGACAGGTCTGTCACACCTCGTCTAGGTCGGAAGGGAGGTTGGCATCGGTGCCCGGGATGCCCAGGTCGGAGGCCTTCTTGTCGGCCATCGCGAGCAGGCGACGGATGCGGCCGGCGATGGCGTCTTTCGTCATGACAGGGTCGGCGTGGTGACCCAGCTCGTCGAGGCTGGCTTCGCGATGGCTCAGGCGCAGCTCGCCCGCATATCGCAGGTGCTCGGGCATCTCATCGGCGAGGATCTCCATGGCGCGTTCGACGCGCGAGCAAGCCGCGACGGCCGCCTGGGCGGAACGGCGCAAGTTGGCGTCGTCGAAGTTGACCAGGCGGTTAGCGGTCGCGCGCACCTCACGGCGTTGACGCAATTCGTCCCACGCTTGCACGGTTCCGACGGCACCCATGGCGATCAGCATCGCCGAGATCGCCTCGCCATCGCGGATGACGACGCGGTGCACTCCGCGAACCTCGCGCGCCTTGGCCGAGATGCCGAGGCGACCGGCGGCGCCGACGAGTGCCATGGCGGTCTCGTTGCCGGGGCAGATGACCTCGATGGCAGCGGAGCGGCCAGGATCGGTGAGCGTGCCGGCCGCGAGGAAGGCGCCACGCCAGATTGCTGCGAGGTCTTCGCGTGAACCGGTCGTGAGCTTGTTCGGGAGGCCGCGCACGGGGCGGCGGCGCGCGTCGAGCAGACCGGTCTGGCGGGCGAGGGTCTCTCCCCCATCCATGACGCGCACGAGGTAGTAATCGGTTCGGCGCGAGCCGGAAGCGGGGATCAGCGACACTTCGCTGCGCACGCCGTAGACCTCCGCGAGATCGCGGCGAACGCGACGCGCCAGATGCGGCGAGTCGAGTTCGGATTCGAGGGCGATGCGGCCCGAGATCACGTGTAGGCCACCGCTGAAGCGGAGCAGTGAGGTGAGTTCGGCGGCTCGGGCGGCCGCGCGCGTTTCGTGGATGCGTGTCAGCTCTTCTTTGACCTCAGCGCTCAGTGCCAGTCGTGATGCCATTGTTGTTCGTCGTCTTTCGTTTGTGGTGCGGAGCCTGGGGGCGCGGCTATTCGCGCCCGAGGTCTCGATGTTTGGTGGTGACGTCGACGCCCGGAATATCACGGATCTTTTCGGCGAGCCGTTCGGTTATGGCCACGGAGCGGTGTTTGCCGCCTGTGCACCCGATGGCGAAGGTCGCATGGCGCTTGTTCTCGCGCTGGTATCCGGCGAGAACGGGCGCGAGGGCCGCGGCGTAGGCGTCGATGAATTCTTCCGCACCATCCTGGGAGAGTACGTAGTCACTGACGCTCTCGTCGAGGCCGGTGTGTGATCTCAATTCTGGCACCCAGAACGGGTTGGGCAAGAATCGCGCGTCGGCGACCGTATCGGCATCGGTGGGGATGCCGTATTTGAAACCGAAGCTCATGAGCGTCAACTGCACACCAGGTCGTCCCGCCTCGGCGAACATGTCAGCGATGATATTGGCGAGCTGATGGATGTTCAGTTCGGAAGTGTCGATGACGACATCGCTCGATTCGCGGATGGTCGCGAGTCGGGACCTTTCGAGCGTGACACCGTCGAGAATTGTGCCGCGACTCTGCAGCGGGTGCGGCCGGCGGACGGCTTCGAAGCGTCGCACCAGCGCCGCGTCGGTGGAATCGAGGAAGACGACGCGCACCTGAGTGCCTTCGCGCAGCGTCTGGATCATGGACCGGAGGTCGGTGAAGAAGTCGCGCCCGCGCACGTCGACGACCGCTGCGATCTTGGGCAGCGCGCCTTCAGCTCGTTCCGCGAGGTCGACGAGCGGACGGAGCATCTGCGGAGGGAGGTTGTCGACGACATACCAGCCGTGGTCTTCGAGGGCGTTCGCGACAGTGGATCGCCCGGCGCCCGACATGCCGGTGACGATGAGGACTTCTTGCTGGGGCGTAGTTTCTTCCGTGCTCATGCGTGGCGCTCTCGATTCGTGTCGATCGTCGTTCGGTCAAGCCTATCGACTGTGGAGTCGCTCGTGGATGGTCGCCGACAACTGGGGCCCCACGCCCTTGACCTCAGCGATCTCCTCGGGCGTGGCGAGCTTGAGCCTGGCCACGGAACCGAAATGCTTGAGCAGCACCTTGATCCGGCTGGGGCCGAGCCCTGGGATGTCGTTGAGAACCGAACCGATGTCCTTCTTTCGCTTCGCGCGTTGATAGCTGATCGCGAATCGGTGCGCTTCGTCTCGGATGCGCTGGATGAGAAACAGTGCTTCGCTGTTGCGTGGCAGGATCACGGGGTAGTCGCTGTCGGGCAGCCACACCTCTTCGAGCCGTTTGGCGATGCCGGCGAGTTGGATGTCGGTGCGCCCCGATTCTTCGAGGGCGCGGCGTGCGGCCTGCACCTGGGGCACACCGCCGTCGACGATCAGAAGCTGCGGCGGGTAGGCAAATTTCTTCGGCTTGGTGACCTGCTCGAGCGGGTCGACCTCGGTGGCGTTCTCTTCTTCGTCTTCTCGCAGATAGGCGAGTCGGCGGGTGAGTACTTGGTAGATGGACTCGGTGTCGTCGGTGGAGTCGGCGATGCTGAAGCGACGGTACTGGTCTTTGCGCGGCAGCCCGTCTTCGAAGACGACCATGGAGGCGACGATGTTGGTGCCACCAAGGTGGGACACGTCGTAGCACTCCATGCGCAGGGGCGCTTCCTCCATGCCGAGCGCTTCTTGGATGTCGGACATCGCCTGCGATCGAGCGACGAAGTCGGCGCTTCGCCTGGTCTTATAGAGCATCTGCGCGTTCTTGGCGTTCATCTGCGCGGTCTGCATGAGGGCGGCCTTCTCGCCGCGCTGAGCCGTCTTGAGACGCACGGACCCTTTGCCCCGGCGGGCGGTGAGCCACGCTTCGAGCTCGGTCGTGTCATCGGGAAGTTCGGGAACGATGATCTCTTTCGGAACGTCGGTGCCGCTGGCGGCGTCATACACGCGCTGCAGGATGGCTTCGACGAGGTCGCTCTCGTCGAGGTCGAGTTCTTTGTCGACCGTCCACGACCGGACGCCGCGGATGCGCCCGCCGCGCACCACGAACTGCTGCACGGCGGCCGTCAACTCGTCGTGCTCGATGCCGAAGAGGTCGGCGTCGACATTGTCGGACAGGACGACGGCGCTTTTGGCGAGGACGGCTTCGAGGGCGAGCAACCGGTCGCGATACTTCGCGGCCGCTTCGTAGTCTTGGGCGGCAGCCGCCTCTTTCATCTTGCGGGTCGCCTCGGTGACGAAGCGGCGGTCGTTACCTGTCATGAAGCTGACGAAGTCGTCGACCATGGCGCGGTGCTCCGCGATGGTGACCTTGCCCGAGCAGGGGCCGCCGCAACGCCCGATCTGGCCGGGGAAACAAGGCCGTCCCGTTTGCATGGCCAGCTTGTAGCTGGAGTCGCTGCAGGTTCGGATGGGGAACGCTTTGATCATCAGGTCGATGGTGTCGTGCACGGCCCAGATCTTCGGATAGGGCCCGAAGTACTTCGCCCCCCGGATCTTGGGGTTGCGGGTGACGAGAACGCGGGGCGCCTCGTCGGCCAGCGTGATGGCCATGAACGGGTACGTCTTGTCGTCGCGGAACTTGACGTTGAACGGCGGGTCGAACTCTTTGATCCACGTGTATTCGAGCTGGAGGGCCTCGATATCGCTGCCGACGACGGTCCAGTCGACGCCGCTGGCGCTCGTGACCATGCGCCGCGTGCGCTCGTGCAGTGAGTGCAGGGGCGCAAAGTAATTGCTGAGGCGGGCGCGGAGGTTCTTGGCCTTGCCGACGTACAACACCCGCCCGGCGTCGTTCTTGAAACGATAGACGCCGGGCTGAGTGGGGATCTCTCCCGCTTTGGGGCGGTAGCTGAGTGGATCTGCCACCGCTAACCGGCCTTGCGCGTCTCGGCCCGGTCGGCGTCGAAGATCTCTTTGAGGAACATGCCGGTGTGGCTCTCGCTCACCGTGGCGATCTTCTCGGGCGTGCCGGTGGCGAGCACACGGCCCCCGCCAGAACCGCCTTCGGGGCCGAGGTCGATGATCCAGTCGGCCGATTTGATGACGTCGAGGTTGTGCTCGATCACCACGACCGTGTTGCCCTTGTCGACCAGGCTGTTGAGCACGAGGAGGAGCTTGCGCACGTCTTCGAAGTGCAGACCGGTGGTCGGCTCGTCGAGAACGTAGATGCTGCGCCCGTTGGTGCGGCGCTGCAGTTCGGTCGCAAGCTTGACACGCTGGGCCTCGCCACCCGACAACGTCGTGGCGCTCTGGCCCAGACGCACGTAGCCCAGTCCGACGTCGACGAGAGTCTTGAGGAACCGGTGGATGGCGCTGATGGGCTCGAAGAAGTCCGCGGCCTCGGCGATCGGCATGTCGAGCACCTCGGCGATGTTCTTGCCCTTGTAGTGCACCGTGAGGGTGTCGCGGTTGTAGCGCGCTCCCCCGCACACTTCACACGCGACGTAGACGTCGGGCAGGAAGTTCATCTCGATCTTGATGGTGCCGTCACCCGAACACGCCTCGCAGCGCCCGCCCTTGACGTTGAAGCTGAAGCGACCGGGCAGGTAGCCCCGCGCCTTGGCCTCGTTCGTCTCGGAGAACAGCGTGCGGATGCGGTCGAACACCCCCGTGTAGGTGGCGGGGTTGGAACGCGGGGTGCGCCCGATCGGCGCCTGATCGACGTGGATGACCTTGTCGAGGTGTTCGAGACCCGTGACGCGCGTGTGCTTGCCCGGCACCTTGCGGGCACCGTTGAGTTTGTTCGCGAGGACGCGGTAGAGGATGTCGTTGACGAGTGTCGACTTGCCCGAACCGCTGACGCCCGTGACGGCCGTGAACGTGCCGAGGGGGAAGTCGGCGGACACCTTCTGGAGATTGTTGGCCGACGCGCCCACGACGGAGACCTGGCGGTCTTTATCACGGGGTCGCCGCTTGGCCGGGGTCTCGATGGCCTTGCGCCCCGACAGGTAGTCACCCGTGAGTGACTCGGTGTTCTCGAGGAGCTTCTCGTAGGAACCCGAGTGCACGACCTTGCCGCCACCAACGCCAGCACCTGGCCCGATGTCGACGACCCAGTCGGCGGTGCGGATGGTGTCTTCGTCGTGTTCGACCACGATGAGCGTGTTGCCGAGGTCGCGCAGTGTGATGAGCGTCTCGATCAGGCGTCGGTTGTCGCGCTGGTGCAGGCCGATGCTGGGCTCGTCGAGCACGTAGAGCACACCGGTCAGCCCCGAACCGATCTGTGTTGCCAGACGGATGCGCTGGGCCTCACCACCCGACAACGATCCGGCTGCGCGGGCGAGATTGAGGTAGTTGAGCCCGACCTGGATCAGGAAGTCGAGTCGCAGCTTGATCTCGCGCAGGACCTGCGCCGCAATCTTGGCCTCGCGGCTCGAGAGCTCGAGCTCGTTCATGAACGCGCGGGCATCGGTGAGGCTGAGCTCCGAGACATCGGCGATGTTGCGGTCGTTCACGAGGACGGCCAGCACCTCGGGCTTGAGGCGCTTGCCCTCACACACGGGGCACGGAACCTCGCGCAGGTATTCTGACCAGCGCGCACGCTGCGCGTCGGTCTCGGCCTGCAGATATTGGCGCTCGATGTAGGGCATGACGCCCTCGAAGCCGGAGGTGTAGCTCATCTCCCGGCCGAAGCGGTTGCGCCACTTGACCTTGACCTTGAAGTCGTTGCCGCGCATGACGGCCTCGCGTACCTCTTCTGGCAGCTTTTTCCACGGCGTCTTGAGCGAGAAATCGAGGTCGCGCGCGAGGCCTTCGAGCAGCTTGTCGTAGTACTGGTAGAGACCCTTGCCTTGGCTCGTCCAGGGCAGGATGACTCCCCCGGCGATGCTGAGGTCTTCGTCACCCAGCAACAGTTCGGCATCGACCGACATGCGCGTGCCGAGGCCCGTGCACTCCGGGCAGGCTCCGAAGGGCGCGTTGAACGAGAACGTGCGCGGCTCGATCTCGGTGAGCTGGATGGGGTGGTTGTTCGGGCAGGACAGCTTCTCGGAGAAGCTGCGCACGGATGCCGGACCCTCGGAATCGACGAAATCGATGTTGACGAGACCGTCGGTCAGACCCAGGGCGGTCTCGAGCGAGTCGGTCAGGCGACCGAGGATATCGGGGCCAGCGACGAGGCGGTCGACGACCACCTGAATGTCGTGCTTGTACTGCTTTTTCAACGTGGGAGGCTCGTTGAGCTGGATCTGCTCGCCGTCGACGATGGCGCGGGAGTAACCGCTGGCGGCCAGCTCTTTGAAGAGGTCGACGAATTCGCCCTTCTTCTGCGACACGACCGGGCTGAGGATCATGTAACGCGTGCCGGCCTCGAGCTCCATCATCTGGTCGGCGATCTGCTGCACCGTCTGCTTTTGGATGGGCTCACCGCACACGGGGCAGTGCGGGATGCCGATGCGCGCCCACAGGAGGCGCATGTAGTCGTACACCTCTGTGATCGTGCCGACGGTGGACCGCGGGTTGCGGTTGGTGGACTTCTGGTCGATCGAGACCGCGGGGCTGAGGCCCTCGATGAAGTCGACGTCGGGCCGATCGACCTGGCCGAGGAATTGACGTGCGTAGGCCGAAAGCGATTCGACGTAGCGACGCTGGCCTTCGGCGAAAATCGTGTCGAACGCGAGCGAGGATTTGCCGGAACCACTCAGACCGGTGAATACGACGAGCGAGTCACGCGGGATGTCGATGTCGACGTTCTGGAGGTTGTGCACCCGCGCTCCGCGGACGCTCAGCTTTGCGGTGGAATCTACCTGAGAAATTGGCACTCCTTGATAGTACGGTGAACCACTGACAGTGGTGTTCGGGATGCGTGGGCCTTGCGTTTCGGCGCCGCGTGACGCCTAGAGGTGCCCGGCCTTCTCCATCTGCCGCAGGTCTTTCTTCAAGTCCTGGACCTCGTCGCGCAGACGCCCCGCCAGCTCGAACTTGAGCTCGGCGGCCGCGGCCAGCATCTGACCGTTCAGGTCGGCAATCAGAGCCTCGATCTGGTCGGCGCCCTCTGCCGCGATGCCCTGGCGACGCAGGTTCGGTGTCGGCGCCTTCTTCTTACCGTCACGCGAGGCGAGCAGCTTGGCGGTGTCGGCACCCTCGCGGGCGAGAGCTTCTGTGATGTCGGCGATTTTCTTGCGCAGAGGCTGCGGGTCGATACCGTGCTCGGTGTTGTAAGCCACCTGCTTCTCGCGGCGACGGTCGGTCTCTTCGATGGCGCGCTGCATGCTGTCGGTGATGCGGTCGGCGTACATGTGCACCTCGCCCGACACGTTTCGGGCCGCGCGGCCGATCGTCTGGATGAGCGACGTCGACGAACGCAGGAACCCTTCCTTGTCGGCATCGAGGATGGCGACAAGGGACACCTCGGGGAGGTCGAGACCCTCTCGGAGGAGGTTGATTCCCACGAGGACGTCATAGACGCCGGCACGCAACTCGGTCAGCAGTTCGACACGACGGAGGGTGTCGACATCCGAGTGCAGGTAGCGCACGCGCACACCGGCCTCGGTGAAGTAGTCGGTGAGCTCTTCGGCCATCTTCTTGGTCAGCGTGGTGACCAGGATGCGCTCGTCGCGCTCCGTGCGCGCACGGATCTCTTCGAGCAGGTCGTCGACCTGACCCTTGGACGGCTTGACGACGATCTGCGGATCGACGAGACCGGTCGGACGGATGATCTGCTCGACCACGCCATCGGCGATGCCCATTTCGTATTTGCCGGGCGTTGCCGACAGATAGACCGTCTGCCCGACGCGGTCTTTGAACTCGTTCCATTTCAACGGGCGGTTGTCGAGTGCGCTCGGAAGACGGAAACCGTGCTCGACGAGCGTGCGTTTGCGCGAGGAGTCGCCCTCGTACATCGCGCCGATCTGGGGCACGGTGACGTGCGACTCATCGATCACGACGAGGAAGTCGTCGGGGAAGAAGTCGAGCAGGCAGTGCGGTGCTTCGCCGGGGGCGCGCGCATCGATGTGACGCGAGTAGTTTTCGATGCCCGAGCAGAAGCCGATCTGCTGCATCATTTCGAGGTCGAACGTGGTGCGCATGCGCAGCCGCTGCGCCTCGAGGAGTTTGCCCTGCCGCTCCATGTCGGCCAGGCGCTCCTCGAGCTCTTCCTGGATCGTGCCGATCGCGCGCTGCATCACGTCGGTACTCGCCACGTAATGCGAACCCGGGAACACCGACACCGAATCCATCTTCTGCACCACATCACCCGTCAGGGGGTGCAGGGTGTAGAGCGCCTCAATCTCGTCGCCGAACATTTCGATGCGGATCGCGAGCTCTTCGTACATCGGGATGATCTCGATGGTGTCGCCGCGCACGCGGAAGTGCCCGCGGGAGAAGTCGATGTCGTTGCGCTGGTATTGCATGGACACGAACTTGCGGATCAACCAGTCTCGATCGACGCGCATGCCCACCTGGAGGGCGATCATGGCATTCAGATACTCTTGCGGCGCGCCGAGGCCGTAGATGCAGGACACGGTCGAGACGACGATGACATCGCGACGACTGAGCAAGGAGTTGGTGGTGGAGTGGCGCAGACGTTCGACCTCGGCGTTGATCGACGAGTCTTTCTCGATGAAGGTGTCTGTCTGCGGCACATAGGCCTCTGGCTGGTAGTAGTCGTAGTAGGACACGAAGTACTCGACGGCATTGTTCGGCAAGAGTTCGCGGAATTCGTTGGCAAGCTGGGCGGCCAGCGTCTTGTTGTGCGCGAGGACGAGCGTGGGGCGCTGGACGGCCTCGATCAGCCAGGCGGTCGTCGCCGACTTGCCCGTACCGGTGGCGCCCAACAGCACCACATCGGTTTCACCCGCGTTGACGCGCCCGGCCAGCTCGGCGATAGCCTTGGGCTGGTCGCCACTCGGGGTGTATTCACTGATGACCTCGAAAGGTCGCACGGCGCGCGTAGGTTGCATGCCCCAAGTCTAAAGATCACCACCGACATTCGTACGGATGTTCGCCGAGGGCGGTCACGATGGCGGCCGGGTGGGGCTGCGCCCGCTCAAGCCTCGGGGAGGCCGAGTTCGGTGGCCAAGACATCCGCCTGGCGAACAGTGTCGTCGAGGGAACCGGCCGTGTCGATCACGACGTCGGCTCGAGCGAGCCGTTCCTCGTCGGACGCCTGAGCATCGACCCGACGGCGCGCGTCCTCCTCGGTACTTGCCCGCAGGCGCATCAGACGATCGATGCGCACGTCGCGCGGGGCGTGGGTCACGACGATGAGATCGAATGGATGCGGGACCTGGGCCTCGACGAGCAGCGGCACGTTGTAGACCACGACGGCGTCTGGGTCGCGCTCGCCCGCCTGCACGATCAATTCGGCGGTGCGCTGACGCACCGCGGGATGCACGATGCCGTTCAAGTCGGACAGGGCGTCAGCATCGGAGAAGACGATCGCACCCAGCGCTGGACGGTCGAGCTGGCCATCGGGGGTGATGACGCCATCGCCGAAACGCACCCGGATCGCATCGAGAGCAGGCGTGCCCGGCTCGACCACCTCGCGTGCGAGAAGATCGGCGTCGATGTGCACGGCCCCACGGTGTTCGAGGCGCCGCGCAACGGTTGATTTTCCGGACGCGATGCCGCCCGTGAGGCCTACGAGTTTCACCCCTCCAGAGTAGCGCTGCGCGGATCAGAGCGACGCGGCATACTCCTGGAGGTAGTCGATCGGAAGACGACGCGCTTCGGCGAGGATGCGCCGGTCGCCATCGGGGTCGCGGAGGAAGGCCAGCGACGTCAGTGCCGAGGCTTGTTCGAGAGCGACCTCGAGACGCGTGCGCCAGGCCTTCGACGACGGCAACCCGAATGGGGCGAGTGACTCGACGATGGCGTCGAGATAGAGCGACCCACGCCGCAGATGCGCTTGACGTTCGTCGGCGTCGGCGGCCAGCAGAGACAGGTGCACGATCGCGAATGCGGGGATCGTGCGAAAGCACTCGATGTTCACATCGATCATGGTCGTGACCGCCTGCTTCCACGTGCGCGGGGTCTTGCGGTCGAAGGCTGCGATGAGGTGCTCGAGGTAGCTCGTGTAGGTGCGATTGCGCAAAGCCGAGAGTAGTGCCTCGCGATCGGGGTAGAACCGATAGAAGGTGCCGATGGCGATACCGGCACGCTCGGCGATGTCGGCCGTCGTGACGGCGGTGAAACCATCAGTGGAGACGACCGCGGCGGTCGTGTCGAGAATGACATCGAGCGTGCGTCGACTGCGCTCCTGACGCGGGCTGATGCGCAGGTCGTTGATGGACTTGACCTCGGTGCGCAGATAGTGGTTCAACGGTTCTGTGAACATGGATGCCTCTTCTGATCGAGAGCGCGGGCTACATGAACCCCGCCGCTAAGACTGAAACTTCAACTGAAATTCCAGAACTAGCGTATCAGTGATATACCGAATATCAACAGAATAGTTCGGGAGGATAGTTCGTCGTCGGTGGCCGGGGCTCGGTTTCGTCCGAAGGCGCGCTCGCGCCGCGGCACCGCCGTGTGGGCTACGAAACGCCGAAGGGGCCGAACCCTCTCGGATTCGGCCCCTCTGTGCCTCGCGGCGGTCTAGCGGGTAATGCTGTGGTGCTTAGGAGTTGCTGGAGAGCTTCTCGCGCAGAGCGGCGAGCGACTCGTCGTCAGCAAGCGTGCCGGCGCCGGCCGACTCGCTCGAGAACGTGGAACCGGCGGCAGCCTGTCCCTCGTTCGATGCCTCTTCGGCAGCGGCAGCGGCAACCTGCTTCTTGTGAGCTTCCCAACGAGCCTGGGCGGCAGCGTAGTCCTGCTCCCACTTCTCGCGCTGAGCTTCGAAGCCCTCGCGCCATTCGTTGGTCTCGGAGTCGAAGCCCTCGGGGTACTTGTAGTTGCCCTGGTCGTCGTACTCGGTGAGCATGCCGTAGAGAGCCGGGTCGAACTCGGTGCCCTCGGGGTCGACACCCTCGTTGGCCTGCTTGAGGCTCAGCGAGATGCGGCGACGCTCGAGGTCGATGTCGATGACCTTGACGAAGACCTCGTCGCCCACCGAAACGACCTGCTCGGCCAGCTCGACGTGCTTGCCGCTGAGCTCGGAGATGTGAACGAGGCCCTCGATGCCATCGGCGACGCGAACGAACGCACCGAACGGAACAAGCTTCGTGACCTTACCCGGGGCAACCTGACCGATTGCGTGGGTGCGGGCGAAGACCTGCCACGGGTCTTCCTGCGTGGCCTTGAGCGACAGCGACACGCGCTCGCGCTCGAGGTCGACCTCGAGGATCTCGACGGTGACTTCCTGACCGACCTCGACGACCTCGCTGGCGTGCTCGATGTGCTTCCAGCTGAGCTCGGAGACGTGAACCAGACCGTCGACGCCACCCAGATCGACGAACGCACCGAAGTTGACGATCGACGAGACGACGCCCTTGCGGACCTGTCCCTTCTGGAGGTTGTTGAGGAACGTGGTGCGGCTCTCGGACTGCGTCTGCTCGAGCAGGGCGCGGCGCGACAGGACGACGTTGTTGCGGTTCTTGTCGAGCTCGAGGATCTTCGCTTCGATCTCCTGGCCCAGGTAGGGCGTGAGGTCGCGCACACGGCGCAGCTCGATGAGCGAGGCGGGAAGGAAGCCGCGGAGTCCGATGTCGACGATGAGGCCACCCTTGACGACCTCGATCACCGAACCCGTGACAACGCCATCGGCGTCCTTGATCTTCTCGACGTCGCCCCAGGCACGCTCGTACTGAGCGCGCTTCTTGGACAGGATGAGGCGGCCTTCTTTGTCTTCCTTCTGGAGGACGAGGGCTTCGACGGAATCGCCGACGTTGACGACCTCGGAGGGGTCGACGTCGTGCTTGATAGAAAGTTCGCGCGAAGGGATGACACCCTCGGTCTTGTAACCGACGTCGAGGAGGACCTCGTCGCGGTCGATCTTCACGACGGTGCCCTCGATCAGGTCGCCATCGTTGAAGAACTTCAGCGTCTTTTCGACCGCGGCGAGGAAGTCATCAGCGGATCCGATGTCATTGATCGCAACCTGCTTGGGCGCCTTGTCGGTCGTTGTGTTTGTCATTGAGTGATTACTCCAGTATGGACATGAATCAGGCCGCACAGCCTCGGTGATTCTGCGTCTGAAAGCGATGCGGCGAACGGATGTTGGTTGTCACAAATGTGACAGTCAATCCTACGTGTTTTGAGGGGTCGCCAGCAACTCCCGCGTCCGAGGCTCGGAGCGCGGGAGATGCGGCGAAAAATGGGTTGCCCGAGGCGACCCAATCAGTCGGTGAAGAGAGCCGTGCGGAGGGTGTCGAGGCCCACTCCCCCGAGGTTCAGCGCCTCGCGATGGAACTCCTTGATTTGGAAGTTCGCCCCAGCACGGCGGGCGTACTCGTCGCGCAGCTGCTCCCAGATGCGCTGGCCCACCTTATAGGACGGTGCCTGGCCCGGCCATCCGAGGTAGCGGTTCACCTCGAAGCGCACGAAACCGTCGTTCATGTTGACGTTGCGGCCCATGAACTCGAGCGCATAGTCGGCATCCCACACGCCCTGGCCGTCGGGGCGCTGTTTGCCGAGGTGCACGCCGATGTCGAGCACGACCCGGGCCGCGCGCATACGCTGACCGTCGAGCATACCGAGGCGGTCGGCCGGGTCGTCGAGGTAGCCGAGCTGTTCCATGAGGCGCTCGGCGTAGAGGGCCCAACCCTCGGCGTGTCCCGACGTTCCGGCCAGCTGCCGCCGCCACGTGTTGAGCGTCTTGCGGTTGTAGACGGCCTGGCCGATCTGCAGGTGGTGTCCCGGAACGCCCTCGTGGTAAACGGTGGTGAGTTCGCGCCAGGTGTCGAATTCGGTGACGCCCTCTGGCACCGACCACCACATGCGGCCGGGGCGCGAGAAGTCGTCGGTGGGGCCGGTGTAGTAGATGCCGCCCTCTTGCGTGGGCGCGATCATGCATTCGAGCGCCCGAATCTCGTCGGGGATGTCGAAGTGGCTGCGGCCGAGCTCCTCGACCGCGCGGTCGCTCGTCTGCTGCATCCACTCGCGCAGCGCGTCGGTTCCGCGGAGTTTGCGCGAGTCGTCCTGCTCGAGGAACGCGATGGCCTCGGCGACGGATGCCCCGGGCTTGATCTGTCGCGCGATGGACTCCTGTTCGTCGACCATGCGCTGCAGTTCTTCGACACCCCACTCGTAGGTCTCGTCGAGGTCGATGGTCGCGCCGAGGAAGCGGCGGGACTGCAGCGCGTAGATCTCGCGGCCCACGGCATCGTTGTCGCCCGCCACGGGCTCGAGTTCGTGCGCCAGGAAGTCGGCAAGCTCGCCGTAGGCGACCGCGGCGGCTCCGGCGTTGGCCGACAGGTCATTGGCGAGGGATGCCGGGAGCGAGCCTTCGTCGGGGCCAGCGTTGGCTCCGAGTGCCACGAAGAAACCGTCGGATGCGCCATACCGCTTGACCTGCTCGAACACCTCTGCGACCTGGCGACGGGCGGGAACGATGCCCTGGCGGATGCCGGTGCGCAATGTTTCGATGTAACCGTCGACGGCCGCGGGGAGCGCCTTGAGCCGGGCGGAGATGTCGTCCCAGTCGGCGACGGTGGCCGTGGGCATGAGGTCGTAGATCTCGCGGATGCCCTGGGCCGGCGAGGCGATGACGTTGAGATCGCGCAGGTGCAGGCCCGCGTCGCTCGACTCGACGTCGAGGAGCAGCTCGTTGCGGAGGTCGGTGCGTGTCACCTCGTCGACGCTGTCGACGGGGGTGGCGGCATCCAGGTCGCGGATGGTGTTCTTGGCGGCGTCGAGGTAAGCCTCGTGGCCGGCGGGCGAGAAGTCGCCGTAGCGGCGGTTGGCCTCGGCGCGGCCGATGTACGTTCCAAGCAGCGGGTCGAGGTCGACGAGCGTGTCGACCCATCGTTCGGCTATGGCGTCGATGGGGGTCGCGTCGCGGGGGGTGTCAGCACTCATGAATCCGAGCCTAGGCCCGGACCGTCGGCGACCGCCACCGCCCGGCGACGGACGGCCTAGTGCGCCGCCTTGTTCCAGTTGGCTCCGCGACCCACCTGCACGTCGAGCGGAACGGCGAGATCGGCCGCGCCCGCCATGTGCGTGCGCACGATGGATTCGACATCGTCCCATTCGTCGCCCATGACGTCGAAGATCAATTCGTCGTGCACTTGCATCAGCATTCGACTGCGGAGACCGCGCTCGGCGAACTCGTCTTCGATGCGGATCATGGCGATCTTCATGATGTCAGCGGCCGAACCCTGGATGGGCGCGTTGAGGGCGGCGCGCTCGGCGTTGTCCCGCAGCACGCGGTTGGGGCTCTTGAGCTCGGGGAAGGGACGGCGACGGCCGTAGATGGTCGTCGTGTAGCCGTCGACCTTGGCCTGCTCGACCACGTTGCGCAGGTAGTCGCGCACGGCTCCGAACCGGGCGAAGTAGTCGGTCATGAGCTGCTTCGCCTCGGACTGGTCGATGCGCAGCTGCTTCGACAGACCGAAGGCGCTGAGCCCATAGGCGAGCCCGTAGGACATCGCCTTGACCTTGCTGCGCATGGCGGAGGTGACGTCTTGCGGGTCGACGCCGAAGATGCGCGAACCGACGAAGCGGTGCAGGTCTTCGCCCGCCTGGAAGGCCTCGATGAGGCCGGGGTCGCCCGAGAGGTGCGCCATGATGCGCATCTCGATCTGCGAGTAGTCGGCCGTGAGCAGCGTGTCGTATCCCTCGCCCACCTCGAACGCCTGGCGGATGCGGCGGCCCTCCTCGGTGCGCACGGGGATGTTCTGCAGGTTGGGGTCGGTGGACGACAGGCGGCCCGTGGACGTGCCGGTCTGCACATAGCTCGTATGGATGCGGCCATCGGGTCGGATGGTCTTGTCGAGGGTTTCGACGATCTGACGCAGCTTCGACGCGTCTCGGTGCTGCAGCAGCAGGTCGAGGAACGGGTGCGGGTTACTGGCCTGCAGATCGGCGAGGGCCCCGGCATCCGTGGAGTAGCCGGTCTTGTTGGCGCGCGTCTTGGGCATGCCCAGCTGGTCGAACAGAACCTCTTGCAGCTGCTTGGGCGAGCCGAGGTTGACCTCGCGACCGATCTCGGCGAACGCCGAGGCGGCGAGCGTTTTCGAGCGCTCGAGCAGTTGTGCCGACAGCTCGCTGAGTTGCGTGTGGTTGACCGCGACGCCGCGCAGTTCCATGGCAGCCAGCACCCGAAGCGTAGGCAGCTCGATCTCACGGAGCACCCGCAGAGAGCCGTCGTCGAGGGCTTCGGTGAGCGGTTCGACCAGGCGCAACACGTACCACGCATCGGTCGCGGCCGAACCCGAGTCTTCGGAGGGGACGAGCTGGTTGGGATCGGTGACAGGCATGGTCTCGCCCAGGCGCCGCGCCACGAGATCGGCAAGGCCCTTTTCGGCGCCGCCGGGCTTCAGCAGGTAGGCGGCGAGTTCGGCGTCGAAAGCCAGGCCTCCGAGGGCGAGACCCGCGCGGGTGAGAGCCTTCAGCTGCGGCTTCGCTCCGTAAAGCACCTTCGGAGCCTCGCTGGCGAGCCAGGCTTCGAGCGGTGCGTAGTCGGCGCGGTCGGGAATCCACTCGAGCAGCACGGACTCGGCGGGCGTGGCGACCCCGATGCTGACGGGAACACCGTCGACGGTGTGCACCATGAGGCCCAAGCCATCCGGGTTCGCCTTCTCGGCGCGAGCGAGCCACGCGCCGAGTTCTTCGTCGAGGAGGTGCTGCGCGGTCGGCGCCGTTGGCTGTGCCTCGATGACTGCAGCCTCGGCGCTGCCATCGGAGACGACACCCTCGAGCTTGAGCACACGATCGAGTAGCGTGCGGAACTCGAGCCGGGCGAAGATCTCGCGCACGGCCTGTTCTTCGAGCGGCTGCTTGGCGAGCTGATCGAGCGACACGGGGAGGTCGAGATCGGTGACGAGGCGGTTGAGCTTGCGGTTGCGCACGGCGTTCTCTTGGTGCTCGCGCAGGCTCTCGCCCACCTTGCCCGTGATCTCGTCGGCGTGCGCCAGGATCTCGTCGAGGCTGCCGTACTTCAGCAGCCACTTGACGGCCGTCTTCTCGCCCACCTTGGGGATGCCGGGAAGGTTATCGCTCGTCTCCCCCACGAGGGCCGCGATCTCGGGGTATTGCTGGGGCTCGATGCCGTAACGCTCGAACACCTTCGGCGGGTCGTAGCGCGTGAGGTCGGTGACGCCCTGGCGGGACGGGTAGAGCAGTGTGACGTCTTCGTTGACGAGCTGGATGGTGTCACGATCGCCCGAGACCACCTTCACGTGGTAGCCCTGAGCCGTGCCCTGAGCCGCCAGCGTGGCCAGGATGTCGTCGGCCTCGAAGTCTTCCTTCGTGATCGTGACGATGTTCATGGCCGCCAGTGCCTCTTGCAGCAGCGGGATCTGACCGATGAACTCGACGGGTGTCTCGCCGCGCGTGCCCTTGTAGTCGGGGTATTCGCGCGTGCGGAACGAGAACCGCGAGATGTCGAACGCCACCGCGATGTGCGTGGGCTTCTCGTTCTTCAACAGGTTCAGCAGCATGGAGATGAAGCCGTGGATGGCATTCGTGTGCTGCCCGTCTCGGGTTTGGAAACTGTCGACCGGCAGGGCATAGAACGCCCGGAAGGCGAGCGAGTGACCGTCGATGACGAGGAGGGTAGGCTTTTCGATGTCCGACACGACACCAGCCTACAAGCGAGCACCGACACTCTGCTGGGCTGGTCGGGTGCGGAAGACGGCCGATGACGACTGACGAGAGGACCGCGCGTGACCGACGCAACGACATCCCAGGACGACGCCCTCGAGTGGGTGCGCGAACGCGGGGCCGGGGCCCTCGCCGAGAAGATGGGGATCGAGTTCGTGGAGTTCGGCATCCAGCGCGCTGTCGCCCGCATGCCCGTCGAAGGAAACACTCAGCCCGCCATGTTGCTGCACGGTGGCGCCTATGTCGTGCTCGGCGAGTCGCTCGGGTCGATGGCCGCGAACCTGCACGCGGGGCCGGGCAAGCTGGCCGTCGGCATCGACATCAACGCCACGCACACGCGGTCCGCCACGAGTGGTTTCGTCACGGGCGTCTGCACACCCATCCACCTCGGCCGCAGCCTGACCGTGCACGAGATCGCCGTGGATGACGAGCAAGGGCGTCGCTGCTCCACCATCCGCATCACCAACATGATCAAGGATGCTCCGGCGGCATCTGCCTGACACGCCACGTTTCGCGCAAGCAAAAACGTCGAAAGGCCCGCGACTGCTGCATCGCGGGCCTTTCGACGTATCGGGTCTGACAACCCGGCTGAACTGCGTGTCGGCGCCGGGTTACTTCTTGGCGCTGCTACTTCTACTTCTTGGCGCTGAGCTGCTCGATGATCGCCTGGGCGACATCGTGCATGGTCAGGCGGCGATCCATGGAGGCCTTCTGGATCCACCGGAAAGCCTCGGGCTCGGTGAGGCCCATCTTCTCGTTGAGCAGGCCCTTGGCTCGATCGACGAGCTTGCGCGTCTCGAAGCGCTCGACCATGTCGGCGACCTCGGCCTCGAGCGTGATGATCTGCTGGTAGCGGCTGAGAGCGATCTCGATGGCCGGCAGCAGGTCGTTGGGTGTGAAGGGCTTGACGACGTAAGCCAGGGCTCCGGCCTCGCTCGCGCGTTCGACGAGTTCCTTCTGGCTGAAGGCCGTGAGGAGGACGACCGGGGCGATCTGCGCCTTATTGAGGCGCTCGGCCGCCGAGATGCCGTCGAGCTGGGGCATCTTCACGTCCATGATGACGAGGTCGGGGCGCAGCTCGGTGGCGAGCTGGACGGCGGTCTCGCCATCGCCGGCCTCACCGACCACCTCGAAACCGTTGTCGCGCAAAATTTCGACGATATCGAGGCGGATGAGGGACTCATCTTCGGCCACGACGACACGGCGGGGGGCTGCTGGAGTTGCTTCTTGCTCAGTCACGCCTAAATCCTACGGTAATCTTGTCGATGTTGTTGTGCGCCGGTGTGGCGGAATGGCAGACGCGGAGCACTCAAAATGCTTTGTTCGAGAGGACGTGTGGGTTCGAGTCCCACCACCGGCACAACCACCCTCCCCGCTGGGGACCCCGTAGGAAAGGGGTAGCCAGCGGGGATTTCATTTGGCCCGGCCCCATCAGCGCCGGAATAATCCGCCAGAATTTCCGACCCTTCGGGGCACGATCGAAAGAGCAGGCGATGACCGAACAGCGAACCGATTCCTTCGCACAGATCAAGGCCTTGCTGGCCAGGCGGCGCGGCAAGAAGGCGCCCGAGAAGAGGCGACTCGAGGTTTCCGACGTCAATGTCGTCGACAAGGCAATGTTGAAGAAGGCCGTCGGCGGCACCGTGGTGGGCAACACCATGGAGTGGTACGACGTGGGTGTCTACGGCTACCTCGCCGTCATCATGGGGCAGGTCTTCCTCTCCGACGCGCCGAGCAACGTGCAGGTGCTCTTCAGCCTCGGCGTCTTCGCCGTCACGTTCATCGCCCGGCCCCTCGGCGGTGTGATCTTCGGTCGTCTCGGCGACCGTCTCGGCCGCCAGCGCATCCTCGCCATGACGCTCATTTTGATGGCCGCCTCCACATTCCTGATCGGCGTGTTGCCGAACTACGACACGATCGGATTCTGGGCACCCATCCTGCTGATTGTGTTGAAGCTCATCCAGGGCTTCTCCACGGGTGGTGAGTATGCGGGGGCCACGACGTTCGTGAGCGAGTACGCGCCCGATGCGCGCCGTGGTTTCTTCGCGAGCATCCTCGACCTCGGAAGCTACTTCGGTTTCGCGATCGGCGCGGGTGTCGTGTCGGTCATGCAGCTCATCCTGTCGAGCGAGGAAATGGTCGAGTGGGGGTGGCGTCTGCCGTTCCTGGTGGCCGGTCCGCTCGGTGCCATTGCGATTTACTTCCGGTTGAAGATCGAGGAGTCCCCCGCGTTCCAGGCCACGATGGATGCGCAAGAGAACAAGACCGAGGCGGATGTCGCGGCCGAGGGTGCCAAGGGAACCCGCGCGCTCATCCGTGCCTACTGGCGCCAGATCGTGCTCGCCATCGCGCTTGTGGCCGCCGCCAACACCGTTGGCTACGCACTCACGACCTACATGCCCACCTACCTGACCGATTCGCTCGGGTATGACGCCGTCCACGGCACGCTGCTGACCATTCCCGTGCTCGTGGCGATGTCGCTCTGCATCCCGCTGACCGGTCGTCTCTCCGACCGCATCGGCCGTCGACCCGTGCTGTGGATCGGCGCCGGAAGCACCATCGTCCTGAGCGTTCCCGCCTTCCTGCTGCTGGGCGTCGGCGAGATCTGGTCGACGTTGGCCGGGCTCGCGCTCATCGCATTCCCCGTGACGTTCTACGTGGCCAACCTGGCGTCGTCGCTGCCCGCGCTGTTCCCGACCTCCAGTCGTTACGGCGGCATGGGCATCGCTTACAACGTCGCGGTGGCGATTTTCGGAGGCACGGCCCCCTTCATCATCGAGGGTCTGCTGCAGTGGACCGGTAACGACCTGACGCCGGCGTTCTACTTGATCGCCACGTCCATCGTGGGCGCGATCGCGATCTTCTTCATGAAGGAGTCGGCGAAGCGGCCCCTGCCGGGCTCGATGCCGAGCGTCGAGACCGACGCCGAGGCGCAGGAGCTCGTGGACACGCAGGACACGAACCCGAATATCGACCTCGACGAGCTGCCGTTCCCGGAGAACGCGCGAGCCTGAGTTCTTCTCGCATCGGCGCCCGGTCGTTCCGCACTTGTGTGCGGGCGGCCGGGCGCCTTTTCGTCGGTCGCCAGCCACCGGTAGCCTGTCACCGGTTGTCGGTCACCGGTCGCCGATCGAGCGCCTAGGCGTGGATGCCGTCCACGTAGAACCAGACGCCACGCTCGCGGACGAAGCGCGAGGTTTCGGTCAGGCGGTGCCCGCCGTCGGCATCCCGATAGATGGCGGTGAATCGCACGACTCCCTCGCTGTCGGCCGGTCCACCCCGCCGCACGTCTTCGATATCGAGCCGCATCCACCGGGTGTCGTCTTCGAGATCGACGCTGTCGGGACGGGTGGACGGATGCCAGGAGCTCAGCAGGTACCGTTCCAGGCCCAGCGCAAAAGCCGAGTAGCGCGACCGCATGAGCGCTTCCGCCGTCAAGGCGGCATGAGCGCCGCTGTGATACCGGCCGCAGCAGGCGCCATAGACCTCGCCACTCAGGCAGGGGCAGCGGATGTCGGGAGCGATCGTCACTCCCCCATTATCGGTGCTGGGCGGCAGCCGCAAGGCGCACGCCCGGTCGGGACCGTATCGCCCCCGCGGAGTAATCTGGCGGGAGGACCATCGACGGTTCCCACAACGAGAGGAAACCTCATGAGCGACCACCGCGCACAGCCCACACAAGACGGCCCCCGCATGGATCAGAACGAGACCGACAGCGCGGCGAAGGCCGAAGGCATCATCGCCCAGACGGCGCAGGACCTGCCCGGTCAGCCCCACGACATCGTGCGAGAGGCCCTCGCGCAGCGCTTCGAGCAGTCCGGTGTTCCCGCTTCGGACGATGACCTCGACGGCCACGCGGACGAGGTCATCAAGCGGTCCAGCGCCTCTTAGTCGCCATCCATCTCGCCCATCGAGTGCGATCGGCGGGTTGGCGAAAGACGGCGCCAGTAGGAACGACAAAGGCGGGACATCCTCGGATGTCCCGCCTTTGTCGTGTGACCGCGCTAGTTCTTGGCGTAGGCCGGAGCCGCCTCGTGGTGGGCGTCTCCCACCTTGTGCACGCGCATGTCGTTGGTGGAGCCGGCGATTCCGGGAGGGGAACCCGAGATCACGACGACCTTGTCGCCGACGTTGGCACGCTTCTTGGCGAGGATCTCGTCGTCGACCTGACCGAACATGGCGTCGGTGTGGGTGACGCGCTCGACCAGAACGCTCTCGACACCCCAGATGAGCGACATGCGACGGCGGATCGCCTCGTCGGGCGTGAAGCCCAGCACGGGGATCTGCGAACGCAGACGCGTCATGCGGCGCACGGAGTCGCCCGATTCGGTGAAGACGCAGAGGAACTTGGCCTCGACGAAGTCGGCGACCTCGGCAGCGGCCAGCGTGATGGCGCCACCCTGCGTGCGCGGCTTGGTGCCGAGCGGGGCGATGCGGTCGAGACCGTGGATCTCGGTGGACTCGACGATCTTCGCCATCGTCTCGACCGTGATGACGGGGAATTCTCCCACGCTGGTCTCACCCGAGAGCATGACGGCGTCGGCGCCATCGAGGACGGCGTTCGCGACATCCGACGTCTCGGCGCGCGTCGGACGCGGCGAGCTGATCATCGACTCGAGCATCTGCGTGGCGACGATGACCGGCTTGGCCATGCGGCGGCACAGCTCGACGGCGCGCTTCTGCACGATCGGGACGGCCTCGAGGGGAAGCTCGACACCGAGGTCACCACGGGCGACCATGATGCCGTCGAAGGCGTCGATGATCTCTTCGAGGTTGTCGACGGCCTGCGGCTTCTCGATCTTGGCGATGACGGGGATCTTGCGACCCTCTTCGGCCATGATCTCGTGCACGCGAACGATGTCGGAAGCGTTGCGGACGAAGGACAGTGCGATGAAGTCGGCACCGAGCTTGAGGCCCCAGCGGAGGTCGGCCTCGTCCTTGTCGCTCAAAGCGGGAACGTTGACGGCGACACCCGGCAGGTTGATGCCCTTGTTGTTGGACACGGGGCCCGGGACGACGACCTCGGTCGTGACGACCGTTCCGTCGGTCTCGAGCACGCGCAGCGTGACCTTACCGTCGTCGATGAGGAGCGGATCGCCCGGTTTGACGTCGTTGGGCAGGCCCTTGAACGTGGTGCCGGAGATGTCCTTATTGCCGACGATGTCTTCGATGGTGATCTTGAAGATGTCACCTTCGGCCAGGTGGTAGGGACCGCCCTCGAACTTGCCGAGGCGGATCTTCGGACCCTGGAGGTCTACCAGGACGGCGACGGGCTTGCCGGCGTCGGCAGCGGCCTTACGCACGTTGGCGTACACACCCTCGTGGACGTCGTAGCTTCCGTGGCTGAGGTTCATGCGCGCCACGTCGACACCGGCATCGATGATGGCTCTGATGTTCTCATAGCTCGATGTTGCCGGTCCGAGGGTTGCGACGATCTTGGCTCGTCTCATACTGGGGTTTCTCCGTGCTTCTGCGCCGAAGCGGCGCGTCTGGCTGCTGGGGTGGGTGGCGATCGCGAACGACCGCCGGGGAAAGTCTAGAGCGAGATGGCCCGGTCCGTCGGCCTGACCGGTGCGGGGAGCTCGGTTTCACCCTCGAGGTAGCGGTCGACCGCCGCGGCGGCCGCGCGACCTTCGGCGATGGCCCAGACGATGAGCGACTGGCCACGGCCGGCGTCGCCGGCCACGAACACGCCCTCTTCGCTCGTCTGGTAGTCGTCGCCGCGGCCCACGTTGCCGCGGCCGTCGAAGGGAACGCCGAGCTGGTCGCCCAGCTGGTCGCTCTCGGGGCCCGTGAAGCCGAGTGCGAGGAGCACCAGGTCGGCGGGGATCTCGCGTTCGGTGCCCGACTTCGGCACGCGGCGTCCGTCGACGAACTCGGTCTCGGCCACGCGGATGGCGCGCAATTCTCCCGCGGCGTTCGGTAAAAATTCAACCGTCGATACGAGGTATTCACGCGAGCCACCCTCTTCGTGGGCGCTGGCGACCTCGAAGAGCGTGGGCATCATGGGCCAGGGCTGGGCGTCGGTGCGCTCGGACGGGGGCTGTGTGCCGATCGCCAGGTTGGTGACCGAAGCCGCTCCCTGGCGGTGCGCCGTGCCGATACAGTCGGCGCCGGTGTCGCCACCGCCGAGAACCACGACGTGCTTGTCCTCTGCCGTGATCTGGTCGGCCACGTCGTCGCCCGCACCGACCTTGTTGGCCTGCACGAGGTATTCCATGGCGAAATGCACGCCGGGCAGGTCTCGCCCAGGGATGGGCAGGTCGCGCGGCACCATGGCACCCGTGGCGACGACGACGGCGTCGTAGCGCGCCTTCAGTTCGTCCCACGTGATGTCGACGCCGATGTTGACGCCGGCACGGAATCGCGTGCCCTCGTCGGTCATCTGCTTGAGGCGCGCGTCGAGGTGCTTCTTCTCCATCTTGAAGTCGGGGATGCCGTAGCGCAGCAGACCGCCGATGCGGTTGTCGCGCTCGTAGACGGCCACGGTGTGTCCGGCGCGCGTCAGCTGCTGGGCTGCGGCGAGGCCGGCGGGGCCCGAACCGACGACCGCGACGGTCTTGCCGGTGAGGCGCTCCGGCGGGTGGGAGTCGACCCAGCCGTTGGCGAACGCCTGGTCGATGATCGAAACCTCGACCTGCTTGATGGTCACGGCCGGCTGGTTGATGCCGAGCACGCACGAGGATTCGCACGGTGCCGGGCACAGGCGGCCGGTGAACTCGGGGAAGTTGTTCGTGGCGTGCAAGCGCTCGATCGCGTCGCGACCCTCGCCGCGCCACGTCAGGTCGTTCCACTCGGGGATCAGGTTGCCGAGCGGGCAGCCCTGGTGGCAGAACGGGATGCCGCAGTCCATGCAACGCCCGGCCTGGCGACGCACCTGCGCGGGATCGTTCTGCTCATAGACCTCTTTCCAGTCCATGAGTCGGACGGGAACGGGTCGGCGCTTCGGCAGTTCGCGTTCCGTGACTTTCAGGAAGCCTTTCGGGTCAGCCACCGGTTACCTCCATGATCCGGCCCCACACGATGTCGCCGTCGGGGTCGAGACCCTCGCGTTCGGCGTCTTCGCGCGTCTGCAGCACGGCTGCATAATCGCGGGGCAATACTTTGACGAATTTCTGTGCCGTGGCATCGAAGTCGGCGAGCAGACGCGCGGCCAGCTCGGACTCCGTCTCGGCGTGGTGGCGCTCCAGCAGGTCGCGCACGATCGCGACATCCGCGGAGCCGAGGGGCAGCAGCTGCAGCTCGCCGCTGTCGAGCGACTGCGTGTTGACGTTCTGCGGGTCGAGGTCGAACACGTAGGCCGTGCCGCCCGACATCCCCGCACCCAGGTTGCGGCCCGTCGGGCCGAGGATGAGCGCGAGCCCGCCCGTCATGTATTCGAGGGCGTGGTCGCCGACGCCCTCGGCCACGGCGGTCGCGCCCGAGTTGCGCACGAGGAAACGCTCGCCCACGATGCCGTTCAGGAACAGGCTGCCCTGCGTGGCGCCGTAGCCGATGACGTTTCCGGCGATGACGTTCTCCGAGGGCACGAACGCGCTTCCCTCGGGAGCTCGGACGATGATCTTGCCGCCCGAGAGACCCTTACCGACGTAGTCGTTGGAGTCGCCGTGCAGGCGCAACGTGATGCCGGAGGGCATGAACGCGCCGAACGATTGGCCCGCCGAACCGCTCAGCACGACCTCGATCGAGTCCTCGGGCAGGCCGTGCTCGCCGTGTCGCACCGTGACCTCGTGGCCGAGCATGGTGCCGACGGCGCGCTCGGTGTTGCGGATGGGCAGCTCGATGCGCACCTGGCCGCCGTTCTCCAGCACGTCGTGGCTGCGGCGGATGAGTTCGACGTCGAAGTGCTTGTCGAGCTCGTGGTCCTGGTTGCGGGCGTGCGTGCGCGGCTCGTCTTCGTCGAACTCGGGGCCGACGAGGATGGGTGCGAGGTCCATTCCGGACGCCTTCCAGTGGTGCAGAGCATCCTGGATGTCGAGCATTTCGTTGTGGCCGACGGCCTCTTCGATCGAGCGGAACCCGAGGGCGGCGAGGTATTCGCGCACCTCCTGGGCGATGAACTCGAAGAAGGTCACGACGAACTCGGGTTTGCCGTTGAAGCGCTGGCGCAGAACGGGGTTCTGGGTCGCGACGCCGACCGGGCACGTGTCGAGGTGGCACACGCGCATCATGATGCAGCCCTCGACGATGAGCGGCGCGGTCGCGAAACCGAACTCCTCGGCGCCGAGCAGGGCGCCGATGATGACGTCGCGGCCGGTCTTCATCTGACCATCGACCTGCACGACCACGCGGTCGCGCATGCCGTTGAGCATGAGGGTCTGCTGCGTCTCGGCGAGGCCGAGCTCCCACGGTGTTCCCGCGTGCTTGAGCGAGTTGAGGGGGCTCGCGCCCGTTCCGCCGTCGTGGCCGGACACCAGGATGACATCGCTCAACGCCTTGGCCACGCCCGCCGCGACCGCGCCGATGCCCGACTGGCTGACGAGCTTGGTGTGGATGCGCGCGGACGGGTTGGCCCGCTTCAAGTCGAAGATGAGCTGTTTGAGGTCTTCGATCGAATAGATGTCGTGGTGCGGGGGCGGCGAGATGAGGCCGACTCCAGCGGTCGCGTGACGCGTGCGGGCCACCCAAGGATAGACCTTGGCCGGCGGCAGCTGGCCGCCCTCGCCGGGCTTGGCACCCTGCGCGAGCTTGATCTGGATGTCATCCGCGTGGGTCAAGTACATGCTCGTGACGCCGAAACGACCCGAGGCGACCTGCTTGATGGCGCTGCGGCGCGTGGGGTCGAGCAGACGGTCGACGTCTTCGCCGCCCTCACCCGTGTTGGACTTCGCGCCCAGCTGGTTCATGGCGATCGCGAGCGTCTCGTGCGCCTCTTTCGAGATCGAGCCGTAGCTCATGGCGCCCGTGGAGAAGCGCTTGACGATCGACTCGACCGGCTCGACCTCATCGAGCGGCACGGGCGGACGCTTGCCGTCGGCGAACCGGAACATGCCGCGCAGGGTCATGAGCTCGGAGGCCTGGCCGTCGATCATCGACGTGTACTCGCGGAAGATGTCGTAGCGCCGGTTGCGGGTGGAGTGCTGCAGCCGGAACACGGTGTCGGGGTTGAAGAGGTGGGGTGAGCCATCCCGACGCCATTGATATTCGCCACCCGTCTCGAGGCGCTCGTGCGAGTGCTCGGCGGTGTTGTGCGGGTAGGCGACGCGGTGGCGACGCAGGTTCTCTTCGGCGATGACGTCGATGCCCACACCGCCGAGCTTCGTCTCGGTGCCCGTGAAGTAGGCGTCGATGAAGTCGGGAGCGAGACCGACGGCTTCGAACGTCTGAGCGCCCGCGTAGGAGGACACGGTGGAGATGCCCATCTTGGACATGATCTTCAGCACGCCCTTGCCGAGCGCGTAGATCACGTTCTTGACGGCCTTCTCGGGCGTGACGCCCTCGATCATGCCGCTGCGCACGAGGTGCTCGCAGCTCTCCATGGCCAGGTAGGGGTTCACGGCCGACGCGCCATAGCCGATCAGCAGGGCGACGTGGTGCACCTCACGCACATCGCCGGCCTCAACGATGATGCCCACCTTCATGCGGTTCTCGGCGCGGATGAGGTGGTGATGAACTGCCGCCATCATGAGCAGCGACGGGATGGGGGCGAGGTCGCGGTTGGAGTCGCGGTCGGAGAGCACGATGAAGCTGGCACCCTCGCTGATCGCCACATCGACCTCGTGGCACATCTCGGTGAGCCGGTCGCGCAGGGCATCGGGGCCGTCTTCGACGCGGTAGAGGCCACGCACGGTGTAGGTGGTGCGTGAACCGGCCGTGGGGTCGATGTGCTGCACCTTGGCGAGCTCGTCGTTGTCGATGACCGGGAAGTCGAGCACGACCTGGCGCGCGTGTTCGGGGCCCCATGACAAGAGGTTGCGCTCGGGCCCGAGGCCGAGCTTCAGCGAGGTGACGACCTCTTCACGGATGCTGTCGAGCGGCGGGTTGGTGACCTGCGCGAACTGCTGCACGAAGTAGTCGAACAGCAGGCGCGGACGCTTCGACAACACCGCGATGGGCGTGTCAGACCCCATGGCACCGAGCGGCTCTGCGCCGTTCTTACCCATGGGGGTCAGCAGAATGCGCACCTCTTCTTCGGTGTAGCCGAAGGTGCGCTGGCGGCGCGTGATGGAGGCGGGCGTGTGCACGATGTGCTCGCGCTCGGGCAGATCCTTCAGGTGGATGCGGCCGTTGTCGAGCCACTCCCCCCAGGGCTGCGCGGCGGCGAGGGATGTCTTGATCTCGTCGTCTTCGATGAGGCGACCGGCCTCGGTGTCGACGAGGAACATGCGGCCGGGGCGCAGACGTCCCTTGCGCTTGATGCGCGACGGGTCGACCTCGAGCACGCCGATCTCGCTGCCGAGGACGATCAGGCCGTCGGTGGTCTCGAGCCAGCGCCCGGGGCGCAGGCCGTTGCGGTCGAGCGTGGCGCCGACCAGCGTGCCGTCGGTGAAGGTGAGGGCGGCCGGACCGTCCCACGGCTCCATCTGCATGCTGTTGAACTCGTAGAAGTCGCGCAGCTCGTCGTCGAGACCGTTCTGCTTCTCCCAGGCCTCGGGAACCATCATCATCATGGCGTGCGGGAGCGAACGACCCGTGAGGGTGAGGAGTTCGAGTACCTCGTCGAACGAGGCCGAGTCGCTGGCGCCGGGCGTGATGATGGGCAGCAGTGGGCGGATGTCACCGATCAACTCGGATTCGAGCTGAGACTGCCGCGCGCGCATCCAGTTGCGGTTGCCCTGCACGGTGTTGATCTCGCCGTTGTGCGCCATCATGCGGAGAGGCTGGGCGAGGCGCCAGGACGGGAACGTGTTGGTCGAGTAGCGCGAGTGCACGATGGCGAGCTTCGACGCGAAGCGCTCGTCGGACAGGTCGGGGTAGAACGGCTCGAGCTGCAGCGTGGTGACCATGCCCTTGTAGACGAGGGTGCGGCTCGACAGCGAGATGAAGTAGGCGTCGAGCTCGCGCTCGGCGCGCTTGCGCAGCCGGTAGGTCTGGCGGTCGAGGGCGATGCCCGCCAGAGTCTGACCGTCGTGGTCGTGGTAGCGGCTCGCGACGAACAGCTGTTCGACGACCGGCATGGCCTTGCGCGCCAACTTGCCGAGGTTATCGGGGTCTGTGGGCACGAGGCGCCACCCGAGCACGTCGAGGTTCTCGGAGTCGGCGATGGCCTCGATGTCGGTCTTGAGCTGGCCGCGAGCGTGCTCGTCGAGGGGCAGGAACGCGAGTCCGACGGCGTAGTGGCCCATCTCGGGCAGCTCGAAGTCGGTGACCGCGCGCAGGAACTCGTCGGGGATCTGCGTCAGGATGCCGGCGCCGTCACCCGTTCCCGCGTCGGAGCCGATGGCCCCGCGGTGTTCGAGGTTGCGCAGCGAGTCGAGGGCGGCATCGATGATGTCGTGCCCGGGCGTGCCGCGCAGCGTCGCCACCACGGCGAGGCCGCAAGCGTCTTTCTCGTGCCGCGGGTTGTACATGCCCTGTTGGGCCGGCACCTGCGAGAAAGTGTGTGATGTGGGGGAATGCGTCATAACTGACCGTCCTCACGACAAGGGAGAAACAACCGGAGGGACGCCTGTGGCCCGCCGAAGGGACGTGGCACCGCATCAGAGTGGTGCCTCGGGAAGGGGATCGGGGTGAACCTAACCGTTATTTGTGTGAGCCTGTCGTGCTTGTGGCAACGGCTGCGTCCGAATCCGGCTTCGTGTCCTCAGGCTCGCTGAGATCGACATATCCCGCATCGGTGTTCTTGGAGTCTACCCCAGCCGCGGTGGCGTTGAATTCGCGTCCGGGAACGTAGGCGCTCGGCTCGAGTCCCGTGTGTCGACGCGACTGCACGACGAAGATCAGGATGCCCGCGACCACGGCGAAGATTGCTGCCCAGACGTTGACGCGCAGGCCGAAGAAGATTTCGGACGGGTCGATGCGGATCGACTCCCAGACGATGCGGCCGAGGCCGTACCAGATCAGGTAGACGGCGATGACCTTGCCCCACTGCAGGCCGAGTTTGCGCTCGAGCAACAGGATGACGGCGACGCCCAGCAGGTTCCAGATGACCTCGTAGGCGAACGTGGGCTGGAAGAGCGTGCCATCGGGCAGGCCGATCGGGTAGGCCGGGTTGGAGCTCTCGATCTCGAGGCCCCACCATCCGTTCGTCGGGGTGCCGAAGAGCTCGTGGTTGAAGTAGTTGCCGAAGCGACCGAACGCCTGCGCGAGCAGGAGACCCGGGGCCAGGGCATCCGCAAAGGTCCAGAAGCGCAGGCCCAGAACGCGGCAGCCGATGTAGGCGCCGATGGCACCACCGATCAGGGCGCCGAAGATGGCGATTCCGCCCTCCCAGATGGCGATGACCTTCCAGAGCTCGGCACCCGGGAAGAAGTAGTCGTTGGGATGCGTGAGCACGTGGAAGATGCGGGCGCCGACGATGCCGAACGGAACCGTCCACAGGATCATGTCGAGGATGATGCCGCGTTCGGCACCGCGCTTGTTGAGGCGGTGGTTCGTCAAGAGTGCGGCCGCGATGATGCCGGCGAGGATGCACAGAGCGTAGAAGTGGATCTGCAGCGGCCCGACCTGGAAGTAGCTGACGGAGGGACTCGGGATGCTCAGCGGGAGGTTCACCTAGCTCTGCACCTTTCGGGAAGTGTTCGTGGGTTGTGCGGGATCAACTCTACTGGCAGAGCATCGGCGAGGATGACGGGTCAACGACCGCGGTAGGTGCCCTCGGAGAGTTCGCGCGCGACCTCGGCGACGCGGGCGACTCCCCCGTCGGCCAGAGCCTTGACGAGGGCCGAGCCGACGATCGCACCGTCGGCGTATTCGTTGACCTCGCGCACCTGCTCGGCCGTGGAGATGCCGAGGCCCACGCACGTGTTCTCGACGCCGGCCTCGCGCAGACGCTCGACGAGCGTGCGTGCCGCCTGGTCGACGTCGCTGCGGGCACCCGTGATGCCCATGGTGGAGACGGCGTAGACGAAGCCGCGGCTGGCATCGATGGCCTGGCGCAGTCGCTCGTCGGACGAGGAGGGCGCCGCGAGGAAGACGCGGTCGAGCCCCGTGCGGGCGGAGGCATCGATCCATTCGCCGCCCTCGTCGGGAACGAGGTCGGGCGTGATCAAGCCGGCGCCGCCGGACTCGACGAGGTCGTCGGCGAAACGCTCGACGCCGTATTGCACGACCGGGTTCCAGTACGTCATGAGGAGGACCGGGGTGTCGACCTCCTGCGTGATGCGCCGCACGGCCTCGAAACCATCGCGCAGGCGGAAACCGTTGGCGAGGGCCTGCTGCGTGGCGGCCTGGATGACCGGGCCGTCCATGACGGGGTCGGAGTAGGGCAGGCCGAGCTCGATCACGTCGACGCCGTTGCGGGCGATGGCGATGGCCGCCTCGACGCTGTCGTCGATGGTGGGGAAACCGGCCGGGAGGTAGCCGATGAGGGCCCCGCGGTCTTCGTCCCGACGTTTCTGCAGGGCGGTGGCGACGGCGCTCACGATTGTTCGGCTCCTTGGTCGATGAGGTCGAAGTAGCGACCGGCGGTTTCCATGTCCTTATCGCCGCGGCCCGACAGGTTGATCAGGATGACGGCGTCCGGCCCGAGCTCGCGACCGAGTTTGAGCGCCCCGGCGAGGGCGTGGGCCGACTCGATGGCGGGGATGATGCCCTCGGTGCGGCTCAGGAGGCGCAGCGCCGACATGGCCTCGGCGTCGGTGATCGGACGGTAGTTGGCCCGGCCGATGCTCGACAGCCAGGAGTGCTCGGGGCCGACGCCCGGGTAGTCGAGGCCCGCAGAGATCGAGTGGGACTCGACCGTCTGGCCGTCTTCGTCTTGCAGTAGGAAGCTGCGGGCACCGTGGAGGACCCCGGGGCGACCCTTCGTGATCGTTGCGGCGTGGCGAGGCGTCTCGGCGCCGTCGCCGGCGGCTTCGTAACCCCACAGGCTGACGTCTTCGTCGTCGAGGAAGGCGTGGAAGATGCCCATGGCGTTGGAACCACCGCCGACGCAGGCGACGACCGCGGTCGGCAGCGCACCCGTGAGGGCGAGCACCTGCTCGCGGGCCTCTTCGCCGATGATCTTCTGCAGATCGCGCACCATCTCGGGGAACGGGTGCGGGCCGGCCACCGTCCCGAAGATGTAGTTGGTGTCTTCGACGTTGGTGACCCAGTCGCGCATGGCGTCGTTGATGGCGTCCTTCAGTGTGCGAGAACCCGTGTTCACGGCCACGACCTCGGCACCGAGAAGGCGCATGCGAGCCACGTTGAGGGCCTGGCGCTCGGTGTCGACCTCGCCCATGTAGATGACGCAGTCGAGACCGAACAGTGCAGCGGCCGTTGCCGTGGCGACGCCGTGCTGGCCGGCTCCGGTCTCGGCGATGACGCGCGTCTTGCCGATGCGCTTCGTGAGCAGGGCCTGGCCGAGGACGTTGTTGATCTTGTGCGAGCCCGTGTGGTTGAGGTCTTCGCGCTTCAGGATGATGCGCGCTCCCCCGGCGTGCTCGGCGAAACGCGGCACCTCGGTGATGAGCGACGGGCGGCCGACATAGGTGGCGAAGAGCTCGTCGAGCTCGGCCTGGAAGGCGGGGTCGATCTTCGCCTGCTCCCACGCCTCGGTCAGTTCATCGAGCGCCGCGACGAGTGATTCGGGCACGTACCGCCCGCCGAAGTCGCCGAAGTACGGGCCGGTCTGCTGCCGAAGTGCCATGGTCTATACCGCCAAGAATTGCGTGAGAGTGGAAATGGGGTCGCCCGTGACGAGGGCTTCGCCCACCAGGACGACGTCGGCGCCGTCGGCACGATAGCGTGCGACGTCGGCCGGCTGGAGCACCGCGGACTCGGCGACTTTGATGACGCCGTCGGGGATGCGCGGCGCGAGTGTGCCAAAGAGGGACTGGTCGAGCTCGAACGTGCTCAGGTTGCGGGCGTTGACGCCGATGACGTCGGCACCGATCTCGAGCGCACGGTCGAGTTCTTCGGCCGAGTGGGTCTCGACGAGTGCCGTCATGCCCAGCTCGCCGACGAGCGCGTAGAGCTCAGCGAGTTCGGTCTGGCCGAGGCCGGCGACGATGAGGAGGACGAGGTCGGCCCGAGCGGCACGCGCCTCGAACACCTGGTAGGGCTGGGAGATGAAGTCCTTGCGCAGCACCGGAATCGACACGCGCTGACGCACGGCCCGCAGGTCGTCGAGCGAGCCCTTGAACTTGCGGCCCTCGGTGAGCACGCTGATCGCGCTGGCGCCGCCCTCTTCGTAGGCCGAAGCGAGCAGGGCGGGGTCGGGGATGTCGGCGAGGTCGCCGCGAGACGGGCTCGCGCGCTTCACCTCGGCGATGATCTTGACGCGCGGGCCCCCGCGAAGCGCCTCGACGGCGTCGAGTGCGGCGGGCTGATCGAGAGCCTCGGCCTCGACGGCCGCGAGCGGGATGACCGCGCGACGCGCGTCGGCGTCTTCAGCTGCGCCGGCCATGAGGTCGGCGAGCACGATCAGTGACCTTTCGAGGTGTACTTGGCGCCGCCGACGCCGTAGCCCATTTTCGCGAGGATGGGCCAGAGCAGGGCACCGATCAGGACGACGCCCGCGCTGATGACCACGTAGAGAGGCATGTCGAGGACGAAGAACAGGGTTCCGACGGCGAACGCGACGAGCATCACCGTCACCGAGATCCAGGCGGCCGGAGAGTGGCCGTGTCCCATATCAATTGACTCGCTGCTCATGAAACTCCTTCATCGATGATTGCGCGATCTACTCTACCGGCTGTGAAACGGGGGCGAGACGAGTGACGCGAGGTGTGGGGAAAGTCGGGCGCCGGGGCCTGGGGAGAACGCGAAGCATCCGTGCCTGGACGCCGTCTTGTTACACGGACGAGTGGACGCGAGGGACCGGCTAGCGCGTGGGATCGTCGCCGCGGGTGAGTTCATCCCAGCTGTCGACCGGGTCCATGCGGGGTGTGCCGCCTGCGGCGGCGGGGCCCTCCGGGGTGGTGCCGTCTGTCGACACCGGGGTGCCGCTCGACGGCGAGGCCGCTGCCGAGTGGCCCTGCGCACCGGGGCCGGTCGTGCCGACGTCGGCGGACGGGGCGTCGGCGGTCGAGGGCGCGTCGGCGCCGGCATCCGTGGTGTTGACGGCGACCGTGCGGTAGCGCTTCGACGAGCTCGGCCAGCGCCGTGCAGTGGCGAGCACGAGCGCACCGACGAGCACGAAGCCGATGCCGAGCACGAGTGTGACGAACGGCCACGCCGTCGGGATGGCGGAACTCACGATCGTGCGGACCGACTCGTGGCCCGCAATGCCCGTGACCTGCGTGACGGCCGGCTCGGAGGCCCGAACGCCGTCTTGCAGGGCGAGGAACGCCGACAGGGAGATGCAGAGGCCCAGCAGGATGTTGAGCACGGCGAGCACGTAGCGGAACAGCACCCCGGCGATAGCCAGCGCGGCTGTGAGAGCCAGACCCGCGAGCGCGAGGGCCGACAACGCGGGCGCGGCCACCTCGCCCGAGACGTCGATGATGCCGACGACGGGCGAGTTCTGCGTCTGCGAGAGCTGCGCCGAGAACCAGGTCTGCGTCCACGCGAGAAGGGAGAGGGCGCTCAGGACGATGAGGCCCAGCAGGGAGACGTACTTCACGCGCTTGGCTCGGGCCAATGCGCGTTCGATGCGCGCGTCGGTATCGATATCGGTCTCGGTGTCGTTCTCGGTGGTGGTCTCGGGGGCGTCAGAGGTGTGCGTGGGGTCCGCCGCAGCGGCGTCGGTCGCAGCGGGCGTCATGTCGTCCGGCCGAGGGGTCTCGGAGGTCATCTGATCCTTTTCATGGTGTTTGCGACGGCGACAGCGCGCAACGGGGCGGCCGCCTTGTTCACCGACTCCTGGAACTCCGATTCGGGCACCGAGTCGGCGACGAGACCGCCGCCCGCCTGAACATGGGCGACGCCGTCGATGAGCGTGGCCGTGCGGATGGCGATGGCGAGGTCCAGGTCGCCCGCGAAGCCGAAGTAGCCCACGACTCCCCCGTAGACGCCGCGCTGGGCCGGTTCGAGCGAGTCGATGATCTCGAGGGCCCGGGGCTTCGGGGCGCCCGAGAGCGTTCCGGCGGGGAACGTTGCACGGAAGACGTCGACGGGCGAGACATCCGGAAGTAGATCGCCCTCGACCGACGACACGAGGTGCATGATGTGGCTGAACCGCTCGACGCGCATGAACTCGGTCACCTCGACGCTGCCCGCGCGGCAGACCTTCAGCAGGTCGTTGCGCGAGAGGTCGACGAGCATGAGGTGCTCGGCGCGCTCCTTCTCGTCGGCGCTGAGCTCGGCCGAGAGGTCGGCGTCTTGCTCGGGCGTGGCGCCACGCGGCTTCGAGCCGGCGATCGGATGCGTGAACACGCGGCCGTCTTCGACCTTGACGAGCGCCTCAGGCGACGAGCCCACGATGGAGTAGGGCACGCCATCGACCGTGTCGAGCGTCAACAGATACATGTACGGGCTCGGGTTGAGGGTCCGCAGGATGCGGTAGACGTCGATCGGCTCGGCGTCGGTCGGCTGATCGAAGCGCTGTGAGACGACGACCTGGAAGATGTCGCCCTCGCGGATGTGCTCCTTCGCCGTGTCGACCGCGGCTAAGAAGTCGCTGCGCTCGGTGCGGTGATGCGGCGTGGGCTCGGCCGAGAGATCGACGTCGGCGAGCCAGGCGTCACTCGGTTGCGCCAGGTCGCTTTGCATGGCGTCGAGGCGCTGCTGCGCGGAATTCCACAGCTCGTCGGATGCTTCGCTGCCATCGTTGAGCGCGTTGGCGATCAGCAGCACCGTGCCCGTGCGGTGGTCGAGCACCGCGAGGTCGGCGGCGAAACACAGCGCCTGGCCGGGCACGCGGTTCTCGAGCGGCGGGCGGTTAGGCAGGCGCTCGATCTGGCGGATGGCCTCCCACCCGATGAAGCCGACGAGACCACCCGTGAGGGGCGGCATGCCGTCGATCTTCGGGGTCTGCCAGCGGGCGTGCAGGCGCGTGATGGCCTCGAGCGGCTGGACGTCGTCGAGCGAACCGAGGGCACGTTCGGCACTCATGCCGTAGTCGATCCAGCGGGGTGTCTCGCCCTCCTGCGTCAGCACGCCGAACGAGGAGACGCCGACGAAGGAGAACCGTGACCAGATGCCACCCTGTTCAGCCGACTCGAGCAGGAAGCTGCCGGGGCGGCCGATGGCGAGCTTGCGGTAGACACCGACGGGGGTCTCGCCGTCGGCGAAGAGTTCGCGCACGACGGGGATGACGCGGTGCTCGGCCGTGAGGCCATCGAATTGCGCGCGCGTGGTGCTTCCCGGCATGCCCGTGGTCATGACGCCGTTCCTTCCGACATCGGCCGATCTGCGCTCACGGCGTGCAGTTCGCGGCCGTCGAAGCACGTGCGGGTGCCCGTGTGGCAGGCGACGCCGACCTGGTCGACGCGCACAAGAAGAGTGTCGCCGTCGCAGTCGAGGCTCACGTCCTTCACATATTGCGCGTGGCCGGACGTGTCGCCCTTGCGCCAGTATTCCTGTCGTGAGCGCGACCAGAAGGTGCCGCGACCCGAGGTGAGGGTGCGGCGGAGGGCCTCGGCATCCATGTAACCGAGCATGAGGACCTCGCCCGTGTCGTACTGCTGTACGACCGCCGGCACCAGTCCATTCTCGGCGAAGGAGACGCGCGCGATCTCGGCCTCGACCGTCGCGCTGTCGAGAGCGTCGGTGTGCGTATCGGTCATGAGCGGACCTCGATTCCTTCTGCACGAAGCGAGCGTTTGACGTCGCCGATGGTCAGTTGACCGGAGTGGAAGACGCTCGCGGCGAGGACGGCGTCGGCGCCAGCCTTGACGGCGGGGGCAAAGTGCGAGACGTCGCCCGCGCCACCCGAGGCAATGACAGGCACAGGACTCAGGGCGCGCATGGCGGCGACGAGTTCGAGGTCGAAACCCTCTTTCGTGCCGTCGGCGTCGATCGAGTTGACGAGCAGTTCGCCGACGCCGCGCTCGATGGCCTCGCGCGCCCAGGCCAGAGCGTCGAGCGTGGTTTCAGTGCGGCCCCCGTGCGTCGTGACGACGAAACCCGAGGGGAGCTCGGCCGAACGCTTCACGTCGAGCGAGAGCACGAGCACCTGGGCACCGAACATGCCCGAGATCTCGTCGAGCAGGTCGGGGCGGCGAATAGCGGCGCTGTTGACGCCCACTTTGTCGGCGCCCGAGGCGAGCAGCTTCGACACGTCTTCGGTGCTGCGGATGCCGCCGCCCACAGTCAGTGGGATGAAGACCTGCTCGGCGGTGCGCGCGACCACGTCGTATGTCGTCGAGCGGTCGTCGACCGTGGCCGTGACGTCGAGGAACGTGAGCTCGTCGGCGCCCTGCTCGTAGTACTGGCGCGCGAGGGCGACGGGGTCGCCGGCATCGCGCAGGTTCTGGAAGTTGACGCCCTTGACGACGCGGCCGTCGGCCACATCGAGACAGGGGATCACGCGGGTGATGACCGACATCGTGCGTGTGTCCTTCCCGTTAGAGCCTGGCGGCGTGGATGGCGCTCACGAGGATGGCTCGGGCACCGAGTTCGTACAACGCATCCATGATGTCGTTGGTTTCATCGCGTTTGATCATCACGCGGACGGCCACCCACTCGGGGTCGCGCAGGGGCGAGATGGTGGGCGACTCGATACCTCCGGCGACCTCGGTGGCCTGTTCGAGGAGCGCGACAGGCAGGTCGTAGTCGAGCAACACGTACTGGCGGGCCACGAGGACACCCTGCAGGCGGCGACGCAGCGTGGCGAGGCCCGGCTTCTCGTCGCCATTGCCGATGAGGACGGCCGTGGATTCGAGGATGACGGGGCCGAAGATCTCGAGGCCGGCCTTGCGGAGGGTCGTGCCCGTGGAGACGACGTCGGCCACTGCATCTGCCACACCGAGACGCACAGCGGATTCGACGGCGCCGTCGAGGTGGACGAGGGTTGCCTCGACGCCCGCGCTGCGCAGGAATTCGCCGACGAGGCCCGGGTAGCTCGTGGCGACGCGGACACCCTGCAGGTCTTCGAGCTGCGCGAAGCGGCCCTCGGGGCCGGCGAACCGGAACGTGGAGTCACCGAAGCCGAGCGCCTCGATCTCGGTGGCCGTCGAACCGGAGTCGAGCAGCAGGTCGCGGCCCGTGAGCCCCACGTCGAGCGCGCCCGACCCGACGTAGGTGGCGATGTCGCGCGGCCGGAGGTAGAAGAACTCGACACCGTTGCGGGCGTCGATCAGGTGCAGCTCTTTCGGGTCGCGACGCGTGGCGTAGCCAGCCTCGGTGAGCATGACGGCGGCCGTCTCGGCCAGTGAGCCCTTATTGGGCACTGCGATTCGCAACATGGAAAAACTTTCGGGTGGGAGAGGTCGGATGACGGGAGCGTGAGGCTCACAGATGTCGGTAGACGTCTTCCGGGCTCAGGCCTTTGGCGATCATCATGACCTGCACGTGGTAGATCAGCTGCGAGATTTCTTCGGCGGTCTCGGTGTCGCTCTGGTATTCGGCGGCCATCCACACTTCGGCGGCCTCTTCGACGATCTTCTTGCCGATCGTATGCACGCCACCGTCGAGCTCGCGGACCGTGCCACTGCCCTCGGGGCGGTCGATGGCCTTCTGGCTGAGTTCAGCGAACAGGGCGTCGAATGTCTTCACTCACCCAGGTTACTAGTAACGCGGCTAGGGGGTGTGCGTGTGGGCGGCGGCCTCGCGGCGTAGCGTGTCGATCGCCAGGGCGGGGTTCTCGGCGCCGAAGACGCTCGATCCGGCCACGAAGGTGTCGGCGCCGGCCTCTGCCGCGATGGCGATGGTCTTCTCGCTGATGCCGCCGTCCACCTGCAGCCACACGTCGAGCCCCGACTGAGACACGCGTTCGCGCAGGGCCCGCAGCTTCGGCATGGTCTCGGGCATGAAGGACTGGCCGCCGAAGCCCGGTTCGACGGTCATGACGAGCACCTGGTCGAATTCGGCGAGGAGGTCGAGGTAGGGCTCGACGTCGGTGCCGGGTTTGAGGGCGAGGCCGGCACGCGCGCCGATCTCGCGCAGGCGCCGGGCGACGGAGACGGGGTCGGTCGTCGACTCGGCGTGGAAGGTGACCGAATAGGCGCCGAGCTCGGCATAGCCCGGGGCCCACTTCTCGGGGTTGTCGATCATGAGGTGGACGTCGAGCGGGATGGGTGAGACATCCTGGATGCGGCCGGCCATCTGGGGGCCGAACGTGAGGTTGGGCACGAAGTGGTTGTCCATGACGTCGACGTGCACGAGGTCGGCGGTCGCGATGCGGTGCAGATCGCGTTCCATGTTGACGAAATCGGCGGCGAGGATGCTGGGGTTGATGCGGGCGGTCATAGCGTCTCCCTATCGTGCGGTCTTGCGGATGAGCGCCACGAACATGGCGTCGGTGCCGTGGCGGTGCGGCCAGAGTTGCGCGACCGAGCCAGCGTGCTCGCCGAGCGTCGTGTCGCCCAGGTCGAGGTCGTGCGCGGCGATGCGCTGCAGGGCGGCGGCCGTGTCGAGCAGCTCGGCGTCGGCACCCCACCGACCGAGTGCGGCCAGGACGACGCCGCGGGTTTCGGCGATGTGGGGCGAGCAGGTCACGTAGGCGACCGTGCCGCCCGGCTTCAGGGCGTCGAAGGCCGAGGCCAGCAATGACACCTGCAGCACGGTGAGGTCGGCGACGTCTTTGGCGGTTTTGCGCCAGCGCGCCTCGGGGCGACGTCTCAATGCGCCGAGACCCGTGCACGGGGCGTCGACGAGGATGCGTTCGTAGGTGTTCGGACGACGCTCGCCGATCTGGCGACCGTCGAGCTCGCTGACCTCGGGGGCGTCGGCGAGAGGGCGGATGGCGCGGCGCACGAGTTCGGCGCGCGCGGGCGTGATCTCATTGGCGTCGAGGTGGGCGTGCCCGGTGTGTGCCTCGGCGCCGAGGAGAGCCGTCTTGCCTCCTGGCCCGGCGCACAGGTCGAGCCACCGCTCCCCCGGCTGCACGGGTTCGAACCGGCTGAGCGCGAGGGCGGCGAGTTGCGACCCTTCGTCTTGCACGCGCAGCCGGCCGCCGGCGTGCCCGATGGTCGTATCGGGGTCGCCGTGGCCGAGCGTGAAGCCCACCGGAGAGTATTCGTTGGGGTGCGCATCGGCAAGTGCGTCGATCAAACCGGGCAGGGCGATGAGGTTCACCCTCGGTGCGTCATTGTCGGCCGCGAGCAGCTCCTCGAGCTCGTCGACGCGCCCCTCGGCCGTGAGCGATTGGCGGAAGGCGCGGATGATCCAGGCGGGGTGCGCATATTCGACGGCGAGGCGGTCATCGGCGTTCTTCGCCCGAGCGAGCACCTTCTCTTTCCAGTCCGACGCTTCGCTCCGGGACAGCGTGCGCAGAACGCCGTTGACGAAACCACTGGCCGAGCGTGAGCCGACCTCGCGCGCCAGCGAAACCGACTCGTTGACGGCCGCGTGGGAGGGCACGCGCATGCCCAGCAGCTGATGGGCGCCAAGGCGCAGCACGTCGAGCACGGGCAGGTCGATGTCGTCGATCGACCGGCCGGCGGCGAGCTCGATGACGCGGTCGTAGTAGCCGCGCAACCGCAGCGTGCCGTAGCAGAGCTCGGTCGCGAGTCCGGCGTCGGCCGTGTTGAGGGCTGCCCTCTTGATGGCCGTTGGCAACAGCAGGTTGGCGTAGGCGTCGTCGCGGCTGACGGCGGCGAGTACGTCGTAGGCCACGCGGCGGGCGGGCTGCACGGTGACGACGGGGGCAGGGCGGCTGCGGGGCCGCTGGCGGCCCGCCGGCCGAGACGTGCGTTTGTGGGTGTTGTCGCTCATCGGGCTGAGATCTCCGCTCCGCTGGGAAGGCCGCGCCACCAGTCGGCGGCGGCCATTGCTTGACGCCCGGCAGGTTGCACGCGGACGAGTTCGAGGTCGTCACCCGAACCGGTGCCGATGTGTACGCGCTTGTCGATGAGGGCGAGCCGCCCGGCGTCGAGGCCCCTGGAGGAGGTGCGAGCGAGTTCGAGCACCTTCAGAGTCGTGGTCGTCGGCTCAGCGACGTCAGTGACATCTGCGGCACCAGCGACCGCGGCGACAGCGCCAGCGGTCGAACCGCCGGCCGGGGCGATAGTGATCTCGGTGTGTGCTCCGGGCTCGGGTGTCACGCCGCGATAGTGGGCGAAGACGCGAGAGGCATCGGCCGACCAGTCGAGGCGCCCGTCGGCGGCCGAGAGCTTGGGGGCGAGCGTGACGTCGCCGCTCTGCGGTTCGGAGATGGCGGTGCCCGAGGCGATGCCGTCGACCACCTCTAGCACGAGGGGCACGCTTTCGGCGGCGTAGGCCTGGAGCAGGTCGCCAGCGGTGGCGCCGTCGGGGGCGGGGAGCGCGCGCCGCAGGAAGATGTCGCCCGCATCGAGTTCGGGCACGAGCTGGAAGATCGACACACCCGTCTGCTCGTCGCCCGCGATGAGTGAGTGCTGCACGGGCGCGGCGCCGCGCCAGCGGGGAAGCAGCGAGAAGTGCAGGTTGATCCATCCGCGTGTCGGTGTATCGAGCAGGGCCCGCTTGACGAGGCCGCCGTAGGCGACGATGACTCCCAGGTCGGGTTCGAGTAATCGGATGGCTGCGGTCACGTCGACGTCGAGACGGTTGGCTTTGATCACCGTGAGGCCCGCGCGCTCGGCGGCCGCGGCCACGGGAGACGGAGTCATGACGCGTTTGCGACCCACGGGCGCGTCGGCCCGGGTGATGACGGCCACGACCTCGTGTCGGCTCGCGACGAGCGCCTCGAGGGTGGGGACGGCGACGGCGGGCGTTCCGGCGAAAACGATCTTCATGCGGTGGGCTCCTGTCGGCGATGGTCGGGGGCTGTCATTGGAAGATCTCCGGATCGTCGAAGTGCACTTTCAGTGTAGGCGCTGGGCGGTAGCCACCCTTGGCGGCCGGTGGGCGTCGCCTGGACGTCGCTGCTCGGACGACGGACGCGCGCAGCGACTTGGCGAGCCTCTGGGCCAGCGCATAGTCGGTGCGGATGACGGCGCGGACCTGTTCTTTTTCGTGCGGTGTGGGCCCCAGCACGGCGCCCGGCGGCAGCTCGTGTTCGGAGCGGACGTCGTCGATGGCCCGATCGACGCTCTCGGCGGTGCCCGTGAGGGCGACGACCCGCACGGCGGGCGGGAAGCGCAGGGCGCGACGGTCGTCGAGTTCTTGACGGGCGAAGCCGGATTGATCCCAGTTGGCCAGGGCGGTGCCGAGTGTTCCCGCGACGCCCGTCAGCACGACGGGTGCTCGCGGTGCGGCGAGGGCCGCGGCATTCGACCACCACCGCAGGCAGTCTTCGGCGATGCTCAACGATTCGGCGGCGAGCATGCGTTCGCCGTCGAGGAGGAGGACCGCCGCGTACCCGCCCGGCACGAGCGGTTCGGCTCCGCGGGTGGCGACGACGAGCGACGCCCGCCTCTCGATCGTGCGGACATTGCGTTCGCCATCCGACACGATGACGGTGTGGCCGGGGAACGCCTTGCCGAGCTCCTCTGCCGTGCGCCCGGAGCCGCGGGTGACGAGTTTGAAGAGCTTGTGCTCGCACGTGTCGCACTGCCAATTGACGGCGAGGGCGCCGCAGACCGTGCAGGCCGGTGTGGCTCCGGCGCGCGTGACGCCGAGCGGCCCGTGACATTCCCGACAGCGGGCCAGATGCGAGCAGTTGGCGCAGGCGACAGCCGGAGCGTAACCGGGCCGCGCCACCTGCACGAGCACGGGCCCGGTCTCGAGCGCCTCGCGGGCGATGCGCCACGCGGTCGAGGGGATGCGGGCAGCACCCGATGCGGCATCGGGCTGGTCTTGGCGGGCCGTCTGGATGACTCGGGGCGCGACGAGCGGTTTCGGCGATTCGGCCGTGAGCCAGCCCATCTGCACGAGTCGCTCGGTTTCGACGCTGCGGCCATGGCTGAGAATGACCAGGGCCGAGCCCGATTCTTCTTGCCGCACGAGGGCCGCATCGCGGGCGTGCACATAGGGTGCCAGCGGTTCGCGGTAGAGGTGGTCGCCGTCATCCCACAGAGCGATCAGGCCGAGTCGGGCACTCGGGGCGTAGATCGCAGACCGGTTGCCGACGATCGCGCGTGGGCGGTCGTCGAGCAGGTCGAGGAAGGATGCGTAACGCTCGGCGTTCGACTGCCGCGCATCGACACGGGAGATCTGTTCGGGCGGCAGCAGATCGGCCAGCGCCGCCTCGAGTTGATCTTGGTCGCGGTAGTCGGGCGTCAGCAACACGGCCGTGCGCCCTGACATGACCGTGTTGTGGGCGAGTTCAGCCAGCGTGCGCGCCCAGGAGCCGATGGGCGCTCCGGTTGCGGTTTCGCGGGGGCTGGGGATGGCGTCGAGCGCCAACCTGCCGCCCGCGGCAACGGTCTGCCAGACAGTGTCGCGGTAGCCCGAGACGGCGATCAACCCGTGCAGCTCGCCTTCTGACTGCGTAGCCTCGGTAATATCCACGTCAGCGTCTGGCTGTGTGGCGACGTCAACGTCCGCGTGAGCGCCTGGCTGCAGTGCCACCTCAGGGTCCCCGTCGGCTTCTGGCTGCGCGGCCACGTCGACATCTGCGACGGTGCCGGGCTGCGCCCCCGCGTCAGCCGGTTCTGCGACGTGTGCCTGCTTCGAAGCCTCGAGCTTGCGGGCCTTCCACGCTTTCTCGACGCGCACCTGGCGCGACGGGATGGCGAGGCGCAGGATGTCGCTCGCTCCCCCGGCGCTGCGCTCAGACAGCCGGCGCGCCAACGACCACACCTCGGGTGTGAGCACAGGAACGTCGGAGACGACTTCTTCGAGCGGTGTGAGGGCGCCCCCGAAGTCGCTCGTATCGACGACCTCGACGACGTAGGCCGCGGCCACACGGTTTGCGCTGCGCAGCGGCACCTTTACCCGGACGCCCGGCACGACGGAGCCCCGCAGCTTCTCGGGGATCGCGTAATCGAAGAGATGGTCGAGCTGTGGCAGCGGCGAGTCGATGACCACCCGGGCGACCGTTCCGGTGTCGGGCAGCGCCGAGCCTCCGGTCGGGTCGGCCAGTGGTTCGGCCATGGCGTTAGAGCCCGGCAGCGCTCTGCAGCTGGCTGACGCGGTCGAGTCGCTCCCACGTGAAGTCGGGAAGCTCGCGGCCGAAGTGACCGTAAGCGGCAGTCTGCTGGTAGATGGGGCGCAGCAGATCGAGTTCGCGCACGATGGCGCCGGGGCGGAGGTCGAAGACCTCACGGATGGCGTCGACGATGGTCGCCTCGGGCACCTTGGCCGTGCCGAACGACTCGACGTAGAGACCGACGGGGGCTGCCTTGCCGATCGCGTAGGCCACCTGGACCTCGAGCTTGTCGGCGAAGCCCGCGGCGACGGCGTTCTTGGCGACCCAGCGCAGCGCGTAGGCGGCCGAACGGTCGACCTTCGACGGGTCTTTGCCGCTGAAGGCGCCACCGCCGTGACGAGCCGCGCCGCCGTAGGTGTCGATGATGATCTTGCGGCCGGTCAGCCCCGCGTCGCCCTTGGGGCCACCGACGACGAAACGGCCGGTCGGGTTGATGAGGAACTGCACGTTGCTGGTGTCGAGATCGATCGTCTCGAGCACGGGGCGGATGACGTGGCGCTCGACCTCGGCACGCAACTGGGCCGTCGAGACGGCCTCGGTGTGCTGGGTGGAAAGGACGATGGTCTCGACCGTGCGCGGGATGATGCCGTCGTAGCCGATGGTGACCTGGGTCTTGCCGTCGGGCCGGAGGTAGGCGAGTTCGCCCGACTTGCGCACGGCCGCCAGACGCTCGGCGAGGCGGTGAGCGATCCAGCTCGGCAAGGGCATGAACTGAGGGGTCTCGGTGGTAGCGAAGCCGAACATGATCCCTTGATCGCCCGCGCCCTGCTGGTCGAGCGCATCGGACGAGGACTGCTCGCGGCTTTCGAACGCGTCGTCGACACCCTGGGCGATATCGGCGGACTGCTGGCCGATCGACACGGATACTCCGCAGGACGCGCCGTCGAAGCCGGCCTCGGACGAGTCGTAGCCGATGGAGGTGACGAGTTCGCGCACGATGGCGGGGATCTCGACATAGGCGTCGGTCGTGACCTCGCCGGCGACATGGACGAGGCCTGTCGTGACAAGCGTCTCGACGGCGACACGCGACCGCGGGTCTTCGGTCAGCAGGGCATCGAGGATGGCATCGGAGATCTGGTCGCAGACCTTGTCGGGGTGCCCCTCGGTAACCGATTCCGACGAGAAGAGACGCAGTTGTGTCATGCAGGTGCCTTACCTTGAATGCCCGTGCGAACCAGCACGGACGAGTGAACGGTGTGAGTGGATGCCCGCCTCACGGTCTTCACAACTATATCCGGGGCATCCGACAGCCCTCGGGTGGTTGCGCGTCTGTGAAGAACTTCGCGGCATCTCACCTGGGGAGAACGGTTTGCGACGCGAAAAAGTCCCCGAGCTGTGACGCATCCGACAGAAAAGGCCGCCACCCGAAGGTGACGGCCAAACCTGATGGGGAGTTCACGCACGTGAACCCGCTGAGCGGATCGCGCTTAGGAAGCGGGAACGATCGGCTTGAGAACCAGCTTGTCCTCGTTGATCTCGTGCATCGCGACCGACAGCGGCTTGTCTTCGACGTTGGAGTCGACGAGCGGCCCCACGTTGTCGAACAGGCTGCCTTCGTGCAGGTCGGAGTAGTAGTCGTTGATCTGGCGCGCGCGCTTCGACGCGAAGATGACGAGGGCGTACTTCGAGTCGACCTTCGAGAGCAGGTCGTCGATGGGCGGGTCGATGATTCCGGTGAGCTTGTCAGCCATGGTCACACTCCTCGTGTGGGTATTGATGGAAAGTCTGCTGGGGATGATGTTCCGGTCTCACGATGCGCGAAGCATCGACCCGATTAACGGGATGACCCGGAATTCCCGCGAGTCTTGATCAAGTCTACGACTTCTTCCGCCGCTTCGGCGACCGTGTTGTTGACGACCTTCACATCGAACTCGTTCTGCGCGGCCAATTCGATCTTGGCCGTGGCCAGTCGACGCTCGCGCTCCTCCTCGCCCTCGGTGCCGCGTCCGACGAGCCGGCGCACCAGCTCATCCCAGCTGGGCGGCAACAGGAACACCAGCGTGGCGTCGGGCATGGCCTGGCGCACCTGACGGGCACCCTGCAGGTCGATCTCGAGGAGGACGCTCTCACCGCGGCGCAGCGCCGCTTCGATGGGCGCCCGCGGCGTGCCGTAGCGGTACGCGTTGTGCACGGTCGCGTATTCGAGCAACTCGCCCTCGACGATCATGCGGTCGAACTCGGTGTCGTCGACGAAGTAGTAGTTGACACCCTCGACCTCGCCCGGTCGCGGCTGGCGCGTCGTGGCCGACACCGACAGCTGCACCTCGGGGTGGTGCTCGCGGATGTAGTTCGCCACCGTTCCCTTGCCGACGGCGGTCGGCCCGGCCAGCACGATCAAGCGGCTGCGCTTGCGCGAACGGTTGGTCGCCTCACGTTCGATGAGGAAATTGCGCAGCCGCACCCGCTGCTTCTGACCGAGGCCACCCACGCGCTTGGCGGGCGAGATGCCGAGGTCTTCGAGGATCTTCGCCAGCTTCGTCGCGCCGATGGCGGGCACGCTGAGCAAGAAGTCCGTGACCCGAAGGCGTCCCTCCACGCCCTCCGGATCTGCGATGGCCCGGTCCAGAATCTGGAGGGCCGAAACCTGTCCGTCGGCGATTCGTGCCTTGACCGTGGCACGAGCGCGTCGGGCGGCGACAGCAGCACGAGACGCCGCAACGCGGTCGACCTCGGGCGGGCGCCGGGGGGAAGTTTCAGGCAATGTTGCTTCTCACATCCTTTGCTTGGTTCTTGATCGCGGCGGCGATACCGGTGGGGCCGGCGTCGAGCACGCTTCGCGACTGGGCGACGATGACACCGGGGCTCATGGGCCCGAAGATGTCGGCCGACTGAGATACGGCCGCGCCTTGATGCCCGAAACCGGGCGCTAATACAGGTAACACGGGAGAGGGGCGGAAGTCGAGTTGGAACTCGGCGAGCCGCAGAGTTGCACCAATGACCACGCCGACCGAGCCGAGCTCGGTCTCCCCCGCCGCGGCGTTCGAGGCGACGATGTCGTCGACGATGGCGCGGGCGACACGGCGCGGTGCCCCGCCATCCGTGGTGCCGTTCGAATTCTCGGCAGCCGCGACTGCGTGCGCGTCGACGAAGGCACGCTGGATGTCGCGGCCCTCTGGGTTGCTCGTTGCAGCAAGCACGAACACGCCCTTGCCGTGCTCGCGCGCCAACCGGATGGGGGCCTCGAGTGACCCGACGCCCTGGTAGGCGACGAGGGTGACGGCATCCGCTTCGAGGGGTGAGCCGGGTCGGAGCCAGGTCTCCCCGTAGGCCTCGACGCTCGTGCCGACGTCGCCGCGCTTGGCATCGGCGATGACGAGGAGTCCGGCCGCGCGCGCCGCCGCAATGACCTCTTCGAGCGCCGCATAGCCACGCGAGCCGTGGCGCTCGAAGAACGCCACCTGGGGCTTGACGATGCCCGCCTGCCCCGCAGCGGCTTCGACGACCCGCAGGCCGAACTCGCGCAGGCCCGCGGCGTCGTCAGAGAGGCCCCACGCCGACAGGAGGTAGGGGTGCGGGTCGATACCCACCGAGAGGCGCCCGAAGCGCCCGAAGGCGTCGTTCAGGCGGTCTCCGAAGGTGGGTGTGCCGGCCCCCGTCATGCCTGCGGGACGCTGCCGGCCGAAGCCGAAGCCGAAGCCGGAGCGAGCCCAGCGGCACGCGCGGCGCGGTCGGCCCGGTCCTGCGCGTACTCCTGCAGCGAGCGGACGTCGAATCCGGTGCGGATGGCCTCGAGCGAAGCAACAGCTGCGGTCAGCTCGGCGATCGTCGTGAACAGGGGCTTGTCCTCGGCCACGGCGGCCGCGCGGATCTCGTAACCGTCGGCGCGAGCCGAGCGACCGGACGGCGTGTTGATCACGACATCCACCTCGTTGCGGTTGATGAGGTCCACGATGGACGGCTCGCCCACGGATGCCTCGTTGCCCTCGGAGAACTTGCGCACCGTGCGGGCCGAGATGCCGTTGCGGTTGAGGACCTCGGCCGTTCCCTCGGTGGCGAGGATCTCGAAGCCGAGTTCTTTCAGGCGCAGGATCGGCAGCACGATGGAGCGCTTGTCGCGGTCGGAGACCGAGACGAAGACGGTTCCGCCGAGCGGCATTCCGCCGTAGGCCGCGGCCTGGCTCTTGGCGAACGCCCGCGGGAAGTCGCGGTCGATGCCCATGACCTCACCGGTCGAACGCATCTCGGGCCCGAGCACGGAGTCGACGATGTCGCCCGCCTTGGTGCGGAAGCGCTTGAAGGGCAGCACGGCTTCTTTGACGGCGACGGGCGAGTCCATGGGAACGCGCGAACCGTCGATGGGGGGCAGCAGACCGGAGTCGATGAGCGAGCGCACGGTCGAGCCGACCATGATGAGCGACGCGGCCTTGGCGAGCGGGATGCCGAGCGCCTTCGACACGAACGGCACCGTGCGGGACGCTCGGGGGTTGGCCTCGAGCACGTAGAGCACGCCAGCGCCGATCGCGAACTGCACGTTGAGCAGGCCGCGCACGCCGACACCCTCGGCGATGGCGCGCGTCGCCTCGCGAACCTGGTCGATCTGCGAGCGGCCGAGCGTGACGGGAGGCAGGGTGCACGAGGAGTCACCCGAGTGGATGCCGGCCTCTTCGATGTGCTCCATGACGCCGCCGATGTAGAGCTCTTCGCCGTCGTACAGCGCGTCGACGTCGATCTCGATGGCGTCGTCGAGGAACCGGTCGACGAGCAGCGGGTGCTGCGGGCCGATGATGCCCTGGTCGGCCATGCGGTCGAAGTAGTCGACGAGCGAGGCCGTGTCGTAGACGATCTCCATGCCACGGCCACCGAGCACGAAGCTGGGGCGCACGAGCACGGGGTAGCCGATCTCTTCGGCCACGGTGACGGCTCCGGTGACCTCGGTGGCGGTGCCGTTGCGGGGCGACAGGATGCCCGCGGCGTCGAGGATGGCGGAGAATGCGCCGCGTTCTTCGGCCAGGTCGATGGCCTCGGGCGTCGTGCCGAGGATCGGGATGCCGGCGGCCTTGAGCCCGGCCGCGAGTCCGAGCGCGGTCTGCCCGCCGAGCTGCACGACCACGCCGACGAGCTCGCCGGACTGGCTTTCGGCGTGCACGATCTCGAGCACGTCTTCGAGCGTCAGCGGCTCGAAGTACAACCGGTCGCTCGTGTCGTAGTCGGTCGAGACCGTCTCGGGGTTGCAGTTGATCATGATGGTCTCGTAGCCGGCATCACGCAGGGCGAATGAGGCATGAACGCACGAGTAGTCGAACTCGATGCCCTGACCGATGCGGTTGGGGCCGGAACCCAGGATGACGACCTTGCGGCGGTCGCTCGCGATGACCTCGGTCTCCTGGTCGTAGCTCGAGTAGTGGTAGGGCGTGAGCGCCGGGAACTCGCCCGCGCACGTGTCGACCGTCTTGAACACGGGGCGAACGCCGAGGATGTGTCGTACCTCGCGCACCTCGGTCTCGCCGAAGCCGCGCAGCTGCCCGATCTGGGCGTCGGAGAAGCCGTGGTTCTTGGCGACCGTGAGCACCTCGGAGTCGAGCACATCGGCCGTGCGCACGAAGTCGGCGACCTCGTTGATGAGCACGATCTGGTCGATGAACCAGGGATCGATCTTGGTGGCCTCGAAGACCTGCTCGGCCGTGGCGCCGGCGCGCAAGGCCTGCTGCACGACGACGATGCGGCCGTCGGTGGGGACCTTGCTGATCTCGAGCAGCTCGTCGACCGAGCGCGTCTCCTCGCCCCAGTGGAAGCTGGAGCCGCGCTTCTCGAGCGAGCGCAGCGCCTTCTGCAGGGCCGTGGCATAGTTGCGGCCGATGGCCATGGCCTCGCCCACCGACTTCATGGTGGTCGTCAGCGTCGGGTCGGCGGCCGGGAACTTCTCGAACGCGAAGCGAGGAACCTTGACGACCACGTAGTCGAGCGTGGGCTCGAAGCTGGCGGGCGTCACCTTGGTGATGTCGTTGGGGATCTCGTCGAGGCGGTAGCCGATGGCGAGCTTCGCGGCGATCTTCGCGATCGGGAAGCCCGTGGCCTTCGACGCGAGGGCGCTCGAGCGCGAGACGCGGGGGTTCATCTCGATGACGATGATGCGACCGTTGGCGGGGTCGATGGCGAACTGGATGTTGCAGCCACCCGTGTCGACGCCGACGGCGCGGATGATGTCGATGCCGATGTCGCGCAGCCGCTGGTATTCGCGGTCGGTCAGCGTGAGGGCCGGGGCGACCGTAATTGAGTCGCCCGTGTGCACACCGACGGGGTCGACGTTCTCGATCGAGCAGACGACGACCGTGTTGTCGGCCGTGTCGCGCATGAGCTCGAGCTCGTATTCCTTCCAGCCGAGGATCGACTCCTCGAGCAGCACCTCGCTTGTGGGGCTCGAGTGGATGCCGTCGCCCACGATGCGCACGAGTTCGGCCTCGGTGTAGGCGAAGCCCGAGCCGAGACCGCCCATGGTGAAGGAGGGTCGCACGACGAGGGGGTAGCCCAGGTCCTTCGCGAACTCCTTGGCCTCCTCGACGGTGCGGGCGATGTGGCTGCGCGCGACATCCGCACCGGCTTCGATCACGAGGTCCTTGAAGAGCTGGCGGTCCTCACCCTTCTGGATGGCTTCGACCTTGGCGCCAATGAGCTCGACGTCGTATTTGGCGAGCGTGCCGGCGTCGTGCAGGGCGATGGCCGCGTTGAGAGCCGTCTGGCCACCGAGCGTCGGCAGCACCGCATCCGGTCGTTCTTTCTGGATGATGGTCTCGATCACCTCGGGCGTGATGGGCTCGATGTAGGTCGCGTCGGCGAAGTCGGGGTCGGTCATGATGGTGGCCGGGTTCGAGTTGACGAGGATGACGCGCACGCCCTCTTCGCGCAACACGCGGCAGGCCTGCGTGCCCGAGTAGTCGAATTCTGCGGCCTGGCCGATCACGATCGGGCCGGAGCCGATGACGAGAACGCTCTTGATGTCGTCGCGCTTGGGCATTAGTTGTTGTCTCCTGTGGTGGCGTCTGTGCTCGCGTCGGTGGTGGCGTCGGCCTTCAGGCGGATGACCATGTCGCGGAAGCGGTCGAAGAGGTAGTTCGCATCGTGCGGTCCTGCGGCTGCTTCGGGGTGGTACTGCACCGAGAAGGCGGGGATGTCGAGGCACTGCAGGCCTTCGACCACGTTGTCGTTGAGGCCGTAGTGGCTGACCTCGACGCGACCGAAGCCCTGCGAGGACTCGTGCACGCCCTCGATGGGCGCGTCGACCGCGAAGCCATGGTTCTGCGAGGTGATCTCGACGCGGCCGGTGGACTTGTCGAGCACGGGCTGGTTGATGCCGCGGTGGCCGAACGGCAGCTTGTAGGTGCCGAAGCCGAGGGCGCGGCCGAGCAGCTGGTTGCCGAAGCAGATGCCGAAGTAGGGCGTGCCGTCGCGCAGCACATCGCGCAGGAGTTCGACGTGGTGGTCGCTCGCGGCCGGGTCGCCCGGGCCGTTCGAGTAGAAGAGCGCGTCGGGTTTGAGTGAGCGCACGTGATCGGCGCTCACGTTCTGCGGCAACACGACCACGTCGAAGCCGCGCTCCGAAAGGTAGGTCAGGGTACTCTTCTTCACGCCGAGGTCGAGCACGGCGACCCGGCCCACGCGTTCGCCGGTCGCGGCGATCTCGTAGGGGTGCTGCGTCGACACCTCCGCCGAGAGGTTGAGGCCGCGCATGTCGCGACCCTCGCGCACCAGCTCGAGCTGCGTGCCGTCCGAGAGGTCGGCGTCGGCGCCCGAGAAGACGCCGGCCTTCATGGCGCCGGCCGAGCGGATGTGGCGCGTGATGGCGCGCGTGTCGACACCCGCGATGCCCACGACGCCGTCCTTCTCGAGCTGCGCGTCGAGCGTGCCCTCCGAACGGTGGTTGGACACGATGCGGGAGGGGTCGCGCACGACGTAGCCGGCGACCCAGATGCGTGCCGACTCTTCGTCCTCGGCGTTGACACCCGTGTTGCCGATGTGCGGCGCGGTCATGAGCACGATCTGCCCGGCGTAGGACGGGTCGGTCAGCGTCTCCTGGTAGCCGGTCATACCGGTCTGGAAGACGATCTCGCCGAGGGTCTGGCCGGTGGCGCCGAAGGCCTGGCCGGTGAAGCGCGTGCCGTCTTCGAGGACGAGCACCGCCTTCGCCTTACTGCGGAACGGGGATGAGGTCATGTCAGTTCTCCTTCGTGCTGGGAGCGGCGGGGGCCGTTCCAGCGGCACCGAGGCGTCGGATGGCTTCGAGCACCTCGGTTTGTCGGGGGGATTCGATCAGCCGGAGATAGCTCTCGGCGAAGTCGGGGGTGGGGATGCCGGTCGACCAACGCACGCGGATGAGCCCGTCGGACTCGACCACGCGGTCGATGGTCCAGGTGGCCGTCGATGCGTCGGCGATGCGGTCGGCGGGGATGAACACGGGGTGCTCCCCCGGGATCTGCAGCAGCAGACCCTCGGTCGCGACGATGAGCTCGGCTCGGGCGCGGAACCCGAGGCCGGGCAACGCCAGCCGCTCGAGGGGTTGGCCGGCGCGCGACGTGGCGACATAGAAGACGTCGGCGGTGAGGGTGGGATGCAGCGACTCGGGTGCGGCGGGCAGGGCCGGTATCGCGGCATCCCTGCGTCGTCGCCCGCGCCACGCCCACACCATGGCGCCGAGGAGCAGAGCCAGGAACGCGACGACGAAGATGCCGGGGATGAGGCGGCTATCCACGGGCGACTCCCCCGGCTGCAGCGGCTACTCCGGCGCCTCCGGCTGCTCTGTCGGCCCGGAACGAGCGCGCCTTTTCGGCCACGACGCCCGAATCGAGCACGCGTCCATCGGTGACCGTGGCATACCCGTCGTGGAAGGTGTGCAGCACCCGGCCCGGCAGGTCGATACCCGCGTAGGGCGTGTTGCTCGACTTGCCCGCGAGGTCATCGGTGCCGAACGCGCGGCGGGCCGAGGTGTCGTAGAGCGCGAGGTTGGCCGGGGCGCCGACGGCGATGCCGCGGTCGTAGCCGTCGATGCGCCCGATGTGCGCGGGCGTCTGCGACAGGATGCGTGCGACATCCGCCCAGCCGATGAGGCCCGTCTCGACCATCGACTCATGGACGACGGAGAGCGCGGACTCGAGGCCCACCATGCCGTTGGCCGCGGCATCCCACTCGCAGTCTTTCGCTTCGACGGGGTGCGGTGCGTGGTCGGTGGCGACGATGTCGATGGTGCCGTCGGCCAGGGCCTGGCGCAGCGCCTCGACGTCTTCGCGCCGACGCAGGGGCGGGTTGACCTTGAAACGCGAGTCGTAGTCGCGCACCAGGTCTTCGGTGAGCAGCAGGTGGTGCGGCGTGACCTCGGCCGTGACCGGGATGCCGCGGGCCTTCGCCCAGCGGATGACGTCGACCGAACCGGCCGTCGACACGTGGCAGACGTGCAGGCGCGAACCCACGTGCTCGGCCAGCAAGACGTCGCGAGCGATGATCGATTCTTCGGCGACCGCGGGCCAGCCGGCGAGACCGAGTTCGCCCGACAGCGACCCCTCGTTCATCTGGGCGCCCTCGGTGAGGCGCGGCTCTTGCGCGTGCTGGGCGATGACGCCGTCGAACGCCTTGACGTATTCGAGGGCGCGGCGCATGAGCAGCGGGTCGGAGACGCAGAAGCCGTCGTCGGAGAAGACGCGCACTGACGCGCGCGAGGACGCCATGGCACCCAACTCGGCCAGGCGCTCGCCCTTCAGCCCGACGGTGACGGCGCCGATCGGCTGCACGCGGGCGAACCCCGAGTCGAGGCCGAGGCTCAGCTCTTGTTCGACCACGCCGGCCGTGTCGGCCACGGGCGAGGTGTTGGCCATGGCGAAGACGGTCGTGAATCCGCCGGCCGCAGCAGCGCGCGTGCCCGTCAGAACGGTTTCGGACTGCTCATAGCCGGGCTCGCGCAGGTGCGTGTGCAGGTCGACGAGGCCGGGCAGTGCGAGCAATCCGTCGGCGTCGATGCGCGTCGCTCCGGCCGGGGCGCTCAGACCCGAACCCAGCTCACGAATAACGCCGCCTTCGATCAGGATGTCGGAGCGCGAACCATCCGCGAGCGTTGCGCCTTCGATCAGGGAGACATCGGTCATCCGGCTCATGATCCTTCCTCCGTGTTGCCCGAGAGCAGTAGGTAGAGCGCCGCCATTCGCACGGAGACGCCGTTCGAGACCTGTTCGCGCACCGTGGACATCGCCGAATCGGCGGCGCGAGACGAGATCTCGAGGCCTCGGTTCATCGGGCCGGGGTGCATCACAATGCTATCCGGCCCGAGACGCGCGAGACGTTCATCGTCGAGGCCCCAGCGGCGGGAGTATTCGCGTGGGTTGGGGAAGAAGGCGTCGCGCATGCGCTCGGTCTGGATGCGCAGCATCATGACCACGTGCGGCCGGCCCTCGTCGATGGCCACGTCGAGGTCGTAGAGGATGCGGGCAGGCCAAGCGGCGAGATCGACGGGAAGCAGCGTCGGCGGGGCCACCAGCGTGACCTCGGCGCCGAGGGTGTCGAGCAGCCACACGTTCGAGCGGGCCACGCGCGAGTGCAGGATGTCTCCCACGATCGTGACCTTCACGCCGTCGAGTCCCGCGCCTCGCGAGGCTCCCGGGCGCAGGCGGCGGCGGATCGTGAAGGCATCGAGCAGGGCCTGCGTCGGGTGCTCGTGCGTGCCGTCACCGGCGTTCAGAACGCCCGCGTCGATCCATCCGCTGTTGGCGAGCGTGCGGGGTGCACCCGAGGCGCCGTGGCGGATCACGACGGCGTCGGCGCCAATGGCCTGCAGCGTCTGGGCGGTGTCTTTCAGGCTTTCGCCCTTCGACACGCTCGAACCTTTGGCGCTGAAGTTGATGACGTCGGCCGAGAGGCGCTTGGCGGCCGCCTCGAACGAGATGCGTGTGCGCGTCGAGTCCTCGAAGAAGAGGTTGACGACGGTCTTGCCGCGCAGCGTGGGCAGCTTCTTGACCTCGCGCAGCTGCGTGTCGGCCATGTCTTCGGCGATGTCGAGCAGGCGGATGGCGGCGGCGCGATCGAGATCGCGGGTCGAGAGCAGGTGCCTCATGCGTCGGCCCCCTCGATCGACACGTATTCGTCGCCGTCGAGCTCGGCGAGACGCACGTTGATGCGCTCGTCGAGGGCGCTCGGCAGGTTCTTGCCGACGAAATCGGGTCGGATGGGCAGCTCGCGGTGCCCGCGGTCGATCAGGGCGGCGAGCCGGACGACGCGGGGACGGCCGTAGTCCCCGAGGGCGTCGAGCGCCGCGCGAATGGTGCGGCCGGAGAACAGCACGTCGTCGACGAGGACGACGGTCTTGCCGTCCACTCCCCCGGCGGGGATGCGGCTGGGCTGAGGGTTGCGGGTGGGATGCCGCCCGAGGTCGTCACGATAGAGCGTGACGTCGAGGGCCCCGAACGGGATGTCCTGGCCCGAGATCTGGCTCACGAGCCCGGCGACGCGCTCGGCGAGGAGGACGCCGCGGGTGGGAATGCCGAGAATGACGAGGTCGTCTGCGCCGCGGTTGGACTCGAGGATCTCGTGAGAGATGCGAGTCAACGCCCGGGCAATGTCAGCCTGGTGAAGCACGGTTCGCGCGCTCATTCAGACTCCCTTCTCCGCCTCTCTGGACGGTGTTAAAGGTTGCCGATAGTGAGAATCAGCCTAGCAGGATCACGCCTCGTACAACTCGAGCGGCAGGCCATCCGGGTCGAAGAAGAAGAGCATCTTGCGGCCCGTGTGCGGGTCGATGCGCACCTCTTCGACGCGCACCTGCTGCTCGACGAGCTCTTCGCGGCAGGCCTCGACGTCGTCGACCGCGAACGCGAGGTGGCGCAGGCCCTGGGCTTCGGGGCTCGGGCGCACCGGGGCGTTCGGGAAAGAGAACAGCTCGATGAGGTACTCGCCGTTCAGGGCGAGATCGCCCATCCAGCTGTCGCGCTCGGCGCGATACACCTCGGTGAGGAGTTCGCAGCCGAGCACGCGCTGATACCAGGCCTTGGACGCCTCGTAGTCGCTCGCGATGATCGCGATGTGGTGGACGCGTTTGAGTTTCATGAGCGCCTCAGTTTCTTGCGGGGGTGATATGACGCCTAGATGGCGGCGTTCGACTGGGCGATCTTGGCCAGCAGGCCGTTGATGAACCCGGCCGAGTCGTCGGTCGACAGCGTCTTGGCCGCCTCGACCGCTTCATCGATGGCTACGGCCGTGGGAACCTCATCGTTGAAGAGGATCTCCCAGACGCCCATGCGCAGGATGGCGCGGTCGAGCGTGGGCATGCGCTGCAGCGTCCAGCCCTGCGCGTAGCTCTCGATCTGCTCGTCGATTTCGTCGCGGTTGTCGATCACGCCGTCAACGATGTCACGCGCGTAAAGCCAGGATGCTTCTCGCTGCGGCTCGCTGGCCGCGCGTTTGGCTTCTTCTTGCAGGGCATCGGCGAAGTCCATCTCGCGCAGGTCGGCGACGTAGAGGATATCGATGGCCCGTTTGCGGGCCTTAGTGCGGGCGCTCACTAGTCGTTGACGCGACCCAGGTAGTCACCGGTGCGGGTGTCGACCTTGACCTTGGTGTTCTGCTCGACGAAGAGGGGCACCTGGATCTGGTAGCCGGTCTCGACGGTGGCGGGCTTGGTGCCGCCGGTCGAACGGTCGCCCTGCAGGCCGGGCTCGGTGTAGGTGATCTCGAGCACGACGGATGCGGGCAGATCGACGTAGAGCGGGTTGCCGTTGTTGAGTGCGATGGTGACCGTCTGGTTCTCGAGCAGGAAGTTGGCGGCATCGCCGACGACGGCTGCGGGAACGTTGATCTGGTCGTAGTCGGTCGCGTCCATGAAGACGTAGTTGTCGCCGTCGTTGTAGAGGTAGCTGTATTCGCGGCGGTCGACGTTCTCGATGTCGATCTTGGTGCCCGCGTTGTAGGTCTTGTCGACGACCTTGCCGGTCATGACGTTCTTCATCTTGGTGCGCACGAAGGCGCCGCCCTTGCCCGGCTTCACGTGCTGGAACTCGATGACGTTCCACAGCTGGCCGTCGATGTTCAGGACCACGCCGTTCTTGATGTCAGCGGTAGATGCCATGGGGTTTTGGTGTCCGTTCGTGAGGTGTGGAGGAGGCATCCGCGATGCCCGACGTTCGAGTTTAGCGGCAGACGGGTTTCGCGGCCAATGGAGTGCGGTCTAGCGCGTGAGCAGGTAGTGCAGGGCGAGGCGGTAGGAGTCGAAGCCGAAGCCCGCGATGACGCCCGTGGCCACGCCCGAGATGACGCTCGTGTGGCGAAAACGCTCGCGCGCGTGGGGGTTCGAGATGTGCACCTCGATGAGCGGGATGTCTGCCGTGTGCAGCTGGGCCGCCGCATCCCGAAGCCCGTAACTGTAGTGCGTGAAGGCCGCGGGGTTGAGGATGACGGGGGTGCGCGTGTCGACGGCCTCGTGCAACCAGTGGATGAGCTCGGACTCGTCGTCGGTCTGGCGCAGGTCAATCGCGACGGGAGCGGCGCCGCCGACGCCCCCGATTGCGCCGGCCACCCGCGCCGCGTCTTCGGTCAACGCCGTGCGCAGCGATTCGAGGTCGGCAGAACCGTAGACGTCGGGTTCGCGCGAGCCGAGCCGGCCGAGGTTCGGGCCGTTGAGGACAAGGATGCGGTCGGTCATGGCTGTCAGCGTAGCGCCGCTCACGACGCGATCTCTTGGTACGCGGCGAAGAGCAGCGAGGTGTCGGGGCTCGTGAGCACCGTCGGCTTGCCGATCTCGTCGAGAACGATGAAACGCAGCATGCCCGAGCGCACCTTCTTGTCCTTCTTCATGGTGGCGAGGAGCGTGGGCCAGCGGCCGGCCGGGTACTCGTGCGGCAGCGAGAGTGAGTCGAGGATGCGTCGGTGGCGGTCGACGGCCTCGTCGGAGAGCCGACCCGCGAGGCGCGAGAGCTCGGCGGCGAACATCATGCCGACGCCGACGGCCGCGCCGTGCCGCCACTGGTAGCGCTCGGCGTGCTCGACGGCGTGGCCGAGCGTGTGGCCGTAGTTGAGGATTTCTCGCAGGCCGGCCTCACGGAAGTCCTCGCCGACGACGCGCGCCTTCAGGCCGATCGCCAGCTCGATGACGCGGCGGAATTCGGGGGTGGACGGATCGGTCGCGCGGTCGACATCCGCTTCGACGATGTCGAGGATCTCGGTCTCGGCGATGAAGCCCGCCTTGACGACCTCGGCGAACCCGGCGAGGATCTCGTTCTTCGGAAGGCTGTCGAGCAGGTCGAGGTCGGCGAGGACGGCGGCGGGGGCGTAGAACGAGCCGACGAGGTTCTTGCCCTCATTGGTGTTGATGCCGGTCTTGCCGCCGATGGAGGCGTCGACCATGCCGAGCACCGTGGTGGGGATCTGGATGAGGCGCACGCCGCGCAGCCAGGTGGCCGCGACGAAACCGGCGAGGTCGGTGACGGCGCCTCCCCCGAAGCCGATGACGGCGTCGGTGCGTGCGAAGTCGGCCTGGCCGAGGATCTGCCAGCAGAAAGCGGCCACCTCGACGCGTTTCGCGCCCTCGGCGTCGGGCACCTCCGCGAGCATCACCTCGTAGTGTTCGCTGAGCTCGGCGCGCAGCTTCTCGGCCTTGGCGCCGACCGTGGGCGTGTGCACGATGAGCACCTTGCGCACGGCGTCGCCCAAATCGGTGGGCAGGTCGCCGAGGATGCCGCGGCCGATGCGGATGGGGTAAGGCGTGGTGCCGGGAACCTCGATCACGGTCGTGCCAGTTGGGCCGGTAGCGCCGGAGGCGCTGGGCGTGCCGGCCGCGCTCTCGGCGGTGCCGGTGGCGGTGCCGTTGGCGCTGCCGTTGTCGATGCTGTCGGCGCTGCCGTTTTCGGTGGTGCTCATGCTTTCTCCTTCGCCCAGGTGGCGATGCGATCGGCGATCTGCATGATCGGGCCGGTCGATGTGTCGAATGTGACGCTCGCGAGCGACTCGTAGATGTGGGCGCGCTCGTCGTAGATGCGCTGCCAGTTCTCGATGCCGTCGGCGAGCAGGGGGCGGGCGTCGGTCGAGATGCGGGCCGCGACGGCCTCTGCGGTGACGGTCAACAGCACGACGGGATGCTGCCGCAGATCGTTCTGGGTTTCCTCGTCGAGGATGGCTCCCCCGCCGAGCGAGACGACGGCCTTCTCGGTGAGGGCTTGGCTCACGGCCTCGCGCTCCAGGCGGCGGAAGTACTCTTCGCCGTGCTCGCGGAAGATGTCCGTGATCGGGCCGTGCTGGGTCACGACACGTTTGTCGGTGTCGACGAACGGAACGCCCAGTGTGCGGGCGACCCGACGTCCGACCTTTGTCTTGCCGCTACCCATCGGCCCGATGAGCACGACCGGGAGCGGCGGATGCTCGGCCACGATCCCTATGCTCCGGCGCGGGTCTCGGCGCCGCTGTCGTTGTCGTTGTCGGTGGCGACGTCAGTGCTGATGTCGTTGCCGTAGTCGTTGTCGGTGCTCGGGGTCGTTCCCCAGACGCTCGGCGGTGCAACGGTGGCGTCCTGCCCGGTACGCAGTTCGGCGGGGATGGCGGCGAGGTAGGCCTTCAGGTTGCGACGGGTCTCCTCGATGGAGTCGCCGCCGAACTTCTCGAGGACCGAGTTCGCGAGCACGAGCGCCACCATTGCCTCGGCGACGACACCCGCGGCGGGCACGGCGCACACGTCGGAACGCTGGTGGTGCGCACCCGCTGCCTCGCCGGTTGCGACATCCACCGTGCGGAGCGAGTGCGGAACCGTGGCGATGGGCTTCATGCCGGCGCGCACGCGCAGGACGGTGCCCGTCGACATACCGCCCTCGGTGCCACCCGCCTTATCGCTCGAGCGCAGGATCTCGTCGCCGATCTGGAACAGCTCGTCGTGCGCTTCGCTGCCGCGGCGCGTGGTGGTGAGGAAACCGTCGCCGATCTCGACGCCCTTGATGGCCTGGATGCCCATGAGCGCCTGGGCCAGCTGGCCGTCGAGGCGGCGATCCCAGTGCACGTGCGAACCGAGCCCGGGGGGAAGGTTGTAGGCGAGCACCTCGACGACGCCGCCCAGCGTGTCACCCGTGTGCTTGGCGTCGTCGACCTCGGCCACCATGCGCGCGCTTGTGGCCGCGTCGAAACAGCGCAGCGGATCGGCGTCGAGTGCGTCGACATCGGACGGCTTCGGTAGAGCGGAGCCTTCGGGCACGCGAACTGGCCCGATCGAGAGCGTGTGGCTGACGAGCTCGATGCCGAGTTCGCCCAGGAAGGAACGGGCGACGGCGCCGAGGGCGACGCGCGCGGCGGTCTCGCGGGCGCTCGCGCGTTCGAGGATGGGTCGGGCCTCGTCGAAGCCGTACTTCTGCATGCCGACCAGGTCGGCGTGACCCGGGCGCGGGCGCGTGAGCGGGGCGTTGCGGCCGCGAGATGTCTCGGTGGCCTCGACTTTCTCGGGGCTCATGACCTCGACCCATTTGGGCCATTCGGTGTTGCCGATGCGCAGGGCGATGGGGCTGCCGAGGCTTTCACCGTGGCGCACGCCGCCCGAGATGGTGAGCTGGTCCTCTTCGAACTTCATGCGCGAGCCGCGCCCATAGCCGAGTTTGCGGCGGGCGAGATCGGCACGGATGGAGTCGAGTGATACGGGAATCCCGGCAGGCAGACCCTCGATGATGGCAACGAGTTCTGGGCCGTGGGACTCGCCTGCGGTGAGCCAACGAAGCATTGTTCCATCCTTCCACATCCGCTGGGCGTGCCCTCGCAGATGACGGCCGCGTTGTGGGCGCTCCCTTCGTGGCGGGCTCTCCCTACGTCGCGGGGCGCGAGATGGCGACGGCGGCGAACATCGCGCTGAGGATGGCGGCTTCGTCGGGGAGCACGGCGAGGGGATCGCCGAGCACGAAGATGCGCACCTGGACGAGGGCCTGGTGCACGAGCATGTCCAACCCGCTGGCGGCTCGGCTGCCCAGCGCGGCCCACTGTTGCCCGAGCGCACTCGGCCAGGGGTCGTAGGCGACGTCGAGCAATGTCGAGCGGGCGATCAGCTCGTCGGGCAGCGGATGCTCGAGCGAGGCCGTGCCCGGAAGCGTCGAGATGACGGCATCCACACCGTTGAGGTCGGCCCAGCCGGACGCCAATTCGCGCACGCGGAGCGCCACACCGAGTTCGTCGGCGACGTCGTGGAGCGGCTCGGCTCGCTGCGCCGAGCGCGCGGCCACCGTGACGTCACGCGCGCCCAGTTGTGCCAGCGCGGCCAGTGCGGAGGCGGCGGTCGCGCCGGCGCCCAGGACGAGTCCGTGGCCGACGCTCGACGTTCCCGCGTCGCGCAGTGCGCCGACGATGCCCGCGACATCGGTGTTGAACCCGTGGCTGCGGCGGTCGGGCGCGTCGTCGAGCAGCAACGTGTTCACGGCCCCCGTGACCTGCGCGGTGCGGTCGAGCGTGTCGGACAGCGCGAACGCCTGCTGTTTGAGGGGCATGGTGAGCGAGAGCCCGCGCCACTCGGACCCGAGGGCCGAGACGACATCGGCGAGCTGCGCGACCTCGACCTGACGCCGGTCGTAGACCCAGTCCAGGCCCAGCGCGCGATAGGCCGCGGCGTGCAGATCGGGCGATTTCGAGTGCTCGATGGGCGATCCGAACACGGCGAGGCGGCGAGGGTCCGATGAGGCTCCCCCGGTCAGATGAACCGACGAGGCGACGCCGCCGTCGGCCGTCTCGGCCGTCTCGCTACCCGCCATAGTCGGGGTTGTCCTTCATCCATTGCTGCCACTTGCGCACGCCGGCCTCGTGCTCCTCGAGCGTGTTCGAGAAGACGGTCTCGCCGGTTTCGAGGTTCCAGGTGACGAAGTACAGCCAGGAGCCGTCGGCCGGGTGCACGGCCGCGTCGATGGCGATATCGCCGGGGTTCGAGATCGGGCCGATGACCATGCCGGGGTGCACGTAGGTGTTGTACGGGTTGTTGGCGTCGGCCCGTTCGGCGTCGGTCGTCGTGACGAGGTGCGTGTTGCCGGTGCCGTATGCAACCGTCGCGTCTGATTGCAACAGGCCGCTCGGCCAGAGCGCCGGGTCCGACCGGTTGAGGAACACGCGAGCAACCTTCGGGTAGTCGTCGCGTAGTCCGGCCTCGCGCTGCACGAGCGCCGCGAGCACGACGGTCTTCCAGCGGTTCTCGGGCGCGACCCCGGCCTTGTCGAGCGCCTCGTACATGCGGTCGACGAGGCGCTTGAGGATGTCGTGAGCTGGCGTGTTGGGTTCGAAATCGTAGGTCGCGGGGAACAGGAAACCTTCGAGGGTTTTCGCTTCCGCGGGCAATCCGAACGATGCGGTGTCGGCGGCGGCGGCGTTGAGGTCGTCGACGGAGACGCCGGTGCCCGACGAGATGAGGTCGAACGCATCCTTCATGGCGGTGCCCTCGGGGATGACGAAGCCGTTCGCCTGCTTGGATGCGGGGTCTTGCAGGGCATCCAATGCTGCCTGCGCGCTCATCTTCTTGGCCAGGGCGTAGGTGCCGGGCTGGAAAACGGGCGAGTCGGCCTGGGCCAACAGAAGCTGGTAGAACGCGTCCTGGGATGCGATGACACCCTCGTCTTTGAGTGTCTTCGCGATGTCTGAACCGTTGTCACCCGAGATGATGGTGACGAGGACTTCGCCGCTGCCGGACCCTTCGTAGTCGTCGGGTTCGTTGGTGGCGAAGATCGAGGTGATTCCGGGCACGATGGCGTTCCAGGCATAGACGCCGCCACCCACGATGAGGGCGAGGACGATCACGATGACGATCCCGGCGATGAGGCCTTTGCGGCTCTTCTTCTCGGGCTGGTCGTAGCCGAGGTGTGTCGAGCGGCGGCGGTCCGAGCGCGACGACGTCGCAGCAACGGGCCCGCTTGCGGCCGGCTCGTCTCCCGGGGTGGTCTCAACGGCACCGGTGATCACGCGCAGCCATTCCGCGTCTGAGGGCTCCTGGCGCTTGGTGATATCGGAAGAGTCGTCGGCAGCACTGCCGGTGCTCGCGCCGGCGCGGGAGTCGGCGACCGCCGCGGTGCCCGCGGTCGTCCTCGGTGCGTTGGTGTCGTTCTGGTCCAGCCGCGATTCGGCCGACGAGACACCTGTGCCCGCGGCCCGGTCGGCACGGCCCGAGCTGGCGTCGGACACGGGCCGCGCCGAGCGGTCAGCGTCTGTCGGCGTCACACTCGGCATCGAGCCGTGCGTCGCGGCACGGCGCGCTGAGACCGGTGATGCTTGCTCGGCAGCAGCTGCTTCTGCATCGGCCTCGGCGCGCGCCCGACGCTCCTCGGCCTGGGCGCGACGGGATCGTTCTTCGCGCTGCAGGCGCTCCTCCGTGCTCTGGCGCTGCGTCCGTTCACCATCGCTCGGTGCGGCCGCCTGTTTCTCGGTCACGCGCGCCCGGACGGCTTCGTTTTCGCGGCCGGCTCGTGCGCGAATTTCTGCTGCGGCCTCGGCCTGCGCGGCTTCGTCGCGGCGACGTCGTGCCGTCTCGTCCGACGGGTGCAAATCCGAGGATGTCTCGCGTTCGTCCTGCGCACGTTCGGCTGCCTCGCGGCGTTCGCGCCGAGACAGCTCGCGTTTCGATCCCGCGGCGCCCGAGGGATAAGCGCTGTCGGAATTGCCGAAGATGTGATGGAACGGGTCTTGAGAGTCGGGTTTCTCAGCCACGAATGGGGGGTCCTTCGTTCGGGGCGACGATCACGCCGGGCGGCGTGCCACCACCGCGCTCAGCGTCGAGGGCATGTTGCAAAATGATGACCGCTGCGACTTGATCGACAATCTTACGGCTCGACTTCTGGCTCTTTCCTGAAACCCGGAGCGCCGAGTGCGCCGACACCGTCGAGAGGCGCTCGTCGACGAGGCGAACCGGCCGCGGGCTGGCCCCGGCCAATCGGGCGGCGAACTCGAGTGCATCGGCTGTGGACGCCGTGTGGGTGCCCGCGAGCGACAACGGCAATCCGACGACGAGTTCGAGGGCATCCGCCTCGTCGGCGATGGCGATTATGCGCTGGATGTCGGAACCGCCGTCACCCGCCCGAGCCACCGTTTCAACGGGCGTCGCGAGCATGGCGAACCGGTCGCTCTGGGCGACCCCGATGCGCACCTTGCCCACATCGACGCCGATGCGGATGCCCTGCCGAACCTCGGTCATCTGCTAACGAGCCACCTGGTCGGTGATGGCGGTGAGCGCTGCGTCGATGGCCGACACGTCGGACCCGCCACCCTGTGCCAGATCGTCCTTGCCGCCGCCGCCGCCGCCGAGAACCTGAGCCGCGGTCTTGGCCAGCGCGCCGGCCTTGATCCCGGCGTCGCGTGCGGCCTGGTTGGTCGCGACGATCACCACGGGTCGACCGTTGACATCGCCCGCGATCGCCGCAAGGGCCGCATCGCTGCCGAGGCGCTCACGCACACTCGTGGCCAGCTGACGCAGGTCGTCCTGCGAACCGACCGCTCCGGCGTTCTGGGCCACGACGAGGGTCTGACCGACGCGAGCAGCGGACTCGACGAGCTGCGGCACCCGCTGGCTGAGCGCCTGCGATTCGAAGGCCTGGATCTTCTTCTCGGCCTGCTTGAGGTTGGCGACCAATTCGGCGATCTTCTCGGGCAGTTGCTCGCGAGGCGTCTTGAGCGATGACGTGAGCTCGCTGACCAGTGCACGCTCGGCTGCGAGGTCACGGAACGCTTCCAGGCCGACGAGGGACTCGACGCGGCGGTTGGTCGAACCGACCGACGACTCGCTGACGAGACTGATCAAGCCGATCTCGGAGCTGCGCTCGACGTGGGTTCCCGCGCACAATTCGCGCGACCAGGGTCCGCCGATGTCGACGACGCGAACGACGTCGCCGTACTTCTCGCCGAAGAGAGCCATCGCGCCGAGGGACTTGGCCTCGTCGATGGGCAGCTCGCGCGTGACGACCTCGAGGTTGTCACGCACTGCGTTGTTCGAGATCTCTTCGATCTCGCTGCGGGTCTCGGGCGAGAGGGCCTGGTTCCACGAGAAGTCGAGCCGCAGGTAACCGGCCTTGTTGTAGGAGCCCGACTGGTGGGCGTTGGGGCCGAGAACCTGACGCAGAGCGGCGTGGATGAGGTGGGTGCCCGAGTGCGCCTGTCGTGCACCGCGGCGGTAGTTCGGGTCGACGACGCTCGTTGCGACATCATCGACACCCACCTCGCCGAACGTGACCTGCACCTTGTGGCTGATGAGCCCCTTGATGGGCTTCTGCACGTCGAGCACCTCGAGTTCGAACCCGGTGCCCACGATGAGTCCCTGGTCGGCGTCCTGGCCGCCCGACTCGGCGTAGAGGGATGTCTCGGCGAGGATGACCTCGGCGATGTCACCTGCCTGGGCCTTCTGCACGGATTCGCCGTCGACGATGAGCCCGAGCACACGGGACTCGGTCTGCAGCTCGGTGTAACCCGTGAACGTCGTCTCGCCGTGAGCGCGGAAGGCGCCGTAAACCGAGAGGTCGGCCAGAGCCGTCTTCTTCGACTTGGCATCGGCCTTTGCCCGCTGGCGCTGCTCGCTCATCAGGCTGTCGAACGCTGTGCGGTCGACCGTGAGGCCCGCTTCCTGAGCGATCTCGAGCGTGAGGTCGATGGGGAAACCGTAGGTGTCGTGCAGCAGGAAGGCCGTGTTGCCGGGCAGAGTCTGAGCGCCCGTCTGCTTGGTCTTGTCGACGGCCAGGTCGAGGATGGTCGTGCCGCTCGCGAGCGTGCGGAGGAACGTCTCCTCTTCGCCGTAGGCGACCTGCGAGATGCGCGAGAAGTCGGTGTCGACCTCGGGGTAGGCGGCCATCATGGCCTGACGCGATGCATCGAACAGCTCGGGGAACGTCGCCGTCTCGACGCCCAGCAGGCGCATGGCGCGCACGGTGCGGCGCATGAGGCGACGCAGGATGTAGCCGCGGCCTTCGTTCGACGGTGTCACTCCATCGCTCATGAGCATGAGCGACGAGCGCACGTGATCCGCGATGACGCGCATGCGGATGTCGTCGCCGTGGTCGGCACCGTAGCGGCGGCCGCTCAACTCGGCGGCTCGATCGAGAACCGGTCGGACCTGATCGATCTCGTACATGTTCTCGACGCCCTGCTTGAGGAAAGCGACGCGCTCGAGACCCATGCCGGTGTCGATGTTCTTCTTGGGAAGCTCGCTGACGATGCGGAAGTCCGTCTTGCTCTGCACGTTGTCGACGAGGTACTGCATGAACACGAGGTTCCAGATCTCGACGTAGCGGTCGTCATCCGTTGCCGGGCCACCGTCGCGGCCGTAAGCGGGGCCGCGGTCGAAGAAGATCTCGGAGCAGGGCCCGGCAGGGCCGGCCTGGCCGGTCGACCAGTAGTTCGTGTCGGCGCCCAGGCGCTGGATGCGCTCGTCGGGCAGACCGGCGATCTTTTTCCACAGCGAGATCGCTTCGTCGTCGTCTTTGTAGACCGTGACCCACAGGTCTTTGGGGTCGAAACCATAACCGCCGTCGGACTCGGACGACGTGAGCAGCTCCCACGCATAGCCGATGGCGCCCTCTTTGAAGTAGTCGCCGAAGGAGAAGTTGCCGTTCATCTGGAAGAACGTGCCGTGACGCGGGGTCTTGCCGACCTCTTCGATGTCACTCGTGCGGATGCACTTCTGCACGCTCGTCGCGCGCGGGTAGGGCGCGGGCACCAAACCGGTGAGGTACGGCACAAAAGGCACCATGCCGGCCACGGTGAACAGGAGGGTGGGGTCGTCGCTGACGAGGGAGGCCGAGGGGACGACTGTGTGCGAACGCTCGCCGAAGAAGTCGAGCCAGCGCTGACGAATATCTGCTGTTTTCATGATTCCGTTCAGGTGGTGCGGATGGGGGCGTGCCTCTGGCCGACGGGGGTGATCGACCGGCACCGCGGTTGACGCTTAGTTCTTGCGAAGCTCGTCGAGGGTCTCTTGGGCCTCGTCGACGATGGTGTCGATGCGTTCTTTGAGCTCGGCTTCGCGTTCTTTATAGGCGTCGCCGATCGTCTCGGTGAACTCGCGGATGCGGGAGTCCACGTCTTCGAAGAAGTCGCGACCGCGTTGGCTCTTGTTGATCTCGTGGGCGACCACGAAACCGGCACCAACGCCCACGATCAGCCAGAAGACGTTCTTCATGCGTTTCTCCTCAGAGTCGACGATCAGGGACAGCCTGACAATCCTAGCCGGATGCTTCCCGCCCATCCCGTCGGCACAGGGACCCGGGAGAAAACAGTCGTTCTCGCCCTGTGGAGAACGATCCGCACACCGGATGCCGTCGCCGGGAACGCCGAAGGGGGCCACGGACGAACCGTGACCCCCTTCGGGCTGAACTCTGTGTCGTACTAGCGCGCGGCGTAGTACTCGACGACGAGCTGAACTTCACACGTGACGGGAACTTCGGCACGCTTCGGGCGACGAACGAGTCGCGCCTGGAGCTTGTCGAGCTCGACCTCGAGGTAGCCCGGAACCTTGGGCAGAACCTCGGCGTGACCGCCGGCGGCTGCGACCTGGAAGGGCTCGAGGCCTTCGCTGCGCTCCTTGACGTGCACGAGCTGACCCGGCTTCACGCGGAAGGACGGGCGGTCGACGAGCTGGCCGTCGACGAGGATGTGACGGTGCACGACGAGCTGGCGGGCCTGCGAGGTGGAGCGGGCGAAACCGGCACGCAGGATGACGGCGTCGAGACGCATCTCGAGCAGCTCGACCAGGTTTTCACCGGTCAGGCCGTCGGCGCGACGAGCTTCCTGGAACGCGATCTTGAGCTGCTTCTCGCGAATGCCGTACTGGGCGCGCAGACGCTGCTTCTCGCGCAGACGAACGGCGTAGTCGGAGTCGGCCTTGCGCTTGGTGCGGCCGTGCTCACCGGGAGCGTAGGGACGCTTCTCGAGGTACTTTGCTGCCTTCGGGGTGAGGGCGATGCCGAGCGACCGCGACAGGCGGGTCTTGCTGCGGGTACGTGACTTGGTAGACACGGTTTCCTTTCGTGGAATTCTGAAGAGTGGATGTCAGCGCCGCTCGGCTCTCACTCGCACACACCGAGGCGCATGCGAGGGATCGCTGAGGAGCGATGCAAAATCAGAGGGGTTGACCGGGCCGTTCGGCTACAGAACGTTTCCCATCGATCGCTGGTGTCGCGCAGCCGCACGCTCAACCGGATCTTTGGCCTCATAGATCGTAGCACGACGAACGCCCGTCGGCCCGGATGCCACGGCGCCGCGTTTCGCTCGCGTCACTTCTCCCCGCGCACGATTCGCATGAGCTTTGCGAGGCGGGACGAAACGTCGCGCTCGTTGCCGTGATTGGTGGGTGTGTAGTACCGCACGTTGCGCAGCTCGTCGGGGAGGTACTGCTGCTCCGCGACGCCCAGGTCGGTGTCGTGCGGATAGCGGTAACCCTTACCGTGTCCGAGACGTTTGGCGCCGGCGTAATGGGCATCGCGCATGGGCTTGGGCACGCGGCCGAACGCTCCCGCCCGGACATCCGCGATGGCTTTGTCGATGGCGAGGTAAGACGCGTTCGATTTCGCCGCGGTGGCGAGATAGACGACGGCTTGTGCGAGCGGGATGCGCCCCTCGGGCATTCCGATGAACTGGACCGCGTCGGCGGCGGCAACGGCGACACCGAGTGCGTTGGGGTCGGCCATTCCGATGTCTTCGGAGGCCGAGATGATGATGCGGCGAGCGATGAAGCGCGGGTCCTCCCCCGCTTCGATCATGCGCGCCAGATAGTGCAGTGCCGCGTCGACGTCGGAACCCCTGATCGATTTGATGAACGCACTGATGACGTCGTAGTGCTCGTCACCGTTGCGGTCGTAGCGCAGGAGCGCGCGATCGACGGCCGACGACACGATATTGGCGGTGATACGGGGCCGCGCCGGGCCGTCCGAGGCCGCAGAACTCCGGGACTCCGACTCTGCGTCGTCATCTGATTCGTCGTCTTCGCCGGCGTAGCTTCCGTTCTCGTCGTTTTCGTTCTCGTTTGTGCCGCCCTCGTCGGTGCTGCTCTCGTCGGTGCTGCTCGCGTCGTTGCCGCTCCGAACCTTCTCGCTCTGCGCGTTCTCGGCGGCTTCGACCAGATCGGGCACCGCGTTGGCCAGCGAATCGGCACTCACCGATGCTGCTTCGAGCGCCGTGAGCGCCCGCCGCGCATCGCCCGAGGCCAGACGGATGATCGTATCCATGGCCTCGTCGGTGACCTCGAAGCGCCCACCCAAGCCGCGAGGGTCGTCGACGGCACGCTGCACGACGGTGCGCAGATCGTCGTCGCTCAGCTGCTCGAGCGTGAGGAGAAGGGAACGCGAGAGAAGAGGGGAGATGACCGAGAACGAGGGATTCTCCGTCGTCGCCGCAACGAGGATGACCCAGCCGTTCTCAACGCCGGGGAGAAGGGCGTCTTGCTGAGCCTTGGTGAAGCGGTGGATCTCATCGAGGAATAAGACGGTGGACAAACCGTAGAGATCGCGGCTCGTCATGGCTTCTTCCATGACCTGCCGCACGTCTTTCACACCGGCCGTGACGGCCGACAACTCGACGAAGCGGCGCCCCGAACTATGTGCGATCGACTGAGCGATCGTGGTTTTACCCGTGCCGGGAGGGCCCCACAGGATGACCGAGGCAGAGCCCTTGGCGCCCGAGGCATCCGTCGCCAGACTGACGAGAGGCGACCCGGGTTTCAGCAGGTGACGCTGCCCTGCGACCTCGTCGAGGCTCTTCGGACGCATGCGCACCGCGAGGGGCACCGCCCCCGAGAACATGCCACTGCCCGCCAACGTGTGCCTCTCTCATGCCGGTCGCCTGTCGTGACGTCTGCCGTGCGGCCGGAAAGAGCCGCCTGTTCAGGCTAGCCGCAACCACCGACACTGCGGATGCGTGGGCGCGCGGCATCCGCTCGGCTCGTCGTTTGTCCGCCCGAAGCTTCGAACAATAGAGTTCTCCTGGCGACACCGGACCGTCGCCGTCCGCACGCCGATGCGACCCCGCCCTGCAGCACCGTCGAGGAGTACCCGTGGCCCCCAACAAGAGCACCGACCGAGCGAGCCGAGAGTCGCGCGAACGTCTGCGCGGCTATGAGGCCCGGCAGACGGTGCACCGGCACAAGATCGCTCGTCGGCGACGCGACAACTGGATCGCCGCCATCGCCTTCGTCGTGGTGATCGCCGCCGTCACGGGCGCGCAGATCTTCTACTTCTCGGGCGGCCCGGGCACGCCCGCCGCCACGCCGACGGCCAGCGCCACGCCGACGCCGACTCCGGGAGAAACACCCTCCACCACGGAGAACACGGGCGACGTGCCCTCGGCCGACGTCTCTGAGAACCGCACCTGGTCCGGCACGATGACCATCAACGGCATTCCGCTCGGTATCGACCTCGACGGGGCCGCGGCGCCCCAGGCCGTCGCCTCCTTCGTCACCCTCGTGCAGAACACGTTCTACGACGGTCTCACGTGCCACCGTCTCACCACGGGCGGCGCCGCCGTACTACAGTGCGGAGATCCGGAGGGAACGGGCTCGGGCGGACCCGGCTGGTCCTTCGGGCCCGTCGAGAACACGCCCGCCGACAATGTCTACCCCGCGGGAACGATCGCCATGGCCCGCCTCGGCGACAACGGGTACAGCAACGGCAGCCAGTTCTTCATCGTCTACGAAGACACCACCCTCCCGGCCGATGCAGCGGGCGGCTACACCGTGCTCGGACAGGTGACCTCGGGCCTCGACACGCTCAACACCGACATCACGAGCAAAGGCACGGCGGATGGCTCGGGCGACGGCACCCCGGCAGTGCCCACGACCATCGACTCGATCACCGTTCAATAACGTCCCGAGTCAATCCCCGCAAGATCGGCGTTCGCGCGGACTGCCGACGTAATAGGCTGGGACCAGTTTCCGGTCGCGCGCTCTGCGCGACACCCGCAGCAAGGTGAGGCACGTGTCAACTACCGAACAGCAACCGTGGGGCCGCGTCGATGAGACCGGCACCGTATTCGTCCGCGAGGGCGACGAGTGGCGCACCGTGGGGCAATATCCCGACGGAACCCCCGAAGAGGCCCTGGCCTATTTCGAGCGCAAATTCACCGACCTGGCCGGTCAGGTCACGTTGCTCGAGCAGCGGGTCAAGCGCGGTGCTCCCGCGGCTGACGTGCAGAAGGCAGCGTCTCGGCTGAGCGCTGCGTTGACCGAACCCAACGCCGTCGGTGACATTGCCGCCCTGCGCGCCCGCGTCGCTGCCCTCGACACCACGGTCGAGGCGCTCACCGAGCAGCAAAGCGAAGAAGCCAAAGCCGCCGTCACCGAGGCGCTCGCCTACCGTGAGTCGATCGTTGTCGAGGCCGAATCACTCGCCGCGGGTGACCCCGCCAAGACGCAGTGGAAGCAGGCCACCGAGCAGATCACCGAGCTTTTCGCCCGCTGGCAGGCGCATCAGCAAGACGGCCCGAAGCTGCCGAAGGGTGACGCGAACGAGCTGTGGAAGCGGTTCCGCACCGCACGCTCCACCATCGAGGCCAACCGCCGGGCGTTCTTCGCCGAACTCGACAGCGTCCACCGCGACGCCAAGACCAAGAAGCAGAAGCTCATCGAGCGTGCCGAAGCCCTCGTGCCGCAGGGCGCCGATGGCGTGCACGCCTATCGCGGTCTGCTCGACGAGTGGAAGCTCGCGGGTCGAGCTGGCAAGCGCCACGACGACGCTCTCTGGGCGCGCTTCAAGGCTGCCGGCGACGCGATCTACGGTGCGAAGTCCGAGGTCGACGCACGCGACAACGTCGAATACCAGGAGAACCTCGACCTGAAGTTGGCCCTGCTGACCGAGGCTGAGCCCATCCTCGAGATCAAGGACCGCGATAAAGCCCGCCAGGCCCTCACAGCCATCCAGCGCCGCTGGGATGAGATCGGCCGCGTGCCCCGCGACCAGGTCAAGCCCGTCGAAGAGCGCTTGCGCAAGGTCGAACAGCACGTGCGCGGCCTCGACGAGGAGTTCTGGGAGAAGAACAACCCCGAGCGCAAGGCCCGTTCCGAGGGTCTCGCCGGTCAGCTGAACGCGGCCATCGAGAAGCTCGAGGCCGAGCTCGAGGAGGCGAAAGCCTCTGGCAACTCGGCAAAGGTCGCCGAGGCCACGGAAGCGCTCGAAGCTCGCAAGGTGTGGCTCAACGCACTGGGTTAGACCGCTGCGGGTTAGGCCCCGCGGGCTAGCCCCTTCTGCAACGACGAACTCGCGTCCTGGCATTCGGCCAGACGCGAGTTCGTCCGTTAAGCAGTGGTCACATGTCCCCCCTTTCCCGTCGAATTGGTCGCATGCCCCCTCTCCACCGTTATTGGACGGTCGGGTTCTCCACAGAAACCACGGTGGGGCGCCGTCAGGGGGCACACTCCGTCACACTGGTGACATGGCTTACGCGCTGCCCGCGACTCTCGGACCGGATGTCCTCCCCCGGCCAGAACTGCAGGCACTCGTGCTCGACGGTGAGCTGTGGCCGCTCGATCGCACCTTCCACGCCGTTGATGAGCCCGATCGCCCGGGCTTGAGGGCTGATGCCCTTTTCCGCGTGTTCCTCTTCGACCTCTCGCGCCGGCATGGTACGAGGGCGCAACAATCCGCGAGCAAGCGGATGGCGGCGCCCCCAACCGAGGCCCCACCGTTCGTCGCCGGTGGCCTCAGCGCGGCGTGGGTGCACGGCGCGATCCTCGCCCCGCCACGCGTGCACGAGCTGCTCGCGCGAGCCCCCGCGCGCGTTCCCGTCCCCCCGCTCGCCGACGCCTGGTCGGTCGGGCAGGCGCACGTTCATGAGGACGACGTGTGCCTCAGAGGTGGTTGGCCGGTGCTCACCGAGCTGGCCACGGGCATGGCGATTGCCAAGACGCTGGTGGGCGTGGACGACACGGCGCGGAAGCGTGGACGACCTCGTCCGCCCGAGCGAGACGACGGTGCCATTCGCGCGACTGCGCTCACGGCGATCCTCGTTCTCGCCGGGCTCGACACCGTCGACACCTACCTGGCGGGAGCACGACCGAGACGAGGAACGAGGGCGCACGAGGCGACCACGCTCATCGGCCGCATCGTGAACAATCTGAGGAGCGACAACTTCCTCGCCGCGCAACGCGAGGCGGCCCGGGCCGCTGAGCGCGCAGACGAATGCCCCGAATCCGATGTCAGGGAGATATCTTCGCCGTCGCGGCCCTGGGCAGAGGACGTCTCTCGCCGAAACATGACCGAAGCCGCCCCGAACGCCGCCCGCACGCGACTCACGGAACAGAAACGCTCGACGCCCTTGCGTGATCCACGCGAAAACGCGCCAGACGACGCTCGAGAGAGCACCTTCTGACGCGTTCTCGAGCGCTGAGAAACGCCTAGCCCGCGCTCACCCGGTAGACGTCGTAAACGGCCTCGATACGTCGCACGGCGTTCAGCACTCGGTCGAGATGCGTCGTATCGCCCATCTCGAACACGAAACGACTGAGCGCCAGACGGTCGCTATTGGTCGACACCGTGGCCGACAGGATGTTCACGTGGTACTCGCTGAGCACGCGCGTGACGTCGCTCAAGAGGCCCGCCCGATCGAGCGCCTCGACCTGGATCTGCACGAGGAACACGCTCTTCGAGGACGGCGCCCACTCGACCTCGATCATGCGCTCGGGTTCGTTGAGCAGCGACGTCACGTTGTGGCAATCGGCCTGGTGCACCGATACGCCTGAACCGCGCGTCACGAAGCCCACGATGTCGTCACCCGGAACGGGCGTGCAGCACTTCGCCAACTTCACCAGGATGTCGGGGGCGCCGCGCACGAGCACGCCGGAATCGCTGTGCGGCACCGGCCGCGTGCGACCGCGCACCGGGAAGTCGATGTCGGTGTTCTCGCTCTCGGCGTCGCCCTGCAGCAGGGCCGCGACCTTCTCGAGCACGGACTGCGTGGAGATGTGCCCCTCGCCCACCGCGGCGTACAGCGCCGACACGTCTTCGTAACGCATCTGCGCCGCCACCTCGGCGAACGAATCCTGATTCATGAGCTTCTGCAGCGGGAGGTTCTGTTTGCGCATGGCGCGGGCGATTGCATCCTTGCCCTGCTCGATCGCCTCGTCGCGTCGCTCCTTGGTGAACCACTGGCGGATCTTGTTGCGCGCGCGAGTGCTGCGCACGAAGTTCAGCCAGTCTTGGCTTGGGCCGGAGTCGGGGTTCTTCGAGGTGAACACCTCGACCACGTCGCCGCTGTTCAGCTCGGTCTCGAGCGGCACGAGTCGTCCGTTGACCTTCGAGCCCATCGTGCGGTGGCCGACCTCGGTGTGCACGGCGTACGCGAAGTCCACGGGGGTCGCACCGGCGGGCAGGCCGATGACCCGGCCCTTCGGGGTGAAGACGTACACCTCTTTGGCGCCGATTTCGAACCGCAGCGAGTCGAGGAACTCCCCCGGATCGGCCGTCTCGGCCTGCCAGTCGGAGATGTGGGCGAGCCAAGCCATGTCGGTGTCGTTCGACTTCGACGTCACGGACGGCGTCTTGCCGTTGACACGCTCTTTGTACTTCCAGTGCGCCGCGACACCGTACTCGGCGTGCTGGTGCATTTCGTGCGTGCGGATCTGGATCTCGACGGATTTGCCGCCCGGGCCGATTACCGTGGTGTGCAGCGACTGGTACAGGTTGAACTTCGGCGTCGCGATGTAATCCTTGAAACGACCCGGAATGGGCGTCCACCGCGCGTGGATGGCGCCCAACACGGCGTAACAGTCGCGCACCGAGTTGACGAGAACGCGGATGCCGACCAGGTCGTAGATGTCGTCGAACTCGCGACCCCGCACGACCATCTTCTGATAGATCGAGTAGTACTGCTTCGGGCGGCCGACGACCTTGCCCCGGATCTTCTGCGACTTCAGATCGTCGTTGACCGCATCGATGACATGCTGCACGAATTCTTCGCGCTGAGGCGTGCGCTGCCGCACCAGGCTCTCGATCTCGGCATAGATCTTCGGATAGAGCACGGCGAAGGAGAGGTCTTCGAGTTCCCACTTGATGGTCTGGATGCCGAGGCGGTGCGCGAGCGGCGCATAGATCTCGAGTGTCTCGGTGGCCTTCTTGCTCGCCTTCTCCGGCGGCACGAAACCCCAGGTGCGAGCGTTGTGCAGCCGGTCGGCGAGCTTGATGATGAGAACGCGGATGTCTTTCGACATGGCGACGATCATCTTGCGCACAGTCTCGGCCTGCGCGCTCTCGCCGTATTTCACCTTGTCGAGCTTGGTGACGCCGTCGACCAGCATCGCCACCTCGTCGCCGAACTCGGCCTGCAACTCGTCGAGGCCGTAGTCGGTATCTTCGACGGTGTCGTGCAGCAGCGCGGCGGCGAGGGTCTTCGGACCGATGCCGAGGTCGGCGAGGATCTGCGCGACCGCCAGCGGGTGCGTGATGTAGGGCTCGCCGCTTTGGCGTTTCTGACCGCTGTGGGCACGATCGGCGACGGCGTAGGCGCGCTCGAGGATCGAGAGATCGGCCTTGGGGTGGTGCAGGCGGGTGGTGCGCACGAGCCGATCGACGGCGCCCGCGGGTTGTGCTTTGGAGAAGATGCGCGGCACGAGGCGGCGCAACGACGCGGTGGAGGACTGTACGGCCTCGGACATATTCGCTCCTCCCACGGAATGAGACAACACTCCATTATCCCGCGAGATCGATCGCCCGAAGACCAGCGGCGGACCCAGCGCTCCCCTGTGCGCGAAAAGAGGCCGCATCCCGAAGGATGCGGCCTCTGCGGCTCGCGCTCGTCACTCCGAGGAGAGACGAACGGATGGCCGTCGCGTTAGACGGTTTCTGTCGCCGGAACGGCCTCGCCCGAGGCACCCGACACGCTCGACCGGTTCGCCTTTTCGCGAGCGGCCAGCACGCGCGCATCGCGCTTCTTGATGGCAGGCTCGTTCTGACGGAACAGGGCGTAGAGCGGGGCCGCCACGAAGATCGTCGAGTAGGTGGCGACCAGGATGCCGATCAGCAGCGACAGCGAGATGTCGCGCAGCGTCTCAGCGCCCAGCACGAAGTCACCGATCACGAGGATGGCAGCGACCGGCAGAGCAGCGACGACCGACGTGTTGATCGATCGCACGAGCGTCTGGTTGACCGCGAGGTTGACAGATTCGGCGAAGGTGCGGGAAGCATTCTCCCCGTCATCCGTCGTGTTCTCGCGGATCTTGTCGAACACCACCACCGTGTCGTAGAGCGAATAGCCCAGGATGGTGAGGAATCCGATCACCGCCGCGGGTGTGATCTCGAAGCCACTGGCCGCATAGACGCCGAGCGTGATGATGAGCACATCGAGCAGCGCGAGCATGGCGGCCGCGGACATCTTCCAGGTGCGGAAGTAGAGGGCCATGATGACGAACGCGAGCGCGAGGAACGCGACGAGGCCGAGGAGCGCCTGGCGCGTGACATCCGCACCCCATGAAGCGCCGATGAACGATGTGCTGACCTCGGAGGCGTCGACCTTGTACGCGCTGGCGAGCGAGTCCTGGACCTCTTTCGTCTCGGCGGCGGTCATCTGGTCGGTCTGGACTCGGACGGCGTTATCACCGACGGTGGTCACACGCACGACGGCGTCGGGGACGACCGAAGCGACAGCATCTTGTGCCACGGTCTGATCGGTGGTGGAGACCTCGGCGATCTGGAACTGCGATCCGCCGCTGAACTCGATGCCGAAGTTGAAGCCGCCCTTCACGATGGGGACGAGGATCGACAACACGACGAGCGCGATGGCGACGCTGAACGACACCTTGCGCTTGCCGACGAAGTTGATCGACTTCTTACCCGTGTAGAGGTCGTTGCCGAAGCTGGTCAAGCTGGCCATCAGGCGTCCTTCTTCTTGCTCGTGGTGGCGGCGTCATCGGAGCGAGTGGCTGCGCCCGCCGATACCGACTCACGCTCCTGCTCGGCCCGCTTGCGCTCGGCGATGGTCTGGCGACGCTCGGCCTCGCGACTCGACTTGGCCACCTTGGAACCGGGGACATCGGTCGGCGTGCGGAACTGCGCGCGGCCGCGGTAGACGGCGCCGAGGGCGTTCGGGTCGAGGCCCGACAGCTTGTGGCCGCTCGAGAAGAATCGCGTCTGAGCGAGCAGCTGCAGCATGGGGTGCGTGAAGAGGATGACGACCAGGATGTCGATGATGGTCGTGAGTCCCAGCGTGAACGCGAATCCGCGCACGTTGCCGACCGCCAGCACGTAGAGCACGACGGCGGCGAGCACGTTGACGCCCTTGGACGCATAGATCGTGCGCTTGGCACGACGCCAACCGGCCTCGACCGCGGACTCGAGCCCACGACCATCGCGCAACTCGTCGCGGATGCGCTCGAAGTAGACGATGAACGAGTCGGCCGTGAAACCGATGGCCACGATCAGACCCGCCACACCGGCGAGCGACAGGCGGTAGCCCTCGCTCCACGACAGCAGGGCGATCGACAGGTAGGTCAGGATGCCCGCCACGACGAGCGACGCGATCGTGACGAAGCCGAGCAGACGGTATTGGAAGAGCGTGTAGATCACGACGAGGATCAGACCGATGAGACCGGCGATGAGGCCGATCGTCAGCTGAGACGAACCCAGGGTGGCCGAGATGGTGTCGGACGACTGCACCGTGAAGCTGATGGGCAGTGCGCCGTACTTCAGCTGGTCGGCGAGCGTCTTCGACGTCTCCTGCGTGAAGCTTCCCGTGATGCTGGGCTTGCCGTCGGTGATCAGACCGTTCATCGACGGGGCGGAGAGCACCTTGCCGTCGAGTACGAACGCGAACTGGTTGAGCGGCGCCTGTGCGCCGTAGAGGCGCTGGCTGATCTGGGCGAAGACATCGCTGCCCTTGCCGTCGAGCGTGATGTTGACGGCCCACTGGCCCGTCGATCCGCCGGACTGCGTGGTCTGCAGGCCGTTGGTCGCATCGGTGATGGCCGAACCATCCAGCTCGACCGGGCCGAGGATGTACTTGGCCGAGCCGGCGTCGTCACACGTGATCAGCGGCTGATCGGCCGGGGCCTGCTCCTCGTCGCTCGGCGGGTTGGCGCAGTCGTACGCCTGGAACTGTGCCTGCAGGGCCGGGGTCACGTAAGCGAGGTCGCTGCCGTTCGTCGGAGCGGCCGTCGGCGTGGAGACAAGACCGGGATCGGGCGACGGGAACGGTGTCGATTGGCCGTCATCCCCCACGAACGTGTTGGCCGGCGCACCGGCGACGAGCACGGGGCGGAACTCGAGCTTGGCGCTCGACTGGATGCGGTTGCGCGTCTCTTCGTCGGCTTCGCCCGGGATCGACACGACGATGTTCTGGCCGCCCTCGGTGTTCACCTCGGCTTCGGAAACACCCGAGGCATCGACACGCTGGCGGATGATCGATACCGCCTGTGTCAACTGCTCGGGCGTGATCTGTTCGCCGTTCTGCGACTGCGGCGCCAGGATGATCTGCGTTCCACCCTGAAGGTCGAGCGCGAGTTTGGGCATCCACGAGGCGTTCGACCAGATGACACCGCTGGCGAGGACGCCAAACAGAACCAGGACGATGACACCCAACCACGAGAGGGAACGCCATGCTTTGCGCACGGGCGTCGATCTGGACTTAGCCAACGATTTACTCAGCTTTCTTAGGCGTCCGGCCCTTTCGGGGCCGGACGGGGCAATTCCAGTATGTTATTCGTCGATCTTCTTGTTGCGCGAATCGTTGGTGGTGCGCTCGGTTCCGTCGACACGCTCACCGAACTCGGGGTTCTCGGCGTAGGTCGCGTGGTCGGCGTTCAGCTCGGGAGCCGCAACGGTGTCGGTGCTGTCGTCGGAGGGCACGACGACCTCGTCGGTGATGACGCGAGCGATGGTCTGGCGGTGCACGGTGACGACGTTGCCGGGGCTCGTCTCGAGCTGCACCTTGTTGTCGCCCTCGTCGATGGCGAGGATGGTGCCGTAGAGACCGAAGTTGGTCATCACCTCGGCACCGGGGACAACTTGGGACTGCAGGCTTTCCATGTCGCGCTTGCGCTTCTGCCCGTTGCGGAACATAAAGAAGATGAGCACGGCCAGAATGGCGAGCATTCCGATAGTCAGCGGATCAAATGCCATGAGAGACGAACCTTTCGCGGCGCTTTTGCCGCATGTTTTGGGGTAACCGGCCAGGGGGCCAGCTTGAATTATAGGACACCGGGCAGGAAGGCTCCCTGAGAGGGTTCGATTCCGAAGTGTTTCCACGCTTGGGGGGTCGCGACGCGTCCGCGCGGTGTGCGCGTGATGAGGCCGATCCGCACGAGGAACGGCTCGACGACGCTCTCGATGGTCTCTGACTCTTCTCCCACCGAGACGGCGAGCGTATTGAGGCCGACCGGTCCCCCATCGAAGCGCTCGAGCAGGATCTGCATGACGGCGCGGTCCAGGCGGTCGAGTCCGAGCGGATCGACGTCGTAGAGTTCGAGGGCCGCGCGCACGGCATCGGCGTCGGCATCCCGACCGTGCACGAGCGCGAAGTCCCGCACGCGGCGCAGCAGGCGGTTGGCGATACGGGGTGTTCCGCGGCAGCGGCCCGCGATCTCGGCCAGACCCTCGCGGTCGAGGTCGAAGTGCAGCAAACGAGCTGCGCGCGCCAAGACCTCGCGCAGCTCGTCCTCTTCATAGAACTCGAGGTGCGCCGTGAAGCCGAAGCGGTCGCGCAACGGGTTGGGCAACAGGCCCGCCCGGGTCGTCGCACCGACGAGCGTGAACGGCGCCAGCTCGAGCGGAACCGACGTGGCGCCAGCGCCCTTGCCCACCATGATGTCGATGCGGAAGTCTTCCATCGCCAGGTAGAGCATCTCCTCGGCCGAGCGCGCCATGCGGTGGATCTCGTCGATGAAGAGCACCTCGCCGGGCACGAGCGACGACAGCACGGCCGCCAGATCACCCGAGTGCTGGATGGCGGGACCGCTCGACATGCGCAACGGTCGACCCGATTCGTGCGCCACGATCATAGCGAGCGTCGTCTTGCCGAGCCCCGGAGGACCCGCGAGCAGGATGTGGTCGGGCGTGCGCCCCTGCATCGACGCGGCGGTCAGCAGCAGCTGCAGTTGCCCGCGCACCTTCGTCTGCCCGACGAATTCGGCCAACGATTCGGGCCGGAGCGCACCCTCGAAGGCGAGCTCGGCATCGGATTCGAGGTCGGGGCGGGTGAGGTCGTCTGACATCAGCGGGCCCTTCCGGCGGCGCTACTCGCGGCGGGCCCGAGTTGGGCCAGTGCCAGGCGCAGCAGAGCGGGTACCGAGGAGACATCCGCTTCGGGGTTGTTCGCGACGGCGTCTTCCACGGCGCGCTGGGCGATCTTCTCGGACCAGCCCAGGCCGATGAGGGCCACGAGCACGCTCTCGTCGACGGGTTGGGCCGCAACGGCGCGCGACGACGAGGCCGACGACGTGGATGCCGTGATGCGCAGCTTGCCCGTGAGAGCGACCACGATGAGCTTGGCCGTCTTGGGCCCGATGCCCGACACCTTGCGGAACACGGCGTCGTCTTCGCTCGAGACGGCGCGGGCGACCTGGTCGGGGGTGAGCACGGCCAGCACGCCCAGCGCGGACTTGGGGCCGACACCGGTGACGCTCGTCAGCAGCTCGAAGACGGCGAGTTGCTCGGCGGTCTCGAAGCCGAAGAGGGAGAGCGAGTCTTCACGCACGATGAGCGTGGTGTGAACGAAAGCCTCGGAACCGGTGCGCATCGAAAGCGCATGCTCGGGCGTGACCTGGATCGACAGCCCCACCCCGCCGACCTCGATGACGGCCGTCGAACCCAGGGCGCTCAGAACTGTTCCACGTACCGAAGAAATCACTCTGTCAGCCTAGGCGACGCCCCCGACGTTCCCCCGGAGCGTTCGGCGGCGCGCCACGCGCGTTGAGCCGGCGTGAGGCCGGACGAGCGGGTGCCGGCCGATGCCTGGGCCTTGGCCATCCGGGTCGAGACTCCCCCGCCCGCCGCGGCGGCCTGCTTCTGCAGCGACACGTTGCCGCGCCAGGCATGGCAGATCGCCAGAGCCAGCGCGTCGGCCGCGTCGGCGGGTTGCGGCAGCTCGGCGAGACCGAGGATGCGCGCGACCATGGTCTGCACCTGCTTCTTCTCGGCCGAGCCGTAGCCCGTGATCGAGGCCTTGACCTCGCTCGGCGTGTGCATGCCGACGGGGATGCTGCGGCGCGCGGCCGCGTGCAGGGCCAAGCCCGACACCTGGGCCGTGCCCATGACGGAACGCAGGTTGTGCTGGGCAAAGACGCGCTCGACGGCGACGGCCGCGGGGCCGAACTCGTCGATCGCCTGGTCGATGCCCTTCGCGATTGTCAGCAGACGCTCCTCGATGGGCGCGTCGGGCGACGATCGGATGACGCTGTAGTGCACGAGCGACGCCGTGCGCGTTCGCTCGACGTCGACCACGCCCACACCACACCGGGTGAGGCCGGGGTCGATGCCGAGCACGCGCATCGTCACGCTCGACTACTCGTCGTCGTCGGCGTGCAACTCGGCTTCGACCTCGGGGCTGAGGTCGAGGTTGGTGTAGATGTTCTGCACATCGTCGCTGTCTTCGAGCCCATCGATGAGCTTGAAAACGCGGCGGGCGGTGTCGGCGTCGACCTCGACCTTGAGGTTGGGGACGAACGCGACGTCGGCGGAGTCGTAGTCGATGCCCGACTCCTGCAGCGCCTGGCGCGTCGACACGAGATCGGATGCCTCGGTGAAGACTTCGAACGTGTCGCCCTCGTTGGTGACCTCTTCGGCGCCGGCTTCGAGCACGGCGGCGAGGATGTCGTCCTCCGTCGTGTTCTCGGCGGGGACGACGATGACACCCTTGCGGCTGAAGTTGTAGGCAACGCTGCCCGGGTCGGCCATGGTGCCGCCGTTGCGGGTCATGGCGGTGCGCACGTCGGCCGCGGCTCGGTTCTTGTTATCGGTGAGGCACTCGATCAGCAGCGCGACACCGTTGGGGCCGTAGCCCTCGTACATGATCGTCGTGTAGTCGATCACTTCGCCCGTGAGACCGGCGCCGCGCTTGATGGCGCGGTCGATGTTGTCGTTGGGGACCGACGTCTTCTTCGCCTTCTGCACGGCGTCGACGAGCGTCGGGTTTCCTGACATGTCGGCGCCACCGATCTTGGCGGCGACCTCGATGTTCTTGATGAGCTTGGCGAACGATTTCGCACGTCGCTGGTCGATGACCGCTTTCTTGTGCTTGGTCGTCGCCCATTTGGAGTGGCCGGACATATGCTCCCTTACTGCCGTGAAATCCCGTCTATTCTATGGCCCGACGGGATGTCCGGGGCCCGCGCACCGCCGAAGTGCGCCGTGGCTGGCGCTCAGGCCCGCACTCGACCGGCGATCTTGTCGAGGAAGTAGCGGTGGAACCGCGTGTCGCCCGTGACCTCCGGGTGGAACGATGTGCCCATGACGGAGCCCTGTTCGACCGCGACGATGCGACCGTCGGGGACCTGGGCGAGCACGTTGACGTCGTCGCCGACGGCATCCACCACGGGTGCGCGGATGAAGACCGCGTGCACGGGCGGGTCGCCCAGCGCAGGAACGTCGAGGTCCGTTTCGAACGAGTCGGTCTGCGTGCCGAAGGCATTGCGCCGCACCGTGATGTCGAGGCCGCCGAGGGTCTGCTGACCGGAGATGCCGTCGACGATGCGGTCGGCGAGCATGATCAGGCCGGCGCACGTGCCATAGGTGGGCAAGCCACCCCGGATGGCGTCGCGCAACGGCTCGGCCACCTCGAACGTGCGCGACAGCTTGTCCATGACGCTCGACTCGCCGCCGGGAATGACGAGCCCGTCGATCTCGGACAGCTCGCTGGCACGCCGAACGGGCACGGCGGTTGCGCCGAGCCCGTTCAGAACCGCGAGGTGTTCGCGAAAGTCGCCCTGGAGTGCCAGGACCCCGATGCGGGGCGTCGCGCTACCAGCCACGCTCGGCGAGACGGTGCGGGGCGGCGAGGTCGGCGACGTTGATGCCCACCATGGCTTCTCCCAGACCGCGCGACGCTTCGGCGATGACCTTGGCGTCGTCGTAGAACGTGGTGGCCTTGACGATCGCAGCGGCACGCTTGGCCGGGTCGCCCGACTTGAAGATTCCCGAGCCGACGAACACGCCGTCTGCGCCCAGCTGCATCATGAGTGCTGCGTCGGCCGGGGTGGCCACGCCGCCCGCCGTGAAAAGCACGACGGGGAGCTTGCCGGTCTGCGCGATCTCGGCGACGAGCTCGTAGGGCGCCTGCAGCTCTTTCGCGGCGACGTAGATCTCGTCTTTGGTCAGCGCCGACAAAGCGCGGATCTCGGCCTTGATGGTGCGGATGTGCTTAGTGGCCTCGGAGACGTCGCCCGTGCCGGCCTCACCCTTGGAGCGGATCATGGCCGCGCCCTCGTTGATGCGACGCAGGGCCTCGCCCAGGTTGGTGGCACCGCAGACGAACGGGATGCCGAAGCCCCACTTGTCGATGTGGTTCACGTAGTCGGCCGGGCTCAGCACCTCGGACTCGTCGATGTAGTCGACGTTGAGGGCTTCGAGAACCTGCGCCTCGACGAAGTGGCCGATGCGCGCCTTGGCCATGACCGGGATGGAGACCGTTGCCTGGATCTGCTCGATGAGGTCGGGGTCGCTCATGCGGGCGACGCCGCCCTGGGCGCGGATGTCGGCGGGAACCCGCTCGAGGGCCATGACGGCCACCGCGCCGGCATCTTCGGCGATGCGCGCCTGTTCCGCCGTGACGACGTCCATGATCACACCGCCCTTGAGCATCTCTGCAAGGCCGCGCTTCACGCGGTTGGAGCCGAATTCGCCGTTCGTGGTGCTGTCAGTCATAGTCTCAGATTCTACTCGTGATTGATGATGAGGACGCGGCCGCGGGCCGCAGTATTACGCTCCGCGCACGAGGCGCCGGGGCGGGGTCTTCTCAGGCCGGCCACGCCGCCGCGAGCGACGAACGAACGTCGCCGAGCAGCTGCGGCAGGGCCTTGGTCTTCGCGATGATCGGCAAGAAGTTGGCGTCGTGCTGCCAGCGGGGCACGATGTGCTGGTGCAAATGCGCGGCGATTCCCGCTCCCGCTACCTCGCCCTGGTTCATGCCGATGTTGAAGCCGTGGTTGTGCGAGACCTCACGGATGACGCGCATCGCAGTCTGCGTGAGTGCCCCGATCTCAGCCACTTCTTCGGGAGTGGCCTGGTCGTACGTCGCGATGTGACGGTACGGGCAGACCAGCAGGTGACCGCTGTTATAGGGGAACAGGTTGAGCAGCACATAGGCGTGCTCGCCGCGCGCGACGATCAGACCATCCTCGTCACTCAGTGACGGGGCGTGGCAGAACGGGCACTCGTGTTCCTCGGGCTGCTGGCCCTTCTCGATGTAGACCATGCGGTGCGGGGTCCACAGGCGCTGGAACTCGTCGGGCACACCCGCGAGATGCGCGGCGTCGTCGATGCGCACGTCGGATGCCGCGGCATCCGCGTCGGCGTCGTAGTCCCCCATGCTCAGGCGGGCCATGCGGTGTCCACCTGAACGCGGTCGGCGATCGACTGGGTGATGCGCTGGATGGCGTCGGCCACGGGGATGCCGTTGAGCTGCGTGCCGTCGCGGAAGCGGAAGCTGACCGAGCCGTTGGCCGAGTCTTCTTCACCCGCGATGAGCTGGAAGGGGACCTTGGCCTTGGTGTGGTTGCGGATCTTCTTCTGCATGCGGTCGTCGGAGTGGTCGACCTCGGCGCGTACGCCGGCCTTCTTGAGCTGATCGATGACGTCTTGCAGGTAGTCGCCGTACTGCTCGGCGACGGGGATGCCCATGACCTGCACGGGGCTCAGCCACACGGGGAACGCGCCGGCGTAGTGCTCGAGCAGGATGGCGAAGAACCGCTCGATCGAGCCGAGCAGTGCGCGGTGGATCATGACGGGCTGCTGACGCGATCCGTCATCAGAGGTGTACTCGAGTTCGAAGAGTTCGGGCTGGTTGAAGTCGAGCTGCACGGTGGAGAGCTGCCACGTGCGGCCGATGGCATCCCGAGCCTGGACCGAGATCTTGGGGCCATAGAACGCCGCACCACCGGGGTCGGCGACGAGCTCGAGGCCCGACTCGACGGCGACCTGACGCAAGGTCTCGGTCGCTTCTTCCCAGACCTCGTCGGTGCCGACGTACTTGACCGGGTCTTTGGTCGAGAGCTCGAGGTAGAAGTCATTGAGGCCGTAGCCGCGCAGAGTTTCGAGCACGAACTGGAGCTGACGGGCCAGCTCCTCTTTGACCTGACCGGGCGTCACGTAGATGTGGGCGTCGTCCTGGGTCAGGCCGCGCACGCGCGTGAGACCCGAGAGGGTTCCGCTCTTCTCGTAGCGGTAGACGGTGCCGAACTCGGCCAGACGCATGGGCAGCTCTCGGTAGCTGCGGCCGCGTGCGCGATAGATGAGGTTGTGCATGGGGCAGTTCATGGGCTTCAGGTAGTAGTCCTGGCCCTGGCGCGTGACCTCGCCGGCCTCGTTGTACTCGGCGTCGAGGTGCATGGCCGGGAACATGCCGTCTTTGTACCAGCTGAGGTGTTGGCTGGTCTCGAAGAGGTGGCCCTTGGTGATGTGCGGGGTGTTGACGAGGTCGTAGCCCGATGCGACGAGTCGCTCGCGCATGTAGTTTTCGATCTCGGCGCGGATGATTCCGCCCTTGGGGTGGAACACCGCGAGACCCGAGCCGATCTCGTCGGGGAAGCTGAAGAGATCGAGTTCGCGGCCGAGCTTGCGGTGGTCGCGCTTCGCGGCTTCCTCCATGCGGGCCTGGTAGGCGCGCAGTTCGTCTTTCGTGGGCCAGGCCGTGCCGTAGATGCGCTGCAGCTGCGGGTTCTTCTCCGAACCGCGCCAGTATGCCGCGGCCACGCGGGTGAGCGCGTAGCCGTTGCCGATCATGCGCGTGGAGGGCAGGTGCGGCCCCCGGCAGAGGTCCTTCCACAGCGTCTCGCCCGACTTGGGGTCGATGTTGTCGTAGATCGTGAGCTCGGCGCCGCCGACCTCGACATTCTCGTTGTCTTCGCCGGCGTGCCCGCCCTTGATTCCGATCAGCTCGAGCTTGTAGGGCTCGGAGGCGAGCTCCTCACGGGCCTCTTCTTCGGAGACGACGCGGCGCACGAAACGCTGCCCCTGCCGGATGATCCGGTCCATCTCCTTCTGCAGCGCCTTGAGGTCTTCGGGCGTGAAGGCCTCGTGCACGTCGAAGTCGTAGTAGAAGCCGTCGGTGACGGGCGGCCCGATGCCGAGGCGGGCGTCGGGGTTGACCTTCTGCACGGCCTGCGCGAGCACGTGGGCGGCCGAGTGACGCAGGATGTTCAAGCCATCCTCGGAGTCGATCGTGACGGCCTCGACCGTGTCGGCGTCGGTGACCTGCGTGGCCAGATCTTTCAGCTCGCCGTTGACGCGCATCGCGACGACGGACCGGTCGGTGAATAGCTCAAAACCGTCAGGCACCAGGGTCCACTCCTTAGACAAAATCGTTCTGTACAACTGTAGTGCGACGGCGGTGGCTCAACGCGCAGCGGGTCCCCACAACCGAAGCCGTGGGGACCCGCGCGCGCTCGGATGCGGTGCCTCTAGCGCTTTGCCTCTCGCCGGCGCGCTGCGATCCAGAGGATCGATCCGAGGACGAGCAATCCCAGCACAACGAGACCGGCCACCATCGGGGCCGCTCCGGTCGCGGCGAGGATGATCTTCGGCTCGGGCGAGAGCGGCACGATGGCCACCGACGGCTCCGAGACAACGGGTCCCGAGCGAGCGGATGCCGTGGCCGACGCCGTATTCGAAACACCCTGGGCACGGATATCGGCGTCGGTCACCGCGTAATTCGCCGAGGCCGTCACGGTTTCGCCGGGCGCGAGTTGGCCCGCCTCCCCCGGCCACGTGCCGAAGGTGATGAGCGAGAGCCGGGGCAGCCGATCATCCACTCGCACGTCGGTGAGGGTCACGTTGCCCTCGTTCGTCACCGTAAAGGAGTACTCGACGGATTCGCCGGGGACGGCGTGCGAACCGCCGGCGAAGGCCGCGCGCTTCTCGATGGTGAGCACGGCCAGATTGTTGAGGTCGACGTTCGCCGAGTCGAGCACCTCCGGGATGACGCTCCCGTCCAGGGTCCGTGCCCCCGCCGAAGCGGTGTTGTCGACCGTTCCGGTATCGATGTCCGTTTGCGTCAGAACGTAGGAGGCGGTGGCGTGCACGCTCTGGCCGGGGGCCAGCACGCCGTCGGTTTTGCTCGGGTACGGCTCGAATGTCAGGGCCGAGAGGCGAGGCAAATCGTCGCGCAGAGTGACGTCTTTCGCGGTGGTGGCGCCGACGTTCGAGATTTCGAACTCGTAAGCGATGCGGTCGCCGGGCTTCGGTGTATCGCCTCCCTCGAAGACGGCTGTCTTCTCGATGGCGATCTCGGAGCGTGACGGGATCGGAACGCTCGCCGTGCTCTCGACGGGCGGCACGGGGCCGGCACCGCTGACACCGGATACGGTCGCGGTGTTATCTACGGAACGCGCATCGATGTCCGCCTGCGTGAGTTCATATGTCGCGGATGCCGTGACCGTCTCACCCGGGGCCAACGAACCGGGTGTTCCCGGCCAGGCTTCGTACTCCAGTGTGCTGAGACCGGGCTTCGGGTCGACGATCGCGGTTTGGGCGACCGTCAGCGACCCGGTGTTGGTGACCGTGAAGGTGTAGTCGACCCGGTCCCCCGCTTCGGCATCGCCCGGGGCCAGAAGGCCCTTCTTCGTCAGGGTCAGGCTCGCGGTTCGGTCGAGCGGTGTCGTGGTCGTCGAGTCGGGTGCGTCCACGGCCTGGCCGAGCGGAGACTGCGCCGAGGCGGATGCCGTGTTGACCACCGACCCGCGATCGGCGTCCGCCTGGGTCACCGTGTAGTCGGCTCGGAACGTGACGCTCTGGCCGGGACGCAGCACACCGGCGCTGCCGCTCAGCCAGGCCGAGGCCGTGAGGGTGCCGAGCCCGGGAAGCGGGTCCGTGACCGTCACGCCCGTCAGAGACACCGAGCTCGGGTTGGTGACGACGAACGCGTAGGTCAGCACATCGGAGGTGTTGGTGACGGCGTCTTTCGATACATCCGTCACCTTTTCAACGGTCTTCTCGAGATCGAGTGTGGGCTCGGCGGCGACGAGCTGAACGGAGTAGTCCTCGACTTCGCCCGCGCGCTGCGGGCCAGCCGGGTTGGGCGTGGCGTCGGCCCCGACGGCGAGGCGAACCCGCGCGAACGACGGTCCGCTGGCCGCGATGCGCTTCTCGAGGCCCGTCCAGGTCACGCGCGTGCTGGAGTCGGATGCACCGGGAGGAACGGTGGCCGAGGCGGCTTCGTTCGGCTCGAACGTTCCGTTCCGGTCGAAGTCGATCCAGGCGGTCAGTGTGGCCGGAACCGACAGGACACGGTTCGTGGTCGAGATGTCGAGCGAGTACCCCGCACCTTCGACGGCCTGGACGGTCGGCAGGGTGGCGACGCCATCCTCGTCGTCGACAGCCACGTTCGGGCGATCCCCGGAGGGGGCATCGTCGCCGCGAGCGTCGGCACTGAAGGCGGACGTCTTCTCGCCGTCGACCAGTGTGCCGAGGAACGTGCCCGCGTTCGCGGGGTGGGATGCGGCGCCATAGCTCTCGGGCGCATCGCCGTGGTCGACCGCGAATGTCGCACAACTGGGCGCGTACCCGTCGAGGCCTTCGCCGCCGAGCTGCGGACGGTAACCCCGCACGATGGATGAATTCAGCTCACCATCACCCGATTCGCACAACGGTCCTTCGATGCGCTGGCCCGTGGGGTTGGCACGGCTGTCCCCCGCGGTCACGAGCGTCTTCTGTGCCGTGCCATCCACCTTCAGTTCACCGTCGGTGGTCACGACGAGGGGGCGGCAACTGAGGATCGCGCTCTGCGTCCACTGTGTGGCCTGGCTGGTGAAGGTCGAGCCGGAGAGCTGATAGGCCACTTGGTTCACCGGGCAGAGGCCTTCGGTGGTGTTGCCCCGGCCCTCGTCGAACGCGGGAAAGGTCAGCCATTCCGCGTTCGGGGTCACGGTCGGCTTTCCATCGGTACCGATGTCGACGGAACCGCACAAGAGATCCAATTGCACGAGGATGCCGCCGGGGCCCGTCGCTCCCACACGGTTCTGCCCTCGGGCCCCGATGAGGACTTCGTCACCCTCGCACTCGCGCGGCACGTCGGCGTTCTTCTGCGTACCGATCATGCCTCCACTCGTGGAGGGCGTCACCGGCACCGCGGCCAACGCAGCGCTCGCGGCGCCACCCCCGACCATTAGAGCGACGCAAGCCGCTGCAACTAGCCCCCGCCCGCGATTTCGCCGCGCATGCGACCTCTTCTTCTGCCCTCTACCTGCATCGATCACTCGGCACACTCCATTCATCAAACTGTCAACACATCATGACATGCTGATATATCGGCTGCAACAGCGAGATGCACATCGCCAAGCTCTCGTCCGCATGTCGCGATACCGAAACCGAACCACCCCGATCGCAGGTCAAGCAATCGCGGGCCACCGCCGATCCCCTACTCGAACCTTGGTTGCTCGAAGTTGCAGCCTGTCTTAAACAGAAAACCCCCGGATGAAATCCGGGGGTTTGATGGTGGGCGATACTGGGATCGAACCAGCGCGATCGCAGGTTATGCGATCGCGGGTCACTGTCGATCCCCTGCGCGAACCTCTGCTGCTGAAAGTTGCAGCCTGTCTTAAACAGAAAACCCCCGGATCTTGATCCGGGGGTTTGATTGTGGGCGATACTGGGATCGAACCAGTGACCTCTTCCGTGTCAGGGAAGCGCGCTACCGCTGCGCCAATCGCCCGCTGAACATCTTTCGACGTGTGGGGTTTGTGAGTGTTGGAGGTGGCGACGGGATTCGAACCCGTGTGGACGGCTTTGCAGGCCGCTGCCTCGCCTCTCGGCCACGCCACCGCGTGTGGTTGCCCACATGCCGTGACCAGCCTGGAAGACTGATCTTGACACTCGAGCGGATGACGAGATTCGAACTCGCGACCCTCACCTTGGCAAGGTGATGCGCTACCACTGCGCCACATCCGCATTGCGCTCATTTCTGAGTGCTTAGGAACTCTAACTGACGGGGAACGCTTTGCACAAACCGAGAACCCACTTTTTCGGTTTTCGGGGGGTTTGTGACGTTATCGACCGTCCCATTTGGGTTGCCGATTCGCAATGTGACCGGGCCGATTCTCTTAGGGTAATTTTTCTCTATTTTTCGGCGAATTTTTCTTCGGAGGACTCCCCCGAGCGCCTGCGCGCTCCCGGTTCGCGTTTCCCGCTTTCGCTCCGCTAAGATCGAATCTCGCAGGCGGACGTTCTTCCGTTTAGCGGGCGATTGGCGCAGTTGGTAGCGCGCTTCCTTCACACGGAAGAGGTCATCGGTTCGAGTCCGGTATCGCCCACCATTCTTCAGATCCGCCAGTTCGCGCCGGCGGATTTTTTTGTGCCCATGTGGTCTCCGCAGGTCTAGGACGGGGCCACCGGTTCGTCAACGGGGTGTTGTCGGCATCACGACCGTTTTAGCGTGGTTGATGTTCGACCGGTTGGCCGGACGACGTCGAAAGGGAGGATTCCACGATGACTGAGAACATTTCGGGTAAGAAGGTCGCTTTTCTGTTGACCGACGGTTTCGAGGACGCCGAGCTGACGAGCCCGTGGCAGGCCGTGACGGAGGCGGGCGGCATCCCCACCCTCGTTGCGCCGTCTTCGGGTGAGGTGACCGGCAAGAACGGGCACACGCAGGGCGTGGACCAGACCGTTGCGGATGCTTCGGCGGACGCGTTCGATGCGCTCGTGTTGCCGGGCGGTGTCGTGAACGCCGACAACATCCGCATGGAGCAGGGCGCCGTGTCGTTCGCGCGCTCGTTCTTCGAGCAGCACAAGCCTGTCGGCGTGATCTGCCACGGACCGTGGTTGCTGATCGAGGCCGATGTGGTTCGCGGACGCCAGATGACGAGCTTCGCCAGCCTGCAGACCGACCTCAAGAACGCCGGCGCTGACTGGGTCGACGAAGAGGTCGTGGTCGACAGTGGCCTCGTCTCGAGCCGCACTCCGGACGACCTGCCGGCGTTCAACGCCAAGCTCGTCGAGGAGATTGCCGAGGGCGAGCACTCCGGCCAAACGGCCTAAGAGCCGCCGGGCGGTGAGCGATGAGGGGATGGCGTTGCGACGCTCATCCCCTTTTTGCTGCCCGGTGATCATGGCAACGGAGCGTGTCGGCGTGGGTGCTGGCGGCGGCATCGCCATGCGGGTAGACAGGGTGTCATGTCAGGTGCCGAGCAAGTCGAGATCGAACGCAAGTATGACGTTGCCGCGGAGAGCGCCGTGCCCGACGTGACCGAGGTCGACGGGGTGGCGAGCGTTACACGGCACGAGGGTGTGCCGCTCGATGCGCTCTACTTCGACACCGAGGATCAGGTTCTCGCGGCGAACCACATCATCATCCGGCGGCGTTCCGGCGGTGCGGACGAGGGCTGGCACGTGAAGCTACCCGCCGACGAGGGGCGCACCGAGGTGCACTGGCCGTTGGAGGACGGATCCGAGGAGTCGGTGCCCGAGGGCGTGCTCGAACGTCTGGCAGCCGTGCTGGAGGGTCGCGCGGTGACGCCGCTGGCGCGCATACACACGGTTCGCACGCTCGTTCACCTGCAGGACGCTGCGGGGAACGACGTCGCCGAGATCGCCGACGACGAGGTCTCGACGACGGACCTGCGGGTGGGCACGAAGCGGGCCTGGCGCGAGTGGGAGGCGGAACTCCTGCCGGGGGCACCCGCCACGCGCGACGAGCGCACGGCGCTGTTGGATGACATCGAGCGAGTCCTCGTCGCCGCCGGGGCCCGCCCCTCGTCGACCGTCGCGAAGATCGCTCGCGCCTTAGGGGCCGACGCGAACTTCGAGGGGTAGACCGATAACGCCGAGATCACCAACGCGGCGCGGAGCGGCCTCCCCGCACAGAGGGTCCGCGCAGAGCAGCCTCCGCGCAAAGCGGCCTCGAGGGCTAGTCGCGGAGCGGCGGGACCTCTTCGCCGGCACGGGGCGGGAGCGGCGGCGTGCCGTCGCCGAACGGGCGACCGCCGAGGGCCTCGCGGCCGTGCGGGGTCAGCCATCCGGTCTCTGAGGGGCCCTTCGGCACGATTCCCGTCGGATTGATGTCGCTGTGCACGATGTAGTAGTGCTTCTTGATCTGGTCGAAGTCGATCGTGTCGCCGAATCCGGGGGTCTGGAAGAGATCGCGAGCGTAGGCCCAGAGGACGGGCATCTCGGTCAGCTTGTTGCGGTTGCACTTGAAGTGGCCGTGATAGACGGCGTCGAAGCGGGCGAGCGTCGTGAAGAGGCGGACATCCGCTTCGGTGATGGTGTCGCCCACCAGGTAGCGCTGGGTCGCGAGGCGTTCCTCGAGCCAGTCGAGGCGGGCGAAGAGGGTGTCGTAGGCACGCTCATAGGCGCGCTGCGAACCGGCGAAACCGGCCTTGTAGACGCCGTTATTGACGTCGTGGAAGATCTTCTCGGCGACATCGTCGATCTCGGCGCGGAGATGCTCGGGGTACAGCTCGGGCGCTCCCTCGCGGTGGAACTCGGTCCACTCGGTCGAGAAGTCGAGCGTAATCTGCGGGTAGTTGTTGGTGACGACCTTGCCGCTCGGAACGTCGACGAGGGCGGGCACGGTGATGCCGCGCGGATAGTCGGGGAATCGCGCGAAGAAGGCCTGCTGCAGCCGCTCGATGCCGAGCACGGGGTCGACGCCGCCCTCGTCGAGGTCGAACGTCCAGCTGTCCGCGTCGTGCGTGGGGCCGGGCAGCCCGAGGCTGATCGCATCCTCGAGGCCGAGCAGGCGCCGCACGATGATGGAACGATTGGCCCAGGGGCACGCACGGGCCGCCACCAGCCGGTATCGTCCCGCCTCGACCGGCCAGCCGTCGCGGCCGTCACGCGTGATGCGGTCCTCGATGTAGTTGGTGTCACGGTTGAACTCTTGACCGGGCTCGACGTAGCGGCCCTGCGTGCTCTCTGCCATGCGTCGAGCCTACGCGTCGCCGTCTGACGAGGCTGCGCCCGAGGCGTCGTCGTCCTCCGACTCGACCGTGTCGCTGTCGGCGTCGTAGGTGTAGGCGGGGCCGTCGGCGGTTTCGCCCGCTTCGGTGCCATCGGCCTTCGAGCCGCCACCCTCGGTCGACTCCTCGGCCGGGTCGGTCGGGAACGGTCCGCCGTAGCCGCCGGTCCCCTGCTCTTCGGCCTTCTCGACGGTGTAGTCGCCGTCGTTTTCTCCGATGTGTGCGTTAGGCATGTCGCTCCTTGTGTCGGTGTGTTCAGCAGACTAGGTGAGCGTCCGCGGCCGGAACACGGGGTTGCGAGATGGCCCGCGACATGCCACAAGGCACGGATGCTGCGGCGCCAAGCAGCCGACGAGCAGGCGGTCAGGCGAGGCCACGCGGTCGGCGGCGGCTCCAGGCGGCGGGCGTGCGGAGCCACGCCGTTGCGCGCTCCCTCAGGCGGTGCCCGCGCGACGGGGCTTGCGGGGCGCGGCGGGTCGATACGGCGAGACGGTCGGGTCGTCGGTGATCCAGAAGCGCCACGGGAAAGCATCCGAACCGGCCTCGCCGCTCACGCCCGTGCGCGGGCCGCGGGAGATGTAAGCGGGAGGGACATCGGGTAGTTCTAAGAAGGCCCGCGTGCGTTGGTCGAGGGAGCGCTTCGCCTCGAGGCGCTCTTCGTCAGAACCGTCGGCCGCGAGGCGCTCTTCGTCAGAACCGTCGGCCTTGAGGCGCTCGTCGCCGGCATGTTCTGACGCAGGGGGCTCTCCAGACCCGGATGACGGGGGCACGGTGTCGCTCAGCGCATCCATGCCGTCGTGCTGGGTGTAGACGAGGCCGAGCGCTTGGGCGAGACGACCCGGCCCCCTGGCGAGGTCGCGAGACGTCTTGGCGGCCGGGCGGCGGCTGCGAACCAGATCCTCCCCCGCGACGATCTCACCGGCTCGCAGCAGCACTCCCGACGCGACGCCCTCGGGCGAACAAACCACGTTGACGGCGTTGTGCATGCCGTAGGAGAAGTACACGTAGAGATGCCCGGGCTCGCCGAACATGGTGGCGTTGCGGGCCGTCTTGCCCATGCGGGCGTGCGAACCGGCGTCGTGCACCTGCCCCGTGCCGAGGCCGTGGTAGGCCTCGGTCTCGGTGATGCGCACCGTGATGTCGCCCTCGGGAGACGAGATCGTGAGGTGGGCTCCGAGAAGTTCGGGGGCAACCTCGAGCGCGTCGCGGGCGAAGAAGGTTCGGGATGCACGCATCCGCTCATCTTCTCAAGCGGTCGGGGTGGCGGGCAACGGGCCGAGAGGGCGAGATGCCGGAGCGCTGTCGCGGCGGCCCCAGAGCGCCCAGGTCGCCGCGGCTACGACGAGAGCGACGACGGTTCCGAGGGCCGTTTCGACGAGACGGTCGACGACGAGGGTCGCCGTGTCGGTGGGATGCGCAAGGTCGATCATGACGAGGGCGAGCGGTGTGACGAACAGCAGCGCGAAGCCGTAGTTGCGCGTGACGAAGAGTTCGGCCGCGATCTGCAGGGCCACGACGAGCGCGATGGCCGCGAGACCGGACGGCTGCGCGGAGAGAAGGACGGCCGCGAGGATGAGGCCGAGGAATGTTCCGGCGATGCGGTGGGTGGCGCGCACGGCCGAATGCGAGAGGCGCACGGCGACGAGGGGCACGACGGCGGCGATCATGGCCCAGTAGGGGTGGCCGATGCCGAGGGCCGTGGACAGGCCGCCGGCGAGGGCGGCTGCGACGCCGAAGCGGGCGGCGTGGGCGAGGCGTTGGGCGCCGCCCGGGAGGAGCCTGGCGATCCGGCCAGCGACAGGCTCCGAGGCAGAGGCAGAAGGGGTCGCTGTGGCGGAGGATGCGCTCGACTCGGACATTGCGCCGGAGCCTGATGGAGCGGCCCCGGGCTGCGCAGACGCCGCGCCACGCTGCTCCGCGCGAGCGCGCCTCACGATCACGGCGCCCGCAGCGCCCACGATGAGGGAAACGACCGCCGCGCCCGACGACACCACGAAGGCGATGAGGAGGGAGTCGGGGCCGGGCGGCACCGACGCGACGGCGCACAGCGCAAAGACGCCGAAGAGCGGGCCGGGCGGGTTCCAGCGAAAGACGTCGGAGAGGACGGCCACGAGCGTGGCCCACGGCGCACCGATGCCGACGATCCACCATTCGTGCGCGGGCATCCCGGCGATGACCACGCCGAGAACGACCGCACCGACCAGCACGATCGCGGCCGAGAGCTGCATGCGGAACCGATGCCGATAGCCCACGTTGCGGCCGTAGAGGGCCGCAAACGACCCGAAGGCGGCATATAAGGACCACTCGACGTGACTGAGCGCCCAGACCGTGACGAGCGGTACGACGACGGAGATGCCGGCGCGAGCGGCCACCCGATGAGAGCCCGCGTGGGGCCCGAAGACGAAGACGGTCTTCCACCAGGGAAGCGCGGGCGCAGCAGAACTCATGCTGTATATTTTACCAGTAAAGCATTTGGCGAAGGAGCAGCATGCCCGGCACCCCTGACTCTCACGAGATCCGAGACTCCGTCGACGAGACGCGCGCCGCCTGGGCGACCGTGCGGCCCGAACTCGACACGACCGCGATCGCCGTGCTCGGCCGCATCCACCGTCTGTCGCGTGCGGTCACGCTGCTGAGCGACGCCCTGCTCGCACCCTTCGGCATCGGCCGCGGCGAATTCGACGTGCTCACGGTGCTGCGCCGGTCCGGCTCCCCTGTCGCCGCCACCCGGCTCGCTCATCTGCTCACGGTGTCCAATGCGGCCATCACCAAGCGGATGCTGCGGCTCGAAGCATCCGGGCTCGCCGAGCGCCAGCGGGCCAGTCACGACAAACGCGTCGTGCTCGTCGACCTCACCCCCGCCGGCCGCGATCTCATCGACGACGCCTTGCCCGCCCAGCTGGCCCTCGAGGCCGAGATCGCCGACGTGCTCGAAAGCGGCGATCGCGATGCCACCGAAGACGCACTGCGTCACCTGCTGATCGAAGCCGAACGACGGCTGAACGGCTGAGAACGTCTCCGCACGGTGGCCGAGCGACGTGCCGCCTGATTCTTGCGCACCGCGCCACACAGCCGCGCACTCGCGGGTCGGTGATTGAATAGCGGGATGGACGTTAACCGCTACATCGACGACTTCGCCAGTTTCATCCAGGCCTCGCCCAGCTCGTATCACGCCGCCGCCGAGGCCGCCCGCTGGCTCGACGAGGCCGGGTTCACGCGCCTGGACGAGCGCGCCGACTGGATCGATGCCACGGCCAATACTGCAGGCGACGACGCCGGCTCGGCGTCGCCCCGCACCGAGGCCCGCCGCCACTACGTCGTGCGCGACGGCGCCATCATCGCGTGGGTGCAGCCGCACGATGCCAACGCCACCACGCCGTTCCGCATCCTCGGCGCCCACACCGACTCCCCCGGTTTCAAGCTCAAACCGCACCCGAGCATCGGCTCGAACGGGTGGCTGCAGGCCGGCGTCGAGGTCTACGGCGGCCCCCTGCTCAACTCGTGGCTCGACCGCGAGATCGAGCTCGCCGGATGCCTGGTCGACCGGCACGGCGTCGAGCACCTCGTGCGCACGGGCCCGTTCCTCCGCATCCCGCAGCTCGCCATCCACCTCGACCGGGGCGTCAACGACGGCCTCACGCTCGACAAGCAGCGCCACACCCAGCCCGTCTACGGCGTCGGGGATGTCGGCCACTCCGATCTGCTCGCGCACCTGGCGGGGCTCGCCGGACTCGACGCGGCCGAGGTGAAGGGCTACGACATCCTGACCGCAGACACGCAGGCGCCCGCGCGCTTCGGCCTCGACAAGACACTCTTCGCGGCCGGCCGCATGGACAATCTGAGCTCGGTCTTCGCGGGCCTGCGGGCGCTCATGGAGGTTCCCGCCGACACCAAGACCATCAGCGTGCTCGCGGCCTTCGACCACGAGGAGCTCGGCTCGGAGACGCGTTCTGGCGCGAGCGGGCCCTTCCTCGACGACGTGCTCACGCGCATCGGCGCGGGGCTCGGCCAGACGCCCAGCGATCGCCTGCGCGCTTACGCCGCATCCTGGTGCCTCTCGGCGGACGCGGGGCATGTGGTGCACCCCAACTACCCCGAGCGGCACGACCCGGCCAACCGGCCCATCGCGGGGTCGGGTCCGCTGCTCAAGATCAACGCCAACCAGCGCTACGCCACCGACGGGCACGGCGCAGCGATGTTCGCTCACGCCGCGGCGCAGGCGGGCGTGCCCTACCAGGAGTTCGTCTCGAACAACGTCATCCCGTGCGGCTCGACCATCGGGCCGCTCACGGCGACGCGCCTCGGCATCCGCACGGTGGATGTCGGCATCGGTCTCCTGTCGATGCACTCGGCGCGCGAGCTGTGCCACGTCGACGACGCACCCGCGCTGAGCTCGGCGATCGGGGCGTTCTTCGCGCCCGCCGACGAGAAATAGCGAGCTCGGAGTCACGGCGCGGAGGGCGCGGTAGCCGGCCGCCACGAACGGGCAGCCCGCGAGAGCGCGACCCCGCCGCTGCGGAGCGACGAAGGACCCAGACGACGAAGGATCCAGACGACGAAGGATCCAGACGACGAAGGATCCAGACGACGAAGGGGATGCCGCGTGACGCGACATCCCCTTCGTGCTGTCCTGTGTCGTGCGACCCGTCGGATCAGACGACGTCGAGCGCGTACCCCTCTTCGCCGTGCACCGACGTGTCGACGCCCGCGATCTCGTCCTCGTTCTTCACGCGGAACCCGATGGTCTTCTGGATCGCGAACCCGATCACGAGCGCCACGACGAAGGAGTAGATCAGAACGGCCAGAGCCGCCACGACCTGCAGCACGAGCTGCTCCCATCCGCCGCCGACGAACAGACCCGTCGAGGTGGCGAAGAAGCCGAGGTAGACGGTTCCGATGAGGCCACCGATGAGGTGGATGCCGACCACGTCGAGCGCGTCGTCGAAGCCCCACTTGAACTTCAGTTCGATCGCGAGGGCGCACACGGCACCCGTAATGACGCCGAGCAGCAGGGCCCAGCCCGGGGTCAGGTTGGCGCACGCGGGCGTGATCGCCACGAGACCGGCCACGGCGCCCGAGGCCGCGCCCACCGAGGTGGCCTTGCCGTCCTTCAGCTTCTCGATGATGAGCCAGCCGATGATCGCCGCGGCCGTCGCACCCAGCGTGTTGATCACGATGAGGCCGACGTTCTCCATGTTGTTGAGCCACTCGGCACCGGCGTTGAAGCCGAACCAGCCGAACCACAGGATGGAGGCGCCGAGCAGCGTCAGCGGCACGTTGTGCGGCTTCGACATGCCCTTCTGGAAACCGACGCGCTTGCCGAGCACCAGGGCCAGCGCGAGGGCTGCGGCACCCGCGTTGATGTGCACGGCCGTTCCGCCGGCGTAGTCGATGACCGCGAGGCCCGCCTCTTCGCCGAAGAGCGTCGTGCCGAGGTTCATGATCCATCCGCCGCCCCAGACCCACGCGGCGATCGGGAAGTACGCAACGGTGGCCCAGATGCCCGCGAAGATCATCCAGGCGCCGAACTTCGCGCGGTCGGCGATAGCGCCCGAGATGAGGGCCACCGTGATGATGGCGAACGTGGCACCGTAGGTGGCACCCAGCAGGTCGGTGTTGGCGGTTTCACCCTGCGACAGCGCCGTGAGGCCGAAATCGGAGAACGGGTTGCCCGCGAAGTCGAAGGCGCCCGAGACGGCGCTCATGTTGAAGCCGTAGAGAATCCAGAGCACGCTGATGAGGCCGAGGGCCCCGAAGCTCATCATCATCATGCTCACGACGCTCTTGGCCTTGACGAGTCCGCCGTAGAAGAAAGCGACGCCGGGCGTCATGAACAGCACGAGTGCTGTCGCCGTGATCGCCCAGGCAATGGTGCCGGTGTCCATATCGTGTCCTTAACCTGCTCGAGTGTGCATCGGGTTTGCCACCGGACGCTGGGCGTCCGGCTGGCACGATGACAGTCTCGGCGGGCGAGATTCCACGGGTGTTCACACCGCATTTCGGGTGTGTTACGGATGCTCGCGAGTGTTGCGAGCGTGTTTCGGCGGTGCTGCTACTCCCCCGTCGTGAGGGCGATCATGCGCGACATCGAGCGTAGGTATTTCTTGCGGTACCCGCCCGAGAGCATGTCCCCGCCGAAGACCTCGTCGAGCGGCGTGCCCGTCTGCACGATGGGAATCTGGGCATCGTAGACGCGGTCGATGAAGGCCACGAGCCGCAGCGCCTCGGTCTGCGAGTCGAGCACGTGCACATCGCGCAGTCCGATGAGGGACAGTCCGTCGAGCAGGCCGATGTACCGCGAGGGATGCACGGTCGACAGGTGCTGGATCAGGTCGTCGAACGTGTCGTCGGATGCGTCGTCCCCCGCGCGCCGGGTCGTGGCATCTTCGAGCGCCTCGGTGTAGGCGGCTTCGTCGCGCACGGCCGCGTGCCCCTCGATCGACCGGCGGCGGTAGTCGTTGCCGTCGATGCGCAGAGTGCGGAAGTTGTCGGACATCGCCTGGATCTCGCGCAGGAAGTCGGCCGCCGCGAATCGCCCTTCGCCGAGCGCATTGGGCGGCGTGTTGGATGTCGCGGCGATACGCGTCCCCGTCGCCACCAGTTCGCCGAGCAGGCGCGTCATGACCATCGTGTCGCCCGGGTCGTCGAGCTCGAACTCGTCGATGCAAATGAGCGTCGACCCGCGCAGCTCTTCCACCGTGGCGGCGTAGCCGAGCGCGCCGACGAGCGCCGTGTACTCGATGAACGTGCCGAAGTACTTGCGCGGCCCGGGGGCGGCATGCCAGAGGGCCGCCAGGAGGTGCGTCTTGCCGACACCGAAACCGCCGTCGAGGTAGACCCCGGGCTTCACGGCGGGCGCCTTGTTCTTCTTGCGGCCGAAGAAACCTCCGGACTTCTGCACTCCCCACGAGTCGGCGAATTCGGTGAGGATCGTGACGGCCTCGGCCTGGGAGGGGAAGTCGGCATCCGGCCGGTAGCTCTCGAAGCTCGCCGTCTCGAACTGACGCGGCGGCACGAGGCTCGCCACGATCTGCGCGCCCGAGATCTCGGGGCTGCGGGCGGCCAGGCTGACGACGCCGGTGGTCTCGGAGGGCGACATACGCTGACACCTTTGTTCATTCGGGGGGCGCGAATATGACATCCGGCTGAGGGATGCGTAGATTCACACGGGGAAGAAATCAGGACGGGCAGCCGGGAATGAAGCTGGCCGTGCTCCAGCTTAACCTCACCAGGAGGAACAATGACCGTCGAACGTGAGCAGAACCCCGAGTTCGAGGCGTACGCGCACCCCGAACGTCTCGTCAGCACCGCCTGGGTGGCGGAGAACCTCGGCCGTGAGGGCCTCGTTGTCGTCGAATCCGACGAAGACGTGCTGCTCTACGAGACCGGGCACATCCCCGGAGCCGTGAAGGTGGACTGGCACACCGAGCTCAACGACCCCGTGCAGCGCGACTACATCGACGGCGCCGGTTTCGCCGCCCTGCTCTCGAAGAAGGGCATCTCGCGCGACGACACCGTGGTCATCTACGGCGACAAGAACAACTGGTGGGCCGCCTACGCCCTCTGGGTCTTCAGCCTGTTCGGCCACGAAGACGTGCGACTGATGGATGGCGGCCGCGACACGTGGATCGCCGAGGGCCGTGCCCTGACCACCGAGCGCCCCGCCCGCCCCGCCACCGACTACCCCGTCGTCACGCGCGACGACTCGGCCCTGCGTGCCTACAAGGACGACGTGCTGGCCCACCTCGGCCGCCCGCTGATCGACGTGCGCAGCCCCGAAGAGTACAGCGGCGAACGCACCACGGCTCCCGCTTATCCCGAAGAGGGCGCCCTGCGCGCCGGCCACATCCCCACCGCCCGCAGCGTGCCGTGGGGCAAGGCTGTCGCCGAAGACGGCCGGTTCAAGAACGTCGACGAACTGTCGGCCATCTACCGCGACGGCGCCGGCCTCACCGACGGCGAACCGGTCATCGCCTACTGCCGCATCGGCGAACGCTCGAGTCACACCTGGTTCGTGCTGCAGCACCTGCTGGGCTTCGACGACGTCAAGAACTACGACGGCTCGTGGACCGAGTGGGGCAGCGCCGTGCGCGTCCCCATCGTCACGGGCACCGAGCCGGGCGAGGCCCCGCAGACACGCTAGCGTTGACGCATGAGTCACAGCACCCTCACCGGCCAGGCGGCCGAGATCCGCGACGAATTCCTCGACCTCGACCTGTCATCGCGTCTCGAACTGCTGCTCGAGTTCTCGAACGAGCTGCCGGCTCTGCCCGAGCGTCTCGCCGACCACCCCGAGCTGCTCGAGCGCGTGGCCGAATGCCAGGCGCCCGTGTTCATCGTGGTGGAGGTCGACGAGGGGCTCGTGACGATGTTCGCGCAGGCGTCGCCCGAGGCCCCGACCACGCGCGGGTTCGCATCCATCCTGGCCCAGACGCTCAACGGCCTCACGGTCGACGAGGCGCTGGCCCTGCCGGATGACTACCCGCAGATGCTGGGGCTGTCCCAGGCGGTCTCGCCGCTGCGCCTCAACGGCATGAGCGGCATGTTGCAACGCGCCAAGCGTCAGCTGCGGGCCCGGGTCGGTCGATGACCACCGCGGGGTCGGCTGCGTCCGGCGCGTCGCGCACCCCCGAGGTCTCCGGTCCCTCCGAGTCGGATGCCGATGCCCCCGTCATCGCGCGCGGCACCGGGTTGACCGAGATCGTGCCTGCCACGGCATCCCGCTGCACCGGCCGCACCGCCGACTCGAAGAAGTGGGTCTCTGAGCGGTACCGCCCGCGGGCCGAGCGATGGCTCGCGCTCAACATGATCTCGAGCATCAACGGCTCGGCGACGGGCCCGGATGGCACGAGCGAAACGCTCTCCAACCGCACCGACCGCATGATCCTCGGTGTCATCCGCGACCACGCCGACGCAGTGCTCGTGGGCGCCGAGAGTGTGCGCGCCGAAGGCTACGTCATGCCGAAGACCGCCGTGCTGGCCGTCGTCACGCGCTCGGGTTCCCTCTCGGGCCACAAGCTGGGCGACGACTACGACGCCGAGCGACTCGTCGTGCTCTACCCGGAAGGCAACGAGGAGCAGGTGCTCGCCAACCTGGGCGACCTGCCCTGCCGCCGGCTGTCCATGCCGGGCGAGGACCCGGGCCCCGCCGAGATCGTCGAGACCCTGGCGGCCAACGGCTACCCGAGCGTGGTGTGCGAGGGCGGGCCCAATCTGGCGGGTCAATTCATCCGCGCCGGCCAGGTGGATGCCGTGTACCTCAGTGTTGCGCCCACCTTCGTGCTGCCGGCTCGCCCCCTCATTGGCGGCGACGACGAGTTCCAGCGCTGGTTCACGCTCGACGGGTTGCTCGTCGACGACGACGGCAACACCTATCACCGCCTGCGACCCGATGCACAGGACCGCACCGCGGCCTAACGCTCGCTGATCGGCACGCCGCCGGGAGGCAGTTGCCCCTAGACAGCTGACGCACTGACCGGCTGACGCCGTTGACCGGCTGACCCCCGTTGACCGGCTGACCCCCGTTGACCGGCTGACCCCCGTTGACCGGCTGTCCCCGCTGACCGGCCGGCGTGCACCAGTCGCGCCGCGGTCGCCACCGCTCAGGCGCCGCGCGGGAAGTTCTTGTCGAGCCAGCCCGCGATCGAGCGGTTCCAGCGATCGGGATCGTAGTTCCACAGCTTCGTGTGGCGAGCCACCTGGAAGATGTCGAGCGTCACGAGATCGGGGCGCGCATCGGCGAGGGCGTGCGAACCGCTCGAGGGCACGAAACCGTCGTCGTCGCTGTGCAAGATGAGGATCGGCACCGACAACTCGCTGCTGCGAGCGACGATATCGAGCGACGGCAGGTCGAGCGGAGCGTCGAGGCCCGTCAGGCGGCGGCCCCACGGGTTGCCGAGCGCGGCCAGGGCGCCGTGCCGCACGATCGGCGGGATGCTCTCGGCCTCGGCCTGGAATACGAGAACACGATTCCAGTCGGTAACGGGCGATTCGAGGATGATTCCGCGAACGGCCTCGCGATTGCGCCCCTGCAGCGCGACCTGCAGGCTGATGGCGCCACCCATCGACCATCCCATGAGGATGACGTCGCGCGCACCGGCGGCCGACGCATAATCGATGGCCGCATCGACGTCTTCCCACTCGGTGGCGCCGAGGCCGTAACGACCATCGGCGCTGCGCGGAGCGTCGCCGTCGTTGCGGTAGGACACGTTGAGCGTGGTGAAGCCGGCATCGCGCAGCACGGGCACCGCGCGCACCGGTTCGCCGCGCCCGACACCGCGGCCGTGAACGAGGATGACCCACGTATCGCGGGGGTTCTCAGCGGGCACGAGCCATGCCGGGGCTGCTCCGATGGGCGTCTGGATGCGCACGCTCTCGGATTCGAGGCCCAACTCGCGCGGGTGCTGGTAGTACCAGCCGCTGAAAGTGGCGCGGCCATGCAGCGGCAGGCCGATCTCGTCGCTCTCGAGACGACGCGTCACCGACGTGCGGTCGCGCCAGAGCACGGGGCCGAGCTTGAGATAGCGCTCGGGCTGGCCGAACCACATGCCGTACCGACCCGGAAGGATCGTGTCGGGCGTGGCCCGCAGCGTGATGGTCTTGCGGCGTCGATTGAGCGAGAGCACCTCGGTGTCGCGCTGCCTCTGCTTGGCCGGCGTCACCACCATGCGGGCGACGGCGCCCACGGCGACGACGGAGGCGATCGATGCGAGTGCGGCGACACCGCCGACGGCTGCGGCAGTGATGCCCACAATGCTCGGCGACGGCTTGCGGCTTGGGACGGCGTGGCTCTGGGCTTTCATTGGAAAGTAACTCTAGTCTGCGAGGGTGGCTGATACACCGATCCCGGGCGAGTACCCGGTGGAGTTCCAGGTTGCGCTCGACGCCGTGCGTCGCGCGGACAACCGTCCCGAGCTCACCGTGACCGAAATCCCCGCCCCCGGCAAGCTGGCGCCCTACGCCGTCGCCCTTGCCGCCGATGTCACGCCCGCGCCCGCCCGGCACGGCGAGGACTCGCCGCTCGGCACCGGCCGCTTCATCCTTCTGCACGACCCCGACGGTGTGGATGCCTGGGGCGGCACATTCCGCATCGTGTGCTTCGCGCAGGCCCCCCTCGAGACCGAGATCGGCCTCGACCCGTTCCTCGCCGAGGTCTCCTGGTCCTGGCTCGTCGACGCTCTGGACGCCCGCGACGCCCAGTACACGGCCGCCTCGGGCACGGCCACCAAGATCCTGTCCTCCGGTTTCGGCGAGCTCGCCGAACAGGGCGATGGCGCACAGATCGAGCTGCGCGCATCCTGGACACCCCTCGAGCAGGATGTCTCGGCACATGTCGAAGGCTGGGGCGAGCTGCTGTGCATGCTCGCCGGCCTGCCACCGACCACCGAAGGCGTCACAATGCTCTCGACGAAAAGGAATCTCCGTGGCTGATCGTCACGTCATCGACACCCGCGAAGAGTACCTCGAGGCCGTCGACGCCATCGCCGCTGGGCACGGGCCCGTCGCGGTCGACGCCGAGCGCGCCTCGGGTTATCGCTATTCGCAGCGCGCTTACCTCATCCAGGTGTTCCGGCGCGGCGCCGGCATCTTCCTCTTCGACCCGCCGGCCATCGGCTCGTTCGACGAACTGCAGGCCGTCATCCGCGACGAGGAGTGGGTGCTGCATGCCGCGAGCCAGGACCTGGCTTGCCTGCGTGAAGTAGGCCTCTCCCCGACGCACATCTTCGACACCGAGCTGGGCGGGCGACTGCTGGGCCTCGCGCGCGTCGGCCTCGGCGCCGTGGTCGAGGAGTTGCTCGGCATCCACCTCGCCAAAGAACACTCGGCGGCCGACTGGTCGACCCGCCCGCTGCCCGAATCGTGGCTCGAATACGCGGCGCTCGACGTCGAACTGCTCGTCGACGTGCGCGACAAAATGGACGAGATGCTCGTCGAGAGCGGCAAGAAGCAGATCGCCGAGCAGGAGTTCGACGCCGAGGTGCAGAAACCCGAGCGAGCCCCGCGGCACGAGCCGTGGCGACGTCTGTCGGGTCTGCACTCGGTGCGCGGCGCCCGCAACCTGGCCGTCGCGCGTTCGCTGTGGGAGGCCCGTGATGCCCTCGCGCGCGAGCTCGACACGGCGCCCGGCCGACTCGTGCCCGACACGTCGCTCGTCGCGGCCGTGAAGGCCGAGCCCAAGTCATCCAGCCAGCTCGCCAGCCTGCGTGCCTTCAGCGGCCGCGCCAGCCGCACCGAGATCGACCGCTGGTGGGCCGCCATCGAGGCGGGTCGCACCACGACCGATCTGCCCGTGCTGCGGCCTCAGACCGACACGCTGCCGCCGCCGCGCAGCTGGTCAGAACGCAACCCCGAAGCCGATCTTCGCCTGAAAGCGGCCCGCGCCGCTTTGACGACGGTCGCCGAAGAACTCGGAATGCCGGTCGAGAACCTGCTGACGCCCGAAACGCTGCGGCGCGTGGCGTGGGAACCGCCCGCCGAACTGGATGCCGCACACATCCGCTCCGCTCTGGAGGCGCTCGGCGCCCGGCCGTGGCAACTAGAGATAACCTCCGAGCCAATCGCCACAGCCTTTGTGGAAGCCCACAACACGCCACCGGTCGAGGAGAGCCCGGAGTCGTAGGAAGGGTCAAAGGATTCCCCCCGGGAATGCGCTCCTCCTAGGCTTCTGAGCAACATCCGAAAGTGGGAGGCAGAGTGGCCGAGAGAACTGACGTCTATTTCGTCGATGGTGTTCGTACCCCGTTTGGGCGCGCCGGAGAAAAAGGCATGTACTGGAACACCCGGGCGGACGATCTGGTGGTGAAAGCCATGATCGGTTTGCTCGAGCGAAACCCCGACGTGCCCAAGGATCGGGTAGATGACGTGGCCATCGCGGCCACCACCCAGGTCGGCGACCAGGGCCTGACGCTCGGCCGCACGGCCGCGCTGCTCGCCGGACTCCCCCGTTCGGTTCCCGGTTTCGCCATCGACCGCATGTGTGCGGGCGCCATGACGAGCGTCACCACCCTCGGCAGCGGTATCGCGTTCGGCGCCTATGACGTCGCCATCGCCGGTGGCGTCGAGCACATGGGCCGACACCCCATGGGGTTCAACGCCGACCCCAACCCCCGCTTCCTCGCCGAGAAACTCGTCTCGGGCGACGCGCTCGACATGGGCAAAACCGCCGAGCGCATCCATGACCGTTTCCCGCACCTCACCAAGGAGCGCTCCGACCGGTTCGGCATGCTGAGCCAGCAGAAAATCGCGGCGGCCTATGCCGCCGGCAAGATCCAGCCCGACCTCGTTCCCGTCGCCCTGCGCTCGGAACAAGGCTGGGGCCTCGCCACGCAGGACGAGGGCATGCGGCCCGAGACGACCATGGAGGGGCTCGCCTCGCTGCGCACGCCTTTCCGCCCGCACGGGCGCGTCACGGCCGGTAACGCCTCTCCCCTGACCGATGGCGCCACCGTGAGCCTGCTCGCGGGCTCGGATGCCGTGAAGGAATTCGGCCTACGACCCAAGATGCGCATGGTGAGTTTCGCCTTCGCGGGCGTCGAGCCCGAGATCATGGGCATCGGCCCCGTGCCCTCCACCGAGAAGGCGCTGCGCAAGGCCGGCCTGACCATCGACGACATCGGCCTGTTCGAACTCAACGAGGCGTTTGCCGTGCAGGTGCTGTCGCTGCTCGACCACTTCGGCATCGACGACGACGACCCGCGCGTGAACCCCTGGGGCGGTGCAATCGCCGTGGGCCACCCGCTCGCCGCATCCGGTGTGCGCCTCATGATTCAGCTCGCGGCCCAGTTCGAGGAGCACCCCGAGGTGCGTTACGGCCTCACCGCCATGTGCGTCGGCCTCGGCCAGGGCGGCTCCGTGATCTGGGAGAACCCGCACTTCACGGGCAAGAAGGGACGCAAATAGCCATGACCGACTACACGACGATCGACTTCTCCGAACTACTCGCGTTGAGCGCCGACGAGGTCGTCACGCACGCGTTCGTGCGCGACATCCCCCTCGCCTCGGGCAAGACGCTCGCACTCGTCACGCTCGACAACGGGCGCGACCACACGCGACCCAATACGCTCGGCCCGGCAACACTGCTCGAGCTGGACGGCGTGCTCGACGCCCAACGTGAACGTGCCGCCGCCGGCGAGATCGACGGGCTGGCCATCACGGGCAAACCGTTCATCCTAGCCGCCGGTGCCGACCTGTCGAAGGTCAGCGAGATCCCCTCGAAAAAGGTCGCGAAGCAGCTCGCGCAGCTCGGGCACCACGTGCTCGGCAAACTGGGCGACCTGGGTGTTCCTACCTTCGTGTTCATCAACGGGCTCGCGCTCGGCGGTGGGCTCGAGATCGGCTTGAACGCCACCTACCGCACCATCGACGCCTCGGCCCCGGCCGTCGCGCTGCCCGAGGTGTTCCTCGGAATCATCCCGGGCTGGGGTGGCGCCTACCTGCTGCCCAACCTGATCGGCATCGAGAACGCCCTCAAGGTGGTCGTCGAGAACCCGCTCAAGACCAACCGGATGCTGAAGGCCCAGCAGGTCTTCGACCTCGGCATCGCCGACGCCATCTTCCCGTCGGCCAGCTACCTCGAATCCTCGCTCGCGTGGGCGGACGGTGTGCTGTCCGGCCGCGTCAAGGTCGTGCGCAAGAACGAACCCGGAAAGGTCGAACGCCTCGTCAAATGGGATGCTGCCATCGGCATCGCCCGCAAGATGCTCGAGTCGAAGATCGGCACCGTGCCGAAGTCGCCCTATGCTGCGCTCGACCTGCTGAAGGCCGCCAAGAGCGGGTCGAAGGCCGACGGGTTCGCGCGCGAAGACGAGGCTCTCTCCGAACTCATCTCGGGCGACCAGTTCCAGGCCAGCATCTACGCGTTCAACCTCGTGCAGAAGCGGGCCAAGCATCCGGCCGGCGCGCCCGACAAGAAGCTCGCCCAGCGCGTGACGAAGGTCGGCGTGATCGGAGCGGGTCTCATGGCGAGCCAGTTCGCGCTGCTGTTCGTGCGCCGCCTGCAGGTGCCCGTCGTCATCACCGACCTCGACCAGGCGCGCGTCGACACGGGCATCGCCTACATCCGGGACGAGATCGACGGGCTCCTCGCGAAGGGACGCATCGGCAACGACGAGGCCAACCGGTTGAAGGCGCTCGTGACGGGCACCACATCGAAAGCCGACTTCGCGGACTGCGACTGGGTCATCGAGGCCGTCTTCGAAGAGCTGGGTGTCAAGCAGGATGTCTTCGCCGACGTCGAGCAGTACATCTCCGACACCGCCATCCTCGCGACCAACACCTCATCGCTGTCGGTGGAGCAGATCGGCTCGAAGCTCAAGCATCCCGAGCGGGTCGTCGGCTTCCACTTCTTCAACCCGGTCGCCGTCATGCCCCTCATCGAGGTCGTGCGCACGCCGCACACCACCGACGAGGCACTGGCGACCGCCATGGTGACGGCCGCCAACCTGAAGAAGAACGCCGTCATCACGCGGGACACCCCCGGTTTCGTCGTCAACCGCATCCTCGCCAAGCTGCTCGGCGAGGCCATGCACGCCGTCGACACGGGAACTCCCTTCGACGTGGTCAACCACGCATTGGACGATTTCGGCCTGCCGATGTCGCCCTTCGAGCTGCTCGAACTCGTCGGCCTCACGGTGGGCGCGCACGTGCTCGACACGCACCACGCCGCGTTCCCCGAGCGGTTCTTCGACAGCCCCAACCTGCACCGCCTCGCCGAGCACGGCAAGATCTTCGAGCGCGACGGCAAGGGCAAGATCACGGGCTTCGACAAGAAGGCCGTGAAGATCGTCTCGGGCGGCAACGCACCTCAGACCGGCGAAGAAATCCGCCGCCGGGTCGAAGACGGCCTGGCAGACGAGATCCACCGCATGCTCGAAGACGACGTGGTGCACGCGCCCGAAGACATCGACCTGTGTCTCATCCTGGGCGCCGGCTGGCCGTTCCACATGGGCGGCGCAACGCCCTACCTCGACCGCGTGGGCGCCTCCGAGCGAGTCTTCGGCGACACGTTCCACCACCCGCCCATCGTCGGCGTGGAGTAACACCCGATTACACGCAAAAGGCCCCCTGTCTGTCGAGAGGGGGCCTTTTGCGTGCGAGATTATTCGCGCGAGTTGTGTTCAGAGCGAGCCTTGACGAGAGCACGGTGTGTTCGCAGCGGTGTCGCTCGGCACCGACATCGCGCGGCGCTCTGGATGCGCCTCGAGTTCGCCGCTGAACCGGACTCAGAGCTGTTCGGCGTCTCCGTCGGCCTTCGTCGTGCGGCCGGGAACGGCGTGGTGCTCCTCGTCGGAATCGCCGCCCAGCGAGGGCTCGTCTCCGTCGTTCGCGAGAGGTCGCGCAACGGGGATCCGGCTGCCGAGAACCTGGTCGACGACGTCACGCGCGATCTGCTGGGCCGTGAGGCCGGCGTCCGACAGGATCTGCTCGCGCGATGCGTGGTCGATGAACTCGTCGGGCACACCCAGCTCGTCTACGGCCGTGTCGACTCCGGCCGCGCGCAGGTCCTGTCGGATGCGCGTGCCGACGCCGCCGACGCGGATGCCGTCCTCGATCGTGATGACCAGTCGGTGTTCGCGCGCCAGCTCGATCACGCTCTGCGCCACGGGAACGACCCAGCGCGGGTCGATGACGGTCGCGCCGATGCCCTGCGCCTGCAGCCTCTCGGCCACGTCGACGCCCATGGCGGCCATCGGGCCGACCGTGATGATCAGCACGTCGTTGCGCTCGCTCTCGACGAGCACCTCCACGCCGTCGTCGAAACGGTGGATGGCGGGCAACTCGGGGTTGACCGAGCCCTTCGGGAAGCGCAGCACGGTCGGCGCATCCTCGACGCGCACGGCCTCGGCGAGTTCTTCGCGCAGGCGCTCGGCATCGCGGGGTGCGGCGATCCGGATGTGGGGTACGACCTGCAGAATGGCCAGATCCCAGATGCCGTGATGGCTCGGGCCGTCGGGGCCGGTCACCCCGGCGCGGTCGAGCACGAACGTGACGCCGGCCTTGTGCAGCGCGACATCCATCAGGATCTGGTCGAAGGCGCGGTTCACGAACGTGGCGTACAGCGCGACGACGGGGTGCAATCCCCCGAAGGCCAGACCGGCGGCGGATGTCGCGGCGTGCTGTTCGGCGATGCCGACGTCGTGCACGCGCTTCGGGAAGCGCTCGGCCATGCGGTGCAGACCCGTCGGGCGCAGCATGGCGGCCGTGATGCCCACGATCTTGTCGTTGCGCTCGGCCTCGTGCACGAGGGCGTCGCTGAAGATGCCCGTCCACGAGTCGCCCTCGGATGCCGTCACGGGCTCACCCGTGATCGGGTCGATCTTGCCGACGGCGTGGAACTGGTCGGCGACGTCGTCGACGGCGGGGCCGTAGCCCTTACCCTTCTGCGTGATGGCGTGCACGATGACGGGCGCGTTGTGTTCGCGCGCCTGCGTGAGCGCCTCCTGCATGGCTTCGACGTCGTGACCGTCGACCGGGCCGATGTACTTGATGTCGAGGTTCGAGTAGAGCGCCTCGTTGTCGGTGAAGCGGCTGAGGAACCCGTGCAGGCCGCCGCGCACACCGCGGTAGAACGCGCGGGCGGGCGAGCCCAGCCGGGAGAATGCCTTCTCGCTCGACTTCTGCAGCGTCGTGTACATGGGACGCGTGCGCACGTTGCTGAGGAATTTGGCCATGCCGCCGATGGTGGGCGCATAGGAGCGGCCGTTGTCGTTGACGACGATGACGAGGCGACGCGTGTTGTCGTCGCTGATGTTGTTCAGGGCTTCCCACGTCATGCCGCCCGTGAGGGCTCCGTCACCGACGACCGCGACGACGGCCCGGTCGTGCTGGCCCGTCATGTCGTAGGCACGCGAGATGCCGTCGGCCCAACTGAGGGATGACGACGCGTGCGACGACTCGACGATGTCGTGCGGCGACTCGGAGCGCTGCGGATACCCCGCGAGGCCCCCGCGCTGGCGGAGGCCCGCGAAGTCTTGCCGACCCGTGAGCAGCTTGTGCACGTAGCTCTGGTGCCCGGTGTCGAACACGATTGAGTCACGCGGGGACTCGAACACTCGGTGGATCGCGATCGTGAGTTCGATCACACCGAGGTTCGGCCCCAAGTGCCCGCCGGTCCGCGACACCTCGCTGACGAGGAAGTCGCGGATCTCTTGGGCGAGCTGCACCAGCTGCTCGCTCGAGAGGCCATCGAGATCACGGGGACCATGGATGTTCTCGAGAAGGCTCATGAATCTGAGTCTAGCTCTGCTAGCTAGGCGACCAATGAGCGCAACACGTACTGCAGGATTCCACCGTTGCGGTAGTAATCGGCCTCACCGGGCGTGTCGATGCGGACGACGGCGTCGAACTCGATCGGGGTGCGCGAGGCATCCGATTCGGTGCTCGGCGTTGCCACCACGTGGACGGTCTTCGGCGTGCGGCCCTCGTTGAGTTCTTCGATGCCCGTGATCGAAACGACCTCGGTTCCGTCGAGTCCCAGGCTCTCGGCCGTCTCGCCCGCGGGGAACTGCAGCGGCACGACGCCCATACCGATGAGGTTGGAGCGGTGGATGCGCTCGAAGCTCTCGGCGATGACGGCGCGCACGCCGAGCAGCGACGTGCCCTTGGCGGCCCAGTCACGCGACGAACCCGAGCCATACTCCTTGCCCGCAAAGATCACGAGCGGGGTGCCGGCGGCCTGGTAGTTCTCGGACGCGTCGTAGATGAACGACTGCGGGGCGCCCTCCTGCGTGAAGTCGCGGGTGTAGCCACCCTCGACGCCGTCGAGCAGCTGGTTGCGCAGGCGGATGTTCGCGAAGGTTCCGCGGATCATGACCTCGTGGTTTCCGCGGCGCGAGCCGTAGGAGTTGAAGTCCTTGCGGTCGACGCCGTTCGCGGCCAGGTAGTGGCCGGCGGGGCTGTCGGCCTTGATCTGGCCGGCGGGGCTGATGTGGTCGGTGGTGACCGAGTCGCCCAGCTTGGCGAGAACGCGCGCACCCGTGATGTCGGTGACCGGGGTGGTCTCGAGCGTCATGCCGTCGAAGTATGGGGGCTTCCGCACGTAGGTGGATTTCTCGTCCCACTCGAACGTGGCGCCCGTCGGGGTGGGCAGCGAACGCCAGCGCTCGTCGCCCTCGAAGACGCCCGCGTACTCGTGGGTGAACATCTCGGTGTCGATCGACGAGTCGATGGTCGACTGCACCTCGGCGGCGTCGGGCCAGATGTCCTTCAGGAAGACATCGTTGCCGTCAGCGTCGAGGCCGAGTGCGTCGGTCTCGAAGTCGAAGTTCATGGTGCCGGCGAGGGCGTAGGCGATGACGAGCGGAGGGCTCGCGAGGTAGTTCATCTTGACGTCGGGGTTGATGCGACCCTCGAAGTTGCGGTTTCCGCTCAGCACGGCGGTGACGGCCAGGTCGTTCTTCTGCACGGCCTCGGACACCTCTTCGGGCAGCGGGCCCGAGTTGCCGATGCACGTGGTGCAGCCGTAGCCGACGAGGTAGAAGCCGAGGTCTTCGAGGTAGCCCGTGAGGCCGGCCTTGTCGTAGTAGTCGGTGACGACCTTCGAGCCCGGTGCCAGCGTGGTCTTGACCCACGGCTTGGCCTTGAGGCCCTTCTTGCTGGCGTTGCGGGCCAACAGACCGGCCGCGAGCATGACCGACGGGTTGGACGTGTTGGTGCACGAGGTGATCGCCGCGATGGCGACGGCGCCGTGGTCGATCGTGACGTCATCACCCGAGGCGAGAGTGATCTCGGTGGGCTTCGTCACGGTCTGCGGTGCCGTGCTCCGGTGCTCGTGGTGGTGGTGCGACTCGCCATCCTCCGGCTGCAATTCACCGGGGTCGGATGCCGGGAACGACTGCGCGACGGTCAGATCGACGATGTCGTGCTCCACCGTTGCGTAGTTGTTGAGGTCGACCGCGAACTGGCTCTTGGCCTCGGACAGCTCGATGCGGTCCTGCGGGCGCTTCGGGCCGGCGATCGAGGGGACGACCGTCGCGAGGTCGAGCTCGAGGTACTCGCTGAAGACCGGCTCGACCGACGGGTCGTGCCAGAGCGTCTGCTCCTTGGCGTAGGCCTCGACCAGGGCGACCTGCTCGTCGCTGCGACCCGTGAGGCGCAGGTAGTCGAGCGTGACGTCGTCGATCGGGAACATGGCGGCGGTGGAGCCGAACTCGGGGCTCATGTTGCCGATGGTTGCGCGGTTGGCGAGCGGCACGGCACCCACACCCGAGCCGTAGAACTCGACGAACTTGCCGACGACACCGTGCTTGCGCAGCATCTCGGTGATCGTGAGCACGACGTCGGTGGCCGTGACACCCGTGGGGATGGTGCCGGAGAGCTTGAAGCCGACGACCTTCGGGATGAGCATGGAGACGGGCTGGCCGAGCATGGCCGCCTCGGCCTCGATGCCGCCGACGCCCCAGCCGAGCACACCCAGGCCGTTGACCATGGTGGTGTGCGAGTCGGTGCCGACGCACGTGTCGGGGTAGGCCTGCAGCACGCCGCCGACCTCACGCGTCATGGTGACGCGCGCCAGGTATTCGATGTTGACCTGGTGGACGATGCCCGTTCCGGGCGGCACGACCTTGAAGTCGTCGAACGCGGTCTGGCCCCAGCGAAGGAACTGGTAGCGCTCACCGTTGCGCTCGTATTCGATCTCGACGTTGCGCTCGAAGGCGTTGGGCTGACCGAAGAGGTCGGCGATGACCGAGTGGTCGATGACCAGCTCGGCGGGAGCGAGCGGGTTGATCTTGGTGGGGTCGCCACCGAGGGCCGAGACGGCCTCACGCATGGTGGCGAGGTCGACGATGCAGGGCACACCGGTGAAGTCCTGCATGACCACGCGGGCCGGGCTGAACTGGATCTCGGTGTCGGGTTCGGATGCCGGGTTCCACTGCGAGATGGCCTCGATCTGCGACCGCGTGACGTTCTTGCCGTCTTCGGTGCGGAGCAGGTTCTCGAGCAGGACCTTCAGGCTGAACGGGAGCTTCTCGTAACCGGCGACACTGTCGATTCGGAAGATCTCGTAGTCGGATTCACCGACGGTGAGCTGTTGTTTGGCCCCAAAGCTGTTCACGTTTGACACTGTGCCTTCTCCTTCGTTGGCAGAGGCAAGTCGCACGCTTGCCGCTTGTCGATTCTCGGCCTCAGAAGGGGGGTAAGGCTAGCAAGGCGAGCCTAAGTGCTTCCGAGAGACGGCGATCGAACGTTGCCGTATTTATCTTGATGTCGAGATAATTCTAGCAGCGTGCGGTGGGGTGCAGCGTCAGGTGGGCGAACCCGGGCGACCGGGCGTGTCGGATGCTGCAGCATCCGTTTCGGGGGCACGGTAGAGGCCGCGCACCACGAGCCAACTGACGACGAGCAGCGGCGCATAGAGCGGGATGCCCATGAGCAGCTTCGTCGAGCCCAGCCATTCGACGTTGCCCGCGAAGTAGAGGGGCAGCTGCACGGCCAGGCGCAGGATGAAGAGGCCGGCCCAGGCCAGCGTGAGCCAGCGGAGTGCTCGCCGCTTGACGCGGTCTTGGCGCCAGGCGATGCCGTCGTTCATGAGAAAACCGACGGCCAAGCCGATGAGCGGCCACCCGACGAGCACCGAGACGAGCAGCACGGCGCCATATGCACCGTTCGTGAAGAAACCCAGGACGAAGTTGTCCTCGGGTTTATTGGTGATGAGCGCCAGTACGGCGGACAAGACGACACCGACGAGGCCCCCCAGGGCCGCCGTCACCGGTGTCTTGCCGATGATGCGCAGAAGAGTGAGCAGGGCTGCGACGCCGACCGAGACGCCGAGGGCCCAGGGAAGGCTCTGCGTGAAGGTAAAGACGAGCAGGAAGAGCAGACCGGGCACGATGGCCTCGATGATGCCTCGCACCCCACCCATGGCCTTCAGGAGGGCGGCACCGGTTGGACGTTCCGACTCCATGAGGTCGCCCAGCCCGGCCTTGCGGGCGGCCCCCGCGAGGGAGGCACCGAGGACCGTGGCTGGCTCGGGAGCATTCTGATCGGCAGACGTACCGCTGTCGACGGGCCCCGAACGCTGCATCGGCACCGGGTGCGCCGAGTCCCGAGACGGCTCCGCGGGGACCGAACCGCGAGCCGGCGCCGGGGCCTCGTCAGGCGACGTGCCGTAGCGGCCGACGGGGTGTTCGCCGCTTCCCTGGTGAGGATCGCTCATGCCGAGGTTCTACGCCTCCTGACCCGCACCGGCGGGCATCTTGAGCGGGATGAGGTCGCGCGGGGGCATGGGGGTGTCGCCGCGCACGACGACCACGCTGCGGAAGAGCTCGTCCACGAGGGCGCTCTTCTCGGCATCCGTCGCACCGGCTCCGGCGATCACGCCGCGCAGGAACCACCGAGGACCGTCGACGCCCACGAAACGGGCGATGCGTGTGGCCGCGGGCTGGCCGGCAGGAACCTGGACAGGCACCTCGGCGACCAATTCGTAGCCCAGACCACCTTCGCGCTCGGTGACCGTGCCACCCTGCGAGCCGATCTGCTCGGCGATCTGCTCGCGGGTCTCGTTCCACAGGCCGATCGAGCGGGGGGCCGCGAAGGCCTGGATCTGCAGCGTCGACTCGGCGTAGTCGAGTCCCACCGCGACGATGCGTTTGGTCGACTCCTCGATCTCGAGGCGCAGGTTGAGCCCCTCGCGCGGGAGAATCTTCACTCCCCCGAGGTCGATGTAGGGGCGCACGGCGTTGGCTTCGCTCTCGTCGAGCGGGCCTTCGGTGGCACGGTCGTCGGGCGCCGACTTCGTCGTGTCGAGAACCGTCTCTTCGTCGGCGGGAGCCTCGAGCGCGTCACCCGTCGCCGTCGTCACCTCGGACGACGCCTCGTCGGCCGAGGCCGCGTCGACCGTCTCGATGGCGGTGTCGGGCTGTTCTTCGGGGTTCTTGCCTTTGCGCAGTTTCATGCGTTCGCTCCAGTCGGTGTGTCAGAAGAAGTGGGGTCGGATGCCGCGGCGCTGTCGTAGCCCGTCGACCCGAAGCCGCCGGCGCCGCGGGCGCTGCCCGGCAACGTCTCGACGGGGACGAACGTGGCGCGAGAGACGGGCATGACGATGAGCTGCGCGATGCGATCGCCGACCGCGACCTCGTAGGGCTCACGCGCATCCGTGTTGAGCAGGGTGACCTTGATCTCGCCGCGGTAACCGGCGTCGACCGTGCCGGGCGAATTCACGATGGTGATGCCGTGCTTGGTGGCGAGGCCCGAACGCGGCACGACAAAGGCGACGAAACCGTCGGGCAGCGCGATGGAGACGCCCGTGCCGACCAGTCGACGCTCGCCCGGCTCGAGAACCAGGTGCTCGCTGGACACCAGGTCGGCGCCGGCATCACCCGGGTGGGCGTAGCGCGGAACCTCGGGGGCGATAATAAGAACGTCAACGCTTTCGGTCACAGATCGAGGGTAGTGCAGATCGATCAACGAAGTGAGTCATGTCCCCTTATCGCGAACGGCTCTGGCCGGCCCCCTGGATCTACATCTCGACGGCGCTCGTCATCCCCGCCAGCATCCTCGTCCTCGCCCCCATCTCGTGGGTCGCCGGAGTAATCACGGCGGTCATTCTCTATGGCGGCATGACGACCATGTTCGTCGTGGGAGCGCCCACCATCAGCGTGGGCGACGGCGAGCTGCGCGCCGGCCGGGCCCGCATCAGCCTCGACCTCGTCGGGACTCCCAAGGCATTCACAGGAACCGAGGACGCTTTACAGCGTGGTCGCAAGCTCGACGCTCGGGCCTACATGTTGTTCCGCGGATGGATTTCGGGGGTCGTGCGCATCCCCGTGCTCGACGAGAACGACCCGACGCCCTACTGGCTCGTGTCCACGCGGGAGCCACAAAAATTGGCCGCCGCGATCGAGGGATCGCGACGGCCAGAAAGCGCCTGAGCAGTTCGACTGCTTAGGCGGCGCACTCCACGCAGATCGCGCCGAGCTTGGTCTCGTGGTCGATGAGCGAGCGGTGCTTCACCAGGAAGCACTCCACGCACGTGAACTCGTCCGCCTGGGGAGGCAGCACGACGACATCGAGGTCGAGGTCGGAGAGGTCGGCGCCGGGAAGGTCGAAGCCACCCGGGTTGTCGGCGTCTTCGACGTCGACCGCACCAGACAGCTTGTCGGGGACACGCTCCTTCAGGGCCTCGATCGACTCAGAGTCGTCGTCGCTCTTTCGGGGTGCGTCATAATCCGTTGCCATTGTTTTCCACTTCTTTTCTCGTCCGCCGACCGTGTCCGGCGGCGATAGTTTGCATCAAAGATGAACGAATAGCAAACCAGTACTGGGCTCCCTGATTCGTCGCTGCATCCAACTCGCGGCACGCCCGCGTTATTCCCGGTCTACGGGGGTTCGGCGTGCGACCATCGAGTGAATTGATCTCAGCCTCGGAGGCACATGATTATGCAGGAACTGACTGTCATCGGCGTCGACGGCAATGCCATCGTCGCGAGCACCGACAACGGGGTGCAATTTCGACTCCCCGTCGACGAGTCCCTTCTCTCCCATGTGCGTCGCGCGCGCAAACAGGCAACGGGCGACGCCCCGAAGCTGAGCCCCCGCGAGATCCAGGCTCACATCCGCTCGGGCATGTCGGCCGAAGAGGTCGCGGATGTCACGGGCGCCGAGATCGACTACGTGCGCCGTTTCGAGGGCCCCATCGTCGCTGAACGCGAGCACATGGTTGCAGCAGCCCTCAGCGTTCCGGTGCTCGCAGCCATCGACCCCCGCGTCGACGACGACGAGCCGACGTTCGGTTCCGCCATCCGCGCCCGCCTCGAGAGCCTCGGCGCGAGCGACGAGCGCTGGACGAGCTGGAAGGACGAGAACGGCTGGATCGTCAAGCTGTCGTTCACGGCCTCCGATGTCGAGCACGACGCCCGCTGGACCTTCGAACCCAAGAAGAACGCCCTCGCACCGCTCGGCGCCGAGGCCGTAACGCTGTCCCGTCAGGGCGCGCTGCCCGCCGAGGGACTCATCCCCAAGCTGCGCGCCGTCGAGCGCGAGTCTTCGTCACCCGATGACAGCCGGTTCGACAGCGGGGCATTCACGTTCGTGCCAGCGGCCGCCGACCCCGACATCGACCTCAACGACACGGCCTCGCAGATCGAGATCGGCCCCGTGGATGTCGCGCCCCATCACCGCAGCTCGTCGAAGGCCGCGGATGCCGCGATCAACCGTGCCGAGGACCAGGGCGGGCCGTCGAACCAGACGGCCGATCTGCTCGAAGCCCTGCGCCGCCGCCGTGGCGAACGCGAATCGGCCGCCCGTGCGCCGCAGCCCGAAGCCTCGCCCGCTCCCGACGCCGGGCGCCCCTCCGTGCAGCCCTCCGGCGAACGTGGTTCCACCCCCTTCGGCGGCTCGCCGTTCTCCGACTCCCCCTTCGCCGCCGGCGCCGCCAGCGCGTCGAACCCCTCGGGCCTGCGCGATGCGTCGCGCACCGACGAGTCCCGCGAGCGTGCGAGCGGCGACCGCACCGATCGTGGCGACCGCGGTCCGCGCAACGGCGAGGCCGAGGCCGAGGCCCACGACGATCACGGCCCGTTCCGCGGCCCCGTGCGCCCCGTCGACGTGCCGCTCGAGAACTTCGACACCCTCACAGGCGCGGCCTCCTCGAAGCGCTCAGACGACGACCAGAAGCCCCCGGCCATCACGCCGGCTCGCGGGTCCAAGCGTGGCCGCACGGCCATGCCGTCGTGGGACGAGATCGTCTTCGGCGCTCGAACCGACGACGACTGAGAATCGCTGACGCCCGACATCCCGAGGGCGCCCCTGATACGACTGCCGCACTGCGGATGAGCCCGGTCCACCGGGACACACTTCGAGGTGCTCCGTCGAATTGTCGGGAGTGCTCACCCTGAGTGCGCACTAACGCGTCGGGGTCGTTACTGTCCGAAGGCTCCGAAGCGGATAAACGGAACCGTCCGTTCCTCATCGGTCAGCGAACCGTGCTGACCGACCATGCGTCGCGCCGCCTGATCGGTCGGCCGGGAGTCGTAGTAGGCGATGCGTTTGCGTGCCGCCACGATGACGTCGCCGATGCGCGGAAGAACGTCGTCGTGCACGTCGCCGAAGAGTCCGTCGCCGACCGCTTCGTCCCGGCTGAACACCCATGCACGCTCGCCCTCCGAGTCGCGCCAGACGTCCGCCAGGGCGAGTCGATCGGATGCCGTCGCGCCGGGCTCGAGATAGAGGTGCAGGCAGCGCGGCTCCCCGCCCACGTGCCGCACGCCCTCGATCAGTTCGGGTGCCTGATCGAACAGCACCTGCGACGTGTGCGGAACATCGAGCGAACCGTGATCGGCTGTCAGGATCACGCCCACCCGCCGACCGACCACAGCGACGAAACGTCGCATCTCGCCATCCAGCTCCTCGAGGGCCGCGGTCCAGCGATCGGACTCCCAGCCGTGCTGATGCGAGATCTTGTCGAGTTCGGGCACGTAGAGGTAGGTGAGCGAGCGGCCGTTCGACCGCGTCAGAGCATCGGCGCGCTCGAACCGAGCGCGCAACGAGTCGGCGGGCTCATAGGTCGCACCGCGCAGGGTGGCCCGAGTGAAGCCCGAGCCCACGAACGTGGCGGGGCCGACGGCGAAGGCTGCGACATCCGCTTCACCCGCCTGTTCGAAGACCGTGCGGCAGCGCTGCCACGTCTCGGGGTCCATGCCGGCATCCCAGCCCGTGAGGCCGTTGACCAGGCGATCGTGCCGGGCGTCGAGCATGCGATAGCCCACGAGGCCGTGCTGTCCGGGATCGGCCCCCGTCGTCAGCGACGTGAGCGCGGCCGCCGTGGTGGTCGGAAAGACCGTGCTGATCGTGCGATCGGGTGCCGAACGCAGAAAGCGCGCATAGCCCGACCGCGCGGCCAGCAAGCGCGAGCCCAACCCGTCGACGACGACCACCACCACGTGATCGACGGCGGGCAGGCCCGACGGGTTGGCGACACCCCCGATCGCGGCCAGCGAATCCGGCAGCACACCGGTCAGGCTGCGCGGACGAACGGGCGGGATCGATACGATTGAAGCCACCGGGAAAGTCTGGCACATCCAGGCGAGAACCCTCCCGTCGCCCGCAACCGGACCAGCACCCAGGTCAGAAAACACGTATGCCCCGCAGCGATAAGAACGCCCCCGCCGCCCCGATCAACGAGCGCATCGAAGACGTCGACGTCTCGGCCGAGATGCAGGGGTCCTTCCTCGAGTACGCCTACTCGGTCATCTACTCGCGCGCGCTGCCCGACGCACGCGATGGACTCAAACCCGTGCAGCGCCGCATCCTCTATCAGATGACCGAGATGGGGCTGCGGCCCGACCGCGGGCACGTGAAGTCGGCCCGCGTGGTCGGCGAAGTGATGGGAAAGCTGCACCCGCATGGCGACAGCGCGATCTACGACGCCCTCGTGCGCCTGGCTCAGCCCTTCACCCTGCGTGTGCCGCTCGTCGACGGCCACGGCAACTTCGGCTCGCTCGACGACGGGCCGGCCGCCTCCCGCTACACCGAAGCGCGCCTCGAGGCCGCGGCCCTCTCCCTCACGGCCGACCTCGACGAAGACGTCGTCGACTTCGTGCCCAACTACGACAACCAGTTCCAACAGCCCGAGGTCCTCCCGGCGGCTTACCCGAACCTCCTCGTCAACGGCGCGAGCGGCATCGCGGTCGGCATGGCCACCAATATGGCGCCGCACAACCTGATCGAGGTCGTGGGGGCGGCACGTCACCTGCTCGAACATCCGGATGCTTCGCTCGACGATCTGATGGAGTTTGTGCCCGGCCCCGACCTGCCCACCGGTGGCACGATCGTCGGGCTCGACGGCATCCGAGACGCTTATGCCACGGGCCGCGGAGCGTTCAAGACGCGAGCCCGCGTGCGTATCGAGGCCATCACGCCGCGCAAACAGGGCATCATCGTGACCGAGCTGCCCTACCTCGTCGGCCCCGAGAAGGTCATCGAGAAGATCAAAGACGGCGTCAACAACAAGAAGCTCTCGGGCATCTCCGACGTCACCGACCTCACCGACCGCACCAACGGCCTGCAGCTCGTCATCGGCATCAAGACGGGTTTCAGCCCCGAGGCCGTGCTCGAACAGCTCTACCGCTACACACCGCTCGAGGACTCGTTCTCGATCAACAACGTCGCTCTCGTCGAGGGCGGACCGCGCACGCTGGGCCTGCGCGAGCTGCTCGAGGTGTATGTGAAGCACCGCATCTCGGTGGTCACACGTCGCTCGAAGTACCGCCTGGCGCGCCGCAAGGAACGCCTGCACCTCGTCGAGGGGTTGCTCATCGCGATCCTCGACATCGACGAGGTCATCCAGGTCATCCGTGCGTCGGATGACAGCGACCAGGCCCGCACGCGGCTGATCGACGTGTTCGACCTCAGCCAGGTGCAGGCCGAATACATCCTCGAACTGCGCCTGCGCCGGCTCACCAAGTTCTCTCGTATCGAACTCGAAGCCGAGCGCGACAAGCTGCTCGCCGAGATCGCCGAACTCGAAGAGATCCTCGGCAGCACCGCTCGATTGCATGCGCTCGTGTCCGACGAGCTCGAAGCCGTCGCCGAGCAGTTCGGCACGCCCAGACGCACGCTTCTGACGGCCGCCAAGCCGTCCATCGCGTCGGCCGGGTCGCGCAAGAATCAGCCCGTGCTCGAGCTCGCCGACACGCCCTGCCGCATCTATCTGAGCGCGACCGGCCGCATGGTGCGCGTCGACTACCCCGGTGAGGGCGGCCTCGAACCCGTCGCCGCTCCCCCGCGGCGCAGCAAACACGACGCGGTGCTCTCGATGCTCGAGACGTCGAGCCGCACCGAGGTGGGTGCCGTGACGAGCCTCGGCCGCCTCATCCGCTTCTCACCGCTCGAGTTGCCCGTCGTGCCGCCCAACTCGGTGCAGCTGGGCGCGGGCGTGCGCATCGCCGACTACATCACGCTGCAGCCCAAGGAGCGCGTACTCGCGGTCGTGGCCCTCGATTCGGCCAAACCCATCGCGCTCGGCACGCGCACCGGCGTGGTCAAACGTGTCACGCCGGGCGACTGGCCGAACAAACCCGAGTTCGAGATCATCCAGCTGAAGCCCAAGGACGTCGTCATCGCTGCGGCACCCTCGACCGACACGGATGAATTCGTGTTCGTCACGAGCGACGCCCAGCTCTTGCGGTTCGCTGCCTCCGCCGTCCGCCCGCAGGGACGCACCGCCGGAGGTATGGCGGGCATCAAGCTCGGCGCCGGTGCCTCGGTCATCTCGTTCCACGTCGTGCGGGCCGACGAGACGGCGCGCACCGTCGTCGCAACGGTCGCCGCGAACACCAGTGCTCTGGCCGGCACCGATCCGGGCAGCGGCAAGGTGAGCGCTTTCGACGAGTTCCCCGCCAAGGGCCGGGCCACCGGTGGCGTGCGGGCACAGCGCTTCCTGAAGGGTGAGGACGCGCTCGTCGTCGCCTGGGTCGGGCCCGAACCCGCTCTGGCCGTCGGCACAGACGGGGCCGTGCGCAAGCTTCCCGAGGCCCTCGCCAAGCGCGACGCGTCGGGTCAGTTCCTCGAGGGTGTCGTGGGCTACATCGGCGCGAGCATCGCGACGCCGGCCGACGCCGTCGGAGCCCTCGCGGCCGGTTCCGACCCGGTGCCTCTTACCGAATCCGAACGGGACGCCGCCAACTCGGCTCCCTCGGCGCCCGGCGAATCGCCCGAGAGCGCCGTCGGAACAACGCTGACCGTCGACGGGACTGACTCGGACGCATCCGTGCAGCAGGCCCTGGACACGCCACTGGCGGCCGCCGACATCCCGAGCTCGCCTGCGGCCGGCGACGAGCCGGACGACGCCGCACTTTTCTAATGAGCACTACGGAGGGCCGCCTGCTTCGAGGAGCGGGCGGCCCGCAGAGGCTGGTTTGCGGGTGCACCCACCGCCGCGACGGTTTGACAACCTGGCGGCTTGACGGTTCGACGGTTTGACGGCCTGACCGCGCGACGGCTTGACGACTTGTGCGCACGTCAATCTGAAGGCTCGAGGGCTCGAGGGCTTGAGGGCCCGCGGGCTCGCCCCAGATCGTCACTGTGTTGTCCGTGCAGGGCGATACCGGCAGACGCAACCCTCAGCGGTCCCGCAGCCTCGCTAGACGTCGATGCTGTCGCGGTTCAAGCGGTCGGAGCTCTCGACGATGAACTCCTTGCGCGGAGCCACCTCGTTGCCCATGAGCAGCTCGAAAACTTTGCCGGCCATCTCGGCATCCTGCACCTGCACGCGTCGCAGCGTGCGGTTCGACCGGTCCATCGTCGTCGTCGCCAGCTGGTCGGCATCCATCTCACCGAGACCCTTGTAGCGCTGGATCGGCTCCTGGTAGCGCTTGTTCGTGCGCTTGAGCCCCGCCAGCACCCCCGCCAGCTCGGCCTCGGAGTAGGTGTAGATCGTCTCGTTGGGTTTCGAGCCCGGGTTCATCACGACGACGCGGTGCAACGGCGGCACGGCCGCGAACACCCTGCCCTCTTCGATCATGGGCCGCATGTAACGGAAGAACAGCGTGAGCAGCAGCGTGCGGATGTGCGCACCGTCGACGTCGGCATCGCTCATCAGGATGACTTTGCCATAACGCGCCTGCGAGATGTCGAACGAGCGCCCCGACCCGGCGCCGAGCACCTGGATGATCGACGCGCACTCGTTGTTCGACAACATGTCCGACACGGACGCCTTCTGCACATTGAGGATCTTGCCGCGGATGGGCAGCAGCGCCTGGAAGTTGCTGTCTCGCGCCAGCTTGGCCGTGCCGAGAGCCGAGTCGCCCTCGACGATGAAGAGTTCGCTGTGCGCCACATCGCTCGACCGGCAGTCGACGAGCTTGGCCGGGAGCGACGAATTCTCGAGCGCGTTCTTGCGACGCTGCGTCTCTTTGTGCGCTCGCGCGGAAAGGCGCGACTTCATCTCGGCCACGACCTTGTCGAGCACGAGCGCCGTCTGCGCTTTGTCGTCGCGTTTCGGCGACGCGAACAGCTCTTTCATGGCCTTGGCCACGACGCTGGAGACGATGCTGCGCACCGCGGGCGTGCCGAGCACCTCTTTCGTCTGCCCCTCGAATTGCGGTTCGGGCAGCCGAACGGTCAGCACGGCCGTGAGACCCGCGAGCACGTCATCCTTCTCGACCTTGTCGTTGCCTGCCTTAAGTCGGCGCGCATTGAGCTCGACCTGGGAGCGGACGAACTTGAGCAGACCCTGGTCGAAGCCTGCCTGATGAGTTCCGCCCTTGGGCGTCGCGATGATGTTGACGAACGAGCGCATGATCGTCTCGTAGCCTGTTCCCCAGCGTAGGGCGATGTCGACCTCGCAGCGACGCTCGACCTCGGTGGGCACCATGGCACCGCCGTCGGTCAGCACAGGCACGGTCTCGGTGAACGTGCCGTCGCCCGTCAGGCGCCAGGTGTCGGTGATGGGCTGGTCGCCGGCGAGGTAGTCGACGAACTCGGAGATGCCGCCGTCGTAGCGGTATTCGGTGCGAATGGGCTCGTCGGCGCGCTCGTCCTCGATGATGAGCGTCAGCCCGGGCACGAGGAATGCGGTCTGCTGGGCGCGGGCCTGCAGGTCCTCGACGCTGAACGCCGCGCCCTTCGTGAAGATCTGTCGGTCGGCCCAATAGCGGATGCGCGAGCCCGTGACACCGCGCTTGACCTTGCCCACGACGCGCAGTTCGCTGCCGTTCTCGAACGGGGTGAACGGCGCATCGGGCGTCGGCTCGCCGTTGTCGGCGAAGATGCCCGGCTCGCCCCTGTGGAAGCTCATGGCGTAGGTCTTGCCGTTGCGGTCGACCTCGACGTCGAGGCGCTCGGACAACGCGTTCACGACGGATGCGCCGACACCGTGCAACCCGCCCGACGAGGCATAAGAGCCCGAGCCGAACTTGCCACCCGCGTGCAGCTTGGTGAACACGACCTCGACGCCCGTCAAACCCGTCTTGGGCTCGATATCGACGGGGATGCCACGAGCCGTGTCGCGCACCTCGACGCTGCCGTCGGGGTAGAGGCGGATGTCGATGCGATCGCCGTGACCGCCGAGGGCCTCATCGACCGAGTTGTCGATGATCTCCCACAGGCAGTGCATGAGGCCCCGGGAATCGGTCGAGCCGATGTACATTCCGGGCCGTTTGCGCACCGCTTCGAGACCTTCGAGGACCGAGAGATGGCGGGCGGAATAGTCGGAGTTCACAAGCGTTAACTCTACGTGGAACCACCGACGACCAATCCAATGACACCCGCGGTGGCGAAGATATCTACGCGTACAGCGAAATACCCCGCACGGCTCCATTCGTTCCCAGAAGCGCGTGGTTACATAGCAAGTACGCGAGACCATCCCACGAGTCAGGAGGGCACACCATGTCACACATCGCAAACGAAACAGGCATCGACACCGCTACGAGCACCGATGCAGCCCAGCAGCAACTGACCGCGGCCGACCGCTGCGACAGCTGCGGAGCACAGGCCTACATCCGCGTGACGGTCAACAACGGCGAGCTCCTGTTCTGCGCCCACCACGGCCGCAAGTACCAGGAGAAGCTGTCCTCGATCGCTCACACCTGGCACGACGAGTCGTCGCGTCTCTTCGAAGAGCAGCGCGCCTAAGCAGCCAGCCCGCGCCCCCGACGTCATCCACACGCCGGCCGGCGCCCCACCGTCTTCGTGACAAATCATCCTTCTGACACGACGAAGCGCCCGACCATTAGGTCGGGCGCTTCTGTGTTGTCTGGCTGTATTCGGAGCTGTTGTCTAGCCTCGTTCGACCCTCTGGGCCTGCTGAAGACTCCGAGCTTTCCGAGTGCTCTAGCCGACGTTCGCCTTGTCGATGAGGACCGTACGCGCCAGGTCGACCACGCGGTCGATCGCGTCGTGTTCGGCATTCTTCGTATAGGTCTCGCCGCGGCGCGTCGTAGCGACCTCGATGAGGTGATCGGTCAGCCGCGGGTTGAGCACGAGCACGGGCCCACCCAGGTGGGTTCCGACCGCTTCGTTCACCACGATGCCCTCGTGGCGTGCACCAGCGGGTGCGACGAGGTTGCCGCGGCCGTTGCGCACGGTGCCGAGGGGCGCCGCCGTCCCGCCGTCGACGACCGATTCGGAGCTGTGGTTCTCGGTGCCGACGAGCAGCCCGAAGTTGCTGTCTGCGGCGAAAGCGTCGGTGCGCACGCGAGCGACATTGGCATCGGTGTCCATGGGGAACACGCCAGCGCCGCGAACCGTGCCGGCCTCGCCGAGCGACACCGTGCGACCGAAGAGGTGGAAGCCTCCCCCGACGGCGATCATGGGAACGCCGGCGGCGGCCCACGATTGCAAGGTCTCGGCGTGGCGCTGCAGCTCGGGGGCGATGGCGCGCACGGCGCTTCCCGGCCCAGAACCGATGGTCACGATGTCGGCCTCGGCGGGCAGCTCATCGCCCTCGTTCACCTGGATCTCTTCGACGTCGATGCCGGCGAGCCGCATGCGGCGTGCCAACACGAAGACGTTTCCGACGTCGCCGTTCACGGCCAGGTAGTCGCGGTAGAGCTCAACGATCTTGATGGTCATGCCGCACCCGCTTCGAGGTCTTTGTAGCCCAGGTATTTGCGCGTCAGCAACATCTGGTCGTAGTCGAGGAAGAACGTGTGTCGCCCGCTCTTCGGCTTGGGCCCGTCGAGCATGCGTTGCACGGCCTTCGTCGTGTCGCTCTCGATGACGCCATATCCCTTGCCTTCATAAGCGAGGCGCAGGGCGATGAAGGCGCCCTTGGGGCCCGAGATGACGTCGACGTAATCGAGCTTCGACAGGTCGGCCGTGTAGAGCCACGACGGGTCGTAGCTCGAGTCGTCGTATGCGAAGAGCACCGAATCGGGCACACGGTCGAGCGAGTCGAGGTTGAGCTGCAGGCTCGCGAGGTTCTTGAGCATCAAGATCTCGATCTCGACGCCGTCGACCGTCAGGATCTCGCCGCGACCGTAGACGGTCTTGGTGGTCTGAACGGCGTGGATGGCTTTGGCGATATCGAACTTGTCGCCGAGCGTCTTGCTCGCCAACGTGAAAGCGGCGGCGATATCGACGGCATAGTGCAACCCGCGGGCGGGCATGCGCACGGCGTGCTCGACTCCCTCGAACGAGATGGTCGCGTCATAACCCGACGCCGCCACCACTTCGGCCACGACGTGTCGCGGTGCAGCCGATGGGTCGGCCTTGCCGCCGGCGTAGTCGGTGGCCGAGACCTGACCGTGAGGAGCCGCGGCGAGCACGTCGGCGTCGACACCGAAGTAGTCGATCGCCAGGCGCCCCTCGTTTTCGATCGTGGTGCCGAGGTTGGCGAGGAAGTTGTCGTCGCGGTTCAGGGCGACATAGTCGCTGACCTCGCCCAGGATGTCGCGGAACATGCCCGCGACCCGGTCGGGCTCACCGAAGCGGTAGATCTGGTCGACGACGAGGTTCAAGATGACGGCCGAGCGCGGCTTCACCTGACGACAGATCAACTGACCGTAGGCCTCATCCACCTCGAGGATGGCGATATCGGCGTCGAGCTTGCCGGTCAGCGAGGTGTCGGCGAGGAGCGCCGAAGCGATGCCCTGCGGCATGTTCGCGCCCGACGGGTTCGAGAAAACCTTCAACCCGTGTTCCCGCACGATGGCGGTCAGGATGTTGGTCGTCGTCGATTTGCCGTTCGACCCGAGCACCACGACGGCGCCATAGGGCAGCTGGGACATGACGTCGCTGATGAAGGTGGGCGCGACCTTCTGGGCTACGAGACCCGGGAACGCACTGCCGCCGCCGCGCAACCGCGTTGCGAACCGGGCGAGCCGGCCCGCAACGACGGGGGGTACGAACGCGAGGCTTCCGGGCTTACTCAAGGTAGTCCCGAAGCGACTGCGACCGCGACGGGTGGCGCAGCTTGGCCATCGTCTTGGATTCGATCTGGCGAATGCGTTCGCGGGTGACCCCGAACGTGTCGCCGATCTGGTCGAGTGTCTTCGGCATGCCATCGCCCAGGCCGAAGCGCATGCGGATGACTCCGGCTTCGCGCTCGGAGAGCGAGTCGAGCAGGCTTTCCAGCTGCTTCTGCAGCATGGTGAATCCCACGGCGTCGGCGGGCACGACGGCCTCGGTGTCTTCGATCAGGTCACCGAATTCGCTGTCGCCGTCTTCACCCAGGGGGGTGTGGAGCGAGATGGGCTCGCGGCCGTACTTCTGCACCTCGACGACCTTCTCGGGCGTCATGTCGAGTTCGCGGCTGAGCTCTTCGGGCGTGGGCTCGCGGCCCAGGTCCTGAAGCATCTGGCGCTGCACGCGGGCGAGCTTGTTGATGACCTCGACCATGTGCACGGGGATGCGGATGGTGCGGGCCTGGTCGGCCATGGCACGCGTGATGGCCTGACGAATCCACCAGGTGGCGTAGGTCGAGAACTTGAAGCCCTTGGTGTAGTCGAACTTCTCGACGGCACGGATGAGGCCCAGGTTGCCTTCCTGGATAAGGTCGAGGAACTGCATGCCTCGGCCCGTGTAGCGCTTCGCGAGCGAGACGACGAGTCGGAGGTTGGCACCCAGGAGGTGGCTCTTGGCGCGGGCGCCGTCTTTTGCGACCCAGGTGAGCTCGCGGCCGAGCTGCGTGCGCTTCTCCTGGTCGGTCATGTGCGACAGCTTGTCTTCGGCGAACAGACCCGCCTCGATGCGCATGGCGAGCTCGACCTCTTCGGCCGCGTTCAGCAGCGCGACTTTACCGATCTGCTTCAGGTAGTCCTTGACCGGGTCGGCCGTTGCACCCGTGATGGCGCTCGAGTAGACGGGAACCTCGTCTTCGTCGTCTCCGCCGAACGAGAGCACCATGGCGCCCTGCGGCAGCACCTCGGCGGCCGCGGCAACGGCGGCCTTCTCGCCCGTGCCCTCTTCGACCTCGGCGGTCTCGTCGTCGTCGACCTCGATCACGACGTCTTCGACGGGCTCGGCGTCCTCATCGGGCTCGTCGGTGGCGGCGGCCTTGGTGCCGCGCTTGGCGGTGGTGCCGGCGGCCTTCTTGGCCGGGGCCTTCTTCGCCGGCGCCTTTGCGGCAGGAGCCTTGGCGGCGCCAGCCTTCTTCGCCGGGGCCTTCTTGGCCGCGGCGGTGGTCTTCTGGTCGACGGTGTCGACCTCTGTTTCGGAGGTAACCGCTTCTTCAGCGGCTACGGCGGCCTTAGTGGCCATACGAACACCTTCCAGTCCCACGCGTAGACGGGAGCGACGCGACTTTATTCGAGGCCCGTGTGTCAGCGATATCGCTCCCCCGCACACGGACGCAACAGTTATCGGACAGACACGCTTGCACGTGTTTTCGGACATTACGAAGACCCATGTCAAGTCCTAAACGAACTCACCCGAAATCACGGTGCTCCCTTTTCCTGTGCGGATGCACGGGAGGAATCACGAGTTTCGGATGCGCCTATGACAAGACCGGGTCTCTGTCAACCATTATGCCACGGTTTTCTGCAAATCTGAGCCACGGACGGCCTTGCGTCGGGGACTCAGCGTCGCCGTCCGCGCCTCAGCTTGTGTACCAGTGCAACCCAGATGGGGGCCACGCGTATTCCTTCTTCTTCGTTCTGACGTCGACGCGTCCGTCGGCGGGCGTGCAGCAGCATGACGACACCCGCACCGATGACGACGTATTGCACACAGAACGCGGCCCGGAACGAGTCGAGCGAATAGAGCTCGGACGGCGAGTCGGCGCCGTGGCCGAGAGCATCCAACACGGTTCCGATGAGGAACATCATCACGAAGCTGGCAAGGAAACCACCCACGTTGACGACGCCGTTGGCCGACCCGAGCACGCGTGTGGGGTTGAAGGTGCGCGCGAAGTCGAAGCCGATGAGCGAACCCGGGCCGCCCGCGCCCAGCACGATGAGGAGTATGAGGACAAGCCAGAAGGGCGGCGTGCCCGGCCACAGGAGAACGGCGGTCCACGCAACTGCCATGGCGAAGACGATCCCCAACACCAGATTCGACCGGCGGTAGGGGTAGCGGGCCGTCAAGAGTCCGAGGAGTGGGCCGAAGACCACGCCAGACCCCACGATCACGAGCAGCATGGCCGCCGCGAAACCCTCGGTGTAGCCGAGCCCATAGACCAGGAACGGGATACCCCACAGGAGCGAGAAGACCGTGCCGCTCGACTGCGTGACGAAGTGGGCCCAGAAGCCGAGCTGAGTTCCCGGGCGCTTGAAGCTGAGCTTCAGCTGGTGCAGGGCCTCGCCCCAGCTGCTGACGCGTGGCGGCTCGATGGAGTCGCGCGGACGGTCGCGGATGCACGCGAGGCCGAGGACGAGGGCGAGCGCGGCCATGGCGGCGGCGAAGAGGAAGGCGGGCTGCCATCCGAATGAATGCAAGACAAACGCAAAGGGGATGGCGGACAGCACCTGGCCGAGCTGCCCCAGGTTGCCCACCCACTGCGAAAGCTGCGGAACGATGCGGCCCTGGAACCACGACGTCACCAGACGCATGACCGAGACGAAGATCGCGGCGTCGCCAGCCCCGACGAGGATGCGCCCGCCGATCGCCTGCGGGATGACCTCGGCGAAGGCCATGAGGCTCTGGCCGACGACCAGCATGACGAGCCCCGACATGATGAGCACGCGGGGGCCCAAGCGGTCGATGAGCACGCCCACCGGCACCTGCATGGCGGCATAGACGATGAGTTGAAGAACGGCGATCGACGACAGGGCGGCGGCGGACGCGTCGAACCGGTCGACGGCCGAGACCCCTGCCACCCCGAGAGTGGTGCGCTGCATCACCGCGGCGATGTAGGCGAAGACGCCGATCCCGAAAACGAGCCAAGATCTGCGAGAGTTCACCGGACAACCCTACGCCTGCTGCGCAGAACGGATGACGGTTGCGCGCTCGAGGGCCGCCGGCCGTCACCCCAGAGTCGACCGCGGCGACGGAACGCCCGGTCGGTCTCTGCCTGCTAGCGCCAGTCTCTAGCGCCAGTCCTCGGGGCGACGCTCGTCTCCCCCGCGGCGACCCGCGAGGAACTTCTCGAGCTCGGCCGCGATCTCGTCGGCCGACGGCAAGCCGCCCTCGGAGTCGACGAGCGGCGACTTCAGGGCGCTTCCCTCCATGTAGGTGTCGTAGCGCTCCTCGAGCGTTCCGACGAGACGCTGCAGCTCTTCGTTGCCGGCGACCTGTTCGTCGATGCGCGACACGAACTCACGCCCGTCTTCGCGCAGAGAGTCGGTGGGCAGGATGAGACCCGTCGCGGCGCTGATGCTGTCGATCGCCGCGAGAGCCGCCGACGGGTATTCGGTGTCGGCCAGGTAGTGCGGGATGAGGAGCGCGAAGCCCGAGACATCCGCCCCGCGTGCCGCCAGCCGGAACTCGAGCAGGTGCAAGACGTTGGCCGGCACCTGCGTGTGCGGGCGCCAGACGCTCATCGACTCGATCAGGTCGGAGCGGTTGCCCGACACCGTGACGCCGATAGGGCGCGTGTGCGGAACCGGCATGGGGATGGCGTGCACCCACGTCGTCGACGCGACCTCGAACTGGTCCATGAGGTCGAGCACCTGCGCGATGAACCCCTCCCACCGGAAGTCGGGCTCGTATCCCGTGAGCAACAAGAACGGCTGCTGCAGGTCGTCGAAGGCGAGGCTCAACTGCAACTTGGCGGGCGAGTAGTCACTCACGTGGTCTTGGTTGAAGTAGATGATGGGGCGGCGCGCACGGTAGTCGAGCAGCACGTCGTTATCGAAAACGGCGACGGGCTCGGAGGTCAACGCCCCCAGGGCGTACTCATTGAACTGCGATGCGGCGGAACCCGCGTCGGAGAAACCCGTGAGGGAGACGACGAGGTCGAGGCCGCTCGGCACCCGTCCGAAGGCGTCGGTGGTCTGGTACAGCCGGTCGGTCTCGTTCATCCTTCAACTCTAAACGGGGGTGTCGGTGGAGAGGGCTCGATCGGGGCTTCGGGCGTCGCGCCGAGAGCGAACAGGCACGGGCACGGGCACGGGCACCTGGCGCTCAGCAGCGAGCACCTAACATGGATGGAATGAGCGTTCCGCAGATCTCCCTCACCGTCCGATCGACCACCGAATACGCGAGCGAGGCGAGCGACACTCAGCCCGACATCATTCTTCTGGCCGCACGTTCGACCGCCGACGGCCCGGCCCTCGTGGCTCTCGACGGCGTCGTCGACACCGAGGCAATCGAAGCTCAGCTGCGCCAGGTGGGTTCGACTGGAGCCAAGGACGGACTCGTGCGGTTGCCGGCCCCCGCTGGCACGTCGATCCCCCTCGCCGTCGCCGGGCTCGGGTCGACGGTGGATGCCGCATCCCTGCGTTATGCCGCGGGTTCGGCCCTCCGCCAGCTGGCGGGTCAATCGACCGTCGCCATCGCCATCGCCACCCGGTCGGCCGATGAGCTGCAGGCGCTCGCCGAAGGCGCTGCCCTCGGTGCCTACACCTTCCTCGACTACCGCAGCGCGTCGCTCGGCGACCACAAGCCGGCCGCCGAGAACGTCGTCGTGCACCACACGGGCGAGCACGTCGCCGACGGGTCGGATGAGGCATCCCACGTCGCCGCGCACGCCACCGCCGTCGCGGAAGCCGTCTCGACCGTGAAGAACCTCGTCAACACGCCGCCGTCGGACCTCTACCCCGAGACGCTCGCGCAGGCGGCCGTCGAGGCTGCGGCCGGCCTCCCCGTCGACGTCACCGTCTGGGACGAAGAGCAGCTCGTCGCCGAGGGCTTCGGCGGCATCATGGGCGTCGGCCAGGGTTCCGCGCGACCCCCACGCCTCGTCAAGCTCAGCTACTCCCCCGCCGGCGCGGCCAAACACCTCGCCCTCGTCGGCAAGGGCATCACCTTCGACACCGGCGGGCTGTCGCTGAAGCCCGCCGGTTCGATGATCGGCATGAAGTACGACATGGCCGGTGCCGCGAGTGTGCTGGCCGTCATCATCGCCGCCGCGCGCCTCGAACTGCCCGTGCGCCTCACCTCCTGGATGTGCATCGCCGAGAACATGCCGTCGGGTCAGGCCATGCGCCCCGACGACATCCTCACCATTCGCGGCGGCACGACCGTCGAGATCAACAACACGGATGCCGAGGGCCGCCTCGTCCTGGCCGACGGCCTCGTCGCCGCCAGCGAAGAATTCCCCGACGCCATTGTCGACATCGCCACCCTGACGGGCGCGCAGCAGGTCGCCCTCGGCAACCGCTACTCCGGTCTCATGGGTGACGACGCGTTCGTCGCCCAGGTGAAGGCCGCGGCCGACGCCGTCGACGAGCCCATGTGGCGCATGCCCTTCGCCGAAGAGCTGCGCAAGAAGCTCAACTCGCCGATCGCCGACCTGCAGAACGCCAAGCTCGGCCAGACGGCCGGAGGCATGTTGCTCGCGGGCGCATTCCTGCGCGAATTCATCGGTGACACCGAGGATGGCAGCGGCCCCATCCCCTGGACCCACATCGACACGGCCGGCCCCTCGAACAATACGGATGCCGCCTACGGCTTCACCGGCGGAGGTCCGACCGCGTCGGGCGTTCGCACACTGCTGAAAGTGGCCGAAGAGTTTAGCCGCCCGTAGTAGGCTCGAATGGGCAAAGGATGCCCGCCTCTGCGTCACCTGAGAACCAGGCGGGCGCACACCAGCAACACGCACAACCAGATGCTTGAGGGAGAAGTTCAGTGTCGGAAACCAACCCGTCCGGAAACACCACGTCTGAGAACCAGGGATCGAACGACACGTTCGACCTGGTCGTGTTGGGCGGTGGATCAGGCGGATACGCCGCAGCGTTGCGCGCGTCAGAGCTCGGCTTCACCGTCGGCATGATCGAGAAGGACAAGGTCGGCGGCACCTGCTTGCACCGCGGCTGCATCCCCACCAAGGCTCTGCTGCACTCGGCCGAGATCGCCGACGGCGCTCGCGACTCAGAGAAGTACGGCGTGAAGGCCACCTTCGAGGGCGTCGACATCCAGGCCGTCACGGCCTACCGCGAGGGCATCGTCGCCAAGAAGTACAAGGGTCTGCAGGGCCTCGTCAAGGCGCGCAAGATCACGACCATCGAGGGCGAGGGTCGTCTCACGTCCCCCACCACGGTCCAGGTCGGCGACCGCACCATCACGGGCAAGAACGTCATCCTCGCCACGGGCTCCTACAGCCGCTCGCTGCCCGGCCTCGAGATCGGCGGCCGCGTCATCACGAGCGAGCAGGCGCTGCAGCTCGACTTCATCCCTAAGAAGGTCGCCGTGCTCGGCGGCGGCGTCATCGGCGTCGAGTTCGCGAGCGTGTGGAAGTCCTTCGGCTCCGACGTCACGATCATCGAGGCACTCCCCCACCTGGTTCCCAACGAAGACGAGTCGATCTCCAAGTCGCTCGAGCGCGCGTTCCGCAAGCGCGGCATCAACTACTCGCTCGGCGTGCGTTTCCAGAGCGTCACGCAGAACGATGACGGTGTCGTCGTCACGCTCGAAGACGGCAAGACTTTCGACGCCGACCTGCTGCTCGTCGCCGTCGGTCGTGGCCCGTCGACCGCCAACCTCGGCTATGAAGAGGTCGGCGTCACCATGGATCGCGGTTTCGTCATCACGAACGAGCGCCTCGAGACGAGCGTCCCCGGCGTCTACGCCGTCGGCGACATCGTCCCCGGCCTGCAGCTCGCGCACCGCGGATTCCAGCAGGGCATCTTCGTCGCCGAAGAGCTCGCGGGCCTGAAGCCCATCGTCATCCCCGACATCAACATCCCCAAGGTCACCTACTGCGACCCCGAGGTCGCGTCGGTCGGTTACAGCGAAGCCAAGGCCAAAGAGCAGTGGGGCGACGACAAGATCTCGACCTACGACTACAACCTCGCCGGCAACGGCAAGAGCGAGATCATCGGCACGACCGGTTCGGTCAAGGTCGTCCGCGTCAACGACGGCCCCATCATCGGTGTGCACATGATCGGCGCCCGCGTCGGTGAGCTCATCGCCGAGGGCCAGCTCGTCGTCAACTGGGAGGCATACCCCGAAGACATCGCGCCCCTCATCCACGCGCACCCCACGCAGAACGAGGCGGTCGGCGAAGCATTCCTCGCGCTGGCCGGAAAGCCGCTGCACGCGCTGTAAACAGCAGAAGCACCAAGACAAACAGTCACGAATTAGGTTTTTGAAGGAGTTAAGGTCATGAGCGAATCCGTTAGCCTCCCGGCACTCGGCGAGAGTGTCACCGAGGGCACGGTCACCCGCTGGCTGAAGAACGTGGGAGACCGCGTCGAGGTCGACGAGCCTCTGCTCGAGGTCTCGACCGACAAGGTCGACACCGAGATCCCGTCGCCGGTAGCCGGCGTCATCGAGAAGATCCTGGTCCAGGAAGACGAGACCGTCGAGGTTGGCACCGCGCTGGTCGAGATCGGCGACGGTTCGGGCCAGGGCTCGTCCGACGAGGGTTCCGCTCCCGAGGCCGAGGCACCCGCATCCGAGCCGGCACCCGCCGAAGAGGCGCCCGCGCCCGTCGAAGAGCAGCCGGTTCCCGAGGCTCCCTCCACCGAGCAGCCCGCCGACGAGGCCGCGACCGCTCCCGCGGAAGACGCCCCCGAGGCCGAGGACGAGAAGGGCAACGCTTATGGCGCTGCCGCCCAGCCTGCCGCCCCGAGCGCGCCGTCGGCTCCCACCGAGGCACCGGCTCCGGTGTCCGCAGCGTCCTCCTCCCCCGCAGCTTCCGCTCCGGCCGAATCGTCTGCTCCGGCCGGCGACGGCAGCAACTCCGGCTACGTGACTCCGCTCGTGCGTCGTCTCGCGCAGCAGGAGGGCGTCGACCTGTCGACCGTCTCCGGCACGGGTGTCGGCGGCCGCATCCGCAAGGAAGACGTCCTCGAGGCAGCCAAGGCCAAGAGCGCATCCAGCGCCGCACCGGCCGCAGCTCCCGTCGAGGCCGAGCGCAAGCCTCTCGAGACCTCCCCGCTGCGTGGCACCACGCAGCCCATGTCGCGCCTGCGCAAAGTCGTCGCCCAGCGCGCCGTCGAGTCGATGCAGTCCTCTGCTCAGCTCACGAGCGTCGTCGAGGTCGACGTCACCAAGATCGCTCAGTTCCGCGACCAGGTGAAGGGTGAGTTCCACTCCAAGACCGGCAACAAGCTGTCGTTCCTGCCGTTCTTCGCCCTCGCGGCGACCGAGGCTCTGAAGGCCTACCCGGTCATCAACGCCACGATCGACGGCGACCAGATCGTCTACCCCGACCACGAGAACCTGAGCATCGCCGTCGACACCGAGCGCGGCCTGCTCACCCCCGTGATCCGTGACGCCTCGTCGCTCGACCTCAACGGTTTCGCCGCGCAGATCGCCGACCTGGCGGCCCGCACGCGCGACAACAAGCTGAAGCCCGACGAGCTCGCCGGCGGAACGTTCACGCTGACCAACACCGGTTCGCGCGGCGCCCTGTTCGACACGCCCGTCGTCTTCCTTCCGCAGGTCGCCATCCTCGGCACCGGCATCGTCACGAAGAAGCCCGTCGTCATCTCGAACGGCGGCGTCGAGTCGATCGCCATCCGCTCGATGGTCTACCTGGCCCTGTCCTACGATCACCGCATCGTCGACGGCGCGGATGCCTCGCGCTTCCTCGTCGCCGTGAAGAACCGCCTCGAAGACGGCAACTTCCAGAACGACCTCGGAATCTAACCTCGGCATTCAGCTTCGGTTCGATCCCCTCGAGCGGCGTCCACTTCGGTGGGCGCCGCTTCGTCGTGGGTGGGGTCCGCGGCGCCGGCGACTTCGGCACGGTTCGGTGGGCCCGCGGGGTTCGCCGGTGAGCGCACCCCGGCCCGTTCGGCGCACCAGGCGAAGAGCTGAGCTTCGAGGAGCGTCAGAGTTGCGCGCGCCGAAGCCCCTTCGATCTGATCGCACCAGGCTGCCCACCGGGTCGACAGCGCAGGGCCCACCATCCTCGATTCGCCAGCGGCGGCTAGAAGACCAGAGCACTCGGCTACCACGGCAGTCAGCGTCGAGAGCGCTTCTTCGGCCGGGATAGCCTGCCCGCCGCCTCCGAGAGCCGTCGCCGCAGCCGAGGGCCGCTCGCGTCGCGCGAGGAGTAGCGCGGTATCGACGACGACCAGGCCCCCGCACTCGTCGTGCGCGAGCGCGCTCAGGCGCAGCGGCTCGGGCCCGTATCCGGCTCCGAGGAGTTCGGTGACGCCGTTCAACAGCGGCACCAATACGGCCCCGGCGAGAGAACTCTCTACATTGTGATCGCGCTGAAGAGCGACGCTGAGGGCTTCGCCGACCGCTGGGTAGACTGCAGCCTCGCAGGCGCCGAACGGTTCCTCGACCGACGGTTCGGTCATCTCGAGCGCGACCGGTCGCGGAATGATCTCGCTACGGATATCGCGGCGCGAAGCGAGCTCGAGCTCCGCTCTGCGGGTGCATTCGGGTGGCCCTGTCGGCGCTGGCGTGCCCTTCTGCCGATCGGCTGCGCCGGCACGCCGATTGAGCACCGAAATGAACCGGGATGCCCTCAGAGGGAGCAAACGTCTCAGGCGTGGTGAGGTGAGCTGCACTGGGATTTCTGACGCGGGGACGTGCAACTCGTGCCACACCCGCACGCGCACAGACTCGCGACGCTCACCAGCCTGTTTGCGACCGCGGGCGTTGTCGCCGTCGTGCTCGTGCTCGTGCTCGTGCTCGTGCTCGTGCTCGTGCTCGTGCCGATACCCATCCCCTTGTCGATGGCCGTTCACGGGCGCAGGGCATGAGGCGTCGAAATCGGTCGCACGGGCCCAAACGGAGCGCACGGCATCGAGGGTGTAGCCGCCGACCAGTGTGCCGATCAGGGGGTGGGGCGAGGCATCCGACATGACACCCAGCATGACGCGACGCCCGACGCACCGGGCTGTCCGACGCCATCTTGTGGATGTAACGGAGGATCGCAAACTGTGCAGAGCGAAAGCGTCGGATGCCGGTATCCTTGACACCATGGCACGTAAGGAAAAACCCGCGAAGAAGGCGAAGGAGCCGGGCCGTCTCAAGCAGATGGCTCAGGTCTTCCAGATGACTCGCCGCTATGACCCGAATGTTGTCTGGGCGATGCTGCTCGGCTTCCTCGGCGGCGTTGCCGTCGGTGTTGCACTGGCACTCATCTTCTCGCGCGACAGCGTCTTCGGCATCGTCCTCTGGGTGATCGCCGGTGTGCTCGCTGGAATCCTTGCGGCCATGCTCATCCTGGGCCGCCGCGCCGAGCGCGCAGCCTATGGGCAGATTGCCGGGCAGCCCGGTGCGGTGGGCGCCGTGTTCCGCGGCTCGCTCCCCCGCAGCTGGCGCGGCAGCGAGATGCCCGTCAACGTCAACGGTCGCACCCAGGATGCCGTCTACCGAGCCGTCGGCCGCGGTGGCGTCGTCCTCGTGGGCGAAGGCCCCGTGTCGCGCACCCGCAAGCTCGTCGACGACGAGAAGCGCAAGATCAACCGTGTCCTGCCCAACGTGCCCGTCACCATCTTCTACGTCGGCCCAGACGAGGACTCGGTCGAGCTGCACAAGCTGGCCAAGTCGGTGCGCAAGGTGAAGAACACGCTCACCAAGCCTGAGGCTCTGGCCGTCTCCAACCGTCTCGCGTCCCTCGGCACGCAGATGCCCATTCCCAAGGGCGTCGACCCGTTCAAGGCTCGCCCGCAGCGCGCCCGCTAGTCCACCTCAGCATGTGAAGAAGGCTCGTCCGAGAGGACGAGCCTTCTTCGTGTCTCGGGCTGGGCCCGGGCGAGGCGACGATGTCTGCAGGCACGTCGGGTGGCCGGCGCGGTGAGCGCGTGCGGCTCAGTGACTGACCCGCACGCGATGGCCCTCGAAGCCGACGACGTCTCCGACCTGCAGCTGACGCCCGCGTCGACGATCGACGTCTCCGTTGACGGTCACCAGCCCATCGGCGATGACCTCTTTGACGTTTCCGCCGGAGTCGAGAAGGCCCGCAAACTTGAGGAATTGGCCGAGGCGAATATCGTCCCCGCCGATGGGAACGTCTTCGACCGGAGCGGAACTCATCATCATTGCCCCATGATATCGACCGTCGCCCCTCTCGACCCGCGAGGTCGCCAAGCGAAACCGCCTGAATTCACCGCAATGTGCTGGTCAGAGGCCACATTCTGGCCAGGACTCTAGACCAGCCGAGCGAGAAGGAGGATAGTCGGAGAACAGACATCCGCCAGGAAGAAATGGGGCACGCAATGGAGCACAAGCCGCCAACCGAAGCGATCGAGAGGGCGCACGCTGCACGGGCGCAGTCACTGCCACTCGAAGACCGGGCCGACTTCGACAATGCCGATCGGGGGTTCATCGCGTCACTCGACCCCGCCATCATTCGCTCGTCGAACGGCTCGGTCGTGTGGGATGCCGAGAGCTATGCGTTCCTCGATCCGGCAGAGCCGGCGCCGGTGAGCGTCGACCCGAGCCTGTGGCGCCAATCCACCCTGGTTGCGAAGCAGGGCCTCTACGAGGTCGTGGAGGGGATCTACCAGGCGCGTGGATTCGACCTGTCGAACGTGACCTTCGTCGAGGGCGACTCGGGCGTCATCGTGATCGACCCGTTGATCTCGACCGAAACCGCTGCAGCCGCGCTCGCGCTCTATCGACAAGAGCGTGGAGATCGGCGCGTCGTTGCCGTGATCTATACGCACAGTCACGTGGATCACTTCGGTGGTGTCTTCGGTGTCGCCTCGGTCGCCGATGTGGAGGCGGGCTCGATCGAGGTCATCGCGCCGCAGGGCTTCGTGGAACACGCCGTCTCGGAGAACGTTTACGCGGGCACCGCCATGTCTCGACGCGCCGGGTACATGTACGGCGCCGCACTCGAGCGCGGGCCGCAGGGGCAGGTCGGCGCGGGTCTCGGCCAGACGACGTCGCAGGGCGAGGTCGGATTTATCGTGCCGACCGTAGACATCACGACCACCGGCCAGACCCACACGGTCGACGGGGTCGAGATCGAGTTTCAGATGGCACCCGGCACCGAGGCGCCGACCGAGATGCACTTCTATTTCCCGCGCTATCGAGCCCTCTGCATGGCCGAGAACGCCACCCACACGCTGCACAACCTGCTCACCCTGCGCGGCGCGGTCGTGCGCGACCCACACGTGTGGTCCGGGTATCTCACGGAGGCCATCGACACCTTCGCGGATCGCTCCGACGTGGCTTTCGCGTCACACCACTGGCCCACGTGGGGAAGCGACGAGATCGCCGCCTTCCTCGTCGTGCAACGTGATCTGTACGCCTACCTCCACGATCAGACGCTCCGCTACATCAACCAGGGCTACACCGGGGCCGAGATCGCCGAGATGATCCAGCTTCCGCCGGCGCTCGAGTCCGCCTGGAGCGCGCACGGATATTACGGTTCCGTAAGCCACAACGTCAAGGCGATCTACCAGCGCTACATGGGGTGGTTCGACGGCAACCCGGCCAGGCTGTGGCCGCATCCGCCGGCCGAGATCGCCGCCCGCTACGTCGACGCGATGGGCGGCCTCGATCGAGTCATCGAGCTCGCGCGTGCGGCCTTCGACGCGGGCGACTTCCGGTGGGCCGCCACACTCCTCGACCACGCCGTGTTCGTCGACGACACGCACAGCGCGGCCCGCGAACTCTATGCCGACACGCTCGAGCAGCTCGGCTACGGTTCGGAGAACGGCACCTGGCGCAATTTCTTCCTTTCCGGTGCCACCGAGCTGCGCGACGGCAATTTCGGCACGCCGACCGCCACCTCTGCGCCGGCCATCGTTGCGCAGCTCAGCCCCGAGCAATTGTTCGACTCCCTCGCGATTTCGGTCGATGGCCCCCGCGCGTGGCATCTCGATCTCGCGATGAACGTCACCTTCACCGACCTCGACGTCACGTATGCGGTGAGCCTCCGCAACGGCGTGCTCATCAGCAGGCGCACAGACGAAGCACCGGATGCCGCGCTCACCCTCGCTCTGAGCAAGCAGCGGATGATCGCGGTGCTGGTCGGCGACCTCGACTCCCCCGGCATCGAGAGCACAGGCGACCCGTCCGTTCTCCAGCAACTTCTCGCGGTGCTGGACGCAGGCGACCCCTCGTTCAACATCGTGGTGCCCTGAGCGGCGTCGGACGGGGGTATTCAAGCGTCGCGCGTCGTCGGGCGATACGGATGTCGCGGGTCAACGACTGCGGATGAGGAGGGTGCCCGCGACCTTGTCGTGGAAGCCGCGCTGATCCGAGTCCCAGACCAGGGCCGGAACGAGGATGGAGAGGAGGAGGGTGCGCACGACCGGGCGCCAGACGCCGATCCATCCGCCACCCAGTTTGACGACGCGGATGCCGACCGCACGGTGGCCGAGACCGCCGCCGATGGTCGGGATGAACACGATCTGCGTGACGACGAAAACGAGCAGCGTCGCCCACGTGTCGTAGTTGAAGAACGCGAACGAGATGAGCGCCGAGATGGCGCTGTCGATGAGGAACGCCGAGATGCGACGACCCGGCCGGGCGATGCTCATCACACCCTCTTCGGGCAGGCCCAGACGCTGCCCGGGATAGCGGCTCGGTTGGAGGTCTCCGAAGCGGACGCTAGGCTTTGGGGGGTTCGGCACGGCTCAAGTCTACGTGCCCATCGACTCGTAACACGCCCGAAACATGGGCGACACTGCGGGGTAATGCCCTATCAATAGCCTCGGGTTGGGTGCATGTCGCACCCCGCTCGGTACGAAGCCATTTGGAGTTCTTCCCATGTTCAGTGATTCCTCCGAGGTGCTCAAGTTCATCAAAGACACGGACGTCAAATTCCTCGACATCCGATTCACCGATCTTCCTGGTGTGCAGCAGCACTTCAACATCCCCGCCTCGACCGTCGATGAGGAGTTCTTCTCCGTCGGCCAGTTGTTCGATGGTTCTTCCATCCGCGGTTTCGCCAACATCCACGAGTCCGACATGCAGTTGATCCCGGATGTCTCGACCGCCTACGTCGACCCCTTCCGCGCCGAGCGCACCCTCATCATGGTGTTCGACATCTACAACCCCCGCAACGGTGAGGTCTACTCCAAGGACCCGCGTCAGGTCGCCAAGAAGGCCGAGAAGTACCTGGCCTCGACCGGCATCGCCGACACCGCGTTCTTCGCCCCCGAGGCCGAGTTCTACATCTTCGACGACGTCCGTTACGAAGTGAACCAGCACTCGAGCTTCTACTTCGTCGACTCCGAAGAGGGCGCCTGGAACTCGGGCCGCGTCGAAGAAGGCGGAAACCTCGCCAACAAGACCCCCTACAAGGGCGGCTACTTCCCCGTCTCCCCCGTCGACAAGCAGGCCGACCTGCGCGACGACATCTCACTCAAGCTGATCGACGCCGGTCTCATCCTCGAGCGCGCTCACCACGAGGTGGGCACGGGCGGCCAGGCCGAGATCAACTACCGTTTCGACACGATGGTGCACGCGGCCGACGACATCCTCAAGTTCAAGTACATCGTCAAGAACACGGCCGACCAGTGGGGCAAGACGGCGACGTTCATGCCCAAGCCCCTCTTCGGCGACAACGGTTCGGGCATGCACACGCACCAGTCGCTGTGGAGCGAAGGCAAGCCGCTGTTCTACGACGAGGCCGGCTATGGCGGGCTCTCCGACCTGGCTCGCTGGTACATCGGTGGCCTGCTGAAGCACGCCCCCGCCGTGCTCGCGTTCACCAACCCGACCGTGAACTCGTACCACCGACTGGTCCCCGGCTTCGAAGCCCCCGTCAACCTGGTCTACTCGGCCGGTAACCGCTCGGCCTCGATCCGCATCCCGATCACGGGCACCAACCCGAAGGCCAAGCGCATCGAGTTCCGCGCGCCCGATGCCTCGGGCAACCCGTACCTCGCGTTCGCCGCTCAGCTCATGGCGGGCCTCGACGGCATCAAGAACCGCATCGAGCCGCACGAGCCCGTCGACAAGGACCTCTACGAGCTGCCCCCCGAGGAAGCGAAGAGCATTCCTCAGGTCCCCGCCACGCTCGAGGGCGCCCTGGCCGCGCTCGAAGCCGACCACGAGTTCCTGCTCGCCGGCAACGTGTTCACCCCGGAGCTCATCGAGACCTGGATCGAATACAAGCGCGAGAACGAGATCAAGCCGCTGGCCCAGCGCCCGCACCCGTTCGAGTACGAGCTGTACTTCGGCGTCTAGTCGCTGAACGACCGCTTGCCGGTTACTGAGGGCCGCTCCGATTCGTCGGGGCGGCCCTCAGTCGTTCGCTCAGGCCCTCGCGTGGCGAGAGAAGCCCGCGGCACGCCCGAAACTCTCCGCGCGTCTGAGGATGCCTCAGCAACCTGCTGCGGCACCGCCGTCAGAGCACCCCGTCGCCTCACGCGATCAGGGAAGTGGGCTGCAGACTCGTCAGGCCGTCGAAGGCTGAATGCGGTCGGGCAGGCCGTAGAAGCGCTGCTCGAAGACGCGGCGGGCCCGGCGGGTGACCGCGAGGTAGTCCTGCTCGAGCTGCGTCGCCGATCCCGGCGGGTACTCCATGACGCGCGCGATGCCCTCGAGTTGGCGACGGTCGCCGGGCAGGACATCCGTGGTCTTGTTGAGCCAGAGCGTCATGCTGCTGCGGAGGCGCGAGGCGAAGAGCCAGGCTTCGCGCAGACGCTCGGCGTCGGCGTCGGGGACGAGGTGTTCGCGGGCGACGACGGCGAGGGCATCCAGCGTCGATGTCGTGCGGAGGTCGGGGATGGCGGCGGCGTGTTCGAGCTGCATGAGCTGCACGAACCACTCGACGTCGCTCAGCGACCCGCGCCCCAGCTTCACGTGGCGGGTGGGGTCGGCGCCCTGCGGCAGGCGCTCGTTCTCGACCCGCGCCTTGATGCGTTTGACCTCGCGCACCGCCTGTTCGGCGATCGCGGTCGGGTAGCGCACCGTGTCGGCCAGCGTCTCGAAATCGGCCAGCAGCTGCTCGTCCCCCGCTACGCCGCGGGCCCGCAGCAACGCCTGCGCCTCCCACGTGAGTGACCAGCGCTCGTAGTAGGCGCGGTAGGAGTCGA